>ENA-OPRX01000001-OPRX01000001.1-human-gut-metagenome-genome-assembly--contig:-NODE-1-length-423975-cov-9.776514_pt1 | contig 423975 bp, 380 predicted proteins | sample MGYA00241450_ERZ501892 | MGnify/ENA primary metagenome ERZ501892 (study PRJEB25962, sample SAMEA2042223) | human gut metagenome | biome: human gut; feature: human-associated habitat; material: faeces...
GTGCTCTTCTGGGGTATTACATTTGACCGCACCGTTCTCGCATAGGCCGGCCACAGTGCCAGACTCAGCACTATGGTTACCGACACCTCATTAGGTGCGAACAGTGTGAGTGCGATCATGGCAAGTACGATAAATGGGAATCCCATCTGTACATCGGTGATTCTCATCAGCACTGAATCCAGAGGTCCCGGACTTGTGAGACCGGATATGATTCCGACTATCAGTCCTATGAGAGCGGCCAGCAGAACGCTGCAGAAACCAATTATGACTGAGGTACGGATTCCATACAAAAGTCTCGAGAACAGATCACGTCCTATGGCATCAGTTCCCAGCCAGTGTGCCGGATCCTGAAATGGTTTCAATAATCTGATGGATGGATTTGCCTTGCCCGGGTCCGACGGCGCGATGAGCGGCGCAAAGATTCCGGCAAGGAGATAGATTCCTACAATAATGATTCCAAGTGTAAATAATTTGTTTTTACCAATCCACTGAAGGACTGATCTAAATTTACTTTTTTTCTTCATAATTACAGTCCTCCCTGTGCTTTTCTCATTCGTGGATCAAGACGGATACTTCCAAGATCAATGGCAATATTCAAAACAATAAAGAATACGGAAAATAGAATGATAATTCCCTGAACTAGGTTGTAATCTCTTCGAAGGATCGCATTTAACACCGTGTATCCGATTCCCGGGAAGTTAAATACATACTCGACAACAACGATACTTCCTACCAGAAAGCCAAGCTGTGTTCCTAGGGATATCAGTACAGGGATAAGTGAATTCCTGAGTGCGTATTTGAAATATATCGCCACTGTCGATATTCCTCTCGCATATGCAACCTTGACAAATTCCTGATTGTAACTGTCGATCAGTGAGGAACGCACCACCTTGGTGAGCACCGCCGTAAGCGGAAGTGCCAGTGCAACTGTCGGGAGCACGCAGGATGCAGGTCCCGAATAATCCATTGACGGCAGCAGTCCAAGTCTGACTGAGAAAATAATGATCAACACGGAGGATACCCAGTAGTTAGGCATTGACTGGAACAGTACCGCAATACTCGAGATGAGACGATCCTCCCATTTATTTCCATTTAGTCCTGCGATGGTTCCCAGGATCAGGGATAATATGATCGATATGACCACTGAAGATATCAGCAGTATCAATGATAAAGGTGTGGCCTGCTCCATAACATTCAGGACTGTATCGCTCTTGAAATATGACTCTCCAAGATCTCCGTGGAACAGATTCACCATGTACATTTTAAACTGCTCCGGGATGGACTTTTCCAGTCCCATACTGTCTCTGATCGCCTGCTGCTGTTCTACTGTTGCTGTCGGAGCCATGACCTTCGCCGGATCTCCCGGTATCATTCGAAGTATTACAAAGCTGATAAATATAACGCAAAAGGTAACAAAAATGCCCTGTGCAAGTCTTTTTAAAACGGTTCCCAGCACTTTGATTTCCTCCCTTCTTAAAAAGGGCCACATGCTGTATCCTTACACATGCAGCCCCTTTTTGTGAATCTAATATATTGCTATACGCTTACTCTTTTGTGACATTTGTGAAGATATAATCTGCACCACTTGTGTACTCAAGACCCTTGACATTTGATCTTACTCCGAAGATAGTCATGGACTTGATGATAGGGATATCAGGCATCTCCTCTGCCAGGGCCGGAAGGTACTCGTCCTGAAGGATCTGCTTTCTCTTATCTGGGTCTGTCTCAGTTGCGAATCTGTCCATGATGTCCTGAAGCTCTGCCGTAGGCTCATAGTGGCTGATTCGACCTGCTGCATACCATGAATTCAGCTTCAGCTCAGGCTCGATACCTGATGGCTGCCATCCACAGTCGATCATGTAGCAAGGAGTTTCTTCATATAACACATCGCCCCATGATGAAGTATCAAGAGGAACCACCTTACAGTTGATACCGACAGCCTGTAAACAAGCTGCAATGTACTCGTAATATTCCTTTGTCTTAGGGTAAAAACCTACTGATGTGTAGATGTTGAGTTCTGGAAGTCCCTCACCATTCTCATAACCTGCCTCCTTCAAACATTCTGCAGCCTTTTCAGGATCATATTCACCAACTCCGCCAACTGCCTTGTATCCCCAGATAGTTGAGGAAATAAAGCTGTCTGCCTTCTCTGCATAACCACCAAATATATCATTTACGATTCCGTCATAATCAATCGCGTAGGCTATCGCCTTTCTGACAAGCTTCTCATTCATAGGCGGCATCTTGAACTTTGGAATAAGGTGCTTACACTCTGTGGTGAGGAACTTGTCAACCACGATATTGCTGTCTGACTCAAGCACAGACACCGCATCGGAATCAACACGCTCGATGACATCGGCCTCACCTGACTGCAATGCTGACAGACGTGTTGTGGCATCCGCAACGTACTTGTACTCGATCTTCTTTATCTTAGGAAGAGTTCCCCAGTAATCGTCGAACAGCTCATATGTCGCTGTATCGTTCTCAAAGCTTACCATCTTGTATGGGCCGGTTCCGTTGTATCTCTTATCCAGAGTGTTCTCAGGATCTGCAAGATCGTCAGCGGACATTATCGGAGTTGAACAAAGCATGTTGACCAGAGAGCCAAGAGGCTTTCCCGATGCCGGAGTTATGGTAAATGTATAATCGTCGATGACCTTACACTTTAACTCATCTGCCCACCATGAACCGGATACGTTCTGTGAGCTTGAATATGCCTCACATGATGCTGCGGCATCCTCTGCGGTAAAGTCTGAACCGTCGTGGAACTTTACGCCCTCACGAAGCTTGACCGTCAAGACTGTCTGACTGTCGTCATATGACCACTCAGTAGCAAGATTAGGCTGTGGCTCCTGTGTCTTCTCATCCATGACCAGTAGATGTTCCAGAGCTATTGCCTCTGCATGAAGCATCATTGTTGATGTGTGCTTCAGCGGGCTGAGTGAAGCCTGCCAGTTCTCAGCGCCCAGAATAACCAGGGTGTCCTTGTCCGTCTTGGACTCAGAGCTTGTTGTCACTGCCTGTGTGCTCCCATCTGTACTTCCTCCAGAGCTTCCACATGCAGTCACCGTAAGTGCCAGTGCGGCTGCCAAAAGTATTGAGCAAATCTTCTTTTTCATAATTCTTCCTCCTTTTCGTGTGTTATCTATGACTCAAGCTGATGCAGACATTTATCGAGGGTTGATGCTATCCAGTCGATATCGCACTCCTGGAATGCCATAGGCGGACGAAGCTTTAAGACATTTCCATAAGGGCCTGCAACAGAAGTCAGTACATTGTTGTCTCGCAGAAGTTCGATGGCATCCAGTGCCTTCTGCTGATCCGGAGTCTTCTTGCCGTCATTCTTCGCAAGCTCAAATCCAATGAACAGGCCTGCGCCTCTGAAGTCTCCCACAGAATCAGGATGTCTGTCCTTTACCTCCTGCAATGCTTTCAGAAGCTTTGCACCGACCACCTTGCAATGCTCCTGCAGCTTTTCTTCTTTTATGACATTAAGCACAGCCTGTGCGGCTGCGATAGCCACTGGATTTCCTCCAAATGTATTGAAATATGGAAGTTTGTCGCTGAATGCGGCGAGTACCTCATGCTTGGCGGCAAGTCCTGATATCGGGATTCCGTTACCCATAGGCTTTCCTGTTGTCACCATGTCAGGTATGATCCCATGTCTGGCGAATCCCCAGAACGCATCTCCCGTTCTTGCAAATCCCGGCTGCACCTCATCAGCTATGAATACACCGCCATTCTTATGTACCACATCGATGGCCGCCTTCAGGAAACCGACCGGATTCGGATGTACTCCATCTGATGAGAATATAGAATCTGCAAGGAAGCATGAGAACTTATATCCTGCTGCCTCCAGCTCATCGATCTTCTTCTGCATCTCTCCTGAGTACCATGCGGTGAACTCCTCAGGTGTACCGCCATGTCTGTAATAGTCAGGGGTCTCAATGAGTCTTACATTCGGAAGCAGTGGCTGCTCACTTCCAAGGGCTGGTGAACATCCAGATGTCAGAGCACTTGTTCCGTGGTACGCCTCCCTTGAAACTATGATTCCGGTGCCGCCCGTGTATTCCTGTGCCACTCGGAGTGCCAGGTCATTTGCCTCAGAACCGGTACACATGAACATTATCTTGTCTATCTCGTCCGGCATCATCTTCAGCAGATCCTCACTGTAATCAATGATCCTCTCATGCAGATAACGTGTGTGGGTATTTAAAAGCTTCATCTGCTCTGTAACTGCCTCGACCACAGCAGGATGGCAATGACCGATTCCTGCCACATTGTTGTACATGTCCAGATATTTATTCCCCTCTGCATCCCAGAGGTACTGTCCCTGTCCTCTCACAAGGTTGACCGGCTTTCTATAGAAAAGTCTGTATGCGCCACCCATCCATTTCTCACGGCGGTTTATCATATCCCTTGTCGTGTTACTGAGCAGTGAACTGTAGTCATCACTGTAGCTGTTAGTGTCCATAATGCTTGATTTAGTAGCCATATTCCACCTCCAAAAGATTTCCCTGTTAAAACAAAAGGGGCACAGAGATGAAACTTTACAGTTCTATCTCCGTGCCCCTTTGCACTCTAAAATCAGATACGCGCTTCTGTTTTGCTTTGTATCATAGCCACGCCATGTGGGATTGTCAACACATTTTGTGGGTTTTTCTGGTTTTCATTTGTTTTTCATGTTTTTTTGTGTTGTTTTGTGGTTTTATTAGTTTATGTCCCCCAAATATTTATTTTATTAACCTGGGGCAGCGCACAAAAAAACATCACCCCTGTGTCTGAAGTGATGTTTTCCTGTTATATGTAATTATCAGTAATCCTGCCTGTATTATGCCTCGAACTTCTTCACAAGTATACTTGCGTTGTGTCCGCCAAATCCCAGTGAGTTGCTGAGCGCATATGTAATATCCTTATGTACACCCTCGCCCATGGTGTAGTTGAGATCCATCTCACCCTCTGTCTCGCGGAGACCAACTGTTGGATGGATGTATGAATCCTCTATGGACTTAACACATGTTATGAACTCAACTGCTCCGGCAGCTCCAAACAGATGTCCTATCATGGACTTTGTGGAATTGATGTTCACGTTGTATGCGTCATCGCCCATAGCATACTTGATGGCTCTTGTCTCAAAGAGGTCATTGTGATGGGTACTTGTTCCATGTGCGTTGATGTAGTCAACGTCAGCAGGTGTGATTCCGGCCTCCTCCATGGCAAGCTTCATGGCACGTCCTGCACCACTTCCATCCTCCTTAGGGGATGTGATGTGATATGCATCACAGGTTGAACCATATCCGACTACCTCAGCCAGGATCTGGGCACCTCTCGCCTGAGCATGCTCAAGTGACTCAAGTACAACAACTCCTGCGCCCTCTGCTATTACAAATCCACATCTGTCCTTGTCAAATGGTATGGACGCTCTCATAGGATCCTCTGCACTTGAAAGCGCTGTCATTGAGATAAATCCTGATACATTTGTCTCACAGATAGGTGACTCTGCACCACCTGCAACCATGACATCGGCCTCTCCTGCCTGTATATATCTGTAAGCCTCTCCTATAGAGTTTGTTCCTGTGGCACAGGCTGTAACTATGTCAGTACATTTGCCCTCAAGGCCAAACTGTATTGCAACATTGCCCGCAGCCATGTTGGATATCATCATAGGAACCATCATTACACTGACTCTGTTCGCTTTGCCCTCTACAACCTTCTTGTGCTCCTTCTCTATGGTTGCCACACCGCCAAGTCCGTTTCCTATACATGTTCCGATCCTTGTTCTGTCTTCCTTCTCAAGGTCAAGACCTGCATCCTTGATCGCCTCGCCTGTAGCTGCTATGGCATACTGACAAAATGGCTCCATACGTCTTGCCGCCTTTGGATCCATATACTGCTTTGGATCAAAGTTCTTCACCTCAGCAGCAAGCTTGCACTTGTAATCGCTGACATCAAACTTTGTGATCTCTCCGATACCAACTGTATTCTTCTTTATATTATCCCAGAATTCTTCTACACTGTTTCCTATAGGTGTCACAGCACCCATGCCTGTTACAACTACTCTTTTCATCTCATACCTCGTATTTTTCATTCTATCTGCTGACAGTGCATTTTTGCACCCCAGATAAAAATAATTTTACCACAATGTAATATATATAACAAGGTTAAATAGTTTTGATTACTACATAGTTTGCTATTTGAGCAGTCCGCGGCTCTCCTTCAGGGTGAGTATCCTTCGGACGCTCTCGTCTATCCTGTCCTCTGACAGCTCGCCGTCCGCCACTGCCTGTTCTATGGAATTCACCGCCGACGCCATATCCTTCGGCTGCAGTATCATATCCATTCCGGCTTTTACCGACATCACTACCGCATCATCCACACTGTAATTGTCCGCTATGGATTCCATCTCAAATGAATCGGTTATGACAACTCCTTCAAACTTCAGTTCATCCCTGAGAATACCGGTCGCTATCTTGTATGAGAGAGTGGCTGGAACCTCGTCTATATCCGGGACGATCAGATGTCCGACCATGACAAATTCTGCCCCCGCCTCTATACCCGACCTGAACGGCTGCATCTCATCCGCCATAATCTCTTCCTTTGTTCTATGCACATAGGCACTGCTATAATGTGAGTCCTCCGCCGTGTCTCCATGCCCCGGGAAATGCTTCAGGGTGCACATGACTCCTCCGTCGTTGAAGCCCTTCACCGCATTTCCAACGAGCTCTGCCGCCTGGGCGTAGTCATCACTGTATGCACGCTCGCCGATAACCGTATTGTCTGGGTTCGACCACACGTCCGCCACCGGCGCAAAGTCGAGATTGAAGCCAAGCGCCGACATATCATTTGCTATGGTGTATGCGTTCTCATATGCCGTTTCGTCTCCGTCGTCCTTGTAATAGTACATGGAGCCTATATATGTGGTTCCGACAGTATCCATCAGGCGGTTTACCACGCCGCCCTCCTCGTCGGTCGCCACAAATAATCCTATACTGCTGTACTTCTGGGAGTTGTCGATCATCTCCTTCACCTGATCCTGACTCTCAAGGTTCTTCGCAAAGTACACGATACCGCCAACAGGATAATTCTCCAGAGCCTGTCTGGTCGCATCCCCTGCCACAGTCACGCCGTCCTCTCCCGTGAGCTCCTCAGGCGTCACAAACATCATCTGGCATACCTTTTCATGAAGCGTCATCCCAGCAAGTGTCTCATCCACCAGACTCGGCTTCTCCTCCTCGGTCACCTCCGTCGTTTCCTGGCTATCCGCGGTCTGCTCTTCTGTCGTAGTTCCGCTCTCCGTGACATCAGCAGCTACGCCTGTATTTCCATTGTCATTTTCTACGTAGCCCCCGGCTTTCCCCGCACTGCCTCTCAGCATGAAGATTCCCCATATTCCTGCTGTCAGGCACACCATTACGATCAATACCACAATTGCTTTTTTCATTGGTTTTCTCCGTGATTCAATTACAACTGGAACACAACCACCAGAAGCATCTTGAACTGCTCCTTACCATATACGGCATGTGGATGCTTTGCAGGCATTACTATTGACTCACCCTCGTGGAGTTCATACTTGACACCGTCTATTGTCACCTCGCCCACACCGTCAAGGCACGTCACAAATGCATCTCCGTCAGACTCGTGTGTGCTGATCTCCTCATCCTTGTCAAATGCAAATAAGGTTATACTCATGCATACATTCTGGGCAAGTGTCTTACTTACGACCTGTCCCTCCTGATATGCCACCTGATCCTTGAGCTTAAGTACCTCTGACTGTGCGATATTCTTCATGATTCCCATGTTCGTTACCTCCTGATACATTCTGATATATTGTTCGCTTATAGTATTATTCCACTTTTTAGTATTCTAGTATGTTGAAAAATCAACGTACTAGAATTGTTGTAATGATTTTTTATGACATTTGTACGAATCAAAACAACCTGGCATGCACACATTACTATCAGAGTACATCTGATCAATAACAAATGCCCAAAATATGACAAAAAAAGCCATTTTTCTATTATAAGTATAGTTTTATCTTTTGTAAACCCAATACCATTCAGCTATTATTAATTAGTGAGGGTCACTACGTTTTTTTGGATTTAAAGGAGCTCTGATTATTATGATAGGTGAACAATTAAGAACACTGCGCACCGCGAACAAGATGACACAGAAAGAGCTTGCAGGGGAGTTATCAGTGGCATTCCAGACTATAAGCAATTGGGAGAACAATTCCATCGACCCGTCTGTGAGCATGATTCTCCGCATCGCTGAATATTTCAACTGCTCCACTGATTATCTTCTCAAAGGGGATGATTCAAGTGCCAAGTATATTGATACAACCCAGTTGACAGAACATCAGCACGCACAGCTTCTTGGGCTTGCAAAGGAATTCTCCAAACTGAACAAGAAATAAAACATAACTTTATAATGTTCATATTACAGATACAGGGTATCACAACATTGTTGCGATACCCTGTTTTCTATTTGTATTATTCCAGATCGTGATCTGTATATCCTACAGGCTCATGCCACCGTCAACCTTGATGACCTGACCTGTTATGTATGATGCCTTATCTGAAGCAAGGAATGCTGCTGTCTCAGCGATGTCTGATACTTCACCAAGTCTCTTGACTGTGATATGGTCAAGCATAGCCTCCTTTGCCTTGTCTGAGAGTGCATCTGTCATGTCTGTCTTGATGAATCCAGGAGCGATGGCGTTCGCTGTGATTCCACGGCTTCCGAGCTCCTTGGCTATAGACTTGGTGATACCTATAACTCCAGCCTTGGATGCTGCGTAGTTCACCTGTCCTGCATTTCCCTCTATACCTACTACGGATGACATGTTGATGATACGTCCGTACTTCTGCTTCATCATGGTTCTGTACACATGCTTGATACAATTGAATGTACCCTTGAGGTTGATATTGATAACATCGTCGAAATCAGCCTCCTTCATTCCAAGTACAAGATTGTCTCTTGTGATTCCCGCATTGTTCACGAGAATATCTATTCTTCCATATGTAGCAACTGCGAACTTCATGAGTGCCTCTGCCTCAGCGAAATCTGCCACATTTGCCTTGAAAGCCACTGCCTCTCCGCCTGCTGCCTTGATCTCCTCAACCAGGCTGTTTGCACGCTCCTCTGAGCCATTGAAGTTTACTACTACCTTTGCGCCATATCCGGCAAATGTCTTTGCTATCTCACGTCCGATACCTCTTCCGGCACCTGTTACCACTGCTACCTTGTCCTTAAGCATTCAGTTCCTCCAATTTCGCTAAATCGTCTACAGTTGCAATATTTATACTCTTTACCTCTCTGTTGATCTTCTTCATGAAGCCTGTGAGAGTCTTGCCCGGGCCGACCTCGATAAATGTGTCAACACCGTCAGCTATCATGTTCTCTATTGTCTGCTGCCATCTTACTGATGAGTACACCTGTCTCTTCAGGAGCTCTTTTACCTTGGCTGCGTCTGTGATCTCCTCTGCGTCTGCATTGCAGTAGTAAGGTGCAAAATCATCTGCTATTTTGATATCCTTAAGGAAGTCGTAAAGTTTCTCACCTGCAGGCACAAGCATCTGTGAGTGGAATGGACCACTTACGTTAAGTGGGATAACTCTCTTTGCGCCAGCCTCTGCAAGTGCTGCTGATGCAGCCTTAACAGCCTCTGCCTCACCTGAGATAACTATCTGTCCAGGGCAGTTGTAATTTGCAATCTGCACCTTGCCAGGTGTGTTCTCACATATCTCTGCGATCTTGTCAGCGTCCATAGCTATGACTGCTGCCATTCCGCCCATTCCGAGAGGTACTTCGTTCTGCATGAGTATACCTCTTCTTCTAACTGTCTTTATACCATCCTCAAGTGTCATAGCACCTGCTGCTACGAGAGCACTGTACTCGCCAAGAGAAAGTCCTGCAAATACATCAGCTTTGAGTCCTGCATTCTTCAGATGCTCATATATAGCAACCTCTGCAGCAACCATGGCCGGCTGTGTGTACTCTGTCTTGTTGATGTCATCGTTCTCCTCGAAACAGATCTTCTTAAGCTCTATATCCAGAACGTCATCTGCCTCGTCAAATACCTTCTTGCTGTCCTCAAAACTGTCATAAAAATCCTTTGCCATGCCCACATACTGTGCGCCCTGACCTGGGAATATAACTGCTGTCTTACCCATTTCTTTTTTACCGCCTTTATTATATTTTGTAATTGATTTACATTCGCATATCATTGATGTCTGTCTGTACTGGATTTTATCAACCATCTCTCATGCTACATCCAGAAGCCAAGTCAACTATCCCTTATTATAGAACAGGGCTCCGCAAATCGCAAGGTCAAGAATTAATACTGCGTTAATACTTCAGCTTGCTCCGCACTTCGTGCTCCCGCAATCTGCCGCGCTTCATTCACACTCCGGCCTGTCAGCCTCCGTGTTTCATGTACCGCTTAACCGCCAAATGATGCCGGATTTTTTCGAGCGAGCTCGAAAATCCGGCATCGCTTGGCGGTGTATTAACGCATAAAAAAAGCACATGCCATCAAGCCCCACGGCTCAAAGCATCTGCTGTAAATAAACTCTCATATAATATATATAACCTTGGATGGTCAGTCAGGACTCATGTCCTGGCTGGCTACCAAAGTTATGTCATGTCCGATACATGACAACTTTGAATAACAAATGTATTCAAAACAGTCCAATCTGTTCAGTTAGCAATATTACTCCTCAACACCCTTGCTCTTAAGGTAGTTAAGTACGTCCTCAAATGTAGCTACGTCATCGAGCTCCTCAGCAGGGATCTCAACATCGAACTCATCCTCAAGCTTCATAACGATCTCGTAAAGATCAAGTGAATCAACACCAAGATCATCCTTGAAGTTTGTGTCAAGCTTCATCTCGTCCTGTGAAACTCCTAACTGCTCCTCGAATATTGCCTTAACCTTATCAAACATGTTCTAATCCTCCTAAACTATAGTAAATGTTACCATTATCCTCACGGACGCTTATACTATAACCTAAGGCTACAGTAAAGTCAACACGAAGATTTTCATTGTTTTTTCGCTTATTTTTCAGCGTCAGACTTGATCGCACCTGTCTCATATATGAACTTAACTGTGCTCTTTGTACCATCGATCGTACCTGTGAAACTTGTGTAAGTTGTATCGTCTGAGAAGAGTGCCTCTATATAATCAATGTCTGCCTGATAGTTGCCTGCAAACAGCTTTGTGATCTTCTTGATACCCTCTTCGTTGAACTGCTTCATTCCATCGCTGAGAGTCTTTGAACCTGTTACAAGCTCCTTTGCTCCGTCATCCAGAGTCTTGCTTCCGCTGTCAAGCTGTGATGCTCCATCACTGAGGGTCTTTGCTCCTGCTGCGATCTGGCCTGCACTTGAATCAAGAGTTCCTGCCGCTGTCTTTAACTGGCTGCTTCCATTTGCCAGTGTTAAGCTTCCCTGATACAGTGTGTTCATATTTGTTGATATTGTAGCTGCTCCATCGCTGAGAGTCTTTGTACCCTTCTTGAGTGCTGCCGCACCTCTTGAGAGATCTCCGGTTCCCTTTGCGATTGCCTTGACACCTGCATATGCGGAATCGATTCCTGTTGAAATGCTTGAAGCACCGTCACTGATGGTCTTGAGTCCTGTTGACAGCTCGCCCATCTTGGTATCCAGTGTCTCAGCACCCTGCTGTAATGCTGTTATCTGTGCTGTTGTCTCCTCTGAAGTCAAAGTAGCTGTGAGGGTCGTTCCTATCTGATCGATCGCATTGAGAGCACCCTTTGCCTTTGCAAGGCCTGTGTACTGTGCAAAATATGCATCGTATGTTCCATCGCCCTTTGCCGCATCCAGAGTAGTCTTACCTAGTGCAAGTGCTCCTTCAAGCTGTGACATAGCCGCATCTATTCCGGCCTCGCTTGTTATGGAACCGCCGAGCTGGCTGTATACATTTGACTGAGCCTGGCTTACGATCTGTGATGGCATTCCTGTCAGCATGGTGATCAATGTGTTCACACCATTATTGAGCTCTGTAGCGCCCTTTGCAAGTGCCTGTGAACCTGCATATGCATTGCTTGCTCCTGATGCCAGTGAGCTTGCGCCCTTGGAAAGTCCAGGATTGCTGTCTGTTCCCTCAAAGCCTGCCTGAAGTTCCTTTGCACCACTGTTCAGCTTGTCAGCTCCGCTCTTGAGTGTGCCAACGCTTGTATCAACTGTCTTTGCTCCTGTTGCCAGTGTCTTTGCACCATCGTTGAGAGCTGATGAACCATCCTTTATAGACTTGATTCCATCGTCCAGGGTTCCCATGGCTGTTGATATCTGTGAAGTACCATCTGCCAGCTGACTTGTATATGTCTCAAGTGAAGCTGCACCGTCTGCCAGTGTGTCAGCGCCCTTCTTCAGTGAGTAAGTACCATCCTTCAGAGTCTCCAGACCATTTGTGATCTTTCCTGAACCCTCCTCGAGCTGATCTGCAGAATCACCGAGCTGACCTACGCTGTCTGTGAGTGAGCTCACATCTGCCTTGTCCTCAACCTCGTCTATGGCATCCTCTGCGCTTGATCCAAGAAGGTCACTTGCTGCAACCGTCATGGTCATTGAGAGCTCGAAGTCTGTGACATCCGCTGTAACCTCAACATAATCAGGTACATCTATGTTATCAAGTGCTGTCTCTATCTTGCTGTCATTTATACCATCCTGTAAGCACTGCTTGAATCCAGGAACTGCATATCCGACTACGATCTGGTTGCTTCCCTCTGAGATGACCTTACCATTCTCAACCTGAACGTTTGAGAACTTATCTACAGGAAGGATCATTCCTGAGAGCATTACAAATGGTGAGATGACCTCTGTATTCTTGCTGTCCACTGTGACTGTCTTCTTGGTGTTGTTGGTATAATCAAATCTGATGGTGACCTTACCGCTCTTGCCTGCAAGCTCTGAAGGCTCTATCTCCTCGCCGTCCAGCTTGTATGTTACCTTTACGTCAACAGGGAGCTCCTCATTTGACTTGCCCTGATAGTAGATATCTGATCCATTTGCAGCCCATGTTATAGTGCCATCGCCGTTGTCCTTGTATTCCTCATAGCCCTTCACGTTCTGGATGTCTGTGAGGTTTGTCTTGTCGTTGAGTCCCTCTGCACCGTCTGAGTTCTTCAGCCATGTGCTGACTGTAACGTCATTTGCATTTCCATTTGCATCGGCAAGGACATATACTGTCTCTTCCTTGTCTGCGTCAGATGCGCCATCCTTGGATATCTCAGATGTAAGTGCATCCTGAAGTGTGTCTGACTCGCTCTCGGTTGTAGCCTCGGCCTTGTCTGAGGATGAGCTGTCATTTGTATCTCCGCATCCTGTTGCCAGTGATGCCATCATAACTGCTGATAATGCAACGCATATATATTTCTTCCATTTGATCATATTATTACCTCTTTTCATAGATTACAAAAGTTCCGTAGTTACATCTGTTTATAACTGCTATGCCTGAGTGGCTGCAGTGTCCTCATCGCTAACCTTCGCTGATGGTCCATCCATCAGGTTCTTCCTGTATCTGAACATGATGACCTTATCGAAGAGCATCAGTGCTGATGGAAGCATCAGGATAACTGCACACATACTTATGAGTGCTCCACGAGCCATAAGTGTACACAGCGCGCTGATCATATCTATATCTGAGTAAAGACCTACGCCAAATGTTGCAGCGAAGAATGAAAGTGCGCTGACAACTATGGACTGTACTGACTCCTGGCATGCTGTTGCCACGGCGTCAAACTTTCTGTATCCGTTCAGTCTGTTTCTCTTGTACTTCGTTGTCATCAGTATGGCGTAATCAACCGTCGCGCCGAGCTGGATAGTACCGATAACTATTGAAGCTATGAACGGTATCTCTGTTCCGGTGAAGCATGGGATACCCATGTTGATGAATATCGCAAACTCTATGACTGCCACAAGTACGATTGGCAGTGATATTGAACCGAATACACAGAGGATGATGATGAATATCGCTCCGATGGATACTGTACTTACAGATGCGAAATCCTTATCTGTTATAGTGATAAGATCCTTTGTACAAGGAGCCTCACCAACCAGCATGTTCTTCTCGTTGTATGAATCGATGGTATTATCGATCTCTGTACACTGATTGTTAACCTCATCTGAAGCTACCTCGTACTCTGATCCGACGAGTATCAACTGCCAGTCATCGCTCTTGAGCGCCTCTGTGACATCTGAAGGTATGAAGTCGGTTGGAATACCTGCTCCAATGATGCTGTCAAGTCCGAGACAGAACTTAACTCCATCGATGTTCTCGATATCTGACATCATGTTTCTTGTGTCCTTGTCACTCTGATCATTTGTGACAAGTATCATATGTGTTGAATTCATGTTGAATACCTCAGCCAGCTCTGTGTTGGCCTGAACACTCTCCAGGCTGTCTGGAAGTGATGAATCCAGCTTGTAATAAACCTTTGTATGATTGTATCCGTATATTGCAGGGATCAGGATGATCACGAACAATACAAGGAATACTTTGTAGTGCTTAGCTATGAATTTTCCTATTCCCTTGAACTCTGGAAGTATTACTCTGTGTGTTGTCTTCTCTATCGCCTTGTCAAATACAAGGATGAGTGATGGAAGTATCGTTACACATGCGATAACTCCGAGTACGACACCCTTTGCCATGACGATACCAAGGTCAAGTCCGAGGGTAAAGCTCATGAAGCACAGTGCAACGAATCCGGCAACTGTTGTTATGGAACTTCCCACAACTGATGATATTGTCTCTGCGATGGCGTGTGCCATAGCCTCTTTCTTATCCGTGTATTCCTTCTGCTGTGCCTTGTAGCTGTGCCACAGGAATATGGAGTAATCCATTGTAACTCCGAGCTGAAGTACCGCAGCCAGCGCCTTTGTTATGTATGATACCTGACCCATGAAGATATTTGATCCAAGGTTGTACACGATCGCCATTCCTATACTTGTAAGGAAGAGTACCGGGATCATGATAGAGTCCATTGTGATCGCCAGTATGATACTACTCAGGATAACCGCTATAAGTACGTATATCGGGGTCTCCTTCTCTGACAGCTTCTTGGTATCGACGACAACCGCTGACATACCGGACAGGAAGCACTGCTTGTTTGATATGCTTCTTATCTCCTCGATGGCATCCATTGTGCCGTCCGCCGATGTGGTATCATCAAATATGATGGCCATCATGGTGGCATTCTTTTCGTCATTGTTAAATGCATCATAAAGGCTTTCAGGAAGCATATCCTTTGGTACTGACAGGTCTGCAAAGCTGTCATACCATATAACCTTTGATACATGGTCTACTTTTTCAATCTTTGATTTCAGTGCGGATACATCTTTGTCTTCCATCCCCTCTACCACATACAGTGAGAAGGCTCCTGTACCGAACTGGTCAACCAGTATATCCTGACCTTTCATGGTCTCGATATCCTTCGGAAGATATGACAGAATATCGTAGTTTACCTTGGTCTTGATATAACCGTATGCCGCTGGTATGAGAAGAACTAAGCTGAGAATCAGTATTACGACCCTCGCACTTACTATCTTTTCTCCTAGTTTTAACATAGCCATAACATCTCCTTTTTCTATTCTGTGGTGGATTATACAACCTGATATTTCTTAAATAAACTACCCAAAATACGAAAACGTTTACATTTTGTTACAAATATGCTAATCTGTAACAAACGTTTGAACACATATTCAAAATTGATTATAAACAAATTATAAACTGAGGGAGGTTTGGGAAAGTGCCTAATCCAAGCGAGGAAAAGACTGAAGATAAAATTATCAAAAGCTTCAAAAAGCTTGTAAACGAATATTCCTTTGATAAAATCACTGTCACGATGATCGCTGAAGACGTCGGAATATCAAGACCGATATTCTACAGACATTTTAAAGACAAATATGAGCTGATGGATTACATGCTCTACAATGAGGTGACCAAGGAACTGGAGGTACTGCTTGAGCACAACATGATCCTTGAGGCCATAAAATATCTCTTCACACACATTATTAATGAAGCGAAGCTTTACAGAAAGCTTTTTGAGACAACCGGGCAGAACAGCTTTGAGCAGGTCATGATCGAACAGTTCACCAGTTTCTTCAAGGAACACCTGAAGATATTTGACACGGATCAGATTCCTGACAATCCTATGCTGTCTCCTCTTATTATATGTAAGTATCTGGTAATGGGTCTCACCGTTGCCATCAAGGGATACCTGAACAGCCCAGAGATCACTAGTATCAACGTGGATCAGGCTGTGGAGGCTTATTACTTCCTGGTGTCACACTCCATATTCGAACTTACCAAGGAGAATTTCCGGCCGAAGCTGTTCCAGGCGGTGGATCGAAATTACATTACGCTGCCTTCCAAGAATTAACTGCCGGACGCCCATGGGTGCTGAGACGGACGCCCATAGGTGCTGACGAGGGATTGTGCCCATCCGGGAAAGCGCAAAAAGCCTACACGGTGGTAATCTACTTTTTCGTTAACACCTATGGGCTGGTTTTTTATAACATTAAATTACACTATATGTCATTTAATATTTTCATAATTATACAATTCCTCCTTATTCCTTCTTTTCCATTTACTTCTATGTTTTCGCTGCATGATGCATTCTGATTTTACTTCCGGCAGTTATTGGAAGCATGTGGAATTACAAAACTTGAAAATACAGGTTGCCAGTTACATATACATACGTCCTTATACCTCTTATCATTTAGCCTCTGACTGTAATCTGGCTTGATATATCTCGTTATTTCGGATGATCTCGTCAGCGGTGCACGGCATGTAGTTGTTGATCATGCAGCCTACATTGTAAGCACGTCCCTGGCCGGTCATGAAGCTGTACACTTCAGGACTGCTCTTGTGGATATGTCCATAGAAATGGTATGCCCCGCTTTTCTTCTTATTCCACTCAGCTATCGGAAAGTGACACATAACTATCAGCTTACCTCTGTCGCTCACATAGTCCATCTTCTGTATATCGTCGAAGTAGGACTGCAGCTTCTCACTTCCCATTATTACCTGATCGTGATTGCCAAGGATGAGGCGCTTGTGTCCTTTAAGTCTTGCAAGGATCGGCTCCGGATCTTTCAATTTAAAGCAGAAATCCCCGAGAATATACACTGTATCATTCTTTCCTACCCTGCTGTTCCAGTTATGTATCATTCCATCAGCCATATCATCCACATCTGTAAATGGTCTCTCATCAAATTTTATAGCATTTGCATGTCCAAAATGAAGATCTGACGTATAAAATATCATACAATATCACCTCTCATTCCTACTCAGCGTACCATGTAAATATATGCAGCAGCCTGGATAATTTTCTATGTCTGGCTGCTGCCATGATATAACATAACCCGTCAAACATTCACCGTGTTATCTCTTATGATCACCTATATCAGGCTATCGCCTTCCGCCTGCTTCATGTCATTATAAAACCATCTTCTAAGCGTGCATATATCCCTCGGAACATTTGCGGGATCCTCTGTATCGTGAAGCTTTCTCACCCACGCATAGTACTCATTTGCAAGAGGGGTGGTGAGTGCCGATGTCTTCTTGATATATCCGTTTCTGATAGCCTCATAGGATATTGTCCTCATAAACTTCCAGAAATTGTAGTATGCAAGCTTGAGCTTTGTCATATATCCGGCGCTGTCCTCGATGACAAACCCCTCTATGACTCTGCCGTTATACTCGTAATCATCCTCAAGGATATCATAATACCAGTCATAGAACTCCTGCCAGGTTGCAAGCTCGCAAGTCTTCTTCTTTGGTGTCAGGCCGAACCGGTGGGCTGTATCACACATCGCATCGTAATCATACTTTGCATAGTTTATCTGGTTGTAAACTATATCAAGCAGATACAGATTGCTCTCCGGGTACTCTATGATGTGAGGATCATGCTTCATATCAACACACTCAAATACAAATGTCACATTATTGTCCTTCGCAAACCGCTTCATATTCTCTATATTCTCCAGTGTCACCTTCTCATATATCATATCCTTCAGCCAGCCGGCGAATGGTCCCTCTATGGTGGATTTGCTCGCTATCAACAAATCGTCGTTGTACTCATCGTAGCTCACGAGTCCCGGGAAACCGTTCTCCTTGACATAGGCAGTCACCGGAAACTGCAGCTTATTCTGCAGCATATCAAACTTTGTCTCAGGGCGCTCATTGATATTAAAGAACTTGTCATACGCCCTCGCTGCGACTCTTCCCTTGAATGTGTCAATGTACAAGCCCCTTGCTTTTGTGGTCTGCTCATCCCACACCCTGTCATTGAATGCCTTGCTCGTGAAGTTGAATGACGAAATATTGCCAAATGTCTTCTCCTGTATGTACCTGTTCCCCCGCAAGGAGATGATCACATCTGCAACAGAGCTTGTGGTAACGGTCTGTTCCTCCTGTATCTCAGGTGCCTTGAACACATCATTGTGGATCTCCACCTCATGGATTCCATCAGCATCCACCCGAACGCATCTGAGTTCCCCGCCATACTCGACTCTGCCCTCAAGGTTGAACACTCTGTCATTCACCCGCACCGGGAGCAGCTTGGTGTTCCTGTGTCCATGGATCTGATAGTAATTCGCCGGCATCTTCCCGTAGAATGTCTCTGCGATCTTCTCGAAATCATTGTAAGCTCCGACTCCATGTATCATCTGATCAGTTGCCACAAATGTGAGATTGTCGGGAATCACACTGAGTCCCGCATGGGTCACCAGATATACATTATCACCGTAGCTATAGTAAGCACACTGTCCAAACCTTCTGTAAAGCTTCCGCACCTCCTTCTTGTCGATTCCGGAAGCATCGAGGATTGGTCTTGTCACAAGCTCAAACTCCTTTGACTTGCCGGTGCAGTCATTTGCCCACAGCCACAGCCATCTCTCGTGATTGCCCTCAAGCATGAGAACATTCTTCCTGTCCATGATAGATATCAGGAAATTTACAACCTCCGCATTCTCCACGCCTCTGTCGATATAATCACCTGTAAATATATAGAACTCATCATCCTTTATACCGCCATTGTCATCCAGATACTTCATCAGCGCTGTATAGCATCCGTGAACGTCCCCGATGTGATGGATCCTCTTATACTGGGAGAAATCCCTCTTCTTCATCCAGATGCTGTCAAGCTCGTCCGGCTTTATGACCGTGATTCCCGAAGGGATCTTTTGTGTGGCAAAGCGGGAGTACATCTTGTCAATAACGTCATCTGATACCCTCTTGAACTCCTCCCTCCCGGCATTTCTTCTCTTCACCTCTTCTATAGGTATATCTGTAAAATCTACACAATACATTCTGTATCTGTACGTCTCACACATATTCTTATATCTGTTCATCTCCGAAGTCTTGGAATTCGTGGCATCTATCACCGTAAATTCGCCCTTCTGCATGCGGATCTCAAGAAGGCTGAACAATGTCTTCCACACCGTACCATCATTGTTCTGACTGATTCCTCTCGTACCATCCACCTGCAGCACCGGACTCTGACAAAGCAGTCTGATGTCGTCCGCTGAAAGTGTGTATGGTTTTAATCCATTCTGCTCGATCCATGTAGATTTGCCACAACCGGCAGATCCCCTAAGCAAAAGCAATACTCTCATATTCTATCTGCCTCCTTCTTTACAATACTATTTTGTCCAATATACCCTATCTCCCTATATTTTTCACCCAACCTGTAGTTTAATCTATCTGTTTTCTAAATTGTGTTTCTTGGATGGTGTTTCTTGGATCGTTACAAAGTCATGGACAAACATAGAATTCGGCTCGCCGCAGATTTAGACGATAACACGGGCAAGCAATTCCATTTTCAATCCATTTTCTGTGCAAGCATTTCTCTTGCAAATAAAAAAGCTCCCCGGCAAATGATTCTTTCAATAACATCATTCGTCCAAAGGAACTTTTTTATATTTTTATGTCATATATCTTTGTCTTGTATATCTTTGTCTTGTATATCTTTGTCTTGTATATCTTTGTCTTCCGGCCATCAGGCACGAACAAGCACCATCGCACTCATCTTCGGAGCTTTGATCGTGAGTACGTTGTGCTCCACCATGAAATCCTGTGGCTCCAGTGTATAGCCCTCTTCATTTGTCAGCATGACTCTTCTGAGTATCGAGTGGTTGTACACACCTATCTGACGGATATGAAGCTTCAGATCCACATCCTCATAGTTGGTGTTCATGATGACTACCACCTGCTTGTTGTCAGTAAATCTTCCATAGCAGAGTATCTTGTGTCCGCCGTGGAGATATAATACAGAACCTGACTTAAGCGCCTCGTACGACTTGTGTATTCTTATCATGTCCTTGTGGAACTGTATCAGCTCCTTGTCCTCATGTCCCCATGGGTAAGTTCTTCTGTTGTCTGGATCTGTCCATCCGCACACACCGGCCTCATCGCCATAGTATATGGTAGGAGCGCCCGGCCATGTCATCTGGAATACGACAGCCTGTCTGAATATACCCTTGTCCACGCCCTGATCGGCGGCATCCGCTCCCATGGTGTGAAGTCGTCCAACCTTTCTGTTGGTTCTCGTGAGGAATCTGGAATGGTCATGGTTTGACAACTCATTCATGGACACGTCTATCGATGGTCTCAGGAATCTGGACATGTGATAGTTCATCGCGCCCTTGAACGCATCATAATTACCCAGAAGGTCACCGCGGAACTCGTCGCTGTGCTTCTCAACACCGCAGAGGAACCATGTGATAGGCTCCATGAACGCATCGTAGTTCATGACAGTATCCCACTGATCTCCCTTCAGCCAGCTCTTTGGATCACCATAGTGCTCAGCCAGAATTATCGCATTCGGATTTGCCTCTTTAACATTTCTCCTGAACTCCCGCCAGAACTGGTGGTTGTACTCTGGGGAATGTCCCAGATCCGCAGCCACGTCAAGTCGCCATCCATCTGCATTATACGGAGGTGACACCCATTTCCTTGCTATCTTCATGATGTACTCAACCAGCTTCGGCGAATCCTCGTAGTTGAGCTTTGGCAGGGTGTCATGACCCCACCAGCCATCATATGTTGTATTGTATGGCCATGCATTGTCATTGTAGAACTTGAAGAAAGTGTTGTAAGGGCTGTCCTTCGATACAAACGCACCCTTCTCGTAGCCCTCCTGATTCTCGTATATACACTCCCTGTCCATCCATTTGTTGAATGAACCACAGTGGTTGAACACGCCATCCAAGATGACCTTCATGCCACGCTTGTGTATCTCCTCAACCAGCTCGGCAAAGAGCTGATTGCTGGCCTCAAGATTCTTTTTATTTGTAACTCTGTTGATATATCTCGACGACTGCTTGTTCTCAAGGCATCCGCCCGGAAGGCAGTCACCCTCATCGTCAACTATTCTTCCATAGTGGGGATCAACGTAGTCGTAATCCTGTATATCATACTTATGGTTGGATGGTGATACGAATATAGGGTTCAGATATATTACATCCACTCCCAGATCCTGCAGATAATCAAGCTTATCCTTGACACCCTGGAGATCTCCGCCATAGAAACGTCCCACATCCATGATGCTCGGCCTTTGATTCCAGTCCTTTACCTGAACTGAACCGGTACCTATATATGCGTACTCATTATCCAGCACATCATTGGAAGTATCCCCGTTGCAAAACCTGTCCACAAATATCTGATAAAATACCGCACCCTTTGCCCACTCCGGTACCTTGAATCCCGGACATATCTCAAAGTCGTACTCTCTGTCGTTCTGCTTCGTAGGTCCCAGCTTGTCATAAAAGCATGTGACCCTTCCCGAATGTATCTCAAAATGATATCTTATGAATGGCAGACCTCCAGGTATCGTTGCGGTATAAAAGTCAAATATTCTGTTGGAACTCTCCTTTGTCATCTGTATCTTTTCTTCATTATATATAAGGAACACTTCATCCACATTATCGGCTGTAGTCCTGAATCTGACATTCACATCCTGATCCACATCCGGCTCCTGTGGGCTGACATAATATTTGCTTCCGTCCGCAAACAGTCCGCCTTTATTTAGTATGGGCTTTACATTATATACATAATCATGTATCTTCTGCCCATTGGTCTTCTTTTCCACCATACAATAAAATCTCCCTTGCACATACTCTTTTTTATATTAATACTTTTCGGGAGATTAGGCAACAAGATAAAACATATATTAGCTGCAAATATACAGCAGGAATCGCCTCATATCAGACCATCCTGCCCAATTTCTGTTTTCACCAAAAGTAAAAGAGACAGTCACCGAACGACTGTCTCTTTTGGAGAAGGTATTTTGTTACTTTTATGGGGTGTAGCCAAAACTATATAATGTATTGGGGGTTACAAGTATTATTATATACAATTCCCGTCAAAAGTCTGCCCAAACATTTTTTTATTTGGCAAATGTCATTGTGCAATATCACAATACATTTCCTGAATATTACCTGATTTTTACTTTTTATTGTTCACATTAGACAAAACACCTGGCATTTTCTAAAAACCGCGTCTCTTCAGGTCACTCACAAGCTCCACATAAAATTCCCTCACATCAAATGTATCTATATTTTCCCTGTTCAGGTCTATCACGTCTCCGTGGGAGATTCCACGCCTGCCCTGAGGCTTCAGATATATGAAGTTTGAGCCCCATTTGAAAGATTCATATCCGACAAGTCCATCGTTCTCACCATCAAACTGCTTTACGAATGCGTTGGTGGTGTTGAGCGGGAAGCGTCCGCCGGAAGGCTTCTTCATACATGAACCCGTGCTCTGTATGTATACCCCCTGCGGATCAGGGAGCTCTCTGTTCAGGTTTTCACACGCTGATGCCGTGAGATCCGTCACCGCAGCTATGAAGTCCGGGTTTGTGTCACCCAGCTTCTTGAGTGCAGAATTGTAGGCATTTGCCACGGTCTGCTGCTGTTTCTCCGGTATCTTGCCCAGAAGATAATCCGCAAATTCGCATCCCCTATGCGGAGTGTTAATCGTTGTGAGTGATGCTACATAAGGGGCCATGCCGAGCTTCGATATGGCATATCTGCTGTCAAGGCCTCCCTTGGAATGGGCTATGATATTCACCTTCCCGCATCCTGTTTCCTTCAATATCTGCTGTATCCTGTCAGCTATCTCCCGTCCGGAGTCAGCCACAGATGCGGCGGACTGATGGTTTCCGTAGAATATGGTCGCACCATTCGCCTCAAGTGCCGCAGGGATCCTTCCCCAGTAATTCAGATACCTGAAATCCCTGAAGAACACTCCGTGTACCATGAGTATTGGATATCTGGTGGCGCAGACCCGGTCAGCCTGTCTTGCCTTATCCTTTATAATCTTCTCGTTCTCCAGAACCGTCTCACCTGATGCCAGACTTATCAGCTTGCCAAGGACTATCAGATGTACCACCGGAATCCAACCGCACAGTATACCGATCACTCTCCATTTAATACCGAGCTGCCTGGATGACACATATATCCTTATTATTCCAACCCAGAATGTGACCGCCAGCACAGTCACCGCCGTGAGTATGTACAGAACCCAGTTCTTCCATGTCCACGCACCAACATCTATCACATGCACCAACATTAGTATCAGCACAGCCACAGACATGACCGTTGCCGCCAGGAAAGAGTACAGATTCTCGCATCCCCTCTGACACCTTCTGATCCCACTCGACTGGATATTTTTCAGTCCGAGAAATGGCATAGCGGTCAGCAGTACATATACTGCTATGAACACCACAACTATAAGCGGCATGAGTGGTATATTCCACTCCGGACACCTTGCCAGCAGATATACATTTGCCAGCAGGAACGGTATCACCGCATTTATCCCTCTCTTTATTATCTTCATCCCTTGTTCTCCCTTCCGTCATATATCCAACATAAGCCAAATGCCCGCAAGAAAACTGCGGGCATCTGTATTGTCTTTATATATTACTGTTTGTCTGTCTGAGTCTCAGCTTTCTGCTCTGCAACAGCATTATCTGCTGCATTTACATTCTCTGCTGTACTCTGCTCTGCACCGTTGCTCTGAACATGTGCATCTGCATCCTTAGCATCGTCTCTATCGAACAGTGCTTCAAACTCAGCTCCTGTTATTCTCTCCTTCTCAAGAAGAAGCTTTGCAGACTTGTGAAGAACATCCACATTCTGCTCCAGAATCTCATAAGCCTCCCTGTAACACTCGTCAACGATCTGCTTAACCTCCTCATCTATGGCGGCGGCTATCTTTTCGCTGTATGGCTTGGTATGTCCAAGATTTTTCCCGAGGAATACCTCCTCCTGATCATCGCTCTCATAGTTGATAAATCCAAGATTTTCGGACATTCCATACTTCGTAACCATGGATCTTGCATAACCGCTGGCCATCTTGATATCCTGTGAAGCACCCGTGGTAAAATTGCCAAATATGATCTTCTCTGCAATTCTTCCGCCCATGCTAACTTTTATCTCGTTGAGCAAATGCGCTTTAGTAATATATTCCTGATCACCCTGTGGAAGCGGCATGGTATATCCTCCGGCTCCGGTACCTGTAGGTATGATAGACACAATATGCACCGGGCCAACATATGGAAGGAGATGGAACAGTATCGCATGTCCCGACTCGTGATATGCCGTGATTTTACGATCCTCCTCGGAGACCACATGGCTCCTCTTCTCACCACCGACTCCAACCTTGATATATGATTTGTCGACATCTTCCTTATTGATATATTCCCTGCCGGCCTTCGCAGCAGAGATCGCAGCCTCATTCATCAGGTTCTCAAGATCAGCTCCCGAAAATCCGGCTGTTGTTCTGGAGATCTCGTTGAGATCAACATCTTCTGCCAGAGGCTTGTTCGCAACATGAAGCTTGAGGATTTCCTCTCTGCCCTTGATATCAGGAGGATTGACAGATATCTTTCTGTCAAAACGTCCCGGACGGAGGATCGCTTTATCCAGTATGTCCACACGGTTGGTAGCTGCAAGAACTATGATTCCCTCATTCGCTCCGAATCCATCCATCTCTACAAGGAGCTGGTTCAGAGTCTGCTCACGCTCGTCATGTCCACCGCCAAGTCCTGTACCTCTCTGTCTGGCAACGGCATCGATCTCATCTATAAATACGATACATGGTGCGTTCTTCTTTGCCTGTGCAAAAAGATCTCTCACTCTCGCTGCACCGACACCGACGAACATCTCCACGAAGTCTGATCCTGAAATACTGAAGAACGGAACCCCCGCCTCTCCTGCTATGGCCTTTGCCATGAGTGTCTTACCTGTTCCAGGAGGGCCGACAAGAAGAACTCCCTTCGGTATACGTGCACCGACCTTGATGAATCTGCCCGGGTTCTTGAGGAAGCACACTATCTCTTCGAGATCCTCTTTCTCCTCACTGAGACCGGCAACATCGTCAAATGTTATTTTCTTCTTATTATTTTTCTTATCTTCCTTCTCTTTCTCATCAGGCTCTGTCATTTTCGCCCTGCTCTTGCCAAAGTTCATCATCTGGCCTCCACCGCCCTGTGATGATCTCACGAACAGCAGCATGACAAAGAACATGACGATCATGACAAGGGCATACGGAATTATCACACTCCATATGCTCGTCTTCTCCACATCGTTCAGGTTACATCTGGCAACGACCTTCTTATCGTCATCCGAGCTTACGGTCGCATTATACTTGTCCACACTTGCCTGATAGTCGTTATAAATCTTCACGACATCATTGACATCTGTGGAATAAAATGCAAGAGTCTTTCCGTTGGTGAACTGCACCTGAACTACCGCCGTAGGAATCTCTGCATTTGGCTGTATCGACAATGCCAATATCTTGCCATCATCCAAATCCTCTGTCAGATCTGTGTAACTGTAAGTGGTGGTCACTTCAATCTTGTCGCTCTGCATCCATCTGTTTATGAGGATGAAAGCAACTATCAGGATCAACAGATAGATTATCATTCCATTCCTGAATTTTCTCTTATCCATATTTTCCATGTATATGCTCCTTAATCAATATATTACTGCTCTATGACACCTATATATGGAAGGTTTCTGTACTTCTGGGCACAGTCAAGGCCGTATCCCACAACAAATCTGTCAGGGATCTCAAAACCTGTCATATACAGCTCAACCGGGATAACTCTTCTGTCCGGCTTGTCAAGCAGGGTCACAACCTCAAGGCTTGCCGGCTTTCTCTCGCCGAGAAGCTTCACAAGGTATGAAAGGGTTCTTCCCGAATCAAGAATGTCCTCCACGATGATTACATCCTTTCCCTCTATAGACTCATCAAGGTCCTTGTTCAGCTTGACAATACCTGATGACTTTGTTCCATCGCCATAGCTGCTCACAGACATGAAGTCCATGGTGACCGGACTCTTCATTCTCTTCGCAAGCTCACACATGAAGAACACGCTTCCCTTAAGGATTCCGATCAAATGTATCGTCTTTCCCTCATATGCCTTATCTATGGCTGCTGCCATCTCGCTTATTCTGTTTTCCACCTCACTGCTGCTGAGCATAACACCAATCTGTTCTTTCAACTCTGTTTCCTCCTGTTAAAATTCAACTCAATTATCTTTTGTGTATCTTCTGTCACTTTATAATTCTCGCCAATCCTAAGTCCCACGGCCCACACGACCTCCTGCCCGGATGTCACAAGTGGAATATGACGCCGCTTGTCCACCGGTATCTTACAGTCAGTATACAGACGGTTGAGCTTCTTTCTCGAGCCCGCAGAATTAACGACTATATAATCCCCGTTTTCAAATGTCCGCAACTGCAGACACTGTTTTATTTTACCATAATCAAGAAACTTCGTACACTCTTTTTTTGCAAGATCAAGGGCTTCAGGTCTGTCGTAGATCCTGACCGTAAGCCTTCCCTCACACAGCTCATACTCGCCATCACAGGTGATGTCTATGTCCACGCAGCCCGGCAGCCCGCCGTCCTGACAGCTCTGGTCACCGGCGCGGTTCTCACCGCCGGCAAATACCAGTCTGCCGTACTCCAGCCACACCCTCGCACCGGCAGGAAGATTGATCCCCGCCCCGGTGTCAGCCGAGTACAGCTTCGTAACCTCCGACACATGGCTCATGCCGATATCCTTCAGGCCTCCGCACACCATTCCGATGAGCTTTCTTATGACAAGCTCCTGCACGAGCCTGTCCTGCTCCTTGAGAGCCGCCATGTCCAGCTCATATCTCCGGTCAGTGCTGTCTCCGGTCCAGCCACAGCCTTCACTTCTGACATCAATTCCCTGTCCCGTCAGGAAATCATCAACCAGTCCGGCAGCAAGCCGCTCGTAATCAGCCGCCATCATGGCCATCTGGCAAATGTGCTCCGTGGCCTGTCCATTTATCTCATTCATAAGAGGAAGTATCCTGTGTCTTATCTTGTTCCTGGTGTAATCATCCTCATTGTTGGTGGCATCCGTACAGCATCTGATCCCCTGCCGGTCAAGATATTCCTCTATGTGGCTCCTGTCGCTCCCAAGAAGCGGTCTCACTATGTGATCCCTCACCGGGGCTATACCCTTTATGCCGCCCATTCCGGTTCCCCTCGCCATGTTGAACAGAACCGTCTCAGCCACATCGTTGCGGTTGTGGGCGACTGCGATCACACAGCCCTCATCCGCATATCTGGCACGCATCCTGTCAAATGCATCATATCTTGCATGGCGTCCGGCCTCCTCCACGGTCTGTCCGGCCTGCTCCGCAAGCTTCCTGACATCGATCCTGTAAGAGTCGCATGTGACACCATATTCACCACACAAAGTCTCAACGTAGCTCTGGTCACCATCCGCAGCCTCACCGCGTATCATGTGATTTATGTGTACAACGTGTATATCTATTCCCAGCTCCGCCCTGTGCCTTGCCAGCACCGTGAGCAGGCTCACCGAATCCGCGCCGCCGGACACACCGCACACGCAGTGACTTATACCATCAAACATGTGGTATTTTCTTATATACTCAAGAACATCTTTTTCAAATACATCCATACATTTATCCTTCTGTAAATATCATAATTTCATATTATAGCATAGAGTTACTCAGGCTGCGCTACTTTTCTCAGATCCTGATATCACCGCCGCCATGACCGTCACATCATCCCGAAGCGACACATCCCCCTGTCCTATCATGGCGCCCAGTATATCATCGACCATCCGTCTGCTGTCACCCACTCTTATTCCCTTGAGCACATCCTGCATGTGATCGGACACATCCATATCCGAGAGCCCATCGCTCACCATGACCACGGCATCCCCCGCCGCAAGTTTCACATCCGCCATGTCGCACTCGGCATCGTCCAGCACGCCCACGGGAAGAGTAGTGCTCGTTATCTGGCGGACCTCATTTCCATCATCGCCCGGGCGTATCACATAGGTCACCGACGCCCCCTGCTTGAAGCTCCTCATGGTGCCGTCGTACATGTCTATGACCACCATATCAAATGTCGTGAATATTCTGCCCTTATTTCTCCTGGACATACATCGATTGGCAAATGCAATGCTGTACTCCGGGGCAAATCCCGCCTCCAGCAGCTCCTCCATGGTGTCCAGCATCATGCAGCTCTCGCAGGAGGCCAGGCTTCCGCTTCCCATGCCGTCAGACAGCATCATCACCAGCCTGCCATCCTCATACTCCTTCACCGAGAAATTATCCCCCGACACCGGAGAGCCATATTTCTTTATCCTTCTGACATGGTAACGCCCCTTGTAACGCGCCGCCTCCTCGTACACGGCAGATCTGTACTCATCGAAGAAAAGGCTCGGCGAATCCATGCCCGCCCTTATATTCTTCCTGAAGTACCCACTCAATACATCAGCCACCTGTCTTGACAGCACCATGCCCTGACCTGACGTTCTTCCCGCCACATAGTATCGGCTCCTGTTGCCACTGTCCATGGAGGCCGTGACCCTGACCTCGTCCATCCCCAGCGATCTTATCTGCCCCAGCAGCTTTTCATCGGATATCTCCCTCGCCTCACCTATCAGATCTATCTGTCTCCTGAAGCCATCCACGAGCTCGCCGATCTGTCCCAGGCTTATCGCCGGCTCATCGCTCCCGGCAAATGTATAATCGAGCCGTCTGAACACATTTGCCATATCTTCTATCTTGCAGGCCGTGAGTCTGTTAATCTCCGCAGCGGCCGCCTGAAGACACGCCGGATCTGTCTCCTCGTCCATGGCGCCCAGCAGAGCACCAGGTATACACGCAAACAATACGACCGGAACGGCGATATTTATATAGTAAAATGCGATCTCCCGCCCAGAGCCGTTCCACAGCACTGTTCCATCCGCCACAGAAGCAAGAACGCACCCCAGAACATAGAACAGACTTGCAGACACCTTTCTTCTCCCGGTGAGTGCCCGGCCTATGAGCATGACCAGCGTCACAAGGAGCATCCACATGAGCCACCTGCTGTCATTCAGCTTGACCGACACGATGCTTCCCGCCACCGCCGCCATTCCGCATCCGTACACCGCTCCAGTTCTATACACCGCGTACAATATCAGAACCAGAGCTAGCATAAATGCCGGATTCACACCGTAGATATCCTCACCCGGAACAACCCACAGAACGACCGCCGCCAGCGCCATGAGGCTCACTATGCCCTGACTTATATTCCAGCTCTCATCCCTCTCCACATCCGAGGCATCCCCGCAGATATATGTATATAGAAGTCCAATCCCCGGTTTCAGTATCACACTGGCACACATGAATATCGCAGCCTCCACCACTCCATAAGCTGCAGCCATAAGCATGTTATCCGCATATACCACTATGTTTCCCATAAGCACGGCAGCCGACATGACGACGATCACCCTTACATACGATCTGGAATTTCTGGAGTACACGATCTTCATAAGACACATCGCAAGTCCCAGCAGCACCAGATATTTCTCCGTCACCATCACACCGGAATACGCAGGCCCCGGTATCATATACTCATATGCGTGCAACAGCCCTGCTATGCCCATAGATCCGGCTGCGACTCCCGCCGCACACCCGATGCAGGTTATCATGTATCTCCCACACACCGCACAGGCCGCCACATACACAGCCAGAACCACCGGGGCTATCCCCCAGACCATGCATAAGCCGCTGACCATACACAGAATAGCCACCGCCATCACTCCGACGAACCCATTCACCTTTTCTCTCATCAACATTTTCCCGCCTTCCTGTTCATAGTGACAAGAAGTATATCCGTCAAATGCGCAAAAAAATAGCGAATGCTGAAATCAGCATCCGCTATGTTCTGACTTTATTCCTCAGGCTTTACCACGATCTCGTCAGGATATATGAGACCGAGCTGTGATCTGGCCACATCCTCAACATACTCATCTGTCTGCATATATTTCTCACGCTCTTCAAGCTTCTTATAATCTTCCTTCGCACTGTCAAGCTGTTCCTGAAGCTCCGCAGCCTGAACCTGCAGGCTCTCCTTCTGTGCTTTCAGGCTCTGTGCTTTGTACAGTACAACCACTGCCAGCAATATCAGACAGCTCACAACCAGAACCATTCCAAGCTTCGTTGTGATCTTGTTATTCTTTTTTGACTTTGATCTGCCGACCGTCTTATTCATTAGAAACTCCCCATTCATTACTTTATTACTTGTCTTTTCTTGTAATAATATACAAAAAGTTCGTAGCCAAACGAACATATTGACATAATTTTACTATTTAAGACTAATTATGTCAACGCACTTTTTGCCGTCACATTTTCACATTTTTTGAATCTTGTTTTTTCTTACACAATATATGGTTTGCAATTTTCGAAGCAGCCCAATTTATAGTAAAAAATACAAGTAAAAAGCTTGAAAAAAATCCTAAAAAAATATATAGTCTCAGATCTCCGTCACAGCATATGTAACTGACCGCCATAACTACTACACTTAATATCAACCAAAGTGTAATATCGCATATCCACGCCACCGCGCGGCTGTTCCTAAAGAGCTTTGAGATGAACCAGAACAGCGATCCCAGTACACCTGAGCACGCTCCGGCTGCAACACATATCCCATATCCCCAGAGCTGCCCTGCCGCCATATCGCTCATCACTTGAACAACCCCTTTATAGAAAAAGCACCTTCCTTGTCACCCGAATATATCATGGAGTTGATATTTCCTGTGAGATCCAGCATTCCCTTGTCAAGGTCCAGATTTGTCGCCTGCATATTCTTGCCTATTATCTTGAGTTTCCCCTGCTCGGTCACCAGCAGAACCAGATCAGGATCTATGGATGTGACCTTGCTGATCCCTGTCATGGACAGACTGTTCCTGTTGTCCATGACCACCTTGTGGGTTTTTGCCTTATTAACTTCCCCCATGTTCAGAAACCTTCTCAAGCTATTTAATAAACTATATGAGCCCACAAAAAAAATATGCCGGAATACACTATGTATATTCCGGCATATTTTTACACATACTCAAACATATCCTTGGCATCTTCCTTTTTAGTGGAATCTGCAATCATTGTAACTCTGACCTTCACCGTCTTGTTGCCAAATTCTATCTCGATAACATCTCCAACCTTGACATCGGTTCCGGCCTTAGCCACTTTGTCGTTGACCATGACTCTTCCGGCATCGCATGCCTCGTTCGCCACGGTTCTTCTCTTGATGATTCTGGATACCTTAAGGTATTTATCAAGTCTCATATCAAACCCTTAAAGATTAGTTGATTGAATCCTTTAATGCCTTTCCAGCCTTGAACTTAGGTGCCTTTGAAGCAGCGATTGTCATTGTCTCGCCAGTTCTTGGGTTTCTACCCTCTCTAGCTGGTCTCTCTGATACCTCGAATGTACCAAATCCAACTAACTGAATCTTCTCACCTTTCTTTAACTCATCTGCTACAACGTCTGTGAAAGCCTTTAATGCTGCCTCAGCGTCCTTCTTTGATAATTCTGTCTTCTCAGCGATTGCTGCAACTAATTCTGTCTTATTCATTAGATAATTCCTCCTTTAAAAAATAAATGCTCTCTGTCATCCGCCTGCTACCCGCAAAAGCAGAAAACTCTGAGCTCAACATGTATAGTTATACCTAAAATGGTTATATTTGTCAAGGAAAATAAGGGATTTCGAGGCCGAAACCCCTTGATTTTACTCACTTTTTGCCAAATTCTTGCATTACCGGCTACCCTTCCATCTGTTTGCCCAGAAATGCCGCCGCGATCACCGCTGCTTTTTGCTCTATCTCACCTATTCTGTGTCCGCTGTCACGCACTATCACGATGACAGAGCCCACTGCATCGCCCTCTGATATAATGGTCTGCACCACCTGTCCATCGTAATCCAGGTCGTCTGTGGTTATGTGTATGAACTTCGCATCGCCTTTGCGGGCAACTATCGCTTTCCTGTCGTTTATCACGCTCTCAAGCTCACTGTGAAGCTCCTTGCCCATCAGCTCCTTCTTCGGCATTCCCGCCACCGCTATGACTGAATCCCGGTCCGTGATGGCAACCGGCAGTCCAAGGCTCTGGGATATTGCCTCCACATACTGCTGTGCAAATGCAGTCAGATCAGCCATGGGCGAATACTTCTTGAGAACTATCTCGCCCTCCTTGCCGGTAAATATCTCCAACGGGTCCCCCTCTCTTATCCTGAGAACCTTTCTTATCTCCTTCGGAACGACTATCCTTCCGAGATCGTCTATCCTTCTCACTATTCCTGTCGCCTTCATAAACAGTATTAACCCTCCATTGCATGTTAAATAATTGCTTTGGAGTTATTATGTGGAAAATCATCAAAATTATTCTTCCACGATCCCAGCCAGCGTCATCTTTAGATCCTCTGCGCTTATCGGCTTGGCTATGTATCCGTTCATGCCCACCTCAAAGGCTTTCTTACGGTCTTCGTTGAACGCATTTGCAGTCATAGCGATTATAGGTATATCCGCCAGGCGTCTGTCGTCCAGCTTTCGTATGATCATGGTTGCCTTGTAACCATCCATGTTCGGCATCTGTATATCCATGAGGATGAGATCGTAGTATCCCGGCTCCGCTTTCTCCAGCATGTCTATACACTGGATTCCGTCTGCAACGCGGTCGACCTCCATGCCTGCGCCGGCAAGTATGGTCATGGCTATCTCCGCATTCAGGTCGTTATCCTCCGCCAGAAGTATTCTTCTGCCCTCAAATGAATAATCTTCATTGCGTTTCGAGACCGCACCTATTTCAGTTATCTCCTCCGATATTCTGTGTGTGAGCGTCACGGTAAATGTGGTTCCCTTGCCCGGCTCACTCTGTACGTCTATATCACCGCCCATGAGATCGACTATCTTCTTGACTATCGCCATGCCGAGTCCTGTTCCGAACTGTCCACTCTCCGTAGATGTCTGCTCCCTGCTGAAATCCTCAAATATGTGCTCCAGGAAATCCTCTGACATTCCGATTCCCGTGTCGCTCACCATCGTGCGGATCTTCACATAGCCGTCCCTGTCGCACGGAAGCTCGTCTATATTCACGGTAACGCTGTCCCCCGGAAGAGAATATTTGTATGCGTTGTTGATGATGTTCATAAGTATCTCTTTCAGCTTCACAACATCACACTGTATATTATTGTGCTGGGCATTCACATTCCATGTAAAGTCTATGTTCTTCTCCTTCATCTGGCTCTCAAACAGCCAGTACACCGAATCAAGACTTTTAAGTGATATACTGCTCTCGTCCAGTTCTGTCTTGCCGCTCTCTATCCTTGCCATCTCCAATACATTGTTGATAAGGGACAGCAGATAATCACTTGATGATCTGATCTTGGCTATATAATCGCGCGCCTTGTCCTGGTCGGACAGGTTGTCATTCAGAAGGTCTGTGAAGCCTATTATCGCGTTCATAGGGGTTCTTATATCATGAGACATGGAGTTGAGGAACACCGTCTTAGCGTTGTTAGCCTTATTCGCCATATCCAGGGCATTCTCCAGCTCGTGGTTGGCCTTCTCGATAACCTCAAGCTTCTCAACCTTTCTAATATCCTCCATGCAGAGCTCTATATACACGAACATCGCCGAAAGCGTCAGTCCAGCCAGAACATAAGAACCACCCGCAACAATCTGCAACACTGAACATATAAGCGCAGGTATGAGTGCTATAGTTATGATGACGGCAGATCTTTTCTCTCTTCTGGTAATGGAATATACTATCGCACTGACGAGTGTCACAAATACATAGGTATATGGAAGTACCACCTGAAGTGCGAACAATGCTCCTCTGCGATACATGCCCGTATCATCCACGTAGAAAAGCCAGCCTGTCCACCACGAGACCACACACAGCACAATCATCAGAACAAGCGGAATACTGCGCAATGCCCGTATTATCTTTTTTTCCACAAATAATGAATTCTGTATGCTCTCGAAAAAATAAAACCATTCATATGTCACAAATGTCTCTGCGATCATGAATCCGCAATTCAACACAAAAACCACCGCGGCCGGCATACGCACCAGTCCTGCGTCAACCATTCTTACAGGTATATTTATTATCTGGAAAGCAATTACTCCGAATACAAAATGAGAAAACGATCTTATGATCTTATTATTTCTTTGATTAAGACATCTCACACCTATATAGAGCATGATTATCAGTATGGTGTATTCACACATCATCGTCTGCAAGTGCTGTGTCATATTTACCCCCCTTAGCGCAATACGCTGAATTCTCTGTTATGACTGCTCCATACCTCGTAGAGCATTTCCTCAAACTTTCCTATGTTCACCGGCTTGGACAGATATCCCTTCATCCTTGCCCTTGGTAGCATTGAACTCATCAACCAGATCGTCAAATATTGCCTGCTAGGGTTCCATTGTAGTAATGCCATATCTTCAGTGATACCGGATGATCTGGATCAAGATTCACCTTCTTCGCTGTATCGCCGTCTGAATCACCACAACCAGCAAGCATACTCACGGCCATAACAGCCGCCATCATTCTGGCAATAGTCCTCTTCTTCATCTCATAAATCTCTTCTATTTTCTCACACTACAATGATCTATTCAACACTCTTAAGAGCATTTACAGTTATCTTATACTGCTCACTGACCTTCTCATACAAAGCCTCATATCCATCAAGCTCTCTCCCCCTGAGCTTCTCTGTCAGATCCGAGCTCACTGTATACAGATTCTTAAGTCCAAGGTTCAGGCATATCCCCTTCAGTGTATGTGCTGCCCTGAATGCCTTCTCGGCATTCTTCTCCGCAAGAGCCTCTGTCAGTTCATTGTAGCTTCCATCATCTATAAACTTAAGTGCGAATCTCTGTATAAGGCTCTCACTGCCAAGTCTGCCAAGTACATCCTCAAAATCTGCTCCTATTGTATCATAACACTCTCTGATGTTCATATCTGGTTCTCCTTCTTCATCTCATATCTGCACACAAGCTCTTCAAATTCCTGTCTGGACTCCTTGAAGCACTCTATAAGTCTCGGTGAAAATGTTCCACACTCTCCATCAAGTATCATCTGATATGCCTTGCCCTTCTCTATCGCTTTCTTGTACACGCGATCACTCACAAGAGCGTCATACACATCCGCTATGGACACAAGCTGTGCCGATATCGGTATATCCTCACCGGCCAGTCCGTCAGGATAGCCCTTTCCATCATATCTCTCATGATGATGACGGCATATCTCATAGCTGATCTTCTCGTATTCCTCACTCCACGTGCCTGCAATCTGTGTAAGTATCTCACAGCCCTTTGTCGTGTGGGTCTTCATATATTCAAACTCTTCATCTGTAAGCCTGCCCGGCTTCAGGAGCACACTGTCCTTAATGGCTATCTTGCCTATGTCATGAAGTGGACTGGCTGCAACTATTACAGCTATCTTCTCCGGTGTAAGGCCGTACTCCGGATATTTCTCCGCAGCCTTATCTGCAAGTATATTGGTAAATTCCTTTACCCTCTTGATATGCTCACCGCTCTCAAGATTCCTGTATTCAACAACCGTGCCTAAAACGTCCACTATCTTCTCATTGGTCTCACGTATCTGCTCTGCCTGAGCCTGAAACAGTTTGTTCTTCTCCTCCAGCTCTCTTGTCTGCAGTCTGACTTTATCCTCCAGATGATTTTTGTACATGAACAGCTCGGCTGTGTTCTTGACTCTTCTCCTGACCGTAACACTGTCAAATGGCTTTCTTATGAAATCTGTAACACCCATCTCAAGACATTTCACCTCAACATCCCTTGCGGATTCAGCACTTATGACGATAACCGGTATCCTCTCCAGCAGACCATGCTCTCTCATATAATCCAGTACAGCGTATCCATCCACATTCGGCATGATGAGATCCAGCAGCATAGCAGTTATCCCCTCGCTATCCGTTTTCAGGATCTCTATCGTCTGTACACCATCTGATGCCTGCAGTACCTCGTACTCATCGCCAAGCGCAACCGCCAGAATCTCTCTGTTCAGTTCGATGTCATCAACAATCAAAACTTTTTCTCTCATTTGATCCACTCCTCAATGTAGTATTTTCACTTGCAACTGCTTTTGTATTTTTCATATATTGGATCTTTTGTATAATTACGCAAAATCTTTGTAAATACCCGCATTAATTCTATTGTCTTTAACAAATATTGTCTATGGAATTAATTGACATTAATATGGATTTTTTCTCTCAAAATAGGTAAAATTGTCTTAAAAACAGAGCTTTATGTATTAATATATCAAAAACCTACACACCTAAAGGGGGGGTATTTTATGGATAATTTTGTTATACTACAGCAGATGGTTGCCATTGACAGAGCCCAGAACCGTTTTGAACTCCGAGCATCCATACAGACTCTGCTCCGTATCATCGGAAGTTGCACTTCGTCAGAACGAGTTTATATTTTTGACTGGGATGAGACTGACAACGTATTCCGCAACTCATATGAGTGGTGCGGTGACAATGTGCAGCCATGGATTGACAATCTTCAGTCCGTGGATTCCGCCGACATGCCTTACTGGCTGGAAGCATTTGAGCGCGGCGACAGTATGATCATAGATAACGTGGAGGATGTGAAGGATCTCATGCCTTCCGAGTATCAGCTTCTGGTCATGCAGGATATCCACTCTGAAATAGCATTTCCTATCTTCTATAAGGACCAGCTCAAAGGCTTTATCGGTGTGGACAATCCCCACATAGATAGTTCGGAATCCTTTATAAGTCTGCTTGGGGTTGTGGGCGGTCATCTCGGAAATGTAAGGGAGACTCTCAGAATGACCGAGCTTCTTGAGCAGCGCAATAATTCTCTCGAAAAGAGCCTGTCGGATCTGAACCGTGAAAGGACGTTCATGTCTGTTCTGTGCACGGACTACATATCCGTCTACTGCGTGGATCTTCAGAATGATTCTCTCGAGCCTTTAAAGCTTGACCCAGCGGCAAATGCTGCCCACATGCACGACATCAAAGCTGGGAAAACATTCTGCTACTCAGAGCTGATCGGACAGTATTACGAAAAATATGTCATCAAAGAATCTGCCCCGGACTTCACAGAAATCCTCAGCGCAGAGCATATACAGAATCATCTTGCCGCTCACCCTAAGCTTTCTTACAGATACCGGGTGACTCCGAACGCAGCGGGTCAGGAAAACTTTGAGGCTGAGATATTCCCTTTTTCAGCGGCTTCATCTTCAAGGGTGCTGATTGGCTTCAAGCAGATAGACGAGCTTGTGAGCTTTGAACAAAATTCGAGGAGGCAGCTCCAGGAGGCACTTGACGAGGCTAACCTGAACAATGAGATCATATCCGCCATAAGCAAGATCTACTTCTCAATATACAGGATAGATCTTACACAGGACATGTACGAGGAGGTGTCCAGCGATAACAAGGTACACAGACTTACAGGCCGCATGGGAAGAGCTTCCTCCAAGATGAAGGAGCTGTGTCACCGCTTCGTCGTTCCCGAATATCAGGACAAGATACTTGATTTCTTTGATCTGTCGACCATCGCAGAGCGTCTCCACACAGACGAGACCATAGCCATGGATTATCTCGCCAACGACGGCAACTGGCACTCGGCAAGATTTATTGTGAAGAAGCGAGATGCTCTTGGCAACGTGACCAACATACTGTATGTAACAAGGCTTATCAGTGAACAAAAGAGACGTGAACAGAGCTGGATGCTTCTGGCAGAGGAGGCCAACAAGGCAAACGAGGCAAAGTCCGAATTTTTGTCCAAGATGGCTCACGACATAAGAACACCTCTGAATGCCGTAATGGGATTTGCCGACATAGCAAAGCGATCACTAGGCGATCCAAGCAAGATAGACGACTGTCTGGGCAAGCTCAGGACGTCCGGGGCTTATATAGAACAGCTCGTCAGCAACATCCTTGACATAACGAATCTGGAAAACGGCAGACAGCAGCTTAAGCCTTGTGAAACATCTGTATCCGAGCTGTGTCATACTCTGAACATGGTTTTCGATCAGGCTCTCATGAACGACGGACTCAATATAACCTTCAACTGTCACGATATATATCACGACTGCATCCTGGCCGATGGACTCAAGCTGAAACAGATCTACTCTAACCTGCTGTCTAACTCCATCAAGTTCACACCTGGTCATGGCGACGTTGGGTTTGAATTATATGAGGAGACTATACCGGGCTCCGATAAGATACGTCTCGTCGCCAGAATAAGCGACACGGGAATTGGAATAAAGCCTGAATATCAGGCGAGCATGTTCAACAAATTCTCCCGCGAGACAGACACCAGGATCAGCAAAGTGCGCGGAAGCGGTCTGGGGCTCGCCATAGTGAAGGAGCTTGTGGATCTAATGCAGGGTACCATCACAGTACAGAGCAATCCGGGTGGTGGAACTATCATCGAGGTAAGCATCGACGTCCCTTATATCATAAAGGATGATCTGTGGTCTGGACAATCCGGTGATAGCAGCGACGCAGAATCCCTGTGTGTAGGAATGCACCTTCTGGTGGCAGAGGATAACGAACTCAACTATGAGGTCGTGTCTGAACTTCTGGGTATGAATGGTATTTCCTGTGAGCGCGCTGAGGATGGATCCGTGTGCGTTGACATGTTCTCTACATCTGCTGCCGGAACCTACGACGGCATCCTTATGGATCTTCAGATGCCTGTGATGGATGGAATCTCGGCGTCCTACGCCATAAGAAAGCTCGAGCATCCGGATGCACAGAACATTCCTATCATCGCCATCACCGCCAACACATTTGCTAAAGATCTCGAAAGATGCCGTCTGGCGGGCATGAACGAACACCTGTCAAAGCCGCTGAACATAAGGCAGCTTATAAGCATCCTCTCAAAATTCAAGAGATAAAAAAGTCAAGAAATAAAAAAGTCCCTGTATGATATTTCAATCATACAGGGGCTTTGCCGTTATTACTTATTCATGATCGCATCTATAGACTTAATGCATGCACTCCTGAGGCCTGACTCCTCGAGGGATGCAACACCGCAGATGGTTGTTCCTGCAGGTGAGCACACGTTGTCCTTCAGCACACCCGGATGCTCACCGGTCTCAAGCTGAAGCTTGGCAGATCCCAGGATCATCTGTGATATGAGTCTGTACGCAGTCTGTCTAGGCACACCGTACTTCACGGCAGCGTCCGCATAGCCCTCTATGAACAGGTCAACAAATGCAGGGCCACATCCTGTAACTGCTCCACCTATACCCATGAGATTCGATGGAAGCTCCTCCACAATTCCCACAGCCGCGAACAGCTCTTTGATCTGTATCCTTTCTTCCTCCTCAAGGGAATTCTGTGCTTCAAAGAGCATAACTCCCTCATATACCATTGCCGGAGTATTCGGCATCACAAACTGCACTCTCACCGAACTGTCAAAATACTCACTGTACTTCTTAAAATCCCAGCCAGCTGCCACCGACACAAGAGCCTTGCCGTGAAGTCTCTCTCCTATCTCAACGAGAACGTCATTGATCTGATAAGGCTTGCATGCCATGATGACCGTATCCACGGCATCCACCAGCTCTGCAAGTGTCTTACACGGGGTAAATCCATACTTCTCTGAGTTCTTCACCAGCTTGTCATAGTGTGGTGCATATGCATATACACTCTCAGCCGCTATCTTCCCTGAATTCACAAATCCTGCACAGAGTGCCTGTGCCATATTACCCATGCCTATGAAACCTAACCTCTCCATGATACATTCTCCTTCTTTCAAGCCTTTATATATTTTGTCTTTTATATCTGTCTTACTCAGCCATCCGGCGAAGCTTCTTTGCACGCTTCTCCTGATAGAGAAGTCTGTCGACAGTTGCAAGCGCCTGGAACACATCCACATCCTTGTCATTATCTATGGTGCAGAACATGAACAATCCTCTGGTACCTTCAGAAGCAGTCTCCATATATCTGTTGACCATCTCCGGGCATCTGTCTGCAAATCCTCCGATTATGCCCTAGTGCAGCAGACTGCTTATAGTAGCCGCCACATCTTTATCTCCTATGAGAGATATGTTATTTATACAGATAAAATCATTGACCTTTTTGCTCTTCACAAAGTCAAGGATGTTTACCTGTGAATATCTGTAATCTATGATATATATTTTGGAGTAGTGATCCACAAGAAATGGAATAAATGCATTTCCGTAGGACTCCTTCATTACTACACACGATGAACCGTCTGTCACCTTCGGGTTTTCTATCACTGCCATCGGCGTGTCACCGCCCACAAATGTAGAATACATGGTTCCCTTATCCCATCCATTCACATCCATTATGACATTCCACTTCTGCTCCGAGCCATCCTCGTTCCAGTAGGTCATGTCATTTGTTCCTATCGGTTCGTAGGCGTATATCGTATCAGGATTATTCTTCATGTCAGAGTTCTGCAGGGTGCTGTAGAAGCTTCCGAGGAATCCCTTGAAGGTATCCGTCTTCCTCTTGTCACGTGGAATGGCCGTTATGCCCTTCGTCTTGCAGAAATCCTCATACGCATAGTACGCGCCATCCGCGGTCCAGTGGTGATCCGTCCTGAAGAATATATATTCATCCTTATGCGCCTTTAACGTGTCAAATATATCGACCGTCTTCACGCCATTCATCATGCCATAGTAATACTCTATCGCCTGTTTCTGATCGGAACCGCCAAGCTTATCCAGCTCGTCATCCGATAGCAGGACACCTGAATTGTTCGGCACAAGAATATCGTACACATTTGTCTGGCCCGAGAGCTGTGCCGCTGCATTGTTGATAGCATCTATATATTCTGTTGCGGAGTCCTGAACGAAATAGTACAGGCTGTACGCAGAACCATCCTTCACATACAGGTTGTCCTGAAGCTGCTTCTGGAACGCCTTGTCCATAGCCTTTGAATCTGGTGGATCGACCGTCTGGACCGAACCGCTCTCAGTTGTCGCATCCTGCTTGTTCTTCGATGTCAGACTCGCAGGAAGTCCTATCTCAGGATCCTCTGTCGTAACCTCCGTGGTACTCTCAGTTGTCGCCTTGCCTGCATCATCAGGAGTGGCGGTCACCGCACTCTTGTCCACATCAGGTATCTCATCGCCCTTGGCATTTCCTCCAACCACCTGCGTTCCGAGCTGTATTCCGTACAGCTTCTTAAGGCTCTGGTCAGCCGACACAAGCTTATCCCTCATAGGGTATGTGTCAGAATACCACAGTGACACGTCCTCGAAGTATGATCCGTCGAGGAATGACGTTATAGTGAATGACGGAAACTTTGCAAGCGTCCTCTTCTCCACCGTGGATTTCTTAGGTCTGACAAAAAACAGCAGACCAATAAATGCTCCTATCGCCATGACTGCGGCAAATATAAGAACACCCAGAGTTCTGAATTTCTTTAATTGTTGTCTCTGACTTCTGGTATATCTTCTCTTCATAAAAATCACCCATTAAAACTGGAAATACAGGAAAGGATTATAGCTTGCACCCACAAGCGCCAGCACTGAGATCACGAGCATAAGTACCGGTGTTATCATCTCAGTTACATTGAACACGTTGAATACAAGTGGGTTGACCTTTCCAACTTCTATAGCCCATTTTCTGAGTCTCTTGCCCAGATCCGTACACGCAATACATGCAAATATCAGGAAGAATATGTTCTTCACAAATATTGTTCCAAGTGCCATATTTGCAAATCCCGATGTTCCTATTCCAAACATTCCCGCAAGCACTGTTCCAAGCTCACGAAGGCTCTCAAATCTGAATATGGTCCATCCGAACAGGATAACGAGCAGCGTATATATTCGGGATGCCACAGGGCCGAGTCTTCCGCCCAGATAAAACTTCTCCAGAAGGAGGAAGCCCAGATAATAAATTCCCCAGAATATATAATTCCAGCTTGCTCCGTGCCACATTCCCGTGAGGAACCACACGATAGCCATGTTGCGGATGTACTTCGCTGTGCTACATCTGTTGCCGCCAAGCGGTATATATACGTAATCCCTGAAGAATGAGCTGAGTGATATGTGCCATCTCCTCCAGAAATTATTTACCGATGTAGCCATATATGGGTAGTTAAAGTTCTCATCATAGTGGAAACCTACCATCCTTCCCATTCCGATGGCCATGTCTGAGTATGCTGAGAAATCAAGGTATATCTGAAGCATATACGCTATCATTCCAATCCACATTCCAAGTGTCGTCTGAGCCTTGAGGCTCGCTACTCCCGCCGGGAGCAGGGTGTCGGCTATGCTGGCACAGGAATTGGCCAGTATCGCCTTCTTTGCCAGTCCGACTGAAAATCTTCTCAGTCCCATGTATATATCGTTCGCTGTTATCTCCCTGTTGTCTATCTGATCAGCAACGGTCTCATATCTGACGATAGGTCCCGCTATACACTGATGGAACAGACTTGAATACAGAAGGAGCTTCCAGTATTCTCTCTGTGGTCTGACTTCGTTCCTGTACACATCCACCACATATGATATGAGCTGGAATGTATAGAAAGAGATTCCTATTGGGAGAGCTATTCCAGGCACGATCTTCGGCACGCCGAACACTGCCTTTATGTTGCCGAGGAAAAATCCCAGATACTTGAATATCGCAAGACAGCCAAGCATTATCACAAGGTCACACACAAGATAAAACTTCTCAGATCTCTTGGTATATCCGGCACGTGCCTCATCTATGCGAATGGCAAACAGCCAGCTCACCAGAGTCTCTCCCGCCAGGAGCAGAAGATATCTCGGGCCTCCCCAGGCATAGAACACCAGTGAAAATATCAGCAATACCTTATTGCGTTTCTCAGGGCTCACCGCAAAATATGCTATCAGGTTTGCAGTGAGAAAAACAAACAAAAATATTAAACTCGAAAAAACCATAAATATTCTCCCATCATGTCAATCGGCTGTATTATACTTCACAACAGTCAACAACACAATATTAATAATGATTAACTGTACGCTTCGGAATAGGCGCCTACAGATCGACCATCTGCACTTCCCTGTTCTTTGATATTCCATTCACCATGAAGCTCACTCTACCGTTACCGATCACGATATTTTTCTCCTCTGCACCTATATCAGTTCCCACACTGTTGATCACCTGTGTGTTGATATCCGAGTTGGAGAATTCCAGTCTGGCGGTGTGGGTGCTGTTACCCATGGCGTAGGCATCCTTGCCCTGTGCCACCACCTTGACGTAAGCGTACTGTATGCTGACGTCCGTATCGCCCTCACGGCAGCCTATACCATAACATTCATTTGCCCTGATGTTCATAGTAATATTGATATTCTTCATGGCAACCCTGCAGAACTTTCCATTCATGGTTCCTATGACTGCTGTCGAGATGGATGCCCCGGATATCTTGCCGGATATATTGTCAATAGCTATATCCGCGCTTCCGTTATATGAGCCTATGGATACACTCCTGGCGATTCCATTGTATATCTCCATGTCACAGTTCTCTATGTGAAGAGTGCAGTCGCTGTCCATGCAGCCTATCATCACACCCTCCTGACCTCTCTGATCTATCTCGTATCGTCCGTGTCCAATATATATATTACCGCCAAGGCCGGATCCTATTCCAATGCCCCTCATTCCGGTGGCCGTTATGGACAGCGTTCCATCCTGATTGAAATACAGATCTCCGTGTCTCGACGCAAAATCGTTTCCTATTCCAAAGTATCTGCCACCCGCAAGTGTGATCCTCAGATCTCCATCTCCGGCAAGCTCGAGCTTTGACGACTCGGCTACCTGTATACCGCCTGTGCGCAGCTCATTGTCCCCGGTGAGGACTATCCTGACATCGCAGTTGTCTTCTATCTTTATACAAGGTATGCCCTTCTCTCCTCCAAGGCTTATGCTGTCCACCCTGAGCTCGCCTCTGAAGCCGTCTCCTATGGTTATCAGCATGTTGGACTTGAAGCCCGGTGTACCTGTCATGTTGACGTACCTGTACTGGTCATCTATCTTCTTGAAATCAAGCGCCGTATATTTGTTAAATGCAAGCTGAACCATCGATATCTCGTCTTCATCGGTTATGACATAGGTCTTCTTGCCATACTTTGTGATCTCGTTCTGATTGTACTGGACTATCTCGTTTATGATCCTCTTATCTATCTCGGCAATCGCCTCCGGTGAAGGCTTCGCCGTGTAGTAACCCTGAATGAGATCTGCGCCAAGTCTGATGACCTCCTTGAGTTCAACATCCAGCTCAACGCCCTCCGCCAGAGTGACGATATCATTGTCATGCGCAAATTCTATAATATCCTTAACAAAATGCTGCTTCTGCGGATCCTCATGTATATTTGTCATGAGCATCCTGTCTATCTTCACGTAACGCGGCATATATCTGAGAAGATTGTTGACATTTGAATAACCTGAGCCATAGTCATCTATGGCGGTCTCTATGTTCATCCTGCCGTACTTGTCCTTTATCTGATCCAGTAGCTGGTCGCTCATCTCAGCCTCCTCGGTGAATTCCACGACCACCTGTCCACCAAATTCCCTGAGTTTGCTCTCTATGACAGCGGTGTCCTCCTCCGACAGCCTGCAGCCCGGTATACTGTTAAAGAATATCTTTCTGCCCTCAAGTTCCTCTCGCTTGTCCTCAACGAGTCTCAACACATTGATAAATGTGGCTCTCTCCACATCGCTCAGACGTCCAAGTCTCTCAGCACTCTGTATTATGTCGAGAGGAGACATGTACTGCTCTCCTGCCGATCTCATGAGCACCTCATAGGCATAGATCTGACCTGTGCGGGCATTAACTATAGGCTGGAAATGATATGTGAGCAGATTCCTGTCAAGAATCTCCGTGGCAAGCTTGTCCTTCTCTATATCCTCCTGTGACAGCTCTGCATTTCTCGTGCTCTCAATGTACGCCTTCATCTTGGCATTGTTCTTGTTGCTTATGAGTGCGTTCACATAGTTGTCCAGAGCCTCCGCATTCGCAACCATCTGTCTGTCCACCGCATAGCATATCTCCATGACAAAATTGTCGCCATTTTTCCTGTTAAACTCCCTGGTACGGCTCTCCACACTCTTAACTATGGCGTCTGCGTGATCCTCCGCATCTCCCATCACCTGATATGCCACGATGAACTCATCGTTACACATTCTCATACATACGTCTGATTTCTCAAGGGATGCCGAGATCATTCTGGCAAGTGCCTGTATGGCCTCGTCCCCGACCTTTCTGCCGAGACTTGCATTTATCTGTCCCAGTCCCTTTATATCTATAGCCAGCAGCTCAATGCTCCTGCCATGTGCAACGGCATCGTTACACATATCCCTGCACCTCGCCATAAATCCGTTATAATTGTACACTCCGGTCAGATCATCACGGATCTGCGATGCATTGACCTTGTCCAGAAGCTTCTGAAGACTCGCCTGTCTGTAGAACGCCTCCATGCCCTGCATGATCTGCTTGATCCATGTGCTATATGAAATATCGTACGCCCTGCACTCGCTTCCATAGCTCACAACCGCATATCCAAAACATCTGTCGTCGAAATTGAGTGGAGTGAATATGTAAGCCTCAGGTCTATCCCTGTCTGCATCCAGCTCAGGTATCAGTCTGGACACGTCAAAACAGTCATCGAAATCTATCGCACCGTCTCCATCACCGCAGCTTCTGATGACCCTGTATATATTCTTCGTGTATCCGACTCTCAGTGCATTTGACCCCATCATGACCTCAGGAAACTTCCAATATTCATTCAGGCAGAGACTGAAACTGCTCATGTTGCCATCCGTGTGGGCATACTGGAATATGGTATTGTAGAATTCCCTGTAATCTCTCTGGGATAACAGATCCTCCATCATATGGTTATAGTATGAACCATAGCTTCCCGGCTGAGCGTTCATATCCCATGCCGTCACGTCTCTCTTTCCCGGCTTCTCCGTACACTGCTCACATCCACAGCTTTTTCCCCAGTGTATAGACGCACTGCTCCTATAGTTCTCCAGAGATCTTCCGTTTATCTCTGCGTCTATCCATTTTGCGGCGTACTCGCCGTCAACCTTTGCAGGTATATCAACCGATGTCAGCGGTATGACTCTGTCATCGCTCGTCTCCGCAGCGTCATATCCCGTTATCGCTATATCCTCAGGGACCCTCACGCCTCTCTGTTCCAGCTCAGCCGCCAGCCCCAGTGCCATGTGATCACTGGCACACACCACAGCCTGTGGAAGTCTGTCTCTGTTCTCTGTTATCTCCATTGCGGTCTGGCGTCCTGAGTCAAACCAGTTATTGCCATAGTAAACCGACGATTCATCCACATCGATACCATGACTCTTCATGCTGTCAAAGAATCCCTGCTTCTTCAGCTCGGAATTGGCAGTATTCTCCCAGCCATCAAGCAGCACTATATCACGGTATCCGTGCTCTTCTATGAGATGATCCGTAAGCCCGCATATATTCTTTCTGTGATCAATATTTATGGATTTATATCCTTCTATCTCGTCGCCGACTATCAGTACCGGGCCATCAAACTCATGCTCCACACGCCACCGGAGTCCCTCCTCTGTTCCCGGCGTCCTGATCCTGTCAGTACATATGACCACCGCATCATATTTGTCAAATTCTATCAGGTTGAATATGTTGGCGTCCCCCACTTCTCTGCTAGCTGTATCCTGATACTTCAGATACATTGAGAACACGCACACATCATAATCAAGCTGAAATGCCTTCTCAAAAAACCCCGAGAGGAATCTACCCTGGGTGTACTCATCAGCCTGGGCTGTCAGTACCGCAATCCTCTTCCTTGTCATAACATATACACCCTTTACCCTTTTAAATTTTACCCCCTGGGCACCATATCCACCAAATAACATGCCCATAATTAGTATAATTCTATCACGTTCTGTCGAAAGTGTATATCTTTTTTATTTTGCCGTATCACCCATGCTTCCGGCACGCAAAAAGGACGCATATACGGAAAATCTGTATTCCGGTATGCGTCCCTTTGTATGGCTTTATAATATGCTCTATCTTACGATTAGAACTCTGCCTCAACACACTCAAGTGCTGCTGCGATTACCTTGTCCATATCATAATACTTGTACTGTCCAAGTCTTCCGCCGAATATTACATCCTTGCGTGTCTCTGCAAGCTCCTTGTACTTCTCGTAAAGCGCATTGTTCTTGTCGTTGTTTACAGGGTAGTATGGCTCTACGCCCGGCTTCCACTCTGCTGAATACTCACGGCTGATAACTGTCTTTGGCTGCTTTCCAAACTCAAAGTGCTTGTGCTCGATTATTCTTGTGTATGGAACATCTCTGTGTGTGTAGTTCACAACAGCATTTCCCTGGTAGTTCTCCTCATCGAGTACCTCTGTCTCGAATCTTACTGAACGGTACTCAAGTGGTCCGTACTGGAATCCGAAGAACTCATCGATCATACCTGTGTATACAGTCTTGTCTGCGATGTCAGGATTCTCCTTGATAAAATCGAAGTAATCTGTGTCAGTCTTGACCTCAGCGCCCTCAAGCATCTTCTCAATGATCTGTGTGTATCCGCCCATTGGGATTCCCTGGAAACGGTCATTGAAGTAGTTGTTGTCGTATATGAATCTCAGAGGCAGTCTCTTGATAATGAATGCAGGAAGCTCTGTACATGGTCTTCCCCACTGCTTCTCTGTGTATCCCTTGACAAGCTTCTCATACACATCTGTACCGGCAAGCTTGAGTGCCTGCTCCTCAAGGTTCTTTGGCTCTCCAATGTTCAGATCTGCGATCTGCTTCTCAATGATTGCCTTTGCCTCTGAAGGCTTCTTGATTCCCCACATCTTGCTGAATGTGTTCATGTTGAATGGAAGGTTGTACAGCTCATCCTTGTACGAAGCTACAGGTGAGTTAATGTAGTTGTTGAACTCTGCAAACTGGTTTACATACTCCCAGATCTTCTTGTCAGATGTGTGGAATATATGTGCGCCATACTTGTGAACGTTTATACCCTCCACCTGCTCTGTGTAAATGTTGCCGGCAATATGTGGACGCTTGTCTATAACCAGACAGCTCTTGCCTCTCTTGCCTGCCTCGTATGCAAATACTGCGCCGAATAATCCGGCTCCTACTATGAGGTAATCATACTTTGCCATGTTACTTAATCCTCCTTATCTTCCGCCAATCTCTTATCTATAATTGGATATGCTCTATAACCCTCAAACTCCTTAGGTCTGAACAATACTTCCTTAAGCCATGCAAGGGATCTCTCCCTCTCTGACATAAGTATCTTATTAACATTGTCGTAATCCACAGGCTTCAACAGCTCATCATTTCCAAGAATGTCTGCCGCATCCTGAACGTAATGATCTCTCACCTGGAATACATCCACGAGGGATTCAAATCTTGTCATTCCTCTTGCACTGTTTGCAAGTCCGATAAAGTTTGTCTCAAATACAAGTGAGAAGCTTATTCCGTGGCATGAATCAGTGAGAACGAAATCTGCATTTCTGAAATAGTTCAGCCAGTCCTCGACTGTTATGTCGTCGACGATCTTGTCGTCCATATCCATGATCTGACGGTTCTTCACCGGGTCCTTTGGACGTCCGTCCAGAAGAACAACTACCTCAAGGCCGAGCTTCTCTGAAACCTCAACCACTGCGGCTCTCTTCTCCGGAGTTGGATCAAGTATATATGCAAGCATATATTTGCCATCGTGCTTCTTCTTTGCCTTGTCTGCCAGTGAATCGAATATCTTTCTGTCTGCAACAAATACAGGATCGAGAACTCTCACCGCATCTATTCCATACACATCCTTACAGATCTCAACTCCACTGGTCTCTCTGATGGATATTCCATCAAATTGTCTCATGTATTCAGATATCGTCTCCCTGTCCTGTACATTACAGAAATCCCTGTCATGTCCAAATGATGCAGAGAATGCGATCTTCTTCTTATCCGGCTCAACAAAATCGAAATAGAATGAGAAGCCGAAGCCTCTGCTTATACCTCTGTTCCACACCTGATCTGATCCCATGATGAATGTATCGACCTTGGAATTGAGCTCCCTCATATCCTTCAGTGTGTATCTCTTGCTCTCATGGTAATGTGCCTTTGCAAATCTTCTCGCATGGGTGTCAGGCTTGCCGGCTCCGGTCTTGGCTGCAGGCATGTCTATCATGAGCACTGACAGACCAAATGATCTGATGATCTCGTGAAGTGCGTAATAGGTAGCAACACTTCCGTAGTTCGCACCGAACCACACGCCATATATACCTACATCGTACTTGTCCTTGATGGCATAATCGTATGCCTTCTCCATGGATGAGCCATTCTTTATCTGCTCAAAATATCTCTGTCTGGCAGGATGATTCTTGAAGCAGTGGTCAAATGGCTGTCCTGTCTTGAGTACATCATCACAAGGTATCTCCTTGTTCAGGAGCAGCTTGTCTGCTATGGCAGCATATATCTTCTCACCCTGTGGACTGTTGACTGACACAATGGATGTTCCCTTGCCGTCAGTGTAATCTCTGTTGTACTTCTGGATTCCCCAGAAATCTGCAAGTGTTATATCACCTGTTCTCGGAAGCTTCGCATATGCGCAGTGTCCACAGAACTTTCTCGTCGATATACAAGGAAGGAATGCTCTGTAATATGGATCCTGTGTCCTTGTTCTGTGATAAACTGTTCCGTCAGTGTACTTTACAGTCATCTCTGTAGACCAGCCGAAGTAGTCCTTGTCTCTGAATCCAACATCAGCAACCTTGCCCTGATCCTTGCCGTGGTATTTGTTCAGATAATCATCGAACAGCTTTGGCGATGGGCCGCCGTGGCACATCAGATCTATTGTGTAGAGATTTGATATATCCACATTCTTGAGTGTTGCGTAAAGTCCTGCGACCTGACATCCGCATCCGCAGAATACTACCACTCTGCCTTCCTTGAGTATCTTCTTAACGTCCGCATACACCTTCGATGCATCAGCCTGAACATACTTGGATTTTCTGAGCTTGTCCAGATCATCCGGGCTCTCTATGATAAAGTGTTCAACCTTGAAATCGTCTGTGTATCCTGCTCCGCATACAGCTCCACCCTGCTCAAATGCATACTCAGCCAGCAGTGTGAATATTCCACCTGACGAACTCTTTGCCCTTATCTCATCGTCTGCATATGCCGCATAGCATGCAGGCTCGACAGTGTTCTTATACTCAAGATTTATAGATGGACAGATCTTTCTGCACAGACCGCAGTTTGTACATTTGCTGCGATCCACTACAGGAGCAAGAAATCCCTCTGAATCATACTTCATGCTTATAGCATTTACCGGACATACACTGTAGCACGCGCCGCAGCCACAGCAGTAATCAGGATGTATGCATCCGACTGTCTTGTCGCTATCGCGTCTCACCGCTTTCTTTCTCCACTCTACTCGCTCTTCTTCTCTCTGTCTGGCACTCTCCTGCTTCTCAAACACTTTGATCGCAGGCTCTGCTTTTTCCTTCGTGGTGAATACCTTATTCATCCTGATCTCAGCAGGCTCGACCTTTACAACAGGCTTTTCGCCGTCTCTGAGAGCGTAATCACCGCTCATCGCCCTCTGCGCCGCATTTACTCGCTGGGATGCCTTGAGCTTATCCTTTGGTTTCGAACCGTTCTTCTCTGAGGTGTAATCTCCACCCAGTGCTCTTCCCGCAGCCGCCAAACGGTTTTTTATACCTTTAATAGTAGCCATACCCTAAAGATACTCCTTCCATATCACTTTATATATGCAGATATTCCTTCCAGAACTTAGTTGTCTTCATCTCGTCAAATGCATTTCTGTAAGCCTGCTCAACTTCCACATGTGTCTTCTTGTATTTAGCCAATACTTTTCTATATCTCTTTATAAGCGCAAAACAACGCTTTCTGTTGATCGTTCTTCTGACTCCTGTTCCACCGTTCTTGTTCACGGCAACGAGAGTCTTCTTCATGTAATTCTTTCCCGGAACAAAGAACCAGTCGTACGCGATGATATACGGTGTTCTTCTGAGCATGAAGTTTGGAAGAAGATGTCCGTTTATCGTGAGCACATACATTACCTTGCGGAACAGATTAAGACTCTCATACTTGTATGGATCTGTAGGAAGATCCCCTGCATAGCCAAGCTCTGCCAGCGGCACAAGCTTCTCGTTCTTAGCATTGTGCTCCTTGAGGCTCTGCTCTCCGTCAAGATGCATGATATACTCTGGTCCCTTGAGGTAATCCTCAATGGAATCTATGAGCAGCTCAGCATTGTTGTATGCAAATCTGGTTATATCCTTCCAGAACATTCCCTTTACTCTCGCAAGGAAATCCACATCCTGGCATATTCCGCTTGCCGCCTGGATAACAAAACTGTTTCTGTGAACCTGATAAAGCTCCATGGCGGCGTTGAATTTGCCTGCAAATCCCACATGCCATATACAGATACCATTAAGTGCTATAAATCCCGGCTTATTTCTCAGTGAGAACTCTACATCGTCACCTCTGACAAATACCGGAAGTGGTAAGCCTCTGTCCTCAATGTGCTCCACAGGTATACAGCAGTACCACCAGCCTGCATATGCATCATCGACATTGAAACTGTAGTTCTCATTTGCAACTATGTTCTTGAGAAGCCTCATATCCATAGCTGACTTGACCGGACCGTATGATCCGTCTGCCTTGTGGACAAATCCCACGTCCTCATACTGCTTCTGGCGTATGTCGTAATCGAACATGGCTCCACTCAGGAAGCACTTCTTGTACTCGTCTTTGAGGAGTCTGAGCAGATAATATGTTCTGAACAAACTCTCTGGCATGACCATAACGTCATCATCCATGAGGAGTACATGTGTAGGCTTCTTTGGAAGCTCCAGTGCCTCTATCATTCCACGGGTGAAACCGCCGGCTCCACCTACGTTGTTATTCATATAAACCTTGAGATCCTCACTGTCGAGCTCTGATGGATCGAGTTCTCTGTCATTGTCAATGACGTGTACGAACATGTGTCCCTTGAGGTCGCTTCCATCATAGAGTACATTTGACTTGATGAGGTCTATATTACGCTTGATATATTCCTGCTTCTTGAATGTTGTTGTGACAAGAGAGATATTTACATCTCTTATTCTGTCCTCCTCGATGTCAGCAGAATAGTATCCGCTATATATCTCTGTATCTTCCAGGGTATCCATATAGAAACCTACAAGAGCCTTATCTGTCTCTGGTATGTTCACAACCACCTCTGAAACCTCATCACTCTCAACTACCTGTGATACAAGTGGATTGTAGGTAACCGCAACGGATGCTGAATATATTGCATATACGGATATTGTAGCTTTTCCCTTCATTGTGAGGTGGAGCTTGAAGTTCTTTACCCCTGTATACTCTGACCAGCGTTTTACCTGAATGCAGTTGTAATAGCTCATGAAATTAACCTTTGTGAGCTTCTCAACAACATGACATTTCTTCTCTGAGTCGTATATAAATGGTGATTCCTCTCCCTTTCCAATGGCGCTGAATTCAGGATACTCTATCAAGTTCACATCCAGATTCATCTGCAGCATCACATTCTGCAACTTCACATTCTGTAACATTATCCAATCCTCCTGTGTTGTATATCAAACATCTTGCCTGATTTCTTGTTATTTCTTGTCCTTGCTCTGGGCCTTTGCCGGTGCAGGTGCATCCATCTCGGCCTTGAATGCATCGCATACCGTATCGGCATCTCCCACCATAACTACATTTCCATGATCCAGCCACATAGCCTTGTTACACTGCTTCTTGACAGCAGCTATGTTGTGGGATACATACAGCAGGGTCGTTCCATCCTCCAGCATGGCAGTCATCTTGGCCGCACACTTCTTCTTGAATCGCATATCACCTACAGCAAGTATCTCATCCGCAATGAGAATATCCGGCTCAACCGCCGTCGCTATGGAAAATGCAAGTCTGGTCTTCATACCTGAAGAAAAGTTCTTGACCGGAGAGTCAAGGAAATCCTGCAACTCTGAAAACTCAACTATATCGTCAAACTTTGACTCTATAAATGCCTTTGAATATCCCAGCAGAGTTCCGTTGAGAAATATATTCTCACGGGCCGTGAGCTGTGGATCGATTCCGGCTCCAAGCTCTATGAGGGCTGCCACAGTTCCCGATACCTTAACAGTACCGCTGGCAGGCTTCAATATTCTGCTGACTACCTTGAGCAGGGTGGATTTTCCGGCACCATTGGTTCCAAGGAAGCCCCACGCCTCGCCCTTCTTTATATCAAGATTGATGTCCTTTAACGCTATGAACTCCTGGAACATCAACTGTTTTGTCACAAGTCTTATAAAATACTCTTTCAGATTGTCCACCTTCAGATTGTTCTTGTTGAATCTTATGGTCACATCCTTGAGCTCTATAATGGTCTCACCCTTTGCCACAGTTGTTGTACGCTGTGCATTTGAGGTGAAAATCTTCTTATCATCAAGTTCGTTCTTTTTCTCTTCTACGTTAGCCAACTGCCACACCTCCTAAATATACAGAATGAACTTGTCCTGATTCTTCTTGAAACACAGCACTCCCAGTCCAAAGAAAAAGAATGCATAGAGGAATCCGAGACCGATAGTAGTGAGATCAGGCATCACTCCCTGATGCGCTATGCATCTAAACTGCTTGATATATACATACAGTGGGTTGAAGTAATTCACAAGTAACTTCAACCAGTCTGGCAGCATATCTATAGGATAGAATATCGCTGAACAGTACATCCACGCTGTGGTGACCGCATTCCATATATATCTTGTATCTCTGAAGAATACATGGAGCTGTGCAAGAAAAAAGCCCAATCCGCAGGCAAATATATAGGCCTGAAGGAATATGAATGGGAACAACAGCATCGTCCAGTAAAATGGTGAACGTGTGAATATGATAACGATAAGAAACGCTCCCAGTGAAAACAGGCAGTCAACAAGTGAGCTTGTGATCTTTGCCAGCGGGAACATAAACTTTGACACATACGTTTTCTTAAGCAGTGACGAATTATCTGTTATACTTCCAAGTGCCTTACCACATGCACCTATTACAAATTCGTACAGTATACGTCCTGCAAAAAGGTACACAGGGAAGTGTGGTATCGATCTGTTGAACATCTTGGAGAATACGATAACCATTACGATCATGATGAGCAATGGGTTCAGGATACTCCACACATATCCAAGAAAACTTCTTCTATACTTTAACTTTATATCTCTTGAGACAAGCTGATTTAAAAGATCTTTATAATTAAAAACTTCTAAAAAGCTTCCGCTTTTTACTTTCATTTTTCGTTAATCCTCCATAGTAAATCTATTCAAAACTCTTATTGTGCCTTACCTTGTTGTAAAGCTTTGAATTAAGCATTTTGTTGTAGCCTTCCAGACCCACATGCGCAGCATTCAGAAGCTTAAGTATCTTATAATGCTTCAATGTCATATCAACGACGTGTCTGTCTCTCTTGACTATATAACTCATAAGCTGATCTACCCGTGCAACACCTCTCTTTCTGTCGGAATCGCATAGCATGGAAGTTACCATGAAGCTCAGCAGAAGAAGATGTATCTTCTTGTCGCAGTATTCAAGAGCCCACTGCCCCGAGATGTCCTCTCTGTTCTTGAGCATCTTTACTATGACCATCTTGGTATGGTCGATTCTCTTGAACTGATTCTGCGCGGATACGCTCTGGGACACATCCCCGATCCTGTACTCGTACACGAACATATCGAGTGGCAGTATGGATTTTGCCAAGCAGCATGGATATGTCGCATATTCGTGATCCTCGTAGAATACTTTTTCTGCAAGTCTGACTCCATTCTCACGGTAAAACTGTGTTCTATATGTTATTCCATGGAATGTGAGGCTTCTGTCAAATTTTTTCCAGTCTGACATGACCTCTTCCATAGTATATTCTCTGTCGAATTCATCAGGGAAACATCTCCAGTTCTTTATCTCCCCTGTTGTTATATTGATGGTGTGGTGACATGTCAGAACAACATCCGCACTGGCATTCTCGAGCTTTCCTATAAACTCAGGAATACTCTCTGTGAGAAACCAGTCGTCGGCGTCAAGCACCTTCATGTATCTGCCCCTGGCCTTCTCAGCTCCGGCATTTATCGCTGAGCCATGTCCTCCGTTCTCCTTATTAATAAGTGAATAGCTGTCAGGATACTTCTCAATGTACTCCTCACATATACTCTCACTGCCGTCTGTCGAGCCATCGTTTACCACTATCACGTCTATTTTGTCCATAAGCTCCGGAACAACAAGTGATCCAAGACATTTGTCAAGATATGGCTTGCTGTTGTAAGACGGAATTATCACACTTAATATTTTTTCACTCATTTCTTCTTCCCTAACCTGTTCTCATGTATTCCCTTCATAATAAGTCTGAAGGCCTTAAACCATGATATATCACTGTCAAACTGATGTCTCTTCCTTATACTGTAATACGCTGCGTACAATACCGCCGGTACATAACCCATGATGTATCTTGTCGTATTACCTCTGTTTATGAAAAATTCTTCGTTATACCCCTTAAACCATGTTGACTTTGTCTGCGCAACATCCGCTATGACAAATGGTACATAATATATTGCAAGTCCGTTCTTCCTGCAATCCGTGAGGAATCTGAATTCCTCTTCAGCTCCGTTGCCCGAGCCCGCACCCATGCGCTCATCAAAATATACATTATTATTGACTATGCTCTCTCTCTTGAATGATATCTGCCAGGATGCCACATGCATGAGATCCAGATATCCAAGCTTCTTAGGCATGTCGCCCCAATGGGCAGGTCTGTTGCCTATGTTGAATATGATGACATCCGCCTCTGGCAGATCTCTGTACGCAGTCAGTATCCCTTCTTCGTAATTCCTGCTGAACACCTCATCGTCATCACACAGCAGACACACATCCGCCTCGGAATGCTTTATAGCATAGTTCCTGCTCTTGGTAAGACCCTTGTCATTCACCGAAAAAATTCTTGTCTTATGTCCGTTCCTGTCATATTCATTGTACCCATCATATCCACACTGGTTGACTATGATCGTGTCGGACTCTATATGGGATTTCGTTATGATATCCTCATCCTGAAGGTTCATACACGAAAGCAGTATTTCTAGTCTCATATGTCAAACACCCATTTCTATCTGATAAAGCCCTAAAAAAGGGCATAATTAACAAAGACCGCAGAAAGCGTAGTTTACTTACTTATACAACGTCTCTTTTAAAAAGTCAATACACAGAAAAGAGCACCTGCAAATCTACATCTGATTATATATAGTATTTGTCGGTGCTCTGCTGCTTTATGTTATTTATATTTTGGAATTAGTCATTATATCCATTTGGATTCATCGACTGCCACTTCCATGAATCAGCACACATCTCGTCGATTCCGTACTGAGCCTCCCAGCCAAGCTCCTTCTTGGCAAGTGAAGCGTCTGAGTAGCATGTTGCAATATCTCCAGGACGTCTCTCCTTGATCACATATGGAACGTCATGTCCACAGGCCTTGCTGAACGCCTTGATAACATCAAGGACACTGTAACCATTTCCTGTTCCAAGGTTGTATACCTTAACTCCAGGATTCTCCTTGATCTTGTTGATAGCCTTTACATGTCCAACTGCAAGGTCTACTACATGGATGTAATCTCTCACACCTGTTCCATCCGGTGTGTCGTAATCATTGCCAAATACTCCAACGCTCTGAAGCTTTCCGATTGCAACCTGTGCAACATATGGAAGAAGGTTGTTAGGAATACCCTTTGGATCCTCTCCGATAAGTCCGCTCTTATGAGCTCCGATTGGGTTGAAGTAACGGAGAAGAATTACATTCCACTCTGGATCTGCTGTGTGGAGGTCTGTGAGAATCTGCTCGATCATCCACTTTGTCCAGCCATATGGGTTCGTAGGTGTTCCCTTTGGGCACTCCTCCGTGATAGGGATAAATGCAGGATTGCCGTATACTGTAGCTGATGATGAGAAGATGATGTTCTTGCATCCGTTCTTTCTCATAACCTCGCACAGGTTGAGGGTTCCTGTGATGTTGTTCTGATAATACTCAAGTGGCTTTACAACTGATTCACCAACTGCCTTGAGTCCTGCAAAATGTATTACACAGTCAGGCTTCTCATCTGCAAATATCTTGTCCATAGCTTCCTTGTCAAGGATATCTGCCTTGTAGAATGTGAGATCCTTTCCTGTTATCTCCTTGATTCTGTCGACTGCCTTCTCGCTGGCATTGTAAAGGTTGTCGAGAATTACTACCTCGTAGCCTGCATTAAGCAGCTCAACACATGTATGACTTCCTATATAACCTGCTCCGCCTGTTACCAAAATTTTCATAATGTTTTCCTCCTTTATGATACTGTGACTCATAACCATCTGCCAGACACCTGTGCTTTTGGGGGCACTGTTAATGTCTTGCGCAATTGTCGATCACCAGTTTATAAACATTTTTATTTTGCAATGACGTTTTCTCCAACACTATACCACTACATCCTGTTATGCACAATAAAATGTGGCATTAATAAATATTAGTTATGGAATACGTCTGTCACAGATACACATATATTATTGCATTTTTAGTGCACACTATATTACTGTGCATTCACATAATCTACGAACTTGAGGAATGCAGCCTTTCCGGCCTCATCTCTCTTGTAAACGCCTGCACACTCAAGGATCTTTGCGAATACATCGCCGATCTCATCCTGAAGTATCTTGTGTACGTTATCCGCATTTATATCGTACTTTCCAATGAAAGTCTGTACCCAGTCGTAATGCTTTGCTATATTCTCGTGGGCCTTGATGTCTCCACCTGCCACAAGAACCTCTGCAAGCTCTTCCATCTCGCCCTTGAGTCTTGCAGGAAGCACCGCAAGTCCCATAACCTCGATGAGTCCGATGTTCTCCTTCTTGATGTTGTGATACTGCTCCCATGGATGATAGAGACCAAGTGGATGCTCCTCTGTGGTGATGTTGTTACGAAGGACTAAGTCCATCTCGTACTTGCCATCTCTCATTCTTGCGATCGGAGTGATGGTGTTGTGAGGCTCTCCGTCTGTCTCCGCGAATATGTACGCATCCTCATCTGTGTAGCCTCTCCATGCGCCGAGAATCTTGTCGGCAAGCTCTATGATCCTGTCTGGATTCTCACCGTCAAGCCTGATGACTGACATAGGCCACTTCACGATTCCTGCCTCAACATCCTCATATCCTGCAAATGTAATCTTTGTCTCAACAGGTGCCTTTGTCATGGCAAATGTATAACGTCCGCCCTGGAAGTGATCGTGTGTGAGGATAGATCCACCTACTATAGGAAGGTCTGCATTTGATCCCAGGAAGTAATGTGGGAACTGTCCAACAAATGAAAAGAGTTTCTGGAATGTAGCCTTTTCTATCTTCATAGGGATGTGCTGTCCGTTGAACACGATACAGTGCTCATTGTAGTATACATATGGAGAATACTGGAATCCCCACTTGCTGCCATTTACCTCTATAGGAATGATCCTGTGATTCTCTCTTGCTGGATGGTTGATCCTTCCCGCATATCCCTCGTTCTCCATACACAGCTGGCACTTTGGATATGATGACTGTGACATGGTCTTAGCAAGGGCAATCATCTTCGGATCCTTCTCAGGCTTTGAAAGGTTGATGGTGATGTCGATATCACCATACTCTGTAGGCTTTACCCACTTGATGTCCCTTGCAACTCTGTATGTTCTTATATAATCTGTTGCTCTGCTGAGCTTATAATAGAAGTCTGTCGCCTCCTCTGGGGACTTTGCATACTTCTCTCTGAATGTCTTTATGATCTGGCTTGGCTTTGGAACCAGTGCGTTCATGATCTTCGTATCGAACAGGTCTCTGAGAACAACTGAATCCTCTGCGATAAGTCCGTTCTCAACTGCGTAATCCAGGATACCCTTGAGACACTCCTCAAGTTTTTCCGGTGTATCTATAGCTGGCACCTCACCCGGCTCCTCGTAGCTGTCCTTCTTCAGCATCTCGAGGATGGTGTTGGTCGTATATATTCTATCCTCTTCCTCTATCAGCTCATTTGCAATTCCGTACTCAACGAGCTGCTTGATGTTTGTATCTATCATGGTTGTAACCCTTCTTTCTACATATCCTTATATTTTTTCACGCACAGATATTTGCGAAACCCATAAACCTGTATTATGTTTGAGGTAATTTAACATTACCAAATCAGGGGAATACGAGGCCGCCGGTCCTTAGGTAATAGTCAATGCTAAAAAATCAGCATTGACTATTACCCACAACAGCTGGCAAGCCAGCTGTTACATGCGCTGCAGGCTGAGTTAAGTGGAAACGACCCCTGATTGGTATGTTAAATTGCCTCAAACACTATACACTGTCATGTTTCGCAAATATCTATTCAACTACCTTGATTCCGCCATAAGGTCTTACCTTGAGGACGTGGCATGCGCCCTCTCCGAAGATCGACTCGATGTTCTTCTTGTACTCAGCAACAGCCGCATTCTTGACAAATGCCTGGATTGTTCCGGCAAATCCGCCGCCGTGTACTCTGCACACACCGTTCTTGCCGATGAACTTCTCCGAGAAGCCAAGTGCTATTGATACATTCTGTGTGAGTGGATCCTTTGCGCTGTATATATTCTGAAGAAGCTTGAATGATGAATCTCCGCTTCTCTTTATAACATCGAGGAAATGGTCAAATTCCTGATTCTCAAGTGCTGCAACACCCTCTGCAACTCTGTCCTGCTCTGTGTAGAAGTGGAGTGCGCGAAGGACTGCTCTGTCATTCACCTTGCCGCTTGCTCTCATCTCGCCAACCTTACTGATGAAGTCCTCCTCTGAAACTCTGCTGAGGAGCTCCTCTCCGAAGTAATTTGCTACCTGCTTCATCTCTACAGGGATCGCTGCATAGTCGTCTGTGAGATCTGCATGTGAACCCTTTGTGTCAACGATACACAGGCTGTACTGATGAGCCTCAAAGTCAACCGGAACCTGCTTGATGACAGGATTTGCCTTGTCAAAGAAATCGATATATATAAGTCCTCCGACTGCACATGCCATCTGATCCATAAGTCCGCATGGCTTGCCGAAGTATACGTTCTCTGCGTACTGTCCTATCTTTGCAACATCAACTGATGAAACCTTCATGTCATTGTAGAGGCCTGAAAGGATAGTTCCTATAAGACTCTCAAATGCTGCTGATGATGACATTCCAGCTCCCATGAGCACATCGCTTGTCACAAATGCTGTGAAACCGCCTACCTTGAATCCGTAGTCTCTGATCCCTGCAACAACGCCCTTGATAAGCGCTGTTGTTGTTCCCTCAAGTGCAGGATCCTGCTCGATATCATTTACATTGATAACTTCCTTTGGCATATCGTCTGACACAAGCTCGATCACGCCGTCCTCTCTAGGTGCCACAATTGCTATGGCATCAAGGTTGATCGATGTAGCAAGTACATGTCCGTTCTGATGGTCTGTATGGTTTCCACACACCTCGCTTCTTCCGGGAGCGCTGTAGATAGCAACCTCCTGATCTCCGAATAACTCTGTAAATTTATCAAGAGCTTTTACATATCTTTCCCTGTTGTATGGGATCATATCCTTGTCGAGATAGATCTGTGCAAGCTTCTCGTCAAACTCTCCACCTGCGATAATTTCCTTTAATTCTGCGATTTTCTTCATTGACTGTAACTCCACCTTTCTCCATCTTTTTATATTTTTTTCTTAATGTCCGTTATTTTGTTGTCCATATTGCGCACATTTTCTGCGCTACGCCGTTGCGCTTCTTGCTTTGTGAATATAATTCTATAACAATATACAGATTTTGAACATGGCATAGCGTTGCAAATATATGTCCATTTGTTAGATTGTTTTTTCTGGCGGAACATATTATTGTATGGATAATCCGGTTGAATGTATGTTATACTCTTATATTAATGAGAGAACGAGTTCATATGCCTTCATTACAGAAACGTTCAGATCTTATAAATTTAGAACAGTACGAGAATCTGTATATGGGCTTTGCCAAAATCTCCTGAAGATTATCAGATCAATTTATGAAGTTACTTTATTAAGAAAATGCGGAGTTTGTAAAATGGAAAATAAGATCGTAATGGAATTCCCTCAGGAAAATGACACAGACCTCTACCTGAACGTGTTCGGTCACTCAATAACCGAGCCTCTTCATAAGGCAGGTCCTGCGGTCAAGACCTTCTACCTCATACATTTCGTGCTGGAGGGAGAGGGCGACTTCTATGTAGGGAACGCACACTATCATCTGAAAAAGGGTCAGGGATTTCTGATTGAGCCGGACACCCCTGCCACATATATATCAGACGAACACCATCCATGGAGGTATGTCTGGTTCGGATTCTCTGGCAGATGTGCCCAGGACACGCTGAGCAGTATTGGTCTGACACAGAACCAGCCTATATTCACCTGCGAGGATGGCGACAAACTGAAAAAGTACGTATTTGATATGCTTGCTCACAACACCTCGGATCACGCAGATCACTTCAGGCTCATGGGCATGCTCTACCTCGCTCTGTCTGTCATCGCAAATGCACAGAAAGACAAGCTGGAGACTCCATCGGGAAATGCCTACGTAAACCACGCCATCTCCTACATTCAGAACCACTACAGTATGCCTATGAAGGTGGAGGAGCTGTCGGATTACGTAGGCATCAACAGAAGCTATTTCTCTGACCTGTTCAAGCAGTACACCGGGATGAGTCCTGTGAAATACCTGCAGAATTTCCGCATAACAAAAGCCCAGCATATGCTTACCATATCTGAGCTTTCTATAGAAAGTATTGCATTTTCATGCGGCTACCAGTCCGCCGAGGCTTTCCACAAGATTTTCCGCAAGACCACCGGCATGTCGCCTAATGCCTACCGGCAGGAGAAACGCCAGAGAACCATCTCCAGCCAGGAGACCATGAACAACAACCGGCCGGATTATATTGATACAGATGATGATTTTTAAAATTATCTCCAGTGGCAAAGGCACCAGACATTATTACTGTATGCTAACCAAAAGTAAATCAATGCCATCAGCATATTCTTCTAAAAATCAGCAGGCGTCTGTGTGCAAAATTCTCCAATATGGTGAGCCTGTGATCGTCATCTGTGATATTACAGAATATAAGTGCTGACACATATTACAAATTCCTACTTTCTTTTCCACCAAATTATCATCATAATAATAGATGCACATACGCACAATCCCCCTACAGCAAATGCCACAACAGCTATTTCCTGCCACATTTGTGCATTATACAATTCTACCCCCGTAACTATTATGCAAATACCTAATAATGCCATTGCCGTAATCACCAAAGGCATCTTTTTAGTCGCTATACCAACTATTGATACAAGGACTGCCACAACTCCGATGGCAGCCACAACAATTGCCATATTCATATTTTCTTCTCCTCTACTTCTTTTTTGACGGAACCTTTATCGATGTTTGACACGCGACATAGCTCGCACCAGTATTTTTCATTGCTATGTATCTTGTTGTGGTACTCCAGCCATCGTGGACCACCAAAAACGTATACACCTTTCCCGTTCTCATATTCTTATATTCCTTATAACCTACCACTGCAACAGTATGATTATAATAGTATCCATTTGCAATAGAAAACATACACGGATTTCCACTGTCAATTTGTTTCTTCAAAGTTGAATATGTCCACATATAGTTACTGTTTCCAGTGCCTGAAGAATAACCAAATCCCTTTTGCCACGTCCTTTTCACCAAGTTATTATTTTTATTAACTGGCAATCCCCTTTTCTTTGTATAGCCAACATCTATCGCGCACTTTTTTACTATATCATACATCTTGTTATTATCTTTTGGTATTTTATTATATCCCTGTGTTCTATAATATTTTAATATATTATAAAATGCTGTCAACGTACAATTATTATTTCCTCCTAAAGAATTACATTTTGTATTTCCAATGCCCGGCAATATTTTCGAGCTTTTTAGGCTATAAACATCTGTCTTTTTACCAACATTCTTTTTCAAATAACTTACAGGATTTTCTATCGCCGAATTAACTTTCGGATTGTTCTTACCTCCAACAAATTTATTAGCATTTAATATTTTATCGATTTCTTTTTGACTTTTCCCAATTAAAATATTATTATCTGTATTAATTTTGTTTGATGTTCGTCCATTATATTTATTTTTTCCCTCTTTTCCATATGCCTGCTGTGAACTTTCTACAGGCACTTCCGCCCCATAAACTTTAATCACTGTAATTTTTTAAAAATTAACGGAGCATATAATAGCCAACATTACCAGAATTAGTCTTATTTTTTTCATTGTGTTTTATCCCCCTCTTTAATTATATATAAGTTCAGATCAACCTAGTTTGTAATTCAATAATGTAGTATATCTATATTGATGTCAACAAATTATTTTGCTAATATGTTCAGTTACAACGACATCTCTATATGCCAATGAAGGTGGAGGAGCTGTCTGACTACGTTGGAATCAACAGAAGCTATTTCTCCGACCTGTTCAAGCAGTACACCGGGATGAGTCCTGTGAAATACCTGCAGAATTTCCGCATAACAAAAGCCCAGCATATGCTTACCATATCTGAGCTTTCTATAGAAAGTATTGCATTTTCATGCGGCTACCAGTCCGCCGAGGCTTTCCACAAGATCTTCCGCAAGACCACCGGCATGTCGCCTAATGCCTACCGGCAGGAAAAACGCCAGAGAACCATCTCCAGCCAGGAAACCATGAACAATAACCGGCCGGATTATATCGAGACGGACGACGAGCTGTGATCTTTACAAGGCCACAGCTCGCTTATCATTTTGACATATTCTATTTATCATAAGCACAATATAAACGCAATTACATGAATCACCAGATCATTGTCGGATGCCACATTATCAGCAATAACAAACACAAACCAAATCTCCTTTGAATCAAACGCATTTATATTTTAAAAAGTGTTAGCAGTAGAATACTTACCATTTCCATACCTTGACTATAGTTCAAGAGATTACATATGTAATCTCTCTTTCTACCATTAACACTATGTTCTGATTTAGGTTAAACTCAATCTTTGTCATTTGCTTCACGATATTATAATCTTTACTAATTTATCTTATAAAGTTCGTCTGGTTGCCTCTCTCCGTGTCAGGGAGTGCAACACCTGCTGCCTTGCCGGCTTCAAAGCATTTGAGCATCCATGCAAGGTTCTTAGCAAGATTCCTCATGGTCTGCATACCCTCCGCATCCAGCTCAGCCTCTCCAGGCACGCGTCCGTGTACAAGATTCCAGTATGTAGAGCCAGCCACCGGCATCTGTGATATTCCAAAGTATTTATTCATCACATCGAATGATGCTGATGTTCCGCCACGTCTTGCTACTGCCACAGATGCGCCCGGCTTATACTCAAACGCTTTCTTGCCACTATAAAATGCCCTGTCCAGGAATGATAATATTCTTCCACTTGGATGAGCATAGTATACAGGTGATCCAAATACGAATCCGTCAGCCTCTGCTGCCTTCTCCACAAATTCATTCACCTTGTCATCATCAAATATACAGCAGCCCTTTGCACCACACTGGCCACAGCCTATACAATCTCTTATCGGATCTGCTCCGATCTGGAATATCTCGTAATCTATTCCCTCTTTCTTAAGCTGCTCGCCTACCTCGTAAAGTGCGCGGTATGTATTGCCTTGCGGCTTCGCACTTCCATTCAACATTAAAACCTTCATGTTCAGTTCCTCCAATCAACAATCATTTTATATCTCATTTAATATGTAACTGCCCGTCACACACATGGCAGTTTCTTCTATATTATATATACACTTAATGATAAATTTTTTCCAGCTATTTATCACCGCCTGATCGACTTCCTGTACTCCATCGGTGACATCCCCTTTTCTTTCTTGAACACCCTGCTGAAGTAGAGGGGGTTGTCGTATCCAACAATCTTGGCGATCTCTGTCATGTTATAATCAGAGCTCTCGAGAAGCATCTGGGCATTGGCTACTCGCTTCGCCATGATGTACTGTGTGGGTGTGGTGCCGATGCGCTGTCTGAAGTTCCGTATGAACCAGCTCACGCTCATGTTGTGCATGCTTGCATAGTCCTCCACAAGTATTCCCTCGTTATAATGCTCACTAAAATATGCCGCCGCACGGTCCATCTCCTCTGCCATGGCCGACACAGTTTTAGAATCATCCTGCCCCTGCCGCCTGTGAGCTGAGATAAGCATCTGTCTGAATATGTATTCCAACATCTCCTCATAGTCATCCCGGCAGAGCTGTAGCTCCTGTATCATTTGCCTGAACAAAATTCTGTACTCAGCATGGTCTCCACCATAGAACATATTCACATCGTCATTTATTCCGTACCGCCTGAGTGTCTGCTTCACCTCTCCCCCGGTGAAATGCACCCAGAACACCTCCGTGTGTTCGTCTCCGTAATACACATACCGTTGCATCTGTCTCGGCCTGTATATCACCATGTTTCCGGGACAGGCGATCACATCCTGCCCATTTATCTCAAAATGTGCCTTTCCCGCCGCCACATATATGAGCTGATAATCCTTACGCCCCTTAGGTCTGTAGGTCGTAAACTCTTTCTGTGTATACAGCTTGTACGTTCCGCAGCTTGTGACTATGAGCGGTCTGCTCTTGTCCACTATGTCGAGCAGTGAGTTGTGAAGATATGCTGAGTTTGTATACATGTGTGGCTCCTTTCTATATGGCAAATTACACTATTATTTCACTATTTTTACACTATTTTGAAGCGTGTGCAGGCACATCCTGTATGCTTTATACTTTTCTTTTGTCTGTTCAGAGACTTCACCCTGCAAGCGGACTTGCAGGGTGCGGCGTATCCGCCTTATAAAACTAGAATGTGCATATTTTGTCTCATTATATGTATGGACTTTTCATGTGCCGTTATCTTATAATATATCTAACAAACTACGAATATACAACGTTTTATATATTAAATTAACCACAGGAGGTATTGTTATGATCATTCCGCGTCACTACGAAAATCTGCATATTCTGCATGAGAACACCATGCCGGATAGGAATTACTATATTCCTGCTGGGAAGGCATACAGCACATCCCTTGATGCAAGGGATCACTCGGACAGAGTACAGTTTCTGAATGGAACCTGGAAGTTCCGCTACTACGACAGCATTTACAAGCTTCAGGACGAATTCTACAGAGAGGGCTATGATGTGTCCGGCTTTGATGACATCCCGGTTCCATCGGTATGGCAGATGCACGGATATGACTATCACCAGTATACAAATGTCAGGTATCCATTTGCATTTGACCCACCTTATGTGCCAAAGGACAACCCTTGCGGTGCATATGTGACAGACTTTATCTACGATCAGAACGAGGACGCACCTCTCGCGCACTTGAACTTTGAGGGTGTAGATTCCTGTTTCTATGTATGGCTCAACGGCAGGTATGTTGGCTACAGCCAGGTGTCCCACTCAACCAGTGAATTTGACATAACCGGATTCATAAGAAACGGCTCCAACAGGCTCTGCGTGCTGGTCCTCAAATGGTGCGACGGAAGCTATCTTGAGGATCAGGATAAGTTCCGCATGAGCGGTATTTTCAGGGATGTATATATCCTGAACCGCTCTGAGGGTGCTGTATACGACTATTTCATAAAGACCAGCTGTGACGATATAAAGGATCCAACTAAGGCAGATGTAACCATAGACTTCACAGCATTTACAGAATATTCCTGCGTTGAAGACCGTTTTTCATCAAAACCGGAAACAGTGGTTGATAAAGGCGCTGATTCAAATGTTGATATTGAAGTTACTATTCTGGACGCCGATGGCAGCATATGTTCATCAGGCTGTGTAAAATGTGAAATTTCCGCTCAGAGCGATGCCAATACCAATGCAGACGAAGGCAAAACCGCAGCCAGCTCCAGCAGCATTACTTTGTCGATCGACTCCCCTGTGCTGTGGAATGCAGAAAAGCCATATCTCTACACTGTCATCATAAGATGCGCCGGTGAGGTCATCACTGACAGGATAGGAATCAGGGAGATAACGATAGAGAATAAGATCGTGTACATCAACGGCATGCCTATCAAGTTCCACGGAGTGAACAGACATGATTCCGACCCTGTGACCGGTTTTACGATCAGCAGAGAACAGATCATCAGGGATATGTCTCTCATGAAGCGGCACAATGTCAACGCCATAAGGACAAGCCATTATCCAAATGTTCCTTATTTCTATGATCTCTGCGACGAATATGGATTCTATGTGATAGACGAGGCTGACATAGAGGCACATGGTCCAAGTGAATTGTTCTATTCTGATAATAATTGGGATAACAAGGCAGCAAGGTGGAATGAGCCGATCGCCAACAATCCTGAATTCTGTGAATCCATTCTTGACCGCATCAGGCGCTGCGTCATCAGGGACAAGAACCGTGCCAGCGTGATCATCTGGTCCATGGGAAATGAAAGTGCTTACGGCGTGACATTTGAGGAGGCTCTGGCATGGGTCAAGTCCTATGACAGCTCCCGTCTCACCCACTACGAGAGCGCCCAGTATACAGACGGCAAGAGAAAATACGATTACAGTAATCTGGATCTCTACAGCAGAATGTATCCATCCATATCCGAGATGGCTGAGTATATAGATGGTGATGGCGACAAGCCTTACATCCTGTGCGAATATTGTCATGCCATGGGCAACGGCCCTGGAGATCTGGAGGACTACTTCCAGTTCTTCGACAGCCACGAGACCACCTGTGGCGGTTTTGTGTGGGAGTGGTGCGACCACGCCATATACAGGGGCAAGGCGGCAAACGGCAAGGATATGTACGCCTACGGTGGAGACAGCGGTGAGACTATCCACGACGGCAACTTCTGTATGGACGGTCTGGTGTATCCGGACCGCAGACCACACACAGGACTTCTTGAATTCAAGAACATCAACCGCCCGGTAAGGATCACTGGATATGATGAGACAAATGGAGTTTTGACTCTGCACAACTACATGGATTTCACTGACATCAGGGACTACCTCACTATGAGCTATGAAGTCACTTGTGATGGACAGGTGGTTACATCCGGAAATATTGATGTTCCTTCCGTGGCACCTCACGGCGATGGAACTGTCAGCCTGAACCCTACTACAAATATACAGAAATCATTGTCAGACTTATATGCAGCAAGTCATGCTGACATTTCTGGCAGCTCAGATGTTACTGATCGTTCAAGTGTTGTTGAATGTTCAGATGTCGCCGATTGCACAAAAGATATTATTACACACAGAATGTTTCTCCGTGTGATATATAAAGCAGCTTGTGACAGTGCATTCGTAAAGAAAGGTGATGTGTTGGGATTTGACGAGATAGAACTTGCCACACAAAAACAGAACGCAGACAAGGTCCTGGATAAAGCATCGTCTTTGGACAAGGCGCAGAATTTGGCGGAACAATATCTGACTACTCAGGATACAGCTTCTGCCCATCTTCATGTATCGGAAAGCGACACAGAATTTGTTGTCAGCGGAAGTAATTTTGAATATATATTTGACAGGAACACAGGAAACTTTACAGGCTTTGCAATGGACGGTCAGGAACTTCTCGCTGCTCCATGCGATAAGACTATCTGGCGCGCGCCTACAGACAACGACAGAAATATCAAGAACGAGTGGTTAAGAGCCCACTATGACATGATATCCGAGAGGACATATGAGACTGGCTGCATTATAAAAGATGGATGTGCCGTGATATCGTGCACGTCAAGCCTCTCAGCACCAACGGTACAGCCTGTTCTGAGGATAAACGCTGAATGGATAATAACACCTGAAGGAACTATAAAATCAAAAATGCATGTAAAGAAAAATGCTGAATTCCCTACGCTCCCAAGATTTGGCGTGAGGATGATTTTGAGAGAAGATATGCGAAATGTAAATTATATCGGTATGGGTCCATATGAAAGCTACGCAGACAAGCACCATGCAAGCTGGCATGGCTCATTTTCTGCATCCATTGACGAGATGCACGAGGACTATATCATGCCACAAGAAAATGGAAGCCACTTTGACTGTAGCCTTGTTCAGGTCAGTGCCCCTGGAGCAAGCAACGAGTCTGACAGGAATAGCTCCGACAAAAATAACTTTGTCAACGGTTCATCATATCAGAGCATTTGCAATGCGCAGACAGCCGAAACGATCGCAGCTACAACAGCCCACAGCATAACCGTGACATCCGCTGTGCCATTTTCAATGAACGCCTCGCCTTACACCGCAGAGGAACTCACAGTGGCAACCCACAACTACGAGCTGCCAGAGAGTGACAAGTCCGTCCTGTGCATAGACTATCGCCAGAACGGAATCGGCTCCAACAGCTGCGGCCCCGAGCTTGATGAGAAATACAGATTTGACGAGGATGATTGGGAATTTGGATTTACCATGCATGTGAAATAGATACAAAATTATCGCTAAATTAAGTTTATCTCATAAAAAAGGACAAAGCCTCCAAACTTTGTCCTTTTTTCCGCTTATATGAGTATTTAGATACAATTTTGTATCTTTTTCACCATTTTGACTGTGATTAGCGAGAATCAATTATCAAATTTACCCGAAATCTGCCAAGCAGCGGTATTCCTCTTCATCCGGCGCATCTTCTCCGGATCCTTGCCCGATTTTTGGACGCCACCTACCACATCGTACTCTATGCCAGATGACACATCGACTACGTCAGGATGCACCTGCTCTATCGCCCGCCGCACATTGTCCGGCGTGAGACCTCCGGCAAGCACAAACAGCCTTCCATCTCTGTCGATATCCGTCAAACTGTTCCAGTCAAATGTCTTGCCACTTCCAGGTTCACCGGCATCGAACACATAACCTGCAACATTCGAAAGGCTTTGATAATGTGGGTACATATCCATATCCTTCACATTGAACGCCTTCCACACAGGCAAATGCGCACTCTCTATAAGCTCATCGCTGGTCTGTCCATGAATCTGTATCACATCAAATCCCAGCTCACCTATCTCCGCTATCTGCTCCGCATCCGGGGATACCACCACTGCAACCTTCTTCACATCTTTCCTCAGTTCTTCAAGCAACCTGCGCGCAGTCTCCGCACTGACATTTCTCTTTGATTTCGAGAAATACATCACCATTCCTATATAATCAGGTCTCACTTCATTCACCGCGGCCACATCTGCAGGGGTCGTGATTCCGCACATCTTTATCTTCATGCTGTCTCTCCTATTTTTTTAACATCGGCTCGTCAACAGGCGAAAACTGATGCTACATATCCTTATCGAACGTCAACCCAGATAGATCGATTTTATATATCGTATCAACCATCTTTTCGTTTTCCAGAAACATCATCATATATATTGGCAAATATACTTTTTTGCCGCTGACCTCTACGTTTCTCTCCGAAAAAACATATGCATATTCTATTCCGTAATTTTCATCAGCCAAGACATTGCACAGCGCAGAGTGTCGTTTGTAATCCTTACCCGATTTTATCTCCAGTGGAACTACTTTACCATTCAGTTCTATTACAAAATCAAGCTCACCCTGCTTTTTGCTGTTAAAATAATATTCTTTATGACCTTTGCTGAGTAGTTCCTGGGAAACCACATTTTCAAATAGCGCACCATTGTTTATAGACTTTTCTTTATTCAGTATCGCCATTTTCACCTGATCCGAATACCTACTTGTCAGCAGCCCTACATCGGAGAAAAATAGTTTAAAGAGATTCCTATTCTCACTGATCACAAGCGGAAGTTTCGGCTCACTTATATTGTAGACCGGTATCGCAACCCCAGCATCCTTAAGCCACAGAAAATCATTTGCAACCCTATCATAACTGAGGCCTTTACCTATACTATTGATCTGGAATCGTTTATTTTTCTGATCAAGCTGTCCCGGCATAACATCATATATCTCCTGCAGTTTCAGCTTGTACCTTGTCTCATACTTTGTGAAATCACTTCTGTACAATTTAACTATCTTTTCATGTACCTCCGCTACCTTCGCAAGATCATTTGTCTCCACATAGGTATTGACCGCCTCCGGCATTCCGCCCACGATAAGATACAGATTAAATACATCAAGCATTTTTTCATGTACAAACGAATCAACAGGCAGCCTCTGCGTAAAGCATTCCTTCAGTGTGTCGATCACATTCTGATTCACACCAACAGAAACCATAAATTCGTGCAGATCCATCGGATACATATCACATACACGCAGATATCCAACCGGCGCAGATCTGAGATCATTCAGCTCTACGCCCAAAAGCGAACCGCTCATGATATACCTGTAGCTTTCATCTTCCACCAGAAACTTCACTCTTGTCACTATATCTTTAAACTCCTGCACCTCATCCAGAAATATGATCGTACGGCCTTTCTCAAGAGGCTGTTTTGTCACCAGACTAAGTCTCATAAGCAGATCCTTTGCATCTCTGGCACCGCCAAACAATGTGGCAAGCTCCGGCTGGTCAATAAAATTCAATTCCACATATGGCACTCCACTTTCCCTGAGGCATTCTTTTATAAGATATGTCTTACCAATCTGTCTCGCTCCCGTTATGAGCAAAGCGTCTCTGCCGCTCTGAATCCATGAATCTATATATTTTTTTGCCGATCTTTCCAGCATAAAATCACCCCACGTACTGCATTTGCAACTTTTCTATCCCTATGATATCAATTTTTTGCAACTTTTCCAACCTTTTCGCGGTAATTTTTGCAACTTTTCCAAACTTTTTTCGGCAGATTATGCAACTTTGCGAGCTTTAGTAACAATTTTCTTTTATTTTACGGCGGGTCCTCCTTATGAAAATATCTGTCCGGGCAGTGTCTTTTTCTCTTTATATAGAAACTGCCTGTCGAATTCTTCCACAGCCTTTTCGTCCACGAAATATCCTTCTGGCGGAGCGTACTCACCCGTGACTCCATCAAGATATCCGGGAATCAGCTCCTTGCAGAGGAAAAACGATGCATCCTCCCCCTCATCAAGTCCATGATAGCGAATGCCAAACTCGCTTGCCGGTCTGAATCCGCTTTTGCCATAGAAATCAATATTCCCCTCAAAGCATAGTGCTCCGCAGCCGAGCTCTGCAGCTTTCTGCAACGAATAATCCAGTTCCGGGACAAATGCACCGTCTTTTCTCAGCTGATTGAGCACATAGTGTTCCAGGCAGCCGGGACGATACACATTCCAGAAACTGTCCCGCACCAGATTCTTGACTTCCCGGTATTCATCCTCTTTCTCCAGCCGTATAACCAGATCATCATTATGACTGACTTGCGTAATATTTATGTGAATTTGTCAAGCATTTTATATATTATTTTCTCACCTGTCTGGCAGCCTCAACCATATTTCTGAGGCTGGCGTCAGTCTCAGGCACACCTCTGGTCTTAAGACCGCAGTCCGGATTGATCCAGAGCTTATCCCTGCCTATCTTCGTGAGCATGACATTTACCGCCTTCACGATCTCTGCCACCGACGGAACTCTTGGAGAGTGAATATCATATACGCCAGGTCCCACCTCTGTCTCAAAGTTGTTCTCCCTGAGAGAATCCAAGATCTGCAGATCGGATCTTGACGCCTCAAATGTGATCACATCCGCGTCCATATCATCTATGGCAGGTATGATATCCGTAAATTCACTGTAGCACATATGCGTGTGTATCTGTGTCTCAGCCTTCACACCGCTGTGTGTCAGACGGAATGCAGGTATCGCAAAATCAAGGTACTCCGTATACCAATCAGATTTTCTGAGTGGAAGCTTTTCTCTGAGTGCAGCCTCATCTATCTGTATCATCTTTATTCCATGCGCCTCCAGATCCAGCACCTCATCTCTGATCGCAAGCGCTATCTGTGATATAGATTCCTTGATTGATATATCCTCCCTTGGGAATGACCAGTTGAGTATCGTCACCGGACCGGTCAACATTCCCTTCATGATCTTGTCTGTGAGCGACTGCGCATATACAGACCAATCAACCGTGATCGGCTTTTTGCGGTATACGTCACCCCATATCACAGGCGGCTTTACGCATCTCGTTCCATATGACTGTACCCATGCTTTCTCAGTGAACAGGAATCCGCCAAGTGCCTCACCGAAATATTCAACCATGTCATTTCGTTCATACTCGCCATGCACTAGCACATCCAGTCCGATGTCCTCCTGCCACTTTACACATTCCTTTATCTTTCCCTTTACAAAGTCCACATATTCCTGCTCAGATATCTCTCCCTTTCTGAGCTGTGCTCTCTGTGACTTCACATCCTTAGTCTGTGGGAATGAACCTATAGTGGTTGTCGGAAGCTCAGGAAGCCCAAATTCCTTCTTCTGAAGTGCCTGCCTCTCGCTTCTCTTCGGAAGTCTTGCATAATCTGCCTCAGTCACTGCCGCAAGCCTCTGTCTCACCTCGTCGCTGTTGCAGTCTCTTGTTCCCGCAAATAACTCCTGATTCTTGTGGTATGCCTCAAGCTCTGTATAGTTATAACTCTCGGCAAGTGCCGCAAGCTCCGAGAGTTCAATAAGTTTCTCCTCTGCAAATGCAAAGAACCTCAGATAGTCCTGTGACAGCTTCGTCTCTTGCTTAAGTGTGTATGGCACATGGAGCAGTGAGCATGATGTAGACAGAACCACATCTATCTTCTTATCGCGGAGCTGCCCTACTATCTTGAGGGTCTTGTCGTAGTGATTTCTCCAGATATTTTTGCCATTTACCAGGCCGGCAAAAAGTACCTTATCCCCAGGGAAGCCGTATCTGTCTATAAGCTGACCGGTCTGTTTGCCCTCTATAAAATCAAGGCCTATTCCGGCAAATGGCATATTTATGATATCTTCATACACATCCCTCACATCACCGAAGTATGTCTGGAGAAGTATCTTACAGTCTGCACGATCTGCAAATACCCTGTCATACACCCTGTGGAAAAGTGCCTTATCATCGTCATCCATATCTCTCACCAATGATGGTTCATCAAATTGCAGCCACTCCACATTCTCTTCATCGCACTCGGCGATGAGCTGTCTGTAAGCCTCTGCCACATCATCAGCAAAGTCTTCTGCATTCTTTGATCCCACATATCTGCAGAGCTTAAGCATTGTGTATGGTCCTATAATCACAGGCTTTGTCTTGATCCCCAGCTCCTTGGCCTCCTCGTATTCACCTGTAAGTTTCTCGCAGTCAAGGCTTATCACTGTGTCATCCTCTATCTCCGGAACTATGTAATGATAGTTTGTGTTAAACCACTTCTTCATCGCAAGAGCCTTCACATCCCCGGATTCTCCCTGATACCCCCTTGCCATGGCAAAGTACGTGTCAAGCTTTGAGACATTTAGCTCTCTGTATCTCTTTGGCACAATTCCGAGAAGAACTGCTGTATCAAGCACTATATCGTAAAATGAAAAGTCGTTGCATGGAATAAAGCCTATCCCTGCTGCCACCTGTGTCATCCAGTGTCTGTGTCTGAGATCCGCTGCAATTCCTGTAAGCTCCTGCGCCGTTATCTCATGTCTGAAATATTTTTCAGATGCAAATTTTAACTCTCTTAATGTTCCCACCCTTGGAAATCCTATAACCGATGTCTTCATCATATCCTCCTGCTCACTCACTGGCATATCTCATAGACCAGTGTTATTTTCTTGTTTGTTGTTGACATTATATGAAGCTCTGGTTCGCTTGTATAATACATAAAAATATAGCGTGGATATAGTTTTTTGCTATACCCACGCTATTTCTATGTCTTTTTTTCTATGTCAGCTATGTGGCTTTAACCCTTCTCATATGTTCCGCCGCCTTCTCCCTCACATCTCCGCAGGCAGGCTCTCCGTCATCCCTCATCTCGTTGAAGCGCCCCCTGTGCTGAAGTTTTCTCTGAGGAATTTTTACTGAATCTTCCGGCTCGTCACTGCCAGCCGTGAGATAATTTGCCAACGCACCGAGATAGGTGTTTCCAAGTCTGCTGAGGATCGCCTTCCTGTGGACGATATACCCTATCCTCATATCGCTCTCATCCGCAAGTGGCACCGATATAATGTCCTTGCCGTTCAGCTTTTCATCTATGACACCGCTGCACACAGTATATCCATTCAGACCTATCAGCAGATTGAACAGTGTCGCTCTATCCCTGACTCTTATATTCTTCTTTCGCTCCGTCGTAGAGAATATTTCCTCCGAGAAGTAAAAAGAGTTGTGCTCTCCCTGCTCAAATGACAGATATGGATACGCCTCCAGCTCTTCATTTATTATGATATCGTTCTTCGCCAGTGGATGCTTTCTGCTTATGAACACGTGAGGCTTTGCCACAAACAGCTCATGAAATTCCAGGTCATTTGCCCGGAGGATCTTGTTCAGCACCTTCTCATTAAAGTCATTCATGAACAATATTCCGATCTCGCTTCTCATCCTGGCGACATCATCTATGATCTCATAGGTCTGTGTCTCCCTTATGCTGAAATCATATTCGTCCTGTCCATACCTCTTTATCAGGTCAACAAATGCATTTACCGCAAATGAATAATGCTGGGTGGACACGCAGAAGCTCTTCTTGCCGCCATCGTCCCCCTTGTATTTGTCCTCAAGAACCTTCGCCTGCTCAAGCACCTGTCTCGCATAGCCGAGGAAGACCTCGCCCTCTATGGACGGACTTATTCCCTTATTTGACCTGTTGAATATATTTATCCCCATCTCTTTTTCCAGCTCATGGATGGCATTTGTCAGGCTTGGCTGGGATATATACAGCCGGTTCGCTGCCTCGGTGATCGTGCCCGTATCCGCAACCATCACCACATATCTAAGCTGCTGAAGTGTCATATTCTCACCTGCTTTCTACTATTATTTTCTTGAACTGCTTTGCTGCCTCATTCAGCGGGTGCAGGCAGTCATACACAAGACATACATTCCTGTCCGGAAGCTTTTCCTCAAGTGAAAGTTTTACAACCTCTTTGTTCTTTACTGCCTCCCTCGCCATCAGTTCCGGTATAAATGCAAGTCCAAGCTCACACTTCACAAGTGGCAGTATCTGATCCGTGGTGGCCGCCTCCGTGTCCGGCGCAAGCTCCACGCCATGCTCCCTGAATATTCTGTCGTAGAATCTGAATGTCATAGTCTCCCTGCCTAGACAGATCATAGGATAGTTCCTCATCTCCGCAATGGACAGTTTTTGCTTTTTAAGTGAAGAAAATGTCGTTCCGCCGATAAGTATCTCACGATATGACTGCAGCACGATCTTCTTGAGAGGAGCCTCCACATCAGCCGGAGTTGTAACTACTGCAAAGTCTATACTTCCATTCTTCACTTCATCCACAGCCTGAGGTGTAGAATGGTTGTATATCTTGAGATTTATACCCGGATACGCCATGTGAAATGCCCGCAGTCTGTCCAGCAGATATATATTTAACGCCGTCTCACTGACACCTATCGTTATACTTCCGTGAGTGAGATTCTCACCATCTGCCAGCTCATCCTCCGCCGTCAGAAGCTGTGACATTGCAGCCTCCACATATGAATAGAGCTGTTCCCCGTCTCTTGTGAGCTGTACACCCCTGTTTGTCCTGACAAATAGTATCCTTCCAAGCTGCTGCTCTAGGCAGTTCATCGCCCTGGTCACATTTGGCTGACTGTTTCCAAGAACCTTTGCGGCTTTGGTAAAGTTATGATATCTCGCAACATAATAAAATATCTTATAATACTCGAAATTAACGTTCATAATCTATTGTTAGCCACAGACTATATTACATGTCTGCTATACTCCCTTTCTTAAAATTATTTTCCATGCAGCATCCCCGACATATCATTTTGTTATCACTGCCATATCAATTATGATTTTCACTTATTGCTACTCCAATAGTATAATCTAACCAGATTTAAATGACAAGACAGCATTTATCATATGAAAGGATGCGCATATCTATGGAAGAAAAGACCATTTTCCCAAGAGAAGAAAAATCAGAAATATTATTTGAAAAAATCCTCAGGGATCCCTGGGCATGTGAAAAGCTCATGGACACATTCTGTAATTACCTGTTCTGCAATGATGACTTCGACTGCAATCTTTCACCGGAAGAATTTACAAAATCACTGCTCTCAGCTTATCTGGACAGAGATATGTCGGCATTCCTCATGTCCATCTGCAACAATACCATGTTCGATCTGCTAAGGAATTCCTACCTCATCCCATATCGCTTCAACGCCGATGGCAAGACCAATCCTGTCATCATGACCGGTGAGCACGGCGAACTTCTGCCTGAATTCAGAAACTCTGTAAGAGAAAAGGATTATCAGCACTTTCACGATATATACACACATATGACACACAACGAGAATATGTATCTTGCAAAGGCGTACAGATACAGCCATGAATACACTTCTGACAACATGGAAGTCGGGCAGAAGATCCTTGAAGAGTGCACCGGAGTCCTGCTCATCAGGGAGCTGCCGGACACGGTAAAGCTCAAGGAGACCGAAGCTGAGGCATACTGTGCTGTGTGGGATATCATGGTTGAACTGGAGAAGAATCTTCCCATGGCATTTGTATTCTACGGTCAGGATACTTTGGGCAAACAAGGCATGCGATATGACGAGCTTGGAATATTCCTGCCGGATTCACTGCTCATGAAGAATCTTGAAAGACACGTTGCGAAAGCCGAGGCGATCATTTATGCAGAAAAGTAATACTGGCAAAACAGCAAAATCCGCAAATGCCGGATCATACATAGACATCATGGAAAAAAATCACATGGAGATCCCATGGCATGACTACGCCAATGCCGACAGCAATGTACTCATATGCAAGGCAGGTCTGATTGAAAAGGCTTCTGTCATAGGCAGAGTCGGTCTTATCATGCTCTCATGCGGAACAGGTGCATGGCGTGTCCGTACTTCCATGAACAGGCTTTCCAAGGAACTGGGCGTCACATGTACCGTTGATGTCGGTCTCATGTCCATAGAATTCAACTGTTTTGACGGTCACGACTGTGTATCACAGTCCCTGTGCATCGCCAATACCGGGGTGAACACCTCAAAGCTCTACAGAATGGAACAGTTTGTTGACAATTTCCCAAATGAAGAGGCGCATCTGACTGGCGAGGAGATCCATCAGAAGCTTGATGAAATAGAAAGAATACATGCCTTATACTCTCCTCTCCGTCTCGGACTTGCCTCTGCCCTAGCCTGCTGTGCCTTCACATTTCTTCTAGGTGGCGGACCTGTAGAAATGATACTGGCATTTGTCGCAGCCGGAATCGGCAATCTCATAAGGACAAAGCTTATCAAACACCATTTTACTTTATATATGAACATAGCGGTATCCGTGTCAGCCGCTTGTCTTGTGTACGCACTGCTGCTAAAGGTCGCTGAACTGGCATTCCATATACCCGCCTTCCACGAAGCCGGATATATCTGCTCAATGCTGTTCATCATACCGGGATTTCCATTTATCACCAGCGGCATAGACCTTTCAAAGCTGGATCTGAGATCAGGACTTGAGAGGCTTACATACTCGATCATCATTGTGCTTGTGGCAACGATGTTCGCATGGATCATGGCGCTTCTGCTGAAGCTCCACCCACAGGATTTTGCGGCACTCGACATAACACCAGGACTTCATCTGGTGTTCAGATTGATTACCAGCTTCTGCGGTGTGTTCGGATTCTCCATCATGTTCAACAGCTCCATACACATGGCCGCCACAGCCGCTGCCATCGGTGCCATAGCCAACACTCTCCGTCTTGAACTGGTAGATCTTGCCGGCATTCCTGCAGCTGCCGCCGCATTTGCCGGAGCCCTCACGGCCGGACTGCTCGCTTCATTCATCAAAAGCACCAATGGTTATCCGCGAATCTCACTGACAGTCCCATCTATAGTCATCATGGTTCCAGGACTTTATCTTTACCGGGCAATATACAACTTTGGAATCATGTCACTTTCCGATGCCGTGTCCTGGTTTGCAGCTGCCATCATGATCATCATAGCCCTGCCACTTGGACTGATATTTGCAAGGATCCTGACGGACAAAACCTTCAGGTACTGCACCTGATCCCCAAATGGGGACAGGCACCTCCGTCCCCCAGATGGGATCAGCGCCTGAATGTCAAATCTACAACCAAGGAGTATATGAACCATGAAGTTTTATCCACATAGACAAATGTCAGAATCTTTCATCACTGCGGCCTTCCTGTCAGTATCAGGAGGTCTGCAGGATGCATATACCTATATATTCAGAGGAAAGGTATTTGCAAATGCACAGACAGGCAACATAGTTCTTCTCGGTCAGAATCTTGTAGACCGAAACTGGAGAATGTGTGTACACTATGCCGTTCCTCTATTATTTTTTGCGCTTGGAATTGCTGCTGCCGAGTGTATAAAACAGAAATTTCAGAATATGCAGCAGTTTCACTGGAGACAGATCGTTGTATTGTGTGAGATTTTTCTGCTTCTTATCGTGGGATTTCTTCCCATAAAACTCAATCTTCTCGCAAATGCCATGGTTTCATTTTCATGTGCCATGCAGGTTCAGGCATTCAGGAAGGTCAACGGCTACGCATTTGCCAGCACCATGTGCATTGGAAATATCCGAAGCGGCACAGATGCCCTGTGTGCATACTTCAGAACAAAGGACAGGAACACACTGTTCAAATCCCTATGCTACTGGGCGATCATCCTGCTATTCGGAATCGGTGCCGCTGTGGGCGGTCACTTCATCCGTATATTTGATATGAGGACCATCTGGTTCTCCTGCTGTCTGCTGTTCGTGAGCTTTCTGTTCATGTTCATCAAGGAAGAGAGAGAGTAAAAATAAGCTTACGCGAGTCCTCAAGGAGCAGACGCAGATCAGTAGTCTCCTCTATCGACAACTACCTGGAATCCGAACGCCTCTGCGCGCCTGTCAAGGCAGCCGCGGCACTGAGCTGATTCCTCCCCCGTGCATATCTTGTTGTCGTAGAGCTCGTATTTCTTTCGGACAGACACAGGAGACAGATTCGGCATGACCACATTCGCACCGTGCATAAACCCACGCTCCCTGCCATCCGCCGCTATCGTTCCGAGAGATGTGGTGGATGGTATGAGTGCCTTCGGGAACATCAGTCTCAGCAGGCTTATCATCACCAACGTCTGCCTGACCGTTCCCTGCTTCATCTTCGCAAATGGCGTCTCCTTGTGAGGAACATACGGCCCGATTCCTATCATCTGTGGTTGCAGCTTCGCAAGGAAATGCAGATCCTCGGCCAGATTCACCGGCGTCTGATACGGCGATCCCACCATGAATCCGCTTCCCACCTGATATCCAAGACTTTTAAGATCGTACAGACATCGAACTCTGTTGTCATAGCTCATCGAATCCGGGTGTAATCTTTCATAATGCACCCTGTCCGCGGTCTCATGTCTCAGAAGATATCTGTCCGCCCCAGCCATCCGCCACAGCCTGTAAGTCTCATATGGATGCTCGCCAAATGACAGCGTGACAGCACAGTCCGGATATCTCTCCTTGATGTACCTCACTATGTCAGCTATAGCCTCATCCGAAAAGCCTCCGTCCTCGCCTCCCTGAAGCACAAATGTGCGAAATCCCAGCACATATCCCTCATCGGCGCAAGCCAGAATCTGATCCTTTGTCAGACGGTATCTGTCAACGTGGATGTTGCTCTTTCTGATACCGCAGTAGTAGCAATCATTCTTGCAAATGTTCGTAAACTCGATAAGTCCTCTTATATATATCCTGTTGCCAAACCTCTGGTGAGCCAGATCGTAAGCTTTCCTTCTGAGATACTCAAAGTCAGTGAGATCATCCTGAGAGCTCTGAGGGTTCTCTGAATCCGACAAAATTCTTATAGCTTCAGCCAGCTCATTGACTCCCGGCAGTTCACCTCTGCCCTGTCCATATTCAAATGTCTTATCTATGATATCTCTAACTTTTTCCATATAAACTCTATACCCTGTTTTTACATTTATAACTCTGTATGATCAAGTGATTTCCGATACAAGGTAAACAAAGTTACATCCAGATACTCCATTCCATCCCTTTCTACTCCGTCATACACAGCAGACTCCTAATGTGCGCAAGTCTGGCATCAAACTGATCATAGAAATCCTTCTCCGCATCATACATTCCCACATACATAACCTGCAGCACCAGCATGGTCTGATTTCTCGCTGTCTCATCCTCGCCAGCGCGCATATACTCGATCAGGTTTCTCTGCATGTCCTTCTGGAACTTGTGCCAGTCATTTATATATTTCGTGTACCGCGGCAAGTCCTCTGTATCTATCCATTTCGACACCTTGACCTTAGTCCTGCCCGCGCGCTCACACTCATGTATCTGCAGGATGTATCTGAATCCGTCATCGGTGTAATATCTGCCAAGTGGAAAGAGTCTGCAAAAGCCAGGTCTCGCGCTATGGATGCTGCATCTGCCATCATCGTTTAAGAATGGGCACTTATCCGCCGTCATCCTTATATTTGGAAGCACCAGACCATCCACCACATTGACCTCAAGCTCCTTTTCAAGCAGCTGTGTAAAGTTCTTTCCGGTCTCCTTACAAAGTCTCATCACGTCCAGTGGATCAAGGATGATGGAACTCCCCATCCCTGTGCAGCAGGCATGGCACCCCTTGCACTCATCGCAGTACGCCTTCACCATATCATTTGCATCGTATAATCTTCCATCTGAGATATCTTCCAGTTTCTCATTTCTTATCATAGCAGTAATCCTCAATCATTTTATTATTTGTCTACAGAACACCATACTTGATCCGCACCCTGTCAAGCTTCTCAAGAAATGGTCTTGCCAGTAGCCACAGGAATATCACCGTTGCAGTTCCATGCACCACGTCAAATGGGAATCCCGTCACATATGACGCTATGATCATGCTCCTGTTCACAGCCGGCTGCCAGATTATCACCGACGCCGGATTCATTATTCCGCCGTATATCAGGATACAGATAAGTGCACCGAATATGCACAGTCCAAGCTTTGTCGTGTTCTTTGTCCGCACTTCGCTTTTGGAGAAGAAGAGTCCCGCCATGAACCCCACCAGTCCCATGGCAAACATCTGCCACGGAGTCCACGGGCCCTGCCCCATCAGAAAATTAGACACGAACATGGACATTGCGCCGACCACAAATCCTCCTTCGCAGCCAAATGCCACTCCGGATATGATCACTATGGCCATGGTCGGGCTGAAGTTCGGGAGCATGAAGAATGCCACCCTGCCCGTGACGGCCAGAGCACACATAACCGCCAATATGACTATATCCCTTACCTTGGGCTTTCTTCCCTCAAATGATACGAAGAACGGGATCATTGCCTCTATTATAATCAGCAGAGATATAAAATAATATTTTTTGTCTCCAAGTCTCTCGCATCCAAACCATATCGTAAGTGGAATCACAACGAGCATAGCCACTATACTTAATATCGTTCTCCTGACGGATCTGTGACCGGCAGCTTCCATGACGATATCCTCGTTCTTCTTTTTGGTGACAGGTCTTATAGCAAGGAGCAGCCCCGCTATGGCACATATCATCACTCCATACATAGCCAGATATTTCCATCCCTTTGACGTGATGGTCATCCCTCTCTGCACAAGATCTGCCAGATTGGACTGAGCCATGGTCTGCCAGAAGCAGAATATGATGATCACCGACGTGACAGATATCGTGAGTATCTGCCACCATTTCAGGGGGTCCGTCTCCCGCTCCTTCGTCAGCACAATATCTCTGGTTATTTCAGCGTCAGGAATCCTGTTATCATCATCCACATCTGCATCTTCACATCTGGGCTCACGTGAGTCACCACCAGAGCTGCCTTCCCCTCCGGCTTCGCTGTCAGAAACGCCATATGCCCTCAATATGTCGGTCACAGTAACAGCACCATGAAGTATCCCCTGGGAGATCCTTGCCGCCGCAGTGGTGAAGAAATTATTGCCCGCCAGATATTCCTGTACGCCGTTCACTGTGGCAAGCTCCCCATCGAACAGCAGCGCTATACGGTCTCCCGCCACAGCGCAGAATTCCACATCATGGCTCACCACCACTATGGTCTTGCCATGTCGCTGCAGATCTCTGAGCATACACTTGAGTTCTGCCTTAAACCCATTATCAAGCCCCTTTGTCGGCTCATCCATGAGCAGAATATCAGGATCATACAGAAGTACCTTTGCAAGTGCCAGCCTCTGCTTCTCTCCTCCTGACAGATCGTAAGGATGTCTGTCCATCAAATGCTCCAACTTACAGAACCTCACTATGTCCACCAGCTTTTTTCTGTCACTTGCGTCCACCAGTTCTTCCCGTACAGAACGTCTTGTGAAAAGAAGCTCCGGGTTCTGTGGGAGCATGCCCACACTTTTACCCTGTTTTATCTTTATTCTTCCACGGTACGGCTTATTTACCCCCGCTATCAGGGAGAGCAACGTCGACTTGCCGCATCCGTTGCTTCCATTTATCATAAGTATCTCATTATCGTATATGTCAAGATCCAGACCGCGAAGTACTTCCTGCGAACCCTTGTCGTATCTGAAGTGAACCTCATCTATCCTGACTGCCCAGGACTTGTCCTGACGATTCGCAATTTTTCTTGTAGTTTCTACAGCACCATGGTCAGTTTTCTGACCATCTGCCTCCCTGGCATCCCCTTCATCCACCAGCACATACCCAGGCGCAACCTCATGCCCCGATTCCCTGTACTTACTGTCAAACTGTGACAACCAGTTTCGCCCCTCCGTTACGGTCACCGGAGATTCATCCGAGCCATCAAGCCCCAGATACACCTGGACAGCCGCCGGCATGGAGAGATACAATCCATTTCTGTTTATACCTTTTTCCTTTAACCTCTGTCCTTCATTTTTCAGGGTGGCAGCTACCTCCTTGACAGTTCCCTGACACAGCACTGTGCCTTCATCCATGACCACCGCTCTGCTGCACACCGGAAGCACCTCCTCCAGCCTATGCTCAGTCATGATGATGGTCGTGCCAAGCTCCCTGTTGATTCTCACAAGACATGCTATGAATTCATTCGCAGCTATCGGATCGAGCTGGCTGGTCGGTTCATCCAGTATCAGCACCTCCGGAGACAGAGCCATGACCGACGCAAGATTCACCATCTGCTTCTGTCCGCCAGACAGCTCTGCGACACGCCTGTGGAATATCCCGGACAACCCGAAGAATGAACACATCTCCGCAACGCGTCGTCTGATATATCCATTATCGTATCCCAGACTCTCCAATCCAAATGCCAGCTCATGCCACACTTTATCAGTGACAAGCTGTGCATCGACATCCTGCTGTACAAATCCGATCTGCCTTGCTGATGTCCGGTCATCCATCTCCTCCAGGCTTCTTCCTTTGAACTCTATCTTCCCGGACGATCTTCCGTGAGGAGCGATACTTGTCTTCAACTGCCTAAGAAGTGTGGTCTTTCCACATCCGGAACTTCCCAATACGACCACGAATTCCCCCTGCCCCACTGATAGTGTCATATTTTTCAATGCATCAGGCAAATAGCTCTCGCCCGAATCATCATTGCTATCGGGATATGCAAATGTCAGTTCTTTTATATCTAATATATTCACTGCTTCTCCTTTGTCACATTTTGCGAATCTTAAAATTTTCTTTTGCCTGCATATATATTGGAACACATATAAGACATACATACACTACATACATACTTACAGTAAGTGTACCACTTATACTTCCTCTTATAGACGGATAATACCAGAACGCAAATCCTCCGCACACACTGCCGGCCAGCACATACAATCCACACACAAGTATAAATGCAAGCGCTTTAGTATCACTTTTTCTAAATCTATACAGTGAATATGCAGATCTTCCGGAAAGTCCATATCCCCGTGATCTCATACTGTCTGCAGTGACAAGCGCCCGTTCAAGAGCCCAGGTTACAACGGCAGAAAACACATGGCAGCCCGTTCTAATTCTCACAAAATACGAACCTTTTGGTTTGTATCCAGATGCCCTCTGAGCTCTGTACACCTTTCCAAACTGTCCTGCTATGTCCGGAATAAACCTCAGTGTCATGGAAAGTATCAGTGACAACACTGGCGCCGCCTTGCCGAACAGATACACCATCTTGTCCGATGATATAACGCAGTTAAAGCACGAAAACCAGCATATCACTGTCACCAGCATAAACGCAGCCATGATTCCATACATTATAGACTCCAATGTCAACGGATTTCCAGACGGAAAATATGTGAGTATCGTCACTCCCTGATGGCTGAACGCCGGGTTGATGAGCGCCGTCAGCAATATAAGTGGGATCATATATTTTATATTAGTCCTGAAGCCATCATATCCCCTAAGCAATACCGAATACACAAATGCCCCTATAAAAGACATGCCCAGGCAAACCGGATGGGTAAATGCCAGGGCATATCCTATAGTGAATATAAAGTATACCAGATTGACTATAGGGTGATATGTGGAAAATGAATCCTGTCTTTTCACAATTATATTTTTATCTCCTATCAATCACTATGTCCAGTACCCATGTCTCAACGAATCTGTCAATGCATCTCGGATCCAACATCTGCTCCCAGGTCACATGTATAGAGCCATTTTATCACATCTCCCTGCTTGAGTTCATAGCTTGAACAGCCATAATTCGGGAACCAGCCATTTACCGAGTACATCCAGCCTGAGCCATCACCACAGTCAAATTCATACAGATTGTGAATTCCTTCTATATAATAGCTTCCGTACATAGGTGTCCATGAATATTCAAGCTGTATACCATAATCCCTGCACACCGACTTAAGCACTTCGAATACTGTGTCCCCCTCTTCAAATGTGGCTGTCACAGTTCCCAGAATGACGCCATCATCAGGTACATAGTCCTTTTTCTCCGGTCTTAGCAGTTCCAGATTGTCAAATATTGTGGAACATCCTATTGATATAGTGCAGCTGTAGGTTTTCTTCGGCGCCTCAGTTGTATTCTCTGTGGTTGCCTTTGTCGTGGCAGAAGAATCAGCAGTTGTCTTATCCGGTTTCCGCTTTTCCGTAGTCGCCGTGGTCCCCGGCTTATTCTCCGTTGTTTTTTGAGACTCCGTGGTGGTATTCTTCTTTGTAGTAGCCTCCGTCTTCTTCTCCGTGGTTGTCTCAGTATTTCGCTCCGTCACATTCTCCGATGTGCTCTCAGCGGAAGTCTGATATTCTGTTTCCGATGTATCAGAATCCGAATGAGTTCCTGAGGAGGTATCGGTTACAGAACTGTCTGATTTCTTTTTCTTGTCATTCCCTGCATCAGTATTTTCCTCTGTCGCACTCTTCGTTGTCTCCGTCAGTTCCGCACCGCCTACAGCTTCAGTTGTGACTCCCTCTTCGGTCTTTTCCAGCTTGAAACCTCTGGCTCCCGGCGCATTTCCCCCGTACCAGAAAGCCCACACCAGGATCAGCAGAACAATCACAGCTCCACCTATGTGTTTCTTATATTTCTTTACAAATTCTTTGATCTTATCCATATGCCTACTTCTTTCGGATCACAACGTTTACAGTCTTGCTCCATGCTCCGTAATAATAAGTCTTTCCAACCTTCTTGAATCCCTGAACTCTGACATAATACCGCTTTCCCGCCTTGAGTCCGCTCAACGTCACATTTGTCTTCTTGTTTACCGATGCCCTGTACACCTTGACATTCTTTTTAAATGTCTTATCCGTGGAATACATCACCCTGTAACCCGAAGCACTCGCATTTTTTTTATAAGTCACAGTGCACTTTTTCTTCACCGTTGACTTTATCTTTGTTATCTTTTCCTGATTGACCCTGTATATTGTCTGGGTCGTATACGCAGCCTCCCCGCCACTTCCAACAGGCTTAACTGCATAGATATATTTCTTGCCATTTGCGACCTTCCGGTCAGTGTAGCTCAGAGATTTTGTGGTGGCCACAGTCGTCCAATTCTTTGCATTTCCAACCTTTCTGAGCACCACATATCTGTCAGCCCGTGCCGCTTTCTTCCACTTTACTGTTATGCCTGCTGCTCCATTACCCGCCGACACACTCGTCTTAGCCGGCGCAGCCATCTTTATGACAAATGTCTTGCTAGCTGAGCCCTTGAATATTCCCTTGCCGGTCACCACTACCTTTGCCGAATTGCCAATATTGACATTGTTCTGATATGAAATGGTGTAATCCACGCCATCCTTAAGCACTCTGTCACCAATCTTCACCGTCACGCCCGGCTTCTTGGCCTTGCCGTCGTACACATACGTGCTGGTGCTGAGTTTCACATCCGCTGTCGCCACGGATCGGATATATAATGACTTTGCATCAGACATATCATACAGTGTGTTCTTTCCTTTTTTGAATCTGTCATAGGCAACCAGAGCATATCCAGCCTGCTGCGAAGCCATTCCATTTACAGCCAGTTCACCATTCTGTTTTACATAATGGGCAAACCCGCCGGCACTCGCAACATAGAATCCCATCAAAGCATCCAGCACAGAATGTCCATTTTTGACAAATGCCTCATCTGTTCCGGCATCCCTGCCTATATCAAGCAATCCACATATCACCTGCGCACAGCTCTCAGAATTCACAGTTCCCCATGAAGCAAATCCACCATCAGCCTTCTGCAGCCCCGACATTACATCAAGCGCCCTGTCAACCGCCATCTTAACCTCTGTGTTAGACTTGTAATACGGCGCAAGTGCCTGAATTGTCATACCTGTCATATCCGGGTCAGCATTACTACCAGAAAATGCCCAACCACCACTAGAAAGCTCCCGTCCAAGGATATATTCAACAAGTCCTTCTCTTGTCGTCTGAACACCGTCACTTCCATCCGGAAGCTTCGGAATATCATAACCTGCCGTGTCAAATGCAATCAACGCAAACACCGGGCCATTGATTCCCTGTGTTGTTACATAATTCATATCGGCCAATGGCTCAAGCAGATTGTATCCACCAACATCTGTGGCATCAGCGCCAATCGCAGTTAAGGCCAGTATTACCCTGGAATTATCCGTACCCTTATACTGCTTTTTATCGAGCTTCAGAGAACCTGTCTCCTCAACACATGACTGAACATATTTCACAATATTGTCATAGTATTCTCCATACCATGCCTCATCCTCATAACCGCATCTGGCAAGAGTCATCACATTCCACTCAGCCTCATACTGTGGATCATCCGCAGTCTTCCTCAGATATACAAGAGTATTGCCAAGGGCCTGTGTGTAATCAACCATAGCCACATCTGCAGTTTCCTCTGTCGCAGTTCCTGTCACCGGATCCGTCTCGTCATTCGTCGCTGTAGATACTGCTGGATTCGTCATATCGTCTGGCACTGTGTATATCGTAGAATCTGTTACACCATCCGACTCTGCATATATCGTAGAATCCGTTACATCAGCCGCCGCATACACGTTCACAGCATTTCCTGTTGTTTCCGTGAACATAACCATTGCCATCGTGCACATCGCCATACACACAGCAAAAATTCTTCTCTTCATAATCGTGTCTCCTTTCACATTATTCCGAGTGGATATATAGCAAGCGATCTGACTTGCCAGAGTCTATGCTCTGCATACAGTAATGGCTGTTGCGACGGATTCTCACCGCACTTCTCTTCTTACTGAGCACACCTCGTTTACAACATCCTCCCAGGCACCATAAGCTTCCTTATACGCCCAGTCCGCAATGTGTGTGGTATGTCTCATTCGCCGGAATTCTCCGGGACTATACACCCAACATATTATATTGTCACAATTACCCCAATCTTATCAGCGCCCATGTTCTATGTCAACCTGAAGCAATCAAGTCAAATAGCACAAAATTTTATCTTTTTTGCAAAAAAATTCCTGAAATAACACAAATTTCCAGGAATTGTATCTTTTAGCCATTTTAAAACTCATTTAGATACAATTTTCTCCCAAACAAGCCAAAATCCACCAAAAAGAACACAATTTTAAATTTTTTCAAAATGCAATCCTCAAAGCCGGCCACAACGTAAGACCCGCTTGATAATATATATATCCGACAATCGGTAGCGCAGACGTCTGTGCTTCGATGGTGCTTGCTGGTGCGCAGATCCGCCGACGCCCTTTTGGCGGTCGGAGCACCATGCAGATAGCACCCAATCGAAGTGCAGTAAGTCAAGTGTGATTGCGGATGTATATATTACCAAGCGGGTCGTCTGTCACAAAAGCTTCTTAAAATCCTCCAGACAAACCGGTCTGGAGAAATGATATCCCTGATAGTAAGTGGAACCATACCTATGAAGGTAATCGAACAGTGCCTTGTCCTCGACACCTTCAATGCAGCTCTTGTATCCGAGTTGATGTGCACAGGACACAACCGCCTGTACAAGGACCTGATTAGGCTTGCTCTCCTGTATTCCCCTGACAAATGACATATCGACCTTAAGCTCATCTATCGGTAATTCCGTGAGCAGATTTAGGGTAGCATTTCCCGTTCCAAAATCATCAATAGCGATCTTTATTCCAAGTTTCCTGAAATATTCCAGCTCATTTTTCAGAAATGCTATATCCATATTCTTACATCTCTCTGTGAGCTCTATGCACAAATACTCAGGAGGGAACTTCGTCTTTTTTAATATATCCACAACAGCCTGCCTAAATCCATGATTCTCAAGCTGAGTCGCTGATATATTGACATTCACCACAAAATCAGGTCTGATCTTGCGGATCTCCATACCATCCGTGAGTGCCTGCTCTATTATCCAGTTGCCAAGTTCAAAGAAACACGGCTCCATCTCAAGCCACGGTATAAATATTCCCGGTGGAACCACTCCAAATTCCTTGTGTTTCCATCTGAGAAGAGCCTCCATACCTACTATGTGTCCTGTCTCGGAATTTGCTATAGGCTGATAGCACATGAAAAAGCCTTCCATGTTGTTTGCCACACATTTGTGTATTGTGCTGTACAGCTGCAGTCTCATTCTATCATTGTCCTTGATCTCCTCATTGAAGAATACAAGTTCACCATGATGATCCTCCTTGGATCTCTCCAGGGCATATTCCACACTGCTCTTTATCACGTCCTCATCGGCTCCTACATGGTCATATATCAGACCACCTCCGTACAATTTAAGCGGGATCGATGTGCCATTCAGACCTACATTGTCAAGTGCAAGATTCTGTACATGTCTGTATACCTCTTTGAGTTCCTGTTTGGTATACACGTTTGAACAAATCGCAAATTTTGCACCGTCAAGTCTGAACACGAGTCCCTTTCCACCGACGACATTTTTGAGCTTTGTGGCAAAATCCTTAAGAACAGCATTGCCATATGCATATCCATACATCATATTGATACTGTTGAACATGGATATTCCTATTGCCAGAATGCTCATCGTCTGCTTGTTTCTCAAATGTATTGATATATACTTGGTATACTCATGCTGATTGTGCAGGTTAGTCACCGGATCAACCCCATCTATGACACCGTGGTTTATGACAGTGCCCACAAAGAACTCCGGATCACCATTTTCTTTCTTGGTGATGAAACCTCTGCAGGTGCAGACCACATATTCACCATTTTTGTTTCTCATTCTATATTCTACATCATGATACTTTTTGCGCCCCGCAAATACCTCTGTAATATCCTGTTCAAATATTGCTCTGTCATCTGGATGTATAAGCTTCTCCCACACTTTCTGTGTATCATATATGTATTGCCCCGGAAGCCCAAAGTAATCCACCGCACTTGCAGACCATTTTGTAACATTCGTATCGAGATCATCCATAAATATATAATTTCTGAGTGTTGTAGCTGCAAGGGCATCAAATATCCTGTCTGTCTTTCCAAGATTCCTGTAATGCGGGACTCCATCCTTCGTAGTTCCTACAGCTATATTCGCCTCATTCTCCACGCTCTCGCGCCTCTTGACCTCAGGATGCTTCGAATAGAATCTCTTCTTATCCTCATACATCAGTCTTTCGGCTTCGTTCATTATCTTGTCTATGGAATCAGCCTCAGCCTTCCAGACTGCGCCGAACGCAACCGGAGCCTCCTCCTGCTCATCAATTACCTCTTTATATCTGGCGATCATTGAGTTAAACGACTGCTCAGCAATATCCATAATGATGACAACAAATTCATCGCCACTTATCCTGTAACATGCATTTTCGCCAAAATGCTGTGCCAACATCTGCGATACCCTCTGAAGATATAGATCTCCTTCTTTATGTCCATAATGATCATTCACATACTTCAATTTGTTCACATCGTTGAATACGAATCCGACCGACCGCTTATCATTTCGGTCTGCATACGCGTCGCACAGAATGTTAAATGCATTTCTATTGCCGAGACGAGTGAGTGTATCCTTGTAACTGTAAAATTCCAACAGCTCCTGTTTCTCTATGCTCTCAGAATACTCCTCATGTATATCCCTCGTATAAAGATAGAATACCTTATTGTCATCTCTATAGTCAGCAGTAGGTATGACCTCTGTCATCACCCATCTGTACACCATATCCATTTTACGCTTATATCTAATGGTAAATCTGTCATGTCCATTTGCAAAATATTTTATGAGGAACTCAGGAGACAGGCACTTTCTTACCCTGTCCACATCGTCAGGGAATATCTCACCACCCATAGTCATGTCTTTCATGTAATCTCCAAGGCAGTCATGCTTAACCTCATCTCTGCTTCTTATATATCCGCCTCTCAATGTCTCGCAAATATTGTGCGTCACATCAATCCTGAATATACGCCTGTATACCCTTGTCAGTGTCCTGAGACTATCCTCCAGCACCAGGGTGTCAAGGCTGACTGCCCTCATGCCGAACACAACCCATTGTCCGTCCTCTCTCGGCTCTTTCTCAGCTTCTATATCCATGGAAACCCACTCATAGTCCTCGCCAAGTCTCAATCTGAACCTGAAATTACGCACGATGGATCTGGCTCCGGCTTCTATGAGTGCTTTGACATGCTTCATATCACACATATATGCAAATTCTCTGACTTCATCAGGATGACAGCAGTCCAGTCCCTTGTTATCCTTAAAATAGGAAGATACGTCAGAGGTACTTTTATAATTATCTGCATTCTTGTCCACACTGATAACACTCACATACTCCCCAGTATCAATGTTGACCAGCGCCAGTTTCACATAATTATCATATAATATGTTCTGTATATGTTCTTTGTAGTATTGTTTATCAAGTGATACTTCTTTCAAAAGATCCCTCCTTGCAGCAGCATCCAGCCTGCCATATATTCCCACGCAACCGTTTCCATTATAGCATTTACGCCATAATATAAAAAGGATGTTTTAACTAATTACATGTCTAAATAGATAAAAATAGCTGATAAAAAAGTTACGCAAACAATTTTACCAGCTATTAATAACCATCAATTAATACAATATTAAATTATTTATACACCAGACAACAGCTCTGTTTATTTGCTCTGACGTTTCTTGTAATCCTCAAGCAGCTCCTTAAACAGCTTATCATGCTCAGGATATGCCTTTCTGATGAACACAAGCTTGTTGTTGCCATCCAGCAGACAATGTGAACTTGTGCAAAGTGTTCTAAGCTCGCCTGTCTTCTTGTCCACGATCTCATATGAAAACCCTACACGGACACCTGTATACTCCGAAAGACTGACATGTATCAGCACATCATCGCCGAAGTGGCACATACTCTTATACTCAGCCGTCACACCAAGCACAGGAATTATATATCCGTCATCCTCTATAGACTTGTAATCCCAGCCTATCTGCTTCATCCAGTCCAGCCTTGCCTCCTCGATCCATCTGATGTAATTGGAGTGGTGTACTATCTGCATCCTGTCCGTCTCATAATAATAAACCGATCTATCATATGGCTTGATCTTACTCATATCTATCATTTTTCTTCACCTGATTTCTGACTTACTTCCAGTCCTTTTCCTTGATCTCAACACGTCTTACCTTGCCGCTGATGGTCTTTGGCATCTCATCAACGAACTCGATAACTCTAGGTCTCTTGTAGCTTGCGATGTTCTCTTTAAAGTATCTCTTGAGCTCCTTCTTGAGGTTCTCATCGCCAACTGTACCCTCTGTGAGAACTATAGTGGCCTTTATTGCCTGACCTCTTGTGCTGTCAGGTACTGATGTAACTGCACACTCAAGGACATAAGGTATTCTCATGATCTCATTCTCTATCTCGAAAGGTCCTACTCTGTAGCCTGCAACCTTGATGATATCATCCACACGTCCAACGAACCAGAAATATCCATCCTCATCCTGGTAAGCCGTATCACCTGTGTGATAGAAGCCGTCATGCATAACCTCGGCTGTTCTCTGTGGATCCCTGTAGTACTCCATGAACAGTCCGTCCGGCGCACCGTCTGCGATGTTGATGACGATCTCACCTGTCTCACCAGGTGCAGCAAATGTTCCGTCTGCCTTCATGATCCTCACGTCATACATTGGGCTTGCCTTACCCATTGATCCCGGTCTTGGAGTAGTATTCTCTAGGTTACCAATGGTAAGAGTCGTCTCTGTCTGACCAAATCCTTCATATATAGTGAATCCTGTCTTCTCCTTGAATACGTCAAATACCTCAGGGTTAAGTGCCTCACCCGCTGTTGTACAGTATCTGAGGGATGAGAGGTTGTACTTACTCATATCCATACGGATAAGGATTCTGTACAGTGTTGGAGGTGCACAGAATGTTGAGATATTGTACTTCTCTATAAGCTTGAATATAGTGTCCGCACTGAATGTATCAAAGTCAAATACGAATACGCATGCCTCGCACAGCCACTGTCCGTAGAGCTTGCCCCAGAGAGCCTTACCCCAGCCTGTATCTGAAACTGTGAGATGAACCTCACCAGGTTTGTTGCAGTGCCAGTATTTTGCTGTGATGTAATGTCCAAGTGGATACAGATGATTGTGTGCAACCATCTTTGGATGCTCTGTTGTTCCCGATGTGAACATGACGAACAGTATATCATCCTTTCCTCCTACGGCATCCTCGCCTGTAGGTCTTGGAAACTCGGTGCTGCACTCCATGATTCCCTCATCGAAGAAGTTCCAGCCTTCTACTGGATGATTTACAACGATCTTTGTCAGCTTGTCATCAGCAAATGTATCTATGGACGCCGTGATTCCGTCATCTGATGTACACACAACCGCTGATACGCCTGCTGCCTCAATTCTATACTGATAATCTGTTGCCTTTAATATATTTGTCGCCGGTATAGCTATGGCACCGATCTTGTGGAGAGCCATCATGGTGAACCAATACTGATAATGTCTCTTTAACACGAGCATTACCTTGTCACCCTTCCTGATGCCCAGGCTCTTGAAGTAATTGGCTGCCCTGTTGGAATAATCCTTGATATCCTGGAATGTGAATTTCTTCTCGATCGTTCTATCCTTTGATACATAGATGAGCGCTGTCTGATCAGGCTTCCTCTCTGCCAGAGCATCCATTACGTCGTATGCGAAGTTGAAATTCTCGCTGTTGGTGAACTCAATCTTGCTGAGAACTCCATTCTCATCAAGAGCTGACCTCACAAACTTTCCTGCTATTCCCTGCTCTGGTCTCATTTCTGTTGACATGTTAATTTCCTCCATAAACTATAAGTTCTGATAATATATATGGTAAAACGGCTTTTCCGCCTTTTAACGCCGGCGATACATGCCGTTTTTTATCACATTATGTATTAACTTAGTATAAAAAGTCTTCTAAGTTCGTATTTCTATCTAGCAATCAAAATAAACGTTACTTTAATGTGCGTTTTCAATTAACTTTACATGTAGTTTCGATTACTACATCCATATATTATCATATCTCTTTGTCATGTCAACAGAAAAATAAAAGTTTTAATTTATTTTCACATATTGGTATTACATTTTGACTGCACAGTTTTTTCCCTCAATCCATAAAAATAAGGCGTGCAGCAATGAATCCCCCCGGATAAGTCCAGTTTCATCTCCATCGCTGCACGCCTTAATTTTCTTATTATTTCATTATATATCACAGTCTCTACTGATCCTGTACCTGCTTGGAATCCTGTGTCTGCTGCCGGCTGTCCCACTGAAGCTTCTTCTTACGCATCTGTGACTTGTATACAAGTATCGCCGTAACCACCGATACGCACACAAATATAAGCACACATATCACAAATATCAAAACTGTTGTCATGTCTTTGTCCTCCATGCACTAATCTCTCACCATATCAATCTTGTCTGCTCCCTGCTTCTCAAGATTCTCTGTGATGTTGATATCTGTAGAATTATCAAGGGCTGCCTTTCTGTCACGCATCGCCATGTTCGGATCCCTGTGTCTTGAAGGGCCGCCCACGCAGCCACCTTCACACGCCATACCTTCCATGAAGTCATCCTGGAATCTGTTGAACTTCATGAGAGTCAGTGCCTTCTTACATGCATCTATTCCATCGCATTTGCACACCTTAACCTCATCCTCGCAGCCGAGCTCCTTCATGCTCTCTATGACTGCCGCTGTGACTCCGCCTGCATTTGCAAATTTCTTGCCGAACAGTGTGGACTGGTCGTTATCTTCAGCCTCAGGCTCAAGCTTAACATCCTTCGCTCTCAGCATGGCTCTGATCTCTCCGTATGTCAGCGCATAGTCCGCAGATTCCTTCTCTCCGGCTGCGCTCTCCGCCTTCTTGCCGATACAAGGGCCTATGAATACTGTCACGGCATCCTCATAATTCTCCTTGATGTATCTCGATACTGCACACATAGGTGATACGGTCTCAGATACCATGTCTGCCAGCTCAGGGAAATGCTTCTCCACCAGAAGCTTGAATGCAGGACAGCATGAGGTTGTCTTCTTCCTGCCCTCTGCCTTGGCCTCCATCCATTCCTTTGCCTCTGCCATGGCTGTCATGTCGGCACCAAGTCCCACATCCACCGCATCGTAGAAGCCTATCTTCTTCATGGCTGTTCTCCAGCTCGCCATGGTGATATCCGCACCGAACTGTCCGTATGTGGCAGGTGCGAACATGGCAAATACCTTCTTGCCGGCTCTCATGTCATTTATTATATCTACTATATAAGACTTTGATCCGATCGCACCAAATGGGCACTTGTGGATACATGAACCACAGTCTATACATTTGTCCTTGTCTATGACCGCAATACCTGTTCCATTCTCAGCCACAGATATGGCACCAACTGGGCAGCTCTTGATACATGGACGCATCAGATCTGCAATGGCATTGTACGGACATGCTTTGGCACACTGTCCACACTCCTTACACTTTGATGGGTCGATGTAGGACTTGTCACGTCCCATGCTGATGGCACCGAAACGGCACGCCTGCTGGCACGCTCTTCCCATGCACTTCTGGCAGTTATCAGTTACTACGTAACGTGAGATCGGACAACCCTCACAGGCAGAATTGATGATCTGGACTACATTCCCATCATCCTCTGTTCCAGGGGCTTTGCCCTCGGCAAGTCTGATCCTCTGTCTGATAACCTCCCTCTCTCTGTATATACAGCATCTGAAAAATGGCTGTGGACCGGGAACCATCTTATATGGAAGATTGTCCCTCTCATCATCCAGCCTGCCTTCATACGCAAGCTTTGCCACCTCATAAAGCACCTCGTGCTTTACCTTTAATAATGTAGCGTCATTTGTAATCATATGTTAACCTCTACTCATATTATATTGATCTTTGCCCCTGTATACCTAATATGTATACCTCTTAGATCCAGTTATAATCTCCGCCCGTTATAGCCAGGCTGAGCAATGCATCCATCTTCTCTACCTCTTCTGCGCCCTCTACGATCCGCATGAGCTTTGCAGTTTTCTCCTCAGCTTCCATCACACTACCTCCATTTATAACATAATTTTCGTTCAATAACAATCTATGCAATTGACCAAAACCATTTATTTTCATTTGAGGGCAGTTATGCTATAATAAAAAACACTTTTAAATATAGTAATCAATCTTTTATATAAGGAAGGCGAAATACAAATGTACAAGATCAATTTTTCAAAGCCAATCAACGTCCATTTCATGGGAATAGGCGGAATAAGCATGAGCGGTCTCGCAGAGATACTTCTGAAGGCCGGATTCAAGGTTACCGGATCAGATATGAAAGCATCCGAAATCACCGATCAGCTTGCCGACATGGGAGCGCTTATCAACATCGGTCAGTGTGCATCTAACATAACAGACAACATAGATCTGGTCGTATACACAGCAGCCATACATCCTGACAATGAAGAGTTCAAGGCCGCAGTGGAGAAGAACATTCCTATGCTCACCAGAGCCCAGCTTCTCGGCCAGATCATGGAGAATTACAAATATTCCATAGCCGTCAGTGGAACCCACGGCAAGACAACAACGACTTCCATGCTGTCCTACATCCTCATAGATGCAGACACTGATCCTACCATATCAGTCGGAGGAATCCTCGACAGCATCGGCGGCAATATCCGTGTAGGCAAATCTGAATACTTTGTAACAGAGGCATGTGAGTACACCAACAGCTATCACGCATTTAAGCCTTTTATCAGTATCATACTGAACGTGGATGCCGACCACCTTGACTTCTTCAAGGATATAGATGAGATCGCTGAGTCATTCCATGTATTTGCCACCAAGACTCCAAAGGAGGGCCTGGTCATCGTGAACGGCGATATGAAGTATTATGATACCGTTGTCAGAGACCTCGAGTGCCGCGTGGTAACATTTGGAAAGGGCGCACAGAACAAATATTCAGCACACAATATACGATTCGATGACTTCGGCCATCCAACCTATACACTGGTTGTGGACGGCAAAGAGATCACTGACATAACACTCAAGGTATTCGGTGAGCACAACGTATACAACTCACTGTCAGCCATAGCGGCATCCCTTGAACTTGGAATCTCCATAGATGTCATCAAACAGGGACTGTCAGAGTGTGTCGGTGCCGAGAGACGTTTTGAGTACAAAGGAACCATCCTCGACAACGTGAGAGTCATGGATGACTACGCTCACCATCCAACTGAGATAGCAGCCACACTGAAGGCAGCAAAGAACACAAGCTACAACGAACTGTGGTGCGTATTCCAGCCACACACTTACTCAAGAACCTACGCTCTGTTCGATGAGTTTGTAGACGCACTCAAGGTATGTGACCACGTCATCGTGGCAGATATTTATGCAGCCCGAGAGAAGGATACCGGACTTGTCTCAGCAAAGCAACTCGCCGAGAAGATCGCCGAGACGGGTACTGATGCGTTCTATCTTCCATCTTTCGACGATATAGAAAATTATCTCTTAAAAAATTGCAAAAAAAATGATTTGTTGATAACTATGGGCGCCGGAAACGTCTATTCTATCGGAAATGACCTGATAAAAAATTAGTTATCCACATTATCCACACAGCTCTGTGGGAAAGTTTTCCCCACAGAGCTTATATTTTTTTGTTGACATAATTTTTACAGAAATATTACAAAGCCCTGTTAAACTATGACTTTTGTATTTTTATGTCACTTTTTCGTCCACATTATCCACATTATCCACATCCCCACCATTTTTCCCAACCGACTGTATGTTCTGTTTGCATTCCAAAAAGTTCATGTTATAATGCATTTGCGCTAAGGGAAATGCGCTATTTCAGGAGTATGATCAAGGAGTTTTTTGACATGAGCTACATTACTATTACAACAGAAAAAAACGAAACATATTCCTCTATATCAAACTTTTTTATAGACTATTACATGACCTCCGCCAGCGGAGAATTTGTTAAGGTATATCTGTATCTGGTCAGACTTATGTCTTCCAGTAAACCCGTGTCTGTCGCCAACATAGCAGATCATTTTAATCTCACAGAGAAGGATATTTGCAGAGCCATAAAATACTGGATAAGCCAGGATGTTATGAAGCTCAACTACAACAAGAAGAAGGAGCTTACAGGAATAACTCTTCTCCCTCTTCACGACAAGGGCAGCTCCTCCGACAGCGGAGTTGACGACCTCTCTATTCTCGGCGTGGATTATTCCACCGGAGATGACGATAACAACAGCGAGATCACGGCGACGATCGCAGACGAAGACAAGGCCGAGGTGCCGGAGCGCACTCTGCCTGACAAGATAACAGTTACACCAGAATTTCTTAGGAAGAAACAGGAGGACGAGGTTCTCTCTGATATTATGTTTGAGACAGAGGCATATTTTGGCAGACCGCTTTCCATGCCTGAATCAGAAAGTCTCATATACATATACGACCAGCTTGGCTTCTCCCAGGAGCTCATCGAATATCTGATCGAATACTGTCTGACCATGGGCAAGGCAAGCTTCAGATATGCGGAGACCGTAGCCATAGCATGGTATGAAAAAGGAATCGACACGGTCGACAAGGCCAAGGCAGACAGCTCCGCCTACAACCCATTTTACAGAAAGGTCTTCTCTGCACTCGGAATACGCAGAAGCAATCCTACCAGCATAGAGACCGCATACATTGACGCGTGGACAGGTGAGATGAATTTCTCAGAGGATCTTATCCTTCTGGCATGTGAGAAGGCCATAATCTCCAAGCCACAGTCCGCCAACTTCGCATATGTCAATGGAATTCTTGAAAACTGGCATAAGAATGGTGTACAATCCATTAGGGATGTCGAACTGCTCGATCAGGAGTTCCTCAAGAAGAAATCAGCGGCCACAGCGCAGCCTGCAGCCACCAGGAATCCGAATGGATTTGCGAACTTCAAGCAGACAGACATGTCCAACCAGTTGGACAAGCTGGAACAGATGCTTGCAGATGAACTCAATCTTGACAAGAGGTAATATATACATATTATGGGCAATATAAATTATGATGATATTTTGTCCCGACTGAGCAGGATCAGACAGGACAATCTTCGCAGACAGGACAACAGAAAAGCTGAGGTATATGCCAGGATCCCTCGTATAAAGGAGATCGACGATGCCATCGCCCACAGTGCCGTCCAGGCATCAAGGGCAAGGATACTGCATCAGGAAGTGGATGAAGAAGCACTCTCCACGAAGAACCACGCTCTCCGCGATGAGAAGCATCAGCTCATGGCACAGACCGGATACCCTGACGATTATCTGGCACCGATATACAACTGCCCCGCATGCAGAGACAGCGGATATGTAGATGGTAAGCCATGTTCATGTCTGAAACACATGGTCATCAGCCAGTTGTACCAGCAGTCCACCATAGAGAAGGTGCTGGAGACGGAGAATTTTGCCAGCTTCAATCCTGATTTCTACAGAGATGAACACATTGCTGGCTACAATTACACTCCTTACCAGAATGCACAGAGCATATTGTCTGCATCAAGACAGTTCACAGAGAATTTTCAGGACAGCAGACCGGGCATTCTTATATATGGAGAGACCGGAACAGGCAAAACCTTCCTGACAAATTGTATCGCTAAGGAACTTTTAGACAAAGGTTATACAGTTTTATACTTGTCGGCGATAAATTTATTTGATAATATCTTACAGGACATTATAATAAAGGGTGGTCATGAACCGCATCAGAAGATGCTGTATGACTACATATATAACTGCGATTTTCTTATAATTGACGATCTTGGCACAGAGTACACCAACTCATTTGTCCTGTCTCAGTTATTTGAGATTATAAATACGAGAACTATCAAGAGACAGTCTACTCTCATTTCTACCAATCTTGATCTGCAGGAATTCAAGAACAGGTATACAGAGCGTATCATGTCACGAATAGTTGATAGCTATCTCATCTTCAATCTCTACGGAGATAACATCCGCTATGTAAAAAGAATGAAAAGCATAGCCAGGAACAAAAGGTAGACAACGAAAGCAGATTAGGAGGATTTTTATTATGCCAGACGATAGCAAGTTGGAAACAATACCTGTAGGAAGCTTAGGAATCATTGCTCATAAGAGCATTGTACCTCTCGGAGAGAAGGTCGATTCTTATATCGTAAAATGGAGAAAGAACCGTCAGAACGAGAACAAGTCAAGCATCGTATTCCACGGTTACGAGAAGGACTCTTACCTTATCAAGGCAGACTGCCCTAGATTTGGTTCAGGTGAGGCAAAGGGTATTGTCAACGAGTCAGTCCGCGGTAAAGACATATATATCATGCTTGATGTAGGAAACTATAGCTGCACATACACCATGGGTGGCCAGACTCAGAGAATGTCTCCTGACGATCACTATGCTGATCTGAAGAGAATCATCTCTGCCATGACAGACAAGCCTAGAAAGATCACTGTCATCATGCCTTTCCTGTATGAGAGCCGTCAGCACAAGAGATCAGGACGCGAGTCCCTCGACTGTGCAGTTATGCTCCAGGAGCTTCAGCAGTATGGTGTAGACAACATCGTTACATTTGACGCTCACGACCCACGTGTTGTAAATGCTATTCCAAAGAGCGGCTTCGAGAACGTAAAGCCTACTTACCAGTTTGTAAAGGCACTTCTTAGATCAACTCCTGATCTTGAGATAGATAACGACCACATGATGGTTATATCACCTGACGAGGGTGCTATGCACAGAGCTATCTACTTCGCTAACCTTCTCGGTGTAGATGTAGGTATGTTCTACAAGAGAAGAGATTACTCAAGAGTTGTGGACGGACGTAATCCTATCGTTGCCCATGAGTTCCTCGGTGATTCAGTTGAAGGCAAGGATGTTATCATCATCGACGACATGATCGCATCAGGCGAGAGTATGATAGATGTTGCCAAGCAGCTCAAGGCAAGAAAGGCTAAGAGAGTATTTGCACTTGCTACATTTGGTCTCTTCACCAAGGGTCTTGAGGTATTTGACAAGTGTCACGAGGAAGGTCTCATTGAGAAGGTCATCACAACCAACCTCACTTATCAGCTTCCTGAGCTTGCAGACCGCGACTGGTATGTATCAGCCGACATGAGCAAGTACATTGCACTCATTATCGATCACCTCAACCACGATGCATCTCTCAGCGATCTTCTTGATCCATCAGAGAGAATCAGTGCGAGAATTGCTGAGTACAAGGAGAAGCACACTATCTCAGATAACTACGAGAATTACTAATATACAATTATAGACTTACAAAAAAGACCTACGTAAGCTCACCTGATACATACCATGTATCGCAAGCTTCCGCAGGTCTTTTAATTATTTATTATTAGAAACTTTCTACAATGTCACCACATTGCATGCTATATGCATATCCTCAAGTCTGTTAACCAGATCCTTATCGGATGTAAGCAATATCGTCTGCTCCGTGTTCACCATACTCATCGCCTTGAGCACTCCCGTGAGCTGACTCTCATCGGTCACATCTATCACATCGTCCAGCACAAGTGGCATTTTCTCGTTGTTAAGTATCTCTGCAACAGCCAGCCGCACAGCCAGATACACCTGCCGAACGACCTCATGTCCCAGGAATTCCGCCCTGAAGAAATGGTCATCCTTTTTCACTGCAACATGCATCTCATCATCGAGCTTTGCCTCCTGATACTGTCCACCGGAGAGTGCGCTAAGAATATCCGATACTCTGCCGTCTATACCGGCAAACAGTCCTGAGAACTCCTCCGATATGTCCATTATGGTATTGATAGCCTTATCTATGGCCTTCTTCTCAGTCTCAAGCACATCATAATCGGCAAATATGGCGTCTCTCTTCTCCTTGAGTTCATAGTAGGCATCCCTCTTCTCTATGGCATCATGCTCCTGGAACTTGAACATATCAAGCTTCCTGTCATGCTCCTCCTGAAAAGCTCTGTCTATCTCAACGCGAACCGTCCTCGACTCAGTTGCTCTTCCCATCTCATATATGGTTCTCCTGAACTCCTCCTCAGACGGAAGCTTATCACCGTCAAATGCGCCTTTCCTGAACAATCCATCTATGATGGTTATAGCAACAAACGCAATCGTACATATCGTGAATAGCTGCTGTATGGACTTCTGAAAACCAACAAGGTGAACCACTAGCATGACCACTGCAACAACCAGTATTCCTGTTGCCATTATGACAAATATATTGTCCGTCAGCTTCTTGTCCTTCTTCTCCTGCTTCTTTTTCTCCTTCAGCTCGTCCTCATCATCTATAGCTTCAACCTCGAGGAATATTCTGCTTCGCTCCCTGTCCTCATCATCGTCAGGGATCTCAGCATCCTTTTCATTCACAAGCTGCCTTGCCTCTCTCTTCAAACGTGCGATCTCCATATTATAAGCATCAAGCTCCTCACGTCTGGCAGTTCGGATGTCTTCAAGCTCCTTATCAACTTCACCCAGCTCATCCATCTGGGCTTCCAGCTCTTCTATCTGAACCAGATACTTCTGATTGTCATATTTCTTCTTTTCGTTCTCAAGATACGCCACTGCGTCTGCTCTGTTTATTCCGCTGCAGCCCGTCTCCTTCATATTCTGAAGATACTTCTCGAGTCTGTCACACAAAGCTTTGTCATCTCCGCCCATCTCCTCCGGCGGATCAACACACATTGCATCCACAAATGTGCTCTTGTCCATATCAAACAGGACACCTCTGTAGGAATTCTTAGACACAAGTCTCTCATCCTTCCCGCTCTCTATATCAGTGAGCGTTGCACCGTCCGTGGACATGTTGAAATTTCTCTCCATAAGATGACTCTTTCCAGCATTTGTCACCTGTGCCTTTCCGGCATATCCATTTCCACCGGATGGCTTTCTTAATGCAAAATTGTCTCCCCGGGCTCCAAGACCCTTGGTTTTATTCATACCATACAGTATACCGGACACAAAATCCCTGATCGTACTCTTGCCGGCTCCGGGCTCTCCATAGAGCACATTCAAGCCTTTGTCCAGCTTTATTTCTTTGTTATTGAATTTTCCAAATTCTTTCAAAAAAAGTTTATTTATATACATTACTTTTCTCCAGTTGCTATGATCGCCTCAAGACCATATTCAAGTGCCTTTTTGCTGACCTCGTCATCCTCACCGGACAACTCAGCGATAAATCTTCCAAGTACATTGTGCTCATTGTCCCTCTTGAGACCATCAGCATTGTACTCGAACATCGTATTATCCACAACCTCATATATCTTGTAATCCTGAGACACATCATCAAACTGAGGTCTCACTCCGCGCCCCTTCTGGCCCTTCAGGATAACCCGATATATGTTCTGCGTTCCCATCTTATCGATCTGTTTCAGAACAGCATGCTCGATCTGTCTGTCAGTATATTCCGGCTTTATCTCAAGTCCAAGGTTGATGTAATTCCTGCAGGCAACAGGCTCCCACTTTATCCTTGTCTCTCCGTTTATTATCTGTCCATAAATAAAGCCATGCTTTCCTGTGTCAGAAGGTGACAAAGGCTCCGGCGATCCCGGATATGCCATACGGTTCTTCACCATGTGCTTCGGCTTTCTCAGGTGTCCGAGTGCCACATAGTCAAATCCTGTGTCAGCCAGCTTTCGGAAATTAAATGGACTGTGGCTGGCATCTCCTCCATGCATGAGAAGTATATTGACAGCGCCTTCCGTCTGGGCATCTATCCCCTCTGAGAAATCCTCCGTGTATTCCGCCTGTCCATAGCTGAAACCGGTCACACAGGTATTTATATCTTCAAAATACGCATTGCTGAACTCCCCAGCCGGAAGAAGCACTGTGTTCGATGTGAACTCATAATTCTCCGATGGAGATCCACTTTCAATGTAATCACTACTGCCCGCAATGATCACCGTTCTTGTATTTGTAAGTTTTGCAAGTCTGGCATCAAGCTTTGCAAGATCCGCTGCCTTCGGCGCACTGTGATACAGATTGCCGGCAATGAGGAGCAGATCTACCTTTCTCTCCTCCGCAATATCCAGGATCCTGTCAAATGTCTCTTCTATCTCTTTCGCACGGACATCGCTCCAAGGCTTTCCCTTGTCAGGAATCATCCCCAAATGCACATCCGAAACATGAATAAATCTCATATCCTAACCTCTAATCTATAGTTAAACTGCCATTTTCTAATAGCCCACACTTAGTCCACTATTATATAATCATCAAAAGTTTAACCCAAATCAGAGAAAAATACAACATAAGCTATGTTAAAACTTTGTGACATGCAGATACTTCTCCCTCGTGGCAAGCCCTCCTCTTATATGTCTCTCCGCCTTGTTGGCGTCCAGCACCACCCTGGCCTGGGCAGCCAGCATGGGTCTTATACGGACCAGCCGTTCCGTTATATCCTTGTGCACCGTTGATTTGCTTATACCCATCTTGTCCGCTGTCTGTCTCACAGTCGCCCTTGTGTCTATGATATAATTTGCCGCTTCGATTGCCCGCTCTTCTATGTAATCCTTCAAAGAAAAAGCCCCCGCATATTCTGTTTTTACAGTTTATGCGGGGGCATGCGGTTTATGTACATTTAATCCTGATTTATGGGGATCAGCACAAGTGTTTCATATTCCCCATATGTATTCTTTATCTCCATTATTCCATTGTACTTGTCCATGGTATTTTTCACATTTTGTATACCATATCCATGAGTCATATCCTTACTGCCGCCCACGTCAGACTGTGTACTGCTATTTTTCACATCTATTACCAAATGCCGATCTGTCTGCACTATTGCCAGCTTTATATATACCCCCTCTTTTTCCTTCTGTTTCTTACATGCATTGATACTGTTATCCAGCAGATTTCCTATTATTATACACATATCATAGTCAGAGACCATTATTGAATTTTTATCGAACTTAAAATCCGTATGAAATTTCACGCCATTGTTTTGGGCAAATGTATACGCACTGTTCACAAATGTATCAATAACAAGATTTCCTGTTTTTGAAACAACATATTTATTTTTTAATTCTTCCTCATATCTATCACATACTGTTCTTATCCTGTCATATTCTTTCTCTTCTATGCATGACCTTATATAGCTTATATGCTTTTGGGTATCATGAACCATACTGCCAATTTTCTTATAAGAAAGAACCAATTGGTCATATTTATCCGACTGATGCTCCAACTGATAACCAAGCATTGTTACCTGATTTTTCAATTTATAATTATCCACCATGTTATCAAACAGATAATAATTCAAAACATTTAAGACCAGCACAATTATCAGCACAAATATAAATCCATACCCTGACAAAAGCACGATCTGTTCTGGTATTATCAAGTATAGATAACAACTTATCATTGGAGTTATAAGCACTATGACCAACTGTTTAAATGAATATCTACCTGATACATAATTTCTCACTACCAGTATTATGATCAGGACAGGCAGCATAATAAACTGTGCATACATATCCATCACCGAGATCAGATGAGTTATTCCACCGTCATACAGCATCTGATCCGTTGTAATTACCACTACATCAGATAAACCGATGCTCACCAGATAACCCAATACCCATATAATAAACGCAGATATACATTCAGCTATACGGGAATCATATAGGCAAATAAATACGAGCATGATAACTATATGTGCGGACACCTGGCTGACCATTGCTTTCTCCTGTGACACGTCTATCATGAAAAGCTGTCCGCCTCTTGAAGCCAGCTCTGTTAAAATAAATATACCCCAATATGCTATTGTCGATATTCTAAGCGTAGGCTTTCCAAGCCATTTCTCTACATAAACTTTTACAGTCACAGCATCCATAATTGCTGATATAAAAATTAATACTAAATAACTCACCCTTTAACCTCTGATGCTCCCCACATCTGATATAACCGTATTAATAAGACTCTTCCTTACCTCTTCCTCATATTTCCTTGACAACGGAATAATCTCGTTATTATCCAAAACAAGCTCCCCGCCTCTCAAGGTAACTATGTGATCTATATTTACAATATACCCCTTAAAGCTGTATACAAACCTTTTGTCCTTTAACAAGTTAAACCATTTTTTTAAATTTCCTGTAACCTGTATAATCTCTTTTGCAGAATGAATATCTACACTCTTTTGAAATTTTCTCGAGGTTTCTATATACATAATATCAGATATATTAACAACTCTTTCTCCATCTGCCGCTGGCACAATCAACTTATTAAACTCCATGTCCCTTATCTCACGCAAAACCTGAGATAATACTTGTTCCAACTCTATATATTTAAGAGGTTTCTGAATATAATTATATGCATGCACAGAAAAGCTCCGTCCCATATGTCCCGGGTAATTGCTTACAAAAATGATAATTGCATTTTTGTCGTATCTTTTTCGGATAATTGAGGCGATACATATGCCATCCTCCTTCTTCATTTCCACATCAAAGACAAAAAAATCATAATGTTCACCAGATTCCATCTTGTCCAGCAATTCCTGCCCCGTCCTGTAGTTGGCGCATTCAATATCCAGATTGTGTTTAAACGAATACTCCAATATGCATTTTTCTGCAATGTCTATATCCTTCTGCTCATCATCACATATAGCAACTTTTAACATCTTCCGCCTTTCATTTACCAATTAATACAACTTACGTAAATTTTAGAGCAACTAAACTTTACTAATTATAATTTATTAATGATGGGAGGTAAAGTAGTTATACTTATTATTAAAATGGGAGGAAAATTAAACATGAAACACTCTAAATCAATGCTATTATCTATACTAGCTTTATGCTTTATGTTGTTATTACCAACAATAGCCAATGCTAGTTCGAAGTCAATAAGCCTTGTAATGAAAGATACAAGCAAAAGTGCAACAGTAAGCTGTGCTAGTGCACAAATAAACGGTGGAGCGCTAAACGGTGGTACTGGCATAAGATACAGCATAACTGATAATGCAAAATCACAAACCTACATAACTGGAGGATGTATTCCTAATACAAATTTTAATTACATATACTCCTCCAAAACTGGTTATAGCCAAAAACTAACAGTAAAATTATATCAGAACAATACCAGTAAACCTGGTATTGGCTGGGCAAGAATAGATTATTAAAATATTGAAAGGAACCAGGTAATGCTTAAACAGAATTACATACTATTCAGGAAAACTCCACAATGCTTTTGGCCTTCCATCGCTGCTATCATATTTTGTATTTTATACTCAGTATACAAATTCATTGAAGACAGTCTGCTTAGAGAATTTAACTACATTGATATAGTTGAACATACAGATATGATGCTTGGAAATTCCATATATTATTATATTCTGTTTTTGTACTTGTCCTTTGAATACACATCTATCGTAAAAAAAACCAATGTGGTAGAGAGCATAAGCACATACACTATGTCATCAATTAAAAGAGAATCACAGCAACTGCTTATTCTCTCTATCATAAATGTCTTATTATGTATGTGCATGTTAGTTCTATGTATATGCCTTTGTATACTGTCAGGTTCTTCCTCTGCAGACTTTTATATATATACAATTAAGGCTATTTTCACACATGTATTTATGGTTAACACTTGTGCGGTTATGACTGGGCTCATCATATCGTATATCAACAATACTATCCTTGCCTATCTTGCATTATTTGGGTTCACTATAGTTGCCATATTGCAATCGGGTAAGTTCACCTTTCCTGCGGAAGATAAAATCGGCAGTATACAGGAAATATCCAATATATTCTGTGCTTCTCTTACTTATATTCCAGATGAAGCAGCTTTAATTCCTGTAAATATACATTTTCTGTCCAAACCTTTGTATATAGTATTTGGCGTGATCTCCGTATATTTGATCACAAATTTCTTCAGATACAAGAAGTTATCTTTGATTTTTGCCACCATATTTTCAGTGTTATGCTCGTTTTCCTTTATTTATATCTGCAACATCCCATATAATGGTAGTAACCCTGGATACGCAGACGATTCCTCGGATTTATTTGCAAATGAACAGGAATTACTTACTCCAACAAAGGAAATAGATTTTTATGTTACAGAGTATAACATACATTTTGACGTAAGGAAGAATTTGATCGCAGATATGTATATGCAGCTATCAGACACCAGTCTCCCTGAATACCATTTTATACTCTGTAAAGATTACAATATCGACTATATAGCAGATGATAAGGATAATGCTATCCGCTATAGCAGAAATGGGAATAAGCTATGCATATACAACGAAGCCGGCAATCTCTCATCCATATACATAAAGTATACAGGAAAATCCTACAATATTTGCTACACAGGGGAAAATGGTGCATATCTTCCTGGGAACTTCCCGTATTACCCAATTGCTGGAAATGGAGACCTATTTCAAAACGGATATTGCCAGCTTCCTAAGGATCTGAGCAGGTTCACAGTATCCATATACTCTGATTTTACTACGTATAGCAATCTCAGCTTGTCCGGTGACACGTTCAGTGGTTTCAGTGATCAGCTAAGCATTGTTTCCGGCATATTTTGGAGAGAACAGATTATTGATAATGTGCGATACATTTTCCCATATATTGGCGCGGACACCGATCCGAGTCGAAACCACTACATAACAAGCCAGATAAAAAAATATATAAACTATACACCTGAAGAAAAGGCAACTGATTATTCCCTTATCGGGAAAACAATCCTGATACAACCAATACACAGAAATGCATATATGTACGGTTCTGACATGGTGATGTTTGATGCTGCAGGTAATTTGGATATTTACTACACCAATTATATACAGACAGGTAATTGGTACAATATTGATTCAATTCTCACCGATGAGGAACTTCAAAAGATTCAGGAAGATGTATACGACGAACTTGGCATCACTGAAACAACAGAATAAAGTAACTTGTATCCGTTCAGATAAAGGGGGATTATTATGCTGGAAATAAAAAATATGACAACTACTTTGGGAGGGAACACAATTCTTCACAATTTAAACTGTAATTTTGAATCAGGAGTACACGGACTACTCGGTCCTAATGGTGCCGGCAAAACCACATTCATGAGATCCCTTATTGGGTTATATCCATCAGCTACCGGAAGCATTCTCCTGAACGGAGCAAATATACATTCTGTTGATATCGGGTATCTGCCTCAGAAATTTGGTCTTTTTCCCGGAATGACCGTAAGAGAATGTATGCGTTATATTGCATTTTCCAAGGGTATTTCATCATGTAATCTTGATGAAGACATCGAATCAGTTATAGAAAGTGTCAATTTATCAAGTTATATTGACAAAAAGGCTCATACTCTGTCTGGCGGAATGGTGAGACGTGTTGGAATCGCCCAGGCTTTTCTTGGCAATCCCCCTATAATAATATGCGATGAACCGACAGCAGGTCTTGATCCTGAGGAAAGGCTCAGATTCAGGGATCTTATAAAACAAACCAATTGTGATGACAAGATAATTATTATATCCACACACATCGTAGACGATGCGGAGTTTTTGTGTGATTATATAGAAATTATCGATCAAGGCTATATAATTGCAAAAGACACTACAGACGGAATCAAAACAGCCATGACCAGGCTTTTGGCTTCCCCTTCTATTGATACCTCAGAGCCTGCATCAGCTGATCCCACTTTGGAAGATGGATACATGTATATTCTTAAGTCTTACAGGAACGGAGTGTAACTATGGTGCAAAGAATACATAACTCACTATTTATATTGCGTAAGGGAATGATACTCTGTGTAATTATAGCTGTTTTAGCTGCTATTACGGGCTTTATGATGATGAAACCCCTTGATCTGCAGGATAAAGAAAACGCACTGCAACAGTGTTACTGCATAGCATATCCTGTGTGCGTTATGCTGCTATATACAATAACCTTTATGCCGTTTGTATATAGCCCAAGCCGGGAACTTTTTTACATAGCCCACAGAATAAAATGGGTAGAAACAATTATTCCATTTTTATACCTGTCTTTATTAATGTGTGCCATAACATCGTTGTTGTTCTTCAGGACAATTCTCTACCCAGAAAGATTTATAGCCAAAAATCTTATTATAATATATTGCTTCTGCGGTTTATATTACGGCACAGTATATACAGCGAAGAACATCACCATAGCCATCATTTTATCATTTACACTGATCATCCTGTCTCTTAGCGGAGGAAATCTCTTTAATGCTATCATACCATGGTATATTGATGTTCACTCAGTTAAGACTCTCGCCTCTTTTATGAAAGAATACATAATTTTAGGAAGTGCAGGCTGTATTCTGGGATTGTTCAGCAACCACAGATACTCAGATTACCAATAAATATATGCAACCTCTCTTTTTAAGCAATTTTAGGAAACCTCACAACAAATCTTGATCCTATATCCGCTCTGGATATTACCTGTATGGTACCTCCGTGGGCATCAACTATCCATTTAGCGATGGACAAGCCAAGACCTGAGCCTCCGGTCTCATTATTCCGGGCCTCATCCGAGCGGTAAAATCTGTCAAATATATGAGCCAGATCGCCCGGATTCATTCCGGTTCCCTCGTCCTCTATCATATAACTGACATAACCGGGCTCCTCTTTTACACCGAGTATTATGGCCGTGCCGGGTTCAGAATACTTCGCCGCGTTCTGGACAAATATCCTGACGGACTGCTTGATCATCGCCACATCGCCGAGCACACACGCCTCATTCTCAGTACCACGGAACTCATATCTGTGGCTCTCGTCTATCATCATGGACTCCTCCCACACTTCACTTACCATGCGGTTGAGATCGGTTTTCTCCATGTTCAGGTGCTGCCTTCCACTGTCGCCCCTTGCAAGGAATAACAACTGTTCCACAAGCTCCTTCATGTGCTGGGATTCATTTTTCAGCGCCTCTATGGACTCTTCCAGAACCTGTTCGTCCTCCTTACCCCATCGGTCGAGCATATTCACATATCCCTGGATCACCGCAATAGGCGTCCTGAGCTCGTGGGAAGCATCCGACACGAATCTCATCTGACGTTTCTCATTTTCCTTCATATTTCTGAGCAGATTGTTGAGCGCGATCTCTATGCTCTGGAGATCCTTGTCTCCGGTGTGTATAACCTGCTCGTCATCATCCGCAGACAGGTGTGATATGGCTTTCTCCAGATCGTCTATCTTATTGTGATCCATCGGCTCTTTGCTGAGCTTTTCCGCCGTAACTGCCAGATCGTTCAACGGCTTTAATCTCCTTCTGACATCCGCTGTCCTGAACAACGCAGCAAACAACACTATAGTCTCCATCCCCAGCAATATAATGCCCGGAAGCTCTATGATATCCCAAAGGATCTTAACGTCATATCTGTACTTCTTCTCATCTGACCCTTCTATTATATATTCATACGCTCCGCCATCTTCATTTTTCTCAACGTAATATCTCATTCCGCCCACGCCCTGTGGAAGCTGCTTTCTTCCCCACACGGCAAATGCGCTTACAATAAGAAAGGCAATGACGATATCTATAAGTATCACATTGCCCAGTTCTTTTAGCCAGAAGCTCATATTTATCCTTCTGGCTATCGATGACATTCTTTTGTTTTCGTTAGTTTTCTTTCCCATGTATTTTCTCTCTATCTGTGCGTATCCGTGCCATGCGTTGCTGGCTTGTCACATATCTATCTGCTCTATCCTGGCATCCAAAATGGTCATTCTCTGATAACATATCCGACACCTCTGACGGTGGTGATCAGCTTAACTCCAAATCTGTCATCTATCTTTGTTCTCAGATACCTCACATACACATCTATGATGTTTGTCTCTCCAAGGTAATCGTATCCGCACACTGCACTGAGCAATTTCTCCCTGTCCATCACGATGTCCTTGTTTTCCATGAGCGTCCTGAGCAGCTCAAATTCCCTGTTTGTCAGCTCAACTATCTCGCCGCACACTGTGACCTCATGTCTGTCGGTGTCCATGCACACTCCACGGATCTCTATCCTGTGTGTGTGAACCTCCGCAACTCCGCGTCTCTTCAACGCAACCCTTATCCTGGCAAGCAGCTCCTCTATGGCAAATGGCTTGGTGAGATAATCGTCTGCACCGGCATCAAGACCAGATACCTTGTCCATGACCGCATCTCTCGCGGTCAGCATGATGACCGGCACATCACTCTCCTTGCGGATTCTTCGAAGCACCTCCAGACCGTTGAGTCCCGGAAGCATCACATCCAGCACCACGAGGTCGAAGCCACCGGACAGAGCTTTGTCCAACCCTGTTCTTCCATCAAATACCTTCTCCGCCTCGTATCCCTCATGCAGCAGCTCCAGCTCCACAAATCTTGCAATTTTCTCTTCATCCTCCACAATGAGAATCTTCTGTGCCATATCTTTTTCCTTTCTTTTATGACGGACGCTGATATAGTTTGGTTTTGAAGTAAGCCTGTGAAATATGCCTCGGCAAGAAGCACCAAAGCTCAGTCGCCACGGCTACCCATTGCAGAGGTATATTTCACAGACATTACATTCTCAAAGCCAAACTATATCAGCTGGTAATTAACAGAATATCGGCAAAAGATATTCCTGTTTTCATCTTTTTTATGTCTGTTTTTACTTTTAATATTTTTCTTTTTCAGTTTATACCAACTTGATATATATGTTGTTTTTATTACATATAGCTTTTTATTCTGTGTTGATATTGTTTTTATATATCTTTCTGATTACTTGTTGTTGACGTCGGACTTAAGGTTGTCAACTGAGTCTGCCATTTTGTCACATGCGCTATTAAGGTTTACGTTGATGTCGCCGATTCCTTCAAAATGGTACCTGCACTCACAGAAGAGACCTACCACAAGAAGTGGAAGCACTACCCAGAATGCAAGTATAAGTGCGATCACAAGCACCAGCACCGGAACGTTTATCATGGTCTGGCCTCTGCGTTCTACTATGAATGTGCTATCCACACTCTTCTTTAACACCTTGCCGCACCATTTGAAAAATTTGTCCATCATCTGTCCAAACGTCACTTTATTGCAGTCATTTGTATATGTCTGCTGTGCCTGCTCGAACTCTGTTGATGTCTTCTGTTCCTCGCCTGTGGTAAAGCTCTCCACCTCAGGGGCTTTCACCTTATCAAGCTTCTCAAGATAAATGATCGCATCCAGCAGATCGTAATCGCATGCCTCAAGCGCATTCTTTGCATCCTCGTAACTTACGCCTGTTTTTTCTCTTAACTTTTCTACCTTTTCCAGTTTATCCATGATCTTTGCACCCTTTCTCATTATCTTAGTTTCATCGTCTTCCGATGATCTGTCATCTTTCTTATCGTTTGCTGCTGATATCATCAACTGATGTTATTACTATACCAACCGATGATTAATCTAAAATATGAGAAAGATTAAAATCAGGTTAATTTTATAATGAATAGAAGGATATGTCAAAGTTTGTTCCCCTTTTTATCTCGCTGCTATTTTTTACTATAAGTTAACTTATATTTATTTTATATTGTATTAAATTAGCTTTAAGTGTATAATTTGTTCAAAAGGAGGTTGATTACTATGTCCGATATAGAATTTGAAAGAAGAATGAATGACCAATTTGCAAAGAATCTTTTCTTTTTTCTTAATAAATATCAATATACTCAAGCTGCCTTTGCTAAGCAGATGAATGTCAGCACTGCAACTGTGTCAAATTGGTGTAACGGGCTAAAGTCTCCCCGAATGGACAAAATTGACCACATGTGCGCTATTTTCAATTGCTCTAGGTCTGATCTTCTGGAAGAAAAAGATATCATAAGAAGCCAAAAGAAATCAGAGGCATATGCAATTCCTGTATTTGATTATATATCATGTGACAAAACATTTTGTTCAACCGAAAAGATTATTGATACAGAAGAAATACCCGAAAGTCTTGCTAAAACTGGCAAATTCTACGCTCTTAGAATAAAGGGGGATAGCATGGAACCCAAGATCAGCAGCGGCGACGTTGTAATTGTCCGACAACAGGATGATGCAGACACAGGGGACACTGTTATTGCTACAATAGCTGGTGAATACGCCGTGTGCAAACGCCTGAGAAAATATAAAGAAGGACTGGAACTGATTTCCACCAACCCCAGCTATGCACCGCTCTATTTTGACGATGAAACCATAAAAAATAAACCTGTCAAGATCATTGGTAAGGTAGTGGAGTTAAGGGCAAAATTTTAATGGATTGGAGTGATTATTATGCTTTTTTATGTATATGATGAGAATACTTCCTCGACTGTTCCTGTTGAGGTATCAGATATACCCGAGTTAAGCGAACAGGAACTTGAATTTATATATGATGATAAAATCAGAAAAGTATGGCACTCACAGGAGGAGGAATGGTATTTTTCCATAATTGATGTAATTGACGTTTTGACCGATAGTTCCGATCCAAAACAATATGTAAAAAAGTTACGATCCCGCGACCCAGAATTATCAGCTAACTGGGGTACAATTTGTACCCCTATTCAAATGATAGCCGCTGATGGTAAAATGCGTAAAATCCAAGCAACAAACACACATGGGTTATTGAGAATTATCCAGTCCATTCCGTCAAAAAAGGCTGAGCCATTCAAGCAATGGCTGGCAATGGTGGGCAAACAACGTCTGGACGAGGAAGTTGATCCTCAGATTGCTATAGATCGTGCTATAGAATCATACCGCAACAAAGGATATTCTGAAGATTGGATAGCCCAGCGTATGCGTGGGATAGAGATTCGTAAAGATATGACCAATGAGTGGAGGCGTGCCGGAATTACCGATTCCAGACAGTATGCTTCTCTTACAAACATACTTACTGCCGCATGGTCAGGAAAAACAGTGAAAGAATATAAAAAGTTTAAAAGGCTGAAAAAAGAAAATCTCAGAGACAATATGACTAACACAGAGCTTGTCCTGAATGCTCTTGCAGAGATATCGACAACAGAGATATCAAAGGCAACTAATCCTCAAGGTATAACCGAGGCCACAGATGCTACCATCCAAGGTGGCAATATTGCCAGAAATGCACGTGAATCCCTTGAAAAGCAGATAGGGCGCAGCATACTATCCCCATTAAACTCCAACACTCCCAAGCTGCTTGATGACAGCAAGGAAAAGTAATATATAACCCGAATATGTCACAACTATAAAATGCGTATGAATCCTCAGACAACAGTCTCGGTTATTCATACGCATTTTTATCTTTTCCATATCACACCGTTCCCGCAGCAATCTTCGCCGTGGACTTCTTCACGCAGTAGAGACATGTAGGCAATATGTAAACGGTTGCTGTGACCCACGCCGTCTGGTCAGCAAAACAGATGGCCGTGAATCCAAACGTTCCGGCAAATCCAAGGCTGACTATGATCCTTGCCAGCATCTCCGTGACGCCGGAGAATATGGCACGGCCGGAATATCCCAGGCCCTGTGTCACCATTCGTGCAACATTCAGTATTCCAAGGCTCCAGTAGAAGCAGCCCATACATCTGAGATACTTGGCAGATGCGTCAAGCACATCCACTGCGCTCTTCTTGACAAATATCATGGAGAGCGGTCTTCCAAATATTATCATCACAAGTCCTGCGACTATACCGTATCCAACTGCAACAGCAATCGCCTGCCACAAGCCCTGCTTTATACGCTTTGCCTGTCCGGCGCCAAGGTTCTGGCTGCAGAATACAGATGCCGCCGTTGCAAATGCGTCAAATGGACACATAGTGAACTGCTTTATCCTCATACCGGCTGTGAAGCCTGACACGTACACGCTTCCCAGCTTGTTATTTGCAGACTGCATGACCATACTTCCTATGGCGGTTATGGAAAACTGCAGGCCTGTCGGAATTCCCATGACAAGAAGTTCCTTCACTGCAGAGCCCTCTATCTCCCTGTCCTTCGCCTCAAGATGCATGATCTGAACCTTCTTGAAGATATATACAAGACACAATATTCCACTCACCGCCTGTGCCATGATGGTTGCTATAGCCGCACCGGCGCAGTCCCATTTGAGGACAACTATACAGAACAGGTCAAGGAATATGTTGAGTATTGCCGAGAACGCCAGAAACATGAACGGCGTTCTGCTGTCTCCCAGAGACCTGAGCACACTTGACAGATAGTTGTACATGAGTGTGAACGGAATTCCCAGGAATATAACTATAAGATAAGCATATGCCTTGTCATATATATCCTGCGGAACCGAAAGCAGATGAAGTATCTGATTACAGCACACCGAACATACAATCGTGACTATCAACGCTATGATGCCCGTCAGCACCGCGCCGTTAAATATATACTTTCTCATCTTGTGCAGATTATTTGCACCAAAATACTTTGCAACAGGAACACCAAATCCTGCGCAACAGCCCATACAGAATCCCAGAACCAGAAACTGTATACTGCTGCTTGCTCCAACTCCCGCCAGAGCCTTATCTCCCAGTATCTGCCCCACAATAGCCGCATCTATTATGTTGTACGTCTGCTGGAGCAGATTGCCGAGCAAGAGCGGGGTGGCAAACTGCAGCATCAGACTGAGGGGCTTACCGGAAACCATGGACTTAGCCATGTCTTACACCTTCCTTACATTATTGATAGGACGGTGAGTTGCCAATTCTATCTTTGAACACAGAGCTGCTATACATATCATTCGCTGGGTCGCTTCCGCTTATTTCGCCCTGCAGCGGTACTAATGTGCCGCCTCACAGCGCCACCTAAGGACCGGCGGGCTCAAATTCCCTGCTCACGATATGTATAGCAACTCTGTGTAACAACTTTATTGTAGCAACTCACCTGTTAGATGAATAATAACTACGTATGTAAGTCGGTTTCAGACTTACTTTATGTTTATTATCCTTATCTCTTATAACAGTTTTCCAGCCAGCGCCTCGAGTGCTGCCACATCCGACTGCTTGAACGCAGACCTTATGGTCACGTGCTCGTCCACGATCTCTATATCCTTCATCGCTGACATCTGTTCCTTCATGAGCTTGGCTGCCATTGGAGCCCACGAACCATTCTCAATGAATGCCACTTTTCTCTTCTGGTACGCCTTCATCTTCAGGTGGTTGATGAAATCCGCCATGACAGGCATCACACCACCATCATATGTTGGGGCTGCCAGAACCAGTCTGTCGTATCTGAATGCATCCTCTATACACTCTGCCATGTCATCTCTTGAGAGGTCTGATATCGCAACCTTTGGAGCACCCTTCGCCTCAAGTATCTCCGCCAGTTTCTTTGCAGCCTTCTCTGTGTTGCCATGGAGACTGCAGTATGCGATGAAGATTCCCTCATCCTCAGGTGTGTATGTTGACCACAGCTGATATTTGCCTATGTAATATTCAAGATTCTCTGTGAGGATTGGTCCGTGGAGTGCACATATCTTCTGGATATCCAGTCCTGCTGCCTTCTTCAGAAGTGCCTGTGCAGGCATTCCATACTTTCCTACTATATTGAAGTAATATCTTCTCGCCTCGCATGCCCAGTCCTCGTCGGTATCCAGAGTGCCGAACTTGCCAAATGCATCCGCTGAGAAGAGTATCTTCTCACTCTGTTCATATGTGACCATAACCTCAGGCCAGTGGACCATAGGAGCCATGAAGAACTGGAGCGTATGGCTTCCAAGTGAGAGTGTCTGCCCCTCCGCAACTGTCACGCTTCTGTCAGCCACAGGAACCTCGAAGAAATTTGGAAGCATTCCGAAAAGCTTGGCATTTGATACGATCTTGATATCCGGATACTTCGCAAGCACATCACCAAGATTGGCGGAATGATCCGGCTCAAGATGGGATATGATGAGATAATCCGGCTTTCTGTCGCCAAGCACCTCTGCCACATTTGCAAACCACTGGTCTGCACACTTTGCATCCACCATGTCCATGATAGCTATCTTCTCGTCCATGATGACATATGAGTTGTACGCTATTCCGTTTGGCACGATGTACTGATTCTCGAACAGGTCTATGTCCTTGTCATCCACACCCACATAAAATACTGTGTCTGTTACATTCTTAAGCATTGTATATCCTCCTTTTGATCCTAATTATCTAATATAAATAATCCACGTTGTGTCCACATGATAAAATGAGCATTGCAACAGCTGTGCTTGCGCAAACTATCATAATGACAGTTAATTATAGCATACTAAATGAAAATAGAGAATCAGCACATAAGACCTGATTCTCCATTTTTTGATAATTTTTTATTATTATCTGCTTACCCTTCTCTGTATCTTCTCCTGATACATGCTGTGATCCGCTTCCATCACATACTCCTCAAGGGTTTTATCACCATCCGGGTCTGTTATAACATAACCTATACTAAACTCCAGGGCAAATGGAAGTTTCTCCTGCGACGCTATCTCCCTGGCTTTCTCAAGGATTGCCGTCTTTCTTTCCTCAGGAGGTTCCGCCTCATCGTATATAGATATGGATACAAATTCATCTCCGCCATATCTAACCGGAATACTGCTTATTCCGCCTCCGCCTGCTACGGCTCTTGCGGCACTCCTTATGGCTTTGTCTCCGTACTCGTGACCATAAGTGTCATTTATATATTTGAGCCTGTCCATGTCTGCAAACATTATGAGAAGTGCCCTGCCCTGGCCCGCAGCCTTGTCAAATGCCTTTGCGGCGATCTGTCTCATACCCTCCCTGTTGTATATCTGGGTAAGTGGATCCTTTATGGATATTGCCGTAAGCTCCTGATTGATCTGCTCCAGCCTCCATTTATTGAACAGGTTTATCATGGCTACATTCACTTCGCTCATTACAGTTGACCAAAGCTGCTTATCCATGAGGTAATATCCATTTTCGACACAGCAGAACCCAACTGCCTTTTCTCCAAAATGAAATGGCGCAAATAAAAATATATTGCCGCCTGTCTCATCATCCAAAAGAGGAAACATACTATGGTATGTATCGTCACCGTCATCCGCTATGCCCTGCCTGTACACGATCTGCATTCTCTGAGGATAGCCTTTCACAGCAAATACATCCTCATCGTATGCTGCTGAGAGAGTCGGGCCAGCTTCCCCCATCTCCACAAGGGATCTGTCGACAACCATAACGCATTTCTTACACTCTGCCTGTGAATATGCCGTCTGTACACATGGATAAAGGCCACTGTAATCACCACATTTGCTGAGCAAATGCGTGAAGTCAAGTGTGCTCTCATCTATCTCCTCGCGTTCCACAACTCCCATTATATAATTCTTCAGGTACTGTCTGCCGTTCAGCATAGCATCCGTGCCACAGCCACAACTCTCCGTAAATATACAATTATAATCTATATAAGAGCTGGTATCCGGATTGTTTCCCGCCCAGATATTCAGCATGATCTCTGCAGCCGCAGCTCCGATCTTCTCACGGATCCTGCTCACCGTTGTTATGCGCGGCGTATAGTACGCTGCTTTATCAAAGTTGTCAAATCCCGTAACCTTAAAATCATTTGGCACTGAAAGTCCAAGTGCTTCAGCTCTGTTGCACACACCCACCGCCAGGTTGTCATTTGAACAGATTATTACATCCGGAAGGATCTTCTTCACTATCTCCCGTTCTTCCAGCCTTCTCTCATCCATCTCCTCATTATTCGAAGCCTCGGCATCCGGAGCAGAATCCGCAAAACTGCCACTGGTTATCTCACCGTACACCTCCGCAGGTCCACCGTAATCCGGTCCGTCCTTCTCATGTTTTATACACGTATGTCCATGTGCTCTGAGCAGCTCCTCGAATCCCGTCACGCCATCATTAAAACCAAAATCTCCAAACAGGACATCCTCATCCTCAACCTTGAGTCCATACACATCCATACAATCGCAGAATGCACGGCATCTCTCCTGAGCCTCATAGTTGTCCTTCGGTCCGGCAAGATACCACACCTTCTTCGCACCATGTTCCTCTATCATATGCCGAGTCATGTCATACATGGCATCATAATTGTCTATACCCACAAAATGCAGACCGTCAAAAGCAGTCTCGAGGCTTATAGCCGGAACTCCGCTCTTCCTTATCCTGTCCAGCAGTTCCGCCGTGACTTCCGGATATTTGATATTGTTGACAGATATTATGATCCCATCAAAGTCTGTCAGCTCCGGAAGATTGTATATATTGTATTCTCCATAGCTGTAACCGTCGTCCCTGTTCCAATTGCCGTTGCTGTTGAATATGTACAAATTAACATCAGCCCTGGCTTCCTTTATCTTCTGCATAAATCCCAGCGGCCAGGCATAGGTGAAATACCTCTTCCAGCCATCCATGAACAATGCTACTTTTTTCATACCTTACCTCCTGATCAATCAGAACAACCCATCCTGTCCCCCATCTGTAAATTTGCCCAATATATTAAAAGGGCGCATCTGCATATATTATACACAGACCCGCCCAACCAAAACATATCCAAATGTATCAAAAATATGTACTTTACTATCAGAAACCACAGGGACGGAGGGGACAGACACCTCCGTCCCCATAATTTACTTAAGTGGATAGTCGCTGTGCAGCGGCTTGTAATCACGTATAGTCTTAAGTGCCGGCAGAGCATGTCCGTCATAATCAAAAAGTGCCTGATTTGCCCATTCATTTCCGCATGGTCCAGACTCCTCTATATATGACAGAGCACCTTCCGTAGCCCAGCCGCTTCCCGGTACTGGTATCCAGCCTGCCTCCCAATAATAAAAGCCATCGCCACCAGGAACATCATCTATCAGTTTCATTATGTCGTTCATAAATTCCGCCTGTCCCTCAGGTGTCATAGGGTAGTCAAGATTCTCCACCAGTGAAGGTTTTGTGGCATAGCCCTTTCTATCGTCAGGCCCCAGTTTCTCATAGTCAGCATAGTCTTCCATGGTAAATCCCATGGAAACCTCAGCAATAACTATCTTTTTGCCATATCTATCCGCCATATCCCGCATATTTGCCTCCAGCTCCTTCATGGTTCCATGCCAGAACGGATAATACGACATTCCAATTATATCAAAATTTTCTCCTCTTTCCATGTAGTTATCAAACCAGTCCACATACATAGGATTGTTGCCGCCATTGTCGAGATGTATCATGACCGGAATATCAGAGTCAACCGATCTGACCGCCCTTATTCCTGCGCTCACAAACTTCGCGATATTGTCATATTCTGGTTTCTGCCCAAGCGGCCACATCAGTCCGTTTGTAAGCTCGTTTCCAACCTGAACAAGCTGAGGGAGAACGCCCGCATCTTTCATCTCTAAAAGAGTCTCCCTTGTGTAGTCGTACACAGCCTGCTCAAGCTGATCCGCATCCATGCCTCTCCACGCCTTTGGCACCCTCTGCTTGCCCGGGTCAGCCCAGAAATCACTGTAGTGATAATCAAGCAGAATGCTCATTCCATGATCCATAGCGCGCTTCGCGAGTTTCTTGTATACCTCAAGGTCATTTGTGCCCGCGCCATAAGGCACGCCGTCCTCCGTGTACGGGTCATTCCACAGACGAAGTCTCACAGAATTCACACCATAGTTCTTAAGTATGTCAAATATATCTCCCTGCACACCATTGTCATAATATTTCGCCCCCAGCTCTTCAACCTCGGCAACAACGGAGAGATCCACGCCCTTTATATAATCTGCCATATTTTTGTCTCCTTCACCTGCATTTATTTTACTGCCTGTTATAACCAAGAACAGCCGCCGAAGAAAAATGTTCTGCATACCCCTGATGTACCAGTTCATCTTCATCTGTCGGCGGCCTTCTATCAAGATGACATCTGTCACCTAGTCGTCAAATGTAATCCTGTCATACATTCTTCCATATTTTATTCTGATGAGCTCGTTCTTTGCCAGAACGTCCTCCTCTGGTCCAACATACTGACAACGGATACAGTAGTATTCCTTCTTGTCCTTATCATAGAACATATCTATATCCAGATCTCTCATAAAACACATTGGACATCTGTAATTTAATTTGCCTTTTCCAGACTGAGCCATGTTGAAAATACCTCCTTATCCTTAAGTGTCTTTGTATAACCAAGAGTGAACATTGGCGAGAACGCATATCCCTCTTTGAAATATCCTGTTGCATCGCTGCCTGATGCTCCCATGGCAGCCTTTGTCTCGATCGCAGGTATAACTGCTGACACCTCATCGGCGCCTGCGAGATCCTCTTCTCTGCACTTGTACTCATATGTGAGTGACTTGCTCTCTGAAGCATTCTTTGCTGTGAGAGTGATTCCTGTCATGTCCTCTGGGTACTCTGTTGTACCGTAGCATGCCACCATGTACTCATTGATCTCAACCTCTGCATCAGGGTTGCTCATCTCGAGGATAGTTCTCTCATGTCTTATCTTGGATGAACCCTCCTCAAAATATATCTTTGTCTGAAGTTTAACTGTCAGATCGTAGAACTCGATATCCACTGGGTCAAGTGTAAGGATTCTTGTGCTTCCCTCCTGCGAGAATGTTGCCTTTGTTCTGCACAGACAGAGGTCGACCTCCTCACCCTTGTAGCTGATCTTGGCACTTCTTACAGTACCCTCTCCAGCATAGTGTGTGAAATATCCTGCTCTGTACTTCTCCTGGATCAGGAATGGATATGAAGCATCCTGAACATGTGGAGTTCCGATACCTACAGGCCAGTTGAGCTTTGCAGCGTATGGTCTGAGGTCAACGATCGCACCGCCCTGATCCATGTTGATCTGGGCTCTCATGTATGGATCGCAGTACCAGAATATCTGCTTGTCTGATCCGTACAGTATATCCTTCCAAAGAGCACACTCAGGCTCCTCGTATGTCTTGTTCTCTCTGTAGAAGTCAGCAAATTCAGCCATTGTCATGTCGATACATTTGCCTTCCTTCTTCAGGTCGCCATAATACTTCATTCCATCCTCGTAGCTCTTCTTGAGCAGCTCGTATGGAGCCTCCCAGCGTCCCATCTTGTTCAGCCAGCCCGGTCCAACGAACATCATGTTGTATGAATATCCATTGTTGAACTTAGCCAGATGACGATACTGGTCGATAAGGTTGTACAGATATGGGTACTCCCATGTCTTGCTGTCATAGATCATTCCACGGAGAACGTTCTGTGGATGTGTACCAAAGTTAGAACCATTTCCATCATAGCATGCCAGCAGATCTCTTGAAAGATGCGGGATGGCAACGATTCCGCTGTCCTCAGCCTCATTTGCTGCAGGTGCATGTGTGTTCTGCTTTGAAGGTATCCACGGATTCCATGGGCCGCCATCGAACAGTGTGTACCATGAGTTGTTACATGTGTGGTAAGCCTTAGGACCCTCCTCCCAGCATGTTGCAACTGCACACTTAACTGATGGGTACTTCTCCTTAATGTAGTTTGTGAGCTCTGCGTCCATGTAGTATGAACCAGTTGATTCAGGGTAGAAGCCAAATATATCATGGAACTTTCCAAATACGTCATCAACGATATTCTTCTTGTCCTCCATTGAGAACATCCAGATACAGAAATCCTTGGTCTTGTACTTCTCTCTGAACTCTGTGCAAGGAAGCCCAAGAAGAGAGAGTGCTATCTCATCTCCGTACTTCTCGTGGTGCTCCTTTGCCAGTGACACAGCCTCCTTATTGAAAAGACTGGCATATGTCATCTGAATAGTAGTCTTGAGTCCGTTCTTGTGAGCTGTCTCCTGCTGGAACTTGAATATGTCCAGTGACTCTGTGAGGAGAGCTTTTCTTCCGATATCCTCTGCCTGACCATGGCCTGTAACCTTCTCGGCATACTCAGGAACCATCTCAGGACGATGGATAATGTTTACAATAAATGTATTCTCCATATCTTAAATCTCCTATTTCGTATATGTTGTAACCTTTTGATCTAAAGATAATTGTCCCCAAATAAGCGACAATATCCTCATTTTTCATCCTGTCAGCCCTATTTTAGGGCTAATTATAGCAGGCATCCACACCACCATCCATATGTGGTCCATCCGGTACGCAGACACCTGCCCAAAATAAATTTTCTAATTTCTCTCAGACCGCCGCCTGTAGATTCTGCCGGCCTCAGCCTTAGCCCTTTACAGAACCGCCAGTTACACCCTCTACATAGTACTTCTGCATGATGACGAACAGTATTGAGATAGGGATAGCTACCACGATACCGCCGGCACAGAATACTGAGAAGTATTTGTTGACCAGTGATTTTTCAAGCATATTGTAAAGACCTATAGCTACTGTCCAGTCCTTCGAAACTCCTGAGTTGAGCATAAGCTTTGCGAATACAAAATCGCCCCAAGGTATAAGGAAAGAACTGATTACCTGATACACTACTATTGGCTTACACAGAGGAAGAATTACCTTCATAAATATCTTTGCCTCCGAAGCGCCCTCAAGTCTGGCAGCCTCCTTAAGTGACATTGGTATTGTGTCCATGAATCCCTTCATGATGAGGAATCCAAGTCCCGATCCCGCTGAGTAAACTATGATCATACCGAAATGGCTGTTTGTAAGTCCCAGCATCTTCAGGATAAAGTAAATTGCTATCATGAGAAGTGGGCCAGGGAACATGTTGAGTATCAGCGACGCACTCATGATCTGTTTTCTGCCGTTGAATCTCATACAACTCATCGCATAGCTGACCATAATTACAAATATAGTAGAGATGATACATGTAAATACTGCAATGATAAGTGTATTCTTGAACCATGACACATACTGCACAACCGAATCAGGTCTTGTGAGCAGCTGAACAAAGTTGTCCATAGACCAGCTAGTTGGGAAGAAATGCGCTGTGTTGATTCCCTTATATCCGCTGAATGAGGTGACTACCAGCCAGATGATCGGAACCAGCCAGATAACCGCGAGGACAAGTAATACGATATGTTTAACGATCGAACCTATTGTTTTCTTCATTACTGGTACTCCTCCTCTTTATCTCCTGAGATCATTCTTGAGAATGATATAAGTGTAAATGCTGCACATATGATAAATACTATGATACCGATAACAGATGCCATCTTGTAGTCGTAGTATTCATTTGTAAGTCTGAACAACCATGTAACAAGAAGGTCAACCTCCTTTGCATGCGAATTGGCAAGCGCCTGATTCTGTGTGACGAATACATCCTGTGTGAGCAGGTAGATTACGTTGAAGTTGTTGATATTCTTTACAAAGTCTGTTATAAGTGCCGGGCCCTGAATGAACAGGATATATGGCATTGTGATCTTCCAGAACACCTGGAAATTTGTTGCTCCATCAATCTTTGCACTCTCGATCTGATCTGTAGGTATATTCATCAGAACACCTGTTGCAATCAGCATCTGGTATGGAACACCGACCCAGATATTGATGAGAATGATCATTACCTTTGCCCAGTGAGGATCGGTCAGGAACGGTATATATGTAAGATGTTCACCGACAAGTCCTACATGCTTAAGCATGTCTGTGATACCAATATTTGAGCAGATAGTGTTCACAATACCGGAATCAGCGAAGAAGTTTCTAACCAAAAGCAGTGTTACGAACTGCGGAACTGCTATTGATATGATGAAAAGTGTTCTCCACATCTTTGGCAGCTTGGTTGTCTTGGAATTGATCGCCTTGGCAAGAAGGATACCGCCTATGAATGTGGTAAATGTAGCCATGACCGCCCATACAAGTGTCCAGCCAAGAACCTTTCTGAATGAATATCCAAATGTAACTGTCATGCTGTTTGAGAACAGGCTTGCAAAGTTCTTGAAGCCCACCCATGTAAACAGTGAGTTTGGTGGAAGGTGCTGCTGGTCATAATTGGTAAATGCCACCGCTATAAGAATAAGTATCGGCAGAATATTCATTATGACTACACCAATCGTCGGAAGTGTGAGAAGTGTTATGTGGAACTTCTCGTTGAAGAGTGCCTTCATATCTTCCTTGAATGTATTTATATGTTTTCCTTTTTCCTTCATCTGCTGAAGCTTGTACACTGTCTTGATATTGTGAATGTAGAAAAGCACGAATATAAGAATGATGAACAACGCAACCACCGAATTGAGAAGGATCTGGAAAGAATTGTCGTAATTATTAGTGGTTGTCTGCATGGTGAGTGGATCAAATACCTGCTCAAACTTTACAGTTCCAAGAGTTCCAAATTTGGCAAGGTTTGGTGCCGCATAGCCTACGCACATCAACACAAACGCAGCCTCAACGATGAGCATGATCAAACCATTGACGATCTGCTTTCTTGCGAAGTAACCTGCACCCATGATAACCGCTGAGAGCTTAACCCATATATCACCTTTTGCAAAAGCAACACCAAAATTCTTGAAATATCTTCCTATGGCTTTAAAGAATCCTGATATTTTCTTCATGAAAAAGCTCCTCTCTTTTTTAAATGCCCCATATGCCACGAATGACATATGAGGCATTCTCATTATAACTTATAAATATTATTCAAAGTACTTCTTATTTAAAATTACTCCTGTGATACAGGTGCCTCAATTCCTTCTACAGCGTTGTCGAGAAGCTTCTGAAGATCTGTTCCGTCTGGATTGCCCTGGGCAAGGATTGAACCAAGTGTCTCAGCTGGTGTCCAGTAGTTGCCGCCTACACGCTGTGGTGTTGCATATGCTGCCTGAGCTGCAAGAGCTGATATAGCTGGATCAGCCTTAACTTCATCTGACTCTGAAGCGTTGATGTTTGAAGGGCCAAGACCTCTCTGCTTAAATCTTGTAACCTGTGTATCCTCTGATGTAAGATACTCAGCAAGAAGCATTGACCAGCCTACGTTCTTTGAATGTGGGTTTACACCTATAAGCTTGCATCCTGAGAATGAAGCCATCTGAACCTGCTTGCCTGCAACTGTGTATGTAGGAAGCTTAGCTGCTGCATAGTTCTCGCCCCATGCTGCCTCAGCGTCTGCTGCTCTCCATGTTCCGTTAACTGCTGCACAGATCGTACCCTCAGCGATTGCTGTTGCCTGTGTAGGATCATCCATATCTACAAATGCGCCAGTCTTAAAGAGATCAAGAATTGCCTGAGCTACGTCTGTACCGCCTGCCTGATTCCAAGTACATGTATTTGTAAGTCCGTCATCGTTAAGTGTAAGGTCAAGACCTGCACCCTGGAAGAATGAGTATACATACCAGGCATCTGATACGTTCATAGCAATCTTCTTATTTGCCTTCTTTGCTGCCTCGATCATAGCATCCAGTGACTGAACATCATCCTCTGTGAATACTGATGAATCATAGAACATGAAGTATCCGTTATCTGCTGTCATTGGATATGCATATAATGTTCCATCAACAGAAGCTGCCTCAACAGAAGCTGCTACATTCTCGTTTGCAACATCAAAAGTATATGTAGCCTGTACCGGCTGAAGTGCTCCAGCCTTAACCAGCTCATTGATCTGATCATCAGCAAATGCGAATACATCAGGAGCAGCCTCAACGTCTACCAGGATATCATCCTTTGTCTTTGACTCTGACTCGGCTCCGAGTGTGATGTTGAAGTCAACATCTGAATACTTTTTCTTGAATTCTTCAATAACCTGTGTTGTGAGATCCTGATCTTCCTCAGAAGCCCATACCGAAAGATCTACAGTTCCTGTTGTTGCATCAATTAAGTTCTGAATCGCATCATCTGATGCTGCAGCCTGTGTTGTGCTGTCGCCAGCAGCTGCTGTTGTTCCTTCGTCCTTTGAATCTGCGTTGCCACATCCCGCAAGGCATCCTGCCATCATCGCAGCAACAAGTGTTAATGATAAAACTTTCTTTCTCATTCTTATGTCCTCCTCTTTAAATAAATAATAAGAAAATTAGTTGCCCTTATTGTTTCCCGTGCGCAATCGGTTGTTCTTTATGGTTATATATTATCAGTTCTGTTTATTGTTGTCAACTACTAATTCATATAACTTTTAAAATAAAAAAATATACATTTTGCACAAGCCGCTTCATTCGGAAACGTTTCCATGTTCGTTATATTTTGCGCACCCGTTTGCGTTGCACACTATATATGGTAATATTTGTTAATCATCCGCAATCCCATATGTGAGATTTTCATGTTTCATTTCCTTTTCTAGCCATTATTACACTCATTTAGGCCGTTTTTTCATTACTTTCCTCTTTGTTACACCATAGAATATTGCTATAACAGCAATATTCTATGGTGTATTTTCATGCCCGTCGCGCATCATTTTTTGCGCATATTGCGCATATTCTGGCCCTTTTCACATAAAAACAGGGCGTCAGCCAAACACTGACGCCCCTCTAGGAAGGATATATAACTATGAATTACTTCGTTGACTCTTTTAATCTGAGTTCATAACCCAGATGTGTCTTCTTCTTAACTTCGTTGCCCTCTATAAAATCCACCAGCAGTTTACATGCCACCATTCCAAGCTCACGCGGATCAAACTGGAGCGATGTGATCGCAGGCTGGTAATTGTTCAGAAGTGAGCTGTTGTAGAATGACGCAACTCTCACATCAGTTGGCACCTTTATGCCCTTCTTATCCAGTATATTAAGTACATTCTGGCATATTCCATCATCCATACACAGTATGCATTCTGCTTTCTGCTTCATTATCTCTTCAATGGCATGTTCACATAATACGGAATTATCTATATCAAAGTATACCAGGCTGTTATCTACCGGTACCTCCATATCCTCCATCGCATCAAGATATCCTCTATACCTGTTGAGGGTTACCACATGATTCTTATTGCCACCCATGAGGGCTACCTTAGTCATTCCTTTGGCAAGCAGTATAGATGTAAGCTCACGGCATGCACTTCTGTGATCATGATCAACCTGGACAACATTGTCATCATCCATACTTCCAACCACAACAAATGGTATCTTTTTTTCCTTGAGATATTCTGCCGGGGCATCATTCACAAGAGTTCTTCCAAGTACAACCCCATCCACCTTATGATTCTCAACAATTCTCTCCAACTGGCTCATATCATCCGGTGACACTGTACACACAAGCACATCATAATCCACTGGCGCAGCCATCTCCAGCAATCCCATCAGGCACTTCTGAAAGAACGGCAGATCCACCACGCTGTAGTCGCTCGGCATGACCCATCCTATATTATAGGATTTTGACTGTGCCAGCCCCTTCGCTATAACGCTTGGCTTATAATTATGCTCCTCTATATACTCGAGAACTCTCCGCCTTGTCTCGGCACCGATCCTTCCCTTTCCGGAAATCGCTCTCGATACTGTAGTCTTAGATATATTTAACGCCTCAGCCACATCAGAAATGGTCATCTTCTGGCCTGACTCTTTTGTCTCCATGTTCAAGTCTCCTTTTGTTCAGCACATATCTCCGCATTTGCGCAACGCTCCATGCGCAATCGGTTGCCCTTGATATTATCATAGCTTTTTTTGTGCACAAGTCAAGATTTTTTTGATTTTTACCATGTCAAGTTGGATATTTTGTCAAAAAGAACAAAGATATTTTTTTTATTTGTGCAATTATATCTTACTTTGATGCCCACAGATCCCTGAGAGCCTGCTGCAAATAAGAGAAATCCACAGATGGCACATCCTGATTCAGTCTGCCCTCTTTCCTGCACACATCATATAATCTTATTCCAAGAGATGCCACATCCCGTCTGTCCTCCGCAGGCAGACTTGCATACAGCATGTCAAATTCAACCAGAGCTTTAAGGTCACCTGACCAACCCGATGCAAGCCAGGCTATATCAGCCGTCTTGTCATCTCCAAGTGCTTTAACGCTCTCAACCAGTTGACTATATTTACTGTTGACAGTTCCATTCTTCATACCCTGCCAGTGAAAAAGTGCAGTCTCAGACACACCGAGAACACTAGCTATAGCCGGAATGTGCCGCGCTGTCGGAAGCCTCTCCTCATTCTCCCACTTGTAATATATCCCTTCTGTTATCTTATGATTCTCCGGCAGGAGCTCATTTATCTCCGCAACCATATACTTTACCGTATACTTCGAAGATCTGCTGTTTTTGCGGATATCCCGCATATTGAAGCCTATCGTATCTACCATTTCTGTAGAATCCGACGCCCCCTTTTTTGTTCTCCTTCTATTCATCTCTCTCCTCCATTGTATACATTTATACATATTGTTTATTTTATAATTAATATATTGATATGTCAAAATATCTCAAAATGGCTTAAATACGTTACTTTTTGAAGGTACTTCGTGTAATAACATATCATGGCAAATCAATTTTTTGCCCCTAAATTGCCCCTAAATTGCCCCTAAAAAAAGCCCACCATATTGCTATGATGGGCTCTCTGTTCTACTTCAAAATCTCATTGACTTTGTTCTGGATTATAGTTGGATTATACCCCGCTGCCTTAAGCCTATTGATACGCTCCTGTCCGTTGCCCCACTTGCCTATGATGACTTCATGAGCAACTGCATTGATGATCTTGTCCTCTGACATCTGTGAAGCCTTGACGAGCTTGTTGACTGCTGCCTGTACCTTATTGTAATCATATCCAGCCTTTGTGAGTCTATTCTTACGATCAGTACCGTTGCCCCACTTGCCCGCCAGCACCTCTTTAGCCAGCGTGTTGACGCTCTTCTTTGCTGTCGTAGATGTAGGCTTGATCTTAGCCTTGCCTGCCAGCTTATTCCAGCTCGCAGCGCTGATATATGCCTTGTTGAGGTCAAGGTTACCGTTGTAACCTGAGAGTTTGCCAACGGATGTATACTGCCTGATCAAGCAATTATACTTTCCCTCGTTCCACGGATGCTCCTGGTAGCCTGTCTCAACATAATCTGAGTACTGAGCTATCCACAAGCCATATCCGGACTTTTTAACTGCATCCATAGCGCTCTTCTGGATGTATATCAGTGGCTTAATGCCTGTCTTTTTCTGCACATAACTGCACCACTGCAAGCACCATTCCAAATCCTTTACACCAAACAATGGGTTATTCTTTGCCTCCCAGTCAAGGACAAGTACCGCCTTGCCGATGTACTTCTTGCAGTATGCCAGGAAGTAGTCAGCCTCTTTCTGTGGATCTCCGCTATTTGCATAGTGGTATACTCCCAGAAGTTTTTTTCTACTCAAAACTTTATCGCAATGCGCTGCAAAGTATCTGTTCTTGTAGTCTGTTCCCTCTGTCGCCTTCACGATGCAGAAGTCATACGCTATCTTACCGAGATCTATGCCGGCATCGCCCTGCCAGGCACTGATGTCTATTCCATTCATTTCTCATCACGCTCCTTCTCTATGTCTCCACCTCTGTAAAACCTCTTAAATATTTCAATCAGATAGTCCCATCCCCTGGTACAGATGAATGCAATAATAAAAGCACCAAAGAATACAGCTACAGGGTAATACCATAGCAACTGAATATCAAAATATGATAATGCTACAAACAAGCATATCTCACATATGATGAGACTTGTTATAAGCACCTGAAAAGAGGTTGGAATCTTCTTCAGTATTCCAACCTCTTTTGTAAATTCCGTTATTACCGATATCAAAGTGCAAAGAACTGCAACAACTAATAATAATATTGCTAACTTATCCATGATTATATCTCCTTCCTATTCCTGATCATGTGCCGCTTTGTTCAGATGTTTTTCCATCTTGTCAATAGCCTCTGTGACTGGTCCATTACATCCAAGCTCCTTTAAGCCTTTAAGACACGCAAGTGTACCATATGTAAGTATGCACTGCTCCTCTTTCATCTTCTTGATCTCCGCATCCTGCTCATTCTGCCTGGAATACCATTTATATATTGATATGAGTATCCCTCCTATCAGTGCAAGAGCTCCAAGTACCTTCCCAACCTGAATTATTGTTTCAAAATTTATATACATGCTCAACCCCCTATATAAGATTCTTAGGTCTTGCAACGCCCACAACAACTAAGCTTATATTTGAATCTGCTTTGTTTGTATTTTTTGCTTTTACAGTTATCGAATATGTAGTCTGATTCATTGATGTAGCTTCATATCCCATGTATGTGACACCACTAGGGATATTTTTAGGAATAACTAATATTCTACCCGTATTATTTGGCAACTCTACCTCAACGTCATATTGAAGTGTTGTTCCTGCGTCAGTTCCTGGTATAGTCGCTGTTGCGCCTACTATATCAGATATAACAAGGCTTTTTGTAGCAATTTTTTCCGCATAGCTTTGCGCATTAGCAGCATCTGTTTTTGCGGTATCTGCCGTGCCCTGCGCCTTATCCGCTTTCGACACTGCGGTATCTGCTGTTTTCTGCGCTTCCTCAGCCCTACCTGTAGCTTCCTCAGCCTGTGATGCTGCGGTATCTGCAGTAGACTGTGCCTTTGCAGTAGCCTCTGCCGCTGTTTTTTCAGCTTTCGATATCGCCTGATTGATATTCTTTGTAGTTAAATCCGACTCCTCTTTTGTATATTTATTACTAAGCGGAGGGAAAGTTGATGCAATCGCAACCGGCCCACTTGCATTTATTCCATCGTGTACAATTTTGTAAAGCGGCATGTCGGCGACACTTACATTATTGGCTATTATGCCAGTTTCATACACAGGTAACTGTGGCTCCTGTGAGGATTCTACAGACTGTCCTGTCAAGATCAGCAATGACATATCCTCAAGACCTTCCTCTGACAGCGTGTATCTTGCAACAAGCATATCAATTCGCTTTTTACCTGTTTCTCCACTAGGGAAAGTAAGATCTTCATATGTACCTGTAACCCTAGCATGGCACCCCTGGAACATAATGTCACACGGATATACTCTAAGTGTCGTTGAATTAACCAGCACTGGTGGCTGGGAGACCGACAAAAATCCATCGCCATCCCATTCTGCTCTGTGCAAGGCTCTATCATCTGCACTCGTTACATGTGGTTTCCCTGTTTTTCCTGTTATTATCTTCATAAAATCCGCCTTTCTTCTATGACACTGAATATTCAATGTCTATGCTGTTATCATCTATCTTCGCTATGATATTTGTTATCTGCTTTTTTACTGTTGCTCCTGTGATTTTCTCTGTGCCACCTGTGATATCCCCAATCTGCATTGACATATCCGGAAGTGTCATGTCAAGACTGTCTGCATTGAGCTCCTGAAGCTTTGCTATGCCTCTGGTTCTGAGCTCGTCAATACTGGAAGCTGAGCTGTAATCATATACAGCTGTGCGCTCTTTCATGCCCGTATATACTTGTGTATCTGTGATGTTTCCTCGACCATCCACATACAAGTGCAACACCTGACGATCTTTAAGCTCCCCCTGTCCTAAACAGATTAAATGATTATATCTGTTCTTGATCTGTGTGATATTGTAGTTGATATCAGACCTCATACAATCCTTATCCTCTGTATAATCGTAAGGTGCAACACAGCTCATAGTCACATATCCATCTTTAATCACAAGCCTGAGAACTCTGTTCCGAGCATTCAGCAGCGCACATATACCATCATAGAGAGTCATGTATCTGTTAAACTGAAATGATTGTATATTCCATGATTCGCCTGTCATCCTATATATGCTGCTAAGTCCAGCCACTTCAATGAGCTTATTGATCACTGTAACTGCATCACCTGATACAATCTTGTAATCCGTCCCCGCCGGAGGCTCTATGATCTTGTCACACAAGATGCCTCTGAGATTTCGGCCAGTGTATTTGATTTCTCTGTCGGATGTCACCACACCGACATTATCAACTATTCCGCCGTACTCAGTGTTGTTGATATACCACCAAGAACCGCCTTGCAGGATGTTGTTATCCTGCGCTACAGTGGCCTCGAAATCCTTATCCTTTGCAACATCCACATCTATATTGAAGTTCTTGAGATATCCCTGTTCTACCCTGTCTGCATCAGTGTATATCAACCTTATGTCCATTTTGGTTCACCTCTCTCATGTATTACACTTAAATCAAAATCAAAGCTTCCATTCCACATCACACGATGATTCCCGGGGGATATCTTTTCAAACACATCGCTTTGCTTGTCCCTGTATCTGAACATGTTTTCCTGTGTTCCATCTGCTTTCACAAGAGTTATCGTAAGCTCTGCAGAATTAATAACAATCTTATCTCCATCGCCAACAACACACCTAACGCTGTAGTAATGATTGTCAATATATATGACTGGATTAACAGCACCACTATGTATGCTGAGTACAAAATCACAGTTTCTGAAGTCATCCACCTCAAGCTTACTGATATTGTCAGAAATTGAGTTGTAATCATATTCATAACAATACTCATAGCCTTTACCTTCAATAAACTTATCTGGTACATGCTTATAGTTGTGCAACTCTTCCTTCATCCATCTGCCACCATCTGTTACTACTTTAAGTGACAGATTCATCGATGTCGCCACGTCAAGATAATTGCTCTTCGCCGAACTAAACACATAGCATTCAAGATAGTAATCTCCTATATAGAGCCTTCCCTTCTTTTCTGCTATAATATCCTTCTCACAAACCTCATACAGCCTATTCTTAATATCTGTACACTTTTTCTTATTTGCCGCAGATATAACAATAGGGATGGTCTTTGAGACCACCCCTTTTCTAAAATTCTCGGCACGGTTTCTGCTGCTGTCGTATGTCCACTCATAATCTCTGAGATCATTACTGTTTGCAAATGTTCCTTTCTTGCCAAACTCTATAACCTCACCGAGATGATTCACATATTTAAGCTGTTCAAGCATTTCTCACCATCCTTCCGAACTCTCTGCCATCAAGTTTCAATCTCACACCCTCTGTAAGAGCTGTCAGTATCCACTCATACATGTTGTCATCTATGTGTCTTATAATCTCCAGTATCTTATAAAGTACCTTCAGTGATTCCGAATCACCAGTCACTGCTCCACCTGTAGCCTCTGCCATATCCTCGGCTACCTTCTTGATCCAGCCAGTATTCTTCTCAAGTGGCACTACAGCCTCAGCTCCATTACCCTCAAGGATACCAACCTGACCACGCTTAAGCACACCACCTTCAGCAAGTTGCGGAGCGTCAAGCTCATCTATTCTCGATATCGACACCTTTGGGATCTTATTCAAGACTGATATAGCCGAATTGATTGCCCGGATAAAGCCATTGATAATCCCTGTAGCTTTACTAAGTATCGCATTGACCGCTGATGTCACAGCACCAGATAATCCGTCCGCTATTGCTGTTCCGACCTTGCTAAATATACCCTTAATCTTCTGCCATGTAGAGCTAAAGAAATTCACCATCGGTGAAAATGCATTCTTTATACCAGCCCAAGCCTTGCCAAATATATCACTGAACCATGTGCCTACGGCAGAGAATGTGCCCTTAATACTTGACCATATTCCACTAAAGAACTCTGGTGCAGCGTTCCACGCCTTCTTGATTCCCCGCCAAGCTGCAGCAAATGATTCTTTACAGTTATTGATCGCTGTAACTATCAACTTGATAGCAGACTTAAGCGTTCCTGAAAGCATCTTACAATACCATTCAAGGATTGGTTGCAGCACATTTAGGTAATCTTCCATCAGCATCGAAAGTAATTCCACCAGTGGTGGTAATATCATATTGATAAGATCTGTCAGCGGTGTGACTACCTGCATTACCAAGTCGATAATCGGTGTCAACATATCCAAAAACGGCTGTAACAATTCAAGTATAGGCTGCAAAATAGCCATCAAAACAGGCAGTAAAGACTGAATAATCTGAGTCACCGGCGGCAAAAGCATATTGATCAGATTCGTAAGTGGCGGTAAAACCGCCTGAATAATCTGCATCATCGGTGGTAAAAGCAGATTAAGCAGTGTTGTCAGTGTTGTCAGCACAGGTCCAACCAACTGCAGAATCGATGGTAAAATCGATGTCAGGGTGCTAAAAATAGAGTTTAGAGCGGTTGATATCGACTGACCCAATTCCCCACCTATGCCGGGCAACAAGGTTTCAAGTATGCCAGGAAGGTTATTCACCAATTCGGACAGCAACGATGTTGCGCCCTGTATAAGTGATGGCAGTAACTGCTCAATAAGAGGCGGTATGTACGGTGCCAGCTTCTGTGCAAGACTTGATATACCTGTAACCACCCTCGGCAGTGTATCGGCTATCCTTGGTACAAGATTATCTGCTACAGCCATAGCCGAATCAACAAGGTTATTCATCAGTACTCCCATATCCTGAGATGGGTCTGCCATACCTATGAGCAGATTAGCCCATGCGGACTTCACCATGCCGATGGATCCCTGTATTGTCGTGGCTGCTTCTTTTGCGGTAGTGCCTGTTATATCCATGTTAGTCTGCACAACATGAATAGCCTCAATCATCTTATCGAATGACACACTATTGACGTTATCTGCTGTCACAGTCATGGTGTCACCGAGTACACCAGAATCATTGATAAGCCTTGCCATCTCAGATGCAGTACCACCATAACCAAGCTTGAGGTTGTCAAGCATGGTGTAGTTTTGCTTTGCAAAGCCCTGATATGCGTTCTGAATCATCTCCATACTGGTGCCCATCTTATTGGCATTATCTGACATGTCTGTTATGGCCAGATTCGCATACTCGGCAGCCTGCGCTGTATCGCCTTCCAAACCTTGCAACAGCGAAGCTGAAAAGCTCGTTACAGTGTCCATGTAATCATTCGCCGACAGCCCCGCCGTCTTATATGCATTATTCGCATACTCAACAACCTTATCTGAGCTGTCCTTGAACAGTGTCTCAACACCACCGACAAGCTGCTCGTAGTCCGCATACTCGCTTACAGCCTTAGCAGTAATGCCAGCTATTCCAGTGGCCATAGCTGTTGTCGCAACAACGGCTACCTTTGCTGCCTTGAGCGCAAACTTGCCGATATTGCCAAACACAGAACTCATCTTTTTGCTTGTCTTCTCTGCCTTGTCGCCAGTCTCTTCAATTTTCTCATTCGCATCCTCATTTGATACTGCGATTCTTCCCAGTATCTTAAATACTTCCAAAAGGGTCTACCCCCTTTCCTCGATAATAAAAAAATAGAGACACACGTTCTGTGTGCCCCTATGGCTTAAAATTTTCTATGATTGACATAGAATCCTTTATGGTTGCTTCAAGCTCGCCTCTGCTCTCAAATGCCCCTGATCTGACTGGCTGTGAACCGCCACCTGATGTGCCGTACAGCCTTGCCTTGAAGTCATTGAATGATATATTTTCCCAACACTTGTGAATATACATATCCCAGAGCTTATCATCATCGTCAAGACGCACAAACGTGCATACAAACTCATCAAAGCTCTGATTGTCTATCATCGTATCAAGCAGAGTGTACGGATCCGCATATCTGCGAAATATCAGATCCATGAACTTGAGATAGCCTACTGTCTCTTCTTGAACAAGTTTGAAACAACCCAGATAAAATCCGCAAAACCTGGAAGTGTGACCGCATCATACAACATCTGTGTGAATACAGAGAGGTCAAGATCTGCTACCTCATCCACTGTCATTCCTGACAGGTGTGACAGGCAGACAAATACCTCACGCTGACAGTCTGACAGCTTTGTCAGGATCACATCTACAAGCTCGAATGCAAGACCAATACCCACATTCTCAAGGAACTTCGATGTGTCCTCATCATCCTCACCATCACCAGAAGCCTTCTCACGCTCCTTGGCTATAAGCTCTTTGAACCCATTGCCGCTGAACGAGTCTTTGAAGTCCTTTACTCCCAGCTTACTGAACAGCTTCAAGAATGCGGCTATATCTGTTGCTTTGGGATTCCTAAGCGTATATGGCTTGATCTCCTGCACATCTTCTGTTGCCTCGGCATCTTCTACTACTTCGGTATTCTCTACTACATCTTTATTCTTTTTTATCTCGGTTGTTCCCATGATTATCTCTCCTTTTCTATGTCAATTAGTCTGTTACTTCTGTACTGGAATCTATAGACTGCTGAACCTGCTCCGTTGTCGTACCGGTAGGCAGATAGATGTGGTATGGCAATGTATCAGCTGCCGGTGACAGATCCGCATAGCACTCCATAGTCAGCGCAAATGTGCCATTCTCCTTGTTCTTGCCCTCTATCTCAAGGCCTGATGTACAGAGCGCATTGTCAAAGATCACGATAACAGGACGACCATCTAAGAATCTTCCGATATAACCGAAGTTCTCAATATAATCATCCTTTTCGATTCTTGCCTTGGATTCGATCACATCGTATCCTTCCGCTGTTGATGTGCCATTCTGTCCGATAATAGCCATCTTGATCGTCTCAGGCGACAGCTCCACCATATTAGTGTCCATCTGTGCTGTCTCACCTGTCTTAACTGCCAACTCCTTAACCTTAACTGATGCACCATCGACCTCTATATCCTTGAGCTCAGGCTTGATTGACAGCTTTGTACCGCCGGATGTTGCACCGATCAAAGACTCAGCAAAGTTCCATGTCTTTTTTGATGCGTCATACCTGAGCCCTTTGTGAATCGTTCCGGCACCAAACACAATGTTCTTCGGTGTCTTGTCTGTGATACCGGATGACTTAAACTCTTCATAAGTTAATGTATCTGCCATGATATAATCACCTTCCATTCTTATATTCTTTAATAGTCAAATTGATCTGTATACGTTTGAGGTCTGCATCCCCTGTTGGAATCGGTGACGCATTCCCATAAAAAACGGCAACCCCCGCACCACTTGCAAGGATTGCCGTTCGTTCAATATTCTGTTCTATCTTCTGTTTGTACTTCTCCAGGCTGAACCACGAGCCTCTTGTGAATCCATCTATGATGAATGTTATTTCCTGACATCCATCCTCTTCAGGAGTATCACCTTCAGAATATTCACCGACAAAGTATGCCTCTGGTGGGTCATCCTGCCACTCCATGAATGCGTATGGTATCTCAAGTTCATCTGTGAGTACACTGTTGATATATGATAATGTCTCGCCTGTCATGCCATCACCGCCTTACTCTCTGAATGTCTGATTGAGAATAGAACCCAGTCGCCTGATGATCTTGCCCTTTGTCTTGTCGAAGGCTTTCTGTAAAGGTCTGAGAGGCTTTTTACCATGAGTTGTGTGCCAGTTGCCACGCTCATCCTTATAGACCCATGGTTTTTTGCGTCCATTACCTTTCAGTGCGTATTCACCTGTTCCATACTCTTCCCAGATAGCATTCTCAAGAGGATTGCCAATAACAGCCTCACCCTTATCTTCATCGACATAGTGAGTCCATTCGCCTTTGGTGTGACCTGTATCAACTCTTGTCTGTGCTATCTTGGTCTGAGCCTCAACCTCTACAGCAGCTTCGTACAAGAAGGCTACAATCGAATCATTCAGAGCCGCCTCAACCTTTATTCTGTTGTCTGTGAACTCCACATATCCCATTACTGCCCTCCTGTGAACTTCAGATATATCTCAAGCTGCTCATGCATCCCCATCGGATCATCTATCAGCATGATGTCATATACCTGACCATTAACCACCATACGGCTGTTCTCAGCCTTGATCATGTCACTGAGACGTTTATAATCAGCTATGAACATGTGCGTTGATTCCTGCACCTTGGCATTGTATGTTGTGTACTTGCTGTCACCGCCTGAGAGATCAAGCCAACCGGTCAAGGTATCTTCTGACACCCATGCAACTTCCTGTTCACCTATCTCATTTCTGGTTATGCTCTTGATCTGTATGTCCGCAACTGCATTTCCGCCTATTCCTCTCATGTTCAAAACCTCGCTTTCATGTACGGCTTTAAAAAGCCAAGAAGCGACTTTGGATATCCCATGAGGGAATTGTCGCCATCCATGTTGAAATAGGTCACAGAGTGCCTGCTGATGGTCTCAGACTGCACACCAACCTTATCCCTGTTGTTCAAATCCCATGAAAGCATGTTGGCAACTCCCAGCTTGATATCCATCGGATATACTATCTTTGTCACCATGACGACCGGTTCGCTTACAAGCTCCTCATTCACCTCTATATGTCCATTGTCCATATCCACAGCTTTGATGGTGTACAAGCCATCGTTGTAGCGTGACTCTGACACCTGTATAGTGTCGCCAACCTTGAACAGCTCAGATGCATACTGAAAGCCTGTCACAGCGTCCACAGGAGCCACAAACCGCCTGTTCCTGTCCTGATAATTATTATTTGTATATTTTCTGATCAGGAGTTCCAGTGCCTGAAGCTTAGCCTCAAGCACTGAATCTTTCTCCTCGGTGTCTACATACTTCTTAAGTTCATCGACAGTCATGATCATATGACCACCGCCTTACTTCTTAAACTTAGCAAGTACAACCTTTGAAGCGTTGGTGAGTGCAGCACCATAATACTTAGATGCTGTGATATCATGTCTCTGCTTCTTCGGTAACCATTCGTGATCAACCTGAACATCTTTCTTGAGGAAAATTGTAAGAGCTGGAGCTTCCTCTTCTGTAAACTCGGTCTCATCTGAATCAGGCTGGAGCTTGATAATAGGGCAGAGATAATACTGTGAACCAGCTGCAAGGCTCTTAACCTTATCACCGATTACAAGCTCATCTTTGCATGTTGGCTGAACTGTACTAAGATGCTTGTTTGTGTCTGACTCAGCAGTTGAATCAGCCACTATAGTAATAGTTCCCTTCTCTGTGTCTTTCTCATAAGTCATGAGCTTGATCTTCTTTGACTTCTTTACCCAGCATGATCCAATCTTACCTATAGAGCCTGTCACAATAACGCTCTTATCAAACTTGTCCGCTGACTTAAAGTTGTCATCCTTGAGAAGCGTTCCCTCCTGTTTAGGGTTTATGAACATAACCTTCTCTATTCCATCCTCTTCATCCTCGAACTTTGTGTTAGCATCAACAATGCCATCATATCCGATTACTGCAAGAGTATCTGGTGTATATACATTCTCTGATGTGTATGCAGCATCAAGCAGATCATTATCCAACTTGCCTACAATAGACTTTGAAAGCTGAGTCTCAGCCTGTCCAACAGGGTTCCCTAAACCACTATTGATTGCTGTCTGATATATTGATACGCTCTTAGCTGCACACTTAATAGTGAATGTCTTCTTTGTTGCTGTGAGCTTAGATGCCTCAATTTCATCTCCTGATTCCGGATCAAAATCCTCAGCATCGCCGATATAATTCCATGATGGAACTGTCTTTGTATCTCCTGGTACACCCTCAAGGGATGTATCAACATGGGCATACTTTAAAAGCTTGGCCTGTGCCTCTACCTTTGCATCAATCATATCCCCCATTACTTCTGGGTTAATGAGGTCACTTACCTTTGTAATTGCCATATTCTTTCACCTTTTCCTTTCTACCTTACTTTGTTCCATGCATAGCAGCTTCATATAGCTCAGGTGTTTCCTGGGCAATCTTAGCACGCTCTGCATATGATTTCTTCAATATGTCTTCTCTCGTCAGTCCTGTATCTTTATTTGTAGGATCTGGCAGTCTATTCTCAATGATGTGCCTCTCGCCATCATCTGAGCCGGATGAAGCTGTGAATTGAGCTGGGAACTGTGTCTTTAAGTCTGTGAGCATGTTATCCCATCCCTTTATGTGGCCTTCATCATCAAGCTTAAGCTCCTCATTCTTCTCCTTGAGGGCTGTCTTGATCTTATAGGTCATATAATCAGTATCAACCGCATGAGCCTCAAGCAGAGCCACCTTGATAGCTGAGTTGACCTTAGTCTCCTCAAGCTCTTTCTGAAGCCTTGCATTCTCTGTCTCATAAGTTGATATCTTCTGCTGCATGCCCTCGTCACCCTTGGAAGCTTTCTTAAGCTCCTCAATGAGCTTATTTGCATTGCCAATCTCCGTGTCTTTGCCGGTGATCAGTCCGTTGAGCTTCTCAAGTTCTGAATCATACTTCTCCTTGCTGACGTACTTGCCCTCGGACAGATCTGTGTATCTTACATGCTTGAGCTTATCTGTCTCTGTGCTGTTCTTCTCGTCAATCTTCGCCTGTACCTGCTTATACAGGTCATCTCCTAACAGTTCCTTTAATTCCATTGTTCCATCCTTTCTGGCTTTAATCGTAGCCACACATGGCAGTTATCACTCTTGCCGGAGTTATTCTTTGTCGGTCACAGTTTTACTGCCTTGAGCCGATTTTGGGCATAAAAAAAGACCATGGTAAAAACACGGTCTGAATTATCTGCTATTCCGTTTCTACTTCACTATTATCCAGTCTTCAGCAAGACAATCGTTTATACTCGGCACCCACATGGAGTGTGAACCATCAACACATCTGATCTGCAGATATGGGTTACACTTGAATAAGTCACCCTCGCTGATTCCCCAGGCTTCTGCGGTCTGCTTGTTACATGGTATGCCATCAGGATATCCCTTCTGGAATACAACAAACATTCCTTTGCCATTCCAACCCTTTCTTGCAACTCTGAAGCCCTTCTTGAGCATTTCAAGAGCAATTCCAAACGTCATGTTGTCACATGGTCTGTATGCTTCGTTAAACTGCTTCTCCGGCGACCAGCTCTCATATCCATCTGAATATCTTACGAGATAGCCTTCATCTGCTGGATTTTCTTCCGCTGGAATCTGCCATCCTCTGTAATTGTTATAGTCGCCTCTTGTCATCGGTCTTGCCTCAATCTGTTTTGTTCCAATGTACTTCTGCATTCTTTCATCCTCCTATTTTTTGCATAAAAAAAACACCATACATCTCTGTACAGTGCTCGTAATCCATCTAGCATTATTTTCTATTCTTCTCCTATGTGTCTTTTGCCGGGTTTATATAGTTCTTCTATAACTCCATTGGCTATATCTCCGCCTACGTATCCTGAACCATACAACTTGTCTAAATGAGATAAAAATTCTGCATCACGAGGCAAAGTACCAAACTTTTCTCTTTGTTTATTATATTCTTCATACGATGTAATATTTAAAAATTCTTCTTTTAAATTCATTTTAAAGACTCCTCTACTAACCCGATTTCATATGTACTAAGGATTGTTTTATCTTTTTGATACACTCTGAAAAGCTCTGAGGTGGATTCCAATAAAAATTCAGTTTTTATACTTCCATCCGGATTAACAGCATCAGATATGCGGCTAACATATAACCTGCCTTGATATTCGCTAATAAATTTATCGCCATGCAAAATATATATTGCAAATTTTTGCCCTGCATCATTTTCGTATATTTCCGTAGTAATATTTTTATCGCTTAATCCCTCAGTTAAATATTTCTTATACTTTTCCACAACTTTAGGATTCAGCATACGTTCTTCTATCAGATGTCCAAATTCATGGTCTATATCCTCTTTCTCAGCGCCTTTGGCAACGTTAATAATGCCTTTTTTCACATCACAACTACTGCCGTTCTGCCCCATATTAAAGGTTACATCAGCCATTGCTTTCTGAACTTTATCCGGTAACTGTGAATATGCGTCAACAACAGCTTTTTCATCTCTAATAATGCCAGCATCAGACTTTGATGCCTTGAACATTATATCTCTTATACTATCACCGTTTTGGGTATTTGCAACATCTTTTTCATGCTCAATCTCAAACGACACCTTAAAGTACTTCGTCTGGTACTCTTCAAAATCCTTTGTCTTATCCAACCCGAAGTATTCCGCTCGCTTTCTCAGAGTCTGAAGCTCTTCATCATCCAGCGCCCACCTTGCTCTCTGCAATAAGCAACAACGGCAGTTGCAGTCCTCTGCCGGATCTCCAAACATTCCAGGAGCCTTAATCTTACGACCACCAACCTCAAAGGGCTCATCGACTTCCCGGATCTGTCCATCAAGCATCTGATGATGTTCTCTCGTTGCTCCGTCAAGAGTGGCATCCCACTGTTTCAATACATCTGCCCCTTTGCTTTTTGCAATATACATAGCGTCCAGCGCTGACTGTACCTGTATACGATGCCCTTCAGTCCTCGCAATGCGGATAGAGTTGTTATAAGCCTTCTGAAATGGAGTATTTGCCATGTGTCTTGAGAGCTTACCAGCCACCTCATTCCACGTTGAGCCATTTGCAATGCCTCTTGATACCTCTGCTCTGACCGCTTTCTTGAGGTATGTCACATCCTCGCCCATCTTGTCATATAGCGACTTACTGAGCTTGCTGTCCGTCTGAATAGCTCTCACAACTGCCGCCTGATCTATCGGCATGATGATTGGAATACCTGTCTTTTGCAGGTCATACATGACGCCTGTGTATCCGTCTCTGTAGCACTTCGTCAGGTAGTCAGACACAGTTGCATATGAGTTAGACTGCAGGTTACTCAGAACACCCTCAAGCTGCGCTTTCAAAGCCTCCTGATACTGTTTCTGATAGATGATGCTCTGCAGATTCTCCATATCAGTTCGTTCTGAAAGCTCTCTTATCTTCTGCTCACAATCTCTCAATGCCCGCTGATATACCTGTTTGAGTTCTTTGATTGCCTGCTTTTCTCTATTCAGTTGAGCTTTAATTACTTGCTTTTGTGCTTTATTCATCTTTTATCCCCAAAAACAAGGCTAAAATCTAACCTTGTTTTATGTCTACTGTACGCATATGTCCATTGTGAACGAATGCTTCTCGCCGGGTTCCAACGTTACCGGTTCGATGACCTCACGTGCTAACATCATTGCTCCCATAAACCCACCTGAATAGCTCGCATATAACCCTACCTCTGATATGGTTAATGGTGCATTGCCTGTATTTCGTATAACTCTAGTGATAGTCATAATAGAGCTTGAGAATTTCAATGGCACATCTTTGGTTTGTGTGATGATTTCATAGTCCTCTGTCACATTTTCAAGCGATATATCCGCTGCTGTTGCTGGTGTTGTGCCTGTTCCCAATACGATATAAACTCCGGTTGCGGATGAGCTAGGCGCATTTTTGAGTAATAATGAGTTAGGCATTATTGATCTTAGCCAACTATAACCTCCACTGGCTGGTTTGCCGTCTGTAGTTTTACACACATTATAATTAGCTGAGCTACTTTGACAATTTAAACTGACGAGTCCAGCAAAATTATTTGTCAACATATATATACTTCCTCCTTTAATCTAATGTATTATCTATCTCATGTGTCACTCGGCACTGCACCACGCCGGATATCATTGTTGTGCTTAATATCTGTGAGTTCGATGTACCTGTCGGTATCTTTCTAATATTCTCAGCCATCACATCCGCCGAATCTGTTGGTTCTGTAGCCACTCCTTTTTCAGTGATAGCTGTGGCTATCTTGGTATTTCTATCACTGACAGATTTTTTTACTTCTTCCATCTCCTTGTAAAGCTGTCCTGCAAGGTCTGTCATATACCGCTCTTCAATCTCACTCTCAACTGCTTCACAGCCCTCAAGAACCTTCATTCTTGTGAGCTTGGTGTTGATCTCGTTGATGATGTTACCCTCACTATCAAGCTTCTTGAAGCATACAGTAAAGCCGACAGTTCCCGGCATTGCACATGCAGTAGCACCTACCAACCAATCGAATGTTATAGTGCCTGCATCGCCAAAGAGGATACAATTCTCGATATAATACACATCTTTCTGCTCTTCTTCATTCACATAGTTGATTGATATCTGATATTCAGTGAGATCTATGCCCTTATACGCTGCCGGCACTTCAAATGTCAGCCGGTTTACATCTTTGTCATGATATACACCGATGACCTCGCCAGCCGGCATCTTCACCGCTCTTGTATCTAAATCTATCTTGTATCTTTTATTTTCCATCTGCTCCACCTCCGTTCTCGCCATCTGTATTGATGTTATCAAGCACCTTCTGAGTCTCTTTCGTGTTCTCCTCCTCATTCTTAGGCAGCTTGTCCTTGATCTCCTCATAATCAATATCAAGCCAATCACAGATAGCTTTGATAATCGTCTCATCATTAAGTATGCTTGCAACATTAAGTATTGTATTGATCTCTGTCTGCCTTACCTGAGCCTCTGTAAGTTCTATCTGTGCATTTTCCTGTGCATTGCTCATAATCTCATGAGCGAACTCAAAATAAACATCCTCGGCCTTATATGCCTTGTTCTCAGCCTTGTTGATCTCGTCAATGGCAATCTCTACTATCCTCCTCAAGAACTTTCTAAGAGCTTTCTCTATCTTTTTTGCCTTAAGGTCAAGGAGAGAATAAGCCGCCTTGATGGCTATATTCGTAGTGGCTGATGTGTCCTTGAGTCCGGCGGTATTCAACCCCATGCCGAACCTGTATATATTCTTTTCATCAAGCTCCAGTTTTGCCTGTCGTGCCTGATATGGTACATCAACAGTCTTGACATCTACGTCACCATCCTCGCCTACACCTATGATCTTCTTTGTTTTGAGGTTTGTCTGAAGCTCATTCAGGTTGTCTCCCTGAAAGCCTTTGATAGCATATAGTGGGGAATCAAAGTCTATGAGGTTATTGGACAGGCTGGAAGCCATCAGGTCATAGTCGTCTATGAGTGGCTTTACAGGCTTAAGGCTTGAGAACTGCTTTTTGTTGTTGTCCAACCGAAAGAATGGAATATAGCCAAATCCATCAAAGTAGGTGGCCTTATCTCCATTATTCTTTGTATAAAGTACATGAGGCTTTGGGTTGATTGGTTCAGTGTCATCTAGCACCACCGTCCCATTATCAACCTGGACATAATAATATGTCTGCTTATCATCCCAGACCTGTATTCTCTCAATAGTCTTGTGCCCTTTGTCTATCCTGTCCGTATAGTGGTAAATCGTGTATGCACAACCATCATCTGTGTCCTTAGCTCTTACCTCAATAACTCCGATACTGTCAGCATTTGCAAATGACATCATATCTTTGGCATTCTTGTATGCGTACATATACGCAAAGCCTTTGACCTGCATATCTGTGATAGCGTCAGAAAGCTCAGACATGAACTCATCATTGTTGTTGAAATACTTGTCCATGTGTTTCTGCAGTTCAGTGTCGTTGGACTTTACAATGCCATCCCCTGATAGGATGTACTGGGTGCACTGGTCAACCAGCTCTGTGAAGAATGGATGTGGTATCTTCACGTTGCTTCTGGTCTTGTCCTCTACCAGTTCGCCGTCCGCATTGTAATAGAACAATCTATACTTCTTTATGTCATGATCGCCGTCATAGTATCTTTCACCTGTCCGGGCGAACTGCTTCTTTTCTGATATGCGGTCACTGTCTATCAATTCTTTTATCTCGTCAGGGGTTAGCATTTTTTCACCTCTCTATACCAGCCATGTTCCCTTAGGCTTATCATTCTCATATACACCAGTCAGCGCATCCGGAGCATCATCATGAGCATTCTTACCCTCTTTCTGATACTTCCTTATTGCTTCCGCAAATTCTGGCCATCTGTCTTCCCAGTTCACAGGGAAGAGAACGTTTTGCATTACTCCTGTACTATTTGACAGGATCCTTGATGTCTTATTCTTTGACTGAAAGAACCACTGTATTTTAGTGTGAGTATTTCCCAAAGATTTCAGTTCTCTTATAACGTTTCTGCTGAATCCTCGACCGCCATTATTGCTCTCTATTAAAGCATTACCAACGTTATTATTTGTCAGCATCTGAGCTGTTGCCGGTTCAGTAACTTCCATTGGCTCTTTTGTGTATAAAACGTCAAGTATGTAATATGTACTCTCATACATGCCATAGCAAATAGAACACAGGTAATCACTACCTGTGTCTGCTGTATCTGTATAATTCAATATATATTTGAACAGGTTATTACCCTTGCTATCCCTCGGAATATCCGTATATGTCTTGATATGACTGTATAGTCTGCCCTTGACATCTATAGGCTCCTGCTGGTAATTTGCAAGGACTATATCCTTGTTCATATTCTTGGTCTTTATCTTGTAATCCTTATATGACAGGATAGCCTCACAGAGCATTGTCCCATCGTCTTGTACTGCCTTGTAATTGATATGAACTACATTGTCATAGTTGGCAAGTACATATCCGGCAAGATCTTTTGTTGACCATCTTGTCATAATTATGATGATTTTAAAATCATTCTCTGTTCTGGAGAGCATTGTATTGTTGAACCAATCGATTTGTTTTTGCAGCACTGATTCGTTGTATGCCTCATCACTATTTTTAATCAAATCATCAAGAATCATGATATTACAGCCAAATCCTGTTGCTGTACCTGTCGGAGAAGTTGCAAGGTAATTAGCCTGCTGACTGCCCTCAAGGCTCCATTTCTGTGCTGCAGCCTCCCCATACTTTATCTTTGTGCCAGGGAATATATCTCCATATGTCAGAATGCCCTCTGTAGGCTTTTCTGCTATAACATCCCTGACAGCCTTTGCAAATGTTCCTGACAGGGTCTCATTATATGATCCTGTCATAACCTTTTTGTCTATACCATATTTACCAAATAACCACTGAACAAATTTAGTAGCTGTTCGTGATTTTCCGTGTCTTGGTGGCATATTCACCACCATTATCTGTTGCTCTGCTTCTTCTACGAACCACTGTAGCTTATCCGCAAGATCATGCAAGAACGCTCTGTCGTTACTATAGAAATCAGGAGAAGTCAGCTTGCAATACTGCCAAAACTCTCTCCTTGATAGCTCTATCTTTAGCTGTTGCTGTAATAAAGGGTCATGCCTGTCAATCATTATCAATAAGTTTCTTCAATTCCTCTGTTGTAAGCCCCTCAAATGCATTTGGTGTGGTATTCTTCACTTCCACCTTTTCTGTGAACATACCCAAATGCTTACCCAGGAGCTCCAACGCCTGTATCTTGCTGTAAGGCTTTATTTCAAAGCCGTCTCGACCCTTTTTTATAACTGCAATAGCTTTCTTCTGATCCTCTGTCAGTTCATCCGTCAGAATAGGCTCTACTGTCCTGTATTTCACCTGATTGCCGTCCTCGTCAAGTACCGGGACCATATTCCCATCAACTTCTACCATGGCATCCTTTTCAACTACTCTTGCATAGTCAGATGCCTTTGCAAATGCGATAAGTGCAAGCTCATGTAATACGCTATCCTGAGTTATTTCTGTACGCTTTTCACGCTCTTTTTGTAGCTCAAATATTTTCTTTTGAATACTAACATTTACTAACAAGCGTGCTCCTTGCTCATTTGCTGTTTTCTTTGAATACCCTGCCCTTATAGCTGCCTGTGTGGCATTAAGGTCAATCAAGTATTCATCACAGAATCTCTGCTGTTTAGCTGTCAGTTTTGCCATAATGTCACACCTTCTTTCTGTTACTTTCTCACTCTCTTCGGAATCACAATCTTGTATAACGGCTTACACACACTTATTACCTCTCCACCCAGCTTTATAGTTGGCTGAAATTTGTATATCTTAGTGCACCTAACCATCACTTTTATCATGGCTATCGGTAAAGCCAATCTACCCAGTATTGGATGTATGTATTCAAAACTATATTCAGGCCTCACGACCTCAAACCTTTTAATCTTACTCATATCTCACACCTCAAACAAAATAGCCCAGTGGGGGAGAGATCAGCGTTCACTTTTCACAAGGGGAGGTACAACCACTGGGCATAAGAAAAGGGACACGACCGAAATGGCAAACAGTCATGTCCCTTATGAATCAATATAATTTTACCATACTAGTATACCACGTTTGCTAGGTGCTATGTGGTGCTAAATGGTGCTATTTGGTGCTGAGTTTTCCAAGACCTTAATTCTAAATGCCTCAAGTGCAAAACCATGTATATGTTTTGTCCTGCCATATGAATACTTCATTTCAACCGCTATATCTTTTAGTGTCTTGTACTCTATGTATTTCTTGAACAGGGTCTCCATGTACGTTATGTCGTCCAGCATATGTATCTGTCCTATGACCTTATGCTTGAGCTCCGTGAACCGCTCTATGTCCTCATGAATCTCTTTCTCAAGGTCAACATACTTTGCCACCTTATTGCTCATAGAATCAGCCTTGGCGCTTGTCTGCACCTTTTCTGCCGAATAATCAAATGCCCCTGTACAGGTTGCATCTTCCTTGAGTCCTGCAAGCTCTATCTTCTTCTGTCTGATCTTCACATCAAGAATCTCTACCTGTTTCAAATACTCTTTCGCTTTCACCGCCTCACCTCCTACTTGTTCTCCCGGATGGTGAAATCCAAGCCTGTTTCTTCCTTTAGTGTCTGTATCAGATCATCCCAGATAATTTCTTCATCACACAGCGCATCAGTCTTTAAATTAAATCTTTCGCAGAATCTCTCAAGCCTCTTCTGTCCAAAATCAAATTCATCTCGAAGTACCATGCAACTCATTATCAAAATACAATCTATTGTATTCAGTTTGATTTTATACACAGCTTCGTCAAGCTGCTTCTGGTTGACCTCAAGCGGAACAAACATGGCTCCTCTGACCTTGAGTTCTTTCTCTGCTGCTTCCATGCCCTGTGTCTTGATGACATTCATCAGCCATGCAGCCCCCGCCATTCTTGCTTCGTGTAGCTTTCTATCTGATTTTGCCATCCTCTCACTCCTTCCGGGTAAATCTTTTCATCAAGTGATTATATGGATCTGCCTGTGTCTTAAACCCTATCTGTCTTTCTTCAAGCGGATCATTGAGCTGTGCCCCATCAAGGAAATCTCGTAGTTCTTCTAGACAGTCTGGGCATAGATCCTTTGTCTCTACTGGATCATCGAACACATCAACCATCCTTGCCCTTATCGGCGCTCCGTGTTCAAACGGCAGGTCATAGAACCCGCCGCATCTATCGCATTTGCCTGCATATGCCATTCTATACGCTCTCCTTCCTTGATTCATAAGGTTTTGGCAACTTTCTCCAGGCTACTACCTTATCTGTAATCTTTGAGTATTCGTAATTATCACAATAATCATGTACTTCATACCAGCCCTGTGGGATCCACCAAGAAATACCATTTTCTGTATACTCCCACCCATCTAAGATATCATCATCCACGTTCCATTCTAAATCTTCCAACGAACAATTGTGATGTGGGATATATACCGCCTTAACAACTCGACTGTATATTTCACCTGTTATTATTGAGGCTTTTTCTATCGTTACAAGAACCTCATCTGAAGTAGTTCCCTTTTCACATTTGGGAACTGTGTCTATATTCCATTTGGCCATTATGTATCACTCTCCTTTATCAATTCCGGATTGTCAAAGATGTTGCCAACGACCTCTGCATTAACCATGTTTATCCAATATCCTAAGTCTTTGCGATAATTCCTGCTCTCTGACCAATCCACATAAAATCCTATGTGCTCCGTTTTTTGATTATCAAAGCAGCTTTGATATGCTCCATATCTGATTTGTGCATATGCATTGCCAAAATGATATTTTATAACATCATTCTCCCATATCAGCTTGCCGTTCTTATCTTTCAAGCCTGTGCACTGACAGATAGTATCTGGTCGCACTTCAAATGCAAATGGTGCCCCTGCTTTATTGCTGATATACCATTTATTTTCCTTACAATGTAAAAATCCTGCAACCCACTCTCCATTACAAATTTTCGCCTTGAATAGGCATCTATCTTTCATCTACTCCACCTCTTTCGCATCGTTCAAATTCTATTACCCACACCCACGGATTCGCACTCCAACCGTAGTAATCAAGGTCGGATTTCTTGATGGTGCTGTTCCACATTTTCTCAAATTCATATCTTAACGCTTCATGGAATTTTTCATCACTTATGTAGAGTATAGGGTTTTGTGGTGTTACAATACCTTCTTTCTCAATATCCAAGCCCCAACCTTTTCCGCATTCCTGCAACCGCTCCACCCTCACATCCGTAACCTTAAGCCAGATACGTGCGGCTTTTTTCGGCATGTGAATGGATGGCTTCCAAAGTAAATCTTTTGACATCCATAATTTATCATCTGCCTTGTACCAAAAGATGTTAGCTGCTGCCTGAATAAATGTTTCCCGGACATACAAAATATCACCCGGCTGATATGGCGGTATACATAACTTGCTAATAATCTGCTCATCCTCCACCTCTGGATGCTCTTTGTGATACGGACTATTCAGAATCGCTTCAACATCATGTTTCACAATTCGTCTAGTGCAACTCTTTCTCCCGTCCAAAATTGCCCGAACCATCTCAGTATTGAATAAAATCGGTTTAATTGACATCTACACCGCCACCTTTCACAATCTCGATTGCATGCCCATAACTTCTTGCTTTCTCTTTTCCCAAATTCCCGTCGTATGCATTCTCCCAAAACTTTCGCTCATTTTCTAACTGCTCCACAACCTTGTCCACATCGTAGGCTGTTGGCTGTTCCTTAATAAGTTTTTCCATCTGCACAAAACCTTCTGCAAGATTATCCGGTACAATATCCTTTTTCTCGTCATATCTGTTACCAATTTGCGGTAAAAGCAAGTCTGCATCAATCAATCTCATCTATTCCCACACTCCTATCTTCTCAACCTTGCCACGGCCGCATTCCACTCGTTTATGAATTTAAGCACCCACGTAGCCGGGTATGTGCTTACAGCATACTGTTTTGAGATAGCAACTGCTCTTGCCCAGTTCGGATCCTGTTTGATCTCATTTGGAATCTGTGCCATCCTTACACCTCCACTTCATCATCTGCCGGAAACCGGAACACCTTCGGTGGTGTGAAACAGAATGCCTGCTGATAGCCACTACCCTGTAGGATTCCAGGGCCACCATTACACGATATGTAACTTCCATACACCTTCGTCATATCTTCCAGTACCTTTTCTGCCTTTTCCCTAGAACTATATTCAGCCATAATTACACATTCTCCTGAATCGTCATTCCAACTGTATATTATTCTTGTTCCTTCACTCGTATAATCCATAGTGATAGTTCCATTTTCATACTCAATATCTATATAGCCCCAGCCTTTCTGACTAATTAACCTCATCACTCCTCAACCTTCCTTTCCGCCTCAAGCCATCTGCGGGTACATTCTATGCAATGTTGCTTACCCCTCTGACACACAATCTCGTCAAATCCAATCTCGTCAAATCCAACCTCACTCGGACACATGATGATCGGCGCAAGATCCGCATCACCAAGCGACCTGATGTAGTCGCCGTTGGTCATCGGCTCATAGTTGTCAACTGCATTCTTGGTGCAGTGTGCGCATGGTTCCTGTGACTCGTCTCTATATTTGTATTTGCAAGTTTTGCAATTCTCTATTCTCTCTGGTGTTATTTCCATCGTATTTCCCCCTTCCTGATCATCTCTCTTATGTCTGTGTTGCTGAAGCTCTCATGGTAGCCCATTTCACTCTGCATCAGTACATGGTGTTCATATGCCTCAACTATTGTCCATCGCTTCCAACCCCTCACCGGGATATTCTCCTCTTTTCCGTTCTTTGTGAGGATCTTCACCACCCGCCCAGGTCGGCAGATGGTGTTGAATATTGCATCTATCTCAAATTCTGTCATGTGTTCTCCTTTCTTTAAACAAAACACAACTGTCCGTTCTCTTCTTCGCCTATCCTCATGTTTGGCATCCTTTTTCTTACACAAAGCTCTGGAAGATTCGACCTCACCATCGCCGCCGGTATAGGTGGACAGACTGCATTTCCACATCTCTTAACCTGTTCACTTCTTGAATATGTCTTACCTGTGTTGTCATGATCTATGATGTAATCATCCGGAAACCCTTGGCACCCATATAACTCCTTTGGCTCAAGCATCCTGAGACCAATATCCACTATCTGATACTCAACGCCTTGGATTGTTACAAGACCGAACCGGTCTCTTGATGTCACTGTGTCAAGCGGCTGTTCTATGTCCTGTCCTGTACCCTCTCCGTAGTATTTAATCAAGAATGCTCTGACCTCTCCAAAATGTCCGGCTGATGTTGTCACTGTATGCAGCGGTTCTCTCTCATCCTGTCCTATCCCTGTCTTGTAAAACTTGCTGAGGAACGAAGTCACAAGGCCATATCTGTTTGAACTGTCCACTGTCATGATCGGATTCTCTATGCCTTGACCTCTTACCTCATCTGAATTGGTCTCCGAATGGTATTGGATAAGTGTAGGGCTTATGAGACATTGCTGATTCCCTGTGGTAATCGTATGTATCGGTTCTCTGCAATTTCCACCGGGATGATTGGTTGTATTTGTTCCCATATAAGGCGCAAGCCTCGGTTCTACAACTCCATATCCGTGCTTGCCTGTGATTGTCGGCATTGGATCTCTTATGTCCTGTGGCTTTCTCTCACCGCCGTGATTGCACTGAATTATAAACGGCTCCGGATTATCCAGAACGAACTTCTTCAGCCCTCTTGCAATCCTCTGCATAGTCTTTGGTGCAAGTGGCCTCACCGCCCGAATGCCGTACTTCTCCTTGATCTCCTCTGATGTATCAAAGATGCTCGGACATGGCAGGCTGAAATCAAGCTGTGTATATGCCCCAACATAAGGCTTGAGCAGTCCCGCCTTGACCTCTTCACTGTCTGCCGGTGCATGCGTAGGCTTTGGCCACATGATAGGTACACCATCACACCTTGCGATCATAAAGAACCTTTTTCTTTTAGTCGGTGCTCCGTAGTCTGCCGCCACAAGCTCTCTGAACTGTACCTCATACCCCAGCTCATTGAGCTGCTTTACAAATTGCCTGAATGTATCTCCTTGCTTTGCCCTTATCGGATGATGTCCTCTGTTGAGCGGTCCCCATGTCTTGAACTCTTCGACATTCTCAAGCATAATCACTCTCGGTCTCACAAGTGCCGCCCATCTGCATGCTACCCATGCAAGGCCTCTGATGTTCTTATCCTTTGGCTTGCCACCCTTGGCCTTGCTGAAATGCTTACAGTCCGGGGAGAACCAGGCAAGAGCTACCGGGTGTCCCTCACAGGCTTTCACAGGGTCAACCGCCCACACGTTTTCACAGTAATGCTTTGTGTTTGGATGGTTGACCTTATGCATCCTGATGGCTTCCGGATCATGATTGATTGCTATATCAACGCTGTACCCTGTAGCCATCTCAATCCCTGTTGATGCTCCACCACCTCCGGCGAAATTATCAACAATAAGCTCTCCATTTATCACTCGTCGCCCACCTCCAGAAAATCAAACAACGTCGGTGAGTCAACCTCATTCTCCTCGGACTGCAGATAGCCAACACCATCTCTGAAGTAATCCGGATTGAGCTCACATCCCTTGCCGAACCTGTGCATCTTCACCGCCATCATTGGTACTGTCATAAGACCGCCGAACGGATCATATACCACATCGCCCGGATTGCTGTACCTGTTGATAATCCTCTCAACAATATCAAGCTGCAGCGGGCACACGTGCATCGTTGCCCTTCGTCTGCTCTGTGTCGTGTTGAGTGTCCTCATCCTGTTGATGTCGTCCCATACCTCAAGCTGATTCCAAGATCCCGGAGCTACCACCATAAATGTAGCTGGAAGTCTGCCGTCAGTATCAAGATACTTTGCAAGTGCCACATGCTCCTCATAGTTGTATACGTGCTCTCTGCTGTACTGTCTGTACACTCTCTGTAAGTTATCCACAGATACACCCTCAAGCTCCTCTTTGCTTATCAGCCTGTCTCCTGAACTTCTCCAGTATCCATGAGCATCTATCTGCCACTGTGCCCTTGTGTATTCGTCTTTGGACTTTGTGACAGGCTCATCAGCATATGCCTTGCTGTGGTCCGTAGGCAGCTTACGGAACAGCAAAATGTATTCAGGGCATCCCACCCCCATCTTGGTGCCATCCTTGCACTGCTCAGTCCATCCGAGCCGGTATGTCTGGTTGTTTTCTCTTACAACATCCGTAACCACTGTTATCATTCCGAAATACTGGAAGCCATGACGCATATAGTGTTCTATACAGTCAGCGTGGAACGGCTCAATAGTCGGCATGCCTGTGCCTGTTGCATTTCCAAACAGCACTCTATCCTTAACGTGGATGGCTGCCACTCTTCCCGGCTTCAGCACCCTCAAAAGCTCCGGTGTCAGGAAGTCCATCTGTTCAAAGAACCGCTCTGTATCCTGATTGTGTCCGAAATCGTTATAATTTGCTGAATACTCGTAGTGGTTGCCAAATGGTATTGATGTGTGTATCAGGTCAACACTGTTGCTCTCCATTGTCCTTGTCTCTTCCACACAGTCGCCATACACAGCCTCATAATGCTTGCCTCTTACCGTTCTCTCTTCTCTTGTACCTTCCACACCCATCTTCCTTTCCAATCTCTCCGTCTTGTTTGCCGAATCAAGGCCATATTTCTTCACGATCTCGATCATCTTCTTGACCATGTGATTATGATTCTTCCACTTCTCGATCAATGCGTCCTTGATCTCCCGCTCATTCTCCATGTAGATGATGTCTATAACTACTGTGTCCTGCTGCAGAAACCTGTAACACCTGTGCACCGCCTGTATGAAGTCATTGAACTCATAGTCAATGCCAACAAATATCTCCCGGTGGCAGAATCGCTGGAAGTTACATCCTGAACCACTGATTGACTTCTTGGTAGCAAATAGCCTTGTCTTGCCATTGCTGAAGTCTATGACTCTCTGCTCCCTAAGGTCGTAGTCCATGGATCCGTATATGTCCACTGTCTCCGGCAGGGCTTTCTTGATAGCGTGCCTTTCTGCTTCCTGATCATGCCACAGAATAAAATGTTCCTCCGGCGAACTGTCAACTATCTCCTTCATCTTCTCAACCCTGGCATCTATGCTCTCACGCTTGATCTTTGCGGCTTCTTTAAGTCCTGTACTAGCCTGAGTGAAAAGCTCCATCTGGCCGTCCCTGTCAACTGAATCTCCGTAGTGTATTGGTATCTCGTGCCACCTCACATCCAGTGGAGGGAGCACATAGCCGTCATCGGAATAATCAGGGTTGATGTCTGAAGGTTTTGTGATGAACAGCGCCCAGCTACTTACCCACAACCAGAACTCATCCTCCATGTTCGGGTACAGTGTCAGGTTATTTGCCTTTGTTGAATCCCTCTGGAAAAATCTTGTAAGTGCCTGTCCTGTGTCCATGACTTCAAGATATCCAGCATAGTGTATAAGCTCCTTGTACTTGTTCGGTGATGGTGTAGCGGTCGCTACGAGCTTGTAAGGTACATTTTTGAACTTGTCAAGGAACGTCTGGTATGTCTTAGATCCAAATGATCTAAGCACGGATGCTTCATCAAGTGAGGTTGCCGCAAAATACGATGGATCTATATCTCCGTCTCTCACTCTCTCATAGTTCGTCAGAACGATCTGACTTGTGCTTGCCTCAACCTCTTCCATGGTTCGGCAATATTCTGGCTTCTCATAGCCCAGGAGCTCCACAGCATCCCTTGTAAACTCCTGCTTAACTCCAAGCGGTAATACAATCAACGCTCTACCGCCGGTATGTTCTGCTGCAAGGTGGCAAAACTCTATTTCCTGTGCAGTCTTGCCAAGCCCAAACGACTCAAACAAGGCTCTACGTCCACCCTTCAGCGCCCATGCCACCGCATCACTCTGATGTGGCTTTAGGGCTTTATTTATGCGGCTCTTATCGACCTCAAAGCCGCTGTCAGTAGCAAGCTCTATCTTGCTCTCTAAAAACTCTCTGTATGTCATTCACTTCTCAGAAACCCGCTATAGCATTACCCCGGCCGGAGGTTCGGCTCCTTTCGTGTGTTATTTATTATTCAGCTCATCAGCCAGCATCTTCTCAAGCTGTCCAAGCTGCTCAGAATGATCTGTCTGTTTGAAGTTTGCAAATCCATTTGGATTCACGTTCCGTGGCTGTCCTCGGCTCTTACCGTCATCCTTAAGCGCATATAGGCCTGTCCATCCCTGCATTATCGACTGATTGAGAATCTGTACCTGTTCATGCTTATCATGCGATAACGACTCCAGCTTGTTCATCATCAGCGTTATGGCCCTGTCGCTCATAGGCTTCTTGATGTCCTTACGGAACTTGATGAACTCTACGATGGCATCATTAAGCTCTGGATCATCGCTATACTTGACCGGTTCAGACTTCTTACGTGGCTTCTCCACCTCCGCATGTGCGCACGCACGTGCCTTAGTAGGAGTATGTATATACTCCTCATTATCACTATCATTATCATATTCATTATTATTATCGGCTTTTTTGGGTTCGGTTGGGTTTTTCTCGGTTTCAGAAATAACCGTTCGGTTTTCAGAAAAACCATTCGGTTTATTTGGGTTTTCCTCGGTTTCAGGATTATCCGTTTCCTTTGTAGGCCTGCCGCCCTTCTTGCCGTTTGATCTGTTGCGCTCACATTTTTCCTCATACTTGGAGTTGTCCTTGTCCATGCGTGCCTTGATAAAAGAAAAACACATGGCAAGTGCACTACCTTTTGGAAGATCTGGAACTTCGCCTGTCTCCTGGTAGTCCATCAGAGCAAACATTAACTCACCGACCTGCTCCGGTGGCAGCATCGACAAATGCTCTCTATATTCGGTATAAAAGACAAAGCTCCCTTTATTTCCCATGTGGCTCACACCTCCTTGATTCGTATTCCATACTTATAAAGCATCAACTTGCGCTTTATGATGTATTCCTTTGTTCTCATGCCCTTTGTATCTTCCACAACCATTTCAAATCCATCCCAGTAAACGAAGTCCGCTATGTATGAGCACTTACGCTCCAGGAGCTTTCCCGGTTTGAATCTGCCCTTGTTGGGGCCTTTTTCATATATCTCATTCGTGTGTTCTCTCTGAGCTGGTATCAGTTCAAATTCTCTCTGAAGCTGTAAACCGGTTATCTTGCCCGCTTTCTCAAGGATCTTTAACTCTGTGTATCTGTGTGCTTCTCTTTCGCTGTCAAATGTGATGCCGTCTATTACAGCTTTCCTGTTGCCGTACTTGGCTCTTGACCTGTTCCAAGCCATCAATGCTCCTTTCCCCCTGCCGCCCTCAAATAAGAGCAACAGGGATATATGCTAAGACATTACGTTACTGTGCTTGTGATGTATTAAATGTAATGTCAATGTAACCTACTTGAAACTTCCAAATAGTGCCGCCTCGGCAGCGTTCATCTCTGGCTGTGGATTTTCTGCCGGTGCTGGCTGTGGATCCTGAACACTGTTCTGTGTATTCTGAGTATCCTGTGGCTCTGCCTGTGGAGCCTGTGCTTCTGGTTCATTCATCTCTGTTGCTGTGGCTTCCACATACTCATCATTGTCATTCTCAACGTATGTAGGATGTCCCTCAGCGTCCAAGGTTGCCATGTCACCCTCAAATGCTTTCTGGAGATCTATGCTCATTACTCCCCACTTACTGATTAGCTGACGGAGCATTGTCTTGTAAGCCATTCCATCAAAATTCTTGTACCAGAATGATGAATACATCCATGAATCTCTCGGATCATAATTGCCAGCCTCATAGTCAGCATATGATACTCTCTGCTTCTCTCCGTACTTTGTCTTGACCTTTCCAGCGTCCTTGTAGAATGCCGGTGCATACTTGTCCGCATGAGCAAGCATCTGAGCCTTACTCCAGTACATTGCCTTCCTGAATCCGTTCACGAGCTCAAACATTGCATAGTAGCCGATTGTCTCAGCCTCTTCACGCTTGCCCCAGTCATCAACCATGAGATTGACCTTGATATCCTCGTTGAGTGGGTCGAAGTATTCCAACTCCCCTTCCTTGATTGCGACAACATTCAGTCTCTTATACTGACCAGAACGGATAGCCAGCTGAATATATCCCTTATATCCCATCTGGAACTGAGCTTCCTTGACACCAGTCTTTGTATTGTTGAATGGGACCATGTAATAGTGTCCGAGCTGTGGGGATGGTGAAAGCTGTAAGCTCTCGCCGAGAAGTGCAGCTGAAAGAATCGACTGATTCGTGCACTCCTGAAGTGTAGGGTTGGTATTATATGCTGATACGATAGCAGATATAAACCTCTGTCCATTCTTTCCACCAACCACCTTGTTGATCTGATTCTTGATTGCATCTTTTGTAAGATACTCTGTAATTCCCAGATTCTGCTGTGCTTTACTTTTTGCTACTAAACTGTTATTTACTGCCATTATTTTCTACCTCCGCTAACTCGGTTGCCAATTCTAAAATATCAATCTCGCTGTTATTCTGCTTTGCAATCTCTACAGCCTTGTCTATAAACTGATTTGCCACATCTGTTCCAAAATCTTCTTCAACGATAGATCGCACTCCGCTTATGGCTGTTATCATTTCAGCGATCAACATTATTGTTGACCTTTCCAACTGTACTGAACCTTTATTTAATACAATCATCTTGATCCTCCTAATGCATAATCATATCTTCTAACATCTTGTGCAGTACCTCTTTCAGAGCCTGTGGCATTTCCCTTATGTTGTCCTTGTTTATATTGGCTTTTGGCAATATCTTAAATAAAACATCATCTATGAGGTCACTCATAATCTCGTCAAGGTCTCCCTCAGCTTTGGACGCTTCCATGGCTCTGCTTATCATTTCTTCTGTAGCAACCTCTCCATATCTTTTAACAAGCGACTCTCTTAAACTCTTCATTGCAAGTGCTAATTCTGATATAAGCACAGGTGTTGTTCCTCTCATTGATACTGATCCCATTTCTGACTTAATCATCTTGTTACCTCCTACTTAATCGCTCTAAATGTTATATTTCTGCTCTGGAAGAACTCTCTCAGAGCCGTTGCATCTTCTGTTGTAAGTTCTACCTCAAACTTGACTACCATCTTCTGTGGTTCCGGCTGTGACTCCTGTACTGGTGTCGGCTGTACCTCCTCTGGTGGTGTCATAGCCTTTGCCATTGCGGCTCTCTGCTCCTCGGCAACCTTTTCCTGTGCCTTGCGCTCTTCCTCAGCCTTTCGTCTTGCCTCTTCTGCTGCTTTTCGTGACTCTTCCTCAGCCTTTCTCCTTGCCTCAGCTTCTGCCTTTGCCTTGGCAATCTCTGACATTCTCTTAGCCTCAGAAATGGCCTTGTTAATGTCTAATGTCTCCTTAAATACCTCTGTAGCCTCAAAGCCAAACTCCGGGAGCTGACTGAGTGTAAGCACTCCATTGCCGATCTCATACATTCTTGACTTCATTTGATCTTCTATACTCTTCATCGATGCCGATGCATTCAACCACTTAGGATCCCAGATCTTTTCCAACGTGACAAAGTTCTGGAAACCTATCTGAGAGAACAGATCTTCAATGGCTTTCTGCTTTTCAGCTTTGCGTTTCTCATCGTATGCCTTGACCTGTTCATCTATCACCGCTATAGGCTTGTCTATAATGCCTATGATCTCGTTGATCTGAGCCTTAAACACATTAAACGGCTGCATGTATTCTTTCTCTCTTCTGATGCGCTCATCATTGAGGGCTCTCTTCAGCTTGTTCAGATTGGCCTTGTCTGCCTTTGCGTCCTTGATCTGGTCATCTGTGTAGACAAGCGTCTCATAAAATGAGACCTTAGATGTAAGCTCAGCCTTGAGCTCCTCATAGTTAAAATCAATCTTCTCTGGTATCGCTACCTCATTAACTCTTAATTCCATTTTTAACCTCCTAATTCAGCACCAGCTCCATCTGGTGACTCTCCTTGTTCTCTCGCACCATTGCCATAATGCGTGCTGTCTGTCGCTGTCTCTCTTCCTCGCAGTCACAGTGTTCGCCCGGGTCCAGGCAAGCACCGCACTGTGGACATTCGTTGTAATACATTGCATCTCTCCTATATCTCCGGAAGTATCAGCGGCGGCTCTTTCTTCACCTGTACGCTCTCCCAGAACTCTCTCTCAGCATCAATAAGATACTGGATGTCATCCTCTACCTCCGACCGCTCTATCGGATAGTGTTTGGTCTGCAAATATACCTCTCCATCAATTTCAAACTTGAGCTGTGCCTTGAGTACCGCATATTCAAACTCTGTCACCATCAAGTAATGAAGCACCTGTATGTAATAGTTATCTGGCACTCTGTTATCCCATTTTTTCTTCTGACTTGACTGCAGGATCTCTGTGGTCTTGATCTCAAGCACACCATTGCGTCCATCCCGGTCCATAAGCCATCCGTCAAGGCTTGCATGCGCCCATGGGTACTTATCATTCGTGAACATGTTGTTTTCCACATATCCAACTTGATACTGTGGATAATCCAACTTGAATAACTCCCTCAGATGCTTTTCTGCCTCTGTTCCATACTTGACATAAGGCTTATCTGATATGTCCTCCGGCTCTATGCCGTATGCTTTCTCTTTAAACAGTTCCACGTTTGTCTTGTATGGGCTCATCCCAAAGATCGCCGAGGCATCCGACCCGCCTATCTTGGTTCTTGCCTTAAGCCACTCTTCATGACTTCCGAGCACCTTCATCTCAACCATGTTCTATTCCTCTCTGGCATCTTCAATGCTGTTCATAAGTTCAAGCACGCCATAAAGTCCCAGCTCCGTGAACACGGTTCCAAGCAAGTACGCCACCAATCCTACCGCCGGCAGTGCAAGCAGCACTTCTGCATTGAATATGATGTTGTATGCCAACAGCAAAAACAAAATGCTCATTATTACAAGGCCCACGGCCTTGACAGCCTTTGTGTCTAAGTTCTTCCTCTTCATTGCTTTTCTTCCCCTTTTCTGCTATGATTTTCTTGAGTTATTTCTTATTTGCACCGGCGGAACTGCAATTCCAAAGGTGCTTTTTTCGTGTTACCTCATATCTGATGTCATCTCACCCCATCCAATAGCTTTTGCAACTTTTCCGGGGTCAAATGGTGGTACTCTGTAGCCCTTATCAAGCTCTTTCTTATATCTCAGATAGTCAACCAATGCTAAGTAGTTCACCCATGTCACACCAGCTCCATCCAAGATTGTGTATGGTCCATATCTGCCATTCTGAACATATCTATCCAGATCAGATATTCTGCGGCTTGCGGTGCTCTGAGATATGCTAAACATCTGCATCATCTGAGCCTTACTGACATAAGGTGATGCTTTTATGTAGCTAATGCCTGTCACCTGCAGGCTTGATGTTGCTCTGCTCATTGCTCTCATCTCCTTTCCTGTGATATAATTGATAAAAAACTAGGGGGGGATCTTATGCCTGTCACAAAATCAGATATCAAAATATTGAATTATGTCCACCATCGTCATTTCCGACCTGTCACCTATATGTCTCTTTCTGGTAAATTCAGCAAGCATGAAGTAAACAATCTTATCAAAGGTGAACTCTTATCCTACGTTCCTGTAATCGTTGATTATCAGGGAATCCCATCGGAAAAGCTTGCCGCCGAATCTGCAATATCACTTACCAAAGATGGTATATATGTAGTTGAACAGAATCAGTGGTTTGATACCCAATATCTGCTTACGCAAATAATCGTCCCTATACTGGTTGGTGTTGCAAGTGCCGTCATCACAACAGTCTTATTACGATTACTGTAGCTATGCCTATGGCTGCTCCTATCAGTCCCATCACTCCAGGTCTGATATAATCGCACCAAAGATCTTCCATGAAGTACGGCTCCTTGAGCTTTGCTTTTATCTTCTTTATCATGCCTCTCCTTTCTCTTATCCGTTTAGTCCACATTTTGCAAACTCATATGGTAAAAAAATATTTTCCTCTGGGAATCCACAAATGCTTGCAAAGAGACACAAATCTGCTTTAGACATCTTAGTATTGTAGCTTTCCCAACTGCCTATAGTAGCTCTTGATACTCCCATTTTATCAGCCAATTCCTGCTGTGAAAGCTCTGCATTTACTCTAACGGCAGCTAATTTAATTTTAATTGGCAGCAAAAACTATCATCTCCTTTCATTGAGCATACTTGAATAATACTCCGCATTTTGCAAACTGTCAATACATTTTGCAAACTTTTTTTACTTTTTGCATTGCTATATTCCACAAAATGAGTATAATCAATATTAAAGGAGTGTGAAAGAGATGGGAACTAACCAATTCGCAAAATTATTAAAATATTATCTTAATCTTAATGGTAAAACTCAGTCCGATATGGTGAATGCATTGGGTTATGACAAATCTACTGTATCCGGCTGGTGCTCTGGAGCAAGAGTGCCTAAACTCGATACGATTATAGATATAGCAAATTATTTACATGTTGAACCTGGGGATCTGATTGTTGAAGGTGATTCAAAACCATCTTACTATTTTGATGAAGAAACTGCTCAGAAGGCACAAGAGATATTCGAGAACAAGCAGCTCTCTCTTCTCTTCGATGCCGCAAGGGACGCAGAGCCAGAGGACTTGGAGACAGTTCACACAATGCTCATGGCTCTCAAGAATAAAGAGAAACGATAATGCACATAAAACATCCCACTGATTTTGTTATTGTTTTTCTGATTACATTTGAAAGGGATGATTTCTTTGGAATATATAAACGTACAGATGATGGATTTAAAATCTACCAAGATTAAAGAAACCGTGACCAGTAACGAAGATGGCTCTTACACTATCTTCCTCAATTCACGATTCACTCAGGAACAGCTAAATGACGCTTATATCCACGCTATCGGACACATAGACAGGGACGACTTCAACAAAGGCTCTGCCGATGTTATTGAGGCTTATGCGCATGGATTGCAAAAATAATTAACAAATGAAGGGATATACTTATGCAAGAATTTCAATTTCTCTTATATAAAACAGAACAAGAGGATGTATCTGTTAATGCTTTGATAAAGGACGATACCATATGGCTCACACAAAAAGGTATGGCTGAGTTATTTGGTGTCCAGATTCCAGCCATCAATAAGCATTTGTCTCACATATTTGCCGATGGCGAATTAAACAAGGAAGTGGTTATTTCCAAAATGGAAACAACCACTCCACATGGAGCATTAGACGGCAAAACCCAATCAAAAGAGACTATGTTTTACAATCTGGATGCCATAATATCGGTAGGATATAGAATCAACTCCATACGAGCTACACACTTTAGAATATGGGCAACCAACATTTTAAAAGAATATATAACAAAGGGCTTTGTATTGGATGATGAACGTCTTAAACAGGGCAAAACCGCATTTGGCAAAGATTACTTTAGAGAACTTCTTGAAAGAGTTCGTTCGATCAGAGCCAGCGAACGCAGAATATGGCAACAGATTACAGATATATTCGCAGAGTGCAGTATAGATTATGATAAAAATTCACAGATCACTCATGACTTTTACGCAATGGTACAAAATAAATTTCATTATGCAATCACTGGACAAACTGCTGCTGAAAAAGTATATACCTCTGCCGATCACACAAAAGAGCACATGGGACTTGTTACATGGAAAAACGCCCCAGATGGCAGAGTTTTAAAATCCGATGTCTCTATAGCAAAGAACTATCTTGACGAAAAGCAAATTCGTCAGCTTGAACGTACTGTTACCGGATATTTTGATTATATTGAAGACCTTATAGAACGTGAGAACACATTTACCATGGAAGAGTTTGCCAATAGTGTAAATGAGTTTCTTACATTCAGAAGATATAATATTCTGCCTGACAAGGGATATATATCCTCAAAGGCTGCAAAAGCTAAAGCAGAGAAAGAATATTCGTTGTTCAACAAAAACCAAAAAATAGAGTCAGACTTTGATAAAGCTGTTAAGAAGATGATTGATAAAAATAAATAAAAGTCCAGAGCGTTGTCACTTCCCTCATAGCGGGAGGACGTTGCTAAGGACTTGTTATTAAATCCCCCAGGTGGTGGAACACCTGAGGGAAGTTACCCACAAACCGAAGGCTTATGAATAACGCTCTGATCAAGCTACATTATATCATAAGCCTTCTCATTTTAGTAGGCTTATTTTTTATGCCTATTTTTAGATAGGAGTTGATATTATGTGGTCAGAAATACAAAAAAATGGAACCGTAAAGTATTGTGAGAGGTACACAGATCCGCTCACAGAGAAGGTGAAGAAGGTCACTGTGACGATGCCTAAGGCATCACCGCAGAACAGAAACAAGGCGGCAAGGATCCTTGCCGGGAAGATTGAGAAAGCCGAGACTTCCTCTCCTGTCCGATCAGATACAACGCTCAAGGAGCTGGCTGATGCTTATATAGCATCATTGCGGCAGTGCAAGAGGAAAGAAAGTACAATTGTAACTGAGAAATCATATATATATCGTTGTGTAAGCACAATCGGTAATGATGTCCTCGTTGACAAACTTTCTCCCCGCTATATATATGATCAACTTCTTGCTACCGGTAAAAAAATCAGCACAATAAACGGATATATAAAATATCTGAAATTCGCTCTAAAATGGGGGGTGAAAAACGACTATCACTCAAATCATGATATACTATTAAAACTCGACTATATCAGTGAAGAGAGCTCCGACGAAATACCAGAGGTATATGACATCAGCAATGAATATCTGGAACATGATGAGATAACAAAATTACTTAATTACTTTATATGCAATAACCACTGGCAGGACTACTATATATCCTATTTTCTGATTCTTACAGGCATGAGGATTGGGGAGCTTGTGGCACTTGAAGATTCAGACGTGGATATTACATCCAAAACTATTCGTGTTACCAAGACTTACTACCCTGCAACCAAATACGCAACGTCAGCCAAAACAAGTGATTCAATCAGAAATCTTCATATACAACCTGAGCTTCTCTTACTTATAAAAAAACTCAGACTTTGGCGAAAAGAAACAATGTTTGAAAATGGAATTAAAAGCACACTTTTTATGCCGCACTTGAAGACAGGCGGCTATTTATCCTATGGAACCTATAACCTACACTTGAAGACAGCCGCCTCTGAAGTTCTTGGCAGAGAGATAACTCCGCACAAGTTGCGCCACACACACGCATCGATTCTGGCAGAAACTATGTCAGCAGAACAGATATCCCGCCGTCTAGGCCACCATGACGACAAAATAACAAAAGCTATTTACATTCATATCACTAAAAAAATGAAGCAAAAAGACAATGCGGCTGTCGACACAATATCAATTATCAACTAAAAAAAATGACCACTCAGTTTTCACACTGAATGGTCATCTTTTATTTTTTTGCCCCTAAATTGCCCCTAAAGGCTCTCTCACAATTGTCGTACACAGCATAAACCCTTGATTCTTCTAGCTATTCATACATTGTAAAATTATACATATTGTACAATTTTGTATCCATAAATATCCTACCACTTATCGCGTTAAAGTGCTACATTTTTATCCATACAAAAACAAAGGAGATCATTATGACAGACTTAAACAATGCCGAAACACAAACCGATGCCCCCTGTTCCGCCATCAATTATTGTAACCTCAACGGATACGAACTCACCGCAGAAGAGAAGATAATCTTTCTTAGTTCCTATGTATCCCGCATTGACAACGAGACAGTGTATCAGCCCGCAACCAGGGAATTTGTCCAGAATTTCAATGTAGATGCAGCCATCAGCATAATAAACAATTATGCCACAGCAGACTCATTTTTCAGAAGAATGACAGGTTCATTTCCGTATATCAAAAACTCGCAGCGTTTTTCATCCCCGGATATATATTTTCTTCTATTGGAGTTAAAACTGTACATCAACGAGAGACGGCGCGTAATAGCAAAAAATAATTCAGCGGACACGCTCTCTATCATTGAACAATACAAAAACCGTTACTCGTTCAACCAGTCAGCCACCCAGAAAATGGAAGCCCTGCACAGCATAAAAGGTTTCGCACATCCATCTTTCTTTGTGCCGGAAACCGTACTGTACATAAACGAAAACTCTATCCTGTACGTACACTCAGCTTTGCGCTATATCGATATGCTTCTCGAATACATGCAGCGGAATGACAATTCTATAGATTATGAAATTTATTCTTTTTTTCAGAACTTCAAATCCATGTTATTCAACAACGAGCACGACACAACGCCAACATATATAATCGAACAGTCAAGAGATTATATCTATAGCATTCTCGGAAATAGCAAAAGAAAATCTAAGATGACTGACATATGCAAATACGCAGCCTTCGTGGAAAGTCTCACAGAACTCGGTAACGCCATAAGCGCATCCAATATGAAACTCTAAATCCCCCTGTTTTTCAGAACATAAAAACAGCCCGTCGCTTATGCGACAGGCTGTTAAGAAGGGGGGAGTGGAGGATTCCTATGTTTTGGGGTTTGGGGTTATGGGGTTACATTACATCGTATAAAGGGATTTCTACGAATTTCGTGCTAAGGGAACCCTCCGTCTATCAAAATATAAGTGATTGTCTTTTTTATAACCAGAAGGCTTGTTGATCACAACTCATCTCCTTGTTATGCCCATATACTATCAAAACACTTTGAAATTGTAAATACGCAAAAATTTATAAAACGAAGGCTTTTTTTTGTGGTAATTTATCAACAGTTGCGCATTTCAATAGTTTTTAGAAGATTTTTGAATGCAAAATGATTGTTTTTTTCACGTTTGAACGGTTTATTGTTCATTATGATCACTTTTCGCAACAATAAATTTCAGATTATCGTGCAAAGCTGTCAAATTCGTTTGACTGTTGGCGAAGATCGGAGTGTTGTAATATAATAGTAAGAAGTCAATCATCTCGGAGGACATGCTATGAATGAAAACGATATTCTAAAGGGGCGGTTAAAGGATCTGGCAAATGCCGCCTTCCGCCAGAACAGATATACATATACTAATTTTCTGAGTGCTGCAGACATGGAAGTATTTTACAGCAATCTTGAACAGTTGTCATTTGCAGGATATACCATCTTTGGAGGCAGGGAATCCTGCGACCGCGTTATGATCGCCTTTGGAAATGAAGCCGACTGCGGCTACGCACCGGCTTTTCCCATCTGCACCATGAAGGTTTCCGCTGTTTCGGACAAATTCTCAGATGATCTGAACCATAGGGATTTCCTTGGGGCACTTATGAATCTTGGCATTGAAAGGGAGATGGTGGGCGATATACTGGTCACCGAATCCACTCATTCTGGCAAACACAACAATGCCTATATATTCTGTGTGGACACTGTTGCCGATTATATCGCAGAAAATCTGACAAAGATAAGGCACACAAATGTAAAATGTACTTTTTGCAGCACCCAGGATACTGATGAGATACAGATAAAAAAGGAACCTCTGCACATAATCGCAGCATCTGCAAGAGCTGACGCAGTGACCGCCACAATAACAGGCCTTTCAAGAAGCAGCACATCCCTGTTGTTCAGGGAAAAGAAATTTTCACTAAACAACAGGTTGTACGAAAACAGCAGCTACCAGTTAAAACCGGGCGACGTATTTTCAATACGTGGATATGGCAAATATGAATTTGTCGAGACAGGCAGCGCAACCCGGAAGGGCAGACTGAACATAGAATTACTCAGATATATTTGATCTTCTAACAACTAGCAATTGATCAGTTCATTGTAGTATCTTTTCACATCAGCGCGTCTTGTTGCGCTGATGTGTATACTTTTACCATTTGTCAGTATCATTTCATGAGCCGTGCATCTGCTCACATGATCCGGATTTACAAGATAGGATTCATGTGGTCTGATAAATCCCCCGTAGCCCACCTTCATGCGTTTTTCCATCTCGCCAATACTTCCATAAAAAACATATTTTTGTTCCGTTGTGACCAGATTTATGCGACGCAGTTCGCTTTCAAAATACATTATGCTCCGGGTATCTACACTGTATCTCACCCTTCCGGATACAAATGTGAATCTTCTCTCATCCCGGCTCCCCTCAACCGCCATCGTCATCACCTTTTTGAAATTTGCCGCATTAACAGGTTCATACAGAATATAACACGGTTGGATATCATACAATCTCCGGTTTATTCCTGCTGCTATCATCACAAGACTACCTACCCTGCGGTCTTTTTTCAAGACATCGGCCACATCCCAGGAACGATACACCACCACTACATCGTAAATTCCTTCAAGATCCATGTCGACCATGATCGCATGCACATTGTCATAATATCTCACAGCGCACACACATCCCGCATCTCTCTGCCATATACCCATGTACTCCTGCAACAACGGGCTCATTACTTTCTCCTCACTGTACACAGCAATCTTCAGCATATCTCCCTCCAAAGCTGCAGAAGCTTCCGCTCCTGTTCATCCCGGATAACGATTTCCTCCCTCGGAGTCACATCCTCCTCCATCACATCGATATCCCATATGAAATAATCACATGTGCGGTTAAGCACCCTCGACAACAGCACCAGCCGCTTCAGGCTCGGCAGACTTCCGCCATTTTCAAGACGGCTTATATATTTGCCATCTGCATAGATAAGATACCCCAGCTCCTTCTGTGTGAGGTTCATAGACTTGCGGGCATCCTTTATTCTCTGCCCAATAATAACACTGTTCAATTTTTTCTCCTCCCTATCCGTCCCCGCGGACAACAATATTACTTTACAATAAAATCGCAAAATAAAAAACCGCATCCCATGCGGACTTTCCACATAAGATGCGATTTTTAGTACACTTATTTACTAAATATTTCGAAAAACTTTATTTTTATTCTTATTTTGTAATTCCAAGCTTTATTGCCTCGTCAGCTACAGCCTTGGCAACCACCTTAGCAACTCTCTCGTCAAATGCTCCAGGAATGATGTAATCCTCCTTGAGCTCATCATCTGTTACAATGGATGCGATAGCCTTGGCTGCTGCCATCTTCATCTCTTCAGTTATGCCTGTTGCCTTGGCGTCCAGGGCACCTCTGAATATTCCCGGGAATACTAGAACGTTATTAATCTGGTTTGGATAATCCGAACGGCCCGTCGCCATTACTCTTACTCCGCCCTTTGCCGCTTCCTCAGGCATGATCTCAGGTGTAGGGTTTGCCATGGCAAATACTATAGGATCTGCTGCCATAGATGCAACCATCTCTGCTGTCACGATATTTGGAGCTGAAACTCCGACAAATACATCCTTACCCTTCATTATCTCGGCAAGAGAACCTGTCTGTCTGTCCTTGTTTGTAATCTCTGCCATCTCTGCCTGTGCCGGATTCATCCAGTCCTGTCCAGGACACAGAGCACCCTGCCTGTCCACAAGAACCACATTGCCTATACCGAGCTGAAGCAGAAGCTTACATATTGATATACCTGCAGAACCCGCTCCGTTGATAACCACATTTGCCTCGTCAAACGGCTTGCCGACAAGCTTTAACGCATTGATGAGTCCTGCTGACACAACGATAGCTGTACCATGCTGATCGTCATGGAATACAGGAATGTCAAGTTCTTCCTTAAGTCTTTTCTCTATCTCGAAGCATCTTGGAGCTGATATATCCTCCAGATTGATTCCGCCAAATACAGGTGCAATGCGCTTTACTGTCTCAACAATCTCATCCACATCCTTTGTGTCAAGGCAGATAGGGAATGCGTCAACTCCGCCGAACTCCTTGAAGAGTATGGACTTTCCTTCCATTACAGGTATAGCTGCCTCAGGTCCTATATCTCCCAGGCCGAGAACCGCTGTTCCGTCTGATACCACGGCAACCATGTTGCCCTTGCATGTATATTTGTATACGTCAGCCTTATTGTCACGGATCTTTCTGCAAGGCTCTGCAACGCCCGGTGTGTAAGCTGTGCTCAGATCGTCTCTGTTCTTCACTGCTACCTTGGACACTACCTCTACCTTACCCTTGTGCTCCTCATGCATCTTAAGACTTAAACTATTGTAATCCATGTCTGTTCCTTTCTGCGCACCCGCGCATCCTGTATTTTATCTACTGTATATATAACAGCGCCTCTCCTATATAGCGCTGCTCCGGAATCCCTGTTTTCCCCGGCAACACCGCTTATTCCATAATAACCTTGACTCACATTTTAGTCAACGATATGTGCCAGCATATGTACTCTGTTGAATGGGAACGAGAAGTAATATCCATCTGCAAAATCCGAAGTGTACTCAAGTATATCTCTGGCGATCTGTATGCCGCACTCCTCGCCTTCCTGCCTTGTGGCATTTTCACTGTATCTCTCTATAATCTCGTCCGGGATCTCTATGCCCGCCATCTCATTTTTCATGAACAAGGCATTTCTCCTGCTGACAAGCGGCATGATTCCCACAAGTATTGTCGCGCCGGTCTCAGCCTTCATGTCTCTGAGGATCTGTGCCTGCTCTCTGGAGAACACCGGCTGTGTCAGAAAGAATTCAGCCCCGGCTTCCATCTTTCTCTTTATTCTGTCTATCTCAAACTTTGTGTTAAGTCTGTTCTGGTTGATCGCTCCGCCGTAGGTGATCTTATCCCCGCTGAACACCTCTTCGTTCATAGACTGCAGCAGCTTCATCATTCCGACTGAATCAAAGTTGAACACGCTCCTGGTCGTCTGTCTGAACATGACCGGAACCGGATCACCTGTTATGACAAGGAAATCCTTTATGCCATTAAGCTGTGCACCGAGCACGCTTCCCCTTATGGCTATGGCATTCTTATCACGGCAGCACAGATGCGGCATGACCCTAAGTCCTGTCTCCTTATGCACTTTCTCCGCCATGAGTATGGAATCCGCTCTGGTTCTTCCCGATGGCGAATCAGGGAATGTCACCACATCCACATGTGACTGCTTAAGTATATGGGCTGCATCAAGCAGCTTCTGATCATTGACATCCACCGGAGGTGCCAGCTCCACAGCAATCAGCTTGTGCTTGTGTCCGTCGGCATTTTTTGTGGCTACCCCGCCACGCTCCAGACGTCCTTTGAGGAAATTGTCCTTTACAGCACTGTCAGCCTGTACCTTTTCCACATGAACCTTGGCAGCCTTTGCAATATCTCCGGTTTTCACCCGTTCCATGATCTGATGTATGTATTCAGGATTTGTTCCGCAGCATCCTCCTATGATATCTGCACCAAGCGCCGCTATGTCCTGGATCTTATCTATGAATCCCTCTTTGTTGTCATTGAACACCAGTCTGCTCTGTGTAAACTTCGGGTATCCCGCATTCGGCATGACTGATACAGGCTTTCCGCAGTCTATATCCAGCTTTTTCAGAAGCTGAAGCATATGGTACGGACCAACTCCGCAGTTGAATCCAACACAGTCCACGTACTGATTTCCTGCCACCTGGGAGAGCAATGCCCTTGCCGAAAATCCACAGTTGCTGTACCCAAACTGGTTCACGCAGAACGACACCATGACCGGCGTGTCCTTTCTTGCCTTCAGGTGCTTCACCACAGGCTCGAGCACATTGAACTCAGGAAATGTCTCAAACCAGATGATATCCACTCCCATGTCCTGCATCGCCTCACCCAGCAGCTTGTACTGTGACACCCTTTCATTCAGTGTGAGACCAGCATCCGCAGGTATCGGACCTATATCTCCAGCAATGTATACCTTTTTGTGATCCGTTCCAGCTTCGCCGTCCGCAGCCTGCTTCGCAAGCTTCACCGCTGCACGCACATTTGAAATGACATAATCCATGTCAGCATCAAGGCTCGCTGTATTTGCCGCAAATGTATTTGTCCTTATAAGCCCGGCTCCCGCCTTCACATACTCTTTATGGATCTCAAGCACCCGCTCCGGGTGGCGCATGTTTGCAAGTTCAGGGGCCACAGTCCCCTGCTCTCCGTACATTCCCACATAACATGTTCCAAATGCTCCATCCGCGACAAGTAATTTATCCTTTAAGCTTTCAAGTATATTCATCTAACAACTCCATCCTAATATTATTTTTCACCTGCGTCTATATCCGTACGATTATACAGTACTTTTTGAGCAGATGTATCTATTTCTGCGCTGAGTGCGCATTTATCTTTAGCACTTTACCATATTAAACTGTCCTATATAGAATAATATAGGAATTGCGATTAGTCAAATTTACGCTAAAAAATTGCCAGGTTCAAAAAATCTATTTGAACCTGACAATTTTATAATATCTGATCACTGGAGCAGCGTGTACTGCTCCAGATTCCACACGTCTGTCACAAGACCATCATAAAATTCAGGCTCATGACATACCAGAAGTATAGACCCCTTATACTCGGAAAGAGCACGCTTCAATTCATCCTTGGCATCAACGTCAAGATGGTTTGTCGGCTCGTCAAGCAGAAGCACATTTGTATCAGTGTTGATTAACTTGCAAAGTCTCACCTTCGCCTGCTCGCCACCCGAGAGGACCTTCACCTTGCTCTCGATATGCTTGGTGGTAAGTCCGCATTTGGCAAGAGCCGCACGTACCTCATACTGGGTATATCCCGGGAATTCCTCCCAGATTTCCTGCAGGCATGTATTCTCACTCGGCTTGACCTCCTGCTCAAAGTATCCAATGTGCAGATAGTCGCCAAGCTGCGCCTTGCCGGATATAGCCGGGATAAGTCCAAGCACACTCTTCAGGAATGTCGTCTTTCCTATACCATTCGTTCCTGTGATGGCTATCTTGTCACCGCGCTCCATGCGGAGATTCATCGGTTTGGAAAGCGGCTTGTCCTTGCTGTAACCTATCACCAGATCATCGGTCTCGAATATGACCTTACCAGAGGTTCTCGCTTCCTTGAAGTTGAACTCAGGCTTCGGTTTCTCACGCTCAAGCTGAATGACATCCATCTTGTCAAGTTTCTTCTGTCTGGACATAGCCATATTTCTTGTGGCAACCCGGGCTTTATTTCTCGCCACAAAATCCTTCAGCTCAGATATCTCCTGCTGCTGCTTTCTGTACGCAGCCTCAAGCTGGGATTTCTTTACCGCATACACCTCCTGGAACTTGTCATAATCGCCGACATATCTGCCCAGCTGACAATTCTCCATATGGTATATGATATTTACAACTGAATTCAGGAACGGAATGTCATGGGATATAAGAATAAACGCATTCTCGTATTCCTGAAGGTATCTCTTGAGCCACTCTATATGGTGTGCATCAAGATAATTCGTAGGCTCGTCGAGCAGAAGTATCTCCGGCTTTTCAAGCAGAAGCTTCGCCAGCAGAACCTTGGTTCTCTGTCCACCCGACAGCTCAGTTACATCCTTGTCCAGTCCAAGCTGCAACAGGTCAAATGCTCTGGCAACCTCCTCAACCTTCGAATCTATTATATAGAAGTCATGGCTGTCCAGAAGATCCTGAAGAAGTCCCATCTCCTCAAGAAGAGTGTTCATCTCATCCTCGTCAGTGACCTCCGCCAGCTTGTCACATATCTCATTTATCCTCTTCTCCATATCGAAAAGTCTGGAGAACGCATCCCTCAGCACTCCGCCTATGGTCATGCCCGGCTCAAGGACCGTGTGCTGATCCAGATATCCGACCTTCACATTCTTCGCCCATGTCACTGTACCCTCATCCGGCATGAGACTGCCCGTCACTATATTCATGAAGGTTGATTTACCTTCACCATTTGCGCCGACAAGCCCTATATGCTCGCCTGCCAGAAGTCTGAATGACACATTTTCAAATATTGCCCTGTCACCAAATCCATGGCTAAGGTTGCTTACATCTAATATCATAATCTCTCCTTTTTACTAATCCACCGGCTTTAAATACATTACAGACAGAGCCGGAAGATCAAAGCCGAAGTCACCGCATACGCCCTTGATACTCTTCACGGTGTCTTTAGTGTTTCCACCGTATTTATTCCAGTCCGTGTTCATGAGAACTTTCATGGAATTGCCCTCGCCGTATCTGAAATGATAATCCCTGTATGTATTTCCTGATAGGTTCATGACTACTACTATCTTATTTTCCTCAATAACTCTCTGGAATATATATACAACATCCTGCTCTTTGCCACAGAGTATCCAGTCAAACCCGTGAGGATCATCATCCCACCCTGACAGCGCAGGCTCTTTCAGATAGAGCTTATTCAAATCTTTTATAAATCTGTTAAATGAATCGTGGTTCGGGTATTTCAGTATATCCCAGTCCTGCTCACGCTTCTCGTCCCACTCTCTTAGCTGGGCTATCTCGTTACCCATGAAGTTAAGCTTCTTGCCCGGATGCGCATACATGTAGGCGTAGAGCGCCTTTGCATTTGGGAATTTCTCTTCATATGATCCCGCCATCTTCTGGGCTATGGTTGCCTTGCCATGTACAACCTCGTCATGCGAGAGTGGCAGCATGTATCTCTCATTATAAAAATACATCATGGAGAATGTCAGCTTGTGATACTGGTCGCCTCTGCAAAACGGCAGAGTTCTGAAGAAATTCAATGTGTCATTCATCCAACCCATATCCCATTTGTAGTCAAATCCTAGTCCGCCGTATCCGACTTCCTTGGTGGTTCCCTTGTAGTCCGTGGAATCCTCGGCGCAGAGAATACATGACGGGTGTCTGTCCTTAAGTCCCTGGTTAAGCCCCTTTATAAACTCAACCGCCCTGTCATTTACACCTCTAGACTCGTCGCCCATCCAGTAGATTATCCTGCTGATGGCATCCATTCTTAGGCCATCAAAATGATACTCTGTGAGCCAGTAATTCGCCGCACTCTTGAGAAATGTCTGAACTTCTCCCTTGGAATGGATGAAATTCTTACTACCCCACTCGCTGTAGCCCACATCATCGGTCGGATGCTCATACAGATTGGTTCCGTCATACTTTGCAAGTCCATATCCATCCAGTGCAAAATGCACAGGCACATAGTCCATGATGGCACCTATGCCGTTCTTGTGAAGCGTGTCGATGAGGAACTTCAGGTCATCCGCCGTTCCGTATCTAGCCGTCGGACTGAAGAATCCGGTATTCTGGTAGCCCCATGACTCATCACATGGATGCTCCGAAAGCGGCATAAACTCCACATAATTGTAGCCCTGCTCTTTCAGATATTCCACAAGCATCGGTGCTATCTCTCTGTATGTATACCAGCCCTCAGCAACTCGGTCAGTCTCAATGACTTCTTCCGGTGTCAGCTGTTTTCCATTCTCATCATACACCGGCTTGCAGTGCCATGAGCCCATGTGCATCTCATACACATTGAGCGGACCACCCTTGCACTCATTCCGTGTCCTCATCCATCTTGCATCGCCAAATGTATACTCATCCATATCTCTTATTATAGATGCAAATGCCGGTCTCAGCTCCATGCCGAATCCATACGGATCACAGTGATCCACACAATATCCATCTCTCTGGTATATCTTATATTTATACATCTGTCCGGCCTTTGCCCCCGGCACAAAACACTTGAAAAAGCTGCCATCGTAACACCTCTCCATGGCAGTCTCTCCCCATGAATTGAACTCACCTGTAACCGTCACCGACTCCGCATTCGGTGCATACGTCACAAAGTCCACTCCTGTCACTGCTTTCCTCCTGCTCTTGCCCACGTTCTCCTTCACAACGTGTGCGCCGAGCTCATTGTAGGCATCAAAGCACCTTCCCGAATAAAACTCATACAAATCCATAACTTTTCCTCCATACAAAGTTAGTATTCAAGTTCCATCATCCAAGCCCTCTCAGTCATTTCTTGACTGTAGTAAATTACCTTCAGTATACCGTTGCACATCCGCTATATGAATATTCGTTTTTTGATAAAAGTAAAATAATTTACTCCAGGCAATTATTGACAATTAGATTTAATATGTATATACGTTTTTTTGACTATATCTTTCTTTTGTTGTATTCTATATTATAATGCATAGAGCATCATCAGGGCGCTTACAGCCATTTATAATCATTACCCGCGTACAGCTTTTGTATGATCAGAAAGGAGCTTTTATGGACAGAAGGATTCAGCGTACACGCAACAGCTTATTCAGCGCATTTATCGAACTGCGTGCCACCAAACCTGTGGAGAAGATCACAGTGAAGGAACTCACAGAAAAGGCCAATATCAGCAAGCAGACTTTCTATCTGCATTTTCAGGATATATATGATCTGTCGGAATACCTCGAAAATGATGCTCTTCTGTCCCTCATCGGTGACATTCCAAATCCAGAATATATGCTTACCAATCCTGCAGAAGCAAGCAGGCAGTTATGCAACGCATTTATCAACCAGGGACATTTGTTCTCCATACTCTTTCCTGATGACAATAGAAGCTACGGAGTCCTGACCAACAAGCTCGACGCCCTCATCAAGGAAAAGATATATGACGTCCGTCCCGAGTTCAGAGATGACCTTGCCAAGAATGTTGAGGTGTCAATGTTCGTACAAGGCTGTGCTTATACTTTCCTGAAATACAAAGATCAGGATGCCGCTATGGTCATAGATACCCTTGCTGGAATCATAGACAGGGCAACCAGAGCGTAAATAAATGGCATGTGAGCTTTTCAGACGACAAGCTCGCATGCCACATATTCATAATTCACTTTCTCTCTCCTGTTTATCTTAAGCTGATATCCTTTATCTATACCACCAGAATGACCTGTATCAGCATTTTCATCGGAATGTACCTCCAGCACAGCATATACAGTTTCGCCTCTGCCAGCAAGCGTCTCATATGGATACTCTGCAAGCAGCCTTCCTTTTCGCACCTTCTCACCATCACCACATGTAAGTCTTATATCTACATAGCTCTGTGTCCTCTGCCATCCGGTGTCGATCTCTGATATCAGATATATCCTGACCACGTATCCTTCCTCAGATGTACACTCTATCTGACCTTCTCCGGCTTTACTATATCCAGCCTTGCAGTCAAACGGCGCTCTGATCTCTCCCCGTGTGGCTCGAATCGCACACAAGCCGACACTCCCGTCTCCCAGGTTCTGTAGGCAATGTATATCAGATACGCGCACAACATCACCTTCAACAGGCACATACACCTTCTTAAGCACTCTTTCATAATCGATCTCAGCCTCCTGTTCAATATTATCTTTCCTGTGTCCATCTATATATCTTCCAAGCTCTCGGCATATCCTTTCCACCTGATCCTCATAGAATACCTGCACCTGCCTGCCCTTTGCCAGTATTCCCAGAGCTCCTGTGGCTTTCAGTTTTCTCCTGTCCACCAGCGCCCCGTTGTTCACCGTAACTCTAAGTCTTGTATCACTGCTCCTCAGACTGTAAATATTTGCTGTTCCTCCCAAAGCTCCAGCAATGGCAATGGCTACAGCATCACCATCGATGTAGTTATCCTCCGATGAATACTCCCTGTCCTCCCGCTCATCCTGACTATCTTCCAGACTGCCTGAGGCATTTCCCCTGACGTATTTTCTTATCCATACGGTCAGACATACCGCAGCCGCCAAACAGACAATCACCAGCACCATTGCCACCATAAACTCATTTTCAATATTATTGATCCCAGTCAAAGCAAAAAGGACATCCATATCCGCATTCAAATTTCTCATAAGAATTCCTCCTGCAAATATAATGTCCTTCTCTTAATTTTAATATTCATTTATAACTTCCGCAAACCTGTTCACATCCGCTTCCGGCAGCCTGTATATCTTCTCTATCTTGTTCTTAGTCATCTCCAGAATCTGCCTGTCAAACTGTGCACCTTTTATGTACTCAATCGTCTTGTCCGGGAACACGAAATAGCTCTCCGCCAGGCCAAAGGCTACACCGTCCTTTGCATAGTAGCCGCCATCCTGCATATGTTCAAATGCATAAAGGCATTTGTCGATATACTTGTCATTCACAAAGTAGCACTTCAGCATGATAGCCACGAACCTGAGTCTGAAGTCATCGGACATATCCTGCCAGGTTCCTACTGCGATGCCTCCCTGTCCCTCTGGAATCTCTGCCTCCTCCTTCTTTCTCCACGCAGGATTCAGCTCGGAATCTCCCATATACTTCATGATGAATTCCCACACTATCTCCGGGTACATGGATGCCGCCACAAATGTACTGCAGAACGAGTCACACACCCACCAGTTGTCTATCTTGGGAACAAATTCATCGGCATATGCAAGTATCTCCTCCAGCTTGCCCTGTGCGAATCCAAGGACAAGCCCCTGAATGACCACATCCTCCAGCGTATCATCCGGCGCATGCTTCAGATACTCCTTCCAGTTTATGTCGGCTATCTGTCTGGCTATCTCCTTCAGGTCATCCAGCCTCACACCTATTATATTGCCACAGCCCGGAAGGTTCATGGCCAGATATTTGCCAAATTCCGGATCCATGTGCTCATACAGTTCAGACCTAACCAGTCTGTTCACATCCTCAAAAGAACTGCTCTCCATCTTCCTGATCTATCCTTTCTTCTTACAGCTAAATTTCTGCTCAATGGCTAATCTTATTCTTTTTATACTGTATTTACAGGCTTTCCATTGAGAAACGCCTCTATATTGCCACCCGCTATATTGAGAAGTCTCTCCCTGACCTCCTTCGGTGCCCAGGCGATATGTGGTGTTATGATCACATTCTTTGCCGTGAGAAGCGGATTGTCCGCCGCCATAGGCTCCTGTGCTATGACATCCACCGCGGCTCCAGCTATACGTTCCTCGTTCAGGGCATCTGCCAGATCCTTCTCCACTATGCAGCCGCCTCTGGCAGTGTTTATGATGAATGTAGTCTTCTTCATCCGGCCTATCGCACTCCTGTCTATCATTCCCTCCGTCTCAGGGAACAGAGGACAGTGTATGCTTATCACATCCGACTGTGCGAACAGTTCATCCCTCTCAGCCCAGCTTATCCAATCGCCATCCGGCAGGGCTTTCCTCGTCCGGCTGTTCACCAGCACCCTCATGCCAAATGCATGTGCGATCTCAGCCACCTTCATACCTATACTGCCATAGCCTATGATACCCATAGTCTTGCCCGCAAGCTCCATGGTCGGCATCACACTGTAGGAGAAATCCTTACTTCTCACCCAGCCACCGTCCTTCACTGACGCATCATGCGCCCCGACCCTGTTTGCCAGTTCCAGAAGCAGTGCAAATGTAAACTGCGCCACAGCATCCGTACTGTATGCCGGAACATTTGTAACCACTATGCCGTGCTCATGTGCCGCCTCCACATCGACCACATTGTAGCCGGTGGCAAGCACACCTATATATCTGAGGTTCGGACAGGCCTCGATCACAGCCCTGTCTATCACCGTCTTGTTCGTTGTTATGATCTCCGCATCGCCTATCCTTGAGACCACCTCTGACCTGTCGGTTCTGTCATACACCGTCAGCTCGCCATACTTGCCAATACTGTCCCAGCTAATATCGCCGGAATTCGCCGCACATCCATCCAGAACAACTATCTTCATGTCCATCACCCTGCCTTATCGTATATTGTTGTTCTATATTTTACATCAACTGTCTGATTTTTTTAAAAAAATTATAATATTTTATTCAACTATACCATATTTTACACCATATACTTCACGGTAATTTTAACATTTAACACAAAAATGCACAAATATTTCTGTACGGATTGAATAATTTTATTGAAAAATACTGTCAAACACATTAAAATATAAGTAACGTGCATTGGTAACATATCAAAACGAATGGGAGGTTTGAAATGGACAAAGACACATTAACAAAAAAAGTATTGGAGGTTTTTTCTGATATTCTTCCAGACATAGATGCGGGCAAGCTGGACATGACTGCAGAACTCACCACCGAATATGGCGTGAATTCCGTTTCCATCATTCAGTTCATCGTCGGACTTGAGCAGGCTTTTAACATTGAATTTGATGATTCTGAGCTTGCACTTGGCCTCTACTATGACATGAACGATGTAGTCAAGGCTGTAGCAGCCAAGGTCAGCTAACATCACGTAATCTTAATATGAAATGGAGGTAATAAGCACATGAGCAAAAAGATTTTGCCAATAAGCTATCCAATGATAACATCCTGGCAGTGGCATGCCACACTTTTCTCGATCATAGGGGACGACGAGAAAGCCAAGAATTGGATATTCAGCAATTATATACAGTTAAGATGTTACAACATCGAAGAGATCTTCACAGGAGATGAGATGCTTCTTGCAGATATGATGCCGGGAAGCAGTTCACTTAAGGAATGCCCTTATCTTCTCTTCTCTCTCATGACAAAGGAGCAGGTAGAGAGCTACTGCGGAGATATTCTCACTTTCATCAAGAAGACCATCAATCTGGGCGGATATGTATACGGAGTATTTGACGAGGCTAAGATCCTCTGCGATTCCGGTGCCGACTACAAATTCCCACACGAGCTCTTCATCTACGGATATGACGACGAGGAGCAGCAGTTCTATGTTGGAGATTTCACATTTGGCGAGCATTATTCCTACTCAAAAGTATCATACTCAGATGTGAGAAACGGCTACGACACCATCACAGCCCAGGAGGATCATATTTTCAAGGACGACTACAAGGGACGCCGTGGAATATACGTGATCCAGAAGAATCTGGCTGATACATACTACGAACTCGACACACAGTATATCAAGGATACCATCATCGAGTACCTTGAGTCAAAGGATACCAAGAATCACTTCCGTATGATGAGGAATCGTTTTAAGGACACAGTATTTGGGGTTGATGTCTACGATGCGGTTCTGAAGCAGATCGGCAAGCAGCTTTCAGCAGAGGATCCAGACTTTGATATACGTGCTCTTCACATCCTGTATGACCACAAGGTTCTCATGATGGAGAGACTCAAGTACATGATGGATCACGGATATATTGAATTCAACGGTGATATCCTGAATGATTATATGGAGGTTGAGAACACCATGCTCACCGCCAGAAACCTTCTCATCAAGACTTCCATCACAGGCAAGGTTGACTGTATGGACAGATTTGAGAAGTACCTTATGGGTGCAAAAGAAAAAGAGATCGCAGTTCTCAACAAAGTTGTTGAACTTCTGTAATCTCATATCATTCTTTTCATGTTTTCCCTTTGCGGGGCAGTCCTATGGCTGCTCCGCATTTTTTTGCGATTTTACATTATTTTATAAATAATTTCTTCCAAATTATCATTTACTTCTATATACTGTTTAATAAATGATTTTTACGGCAGTTCAGGAATACCTGGCATTGTCACATTGGAGGTTTTTATGAATATATGTGTATACGGCGCGTCAAGCAACGACATTGACAGATCTTATATAGAAGAAACAGAATATTTAGGAAGGGAAATCGCCAAAAGAGGCCACACTCTTGTGTACGGCGCTGGAGCAAATGGGCTCATGGGTGCAGTGGCAAGGGGTGTATATGAGGAAAATGGCACCATAATAGGCGTCACTCCTTCATTCTTTAATGTTGACGGAATACTGTTTGAGAATGTCTCCGAGCTGATAACCACTAAGACCATGAGAGAGCGCAAACAGATCATGGAAGATAAGGCAGACGCTTTCATCGTAACGCCCGGCGGAATTGGAACTCTCGAGGAATTCTTTGAGATCCTCACGCTCAAGCAGCTCGGACGTCACGGCAAAGCAATCGTAATTTTCAATCAGAACGGATTCTACGATCATCTTCTGTCCATGCTCAAAGAGACGTCGGACAAAGGCTTTATGACGCCTGCGACCAACGAGATATATACCGTCATGGATAATTCAGATGAGATCCTTGACTATCTTGAAAGCTACAAGACAGACATAGGTCGTGTATTCAAGTTCTGATAAGCTTCTTCACAGCTTCAATAGCCACACGTATGGCTTTATCGGTGTCGTGTACCTCAGGATTCGGAAGACCGGCTGCAGCCCTCTCCTGATTCGCCACCACAAGGAAGCACGCACCAACCCTGACCCGCAGGAACGCTCCAACTATGAACAATGCAGCAGATTCCATCTCAGAGGCCTTGCAGCCCATCTTCTTCCACGCTTCCCATTTGTTCATAAGCTCATATCCAACCGGCATGATTCCCGGCGAATGCTGTCCATAAAATGAGTCCTTGCTCTGAACCACACCTGTGTGTGCCGTCACTCCAAGTGCTCCTGCTGACTCTCTGAGCGCATTCACCACATCTATATCCGCAACCGCGGGGTATTCTATAGGCGCATACTCTCTTGACGTGCCCTCCATCCTGACAGCTCCCGTGGCGATCACCACGTCTCCGCCTACGATCTCAGTCTGCATACCGCCACAGGTTCCAACCCTGATAAAAGTGTGGGCACCGGCGTGCACCAGCTCCTGCATGGCTATGGCCGCCGACGGGCCGCCTATACCTGTGGACGTGACACTGACCTTCTCTCCATCCAGATAGCCTGTATACGTGACGAATTCCCTGCTGTCCGCCACCAGCTCCGCATCTTCGAGATACGCTGCTATCGCCTTACATCTCTTAGGATCCCCAGGCATGATAACATACTGGCCTATCATATCCTCATTTACCTTTATATGGTATTCCAACCCCTGATCCGCTTCGTATATCATAATCATCCCTCCTGACACTTGTCTCACAGCATAGGAAAAGCAGGCTTGCAGAAAATCTGCAGCCTGCTTTTCTAAGCTTTCTTATGTATCCTATAGAATTAGCACTTAAACTCATCAAGCTTTGCCTGAAGCTCTGGTGCAACTTCTCCATGAAATTTCACTGTAAGTGGCTTCTCAAGATTTAAACTGAACACACCTAAGATTGACTTTCCATCTACGACGTACTGAGCTGATGAAACGTCAACATCATTTGGAAACTGATTCAGGTATGCAACAAACTTCTTGATGTCATCCATAGTGTTAACTTTAGCTTTCATCTCTGTAATCTGCATTGGCTGCGCCCCCTAATATCTCTTAATATTTATAAGGACATTCTAACACTCCATCAACGAATGTGTCAATGCATACAGACCACGAATTAGCTATGAAAATTATTGTAATAAATACTCCTTATGCAGCCAGCATAAATGGCTGTAATGTATTTATAAACGACTCTGTCGCTCCGTTATAGAACTTTACTGTGAGTTCCTGATCAAGTCCAAGACTGAAAACTCCCAGTATTGATTTGCCATCTACAAGATAATTCCTGTTGGATGAATATACATCAACGTCTCCATCATATTTTCTCATTGTCTCTACAAACTGTCTTACCTGCTCTACTGAATTGAGCTTAACCCTGATATTTGTTGATTCCATGATAATTACCTCCATTCCTGTCCGTAATCAATGTTCAATTTATACTACTTTTTGGAATAATTTGCAAATTACAAAATTGTAATTTTGTAAACCAATTTGTGCAAATGGCTTGTTTTTATTAACCTAAAGCGCCTTTTCAGGTTATTTTTTAGTCATGTTGTATAAATTCAGGAATGTTTTTTTACAAATATACTGTCGGGTGGAGATCATGGTCTTATATATTTTCGTCTATTTTTAATTATTCTCAAATGGTATTTCTATTATGATATGCTTCTTGACTCGTCAATTCTCCCCAATTACAATAATACTTACATGCAAAGCCGTTTTCACGGCTCATTTTGACGAAAGGGCGGGCACAAAGCCCCATAAGAACATATATGAACCTACTTACAATAAAAGGATTTTCAAAAGCATACACTGACAAGATTCTGTTCGATGACGCAGACTTTTCAGTAAATTCAGGAGAAAAGATCGGTGTCATAGGCGTAAACGGCACGGGTAAATCAACTCTCCTCAAGATCATAGCCGGCATAGACGAATGTGATTCAGGACAGTTGTCAAAGGGAAACAACGTGGTCATAAAATATCTTCCACAGACCCCCGACTTCGCAGAGAAGGTCAGCATATACGACTATGTCATCACTGCAAATGTCGACGAGGAGAACAAATGGAGCATAGAGGGTGATGCCAAGGCATTTCTTCACCGTCTCGGATTTGACGACACCAGCCTCATGGTGAGCACACTTTCAGGAGGTCAGCGAAAAAAGGTCGCTCTGGCTGCGGCACTGCTGTCAAGATGTGACATTCTTGTTTTGGACGAGCCCACCAACCACCTCGACAACGATATGACAGAATATCTGGAGGATTACCTTAACAACTACAAGGGAGCTCTGGTCATGGTCACCCACGACAGATACTTTCTTGACAAGGTGTGCAACCGCATAGTAGAGATCGACAAAGGCAAAACCTACAGCTACAATACCAACTACGAAGGCTATCTCATGCTGAAGGCAGAGCGTGAGAACATCGCACTTGCCACTCAGAACAAACATCAGAATATCCTGCGCAAGGAGATCGCATGGATGCAGAGAGGTGCTAGAGCCAGAAGCACAAAGCAGAAAGCCCATATCCAGAGATATGAGAAGCTTGCAAGTGAGGAGCTTATAAAGGAAACTCAGTCGGTTACCATGAGCTCAATCGCGAGCCGGCTGGGAAACAAAACAATAGAGCTCTCCCATATAGCCAAGACCTGGCCGGGCAGACCAAGTCCGGTCATAACGGACTTCTCATACAACTTCCTGAGGACTGACAGGATAGGTGTTGTTGGCCCAAACGGCTGTGGCAAGACAACGCTCATGAAGCTCATAACCGGTGTCACCAAGCCGGACAGCGGAACCATAGAGATCGGAGACACCGTAAGGATAGGATATTTCTCTCAGGAAAATGAAGCCTTGGATCCCAACATGAAGGTACTCGACTACGTCAAAGAAACCGCAGAGTATATCCAGACCACCGAAGGTCTCATGTCAGCATCCACCATGTGTGAGAGATTTTTATTTGACGGCACTCTGCAGCACCAGCGCATAGAGAAGCTCTCAGGAGGCGAGAAGCGAAGACTGTATTTGTTGAAGGTTCTCGTATCATCGCCAAATGTACTGATCCTTGACGAGCCGACCAACGATCTGGACATTTCCACACTGTGTATACTTGAGGACTATCTTGATTCCTTCCAGGGCATATTGATAGTCGTATCACACGACAGATATTTTCTGGACAGAGTCATAAGAAAGCTTCTGGTGTTTGACGGCTGCGGCGGGATCTCACAGTTTGAGGGCGGTTATACCGATTATTATCTGACCCACGGTTCATTTGCCAACAGCGCATCGGCAGGGGCAAATACCCAGACAAAGCCGGAGCGTGTCAGCACAGCGGACAAGGAACCTGCCCAGAAAAAGAAAACGCAGAATCCATCCGTGAAGAAAAAGTTCTCCTTCAATGAGCAGAGGGAATATGACACCATAGAGGACACCATCGCCCGGAAAGAAGCTGAGATAGAGCAGACGGAGACCGATATCAACAACTCTGTGTCAGATTTCGTGAAGCTTAACGAACTCACGCAGAAAAAGGAACAGCTTGAATCAGAGCTGGATCAGCTTCTGGAGAGGTATGTGTATCTCACGGAGCTGGCGGAGTCATTTGAAAAGAACTGATCACATTGATCATTTGCCAGAAAAACGGGAGACGCGCTGCTGCACATCTCCCGTTTTTCTTCAATCGTCACATCTGATGTCTCACTATCCTGTATTCATCATCCAACTGAAAATACGGACAATTGTCGTAGCCTCTTGCCACAAATCTGGCAAAGTCATCCTCATCCATATTCACCAGGCACTCATAAAAATCATCTTCGTCATCGTACACATAGTGTGCACACATATCGCAACTGGAAGCCATGTGTTTCCTCCTTCCATCCGTTAACCATCAGGTTTTTACTATTATACACATATGCGAAGCAAAATCCAACCGCTTTAACCCATTTTCTCTGGCAATAATAACCATAATGTGTTATTATTGAAGGAAGTATATAAAGGGGCTTTGCATAAGCAAAAGAAGGAGTGTGTTCCAGTTATGAAGAAAAAATTTCTTGTACTGCTGCTTACGCTTACCATGATATTATCATTTTCTCCATATGTCGCAAAGGCGGCGGATACAGATGATACGGACAGCAGTAACAAAACCGATACCATAGATGGCAGAACTTATTTCTATGACCAGTTTGACAACAGTGCGTACAGAACCGTCTACAAACAGATCAACGATGCAGCTCAGAAATTCAACGAGTCGACATCCAATGCTTCTTATCAGGACGGCGGATATTACACAGCATTTACATTGTCGGTCAGCAACAAAGACTGGGAAGTTATCGGAAACGATGGAATGGATCAGATCGTCAACGCTGTACTCGCCGATCATCCTGAGTATTTCTGGATGTCCGACAGCTATCAGTGCAAGCAGGAATCCTCGGGAGAACTCAGATATACAGCTCTCACCATCGAGTGCTATTCACTGTATGCCAACGGAGATACACGTTCCATATACAAGAACAACTTTGACCTGACCGTCAAGAATTATGCAGCTTCTCTGGATGAGAGCGCAAAGGATTACGAGAAGGTATATCTCATACATAATTCGATCATCAACAAAGTTTATTATGCCTCAGATGCAACATCTAAGAGCAAGGACAACATATACGCATACACCGCAGACGGCGTGTTCAACTCCAAGTATCAGTCGGCAGTCACCTACGGATATGCAAAGGCTTTCAAGGCCATTATGGATTACGTCGGTGTGCCATGTCTGTACATTGAGGGACAGAATTCAGATCTTCTGGACGACTCGATGGACACACAGAAGCAGCTCAAAGAAGAGAGTTACATCAACAACTGTGCATGGAATGCCGTTTATCTCGGCGGAGAGTGGTATCTCATCAATCTCGGTCTGGACGATCCTATAACCACAACAGGTAAGGAGGCATTGTCATATACATACTTCAATGTAACCGACGAACAGGCAAGCAACCTTACAGCCATCACATCAAGACTTCCGGGTATACCAAAGTGTACCGGAACAAAGTACTGCCTCTCAAAGGTTCAGGCAGATCTTGAAGCGGATGGACTGTGGGAGAAGTCAAGCTACAACATAATCGACAAGATACTGGACAAATACGGTTTATCCGTAGTCCTCATAAGCATAGGTCTCATCCTGCTTCTGGTGGTAATGCTCATCAAGAACATACACAAGAGCAGATCGAAGAAGAAAAAGGAAAAGGTTAAAAAGACCAAGACAACAGTGGTTGACAACTCAGAGCTGGATGCAGAGCTGAGAAAGCCGCCTATCTCATAAAATACTAAAATCAAAAAGCTCAATGCTTTCGGATTTCATCCCCGTCAGCATTGAGCTTTTTTCTGTCATTTTTCAAGATATTTTATTTCGTTCACACCCTACTCATCAAAGTTACTCTTGAGTACATTTACGGTGATCTGTCTGGACGCCTTGTTGCCTGCCCAGTCCTCCGCTGTGAGAGTCACTGTTACGGTTCTCTCCTTGCTTGTGTCCACATCCTGAGAAGCTTTAAGCGAATCCTGCACATCCGGATCCTCATCTGTGACATTGTAATAATCACTCCAGTTTATATCCGTTCCCATAGAAACGTCTATCTCGTCCGGGCCGTCTATGTATGGATTTACCTCATCAACAACATTTATCACAGCCTTTTTTGTCTTGCTTAACTTTCCACGTCTGATCTTATATTTGATGGTGTACTTACCAAGCTTATCCGGTGCAAATTCTGAGTTGTCATATTCCAGCCTGGCATCATTGCTGTCCGGCTCAATATAGTTTGTTATATCAAATATATCACCCATATTATAATCCGTCTGGATCTGCTTGACCCTGAGCATGCTGGATCTCATGATCATCGTGATCACAAGTGCAAGCACTATTCCAACCACCAGAGCCGCCACGACCATCATTTTCGTATTCAGCTCATATCGCTTCTTTTTATTTCTGCTCTGCGCGGATTTTTTACCGGAACCTGTTGACGATCTGCTATTCGCCGGTCTCCTGGTCTTGCTTCCTGAAGACACGGACTTCACCGACTTTTCAAGTGGACGTCCCGTACTTGTGCGCCTTTTGTCCTGCGCAGTTGCACTTTTCGGACGACTCGCCGATGATAAGTGGCTGCCCGATGCCGGACGATTTCCCGACACAGGACGGCTGCCTGATGCTGACCGACTGCCTGACGCTACTCCCTTGCACGGCTGTGTCTTTTTCACACTGCTCGTTGTTGCACGGCTCACAGTTCCCTTATGAGCTCCTGCGCTCCCTTTATTCTGCCCCATATCCTGTCTGTCTGCCAATTTATATTACCTCCTAAAACATTTGTCTTAACTTTATTCTCAGTACATTATACATAATATTTTACACCCATACAATCATTTCGGATTGCAATAGTTGTAAATAAGTGAGATAATTCAATGAAGACTTACCTGAAAGGAGTATTATATATGTCAATCAATAATCTTAGTTCATTTACGAAGGAGCGTCTTGGTCTCTGTATTGAGAACGATACCATAGATAACAACCTCTACGAGGAATACGGCGTAAAGCGTGGACTTCGTGATCTGAATGGAATAGGAATAAATGCCGGCATCACCAACATTTCACTAAGCCGGGCGTATACAATGGAGGACGGAAAGCATACTCCTGCTGACGGTGAATTATATTATAGAGGTTACGAGATCCGCCAGTTGATAGACGGATTTACAAAGGAAGGACGATTCGGTTTCGAGGAGTGTACATATCTGTTACTGTTTGGAAAGCTTCCGGACGAGAATGAGCTTGCCAAGTTCAAACAGGTCCTCAACCTTGCATACGACCTTCCACACAACTTTATACAAGATGTCATAATGAAGAACCCTACCAAGGATATCATTTCAAATATGACCAAGAGCATCCTTGCCCTCGGATCATACGATAAGTCTGAGACGGATATATCTCTGGACAACGTTCTTCAGCAGTGTCTTATGATAATAAGTGTATTCCCAAGACTCGCTGTATATTCTTTCCAGGGATACAGACATTATGAGCTTGGCAAGAGCTGTTATATACACAAGCCGGATCCTGAGCTTTCATTTGCGGAGAATATCCTGAGCATGCTCCGTTCAGACAGAAAGTACACACAGCTTGAGGCAAAGGTTCTCGATCTTGCCCTTGTTCTCCACATGGAACACGGAGGCGGAAGCAACTCTACGTTTACAACACGTGTTGTCACATCATCTGGCTCAGATACATACGCCACAGTCGCAGCAGCACTCTGCTCACTCAAGGGACCGCTCAACGGCGGTGGAGACCTCAAGGTCATGGAGATGATGAAGAACATACACTGCAATGTCGAGGATGTTACGGACGAGGAGCAGATCCGTGAGTACATCAGGAAGATCGTTCGCGGCGAAGCATTTGACAAATCGGGCGTGGTATACGGAATGGGCCAGCCTGTATACTCTCTGTCAGATCCAAGAGCTGTCATTATCAAGGAGTATGTAGAAAAGCTCGCCGAGGAGAAGCACGAGAAGGACGAATTCAAATTATACGAGCTCATAGAGCGCATCGCACCTGAGGTCATTGCCGAGGAGCGCAAGATCTACAAGGGTGTGTGCATCAACATAGATTACTATTGCGGATTGTTATACAAGATGCTCAAGATCCCTTACGCCCTCTACACACCACTATTTGCCATTGGCCGAGTGGTTGGATGGAGTGCGCATCGTATGGAGGAGCTGATCAACAGCTACAAGATAATGCGTCCGGCTTATCCAAGTCTTGTAGAGCCTAAGGACTACGTACCTATCAAAGACAGGTAATATGCCATGAACAATTCTGATAAATTCAAATATTCTGTCGTCAGGAGCAGGCGCAAATCTATCTGTATCGAGATAGACAGAGACCTCAACATAAAGGTTCGTGCGCCCCTCAGAATGACCGACAGTCAAATCCAAAGCTTTGTGGATTCCAGACAAAACTGGATCCGCAGCCATCTGGAAATCATGCAGAAAAGAATTTCCAATATGTCAGACGAAAAAAATCCAAGCACTGCCCTGACAGATGCCGATATAAAGGCACTGTCAGAACAGGCTCGGATATATATGCCTTCACGTGTAGAACATTTTGCTCAGATAATAGACGTGACTTACGGAAGGATCACCATCAGGCATCAGAAGACCCGCTGGGGAAGCTGCAGCTCCTCCGGTAACCTGAATTTCAACTGTGCACTGATGAACACCACTCCCGAAATCATAGACTACGTGGTAGTCCACGAGCTGTGTCACAGAAAGCAGATGAACCACTCCGCACTTTTCTGGGCCGAGGTAGAAAAAGTACTCCCAAACTACAAGGAGCTCCGTTCCGCCCTCAAAAATTACAGGTGTTAAAGCCTCTACCACTCCATAACCACAGCGCCGTATGTGAGCCCTGCGCCGAATGCCGACATGGCGATCTTGTCGCCGCGCTTCAGGCCGTGCTCTCTCACGAGCTGGTCGAGAAGTACAGGTACACTCGCCGCAGACATATTTCCTGTGTAGTCGAGAGTCGTAGGGAACTTCTCAAGCGGTGCCTTAAGTCTCTTGGCAACAGATTCAATAATTCTTACATTTGCCTGGTGGAGTACGAAGTAATCCACATCGTCAACGGTCATTCCAGCCTTGTCAAGAGCCTCCTGGAGGCACTTAGGACACTGTCTCACCGCAAACTTGTACACCTCCTGTCCATCCATATACAGATAGTCATGATTGATCTCATCTTTTACAAATATATTGTTAGTCTTTCTGCTCTCGCAGTTCAGCACCATACCCTTCTTGCCGATTGAACCCTGGACAATGCTTATGATTCCCTTGTCAGACTCCTCTATATAAGCGGCACCTGCGCCATCTCCAAACAATACGCATGTACCTCTGTCATTCCAGTCAAGTATCTTTGACAGCGTCTCCGAACCTATTACAAGAGCATTCTTCACAAACCCTGTCTCTATATACATCTTTGCAACATTGAGGGCAAATACAAAGCCCGAGCATGCCGCATTCACATCAAACGCAATCGCCTTATCCGCACCTATAGCCGCCTGAACCTGACACGCCCCGCTTGGTGTGTAATAATCCGGAGTGACTGTGGCAAGCACTATAAGCTCCACATTCTCTGCGGACTTCCCTGCCATCTCAAGTGCCCTCTCAGCAGCCTCAACAGCCATGCTCGTCGTTGTCTCCTTAACAGCTATTCTTCTGTTCTTTATACCTGTTCTTGAAGATATCCACTCATCAGATGTATCAACATACTTTGCAAGCTCATCATTTGATACCTCTTTCTCCGCAAGGTAGCTTCCTGTTCCTAATATTCTGATTGCCATTATATATTTTCTCCCTTTTATCCGTTATTCTCTTTATTCTTCCTTGTCTCCAAGCAGCTCAGTCACATACTCGCCCCATTTTGTGAGTTTCTTATATCCCTTAGTAAACATGGATGGCTCCACCGTATCGTCATATCCAACTGCAATCCATCCTATATCATGCTTTTCCAGATATCTGGTAAATTTTATTCCAAATACATTTCTGGTGCCCTTCAGCTTCTCATTCTTGACCTCGACATCATCGTCTGCATATCCCCACTCTGTCACTATAAGAGGATAACTTGTCACATAGCCCGACAGGAACTTCTGCCAGAACACCTTGTCCGGGTAAACATGAACAGAGAACGCAGTATTGTCATTCTTCACGCCGAGCTCGTCAAGCCATCCGAGATCATAACAGTAATCCGGACTTCCAACGATTATAAGCTGCTTTGCGCCGGCATCCCTTATAACTCCTATAAGGCTCTCCGCGCATCTCTTCCACTCTGAATCACTCATGCCAACCGGCTCATTGTATATCTCAAATATAACATTTGGAGTGTTCTTGAAATAATCCGCAATGTTCTTCCAGAATTCAGCAGAATAATCCAGCGGATTCTCGTCGAGATCCGGCATCTCATCCCCGGAACCATCTATCGGGTTACCTGTATAATCCCAGTCGAGAATAACATAGTTATCGTTCTCTCCGGCCCAGGTAACTATGCGGTCAAGATATCTCCACATATAGTAATCGTCATTCTTGTACTCCACAGGGCTTATTGGCACCCTTATGGCATTACCACCCTTGGCAAATACATCCTTGTAGAAATCCTCATTAAACTTCTTCTCCTCATACAGACTGCGCGACTCTGGAACCATCACACCCTTGAGAACAACCTGTTCTCCGTCTGCATTCAGGATCTGAGTCCCCTTCGCTGTAAGCATGGTAGGATATTTGTCTGTATCACCGATAAATTCTGCACGTGTTCCCACAGGTGTCAGCAGATCCTGCTCCTTGCCCCGCAGGTACATCACGTACCATATGATTGCTGCCGCAATGATGGCGGCCACGATAACTATCAAAGTAACCTTTATCTGTTTCTTCATAAACGCTCCTCCAATTCAAGCTGTATCTTCAGCCATATACATAAAGTTTACCAAAAAAACACCATCACTTCAACATATGCATGAATAAAAGGCATTCCCCGTGAGATAAATTTCTCACTTGAGAAATGCCTTTCATCTATAGTATATCTGTGATCTACAGATTTCTGAATCTGTCGTATCTGTCCTGTGCGATCTCCTCAGGAGTCTTGTCTGAATACTTCTTGAGGAATTCCTTAATGTTCATCTTAAGGTACTTGCCTATATATGGAACTGACTGCTCATCTGCTCCGCCGTACTCAGGTACGACCTGCTCGATAACGTTCAGTCTCTTGAGATCCTGCGCTGTAATCTGCATAACTTCTGCAGCCTCCTCAGCTCTGTTGCTGTCCTTCCAGAGGATAGACGCATATCCCTCAGGTGAAAGGATTGAGTATGTCGCATTCTCAAGCATCCATACCTCATTGCCGACTGCAAGGGCAAGTGCTCCACCGCTTCCGCCTTCTCCGATAAGGATACAGAGTACAGGAACCTTGAGTGATGACATCTCATAGAGATTTCTCGCTATGGCTTCACCCATTCCTCGCTCCTCAGCCTCAAGTCCACAGAACGCACCCGGTGTATTTACAAATGTAATGATAGGTCTGCCGAACTTCTCAGCCTGCTTCATCAGACGAAGAGCCTTTCTGTAGCCATCAGGAAGAGGCATACCAAAGTTTCTCTCCATGCACTCTGCCATGGAAGCTCCCTTGACCTGTGATATAACTGTTACAGGCTGTCCATCTATATGACCGATACCACCCACAATGGCTCTGTCATCATTCATGGTTCTGTCTCCGTGGATCTCACGGAAATCATCGCATATATACTTCACATAGTCGAAACCTGAAGGTCTGCTCATCTGACGAGCACCTCTGAGCTTCTCCCACGGAGTCTTAGGCTCGTCATCCTTGAGTCTCTCCTTGAGGATCTCGCTTATGTCAAATTTCTCATCTTCAACAGCACTGTCAAAGTTAGCATAGCCCTGTCTCTGCTTATGTGTGACGATGAGATCATACATTGTGTCCTTCATCTTGTCTCTTGTGATTATGCCATCTATGATACCATGCTCAACAAGGAACTCTGATCTCTGGAAGCCCTCTGGAAGCTCCTGACCAATAGTCTGCTTGATAACTCGTGGTCCTGCAAATCCTACGAGCGCACCTGGCTCTCCAAGGATAATATCTCCAAGCATTGCAAAGCTGGCTGTAACACCACCTGTTGTAGGATCTGTAAGAATAGATACATACAGAAGTCCTGCATCAGAATGTTTCTTGAATGCAGCGGATGTCTTGGCCATCTGCATCAGAGAAATTATTCCCTCCTGCATACGTGCACCGCCTGAACAGCAGAACATGAATACCGGAAGCTTCTCCTCTGTAGCCTTCTCGACAGCTCTGGCAATCTTCTCACCCACAACATATCCCATGCTGCTCATGAGGAATCTTGCATCACATACACCAACTACAGCAGGCTCACCATTGATGGTTGCCTTTCCTATAGTAACAGCCTCCTTGAGGTTTGTTTTGGCCTGTGCAGCCGCAACCTTGTCCTCATAGCCCTCTGTTCCAAGAGGATTTGAGCTTGGCATATCCTCAAACCATGGCTCAAATGACTTTGGATCTGTGACCATTCTTATTCTGTTCTTGGTCTTAACTCTGAAGTAAGAACCGCACTCATAACAAATGTACTTTGCGTTCTTCACTCTTTCCTTCTCAACTTCTCTTCCGCACTTAGGGCACTTTACAAGCTCCACCTTTGGTGCTTCCTGAATTCCCTCAGCAGCCTTTGCCTCCTCTGCAGCCTTTGCTGCAATTATCTCGGCATCCTTTGCCTTTTTTTTGATAAATAACATGATATTTACTGCTCCTTATACTTCTGTAAGACGATACATGCATTGTGTCCGCCAAATCCAAGTGAGTTGCTGATCGCAACATCAACGTCCATCTCGCATGGCTCCTTACAATAATCCAGATCAAGCTCCTCCTCGCTCTCCACAAGGCCTCTTGTTCTGTGGATATAACCTTCCTCTATACTCTTGACACAGGCAATACACTCGATGGCTCCTGCTGCACCGAGAAGATGTCCTGTCATAGACTTTGTTGAATTGATCTTGATGTCCTTTGCGTGATCGCCAAATGCCTTCTTGATAGCACGTGTCTCAACAAGATCGTTCAGATGTGTGCTTGTACCATGAGCATTGATGTACTGAACCGCATCAAGTGGAAGTCCTGCATCCTTAACCGCATTGGTCATGGCAACTGCTGGTCCCTCACCTGACTCCTCAGGTGCTGTGATGTGGTGTGCATCACTTGAACATCCGTAACCTGAAAGCTCTGCGTAGATCTTTGCACCTCTTGCCTTTGCGTGCTCAAGCTCCTCAAGAATAACAATACCTGCACCCTCGCCGAGAACGAATCCGCTTCTGTCCTTATCAAATGGAATAGAACATCTGTCTGGATCTGTTGATGATGTAAGTGCTGTAAGTGAATCAAATGTTGATATACCGATAGGTGAAACTGCTGCCTCACATCCGCCGGCTACCATGACATCAGCATCTCCGTACTGGATAGTTCTGAATGCCTCACCGATACTGTTTGTTCCTGAAGCACATGCTGTTACAACATCTATACTCTTGCCCTTGAGACCAAACTGGATCGCAACGTTACCTGCTGCGATGTTGCTGATCATCATAGGAACTACGAATGGACTTACACGAAGTGGTCCCTTTGTAAGTATGGTTCCATATGCGTTCTCAAGCTCCTGAAGTGAACCAACACCTGAACCAATACATGTACCAACTCTGTAAGCATCTTCCTTTGTCATATCAAGTCCTGAATCTGCCATAGCCTCCTGGGTTGCCTTCACAGCAAACTGTGTGAATCTAGCCATACGTCTTGCAGACTTTGGATCAATGTAGTCCTTTGCTACAAAGTTCTTAACCTCGCCGACAAGCTTGCACTTGTATGCTGAAGCGTCAAACTGTGTAATAGGTCCGAAGCCATGCTTTCCTTCCTTAAGTGAATCCCAATACTCGTCAACTGTATTGCCGACTGGAGTTATGGCTCCTATGCCTGTTATTACTACTCTCTTCTTCATACTTATCTCCTTGCATTACTTATTCTGCTTTTTATACATATTTAACCATTCAATTATACTCCAACTGTCAAATGTTTGGAAGTAATTGTGTCCATGTTTTTCTATAAAATTTCGATAAACATTCGCATTTATACATATCTCTTACAGTTTTTCCTTTATCTTTCTGAATATAAACTTCTTGCTTATATAATAATTGAGGAATATCACCAGCACTGATGTGAACGTCTTTATGCCCATCGCCCACAGGTGAAGCCTGTCAACCAGTATATAAATCAGGCCCTCCTCCACCACCAGTGTGAACACCCTGCTCACGTAGAATGACACCAGTTCTTTTATGAACTCCCACGCAGTCTCTGCGACAGTGTGGAACACCGATTTTCTATTTGTTATGAATGACACAAAATTGTACAGTATCCATGCCAGGAAGTTGGCCCTGACAGGTTCTATCCCGCATTTGTACATAAATATCCAGGCGGAGCCAAGATTTACCGCTCCCACGACAATTCCCCACAGTATATATATGTATATCTCCCTGGGTATCTTCTTCAGCACTTTATCTACAAACATGTAACTCCCTTATAACATCCGCCTCTTCCGGAAACTCCCGCTCTATCCGCTCGCAGAGACGTCCGTTAAACTCAACCCTTTTCCCATAGTTAAACTTCAGAATATTCTTATATCCCCACAAATGTGTGAACACATCCTGTCTCTCTATATCCGCCGCCTCAGGAAAAAATGAAGCAATGATCTTTCCCTTTCTCGCAGCACACATCGCAAGCAGTCTCTGCTCCGCAAATACCATGTGGCACAGATTTTCCTCAGTCTCCCTACAATTCTCCATAAATTGTATGGAGCTGTCCACATAATAGTTCTTAAATTGCTCCTTAGCCATATATAGCATACAGGTATTTACCGGCGGAACATCCCAGCTCCACAGGGGATCAAAGCTGTACGAACTGTCCATATTGAAGAAGTCCCTGCCGGGATATACATCCGGATATATTCCTTCTCTGTGTATTGCACAAATATCCGTCCCCGCTATGTATTCCCCTATATTCTTCCACACTATAAGGTCCAGATCCACCATGACCGCCGGCATATGCGCCGCCTTAAGCGCATACAGCTTGCCCGCAGCCCAGAACACTCCCGGGGATATGCTGTCAGGAACCTGTATCTCTTTTATACCGCCATTCCATATATGCGACAATCCCTGTCCCTCAACATAATCAATGGCCCTTGCATCACCGTAAAGTGTGATAGGGCCATTCATTTTTCTCCACATAAGAGCAGACAGGATCATGGTCAAAAGCTCATAATCCTGCATGCTGTAAGTGTCATCTTTACTTTTCTCAAAATAAGGAGCAGTCCACAATATGTGGAATCCCTCTATATCCTTCATATATCCTCCAAGATCCGGTCATGTACTAGATCAGATCCAGTCCATATCCAAACTTAGCATTGCCACCAATCCGGCTGGTCGGTCTTCTGCTTCTGTTGATAAGCTGCCACTCCTGAGGGAACTCAACCATCAGCTCCTGGCTTGTTCTGATTGAATCCATACTGTCCTGTGGCTGCTGTGTGTCACTTTCAAGCACCATCGGCATATTTTTTATCCGCTGACTTCCAAATATTCTATATTGGCTGCCTGACAATATTCTCTGGCTACCCAACAACATACGCTGGCTGCCAAACACTCTGTACTGGCTTCCCGCCAGGTATCTGAAGCCTCCCTGACTTCCAAACAGCAGTCTCATCTGACTGCCATTCCACCGGAACCGCTGACTTCCTATCATTCTATACTGGCTTCCCGCCAGGTATCTGAAGCCTCCCTGACTACCGAATAACTGTCTCATCCGGCTGCCATTCCACTGAAAACGCTGGCTTCCTGTCATTCCACTCTGACTTCCCATCAAAAGCTTCCGGCTTCCAGTATCCACAGTCTGTTTCGCAGCTTCGCATCCAAGCTCTTCGTATCTGTCCTCAAAAGGGATCAGAACTCCACCGCCGAATTCCACACTGAAAGGTCTGCCGTCCATCATGACATATGTCCTGTAAGGATACAGTCTGCCATTCTGCGCTATCAACTTCATATATACCGGCAATCCACTGTCGAGCCTGTTGAATCTGTACGCCTGCGGTGTGGTTGCTTTGACGAAATATCCTCCCGCCGGCAGTGAATATCCAAGCACTGCCTCAAGCTCACCATCCCATTCAATATATACTCCGAATTCTCCAGTCTGGGCATCATAATTCCTGAAGTCAAAATATGCCTTTCCCGTGACAAAAGGAAGCATCCTGGCTATTCTATTGTCAAATAGTGCCACACTCTCGCCGGCACCTCTATTTAAAGACGAATATATGAAACCCACACACAATCTCCATTCCCAAACTAGCCAAAATCTATACCCGACTATTTGCCTTATACTATGTATGGTACTCTATTTCTCCATATAATTCAATTTAATTTGAGGGATTTAACAGTCTTATTTTCCACTAATTTCCTAATTAAAATTACTTGCCAAATGTAAGGACATAATATCTCTTATATCCCTGTTTATCATTTTTGAGAGCCACAAATACTGCAACGCCCATGGTCTTGTATGTAGTATTCAGCATATTGCTGTCATGTGCGGTCGACTTGGACCATGCTCTGAATACGAGATCTCCACCACTGAAACCACATGCAAGATTCTCTCCGTACAACTCGTACATGGAGTTGAGACACAGTGTTCCATTTGGTCTGTAATGGCTGTACTTGTTGCTTATCTCCTTTGCTCTTGTGGTAGCGGTCTCTGTCAGAGATGTTGACACCTTAAGGCTTGAAAGTCCATTTTCTGAACGATGCTGGTTGACCATCTTACTCAGCCTGTTTGCCGCGCCTATATCATAATATCCATATACTCTTGTCTTTCTGCCCTTACCAAGATCGATAGTGTAATATCTCTTGACCGAGAGATCGTACTCTCTCTTATATACAACGCCTCTTCTGTTGACATATGCTATGTAGCCATCGGCTGTCTTATACTTTCCAGCCTTTACAACTCGCTTTGCAGCGCTGTTGAAATAGTAATTGGCATTTCCGATCTTCATTATGAGCTTCTTTGCAGGCTTCCACTTTCTGCCTGTAAACTTGTATGCCTTCTTGGTGCTGTTGTTATAGCTCATTGTGGCTACGCCTTTAGAGCCAAAATAATATCTGCTGCGGTAGACAGTCTTCCACATATTTTTCTTCTGCACCCATGTGTTCTTCGAGTAATCAAAGTCGTATACCTTCTTTGTACCCTTCTGATCTGTATATCTTGAGGTAACATATCCGCCGTCACATACGTAGTAAGCGGTACTTCCATTTACCTTCTTCCATCCTGATGATGTACGTCTGTTTCCATTTGCATCATAGAAGTAGTATCTGCTTCCGTTGAGCTTGTCGATCACATTTGAGACTCTCTTGTATGACTTGCTGCTTGATATGTATCTGTACAATATATTCGATGCCTGATCATACAGAATGGTACATGTGCCTGATCCATCAAAATACATCAGCTTTCTGCCTGTATTCTTCCACAGGTTCTTGTTCATATCCCAGCTCTTCTTTGAATCGTTAAATGAATACTTTCTGAAAATGCCTGATGCCTTGTAGATCCTCTCCTTTACATAGTGGGATCCACCGCCTGTTACAAATACCATATTGTCATAATTTATATGATACCAACCGCCCTTTGTGACCTTGTCACCATTTGAATTGAAATAATATGTTCTGCCATCGTTGAGAATAAGCATCTGGTTCTTCACCTGGACAAGCTTGCCGCTGCTCAGTGACTTTGCCTTCTTGCTGCTATTATCGTATATCTTTTCACACAGTCCGGAATTGTTCAGATAATAGAGAACGTTATCCACTGTCTGCCACTCGTTCTTGCAGATCGTCCAGTCCTTTGAATCAGCGCTGAATCTGTATATCTTGATGGTATCGCCAGAACGTGTAAACTTCATAGCTGCCACGCCATTTTCATCTATAAGATATCTGGTGCCATCATCGGCATCTATCCAGCCTGCAGTTTTCTGCACTTCACCATTAACATAATATCTGAAGTAACCATCCTCATCCTGTATCACTCCACTCTGAACTACATCTGATGCTGTGGCCAGAACTGCCGTGCCGTCAGCTCCCATCTCATCTGCCTGTGTCACCACATTTGTAGAAAAAATCACAATAGCCAATACAGCAATCGCCATAAGACTGCCTATAACTTTTGCCGCCATCAGGCTCTTTTCTCTCTTTGCAATATTAGTCTTCATTGTAGACATCTTTACTGTCCTCCTTTTTATTAAGCATCAGTTTCCGCAGGGAATCTGATGTTTGTGTGCATTCTGCTACGCTCGTAGTATACACGTGTTACATATTTTTTACAAGTATAACTTTTTTACAAGTTTTTTGTTACAAATGTGTTAAGCTGCCCCATCTTGGATTATTTGTCTACATATGGTAAAATAAATCCGCAAAATTCAAAAACAGACAACGAAAAATGTCTGCCAACGGCAGTACAGAGAAAGGATACATATATTATGGGAGCTATTGTTACATTAAAAAAGGGAGAGGGACGACTTCTGAAGTCCGGCGGAGCATGGATATTTGACAATGAGGTCGACACCATAGTCGGCAGCTTTGAGAACGGCGACATCGTCATAGTAAAGGACTTCGACGGTTATCCACTCGGCAAAGGATTCATAAATACCAACTCCAAGATCTTCATCCGCATGCTCACAAGACATGTGGACACCGAGATCGACGAGGCATTCTTCACAAATAGACTTCAGGATGCATGGGATTACCGCAAGAAAACCGTCGACACCAGTAGCTGCCGTGTCGTATTTGGCGAGGCTGATTTTCTGCCGGGAATCGTCATTGACAAGTTTGAAAACGTGCTTGTTGTCGAATCACTGGCACTCGGCATCGACAAAGTTAAAAATTTGTTAATAAATATTTTAAAAAATATACTTAAAAATGATGGTATAATAATCGAGGGTGTTTATGAACGAAGCGATGCAAAAGTCAGAAAACACGAGGGGATGGATACCTACAAAGGGTTTATTGGTGACGAATTTAACACAAAGGTTCATATAAATGAAAATGGCGTTCGATATATTGTTGATGTGAAAGACGGTCAGAAGACCGGATTCTTTCTGGATCAGAAGTATAATCGTCTTGCTATTCAGAGAATATGTAAAGATGCAAAGGTTCTTGATTGCTTTACACACACAGGCTCCTTTGCTCTAAACGCAGGCATAGCCGGTGCTTCCAGCGTTTTGGGAGTAGACGCTTCAGAACTTGCTATTGCCCAGGCCAGAGAAAATGCAGCGCTCAACGGATTGGAGAGCACTGTCTCTTTTGAGTGCAGAGATGTATTTGATCTTCTTCCTGAACTGGAATCAAAAGGCGAACAGTTTGACGTTGTCATACTTGACCCGCCGGCATTCACAAAATCAAGAAATTCAATAAAGAACGCAGTCAAAGGCTATCGCGAGATTAATCTGCGTGCTATGAAACTCGTAAGGGATGGTGGATTCCTTGCAACTTGTTCATGTTCACATTTTATGGATTTCGAGTTATTTACCAAGACCATAAAACAGGCCGCCATGAATTCACATGTAAGACTTCGCCAGGTAGAGTTCCGCACACAGGCTCCTGATCACCCAATATTATGGGCTGCAGATGAATCTTATTATCTGAAGTTCTACATATTCCAAGTAATAAAGGAGAGATGACACAATGCAACTAATTCAGAGAAATAAGGATTCAGCATATTTGCAATACGACAAGTATGTAAATTATGACAATCCTATCGTCGCTGCAAAGGCAAAGGAACTTGCTGCAGATTGCAAGAGCAGTGATGAGATCATACAGGCATGTTACTATTTTGTCCGGGATAGGATTTCTCACACATATGACAGCAACTTTTCAGTAATAACTATCAGCGCTTCCGATGTACTGGAAGCCAGCACGGGCATCAGCTATTCAAAGGCCAATTTGCTGGCAGCACTGCTTCGTGCCAACAACTTATATACAGGATTCTGCTATATCCGTATCAAGCACAAGGGCGGACTTATGGCTATGCATGCACTTAATGCGGTATATCACCCAGATCTCAAGAAGTGGATACGTCTTGATGCCCGTGGCAATAAATACGGCGGTTTCAACGCCGATTACACACATAATGAGACTCAGATGGGACATGTGATTGATTCAGCAGCCGGAGAGTATGAGTTCAACGACCTCATCGCCGTACCGCTTCCATCAACCATGAGGGTTCTCGAACAGAGTACCAACTTCTACAAGATGTACTTTAACGATATGCCAGATTATGACGCTTAAAAAAATATTACCAGCGGATGACCGCTGGTAATATTTTTCTATACTATATAAATAAGAGGGGAACCGATCCATGTCAAAGACAAAATCCAAAACCATATTAAGAATATCTTTTAACTCACCTGTGGTACTTACATTTGCACTCATTTGTCTGGGAGCTTATCTCCTGAATATCCTCACAGGCGGCAAAAGTAACTTTCTTCTATTTGAAGTATACAGAGCCCCTCTCACCGATCCTTTAACCTACATCCGCATGTTTGCCCATGTGTTTGGTCACGCAAGCTGGAGTCACCTTATCAACAACATGACGCTGCTGCTTGTGATCGGCCCACTACTTGAGGAAAAATACGGCTCAAAGGATCTGCTCATCGTAACCATCACCACCGCACTGGTGACAGGAATCGTGCATTTTATATTCTTCCCTGGTACAGCATTGCTCGGCGCCAGCGGAGTGGTATTCGCATACATTCTTCTGTCTTCTTTTGCATGTATAAAGGACGGCTCCATACCGCTCACCTTCATACTTGTTGCAGTGCTTTATATCGGCGGACAGGTGGCTGACGGAGTGTTTGTGAAGGACAATGTGTCGAATCTCACCCACATTATCGGGGGGATCATCGGAGCGTTCTTCGGGTATATCTCAAATGTCAGGAGATGATATGACGAACGGACGGATGACATACTCTCCAGGGACAGAAATTGGGTCTCTATATATGTAATCACGCTCGACTTACATATATAGAGACCCAATTTTATATTCCCAGGGAGTATGGCATCCTGGTCTTGTTGGATATATACTTTTCAGATCATGTTCCTGACATATTTCGCTGAAAAATATATTTTATACACCACACTATATTATAGATATCGACTCTTACCTGTTTTTCTTTTATTCAGTTCCCCAGAGTGTCATCCCACAAAAATAATCATAGATATTTAATAAAAAATATATATCAACACAGACATCTATAAACTATAAGCTACCTTTCTATCTACAGATTCAGGATTTCCTCTGGGCTTTCTACTATGTTGTCTGCGCCGACTGCTTCGAATTCTTCCCTGCTGCCGTAGCCGTAGAGGACTCCTATGGTCTGGAGGCCGCAGGCTTTGCCACCTTCTATGTCGTAGCGTCTGTCGCCTATCATCACAACCTGGTTTGATTTTATCATATCTTCTGTCAGTCCGTGATCTTTCTTGAGGCTTTCAAGGACCTGGGATATGATGTGCTTCTTGTCTGATCCTGTTCCGTCGGGATTACTTCCAACTACAACGTCAAAATATTTTCCCACACCGAACTTCTCAAGGATACGGAGTGTCGGCTCTGTCGGCTTGCTGGTTGCAACTGAGAGTATGCAGCCCTTCTCCTTAAGGGCACGCAGGGTGTCTGCCACTCCGTCGTACACCTCAGCCTCGAAGAGACCTACCACGTTGTATCTCTCTCTGTACTTCGCAACCATCTCTTTCGCTTTTGCGTCGTCCATGCCGAATTCCCTCACGAAAGAATCATAAAGTGATGGTCCTATAAAGCTTCTGAATACTCTGTATTCAGGATATGGAATTCCAGCCCAGTCAAGAGCGTATTTTATACAGTTGAATATTCCTTCCTCAGACTTGGTGATGGTTCCATCAAGATCAAATAATAAATATTTGTACATATACCGTCTTCCTCCTTGCGAAAATAATGGGTCAGGCACACCAAAAAAGCGCTTACCGAAATGCCCCGCAAATTCTATGAATCTGTGGGGCATTTGTAGTATTTATATATTGAAACTACCCATGAATATTACATGATATCAACATCTGCTGAGTAATCCACACCGTCGATCTTGAAACCGAACATGTTGTAGAAATCCTCCCAGTATCCATCGATGTCTGCTATATCCTTGACATTGTCATTGTTGACTGTATCCCAGTGCTCAGCAACAACTTCCTGAACATCATCTCTCATCTCCCAGTCGTCCATACGGATGAATCCGTTGTCGTCCACCTGGGTGTCATCCAGGATCTTATCCATGAACAGTCTCTGCATCTGCTCTATGCATCCCTCGTGGAGTCCCTTCTCTTTCATAACTTTGTAGAGAAGTGTGATATACAGAGGTACGATAGGGATAGCTGCACTTGACTGTGTGACAAGAGCCTTGTTGATGGCTATCTTCGCCTTTATGTTAGGGAACTTTTCATTTATAATGTCTGCTGACTTGTACAGATCCTTCTTTGCCTGTCCGATCGATCCCTCAGCGTAGATAGGGAATGTGATCTTTGGTCCTATGTATGAGTATGCAACTGTGATCACGTTATCTGCCAGAACTCTGGCATCTGAGAGTGCCTGCATCCAGTCGATCCAGTCCTCACCGCCCATTACCTTGATGGTAGCATTGATCTCGTCATCATTTGCCGCTGTTATATGTGCATCTGTGATGGTGTTGTCCTTGAGTACAAGTGTCTTGTTGGTGTACTCCTCACCTACTGTCTTGAGTACAGATGTGTACTTTGTTCCATCCGGAGTTGTTCTTCTAGGCGCTGCCAGACTGTATACGATCATATCAATCTTGCCCATGTCTGCCTTGATGGTCTCGATAACCTGCTCCTTAATCTCGACTGAGAACGCGTCGCCATTGATGGACTTTGCATAGAGTCCGGCCTTGTGAGCCTCCTCCTCAAATGCTCTGTTGTTGTAGAAGCCAGCGGTTGCTGTACGGCGTCCATTTGACTCCTTCTCAAACATAACGCCGAGGGTATCTGCGCCATAGCCAAATGCAACTGCGATACGTGATGCAAGTCCGTATCCTGTTGACGCTCCGATCACCAGAACCTTCTTAGGTGCGTTATCGCTCTTAACTGCTCCCTTTGACTTGACATACTCGATCTGATTCTTTACATTCTGTGCGCATCCCACCGGGTGAGCTGTTGTACAAATAAAATCTTTAACTCTTGGTTCAACTACCATTTTCAATTCTCCTTATAAAACATAATATATTTAGTGCTCTTTGTTGGCAAACTTCGTGTATTCCTGCAGCCATACCAGATCCACAGATCCGGTGGCACCTTTTCTCTGTTTAGCTATGATTATCTCCGAGATACCCTTCTTGTCGGTATCAGGATTGTAATAATCATCTCTGTATATGAACATAACCACATCGGCATCCTGCTCGATAGATCCCGACTCTCGGAGATCCGCAAGCACAGGCTTGTGATCCGGTCTCTTATCAACCTCTCGGTTAAGCTGTGACAGCGCTATGATAGGCACATCCAGCTCCCTGGCAAGCATCTTCAACGATCTTGACATATCAGATACGAACTGCTGTCGCGACTCAACTCGTCCCGTCGTGCTCATAAGCTGCAGGTAGTCGATGATGATGAGTCCAAGATTGTTCTTGCTCTTGAGCTGTCTGCATTTTGATCTCAGCTCGGATATGGTGAGTGCTGAACTATCCTCTATGTACAGCGGTGCGGCAGCTATACTCTCCGCACTGGCAAGCACCTGATCCCAGTCGTCCTCAGCCAACTGTCCCGTCTGTACCTTCTGGGAATCAACCAGGGAATCCATGGCTATCATACGCGTTACAAGCTGCTCCTTGCTCATCTCCAGGTTGAATATCGCAGTGGCAATTCCCTTGCGCACGGCAACATGGTGGGCAATATTAAGAACAAATGCCGTCTTACCCATGGCAGGTCTAGCAGCCACCAGTATAAACTCCGATCCATGGAGACCGGTGAGCATATTGTCCAGATCTATGAATCCCGTAGGGATACCTGTTACTCTTGTGTTCTTTCTGGAAGCCTCCTCTATCTGCTCGATAACGTTCATGACGATCCTGTCGATCCCCACAAATTTGCTGGAGCCGTTCCTCTCCTTTATCAGATTGAACACACCACTCTCGGCCTGTTCAAGGAGCTGTTCAACTCCCTCCGAATCAAGATAACAGTCCTTCTCCACTTCCTCGCACAGCTTTATCATCTTCCTGAGTATGGATTTGTCCGCCACGATCTCGGCATAATGCTTGGCATTCACCGATGTCGGAACCGTCTCCAATATCTCCGCTATGGATTTGGTGCTTATGACCTCATCAGGTACATTGTTCTCCTCAAGCTTGTTCTTCAGGGTTACCAGATCGACCGCCTTACCCTCCTTGAACAGTTCTACCATATTCTCGAACAATATTCCGTACTGACCGTAGTAGAAATCCTCCTTAGTCAGCATATCGGACGCCTCCACTATGGCGTCTCTGTCCATGAGCATGGAACCTATAACAGACTTCTCGGCATCCAGATTGTAGGGAAGCTTTTTTCTTGCAAATGCATCTTCCATATTTTATCTATACTCCTTATGCTTCCTCGACCTTTACAGCAAGCTCTGCCTGAACCTCAGGGTGAAGCTTGACCTTCACTGAAAAGCTTCCTAACGCCTTGATGGAGTCCTTCATAACGATCTTCTTCTTGTCTATATCCTTGCCGAGCTGGCTCTTGATGGCATCTGAGATCTCCTTTGTGGATACTGAGCCAAATGTTCTTCCGCCCTCTCCAACCTTAATCTTAACAGTTACTGAAGCCTTCTCAAGCTCTGCCGCAAGTGCCTTGGCATCAGCAAGATTCTCTGCTGCCACCTTTTCCTCATGAGCCTTGCGGAGCTTGAAATCATTCATATTCTTTGGAGTTGCCTCCATGCCGAGCTTCTTAGGAATGATGAAATTTCTTGCGTAACCCTCATTTACCTCTACCATTGCGCCTTTCTTTCCAAGGCTTTTAACATCCTGTAATAATATGACCTTCATATCCTAAATATCTCCTTCCTTATACATCTCATTCAGGAGCCCAACAAGCTCCTTCTTTATATCCTCTGCTTTCGCATTTTCAAACTGAGCTGCCGCGATATTTGCATGACCGCCGCCACCCATTCTCTCCATGATTATCTGGACATTGACATCGTCAATGGCTCTTGCACTTATCTTGACATCCGCACCCATCTGCGCTATTACAAATGAAGCTCTGACACCTGCGATGTTCAGCATCTCATTTGCAATCTTGGCGGTGAGTACCACCGGCGACTCAGGGCCATCCCCAGGTGTAATGATTGATATGGCAAATGCATCAAGCACCATCTCTGCGTGGCTGACACCCTCCGCCTTCTGTCTGTAGGTCTCTATGTCAGTTCTGAACATCTTCCTTACTCGCATGACATCCGCACCGCTTCTCTTCAGGAACGCGGCTGCCTCAAAGGTTCTGACACCGGTCTTGCTCAGGAAGTTGTCGGTGTCAATGAGTATTCCGGCATACATGGCGTCCGCCTCTGTAGGCCTGAGCTTTATCTTCTCATCCATGTACTGGAGCATCTCTGCGATCATCTCACATGCAGATGACGCAAATGGCTCTATATACGACAGTGTCGCATTTGCAATGACATCCTTTGTCTGCCTGTGGTGATCGAACACCACTATGCTCTTCGCATATGCCAGCAGTTCCTCACACTCCGTGAGCGTAGGATTATTCACATCCGTCACAACTACGACCGTGTCGTCATCGACCAGACTGAGCGCCTGATCGTTGTTGATTATCATATCTGCCGGGTAGGAATTGCTCGAAGTGAAATTGCCGTATATCGGACTTATGGCCGATGACACCTCATTTACAACTATATGCGCCGTCTTGCCCAGCGCAGTCACCATCTTGTATATTCCTATACCTGAACCAAAAGCATCCATATCCGGATTCTTGTGGGCCATGATTATAACCTTCTCTTTGGTCTCAAGAAGCTCCTTGAACGCAAGAGTCTTAACCCTCGCCTTAACTCTCGTGGACTTCTCCGTTCCCTGACTCTTACCGCCAAAGTAGGTGATCCTGTCGGCGGACTTGATAACCGCCTGATCGCCGCCTCGGCCCAGAGCAAGCTCCATGGCAGAACGCGCTGCCTCAAAGTTTTCTATAAAGCTCTTGTAATCAGTACCAAGACTTATACTGAGTGTAAGCGGAAGATCATTTCCGATATTTATAGCCTTGACCTCATCGAGCAGGGCAAATTTGTTCTCCTTGAGCTGATCCAGATACTTCTGTGGCATCACGAACATGTACTTGTCCTTCTCAAGGCTCTTGACTATGGCGTCGACATTTGCCATGTATTTGTTAATCTTTCTGTCGACCAGGGCAACAAGAAGAGAGTGTCGTACTTCCTCAAGCGACTCAAATATCTCATCGTAGTTATCAATATATATGAGACCCGCAACCAGCTTCTGGTCATGGTTCTCCTGAGCGAGCTGATTCACCACTGTCACATCAAACATGTAGAACGCAAGGAAGGTGTCCGTCTTGCCGTGGTGTCTTGAACCACCGTGCGAAGACTTCGTCTCTTTCTTCTGCTCATCAGCCCCATCTCCGTCTGTGCCGGCCTCACCCGGCTGGGCATCCGTCTCTTCCATAGCAGGCTCAACCTTATTCACCTGTACACGTCTGATCTCATAACGGTATTCTCTTCCGTTAAATGCTATCTCTCCCTCGGTGACATCCTCCTGATAAGGAAGACTCTCCTCGGTAACCTCCTCAAATACCTGAACTATATTCAGCTTCATGAGCTTTCTCTTACTGGTCTCCGTTATACCTGAGAACTCGTCGTTCACCCACACAACTTTTCCATCCTCGTCAAGCAATGCGTACGGAACCGGAAACTCCTTTATGAGCTCCTTCTGCATCTTGCCGTGCTCCATGGCAAATTCCACATATCTGTCGCGGGACAAAGCATTCATCCTCAGGAAAACAACAATGCTCACCGCTCCGTATACTGCCGTAAAAATGGTGGCTATAACGCCGGCTCCTATTCCGACAAAATACATGAACACTGTCATCAGACAGAACATTCCTATCAGATACAATGGAACCTGTCTATATCGGTTATACAGCCCCTCTACATCTCTCTTTTCATTCATATGTCACTGCCCTTCTTATCCTTCCATTCACAATGCAACTGATCAGGCTCAGTTCTGAGCCTATACACTTCATAAGTATAACATTGTGCGATTCTGATTACAAGAAATATAGAATTGCAAAAAAATGCAGGTGTGGCAAAACACACCTGCATCTCTTATATATTAATCTGTAAAGATCTATTAACCGTTGATTCTTGCAAGAAGCTTCTTGCCAAGCTCCTCGTTGCCCGGCTTGCCGAGAAGAGCGAACATGTTCTTCTTGTAGCTCTCAACACCTGGCTGGTTGAATGGATTTACACCAAGTGTGTATCCACTTACACCACATGCGAACTCAAATGTGTAGAACAGCTCACCGAGAGTGAACTCATCAATCTTGTCGATGTTGATCTGGATGATAGGTATTCCACCATCTGCATGTGCAAGGATAGTTCCGTTCATAGCACTCTTATTTGCAAAATCAACTGTCTTTCCTGCAAGATAGTTAAGTCCGTCAAGATCTGAGTCCTCTTCCTCCATAACGATCTCACATGTTGGGTTAACAACATTGATAACTGTCTCGAAATGGTTCTGTGAACCCTGCTGGATGAACTGTCCAAGTGAGTGAAGGTCTGTTGTAAAGTCTGTAGCTGTTGGGAAAAGTCCCTTGCCATCCTTACCCTCGCTCTCGCCGTAAAGCTGCTTCCACCACTCTGATACATAGTGGAGTGCCGGCTCAAAGTTAGCAAGGATCTCGATTGACTTACCCTTGTTGTACAGTACATTTCTTACTGCTGCGTACTTCATAGCATCTGAATCATCGAAGTCCTGTGCAAGACAATCCTTTCTTGCTGAAGCTGCGCCTTCCATAAGCTTATCTATATCAGCACCGCTTACTGCTATTGGCAGAAGACCAACTGCTGTGAGAACTGAGAAACGTCCTCCTACATCATCAGGAACTACAAATGTCTCATAGCCTTCCTCTGTTGCAAGCGTCTTGAGAGCTCCCTTTGCCTTGTCCGTTGTGGCGTAGATTCTCTTTGCTGCGCCCTCCTTGCCATACTTCTCAACAAGCTTCTTCTTGAAGATTCTTGAAGCGATACCAGGCTCTGTTGTTGTACCCGACTTGGAGATGATGTTGATAGAGAAATCTCTGTCACCGATCACCTGAAGCAGATGAGCCATGTATGTGCTGCTGATGTTTGATCCTGCATAGTAGATCTCAGGAGTCTTACGGATTGACTTGTCAACTGAATTATAAAAGCTGTGTCTTAAAGCTTCGATGGCTGCTCTTGCACCCAGGTAAGAACCACCGATACCGATTACTACAAGCACGTCTGAATCTGCCTGGATCTTAGCTGCTGCCTTCTTGATTCTCGCAAACTCTTCCTTGTCATAGTCTACTGGAAGGTCGATCCATCCAAGGAAATCATTTCCCTCACCGGTCTTGTTTACAAGTGTTGCCTTTGCAGCTACTACCTGATCCTTGATTGCTGCGATATCAGCGTCTGTAGCCATGGCTTTTGCATTCTTAAAATCGAAACTTACTGTCTGTGCCATTTGTTTTCTCTCCTTACTTGTATTAAATTTTTCACATTGAATCAATTTTAGCAAATAGGTATACCATAATCAACTATTAATCTCAAAAAACTCCCCCAAAGCCACAACCGGTTTGGAGGAGTTTTCAATTATAACCATGTCTAAAGCACTACTTAACCGTCACTTTGATCTTTGCACAAACACCATTTTCAGACATTACATAAATCGTACATGTGCCCTTACGCACTGCCTTTATAACTCCTGCAGATGAAACAGTTGCCACCTTTGCATTGGATGTTATGAACCTTTCCTTCTTCGTAAGATGGTTTAACGCCTTCTTCTTTGAATTCTCAAGCTTAACCTTCTTGGTGATCTTAAATGTTTTACCTTTTGCAAGGTTAACCTTGGTCTTGTTCACAGTAACTTTCAGGACATTTGTCTTTGCTGCATAAGGCATTGCAACATGGACTGTATTTGTCCTGCCGAGATATACCTTCTTGCCACCCGACATCTTGTATGCGACTGTAAAATACTTGTATTCTTTCTTATTATTGAGGTTCTTATCGGCATATTTCTGGGACTTCGGTACATTAGCAAGCTTATTGAAGTTGTTCTTTCCATTACAATATGACCAGTATACATCATATCCTGTTGCACCTTTGACCTTATCCCATGTCAGATCTATTCTTGTTCCCGTTCCCTTTCCTTTCATAAGGAAGAACGGAAGTGTCTTCTTATAGAGTTCTGTTCCACTAGGTTCAACATTTGGAGATTTCTTTATAACAAGACGGCCAATGGCAAATGTTATATTGTAGTTTGGATTTGCACCCTGCTTCTGGCTTGCTGTGATCGTGTATGTTCCGGACTTCTCACCAGCAGCTCTCTTGAGAACAATTCCTGTAAGCTTATCCTTGCCAACAAGTCCCTCCGCTGTAAATGTAAACTTCGGATCCGCCTTGCCTTCATACTTAGATGCGTCATTTGCAGTTACTCTGATGGCTTTTTTGTTTACCGTGATCGCAACCTTTGTAGCAGCTGCCTTATAGTTCTGATTTGCCGCAACGGATACTGTCACAACCGCCTTGCCTGCACCAACTATAGTTACCTTGCCTGTGCCATCCACCTTGACAACCTTTGTATTGCTGCTTGTAAATGTTTTCTTGTCATTTCTACTGCACTTCACATTGAGGGCAAACTTTGCACCTCCATATGTCTTAGCTCCAACCTTTCCTACAGTAAGAGTTGTTCCCGCAGGAGTGATATCTGCCTTTGCTGTCTGCTGCTGGGCATCTTCTGTAAGTATATAGTTTGAAGCGGTCTTTCCGCTGATCTTTATATCTGTGATGCTTACAGTTTTGCCTGTTCCCACATCTGCACTGTCAAATGTTCCTGTAGCTGTAACTGCAATCACATCTGCGCTGACCTTACCATTCAGAACAACGCCTGAATAGTCAAGCTTTGCCTCTGTCTGTCCATCGTAAGCCTTTGATGTAGCTTTGATTCCCGATACAGCAAGTGGTCTTCTGTTGATGGTGATAGTTGCATGTCCGGATATCGTGTCATATCCCCTTGCTGCAACCTTATAATATACAGTGTATGGTTCATCTGAAGCCTGACTGTACTTCGGACTTACAGTCTTATCGCATGCATCCTCAGAAGTTCCATACGTCACAACCGCATCCTCTGGAATATCACCTGTAACTGTTATTCCATATGACTTGCCGTCATATGTCTTTACAATATCTGCCGCTGTTATGTCTGTCGGAGCTTCTCTCTTTGCAACTGTGAACTGAACCGGTTGTGTTACATACTCATTGTAATTGGTTGTAGCACAAACCTTGGCATACATATAATATGTGCCCGGATCTGCCGATCTGGAGTTCTCCCACAATGTTCCATCCGTGTTGCTGTTCTCTGTTGTGTAGTAATACTCTATAACAGGATCCTCTTGTGCTCCTGTAACCGCTGGAGCCTCTACACTGTCGCCAAATGTGTAATCGATTACATCAAATTCAACATTCTGATCAAGTCTCTGTATTTCAAATTCTGCATAAGCCGTAACATCAGCTATCTTCACAACAAACTTATAAGTACCTGCATTTACCGGCGCATTCTCATTTTCCGGATAATCGGTATCACCTGTTCCCTCATAATATGTAACAGCAGCCTCTCCGGTCTTCTCTGTTATCCAGTTATTAACAACTGCACCTGCATATTCTGTGCCGTCATACGCTCTGCTTTCTGCTGTCACAGTACAGCTGACCGCCTCGTTTCTGCCCTGATATGCGCAGTGTGCCGGATTCTCAGTTTCATTGCAATATGCAATTATCTTGTTACTGTGGCCTTCTTTTATCTCATACGTCCAGTCATGATAATGAACCATATCCCATGACTTGTTCTGAAGCATGTAATTGGCTGCATTTCCCGTAGTTGCAAGCCCAAATCTGTATGTAGTTACAACCTTCTCTATTCCTGGTGTAACGTCCCACAGTACCACAGTATAATCCTCGTCATATACCAGTTCTTCTCCATCCAGCAATCCTGAGAACTGGATTCCCTGTATATATGCATTTTCATCAACGATTACCTTATCCGCTGTGATCGTTTTCTTTTCGATAGTCACAGTCACATCGCCAAATACCGGTGAACACTCATCTGCTGTAACAAGGTAATACACCTTATATGTTCCGGCATTTTTAAGTTCTGGAACCGTCTGTGTGTACGGCTCATCTGCTGCCAATGAATAACTGATAGAAGCTCCATCCAGGCCATCTGCAATTGTAACAGATGGGCTATGTATCAATCCATCGTAAGTGCAGGTTGTATCTTCCGCAGTTACTCCGGCGATCAGATCACGTGAGACTGTCTTGGCATCTGACCACAATGAAGCTGGTTTTGTCGTATTAGCCACGTATCTTGTGCGAACATATACCCTCTGATTCTCTTCAAGTCCTGAGATAACATAATTATCTGACACATTCAGATCATCAAGAACTGTCCATGTCGCTCCATCCATCGAATACTGATACTGCTGTCCGCCAAGCGGGCTTACTGTCACAGAATCGCCAGTCACGCTTACTATCTCAATGCCTTCGCCGTCTGCAGCACTTTCCATATCAGCTGGCGTTGGATTCTGTATGTCTGCAAGAGTCTTCGGTGCAGATGGCGCCTCCGGTCTTGCTGCAACAGTTATATCAGCAGGTGTATCATGACTGTCCTTCTTGCTGATACTTATATTTTTACCAAACAAACTATATGATACGTCGTTATCATCTGTTCCCTCAAGAGCTATATCACCATACATATCACTCACAATTTCATATGACTCGCCATCGACAGTGATGATATATGAAGTATCGCCATCAAGATCTGTCAGATTTTCTGTTATATAATCAACCTGTCCTGTAACCGCTCCTACATCAGCCACTGCTCCAACGCTGAATTTGAAACCTATATGTCCGCCATCTTCAACATTTGTCCATGACATTGTCAATCCCGAATCTATTCCTTCAACCAGGGATGCAGCATTCTGACCATTTATTTCAGCAGTTTCCTTTATGTAGCTTGATGAACCTGTATTGTACTCAAATATTCTTCTGGAATCATAGCCCCCGATCCAGTAATTACTTGCCTGTGTTATAGGGGCAAGAACAAATGATGGAGTATCATCTGCCGCATCCGCCGCTTTAGCAACTCCCATCATCGCTATCTGCTGTAATTCACCATTCTTGACAGTGGCAGCAAGCACCGCTTCATCTGCACTGTCAGAGCTTGTAATACTATTTCCAATGTTCGCATCCGCTCCTATTGCAAATGAATGCTGTCCCTCACCAAGTTCAGCATCAAAAATCAGATCGTGAGTATTCATAGGATCAAACGACAATCTTAGAGCTGCAAGCGAAGCCACAGATACTTGTGATGTAGCCGTTTCAGCTGAAGGCTCTGAATCGCTTCTGCTGTACAATCTCCATACTTTGTCGTAGCTTGTTCCAAGCATATAGTTCTTTCCGTCCTTGGTATACAAGCCAACAATATCAACCCCTTTGTCATTGGCCATATAGGCCATAACTCCATTGCTTATATACCAGCAAGTATTTGGCTTTGTCCACGTATTTCCATTGTCACTGGTAGGGATAACTGCCTTTACCGCTCTGCTGGCTGTGCCATCCACCACGCACCTGTACCAGTATCCATGAGTCGGGGTGAACGTATATGTACTTCCATTTGCACCTTCAATATCTGTAAATGGTCCACGCTTACTGGTTGCGCTCTGCCACTGATATGTTGCAGCTTCCCCTGTCACGTCCATAACGAGAGTGATTGAACTATTCGTCATATTCTTGCCATATGGATATCCATTGTTCATGAATACAACTTCTTCCTCCGAAGGATCTGTATTGCCTCCGCCTGAAAAGCCACCGATCTGAAATGTTATTTCATTGCCGCTGGCGTCCACGATCTTGCCAGCATTCAGATCAATACTTCCTATGTAAATATCAGGGAATACATAACCATTGTAATATGTCCACGTATACAGATAATACACACCCGTGGTACCCATATCTATTCCCTCTCCGGAAATGGTATCCGTTCTGTCATATGTACCTGAACTCCTTGAGAACGAGTTCTCTGTTATCCAGCCTTTAAATCCGCAGCCTTCAGGTGACTCGGCACTCGCCCATCCACTGTACCTATGGCTGCTCAGATAATCACCAAAGTTTGTGAGATCTCCAGTCGTGAACTTCTCAGACTGAATGCCAAGCTTGCAGCTCGCGCTGGCATAACCGCTGGTTGTCCACCCCCACTTGAGACCTCTCATATGTCCATCTGTGCTTATATCCACGTCTGTTACCTTGATATTCTCCATAGCCGCTGCGTAGGCAGTATTCTTACCACCTATCGAAATCAAACACGTTATGACCATGAAAGCTGTCATGAGCCATGCCATAACTTTTCTGCATAGAATTCTTTCTTTCATACACTTCCCTCTCTTTCTCAATAAAACCTCTTTTTCGTGTGTCCGTTAATGTTTTCTCTCTGCAACCATTACCTCCTGTTAATTCTTGACTCTTTCCCTTTAACAATTTATGATAATTATAATTCGTACATCAATGTTCAAGTCAACAATATTTTTGCGGTATTTATGCAATATTCACAATTTTTTTTGTCTATTTTTAAGGGGAGGGAAATCATATGAATCACGCAAATAAAAATCTGTATCAAATTGGGGAAGTCACTAAAATGCTTGGAGTGACAAGAAGAATGCTGTTAAACTACGAAGACCTGGGGCTTCTGACACCCGCATACAAAAATGAGAGCAGCGGTTTCCGCTACTACTCTGCCGATAACATCGTACATATACGAATTATAAAAGTTCTTCAGGGACTAGGATTATCGTTATCCGAGATTAACAAGTACTTCAATAATACCGAAAAGCTTGAGGATGTCATTGAACGTATGACTGCGCTCCGTTCCCAGCTGGATCTGTGCATAGCCCAGCTTCAGCTGCGTCAGTCCCAGACACCAGAACCGGAGATCCATTTTACCACTCTTCCCTCATTCACTGCATTTTGTCAGGAGTTCAAAGACTCTGATCTGGCCAGAAAAACTGAAGATCTGCGCAAGACCTTTATCGAGGCAACAAAAAAATATCAACTGGACACCACAGGCAAAATGTGTACAGAGGTTTTTATCGAGTCAGCATCAGCCGGAAGATATGTCATACCTGTCGCAGCAGGTCCTGACACCAATGACGAACACATAAAAAAACTTCCACAGACTGCAGCTATCTGTATATACTATCGTGGTCCATATGAAAATTTCGACACCGTCCAGAAGAAACTATTGGACTATGCAAAAGAAAACAATCTTGCTACCTGTGGTTATTTTCGCAATTCGTTTATGGAGGGTCCTCCAACCCACGGAGCAAATAAAGATGCTTATATCACACAGATCGCACTGCCAATACACAAAAGCTCTCCGTTCGGATCAGCATGATCCGCACAGAGAGCTTCTGTTTCTGATACTACTATTCAATTTTCATCTCATTCAAAGACCTGAACTCATATCCCTCCTTCTCCAGGTTTGTGAGAACCGTATCAAGTGCCTGCGCATTGGACGACGACACATTGTGTATGAGAGGAATGGCTCCCGGATGATTATATTTCGCAAAATGATCAATGACATAGTCCGTCCCCGGCTGATTGTTCACATCATAATCAAGGTAAGCCATACTCCAGAATATGGTCTTATACCCCATATCCTTAGCCAGCTGCAGAACCTGTTCACTGTACTCACCGCTCGGCGGTCTGAAATACATATCCATTTCATACCCAGTTTCATTCCTCATAAAGTCTGAGCACTCCTTTAACTCACTTTTCTGCTCCTCCACACTCTTCTCCGGCATGCACGGATGATGCACCGTGTGGTTTCCCACCTGATGTCCCTCCTCCTTCATCCTCTTTACTATATCCGGATTGTCCCTTATGTAAGTCATCGTCACGAAGAAGCAGCCCTTTGCATTGTGCTTTTTGAGCACATCCAGCATCTGCTCTGTATATCCGTTCTCGTACCCACAGTCAAATGTCAGATACATCACCTTTTCATTCTTCTCAGCACACACTCTGTCCACGTAGAACGCATCGTACTGCTCCAGCGGAAAGCTGTTGTCACAGCCACTCATTCCATGATTTTTGTCCCGCACTATGTACCATGAATATTTCTTTGTCGATATCTGGCTGTAATCCCTGAGTCTGGTCATATCCTCACCCTGACTCTCCCCGTCTGTGTCCGTGTTACTCTCCGCATCTTCCGTCTTGTCTCCCGATTTTTCTTTTCCTTCCGCATCACCTTCCCCATTCTTCGCACCGTCTGCCTGACACTCTGCGTCCCCCGGAGTCGCCACCATCTTGGACAGATCCTCCTTGTCATATATGGAGCATCCGCTGAGCACGGCTCCGATCACGCAGGCAGCATACAGTCCTGCTATCAAGTACAGCTTTCTCACTATCTACCATCCTGAATTTATTGGCTCATACAGGCTGTTTTCACCCGCATTTCATCTGCAGCCCACCTGCACATGTCCACTCGCCGGTTATCCATCCGCCAGCATCTTCTTCATGATCCCGTCAAGCAGAGCATCATAATCTGACTTATCACTCCGCTGTGCTTTCCGCGCAGGCTTCGCCTTTCTTTTTATCCTGTCATTTTCATCTGTCTCACTGCATGCTGCCATGGCCTCAACAGTATCCTGCTTCGTTGTCTGTTTCTCTTCTTCCTTTTTCAATCTGTTTGCCAGGCTGTTGCCCAGATAATTTCTGGCGCTGTCACGCAGAGTCCTCATATGCCATTCACAATTCCACTGGTTATGAGCAGCCACCAGCACTATGCAAGCTGCCAGTCCACACCCCAGCATCTTCAATGTCTCCACGCCATCGCCTACTACATAATATTGATACGCCGCTGCAAATATGCCTGTCCCAGCTGCGGCCACTCCCATATTTTTCACAAATCCATTCCACACATTTATCGGTATAAAACCTATCTTCAGCCTGTCTATGTACTTGTCCACAAATGCGGCAGTGTCATGTATGTTCACATCCAGCGATGTTATATCCTCATACCGCCTGCGCATCTCCATCAATTGTTTTTTCCGCGTCGTTCCCATGCGCTCAGCCGCCTTTGCCAGTCTTGCAAGATAACTGCTCATCACAGCCCGTCCTGTCAGCCCTATACACCCACACACTATCATCACATACATACACACATTCTGATTCAACAAAATTTCAAACATAGTTTTCCCTCTCTTTTCAATTATTCGATCATATCCTGTCAGGGCTTAACCCCACATCCGTTTGGCCGGTCCGGATGGTAGTATTATATGAACGACATTCCGGGGTATACAATTATTTTCGCTCGACAAATGTTTGTCTTTTGCATGCTCTTTTGATATACTTCAAGATGAAAAAAGCAGGATACATACATCTTAGAATGTATCAGCGAATATTAAAATGATTGGTTAAGTACAATAGAAAAGAGGTATTGTTATGATTTATAAGACTAAAGGAACCTGCTCTGTCGAGATCAACTTTGACGTCATCGATGGCAGGCTGCATGATGTAAAGTTCACCGGAGGATGCAATGGTAACCTCAAGGGTATCGGAGCTCTCGTAGAAGGCATGAAGCCAGAGGACGTCATCGCCAGACTCGAGGGCACAACCTGCGGTTTCAAGCCGACTTCATGCCCGGATCAACTGGCTCAGGCACTCAAGCAGTATCTGGCTTCAGCACAGTAACAGGAGGATTAACAATCATTATGAAGAGAATTATATTGACAGGCGGCGGTACAGCAGGTCATGTCACACCAAACATGGCACTTATGCCGGAGCTGAAGAAGCACGGATATGACATCCAGTACATCGGTTCATATGACGGCATGGAGAAAAAGCTTATAGAAGATATGGGCATCCCTTATCACGGCATAGCTTCAGGAAAACTCAGAAGATACTTTTCAATGAAGAACTTCTCAGATCCGTTCAAGGTACTTAAAGGAATATCTGAAGCAAAGAAGCTCATGAAAGAGCTCAAGCCTGATGTAGTATTCTCAAAGGGAGGATTTGTCACAGTCCCTGTGGTATTTGCCGCACACTCAGCAGGTATCCCTGTGGTGATACACGAATCAGATATGACTCCCGGCCTTGCAAATAAGCTCGCCCTTCCAAAGGCGACAAAGGTATGCTGTAACTTCCCTGAGACAAAGGATCTCTTCCCTGAGGGCAAGGCAGTCGTAACCGGAACCCCTATCAGAGAGGAACTTTTCCGCGGCGATTCCGCATTTGCATATAACTACTGCGGTTTCACTGACAACAAGCCTGTTCTCCTTATCGTGGGCGGAAGTTCAGGAAGCGTCATAATCAACAACGCAATAAGAGACAATATCGACCGTCTTCTGGAGACCTTCAACGTCATCCACCTGTGCGGCAAGGACAATCTGGATGAATCCCTCAAGGATAAGAAGGGCTATGTCCAGTACGAATATGTAAAGAAGGAACTTGCAAGCATGCTTGCACTGTGCGATATCATCATCTCACGTGCAGGAGCCAATGCCATCTGTGAGCTTCTCGCACTCAGAAAACCGAACATCCTCATTCCTCTGTCAAAGGCTGCATCAAGAGGTGATCAGATCCTCAACGCCCAGTCATTTGAGAAGAGCGGATACAGCTATGTGATCCAGGAGGAAGAGCTGAACACAGATTCCCTGTTCGCCGGAATAAATGAAGTGTACAACAACAAAGAGAAATATATCCAGGCTATGGAGTCCAGCAACCTGACCGACTCAACGGGAATCATCATCAACATGATAGAGGATCTCGTAAACAGCCACGACTGATCTGCATAAGATCTGCAAAAGCAATTATAAAAAGGCAAAATAAAACTCCACACCGTCTAAATCATAGTCGGTGTGGAGCTTTATTGTATATTAACTATTATTAGTTAGCCAGAGCCTGAAGTACAGCAGCCTTCATCGCATCGTCACACTGCTCATCTCCTATGTACAATGTAACTGTACTCTTTCCGCCTGCAGGGAAATCAAATACTGCCTTCAGTGTCTTGTCTATATATGTTCCATCTGAACCATACTTTGCAAGATCCATGCTGACCTTTGTTCCATAATATGTGATTCTGAATCCACCGTTTGTTGTGTCCTCATAATACCATACTGTTGTCTTGGCCTTCTTATCAAGAGCGTCTCCATATGTAACACCTGTAGGAACCTTCTTCTCTGTTCCGTTGCTCTGTACATCTGTATAGACGATCTCATTCTTCTTAAGGCTGTCTATCTTGTCCTTTGCCTCATCGTTAGTACGATACTGAATATTACCCTTTACAAATATCTGAGCTGTCTCAGGAAGAACCAGATACACACCGCCACAGATAGCTGCTACCACAATAATGGCTACAAGGATCTTAACAAATGTCTTCATAATTATCTCTCCTATCCACAATCAAATTCATCAATCGATACTAGAACAGTTCTTTCTCAAGCTGGAATATGAAATCCTCAAGGAGCTGCATGCGTTTGCTGTACTCAAGTCGTCCAGCCTCCGTCTTACATCTCTTAATCTTTGGTTTATTGATCTTATAAAAATTCTTGATTCTGTAATATGCGCGCTTATAGCTTGCCTCGTCCTCTATAGCCGTAGCCATGGAATCCCACAGAACACTGATCGCTCCCACTTCATCCAGCAGGTCTGCATCCATAACTATCCTGCACTCAAGTGACAGATCTGCATCAGTATCCTTCTCCTCATGGATCATGATTATCTCGCCTATCTTGGCTATCTTCTGTGGATCGACTCCCAGACTGTCAAGATAATTGACAGCTATCTCTGCTCCGACCTCCCCATGTGGTCTCTCGTCATCCCAGCCCACATCATGAAGAAGTGCCGCGAGAACTATTATATCCAGATCTCCACCTAACTTCGACTGAAGCTTTATCGCCCATCTATACACCCGCATAGTATGTTCAAATCTGCTCCTGAATGGATAATTAGGCGGCCTACCATTAACGGCTGTCTGTTCCTTTACAAAATCAATTACTTCAGCGTAATTCATATCCGTTTCGCCCCTTGGAAATCACTATTCTGTAGCGCATAATAACACTGCAAAAGTATCATACTTGATGATAACATCTTTTGTGGGATTTTGCTATATTTTTTTAAATTTTTAATAAATAATGTTAAAAATAAAAAAATCCATGCGATCTTCCTTCGAAGCGTCACCATAGACGTTACCTCAGCAGTTAACTCAGCCCAGGCACCCTCACGGCACACAGGAGATTCCCCTTAGTGCTGCTTCGTCTCCGACCTGACACGGTTCGAAGATTCCTGTTGCGCGAGACCCAGACATCAACATCACTTACTGAGGGCAGCCCTACAGCGGCCACCCCTCAGGAAGACCATCACCCCTGCTATAGCGGATTGCAGGTACAGGGCGCCGCTACCTCCCCGGTTGCATGGAAACTTTAAAACATATTTAATTGGCTGTGCACAAGATGCACCGCAGGCTACATTATATCTGACATGCCGCCCGCCGTCAAGCATTCTTCGCTTTTCCCTGTCTCAGGTCGCGAAAAAAGCTCTTCATCATCTCACTGCATTCATCCTGCCGCACACCACGTATAACCTCAACCTGATGATTGAACTGTTTCATGTCCAGCAGGTTTATTATTGAGCCCGCACATCCGGCCTTGGGATTCATACATCCTATCACCACATTTGGGATACGGGCCTGCACTATGGCCCCGGCACACATCTGGCACGGTTCAAGGGTCACATACATTGTGCACTCCTCCAGCCGCCAGTCGCCGAGCTTCTTTGACGCCTGTTCTATGGCCAGTATCTCCGCATGTGCAAGTGTGGTCTTTTTCAGATTTCTCTTGTTGAAGCCCCTTGCGATTATCCTGTCATCGTGGACTATGACACAGCCTATCGGAACATCACCATTTGCATAAGCCCTCTTTGCCTGGGCTATGGCTTTATCCATATACTTCTCATGGATACGCCGCTCCTCCGGCGTCAGCTCATCTATATTGGTATCTTCCATTCTCTTTATCCTCTTCTTCCTATCTTATATCCACTATCCAGTAGCCGAAGCTGCCGGTCTTGATATGTGTCTCCTTCTCCGGCACGAATCTGTCAAATCCAAATATCCCGGCAAGGTATTTCTCCCTCGAGGAATACACCCCCGGAACTCCAAGTATGTAACTGACGCGGTCATCATCTGGGGAAAATATGACTTTGCCAAACATCAGGTATTTGTAGCTGTAATACCCGTGTGTCAGGAAGCTGTTCACCCCGAGCTTCCAGTTGCACATGTCCAGCAGACCTATGTCATTCGGGGATATCTTCACGCTCTCTATGACGCTGTCCAGCCCGTCATCCAGGGAGCTTCCCGGAAGAAGTGGCAGACGTTCATAGTTCTCAAACATTTTGTCTATCGCCGTTCCGGTCTCGGAGGTCTCGACCTCATCAGAACATACAGGCTCCGCCGGTGCAGCACAGCTCTCAAGCTCCAACTCTGCCGTGACCGTATCTGTTATGGAGGCCTCTCTCACCGCCTCGCTCAGTTCCTCAGCATCGCGGCCCGCACGTTTCGCATCCCACATTCTGGAATAATCTATCACACTGTCCGTCCAGGACGAACAGAATATATCGCTGTCGTAATACTCCTGCCCCATATTTCCATCCGGCTGTATACGCCTTATGACGATACCGGCAAATGCAGTCACAGGCCGTCCGCTCTCCATGACATCATCCCAGCAGAATGAGAAGCACTCCTCACCGTGTCCATTTCTGAGTCTCATCTTACCGACGAGCACCGGCAGAGGGATCATCACGGGTTCATTTGTCTGTTCACCGCCCACTGCGCCTTCGTCGGCCAGCGTCTCCCTGTAAATGAACACGCCATAGATTTCCTCTCTGCTGTTCATTCCGTTTCTCAGTCCAACCGTGAGTCTTCCCGTTCTCCCCACCTTTGCCACCTTGGCAAATCCTGAATTTTCACATTTGTGTCCGTCGTGATACCTGTAAATATACGATATAAATCGGTTCCAGTACACCATAGATAATCCTCCTCTCCCTTCCGGAATTCTGCGTCCTTTTCCGGGGGCTTTATCAATTATCTATGATTCTGTCTCACCACCTATGACATTATTTGTCCGTGAGAATGTCGCTCAAAGCTGCAAATTCCGCCAGGCTCAAACTTTCTCCACGGATATTTGCTGATATTCCAAGGGATTCCAAAGCCTTTGCGATCTGCTCCTTGGCAAATGACAGCTCTCCGCTGTTGGCTATACCATTCTGGAGAGTCTTTCTTCTCTGGTTAAATGATGCTCTTATCAGCCGGAACATGAGCTGCTCGTCCTTCACCTTGACCGGCGGCTCCTGGTATCTGTTCAGTCTGATGACCGCTGAGCCCACACCCGGTCTCGGTATAAAGCAGTTTGGCGGAACATTTGCCACTATATACGGCTCGGCATAATACTGAACTGCCAGGGACAGTGCTCCGTAATCCTTGGTTCCCGGGCCCACCTGCATGCGGTCCGCAACCTCCTTCTGTACCATGACCGTCACTGAGAGAAGCGGCACATGCTTCTCGAAAAGTCCCATGATGATCGGTGTGGTTATATAGTATGGGAGATTCGCAACCACCTTGATAGGCCTGCCGCCATTTCTCTCCTCCACGATCTTGTTGATATCCACCTTCAGTATGTCATCGTTGATGATGGTCACATTGTCGTACTCCGCAAGGGTCTCGTCCAGAATAGGGAGAAGATTCTTGTCTATCTCCACCGCCACAACCTGTCCGGCACTCTCCGCAAGATACTGGGTCATGGTTCCTATTCCCGGACCTATCTCCAGCACGCAGTCGTCCTTCGTGATGTCCGCTGCGCTGATTATCTTATTTATGACATGGGCATCTATGAGGAAATTCTGACCGAACTTCTTCTGAAATGCAAATTCGTATTTCTTTATCGTCTCTATCGTAACCTGTGGATTGCTTAACTTCTCCATGCTTTGTCCTTTCCTGCGTCCAGACAATGGCGGTTTCATCAAGATTTGTGTCACGACCAGGACTTTGTGGTATGCCTGCCTGGGGAATACCACAAAGTCCTGGTCTCAATTCACATTGCGAAACCTCCATTGCCTGTAATCTACGTTTTTATTACATCTTGTACATTTTCAGGGCATTCGCGTATGTCTGGTCATACACTTTCTGAACCGGAATGCCCTTGATCTCGGCTATCTTCTCAGCTATATAAGGTATGTTGAGGGCAGAGTTCCTTGTTCCTCTGAACGGAACCGGAGCCATGTATGGGGAATCGGTCTCAAGGACGATCTTCTCAAGAGGGATATCCTCCACGACCTCCTGAAGCTTCCGGCTGTTCTTGAAGGTGACTACTCCGCCAACCCCTATGTTAAATCCCATCTTAATATATTCTCTTGCCTGTTCTACGCTGTATGAATAACAGTGTATCACACCGCCATTTCTGCCGCCATCCATTCTTTTAAGCATCTCCATAGTGTCTGATGCCGCATCACGGCTGTGTATAATGATCGGCATGGTGAGCTCCTGCGCAAGCTCAAGCTGCCTGAGAAACCATTTCTTCTGAACATCCCTCGGAGGATCATCGTCGAAATGATAATCAAGACCTATCTCTCCTATGGCTCTCACCTTTGGATTATCCAGCACCATACTCTTAAGCTCCTGTATATCCGTCTCCGTCAGCTCACCGACCTCACTCGGATGTACGCCGACTGCCGCATAAAAATGCGGATATTTTGCGGCAAGCTCCACCGAATTCCTCGACGACTGCATATCCGCTCCGACGTTCATGACCTTGTCTATATCCTTCTCAAGGAATTCTGCAATTAACTGTTCTCTGTCCTCATCAAACTGAGTATCGTCATAATGACCATGTGTCTCAAATATCATATCTCAAACCTCTCTTATGGTACTAATGCATTGTTTATAGTACCGCAATATCGTATCCGTCACGCTGTATTATACAGAAATACCCGCACTTTGTGAACGTTTAATTATTTGTTTATGATTAGTTATTAATCTTTATAAATAGATTAATCTTTAAACACATTTTTTTCACAAATCCTGGATATACTAACAATCGTAAAGAGTTTTTCATTTATTTGAATCCTCTCTCCCCTCATTTTTTTGCAAGAGGCAGCAGATCTTCCCCGTTCTGTTACCTCTTGTTTTTTTGTGTCCAAAACTGTATATTTATCATAACATTTTACATAACAGGAGGACTTTCATGATTTCAAAGAAATATTCATCAATGTTAAACAACACTTCCATCATCAGGGAATTTGCACAGTATGCTTCAAAGCGTGCCGCTGAGATCGGTGCTGAGAATGTGTTCAACTATACTATAGGCAATCCATCTGTGCCTACCACGGATGACTTCAACAAGGGACTTATCGACCTTATCCAGAATGAGGATTCACTGGCACTCCACGGCTACAGCCCTACACTTACCATCTACTCTGTAAGAAAGGCTGTCGCAGAATCACTGAACCGCCGTTTCGGCATGGAGTATGTTCCTGAGGACATTTTCATGACATCAGGTGCTGCCGGAGCCCTTGCTCACGCCATCAGATGTGTCACAGAACCGGGTGACGAGGTCATCACATTTGCGCCTTACTTCCCTGAGTATGTTCCATACGTTGACGGAACCGGTGCTGTTCTCAAGGTCGTTCCCGCGGACATAACTTCATTCCAGATCAACTTTGACGCATTCCTCGAGATGATGAACCCAAATGTTCAGGCAATCCTCATCAACTCGCCAAACAACCCATCCGGAATCGTCTACTCAACCGAGACTATAACACATCTTGCCCAGATCCTCACAGAGAAACAGGAGGAGTACGGACATGACATTTACCTTATATCAGACGAGCCTTACAGAGAGATCGTATTTGAGGGAACTGATTCGCCATTCATCTCAAAGTTCTACGACAACACCATCTGCTGCTACTCATTCAGCAAGTCTCTGTCACTGCCTGGAGAGCGTATCGGATATGTGGCTGTAAATCCTAAGTGCAAGGACGCTGAACTCATCATCAATATGTGCGGACAGGTATCACGTTTCACAGGACACAACTGTCCTTCATCTCTGATACAGCTCGGAGTTGCAAAGGTGCTTGACGAGACATCTGATCTGTCAATCTATGAGAAGAACAAGAACATCCTGTACAAGGAGCTCACAGCTATGGGATATGAGTGTGTTGAGCCAGGCGGAACTTTCTATATGTTCCCTAAGACTCCTATCGCAGATGCAAATGAGTTCTGTAACATGACTGCCCATGAGCTTGATCTGATCCTTGTTCCTGGCGACAGCTTTATGTGTCCGGGACATATGAGACTGGCTTACTGTACTACAACAGATATGGTTGAGCGCTCTCTGCCACTGTTTGAGAAGGCTATTAAGATGTGTAAATAATGATCTGTGTGTACGACAATAACAGATCTTGTTTGTACAAAATTATTTTAGGAAAGTATAGAGATATAGCATATGACTAACATAAAGATAATTCTCGCCTCGGGATCGCCTAGAAGAAAGGAACTTCTGGCCCAGGCGGGATACGACTTCGATGTGTGTCCAAGTCTTTCTGATGAAGATCTTGAACCGATGGCTCCATCTGAATATGTAATGCTTCTGGCTAAGAAGAAGGCAGATGAAGTGTGCAACAGGATCATCGCCCAGGATGTTGTAAGACGGGTTAAAAAGCTTCCTGAACGCTTCGTTGTCCTCGGCGCAGACACTGTTGTATCGCTGAACGGAAGGATTCTTGGTAAGCCTTACGACTACGACGATGCATACAACACCTTGAACAGTCTGTCCGACCAGACGCATCAGGTGTACACCGGCGTGTGTCTGATATATGTGAACGGAAGAGCCAAGTCATCCAGCTCATTCTATGAGAAGACGGATGTCACCTTCTATCCTGTATCCCACGACGAGATAATCCAGTACCTCGCCACAAATGAGCCGTTTGACAAAGCCGGAAGCTATGGAATTCAGGGCAAGGGCGGTCTGTTCGTCAAGGGAATTGAGGGCGACTACAACAATGTTGTCGGGCTGCCACTCGCAAGGGTGTATCACGAGCTTGATGATTTGATTTCTTGAATGGTTTGGAAATATTTTCTCTAAATGGCAATTATATTTATTTTACGACACTAAATTATCCCTTTTTGAGGAAAAGATCTTGAAAAAGGCACAAAATCTGAGATTTTGTATCTTTTCAACTAAATTTCCTTGAAAAGGGATAATTTTATGCACATATTATTAAATTCCACGATAAACAGCACGAAGACTTTTATCCGCCATCGTGCCATAAGAAATAATTCCTACACGAATCCTTACATAAGCTCTTTCTTCACATTGAAGATAGTTCCAACGACCTTCGGGCCCGCATTTGATGCAACTGCTGCCCCGATCTGGAAGTAATCTGAAGGGCCATAGCCAACCTTCTCCGTCATACGGGCTGTCAGCTCGTCTCTTACGGTCTCATCATTTCCGTATACTACCTGGTACTCTGAACCTGGCTCCATCTCTTCCACTGTGACATCCACCATCTTTGCCATGAGTTTCTTCTCACCGCGGCACTTGATAGCTGTCACGATCTCATTTGCCCAGATCTTCATGATAGGCTTCACGCCGAGTGCGTCACCAACCAGAGCTGCCGCACTTGGAATTCTTCCTGACTTGGCTGCATACTTGAGGCCATATATTCCGAAGTATATCCTTCTCTTTGGAAGCTCTTCCTTCAGATACCACACGATATCCTTGGCATCCCTGCCCTCCTGAACCATTCTAGCTGCCACAACCACCGGATAGCCATACTGTCCACTGTAGCCTATTCCGTCAAATACATATATATTGCACTTTCCGGCACACTCAGGATATTCCTCCTCGAACTGATCTGCGGCCATCTGCGCATTTGCATATGAGGCAGAACCATCCTTGTTGATGCTTACATATATAATATCCGTGTAACCCTGCTCCACCAGCTCCTTATACACCTCGCCGAACTGGTACGCTGTGATCTGTGATGTCTTTGGAAGATCATCATTCTCTGCCATGAGCTTGTAGAAGCCCTCATTGTCAAAATCGACTCTGCTCAGATAAGACTTGCCACCTATTACGACCGGGAAAGGAAGAATCTTGATTCCAAGCTCCTTCTCCTCATTCTCTGAAATGTCACTGGCAGAATCTGTCATTATAATAATTTTTCCCATAATTCACAAAACTCCATTTTTTGCTAATGAGCAGACGCATGAAATGCGCTGCGCGCGGCGTCTGCGTGCTTCATAAGATGTCACTAAGCCCAGCTTAGTGACGGCGCACCCAGTGCGCCACCTCCTTACGAAAAGTTACTTATCATTCTCCATACGCCACTTGATACATCTGTTGAGATAATGAACATAATCTGGATTCTTGCACATACCCTTGCCCTTATCATCAGATATCTTGGCAACATCCATGCCGTTACATGCTGTAGTCTTCATAACTATGTTGAGCGGTTCATCGCACGTATCGTTGGATATATATGTTCCTATTCCAAATGCAACCTTGATCTTGTCCTTGAAATAGCTGTTGAGTTTGTCTGCTTTCTCGAAATCAAGGCTGTCGCTGAACAGAAGTGTCTTGGTCTTTGGATCAAGTCCAAGCTTCTCATAATGATGAACCATCTTGTCGCCCCACTCATAAGGATCGCCACTGTCGTGTCTCACCCCACTGAAAAGTGTCGCATATGTGAGCTGGAAATCCTTTAGGAAGCAATCTGTTGTGATGGCATCAGTGAGAGCTGTTCCGTTCAGCACTCCATACTCCTTAACCCATGCATCCAATGCATACCAGTTGGAATATGCAGGATTGTGCTTATGATTACCCTGTCCAACACACATGATCCACTCATGCGCCATAGTTCCAACCGGAACCAGATTATACTTCCTTGCCAGATATACATTACTTGTTCCGACAAATGTTGAACCCGGATACTTGCGCTTGCTGAGTTCCTTGACTGCAAGCTCCTGAGCTTCAGCCGAAAGTCTTCTTCTGAGTCCAAACTCACTGAAAGCTCCAAGGTTATACTCTCCAGTCTCGACTTTTCGGACCTTCTCATCAAGCTTCTCCCTGAATGATGCAAGCAGCTTATCATAGTCATCGTTCATTCTGAAGTAGACCTCATTCACTATAGCCAGAGTAGGTATCTCATACATGGAAGTATTGAGCCAAGTGCCTCTCGCCTCTATCTTCAGTCCACACTCAGCGTCATCTGATATCTCAAAGTCCTCATATCTTGCCTTCCAGAGTCTCAGAAAATCAACATAAGAACCCTTTATCCACTTGATATTGTGCAGATACTCAAGCTCCTCCTCTGTAAATCTCAGATCACAGTAGAGCTGTATCTGTCTCTTGATCTCATCAACCATCTCCTTTGTGAAGAACACGTCAGTATTCCTGCACTTGAATGACCATGTTGTCTTATAGTCACTGAACTGATGGTAAATCGCCTGTCCCATACTAAACTTGTACATATCCGTTTCAAGCAGGCTTGTGATTATTCTTTCCATTTTTATACTCTTCTTTCTCTTTTTATCCGCTCCACACATACGGCTTAACCGCCATATATCACGGAAATACGGAAGTATACGCAAGTTAAAATACTTCCACTTATAATAAGTTAGCACACAGCCCGCTGTCAAGCACTATTACCTTGCAACTATCACACATAGTATTGTATAATGTTACCGTTCAGAGCCATGCAGCACAATATAAGAAGTGGCTTGTCATGCTTGCATGAACAAGGCATTTCTTATATTGTGCTATACGGCGGATACGCCGCACCGAACAGGCTCGTAAGAGACTGTGAGGTGGCATGGCTCTGAATGCCGCAGGGCACACCAGCCGAACAGGCTCGAAGAGACTGTGAGGTGGCATGGCTCTGAACACAGCAGAGTCGTACACTTCGAACAGGCTCGTAAGAGACTGTGAGGTGGCATGGCTCTGTGTATACATTATGAAAAGAGGATAGATTATGTTAGAGCAGAACAACGGAAAAAAGCCTAAGAAGTACGCTGGTATTCTGGCTCACCCGACATCATTCCCAAGTCCTTATGGAATCGGAGATCTGGGTCCGGGCGCTTATCAGTTTATCGACTTTCTTGCAGCTTCAGGATTAAATCTGTGGCAGGTGCTTCCACTCGGTCACACGGGCTTTGGCGATTCACCTTATCAGCCATTTTCAGCATTTGCAGGACAACCACTTATCATCGATATCGACTACCTCAGAAAGAAGAAGTTACTTCTGGACGAGGACTTCTCAGCTATGCCTGACTGGGATCCTGAGAAGATCGACTATGGAACACTTATAGAATTCAAGACTGGCCTTCTGAAGAAAGCGTACGAGAGATTTATCGACGCTGACTATGCAGATGATATGTCAGGAGACGAGGATCTCATGGCAAAGTTCGATGCATTTGTCAAGAATACATCATGGCTTGCTGACTACTCTCTGTTCATGGCAGGCAAGGATGCGCACGAGGGAATGCCTTGGTACATGTGGGATGATTCACTGAAGAAGCCGACCGCAAGGCAGAAGACCGCATGGAAGAAGAAGCTTGCAGACGGCATCGGCTACTACAACTTCCTCCAGTTCCTTTTTACAGAGCAGTGGCAGGCCCTCAAGACATATGCAAATGATCTCGGAATCAGTATAGTAGGTGACACACCTATATTCCTCGCATGGGACAGCGCAGACGTATGGTCCAATCAGGAACTGTTTCTGCTGGATTCAAAGGGATACCCTATCGAGGTTGCAGGTGTTCCACCAGATTATTTCTCAGCTACCGGTCAGCTCTGGGGCAACCCTCTGTACAACTGGAAAAAGCATACCGAGACAGGCTATGCATGGTGGATAGAGAGAATCAAATATCAGCTCACAGTAACAGATTTCCTCAGGATAGATCACTTCAGAGGATTTGACCGTTACTGGGCAGTGCCTTACGGTGAGGAGACCGCCATCAACGGCGAGTGGAAGCCAGCTCCAGGGCTGAACTTCTTCACACAGCTCGAAGCTAATCTCGGCTACCATCTTCCTATCATCGCCGAGGATCTCGGCGAGATAGATGATTCAGTCATAGAACTCAGAGACAAATTCGGACTTCCTGGAATGAAGATCCTTCAGTTTGCATTTGAAAATCCAAACGAGAACGACTTCCTTCCACATAACTATACACCTAATTGTGTATGCTATACAGGAACACACGACAACGACACCACCCTTGGATGGTATACGCAGGCTTATGAGGCTTCAAAGGATAAGCTCAGAAGATACTACAGCACTGATGCGAGTGATATCTGCTGGGTTATGATAAGAGCATGCTTCTCTTCTGTTGCCAACATGGCCATCGTTCCTATGCAGGACGTGCTAAAGCTCGATTCATGGGCACGTATGAACACGCCAGGCGTTGGAGAGGGCAACTGGGCATGGAGATTCAAAGCCTCAGACCTGAGCAAGCAGTTGTCAGACAGGCTTCTTGAGACATCAAAGCTCTATGGAAGATATACTCCAATACCGGAGAAGAAGGATTCTGAGGAGAAGTAATCATACGACGAGTCGAATCAATGCTGGAACATTTAAAATAGCATAAGGAGAATTATAATATTGAGAACAATATTTGCATATTTATTTGCCTTTCTGGGCATCATCCTGTGTACTCCGTATCACCTGTATCTGTACCTTCTGGCTAAGAAGGATCAGGAAAAGGCGTACCGCCATGCCCAGAAGCTGGTCAAAGGCTTCTTTGGAATAGTCATGTTCATATGCGGTGCCAAGTGCACTGTCATAGGTCTGGAACGGGTACCGAAGGATCAGCCTATTCTGTTTGTCGGCAACCACAGAAGCTTCTTTGATATACTGTGCTGTCACAACGCACTGGACAGGCCTCTGGGATTTATGTCCAAGGACGGAATCCTGAAGGTTCCTATCCTTCCATGGTATATGAAGGACATAGGATGTACATTCCTTGACAGATCCGACCTGAAGAAGGGACTGGAGACTATCATGCAGTCGGCTGATATCGTAAAATCCGGACATTCCATGATGGTATTTCCTGAAGGACACAGAAATAACGGCGAAGAACTTCTTCCTTTCAAGGACGGAGCATACAAGATCGCACAGAAGGCCGGATGTCCTATCGTACCTGTATCCATATGCGGAACAGACAATATCATGGAGGCCAACAAGCACAACTTTATCAGAAGTCACAAGGTGGTCATCGAATTTCTTGACCCTATAGACATAAACGGAATGAAACCAAAGGAGCGCAAGGAGGTTCTTGAAACCATTCCAGGGCTCATTCAGGAAGCAAGGGTTAAGAATCTTCCCCTTGCAACAAAAAAGTGATCAGACTATAATAATCTGATCACGGCAAGACAAAACACCAATAACTAAATATAATCAGGAGGAACTAAACATGGCATGGTGGGTATGGTTGATAATAGTTGCAGTTATACTTATCGGAGGTCTTATTGCATTATACATAGTGGGCAATAAGCTTCAGAAAAAGCAGTCTGCACAGAAGGAAATGATGAAGGAACAGGCACAGCCTGTGACGATGCTTGTCATCGACAAGAAGATGCTCCCTATGAAGGATGCCGGATTGCCTAAGATGGTAATGGAACAGACACCAAAGCGTTACCAGAAGGCCAAGATGCCTATAGTAAAGGCCAAGATCGGACCTCAGATCATGAATCTTATCTGTGATGACGGTATATATGATCAGATGCCTGTCCGCGGAGAGGTAAAGGCTATGGTCAGCGGTATCTATATCATGAGCGTCAAGAATGTTCGTGGTAAGATCGAGGAGAAGAAGGGCAAGAAGACCTTTGGTGAGAAGCTTCGTGCAAAGCAGAGAAAGTATCAGGATATGTACGACAAGGATGTAGCCGAGTCAAAGCTCAGCAAGGATCAGAAGGCCGCAGCCAAGGCTAAGGCCAAGGAAGAAAAAGAGAGAGCTAAAAAGATCCTGAAGATGTAACAGCTTGAAAGGAGATTCCCAATATGAAGAAATGTCATATTAACCTCCGCGAACTTGGAATAGCTTTACTCGCACCGATATGCATAACTTTTGTCCATGGGCTTATTCCATCATCTCTGGTATCATGTGTTATAATAATTATTCTCTGCGGATGTATACACCATATATATCCTTGGATATTCACCACAGGAGATAACCGTAACAATAAAAACAGAACAGGAACGAGATCACTCTCATTCCTGTTCTGTTTTTGTATTTTTATACTTATTGTCATAACAGGCCTCAGTCTGCAGTTCTTTTCGACCGGAATACTGAACGCCATTGAGCTCCATCGTCCAGAGCTTCTCGGCAGTTACAGAGACATGGTTCGTTCATCATTCTCTCTAAACAACGGTATCTTCAGAGTTACAACAGTCATGCTGCTTGCACCGGTCTGTGAGGAGCTTGTGTTCAGAGGGATCTCTCTGAGTTCTTCCAGACGTGCATTTACATGCAGACATTCAGATGCCATCGCCATCCTACTGTCAGCGCTGCTGTTCGCCCTTTATCACGGCAATTTAGTCCAGTTCTGCTACGCCCTTCCCATGGGAATCCTTCTCGCGCTGCTCGCCACATGGACGTCTTCCCTGCTGCCATCGATCCTTCTTCACATAACGATCAACGTATCTTCTTATTTCACCGGGATGCTGCCATTTGCACTGCCACATACAGGCTGTATACTTGCAACTGGTATCACGTCAGCCGCAGGCTTCATCGCCCTATATCTGCTGTTGCGCCGAAGTGGCAAATCACACAAAGTATCTTGACATGTGATACACATACACTTTTTCATCGGGATCCTCTTCGTATCCTGACAACTTGATGATATTCTTCAACACAAAATACCTGCTGTCCCTCATGACTCTCTGATATTCAAATGTCGGGTAGTACAGCATTAGATATATATTTCTCGGTGCCCTGCGCACGGAATCTATTATATTGTCTATGACCTTCTTGAACACCTCCGGGGAAAATGGATTGAAGAAATAGAAATAATTATCTTCATCTGCAACCTCATACTCTTGCGCCGGAATGTTATAGAAGTTCATCCTGTCTTCCTGATCATAAAATCTGCTCTGATAACCCGCGGCATTTTCCAGAAGCTTCTCGTATATGTCAGCATCTGCCTCTATACCCGTGGCGCGGCAGTAATGCCTTGAGTTGCCATAGAACAACACACGCCCCAGTCCGCAGCCAAAATCAACAAGTGTATCCTCCGGCTCCATGGACACGGCATTGAACAGGGTCACAAGATCCCTGTAGTAAGTCGCCTGATATATATTATTCTCCTCGGTGGGCTGCTCCGCACCTATACACAGCGTCGTATCTATAGACAAAAAATCATCAAACGCCTTCTCGTCATCCATATAGCTATCCTCACTCCACGGTTATCCTGAGTACGTTAAACGATACACATTCATTGCCATAATCCATCACATACACCACGACCAGACCAAGCCCCTTTTCCGTCTCCACGAGCTGATAGCCTTCAGTGAGTATGCTTATATTCATCATACCAACCGGAGTAGAATAAAATGCCTCTCTGGTCTCTCCCGATCTGAACGACATGGCAGCACTGACTTCGCCCTTCTTTGTCAGGTCAAGTCCTAATTTGTCAAACTTCAGCAGATTTCTCGCCGGTTTCTCAAGATCCTCATAATACTCATCGTATTTCAGGTAAAATACCCCGTCCTTCTCATGAAGGCTTCCCCTGGTAACAAGCTCTATGGGTTCAACGTTGTTCTCTTCCCTGCTCGTCCTCTGCTCTCCAACTACTGTCACAGTAACATTCTTTACCATATAAACTTCCAATCTATGTAATTTTATAAATTTATCTCTCTTTTGCCATCTCAATAAGCGTTGTGACGAGAGTCTTTATATCGTATCCCTGAGCATTCCACAGCATTGGATACATGCTTATTCCTGTAAATCCAGGAAGTGTGTTGATCTCATTGAATACAACTCTGTTTGTTCCATTCTCAAGGAAGAAATCCACTCTGGAGAGTCCGAAGCCGTCAAGTGCTTTGAATATCTTCACAGCGTCTTCCCTTATCTCGTTCTCTGCTTCCTTAGGGATGTCGGCGCCGATAACCGTTCTCGACTCAGCATTGTTGTACTTTGCATCGAAATCGTAGAACTCAGCAGCGGCAAGTATCTCGCCAACTCCCGAAGCCTTGGTATTGTCCTTGTAACCGAGGACTCCGCACTCAAGCTCACGTCCAACTATCGTCTCCTCAACGAGGATCTTGTTGTCGTGCTTTACGGCCTCATTCAGCGCATACAGAAGGCTTGCTCTGTCAGTCGCCTTATTTACACCCTTTGATGATCCGGCCTTTGAAGGCTTTACAAATACAGGGTAATCAAGCTCAGCCTCAACTCTGTCCATAGCACTGTCTATGTCGCTGAAATCCTCTGCAAGCACAGGTACAAATCTCGCCTGTGAAACACCGATGTGATCAACGATTATCTTCGTATAGAATTTATCCATGGATGCTGCCGATGCCAGAACGCCACATCCAACATATGGAATATCTGCCATCTCGAACAATCCCTGTATAGTTCCATCCTCGCCATACATACCGTGAAGTACAGGGAATATGACGTCCACCTTCTGGCGCTCCACACCTGCATCGGAGAAAACTATAAGCTCTCTTCTGGTGTCCGGTGAGATCACTGCTGTGACCTTGCTGTCATACCAGCTTCCATCCGCTATACTCTCTATATTATCTGCCTTTAACCATCTTCCATCCTTGGTAATGCCAACCAATGTCATATTATACTTTTCAAGATCAACCCCCTTGGCAACTGTCTGTACCGATATACATGAAACCTCATGCTCTGATGATCTTCCTCCAAATATTACAACCAAATTTTCCTTAGCCATGACATGTGCTCCTTATACTTTAATCCGCGGTGCACCCGGGGCACACCACAGGTCAAAGTATAACACCTGGGAATCAACTTTTCAACGTCACTTATCCCCCAGATCTATACATAATGTCTCATACATTCCGGGCGGACAGTCCTCCCCGGAATCGCCAAAATACTCATAAGAAAATCCGGAGTTTGCATCGGCATCCACGCCCCACGCATTTGCCGCGCTCTGGGCAATGTCATTTATATCCTCCATCGCCATGACAAGATTGTGGCGCATCTGTATATAACTCAGATTCTCATTGTAGTCGTCCCCAAGCCACATGCCGATCTGCTTCATGACTGTGTTGCCCACATAGCTCTCAAGCTCATCTCTCTCATCCTCAGACTTCATATCGCCATCATAATCGACCTTAAGCCTTATGACCCTTCCACTGTCATCCAGTGAATTGTTGTACATGACCGCATCCGCCATTATCTCCCTCGACACCTTATCCTTATATTTCTTCACATAAGAAACCTGTCCAAATATCACACCGCCGACAATTCCTATGAGGACACCCAGTATGGCCGCCCTGAACATTCTCCACATAAACAATACCTCCTGATCATCTAAGTCTCTATTCACATATCCCATCTCTCGCGTATGTCGCCAGACACTGGCCTTCATAGTGTGTCTTAAGATATTCATTTGTATTGTTATCCCCGGTTTTCTCCAGTATATTCTGTTCTATCACCACAGTCACATAGCTTGTAGCAAATTCCTTTTCAAGTTCGGCTGCAGCCTCGTTCATTACCTGGGTATCCTCCGCTACTATATACTCCACATGACTCGTATCGAGGGACTTCGCATGACTCTCATTATAACTTCTGCAAGCATCGGCAAATGAACCGGCGTCCACCTGGTACACCCCCTCCTCGGTCAGGGAATCCTCATCGTCGTCCAGTCCTGTTATGACCAGACTGTATCTCAGCCCGCCGCCGGCAGGCTCCTCCGTGCTGCGCTCTATGATGACCGCATTCACATAGTCCACATCCTCCACCGGCTTGTATTCACACCCACTCAATATACACGCCGTCAATAACACCGCCGCCAGTCCGGCAGATTTTTTTACAGGCCATTTCCCGGCAAGTGATGCCGCCGGCAATATTATCGATAGGGGTACATCCACCAGAATAAGATATCCGGAGATGATCTTTATACGGTCCTGCTGTCCGGGCAGCATCCCGGCCCACAGGCATACGGCAAATGCAAGGACTGCCCACAATGTCTTCCACAGCCATCTGTGCCGAACACCCAGTCTGTCCACAGCGCCCCATCCACCTATGACATTTGGAACCAGTGCCATCACACCGAACACGATGACAAGGTAACACACCAGCATGAGCGGCCTGAGCTTCACTCCGCCAGGCAGTTCCATGGCTCCCACTATATATAGTATATTTTTCTCCTTAGCCATGAGCGCACCCGTGCCCAGTGTACATATCACAATTATCGAACACATAATGCCTATTATGGTACTTGTGCCTACGGCTGCACACAACATTCCTCTTCGCCTCCGAATGACGTGTATATACACCAGCACCACCGTCTCCATAGCCGAGAATCCAAGAAAAAGCAGTCCTCCCCTAGCCATGACACGGCTTATGGTGAGATTCGCCCCGCCCTCGTCTCCTATCTCAGTCACAGTCTTAAGCACTGACAGATCAAGGTTACTCACAGAAGACAGAATGACCACAGCCCCCGCCGCGACAGCGAACCAGAACACGGACTCCGCAAACCTGACCATCCCCCTTGTGCCACGGCTACCCATATACAGACATGCAAACAACAAGGGGATTGAGATAGCAATTACCGTGTATCTTTTCAACATCAACTGCCTGGAACACTCGGCAAGGACAAACAGCAGCAAGCCCATCCTAACGGCAGTTCTCGCCCCATAAATCAATGCAATAGTCCTATTTTTGACTTTACCGCTTTCGCTGTTCCCTCTCTCATCAATCTTCATGTATACAATATATAGTGCTATCACGTAAGCAAAAGCCATGCATAGCATCAAAAAAAGTGACAAAATCAGGCAATTTCTTCCAAAATATGAGGGTATTAATGTAGCTACAAAAGTTATCATCCCCGGCAAAACAAGCAAAGCCATCTTAAAAAAGGCAGAAAACGTCACATTATATTTATCATTCATATCTATTTTCTCTTTCTGACCAACCTGCGCCGCTCATCAGGATTGCTCCATTTAGGTCTGTTGATCATTTTCTTTATAGGCGCGCGGACAACAAAGTCCTTATATCCCTCGCCAGTGGATCCACAGGTCACGACAGGGGACATATACGGCACGCCAAAGCTGTCCAGGGATGCAAGATGAAACACGAGAACCAGCATCGCAAGGATAAATCCAAGTATTCCATAAAGTGCGCTGGTGATTATAATTACGAACTTAAGCAATCTGAAAACAGACGCAAACGCCTCATTCGGAATGGCAAATGAAGCTATAGCCGTGAGTGCCACAACTATCACAACCATGGTGCTGACTATCCCCGCCTCCACGGCCGACTGACCAACTATCAGACCGCCAACCACTCCTATCGTATTTCCAAGCTGGCTCGGCAGTCGTATCCCGGCCTCCCGGAGCAATTCAAACAAAAGCTCCATTATCAGCACTTCAACTACAACGGGGAACGATAGCTGGCTTCTCGCATCGGCTATCGCATACAGAAGCTTGTCGGGTATCAGCTCCCTGTGATAACAGGTGATCGCAATATAAAGTCCCGGCAGTCCCACCGCAATGAACGCTGCCACATACCTTATCATTCTGGCAAATGTCGCCACCGGCCATCTGTTATAATAATCGTCCGCCGTCTGAAACAGAGTGTTGATGGTGGCTGGTGCAATTATGACCTCAGGGGAATTGTCAAACACAACGACAACCCTGCCCTCCACCAGAGCCGCGGCCGCCTTGTCAGGTCTTGTGGTCGCCTGGTATATCGGAAATATCTCCTGCCATTTCTTCTCCATCAGATGTTCAGCCATACCGCTGTCAAACACCGCATCTATCTCATACTTATCGATGGTGTCCCTTATCTGCTGTACCAGCTCAGGCTCCGCTATATCTTCCATATAGAATATCCCGTACTCTGTTCTGGATCTGACGCCCATTGTCCCCTGTTCCAGCTTCAGATGTACATCCTTGATCCTTCTCCTTATCAGAGCTGTGGATGTCCTAAAGTTCTCATTGAAGCTGTCCCTCGGCCCTCTCATTCCTCCCTCGGTGGAGCTTTCCTCTATACCTCTCACAGGGAAATGTTTCGATGACACTACTATTGCCTGATCGCTCCCGGATACAAATATGGCCGTATCCCCCCTGAGAACCGCCCTGACAACGTTGTCCATGTCACTTTCCTGGGTATAATCCGCCGTCTGACCCTCGCAGGAGATTATATGCTCCCACAGACCTGCCGTGTCTTTATTCCGCCATTCCCAGGTTATTGGTTTTAAAAATGTGTTCTCAATCAACTCATGATCACACAGTCCATCTATATACACCACGTATATTGCCGGATCATCTCCCCAGGCACAGCGGTCCAGATCAAACCTTCGCTCCACGATATCGCTCCAGTTACCGAACATTGTCTCAATTTGTGTGATGTTTTCGTCTATTTTTTTACTGATTGAAGCCATCGTCCGCCGTAAACACCTCCAACATACCGTTTATCTTCTGTAATCTATCTTGTCCAACGGATGAGTTTTTATTCAGACATACACGTAAAAAGGCGGAACACGTTTTCACGCATTCCGCCTCTTATACAGGTATTTATTATTATGCATATTGTTATTTCTGTGCTTTGACAACATTTGTGATCACGATCTGTTCCTGATCGTATATATGTATACGGGTTATCTCCTTGGCTTTCTCTTCATCCCTGGCTATTATCGCATTCATGAGAGCCTCATGCTCCGCTATAAGCTTGTCGTGATAGCTGAAATCCTTTACATACTCCACGCGGTATCTGTACACCTGCTCACGAAGACTCTGGGACATGCTAATCAGTCTCGGATTGTTCGTCATGTCCATTATAGTATTGTGAAATGCAACATCCGCATCTACTATCTCCGGGATTATCTTGGAGCTTACTGCTTTCTTGAAGTCGGCATAGGACTGCTTCAACCGCTCTTTTCCCTCGTCGTCTATCCTTTTGCAGGCAAGCCCTGCCGCAAGATCCTCAAGCGCCATCCTGATCTCAAGCGCATCGCTCAGATCCTTTGTCGTTATCCTGGCAACCTCTGCTCCCCTTCTCGGGATCATGACCACAAGCCCTTCAAGCTCAAGCATTCTCATGGCCTCCCTGACAGGGGTACGGCTTACGCCAAGCCTCTTCGCAAGAGTGACCTCCATAAGTCTCTCCCCCGGCTCAAACTCACCGTGAACTATAGCATTCCTCAAAGTCTTAAACACTACCTCTCGAAGAGGCAGGTACTCATCCATATTCAATCTAAGATCCATCACATACCTCTTCTTATGTTATACGGGGTGACGGCATACGCAGCCTGTATCTCGTCCTTTTCACGCAGCATATCTACTACCCTTTGTGCCAGTTCTTTATCCCTGTTGTCATATATTCCGAACACTGTCGGCCCACTGCCACTCATGAGCACTCCCATGGAGTCGTTCTCCGCTATGAGCTTCTTGACTGAATCTATCACAGGATTTGCAGGTATCGTAACCGTCTCGAGCACATTTGCCATTCTGTCTGTTATTCCCTTCAGATCTCCGGTCTTGAGTGCATCCGCCATGCCATCGATATCTGGATGCTCCTCCAGCAGATCCACCTTCAGGTTCTGGTATACCCATTTTGTGGACACTCCGATCGCCGGCTTCGCTATGACGATCAGGCAGTCCGGCATAGGTGGAAGTGGTGTAAGGATCTCTCCTATTCCCTCCGAGAGTGCCGTACCCTGCATGATACAGTAAGGCACATCTGCGCCGAGCTTCACTCCATGTTCCATGAGCTGTTCATCGGAAAGGTTCAGTCCAAACAGCATATTCATCGCCTTGAGGGCTGCCGCTGCATCAGCGCTTCCCCCTGCCATTCCGGCTGCAACCGGTATGTGTTTATCCACGGTTACATGAACGCCCTTGTCTATTCCATATATATCCTTCATCATCCGGCACGCCTTGTATATGATGTTATCCTTCACATCCGGCAGCTCCGACGAATCCGATGTTATAACGATCTCGTCTGTGGTGACATCGCAAAATGTCAGTTCATCCCACAGATCGACCGTCTGCATGATCATTTTCACCTCATGATATCCATCCTCGCGTCTCCTGACCACGTCGAGACCGAGGTTTATCTTTCCATATGCCTTTAATGATATTTCCATTTTCTCTCCTGTCCGTGACATTTCCTCTGCAGCTTTTCAGCCTGCGATCACTTTTTTCTAACAGAATATCCAAATTTGCCGAGTTTGTCGCCAAGTGCAAAATACTCTCCATGTGAATATGCGACAAGTCCCGTGCTGTTGAGGTTGAATTTGCCGGTCTTATCCATGTATTCATCACTTATCTGGACTCCGACCACCTCAGCGATAAACATGTGGTGGGATCCAAGCTCAACTACCTGCTTTACCTTGCACTCTACGTTCACCGGACTCTCCTCTATAGCCGGGCATGACACATTCACGCCGTCACATGCATGGAGGTTCATCTCCTTGAATTTATCCACGTCTCTTCCTGACTTCACACCACAATAATCAGTTGCAAATGCCAGTTTCTCGGTGACGAGATTTATGGTAAATTCTCCTGTCTCCTTGATTATGTCGTAGGAATATCTCTCCGGACGCACCGATATGGACACCATTGCAGGATCGCTGCATATGGTACCGGCCCACGCTATCGTCACTATGTTTGGCTTCTCTCCCGGTCTCTGGCAGCTCACCATAACTGCCGGAACCGGATACAACATATTTCCTGGTTTCCAATTCTGTTTTGCCATGTCTATACCTCTTTCTCTATTGACCTTCAACTCATTTTCAGCCACTTTCAGTCACTGTGGCGCAACGCACCACAGTGCTGATATCTCAAGCTGTCAATTGTTCGTATTTTGTATATTGTATACATTATACATAATAATACATGCCAGTGCATAAAATTACAACCGCATACAGCGCTCTTTATTTATCTTATTTTATTGACAGCGGATTTATTACTATAATATGAATGATCTGTCCCGGTGTTACACAAGGAAATGCAGACAAAAAAAATGATCACCCGGAAGATCATTCCAGATAATCACTTATTATTCCCTGTGCCGTTTCGCTGTCATCGGACACCATGTATACCACAAATGTATCATGCACATACAGAACCGCATCATCAAGTCTGGCGGTCTCCGACGATTTGTAATCAAGGTACATCTGCAACTGTGAGTCGCGTCTTTTCTTCATGTCCGCCAGTATGCCCTGGGCATCGACCGTTGACGACGCCTGAAATACTGCGAGCTCCTCGGCGGTGGCTCCCGTTGACATGTACACTGCACTGTCCTGCACCTGAACGCTGTCTATACCATAATATCTGAGCGCCGTCTCAGAGGAGACCTCCTCCACGGAATCCTCAAACTTCACGTTCTGCATGAGCATATCAGCCAGAGAGTGCACATCCGGCATATCTGCCTCGTCGTCTCCATTTCCTGCGCATCCCGCAAGCGAACAGATCACCAGACAGCATGCAAACAAATATATTATTCTTTTTATCATATGCCTCCGTCTCCACTATCTTCTGACATACACGTTCTTTCTGATGTAGTCCATCATCTTGAGACAATATTTCTTATTACAATGTTTGCCATCTATTCCCGCATCCTCCGGCAGAACACCATCCACAGACACGCTGTGAGCCACATCGAGATAGATCACCTGGTCGTAGCTGCCACACATCTCCTGCATGAGAGAATTGAGCTTGTCCACACCCGGGTTGTTATACACCTGGTCTTTTGATGAAAGCTCCGCCGATACAGGAAGTACTGACATCACATATACATTTGCCGCAGGCTGTAACTGGGAGATCTGATCCAGTAAAGTCTTGTAGGCCAACATGTACCGCTCGTTATACCACGAAAGCTCCTCAAGCCCAAATGAAATGTATATATTCTCATAGCTCTTCATGCCAAGCATCTCGACAACCGTACACTGTTCTCCTGAATCGCAGGTGAACATCTTGGTATTAGCGACCTTCTCTATGTCCAGATTCTTCGCCACACACATATCCCAGTTGTCTACACCGCTGTACAGTCCCAGCGCCTCGGCTCTGGAATCACCTATGAGCAGAGATGTCGAGAAATACTGGTCATCCGTGGCATTCGCCGGCATGTATATATTGCTGTCATATTTGTCCGCTCCCTTGCCGCTCACATCAGGGTTGGTGTAATTGACAAATTGTACATACTGACCATTTCGCTGATCCGGAATGGCCGCATCCTCCGCAGTTGCCAGATACTGCTGTGCAGCCCCCTCCGTGTCACTGTATGACATATCCTGAGTGCTGCTCTCACTTATATCTGCCGATGTTCCGCTCTCAGGCTGGAACTCCTCCTGGCCGTTCACATTCTTTTTCAGGTTGCCCTGTCCAAGCGCAAATATCATTATGACTGCGACGACCACTCCTATTCCGCTCTCGACGAGTTTCATTCTGCGGTGATGCCGCTGTCTGTATATCTTTTTTCTATAATCAGTGTTATTATTCTTAGTCACCTTCGACCTCCGAATTAACTAACTTTCATGTCTTTCGCAAAATATCCTATGATAGTATAGCAATTAATGATAAAATAATCAAGAACGCCGCGTTTTGTGAACCTCATTGTTGCCATACAATTTTTTCCGTGTTACTATTTCACATAGGAAAGTTCAATGTTTTTGCGGATTTCAGCATACAACTCAAACACAACATATTTATAGAAGAGGAGAACACGATGAACACTACAGCACGTACAATAGACTACAAGGGCGAGACTTGTATTGAACTTATATCAGGCGATTACCGTGCACTGATCGCACCATTTAACGGGAGCAACATTATGAAGATGGAGAACACAGCTCTGGATATTGATATATTCAGGAACGATCCTTCCCTGACTCCTGCACAGCTCAAAGCAGCAGCAGAGATCTACGGAATGCCTACCCTGTATCTCCCTAACAGACTGTCACACGGCAACTTAAGAACCTCCGATGCCATGTATCATTTCCCATGCAATGATCCTCTCGGCAACCATCTCCACGGTTTCCTTCATCTCAGAAACCACAGCATAGAGAGCGTGTCAGTGGATGGAGACAAGGCCATCGGCAAGACTTCATATGTATATGATGAGAAGGATGAGTTTTTCACTACATACCCTGTGAGCTTTAGAGCAGACTTCACATTCACTCTTGCTCCGGACGGTATGCACTACGAGTTCACACTCACCAACCTCTCCGACAAGCAGATGCCATACGGCGTATGTAACCACGTTGCATTCAAGGGGCCTTTCACAAGCACAGGAAAGGGCGAGGATGTACGTCTCTGTGTACCTGTTGGAGACAAATGGGAGCTTGATGAGCACGCTATCCCTACAGAGAAGAACCTTCCTATAACAGATTACGATCTCCAGTACAAGAACGGAACCATGGTACCTGTTCTGAAGGACATCGACAACGATCTCTACACAGCGGAGATGAACGAGCTGGACGGCAAGCCTTTCTACGGAGTATACGCAACTGATGTTGCCACAGGCAAGAAGGTCTGCTATGAGGTTGACGACACAATGAAGTTCTGGATCATGTGGAACGATCACGGCGACAAGGGTTACTTCTGTCCTGAGCCAATGAGCTGGAATATTGACGCTCCAAATCTCTCAGGAGCGCCGGAGATCACAGGCTACACAGAGCTTGCTCCAGGCGAGTCCAAGACAGTAAAAGAAAGAATATTCACAATGGCATAAAACATGACATTTTTTATGGAACGGTCTCCCGGCGGAGGCCGTTCTTTCATATTATTAATTTTTCCCCTGCCTCGTTGTTTTTCTCCCCACGGTATAATAAAATTATTATAATACCATATGCAAGGAGGGATTCTATGAAAAAGATACTTAGATTTTTACTGGTTTTCGCGGCAATGTTCTGTATGACATGCTTCACAGCATTTGCAGAAGATACCGACGATCCAGACACATACTATCTGGAGTTGGATGCAGCAGGAGGACAGTTATCAGGGGAGACTTCCACTGTGATAAGCAGCCCATCAGCAGAATTTACGACTGTTGACCTGTCAAAGTACAAGCCGGAGAAAGACGGCTTTACATTCACAGGATGGTACAATGACAAGACAAAGGTCACCAGCATTGACACATCATACTTCCAGTCTACAAACCGTATAAAGCTGACAGCGATGTACACCAAGGACAGCTTCTCCGGTTCAGGGCTCACCTTCACACTGAATGCAAATGGAGGCAAGCTCGGAGATGCGGACAGCGGAACATATGACTTTGATGTAGCAGGATCAGGATATGGCGTGGCACTGAACGACTACGCACCGACCCGTGCGGGCTATGAGTTCAAGGGCTGGAACACGAAGTCCGACGGATCAGGCAAGACCGTGAACATCATATACACCTCTTCCTTTGAGAAGGCGGCAGATAACGGATATGAGTATTCCGATACTGATGACTCATCGGCTAAAAGAAACCTGGTATTTTATGCGATGTGGAAATCAGACTCTGCTCCTACAGGCACCATCAGCATGGGCGATAAGAGCTGGAACGGTCTCCAGGATGTATCATCATTTGAGCAGTATTACAACAAGACCCAGAAGGTTACCATCACCTGTGACAACAACTCCGACCCTTCCATCACAGTCGGCTACCTGATAAGCGACTCAGCTCTGTCATCGGACGATCTGGGTGCAGCAACATTTACCAAGTATAAGAAAGCATTTTCCATAAAGGACGAGGGCAAATATGTTGTATACGCAAAGCTTTCATCAGAGGACGGCAAAACAACATACTTATCCACAGATGGTTTCATCATCGACACACACGCGCCAAAGGTCACAGGAATCGCCGACGGAGAGACTTACTGCCTGTCAGCCGTGATGACCGTGAAGGAATCCCATCTGGCAAAGGTCACAGTGAACGGCGAGGAGAAATCCCTTGACGACGATCACTCACTTGCTCTGGAAGCCACAGATGGTGAGCAGACCATCATCGTATCCGACAAGGCGGGAAATGAAACCAAATTGACTGTAACAGTAAACAAGAAACACACCGCAGAAACCGACGATGGTGACTGCACGACACCTCAGAAATGCCGCTACTGCGGTGAGATCGTCGTGGAGGGCAAGAGCAGCCACGACCTCGGCAACTGGACAAGTGATGGCAACGGCAAAACCCACTCCCGCAAGTGCAAGAACAAGGGCTGTGGATATAAGGTCATCCAGGACTGCTCCGGCGGAACCGCAACCTGCAAGAAGAAGGCAGTGTGCTCTGTGTGCGGCAAGAGCTACGGCGAACTCAGCACAACGAACCACACAGACCTTAAGAAGACTGATTATGTAGCAGCAACCACCTCCAGCAAGGGCAATATAGAATACTGGTATTGCTCAGCCTGCAAGAAATATTTCAGCAACAAGGGCTGTACAAAGGAGATAAGCAAGGCTGACACAGTCATCGACAAGGCAGCACCCGAGATCATCGGCGGCAAGGGAAGCAAATGGAGCAAGGCCAGCAAGAACACTATCAAGTTCAGATCGAACGCTGAGTACGCTGATTTTGTCTGTGTCCTCATAGATGACAAGGAACTTGACCCTTCATATTACAACAAGAAAGAGGGAAGCATCATAATCGAGCTCAAGACGAGCTATCTTGAATCCCTCTCGGTCGGAAGCCACACCATAACCATCAGATCCAAGACCGGAGATGCTGTGACAACATTTACAGTGTCCAAGAAGGAGACTTCCACAACCACACAGACAACTACCAGAGCCACAACCGAGGCGACAACGGCAAGTACGACCGAGGTCACCACAGAGTATAGAAATACATTTACCCCTGTGACGACCGAAGCGACCACAACTGAGATATCCACGATAGAGCGTACCACAACCGAGACGACCACTGAGGTCACAACAGAAAAGAGCACACTCACCGTGGGCAGCTACGCTTCCACTGATAAGAGTAAGAGTAAGGTACATAACCTTCAGCTCATAATCCTTATAACAGTGCTTGCGACCATTCTAGTCTCGTTTGTGATAATCATAATTTCAGGTATGAAGAAGAAATAATACCGAAAAGTTCAATAAGGCAGCACGTCAGGACAACCTGACGTGCTGTTTTTCTATGTTTTTCCATGTGACAACGTTTTCACTCTTTTCTTTTGATTTCCAGCATTTACAAGCATATATTGCATACATACCCGATATGAAAACGGGAAATTAAAGAAAGAGAGGAAGAAGATTATGAAGAAACAATTGGCAACATTACTCGCAGTCACAGCACTTGGAATTGGAGTTCTGTCAGGATGCGGTGTGAGCGCAGCATCTAACTCAACCGGCAGCTCATCTGACTCAGCGGGCGCTATTGAGATAACGAACGTATCCTACGACCCAACCAGAGAGCTATACGCAGCGTACAACGATTTATTTGCAAAGCACTGGAAAGAGGAAAAGGGACAGGACGTATCAGTTGTTCAGTCACACGGTGGTTCAGGAAAGCAGGCGCTTGAGGTGGCAAATGGACTTCAGGCCGATGTGCTTCTCGCATGGGAGAACGAGGCGTTCCTCTCACTGGATGAGCATCCTGGTGAGTACGAGATCGTGGTTCCTTCCGTATCTATACTGTGCCAGCCTACAGTCTCAGTAGTCGACGAGGTGGTTGACAAGAGAGGCACAAGGGATGTCGCAACCGAATATCTGAACTACCTATATTCCGACGAGGCACAGAAGCTTGAGGCAGAGTGGTACTACAGACCATCAGATCAGGATATCCTGAAGCAGTTCGAATATCAGGGACAGAGCAACACCATATCGGAGCTGCCACAGGACGGCAAATGGATCATAACAAATGTTGACCTCACAGACATATCACACTTCGGAGGATGGACAGAGGCCAGCAAAAAGCATTTCGCGGACGGAGGGCTCTTTGACTCCATATACGAGGAAAAGAATTAATTTGAAATGGCAGTCTGGCGGGAAATCCAGATAATACATACAGGAAAGGAATGACTGAGACATGACACATCAGCACACACACGCAAAAAAGAAAAGCAAAAGCATCATACCAGGATTCGGCCTGTCCTTCGGAATAGTAATGGCAATCCTCGGAATCATAGTGGTGATTCCCCTGTGCTCTCTGGTGGTATTCTCAGCCAGACTGTCACTATCCGAATTCTGGCAGACCATCACCAGACCGAGAGTTCTGTCAAGCTACGCCGTGAGCCTGTCCACTGCATTTATCGCATCACTGATAAATGCGGTGATGGGGCTCATCCTTGCGTGGGTTCTTGTCAGATACAAATTCCCGGGAAAGAGAATCATGGACGGCATCATCGAGCTGCCATTTGCCCTTCCCACAGCGGTTGCAGGCATAGCTCTCACCCATCTCACGGTACAGAACGGCTGGGTAGGAAGGATATTTGCCAGATTCGGTATAGATATCGCGTATACACGGATAGGTATAACCATAGCTTTGGTGTTCATTGGAATACCATTCGTCGTGAGAAGTGTCCAGCCGGTTCTCGAAAAGGTTGACAGGGAATACGAGGAAGCAGCCGCCATGTTCGGAGCCTCCCGTATCCAGATATTCTTCCGTGTCATCCTGCCCGAGATACTTCCGGCACTGATCGCAGGTTTCACCATGGCATTTGCCAGAAGCCCGGGGGAATACGGAAGCGTCGTGTTCATAGCGGGCAACACTCCATATGAGACTGAGATAACCCCTCTGCTCATCATGTCAGAGCTGCAGGAATACGACTACGCAAGTGCAACCTCGATAGCACTTGTGATGCTTGCGATAGCATTTGTCATACTGCTTGTCAACGCATTTATCCAGAGCCGCACATCAAGAATAGTCAGCGGCATAGACTGAAGGGAGGTAACAACATGAACATAAGAAACGACCGTGGCATAATCAAATGGATCCTCATCGGTCTGTGCGCCATATTCCTCATCGTGGCACTTGTGCTCCCACTGGTGTATGTCATAGTGACGGCACTCCGGGACGGATGGAATGAGTATGTCACCGCCATATCCGACACCTACGCAGTGAAGTCAATACTTCTCACCTTGAAGGTCGTGGTCATCACGGTGGTGGTCAACACAATTTTCGGACTTTATGCCGCGGGGCTCATAACCAAATTCACCTTCCGGGGCAAAAAGATCATATCAACGCTCATCGATCTGCCGCTTACCATATCCCCGATCATCGCGGGCCTTATATTCGTACTTACATTTGGCAGGCAGAGCTTCCTGTATCCATACCTTGAAAAGCTCGGGATACAGATATTCTCACAGATCACACTCCCCCACATACGCTGGGCTCTGCTGTACGGAATTGTACTGTGCTCCGCAAGGGCCATGGGTGAATTTGGAGCTGTGTCAGTTCTCTCGGGACATCTCAGAGGACTCACCAACACCATGCCACTCTATATCGAACTGCTGTACCAGGCATTTGACTTCACAGGAGCCTTTGCCATGTCGTCCATACTGGTCATCATGGCAGTCATCATACTGATACTTAGAAACATACTTGAACACAGAGGAAATAAAGAGGGAGGTATATGATATGAATACACCTGCAGATACACATTCATACGTAGAGCTCAGAAACATCAATAAAACATTTGGAGATTACAGGGCATCCGATGATGTCAGTTTCTCCATTGAGAAAGGAAAGCTCATCGGACTTCTGGGTCCAAGTGGAAGCGGCAAGACCACTATCCTCCGCATACTTGCAGGACTCGAGACCGCGGACTCAGGGGACATATACATAGATGGCAAAAAAGTAAATGGCATTCCCGCCAGCAAGAGGGAGATTGGCTTCGTATTCCAGAATTACGCGCTGTTCAGATACAAGACAGTTTATGACAATATCGCATTTGGAATGAAGATACAGAAATACCCAAAGTCAGAGATCCGCGACAGAGTGACGGAGCTGATAGAACTGGTTGGACTGAAGGGCCTTGAGAAACGATACCCAAGACAGTTGTCAGGAGGCCAGCGTCAGAGGGTCGCATTTGCCAGAGCGCTTGCCACCCAGCCACAGCTCCTGCTTCTCGATGAACCATTTGCCGCTATAGATGCAAAGGTCAGAAAGGAGCTCCGCGCATGGCTCAGGGATAAGATCTGGAACGCAGCTATGAAGCTCAACTACACGCCAAACCAGTCTGCCCGCCAGCTCAAGAATGGAAAAGGCGCGACTGTGGAGAAAACCTACTATATAAATGTGCTCATGACCAGAATGGACTCTGCCACGTCGGACCCATTCTTTACAGAACTGCTGCATGTCATAGAGAGTGAGATCCACAAGAACGGATGCATCCTGTCCAAGGTATGGTATCGGTCCATCTTCTCCGACGACAGGAGATGCAGGTATGAGAACGTGGATTCTGTAATCCGCAGGATGTGCGAGGAAGCGGATGGCCACAACGACGGACTTATTGTCATCGGAAAATGCAACCGCGCAGCCCTGAAGAAGCTCAGCCAGTGCTATCGCAGCACAGTGTATGTCAACAGGGATTCTGCAAACGGCGAGGTGGATGAGGTCATCTGCAACGGTAGCCAGATTGCCAGAACAGCGGTTGAATACCTCATATCTCTTGGACATGAGAATATCGGATATGTGGGAAACTGCAATAACGAGGCCCGCTACAAAGGATATCTTGAAACTCTTCACGATCATGGACTTGATATCGACACGGACTACGTCATCAACACAAAACTCAGCGAGGTTGAAGGATTTGAGGCCATGGAACACTTCATGAAGTCCGACAAGAGCCCAACCGGAATATACTGTGCCAATGACATAACGGCCATAGGGATGCTGAAATATCTTGCCAAATGCAAGAACAGGTATTACACTCCTTCCATCATATCCAGCGACGGTATCGAGGAAGCCCAGTACACAACTCCGATGCTGACCACAGTGGAGATCTCCAAGACGGACATGGGGCATTTCGCCCTGCAGCTTCTAATGGACAGACTCAAGGGCGGTCACAATGGAGTCGCAAGAATTGAGCTCCAGTGCAAGCTCATCAAGAGAGATAGCTGCACACTGGCAGAAGACAGCAAATGGTGCGAATATTACATTTAATATCCGCACCATTTGTCGTCTGTTCATGTATCCATGTCCATATATTCAGTTTCTGTATTCAATATCTGTATCCAGCAGTTGTCCTTCTCGTGACTACTCTGTCGTATCATCTGTAGTCGTATCTCCCGTAGTCATAACTGTTCCGCCGAGATACCACTCTCCATCCTTCTCATAACAAATGATATCCATGTCCAGATCATACGGTGAAGTCTGACCCTGGAATGTCATCATTATCTTTCCGGTAACCGGAATGACATAACCCTTTGATATACCTGCTTCCTTCTGGGTCTTTCCATATACAGTGCTGCTGACTGCCGCCAGATCGCTGGACTCTGCCACATGCCCATCACCCATGGTATAGCTGACTGTATATTCTATATTATTTTCCTTATAAGTCTGGAACACAGTGACCAGATCCTTTGACGAATCGCTGTCTATGGTATCAGGATCCATAACACTCTCCACCTTGTCAAGATCCGCTTCCTCAAGGCCCTCCATGTAGGTCTTTATCAGATCCTCGCTCTCTGATTTTCCGGTCATATTTTTTCTGACAACTATGTATATCACCACTACTATCACTGCTAACACGATCGCACCAAGTGCTATAAACAGCTTCTTTTTGCCTTCTTTTCTGCTCTCCTCCATAAGCTGTATATCACGCTCGTCCAGCTCCATATCATCCATTCCGCTTCCGCCTACATAATTCTTAGTTTCATTTTTTCCCATAGTAAATAACTCCTATACTGTTTTGATATTACACAGTATAACACAGCATAAGCATCAATTAATTACTCAAATACAGGAATTAATACATTTAGTAATTGTGCAATTTTCACTATAACTTTGTTGTGTTTTAAAGTCTTTTATTATATAATCAGAGTGTATGGCTGACTTTAAGGGAGAATTTAGCACAAGTCGATACAAAAGCGGCTTCAGGGGGGCTGGCATAGCCATCTGGAAGCCTTCACAAAACATTGGAAGGAAGGTATATGCTACATGAAATTTGGTTATTTTGATGATGCCAACAAGGAGTATGTCATCACATCTCCTAGAACTCCTTATCCTTGGATCAACTACCTTGGAACACAGGATTTCTTTTCACTGATCTCCAACACTGCAGGAGGTTACAGCTTCTACAAGGACGCTCGTCTTCGTAGAATCACAAGATATCGTTATAACAACGTGCCTATAGATATGGGCGGACGTTATTTCTATATCAACGACAATGGTACAATATGGAATCCGGGATGGTCACCGGTAAAGACAGAGCTTGACGAGTATCAGTGCCGTCATGGTATGGGATATACAATCATCACAGGTAAGAAGAATGACCTTAAGGCTGAGGTTACTTTCTTTGTTCCTCAGAACTACGCTGGAGAGGTTCAGCAGGTCGTTCTTACAAATGAAGGCTCAGAGGAGAAGACATTCTCATTCTTCTCATTTGAGGAGTGGTGTCTCTGGGATGCACAGGATGACTGCACCAACTTCCAGAGAAACTTCAGTACAGGTCGTGTAGAGGTTGTCGGATCAACTATCTACCACAAGACAGAGTACAGAGACAGACGTGACCACTTCGCATTCTACACAGTGAATGACGAGATCGATGGTTACGATACAGACAGAGATTCATTCATCGGACTTTACAACGGCTTCCACAACCCACAGGCTGTTGAGGCTGGCAAGTCAAATGATTCTTTTGCTGATGGATGGTCGCCTATCGCTTCACACTACAAGAAGATCACTCTTGCTCCAGGCGAGACAAAGACTCTTGTATTTATACTTGGATATGTTGAGATGCCTGTTGACCAGAAGTTCGAGGCAGACGGCAAGACTATCAATAAGGTAAAGGCTCTCGAGATGATCGAGAAGTACAACACTCCTGAGAAGGTTGCTGCAGGTCTTGAGGAGCTCAAGGAGCACTGGAACAGACTGTTGAGCATTCTCAACGTTAACACACCTGATGACAAGGTTAACCGTATGGTCAACATCTGGAATCAGTATCAGTGTATGGTTACATTCAACCTTTCACGTTCAGCTTCATACTTCGAGTCAGGTATCGGCCGTGGTATGGGATTCCGTGATTCCAACCAGGATGTGCTTGGATTTGTTCATCAGATCCCTGATCGTGCAAGAGAGAGAATCATCGATATAGCTTCAACACAGTTCCCAGACGGTGGATGCTACCATCAGTACCAGCCACTTACCAAGAAGGGTAACGCAGATATCGGTGGAGACTTCTCAGATGATCCATTATGGCTGATCCTTTCAGTTTCAGCTTATATCAAGGAGACTGGCGACTGGGGCATCCTTGACGAGATGGTTCCATATGACAACGATATGTCAATTGCAAAGCCTATGCTTGACCACCTCAAGGTTTCATTCTACAAGATCGTGAACAACCTTGGACCACACGGACTTCCACTTGCAATGAGAGCTGACTGGAACGATTGTATCAACCTTTCATGCTTCTCAGATACACCAGGTGAGAGCTTCCAGACATACACCAACCCTAAGTTCGCTGCTGAGGGTGGATACTCAAAGGTTGCTGAGTCAGTTATGGTTGCTACACTCTTCACATATGCAGGTCCTAACTACGTTGCTATCCTTAAGCACCTTGGAATGGACGCTGAGGCTGATGCTGCTCAGGCTGAGATCGACAAGATGAAGGCCAACATCATGGAGTCAGCATGGGACGGCGACTGGTTCCTCAGAGCTTACGATGCAAACGGTGAGAAGATGGGATCCAAGGAGTGCGAGGAAGGTCAGATCTTCATCGAGCCACAGGGATTCGCTATCATGTCAGACATCGGTAAGGATCAGGGCTGCGACAAGAAGACTCTTGCTGCAATCGATGAGAGACTTAATACACAGCACGGACTTGTACTCAACAACCCAGCATTTACAAAGTATTACATCCAGTATGGTGAGATTTCTACATACCCAGGTGGATACAAGGAGAATGCCGGAATCTTCACACATAACAATGCATGGATCATCTGTGCTGCTGCTTACGCAGGTGCCGGTGATCAGGCATTTAAGTACTACTCAGAGATAGCTCCAGCTTTCACTGAGGAGACATCAGATATACACAAGACTGAGCCATATGTATACGGCCAGATGATCGGTGGTAAGGATGCCGGATCTGATATCGGCAAGCCGGGCAACCACTTCGGTCAGGGTAAGAACTCATGGCTGACTGGTACTGCTGCTTGGAACATGGTAGCTATATCACAGTACATCCTTGGTATCTCAGCAGACTTCGATGGTCTGAAGATCGATCCATCAATTCCTGCTGCATGGGATGGAATGACAGCTACACGTCAGTTCCGTGGTGCTACATACGACATCAAGGTTTCTAACCCAGATCACATCAACAAGGGCGTTAAGAGCGTACTCGTTGATGGCAACGCTATCGAGGGCAACGTTATCCCAGCATTTGGCGATGGCAAGACTCACTCAGTAGAGGTTGTAATGGGCTAATATAGACCGTGGATTATAAAGCACATTTAAGAAAATATACGTAAGTATATAGTGCAAAAACCCCACAATATCTATTTTAGATATTGTGGGGCTCTTTTGTTTATATGGCCTATCTTCTTCATCCCGCCACGGGATTGTCGCCAAACGCTGTGTTGTCCTCGTAAAAGATACAAATTAGCAACCTGTCCAACCCTACCTCTACTGTATAAGCAGCATCGGATCCACAGGATTGCCGTCCTTCTCGACTGCAAAATAGAGATTGCTTCCTTCCTCGCTGTAGAATCTGCTTGGCTCGCCAACGGTTCCCACTACCTGGCCGGCATCCAGATGCTCGCCAAGTGCAACCTTCACATCCTGAAGCTGTCCAAGTGTCACGGTGTAGCCGTCTCCAAGCTCAAGCTTGACGTAATTGCCCAGCTCTGGGTTGCTTGAGACCTCCGCTACCTTACTCTCATATACAGCCTTGACCTCATCGCCCGTCTGCGCCTCAATTACCATTGCAGGGCTGCACTTGTATTCCTTGAGTGTCTCAAAATACACTGTCGTATCCATGCTGTAAGGAATTATCACATTGCCATTTATAGGCCATGATATGCTATCCTTTGGATCGTAATGCAGGCTGTCATTTGAAACTCCTGAAGCTCCAGTCTCAGCACTCTCACTCTCCGCTGTGGATGCAGTGGAATTCTCTATGGTATTATCCGTCTCAATATCTTTCTGCTCTGATGTACCTTCATCCGACACTCCGCTGTTCTTATCATTTTTCTTATCGTTCAAAGCTTCCTTCGCATCGGCTTCCGTCGTACTGTCATTCGGCGTATTCTGTCCTATTGTTATGGTCTTCTCCTTTGAATTGGTCTGTGCGTTATAAAGTCCGAGCACTGTCACAAGCACTGCCATGCCTGTGATGAGCGAGATATAAAATATATTCTTCTTTATGCCGCCCAAAAATTTCTTCATATTCATCACCTCATCTGTATCATGTCCACTTATTGGCACTTATATACAGATGATTTGAATGTGTAAATATTTTTTATCAACCTTTATTTTGCAATCTCTATTCCAGTATAATAATACCTGAGGATCTGATCATACTTCTCTCCATTTTCCGCCAATACAGACGCCCCATACAGTGACATTCCCAGAGAATCTCCAACGCCCACCGTTATGATCCTGTATCCATCCTTAACCTTATCTATGTGTATATTCGTCGAGGCAAGTCCCAGTTGTTCTTTGAAAACATCAGCCTCCAGCTCGCTCCCAAATACATTTATGGTCTGTGCAAATCCAGATTCTGTGGCTGTCATAACCTTGACCTCATCCGTCATATTGTCAGCGTCTATCCATTTTCTGAATATCTTCTGAAGCCTGTCCCCGCTGTATATCTCAGTGGTCGAAAAGTCCTCCGCCATCTGATCCACATCACTTGCCACCTGCCTGAGATACGGTATGTCATGCCCATATATTTCCTGTGCACTCACAGTATGCCCTGTACTTATCATATGATACGCCGGAAGTATTACCTCTCCACCGTATTTCATAACCTGTCCACCGGTCGCATACACCGCCTTCTCCGCCCTTCTCATTATCCCGGAACACTCGCCTCCCCATTTCTTCTTGAGCTGCGATTCCGTATATCTTATCTCCCGGAGCTGGGACTCATTTATAAGATTCTTTGTCTGCCCCTGTGTGGCGGAATTTCTGTCATTTTCATCCATCTGGTAATAGATTCCGGTCCTAACCACAACTGCGACCGCCTTGAGCATTTCATCGCTCCATTTGTCACTCATCATTCCCGCCAGCGTCGATGCTGTATACTCTTCCACATCCACGAGGGAATACTCCCCATTATCATAAATACACACATTGCGTCCGCTTTTTGCCAATCCGTCAGTGTTATCTCCCCCAACCGCCTTGTCGTATATTCCTGATATTATGTAAGCAAGTGCCATAGCACACGCAATCCCTATAATGATCGTCTTTGCATTCCTCATTTCACCCTCCCGCATTTTTATACCTCTTATATATATATCGTTTTTACACTGCTCATATACCCTTTTTACTGAGAAATCTTAACGCAAATTTTAGTCGTATCGTTTATTGACAAATGCAACATGACATAATATGATAATAGCGTATTCAAGATTAACGGTTCGATTGCTATATAAGGTAAGCTTTTCTTTGGAGTATTCTCTATAAGGTATATTGTAGTGTTTTCATTGAGTACAAATTTTCATTTTTAGGAGGTACTCGTGATGAAGAACGGTACAGTTAAGTGGTTCAACGGAGAAAAGGGTTATGGATTCATCTCAGATGATGAGACAGGAAAGGACGTATTTGTTCATTTTTCAGCAATCAACTCTGATGGATATAAGACTCTTAACGAGGGACAGAAGGTTACATTTGACGTAGAGGCTGATCCTAAGGACGCTTCTAAGGAGAGAGCAACTAACGTAACAGTTGTAGCTTAATTCACATATAACCATTAACACAAGAACAGGCGCTATACAGATCTTTGATCTATATAGCGCCTGTTTTTTATTGCTTGTTAATATCACGGTTTCCTCACGGCTTCCCGTTACGCCCTGCTTCCGAGAGCCTTCTTGCGGGCTCTGTATTTCGCTCTTATGTATCTGCCAGCTGCAGACAGCTCTGTAGTCTTCCACCTGCTTGTTTTCTTCGTCTTAGACGAAAGCAATGAACACGACTCATTCTTGTTGCTGAGACTCCAGCAGAAATAGCTGACATTCGCCTTGTTGAGTCTGGTCAGCCATTTGCCGGTGTAGGCTTTGCTTATGCCTCCATCGCCGCTTGCCGCGGACATTCCGAACTCTGTGACTATGACCGCTATCCCCTTCTTCCTTGCGTATGCAAGCTTCGCAGGAAGATACTGGTTGTGGCTCCACTCATTTGCATAGAAATGGAGTGAGTACATTATATTCTTGTAGCCCTTGATAGGGTTATCCGCAACCTCATTGTGTGTGCCATCCGAACCGAGCTGGGACCATGTCGGCGTTCCCACTACGACGATCGCCTTCTTGTCATACTTTCTTATGACCTTTATGACCTGGGACGCATATCGCTTGACAATCTTCCAGTCGCAGCCATTTGGCTCATTGCATATCTCATAAATGATATTTTTCTGTTTCTTATACTTCTTCGCCATAGTTGCAAAGAATCTTCTTGCCTCTGCAACCTGTGTCATAGGATTCCCGTCGCTGAGTATGTGCCAGTCGATGATCACATACATGCCGAGGTCGGTCGCATATTTCACGCCCTTGTATATCTGATTTCGAAGTGCCGCTTTGCTGCCGCCCGCGCAATAGCCGTTGTATTCAGATGTATACATGGCAAGTCTTACCGCATTAACTCCCCAGTCGTCTCTCAGAGTCTTGAACGCCGCCTTGTTCACATAAGGATATCCCACATCCCAGTTGATACCGTGTGTGCTGATTCCCCTGAGCTGGAATTTCTTGCCTTTGGCATCCACCAGATCTGCCCCCTTCACAGACAGTCTTCCATGTGTCGCCACCGGCGTCTTTACCTTCGTAGCTGCAAATGCATCACAGTTCGGCTGTACTGCAACCGCTGTAAATATCATTGCAAATGCGAGCAGCAGAGCCGTGAGTCTGTGTCTCAATTTTCTACCTTTCATATGTTTATAACCCCCTTTTCATCACAACGTAACATATATATCTATCATAACATAGGCGCGGATGTATTAACAGATACAAAATAAAAACGGACACCATACGATCCTTACCATATGATGTCCGTCCTTTATTTTGTTATTTCATTCTATCTGATAATTACTTATCAAGGGAAACCTTAACCTTCTTAAGCTTCCAGATCTCCTTTGCATACTCCTCGATAGTTCTGTCTGATGAGAACTTTCCAGCACATGCTGTGTTGAGCATAGCCATCTTTGCCCAGCCCTTCTCATCCTGGTATGCCTTATCAACCTTCTGCTGAGCCTCTGCATATGAATCGAAGTCCTTAAGGATGAAGTATACATCTTCCTTTGTGAGAGAATCATAGAGATCTCTGAATCTGTCCGGATCATCCGATGCATAAGTACCATCGATAAGCTGTGTGAGAACTCTTCTTACAGCCTGATTGTTATTGTAGATATCCATTGGGTTGTAGCCGCCCTCGCGCTCATACTTCATAACCTCTTCTGCTGAAAGTCCGAAGATAAATGCGTTCTCGATGCCAACTTCCTCAACGATCTCTACATTTGCTCCATCCATGGTTCCAAGTGTAGGTGCACCGTTCAGCATGAACTTCATGTTACCTGTACCTGAAGCCTCTCTTGAAGCTGTTGAGATCTGCTCTGATACATCTGCTGCTGCAAAGATAATCTCGGCATTGGATACTCTGTAGTTCTCTATAAATACAACCTTTATCTTGCCTTCGATTGAAGCATCGTTGTTGACAACATCTGCAACTGAGTTGATGAGCTTGATGATAAGCTTAGCTCTCTTATATCCTGCTGATGCCTTTGCTCCAAAGATGAATGTTCTTGGGTACATATCGAATTCTGGCTCTGTCTTCAGTCTGTTATACAGATGCATAACATGAAGGATGTTCAGAAGCTGTCTCTTGTACTCATGAAGTCTCTTAACCTGTACATCGAAGATTGAACGAGGATCTACATCCACATTGTTGTGCTCCTTGATGTACTTTGCAAGACGGATCTTGTTCTGGTACTTGATGTTCATAAACTCATGCTGGCACTTCTCATCGTTCACATATACCTTAAGCTTCTTAAGGTGTGAAAGATTGGTTATCCACTCGTCACCGATCTTGTCTGTGATCCAGTTTGCAAGAAGTGGGTTAGCATGAAGCAGGAAACGTCTCTGAGTGATACCATTTGTCTTGTTGTTGAACTGCTCTGGTCTCATCTCATAGAAGTCCTTAAGCTCTCTCTCCTCAAGGATCTTGGTATGAAGAGCTGCAACACCGTTTACTGAGTAAGAACCTGCAATTGCAAGATGAGCCATCTTAACCTGACCATCGTACAGAACTGCCATATTCTTAACCTTATCCTGGTTGCCCGGATACATCTCCTGGATCTTAAGAACGAATCTTCTGTTGATCTCCTCAACGATCTGGTAGATACGTGGAAGTAATCTTGAGAACAGCTCGATAGGCCACTTCTCAAGTGCCTCTGCCATGATCGTATGGTTGGTGTATGCACATGTTCTTGTTGTGATATCCCATGCGTCATCCCACTCAAGACCTTCCTCATCCATGAGGATTCTCATGAGCTCGGCAACTGCTACTGTTGGGTGTGTATCATTCATCTGGAATGTCACCTTCTCTGGCAGCTTGTGGATATCCTTGTTGAGCTCCTTGAACTTGAGGATTGCTCTCTGTACTGAAGCTGAGATGAAGAAATACTGCTGTCTCAGTCTCAGTTCCTTACCTGCGTAGTGATTGTCATTTGGATAGAGAACCTCGACAATAGTCTTTGCAAGGTTCTGCTGCTCTACTGCCTTCTCATACTCACCCTTGTCAAATGAGTCAAGGCAGAACTCCTGGATTGCCTCAGCATCCCAGATTCTAAGTGTATTTACAACGTTGTTGCCATATCCGATGACTGGAAGGTCATAAGGTACGGCACGAACTGACTGATATCCTTCCTGTATAAAGTAGTTTCTGCCATTCTTGTTCTCAACTCTGACATATCCACCGAACTTAACCTCAACAGCGTACTCTGAACGCTTTACCTCGAATGGGTTGCCGTCCTTGAGCCAGTCATCCGGCATCTCTACCTGATAACCGTCTTTGATGCCCTGCTTGAACATACCGTACTTGTATCTGATACCACATCCATATGCAGGATAGCCAAGTGTTGCCAATGAATCAAGGAAACAAGCTGCAAGACGTCCGAGACCGCCATTACCCAGAGCGGCATCAGGCTCCTGATCCTCTATAAAGTTCAGATCAAATCCTAATTCATCAAGTGCTTCCTTAACTGCATCGTAGTAGGTCAAGTTGATAAGATTGTTACCGAGTGCTCTACCCATAAGGAACTCCATAGACAGATAATAAACTGTCTTGACGTTCTTCTTCTCATACTCCTTGTGTGTAGCAATCCATCTGTCAATGATGTCGTCCTTTACTGCGTAGCTGACTGCCTGGAATACCTGCTGTGGAGTAGCCTCCTCGATAGGCTTGCGGAAAAGGGTCTTTACGTTAGTAATGACTTCCTTCTTGAAGCCTTCCTTATCGAAATCTGCTAACATCTTCATCTGATTCATTCCCTCCTTGGATAAATAGATATAATTTTTTCCATTTTCACTGTTTCATTCTATCATCAACCTTTTTTTTTAACAATACATGAGAAAAAATTTGTTAAATAACACTATAAAATTAGACTATGGTCAAATAGAATTTGCAGTTTTTTTACATAAAAGGCGATAAATGTCTGATAATATCGAGATTAATCGGGGGTTCTAGCGTTTTCAATGATTACCAGAATATTGTAAATGCACCACGTATACGATATAAAACCCCTGGGAGAGGCAACTCCCAGGGGTTTTATATCTAACTTCGTCCGTATCCACTCGGCATGCAGCACACGCAAGGCATACCGCCCATGCAGCACGACATGAGAGCACATATGGTACAAAGGTTGTTGCAAAACTTTCCGCCGGTCGGCATATCCATTCCATACCCGGCACCTCTGTCCATGTACCACTGACGGCCGCTCTTGATGGACTCATATGCCTGACGGTATTCCTGATTGCCCGGCTCAAGCTCCATTGCACGCTTCAGCATCTCCATGGCTCTTATCTGATTGCCAAGTCCGGCGTTGCACACGCCACTGTAATAGTGCCACTTGGCATCGTGATTCTCTATCTGATTGAGGACGTTCTTCGCCTCCTCATAGCTTCCGCTGTTCATATAGTTCTTCGCGGCCTGAAAATATCTGGAATCTTTATCATTCGGATCGTAGTCATTCTGTCTCTGATAGCCACCGAAACCAAATGGGCCAAATCCTCCGAAACCGCCAAATGGATCATCATACTGTCCGTAGCCTCCTGACGAACCGCCGTAAGAACTTCCACCATACGGACCATATGAACCGCCAGATCCATAACCGCCGCCGTAGCCCTGCGAGCTTCCAGTTCCATACCCACCAGCACCACCATAACTTGCACGGTCAGCCTCGCCGCTCACTATGGACTTGTAAGCCTGCTGTATCTCCTTGAACTTTTCCTCAGCCTCATCCTTGTGAGGATTGTTGATATTCGCATCCGGATGATACTTCCGGCTCAGCCTTCTATATGCTTTTTTTACTTCTTCTTCGCTGGCACCTCTTTTGAGTCCCAGCACCTCGTAAGGATCTTTCATAATTTATTCCTCATCGCCGCATCTTCTATTTGTAGTCGAATAATATGCTTCCCATATTCCTGAGTATATTATGTTCCTGAGTATACCTACATTTTCAATAATAGGAAGCATCTCATACTCTTTTGCAAGTGGTGCCACCATCATCATCAGAACATCCTTCGTCCACTCTGCAAGCTCCTGCCATTTGTCCTGTTCTATGGTTTTATCCACACCCACTGATTGTACCTCAACACCCAGCTCATGCGCAAGCCTGCACACGAATGGATTGTAATTTCCGGCACCTATATCCTTCTCTATATCGTCATACGCGTCCATTATGTAGACAAATTTGCCCAGATAATAGCCTATGGTGCGGAGATATGATTCCCACTCATCATGTTTCGGGGCACATATCTCTGCCATTATATTACCGAAATGCCCTGACAATGCATCCATGTCATCGGATCCCACCTCCTCAAGCTCACTTATCGCCTTGAGGTTCTCCGCAATAACCTGGATCTTCTGTTGATAATCTTCCTTGAGCCTCCTGCCATTTTGTCCTGCGAGCAGTACATCCGCATACAGCTTTCGGGTAAGCATATGCTCATCATCCCAGTCATCTATACATTTATAATAGGTAAGGATCACGTTCATATCAGCAACATAATCTGTGTACTCGTTCTGTACATAAGTATGCTTCGATGTCGGGTGTGCGATACATCTTCTGCTGCCCGAGTGCTTCTCCGGTTCGTACAGTCCCGTCAGAAGAAGGACCAGAAATGTCATATCATAGCTGAGACTTATCTGTCCTCTGGCACCATATCTGTCCTTCAGCGATTTGCACAGGCCGCAATAATACTTACGGTATTCATCATATTCTTTCATCTTAAGCTCAGGCTGGTTCACCACTATATATCCAAACATCTCTCAATCTCCACACTATATTCCAACATAAGACTTTATCCGTCTGCGCTGTTACTAAGACTTCTTCACAAATCTGTTGCCGCACTTAGGGCATCTGATCTCTATCTTGCCCTTTCCCCTTGGAACTCTGATCATCTGCTGGCATTTGCTGCAGACAAATATCTTGTATTCCTTGCCGGCTTCCTTCTGTTTCTTCGCACGCTTGAATATATTTCTCACGCCTGCGGTGTGCTCCATAAACCATCTGTTCTGAGCCGCGCGCTTGTCATAGTTCTTGGACATGATCCTGACATATCCATATATGAACATGAGAAGTCCAAGGAAATAAAATATCCCTGTCTTGATAAATGCATCCAGCACCATAAATATCAATCCGCCCCAGGTAAGGAATGATGACAACTGATCGTTGCCGTACCTGGATCTCATAAATCTTATAAATTTGTCTTTCATAATTCACCATTCTCCTCGCAAATTCTTACATTGTCTCCAGTTTCTCTGCGGATTCCTGGAGCTGTCTGTAGGCTTCCTTCATCCTGCCCATCTCCACGTCATCTACATGATTCATGTCTGTTCGTGTCACAAGCTTCCTCAGATACTCGCAGTCGCTCTTGATCCGTTTCATCTCCTTCTTGTCGAGCTGTGCGCCCTTGGTCTCAAGAAGATTCTCTACCTTATATACATACGCCTCGGCCTCGTTCATAATGTCTTTGAACTCTCTGGCTCCAGCCACATCATCCTCGTACTTCTTCGCATCCTCCCTGGCTCTGCGGATCTCCTCCTCCGAAAGGTTGGTGCTGGATGTGATCACTATCTGCTGTTCCACACCCCTGCCCAGATCCTTAGCTGAGACCTTGAGGATACCATTTGCATCCATGTCAAATGTGACCTCGATCTGAGGAACGCCCGCCATGGCTCTCTTGATACCACTGAGTCTGAAGTTGCCTAGCAGCTTGTTGTCCCTTGTGAAATGCCGCTCGCCCTGGTATACCTTGATCTCGACATCCCTCTGGAAATTGCCCGCCGTGGTAAATATCTTTGATGCCCTGGTCGGAATGGCAGAATTTCTCGGAATGATGACATTTGCCACGCCTCCAAGGGTCTCAATGGACAGCGAAAGAGGTGTCACATCCATGAGGAGAATGTCATTCACCTTGTTCGACACGGTGAGCTCGCCGCTGAGCTTGCTTCCCTGGACCGCCGCACCCATGGCAACGCACTCGTCCGGGTTCATATTCTTGGATGGCTCCCTGCCGGTTATGGCACGAACCTTATCCACAACCGCCGGTATACGGGTGGAGCCACCCACCAGCAGCACTTTGTCTATCTGATTTCTCGTTATGCCCGCATCGGATAATGCCTGGTTTACAGGTCCCGCCGTTCTCTCCACCAGGTCATAGGTGAGCTCGTTGAACTGCTCCCTGGTTATCGTCATGTCTAGATGCACCGGCTGATTCTTCACTGTCGATATAAATGGCAGATTGATGTGTGCAGTCTGCGCAAATGAGAGCTCCTTCTTGGCATTCTCACAGGCTTCCCTCACTCTCTGGGATGCCGTGATATCCTTCGCCAGATTGACCTTTGTCTCCTTTTTAAAGGTCTTGATGACGTAGTCCAGCAGCCTCTCATCAAAATCATCTCCGCCTAGATGATTGTCTCCCGCGGTGGCAAGAACCTCTATGACGCTGTCCCCTATCTCTATAACAGACACGTCAAATGTTCCTCCGCCCAGATCGTATACAAGTATCTTCTGCGCCTGTCCATTGTCAAGACCATAGGCGAGAGCCGCCGATGTAGGCTCATTTATGATTCGAAGCACATTCAGTCCCGCTATTCTTCCGGCGTCCTTTGTGGCCTGTCTCTGGCTGTCGTCAAAGTAAGCCGGAACTGTTATGACTGCATCAGATACCGGTCCGCCCAGATAACTCTCAGCATCGCTCTTCAGCTTTGCAAGTATGATGGCGGATATCTCCTGCGGCGAATAGTCCTTGCCGTCTATCCTCTTTCTGTATGTTGTTCCCATCGCTCTCTTGATGGATGTGATAGTTCTGTCCACATTCACAGTCATCTGTCTCCTGGCAGACTCACCCACCAGTCTCTCTCCATTCTTTGTGATGGCTACTATGGAAGGTGTGGTCCTGCCGCCCTCCGAATTCGGTATGACAGTTGGCTGATCGCCCTCAAGCACTGCCACACAGCTGTTTGTTGTTCCCAGGTCTATTCCTACTACTCTGCTCATATATGTCAACCTCTCTGTAATGGTATTCTAATCTACTCATGGGTACGGAGGGGTCAGGTACCTCCGTCCCTATATATTGTATATAATAACCATCACTTATGAACATAATTTGGACAAAAAATAAAGTAAGTATAAAGTTAGGTTAAGAGAGTATAAAAAAAGGGACGGAGGTACCTGACCCCTCTGTCCCCGGATTTAATATTCTACTTTGATACTTTCTCTGCCTTGATAACCGCCTGGAATTCCTTTATATCCTTTGCGATCTCTCCGCTTAATGCCAGCAGACAGATAAGGTTCGGAATCGCCATGAGCGCATTCGCTATATCTGAGAAGTTCCATACAAGATCCAGTGATATCGTCGCGCCTACGTATACAACGAGCGAGAACACTATCCTGTATATCATATTGTACTTGTGCGACTTGAACAGGTACTCGAACGCCTTCTCTCCGTGATACTCCCATCCAAGGATCGTGGAGAATGCGAAGAGCACAATTCCTATAGTTACGAGCCAGCCTCCCACCTTGCCAAGTGCAGAGCCAAATGACAGTATCGTGAGAGCTGCACCTTTTATAACAGTTGAGCAGGCAAATGTTCCATCCTCAGCAAATGTATAATGGTTTCCGGCTGCATCAGTCCATGTACCGGTAAGACTTCCTATGGCTGCCTGACTCTCCTCCACCGCAAGCTCACTTGCAAGCTTTGTATTCTCATCCTTGTTGAGTTCGTCGGATGGAAGAACTGAAAGCGTCAGGGTATTTGACGAATTGGATGTATCTGTCAGAATGAGCTGGTCATCTGTGAATTCATATGTATAATCCGTCGTGGTAGTCTTGTTATCAGAATCAACAGCCTCCACAGTAACCGCCGTTCCGCTCACCTGATAGCTGCCCTTTGTACTGTTCTCAGTAATACCAAGCACACCCGATGATGCAATACAGAGACCTGTGATGGTACAGACTACTATGGTATCCCAGAATGTACCTGTCATATTGATGTAACCCTGACGGACAGGATTGTCTGTTGTGGCAGCTGCCGCCGTGATGGCCGCAGAGCCCATTCCAGCCTCATTTGAGAATACTCCTCTGGCAACACCGAATCTCATGGCATTCATCATAGCTGCTGTGATCGTACCACACAGACCGCCACCGACTGCCTTGACTGAGAATGCCATCTTGAATATCATAACAACTCCTGCCGGAAGATTCTGGATATTGACGATTATTACAATAAGTCCGGCTACAACATAGAATATCGCCATCAAAGGAACAACAACTGATGACACCTTAGATATAGTCTTGATTCCTCCAACTATTATAAGAAGGGCAAAAACCGTAAGTATAATTCCTGTCACATATGTAGGCACGCTGAATGTGCTGCTAAGAGATTCAGATATGGAATTGGCCTGTGTCATATTTCCTATTCCAAATGAGGCGATGACTGCAAAGAGTGCGAACAGCCAGCCCAGCACTGCACCAAACTTCTTATGCTTGAATGCCTTCTTCATAGTGTACATAGGACCGCCGCTCATCTCGCCCTTGGCATTCACCTCACGATACTTGATAGCAAGCATACACTCTGAGAACTTGGATGTCAGACCAAATGCTGCGGATATCCACATCCACACCAGTGCTCCCGGACCTCCCGATACCATGGCCGTTGCAACACCAACGATATTTCCCGTTCCTATGGTTGCAGCAAGCGCGGTGGTCAGTGCCGAAAATGGTGACACGTCTCCGGTTCCTCTGCTCTTTGTCCTTGCCTCCTTGCTAAGTGTACTCTTCAGCGCATAGCCGAGATTCCTCCAGGGAAGAAACCCTGTTCTGATCGTCAGAAATATTCCCGTTCCAACCAGAAGCACCAGCATGACCGGTCCCCAGACAAATCCATCCACCGCCGACACGATCTCATTTAACTTTTCCATACAACCGCCTCCTCTTTCCAGGTTATCCATATCATCCGACCCGGCACTCCCCTCATTTTTTGTCCCGAATCAGTTTATATACCCGTAAATTTACTTTATTTTTGCCACAAAGTCCAGAGTATTGTGGTGTTATGGTTATTTTCCTTTATTAATTAAGTTATGCAAGCGGTTGGCGAAATATTATGCGGTATTATAGTAGCAATCTCTTCCTGTGAGCACTCTAGGTCTTCCGCTATTCGCTCAAGGGTAAGTCCTTTTTTTATTTTACGTTCCACCTGTGTTTTTTAAATTTTTTGGATTCTCTCCGTACGACCTTGAGTGATTCCTTGAGCAATTCCTTGAGCCCGTCCTTCTTCCCAAGACTCCTCATTCTCCTGCTTTATGTGTTTTTCCTGATCATATTCAAATATACTCGTTCTCAACACCTCCACTCTATTCCTGCTTAGAAATTCTGCCAAAATGTCATTCTTTATACAACTGTCTATCGCAAGATCCATCGCCTTTTCAAACGGATATGATTCATCAAAGCATCTGAAAGCTTGAGTTCATATCTCTCTGGCAACAAATCTTAGATGTGTATATCTATGCTTTGGACGGATTGTAGCACCGAGAAATTGCTTTGTCTATAGTTTTTCCCAGACTCGCTAAATAAGCGCAAAGCTCATAAAAATGCGCTAATTACACGCATTTTCATACTGTTTTGTTCTGTTTTCGATGAATTTAAAAACCGTTTTACGCGGCTTCGCAAATTATTCTAATTTGCGAAGCCTTGAATGATGAAAAAAATATATTGGAATCCTTATTAATATTAATCAATAAAGCAAAGGAAATCTGACAAATATGACACGAGACATGATTTAGAAAGAATATTGCCCTCTCACTCTCTACGTGCTACACTACAAGTCAGAGGGAAACAGAATCCATACATCAGCAAATTAATATACTTTAGACAGATACATAAAAATATTCACGGGGAGGAGTATTATGAAAAACAACGACAACAAGAAAAAGAAGATCGCAGTAATTGTGATTGCAGTAGTGATTCTACTGTTAGTAATAATCGGATCGGGCGTAGCCATTGGAGTATTCCGTAGCACAAAGGGAAGTGCATCTGGTAGAGGAGACAAGAAGGCTTTCACAAATAAGCTTACAACCGAGGCTACCACTTTAGTCAAAGCAACAACAAAGGCTACCACAGAGAAAGCAACGACAGAAAAGGCTAAGAAGACTACGACAAAGAAGTCTAAGAAAGTAGCCAGTGTAAGTGGTGGTATCACAACAGAGTCTAAGAATGACAGCAACACAAAGGCTACAACAGAGAAAGCTACACAGGCTCCATCAGATAATTCAGGTAATGGTGATTGGAATAACCCAACAGAAGCACCATACGTTCCGGATACTGAAGCACCAACAGAAGCTCCTACTCAGGCGCCAACTGAGGCTCCTACAGAAGCTCCTACAACACAGCACCAGCATACTTGGGTTGATGTTACCGAAACTACAACTGAAAGAGTTAAGGTTAAAGATGCTTGGGACGAAGAAGTAGAATACTACAAGTGTTCATACTGTGGTGCTAGAGAGACTGATGTTGGTGAGTTTCATATCAGTGATTGTGGAGAGAAATATTACGATGAATATTTTCATAAGTGGTTATATGAGGGTGCTAGCTGGGTTTCAGGCTGGGATACAATACATCACGATGCAGAATACACAACCAAAGAAGTTACCAAGGTAGTGGGTCAGAAGTGTTCTACTTGTGGTGCTACAAAATAAAAACAGGAGGTAGTCCTTTAATCGGGACTACCTCTTTTCTGTGTAAACAAAAGACCAGTAGAAACTGGTCTTGGTTATCATCATGCTTGAGATTCGGTTAAAAGCAGAAACGACTGTTACATCGAATCCGCCGTGTTTTAATTAAAGAACTAGCATTCTTTAATTAACGTCTGCTCAGATTTTCACAATTATCTGGGCAGTCCGTTTTTTGGTATGAATAACCACGCTCAAAAGGTGGAAATTCACTTTCTTCTTCAACTACATTATAGAAATAAATGTAGCCTTTGCCGCACATACACCTGTCTTTATGATCAAGTTCAGTGTATGGCTGACTTAAAGTGTGCCATCCCATACCCATGATGATAACCTCCTTTCCAAGACACAATATACAGTTATGCTTTATTTAGTACATACTATAACATGTGTATTTGGTTGGTTCAACTTACAAAAAGTTAATGTTTGCACACTAGGCTCTAGCAGTGTAACTCCTGCTAGAGTTTTTAGCTGTATTATGTTATTATGCTGTCAGGTGTATATCAAGCACTTAACGTACCGCGTAGCACTTACGATAAACTGAATGGTATTATAAATGATTGCGAGGTTTGATTGAGGTGGGATTTATGAGTTTATTTGGTGGAACTGCTGATCTTGAAAGTCATGAGTATATTGTGTGCTTTCAGGATGAAGAAATTTTTTCCATAGATCGGAACGAGGGAATTGTTCATATTTTTAATAAAAATAAACTACCGTTTGATATCTATTTAGAAGAATCTGATGATTTTAGCGATCGTATCAATAATATACAGAATTTTAATTCATGGTGTTCAGAACGTATGCTAAGTTTAGACAGAAAGTATGCTAAGGAGATATGTAATTGTCTTGGTATACCGCAACCATTTTCTGATAAAGAACGTGCAACAATAGTTATAGCATTACGTGGCTTATCTATAAATGATTGTTTTTGGATTAAGAAATCTGGTGAGAACATATCTTGGTCTCAAGTTAACTTATTTGATAACAGTTTGAAGAATCATGTTCTGGAAGTTGCATTATTTGGAATATCACCTACTATCACAAACCAGAGCCTCGTGTCTCCTGATATTTCTACAGCCGGAGCGGCACCTAAGGCATGGAGAAGAACAGATTCTGGTTTTGAACTACTGAAGGGCAACGTGAACGGTTCAGTAAGGAGAGAAGTGGAAGCTTCACAAATGTTACAAGCCATAGGTATAGATGTTGTTAACTACCATAGTGGTAGATTTAAATCGAGACTTGTTTCAGTATGTGATTGTTATACATCTAAAGATGTTTGTTTTGCAAGAGCTAAGTATGTTGATATATGGTGTATGAATCATGATATCGATTTTGCAGATATAATCTACAAGCATAAATTACGTTTTGACATGATGAATCTAGCGGATTATCTTGTAGGAAATTCTGATGAGCATTCCGAAAATTGGGGAATCATTTATGACAATGAATTTAATATTATAAATATATCCCCAATCATGGATTTTGATCATGCTTTCGAAGCTGGTCCCCAGTTTATCTGTCAGCCTGCTCAATATCTTGGAATGCAAATTTCGTTACAGGATTATGCTTTGTCTGTTATTGATAATTATGCAGATATTATCAATTTCGATGTTGACCTGAGCAAATATAAGTATGGGGATTTTGTAAAATCCAAATTATTGCTTTTGAAGGAACATGTTCAATAAAACGTGGTAGATTCTACACATAGAATGCAAATCAATTGACTCTAGCGGGGTAATTCTTGCTAGAGCTTTTTACTGATATTTAAAATCTAAAAGAAAGGTGTTATTGTATTTACGAGGTGATTACTATAACAAAGAGTGTTTTATTGGTATGGCGAAGAAAAATGGTATAGAGAAGATAGGGGACTACCTCTTTTCTGTGTGAATAGACGTCATTAATTAGAACTCTACAGTTTTATTGTATTCCTCAATGAAGTTGCTGTTAACAATTTCTTCTGCAACTTTATACAGTTCTAATTCTATACACTGCTTCTCGAATTCCACTTTGGGAGTGTGCATTCCGGGGATAGTTGCTTTCTGAGTTCCCTTATCATGAAAGAACTCCCAAAGCTGATCGGCGCAACGCTCCTTGTCCCCTATTCCAAGATAGATCTCTATCCAACAAAATCAGGTTTTTAATATAGCCATATAAGCAAATATTTTACAGATCGTTAATGCCAAATACCGTCTCTTCCTCTGTACCTTCAGACTGTTCATCGTCAGGTTCGCCTATATCCCATCCATCATCAAACCTTTCGTACTGACTCAGTTTGTCATTCCAGAAATCAGCAACCGGGCTGATTTTTTCACGGTATGTCTTATTGTATACTCTACTGAAAGCCTCATACTTATCATTATCAAAGCTGACAAACTGCTTATAGAACTCATCCATATCCATGCTTTCAGCACGCATTTCTTCCAGTCTTCCAATCAGATCATTATACTTCTTTTGAAGAGTCTGAAACTCCTGCCTCACGGCTGTCACATATTCCAGTATATCATGCATGATCTTTTCATCATCCACCGTTTCATCATTCACTGCACTCTCCTCCATAAGTTGTAATGGTAATCTGCAGCACTTATCAACTATGATAAAAACATCATTTCCCATGTTAGGTTCATACATATCTATATCCGAACAGTCATAATACAGATATGTCTCATCACAATACATATGTATCGCCTCCATATTTTTTATTTTTTTAATTTTTTAGTTCTTTTGAGGTCTCAAAAAAATAAATCCAATGGAACGTCTCCCATTGGATTCATTATATTATAGCTTATATAGTTTATCATTCAAGTTATAGTTTAAAATTCACCGTTATCGGACATATCTCCGCCTTGGTTCCAACCCGCATATCTGGGCCAAACACGCCGACTCCTGATGTCACTATGTTGTGCATGCCGTCAACATTCAGGTAACCGCAGGAATTTTCCCACATCATCGCCACAAGGATGTTGCCTGGGAACATTTGTCCATCATGGGTGTGTCCACACAGATCCATATCCACACCTGCCGACGACAGCTCCTCCAGCTCCTTTGGTTCGTGATCGAGAACTATGATAGCTTTGGACTTGTCCACATTTTTCGTTATCTCATCCGCCGATACTCTGTCAGTGACTCCATTTCCCGGTCTATGGGCATCGCGGCGGCCATAGATGTATATGGAATCGTTTATCAGCACTCCCTCATCACGAAGAAGTGTGATTCCCGCTTTCTCTATAAACTCGTCCATCTCCGGGCTGCTGGTCTTCTCCTTCTGTCCGCCAAATGTAAATCCGGCAAGCACCTGCTCCTGTATATCGTGGTTGCCATAGCAGGCATACACTCCATACTTTGATTTGATCCCCCGGAGTATTTTCTCAAGCTCCTCCGGCTGGTCAACGGCTTCCCATTCGTTGTCAAATATATCACCCGCTATCAGCACCAGATCTGCGTCCTGCTTATTTATGGAATTCACTATTCTTTGAACCTGCCTGACACCTATGTTGTATCCAAGATGAAGATCTGCAACCAGCACTATCTTCATGGAATCCATCTTCTGACCATTCTCATCCTGTGCTTCCTTATTGATGGTCACATCATAAGGCGTCACCCGCACAAGTCTCGCATTTACCACTCCCCAGAAGGATATACACATGATGAGTGTTGCGCACGCACAGCCCACTATCCTGCGTACCCTCGGCACGCATATCTTATCTTTGCTCACTCTGAATACATGAAGCAGAAGGAATCTTCCAAGCTCAGCTATCACTATGAAAAATATCATATACAGCAGAACGCCCAGCCAGTAATTGCCCACCAGCTTCATGCCACGTCTGAACCTTCCCTGTGGCAGGAAGAATGCGATCACCAGCGCCGACGCCAAAAATGCATATAACACTATCGGGACTATCCAGCCCTTCTTACCTTTGAGTTTCGGAAAATATGCCTGTACCCAGCCCTTTATTCTCCAGAACAAATATATATTTAGCGCTATGTAAAAAGGCGCAATAAAAATTGCTATCATCTTTTTTCTCCTTTGTTTTTCTGACTGGCCAATATACATATTGACGGCAGTCCTTTGTACGATTTATTCATACAATAATATACTCCCAACACCACACATACACAAACTTAATAAATCGTAATTCCACCGTCATCCCCTAATATCCAAATATATTTAAAGAAAGTACAAAATTATCCTAAATCACAAAAAAATAGCCCGAAAGATACAAAATCTTTAAGATTTGTACCTTTCGGGCCGTATTCTCTTGATCAGGGATAATTTTTTCCAAAATGCCTGTTTTAAACCCTAATATTATATCCCTTAGTCGTTCTTCTTCACTCCAAGAGTTACCTTCTCGCCATTGATGTTCCACTCTTTGGTGTATCCGTCAACCGAGCCGGTTATAATCTCTGTTGCCATAACATCGCCGATGATGGCATCCGCATTTGCTGCGATGATGTCATTTGCCTTCTGGCTTCCGTCAGCGTATACAGTGATCTTGTCCATAACCTCGAATCCAGCCTCTTTTCTCATAGTCTGAACCTTGGATACTATCTCACGGACAAATCCTTCCTCAAGAAGCTCCTCTGACAGATTTGTGTCGATAACTACTGTCACACCGCCGTCTGCCTCAGATACGAAACCGTCCATCTGAGCCATGTCGATCAGAAGATCAGCCTCAGTGAGTACGATCTCCTCTCCGTCTGCCTCAAACTTCAGAGCGCCCTCTGCCTTGAGCTCTGCCATGGCTGCGTTGCCATCCAGTGCTGACAGATGCTCCTTGATCTTACCAAGGTGCTTACCGTACTTAGGTCCGACTGTACGAAGCTGTGGCTTGAAGCTGTATGTTGTGTAAGCGCTTACATCATCATCGAACTCAACGTTCTTCACGTTCAGCTCATCCTCGATGATAGCCTTCTCCTCACCGAAAAGCTTCTTGTCAGCCTTGACATACATCTTGCCGATTGGCTGTCTGTTCTTGATATTTGCTGTATTTCTTGCTGCACGTCCCAGAACTACGATCTTCAGGATCTCGTCCATAGCTACCTCGAGCTCTGGATCGATCATCTTCTCATCCACCTCAGGGAATGAGCACAGATGAACTGAGAGAGGTGCATCCTTGTCTATATTTCTAACCAGATTCTGGTAAATATCCTCTGCCATGAATGGGAGCATAGGAGCTACTGTCTGTGCGATCGTAACGAGCGCTGTGTAAAGTGTCATGTAAGCATTTACCTTGTCCTGCTCCATGCCCTTTGCCCAGTATCTCTCACGACCACGGCGGACATACCAGTTACTCATGTCATCCACGAACTCCTCGAGAACTCTTGTTGTCTCAGGGATCTTGTATGCGCCAAGATTTGCGTCAACTGCCTTGACTGTTGAGTTCAGCTTGGACAGAAGCCACTTATCCATAAGTGACAATTTATCATACTCAAGCTCATGCTCAAGTGGATTGAAGTTGTCTATATTTGCATAGAGTACATAGAACGCATATGTGTTCCACAGTGTACCCATGAACTTTCTCTGACACTCAACAACTGCATCCTCATGGAATCTGTTAGGAAGCCATGGTGCTGAATTGCTGTAGAAATACCATCTGATGGCATCTGCACCGTACTTGTTCAGAGCATCCATAGGATCTACAGCATTTCCCTTGGACTTACTCATCTTCTGTCCGTCCTTATCCTGGACATGTCCGAGAACGATTACGTTCTTAAACGGAGCCTTGTCGAACAGCAGCGTTGAGATCGCCATAAGTGAGTAGAACCATCCTCTTGTCTGGTCAACAGCCTCACTGATGAAATCAGCAGGGAAGTGCTTCTCAAATATATCCTGATTCTCAAATGGATAGTGCCACTGTGCAAATGGCATTGATCCTGAATCGAACCAGCAGTCGATAACCTCTGTGACTCTGTGCATCTGCTTGCCACACTCAGGACACTTGATAGTTACAGCGTCGATGAACGGACGGTGAAGCTCGATGTCCTCAGGGCAGTTGTCACTCATTGAGCGGAGCTCTTCCTTTGATCCGATGGCATGTCTGCAGCCGCACTCACACTCCCAGATGTTCAGCGGAGTACCCCAGTAACGATTTCTTGAAAGTCCCCAGTCCTGAACATTCTTCAGCCAGTCGCCAAAACGTCCCTTACCGATGCTCTCCGGGATCCAGTTTACAGTGTCATTATTCTTAACCAGCTTGTCTCTGACTGCTGTCATCTTGATGAACCATGTATCTCTTGCGTAATAGATAAGTGGTGTGTCACATCTCCAGCAGTGTGGATACTCATGCTCGAACTTAGGCGCATCGAAGAGAAGTCCCCTTGCGTCCAGATCCTTGAGTACCTCAGGGTCTGCATCCTTTACGAACATTCCGGCAAATGGAGTCTCCTCAGTGAGGTCACCCTTGCCATCTACAAACTGTACAAATGGAAGATCGTAGTTTCTTCCGACATTTGCATCGTCCTCACCAAATGCTGGTGCGATATGAACAATACCTGTACCATCTGTCATAGTTACATAAGTGTCACATGTAATGAAGTGACCCTTCTTGTGCTGCTTCTCACATACAGGCTTTACGCACTCATAGAGTGGCTCATACTCCTTGTACTCAAGATCCTTACCAACATATGTCTCAAGAACCTCGTATGCAGGAACTGCTGCCTGATCGTCTGCTGCTTCCTTTGCAAGACCGCCGAGAACCTTGTCTGCAAGCGCCTGTGCAAGATAATATGTGTAGCCGTCTGCTGCCTTAACCTTCACGTATGTCTCATCTGGATTTACACAGAGTGCTACGTTTGAAGGAAGTGTCCAAGGTGTTGTTGTCCATGCGAGGAAATATGCGTCCTCTCCGATAACCTTGAATCTTACTACTGCTGAACGCTCCTTGACTGTCTTGTATCCCTGTGCAACCTCATGGCTTGAAAGAGGTGTACCACATCTTGGGCAGTAAGGCACAATCTTGAAGCCCTTGTACAGAAGTCCCTGATCCCAGATCTTCTTCAACGCCCACCACTCTGACTCGATGAAGTCATCATGGTATGTTACATATGGGTTGTCCATATCAGCCCAGAAACCTACCTTGCCTGAGAACTCTTCCCACATGCCTTTATATTTCCATACAGACTCCTTACATTTCTGGATAAATGGCTCTAGTCCGTACTCCTCTATCTGCTCCTTGCCGTCGATTCCCAAGAGCTTCTCAACCTCGAGCTCAACAGGCAGACCGTGTGTATCCCATCCGGCCTTTCTGACTACGTTATGTCCCTTCATTGTCTGATATCTAGGGATCATATCCTTAATTACACGTGTGAGAACGTGTCCGATATGTGGCTTACCATTTGCTGTTGGAGGGCCATCATAGAATGTGTATGTTGGCAGATCCTTTGTCTCTTCAACACTCTTCTCAAATACCTGATTTTCTTTCCAGAAGTCCAATACCTTCTGCTCTCTGTTCACGAATTCCAGTTTAGTCGAAACCTTGTCGTACATGTCGTCTTTCCTTTCTGTGATAAATATAAAAAAGCCCTTCGTCGTAATCAGGACGAAGGGCTTTGAGTTCGTTATACCACCTATTACTTACATACTAACATATGCGCTCCCTTTAACGCAGGAAATACGTCAGAGCCTACTTGAGCAAATCTCTTTTGGTCTGCAACTCCAGAGTGATATTCCGAAAGTCTCTACTGTCACCGGGCTCGCACCGCCCCCGGCTCGCTGTTGATCTCGCAGACTCCGTACTGTCTCTGTCATCGTTTTTAACTTATATGTTCCAGAAAACCGCCTGTATAAGCCATTTCTGAACCTATCCATTCATTAGTATAGCAAGTATTTGTGGTTTGTCAATCGCAATATGCGCAAATAATTTACTATTCTACTTCTTTATAACCACATTCTTTGTTGTGCTCCATGCAGAATAGTAAGTTGTTTTTCCTACCTTCTTGAAGCTTCTGACTCTCACATAATATTTCTTCTTAGCCCATTTTGCTATTGTGACATTTGACTTTTTAGCTCCGGTCACTTTTACAGTCTTTGCCTTGGCAAAATTGCTCTTTACAGAATACTGTATCTGATATCCTCCTACCTTGGAATTTACCGACCACTTAACAGTCATCTTCTTTCCTGCCTTGTTCGTGGTCTTGGTAACCTTTGACGAAGTGATTCTCATAATGGTTTTCTGATTGCTGTCAGCCGCATTGTAACTTGTCTTGCCTGCCGTCTTGCACGCAACAATCTTATATGTGTATACCGTTCCATTTTTAGCTGACTTATCTGTATAGCTCAGTATTGTGTTTTTGTCTATATAGGCCAGCTTGCTGTACTTTCCCTTTCCAGCCTTTCTGTATACGATATATCCACCAGCTCCATTATTAAGATACATATAAAAATTTCTTACGTTTTTTATATTATCACCATGCATATACAGATACAATTTGTTTTTTATGCATATTTACCACAAAACACGTTCGTATTTATCTAATATATACAAAAATCTCATGAACTGAGAAATCAATCCTCAATCCATGAGATTTATTTTCTAATATACGTAGAGATCATAGTCTACAAGATACCACTTACCGCCAGTCTTTATAACTGTGTATATGATCTCGCCATCTGATTCGTCAGTAGATCCTTTTATCTTGACATCAAGATCCACCTCGTAGCACTTGTCAACCGTCATGTCGACATCCAGCATGTCAAATGTATCATTTACATCCTTAAGCTTATCCTCGTCATATTCCTTCTCTGATCGGTCCTCGACCTTGATACTCTTGACCTTGCCTACCTCATCTACCATGTCGCTGACCTGCTCGTTGAATGTATCCTTGACATAGTCATCACTGCCTGTATAGCTTCTTATTCTGTTATACAGCTTGTAATATTCCTTGTCCATCAGATCAACCATGGCATCGGCATCGCCTTTTTCATAGGCTGTCACCAGCTTGTCTCCGACCTTCTTGGCACTTCTCTCACCGGAACCACCCGCCAGGATCAGAACAACGACTATTATCGCGATCAGGACTGCCGCTGCGATTCCTCCTATTATTGCTATAAGCTTCTTGTTCACCTTTTTACCCGGCTCCATAACACCCGGAGTCATGCCCGGCTGCTGGCTGTACTGTGGCTGCCCATACTGTGGCTGCCCAAATCCTCCATACTGTCCACCTGTCGGCTGGACATTTCCACCAAACTGCTGACCCTGACCGTACTGCGGCTGACCATACTGTGGCTGTCCAAATCCTCCATACTGTCCGCCCATCGGCTGTCCAAATCCACCCGGCTGCTGATTCTGCTGTGGCTGACCCGGGTTCGGCTGCCCTTGTGCACTGTTCTGCACCGGAGAAAATGCGCTCACTCCCGGAGTCGTGAGGACAGTAGTTCCCTCGTCCTCATCGTCGTCCATATCATTAAATCCATTTACGTTATTCTCGTCCATCTTTCTCTCCTTATTCTGCTCATCCCTTTTGCTGCTCTGGAACAATAATGTTCCCATAGAATCATGGTAGCATTTTATATCTGCCATGTCCAACTAAAAACATCACATTACCTCAAATTTTACACTTTATTACCTGTTTTCTTTCGCTATTATGTAATAAAAGGCGTTATGATGATGAACACACAGAATAAAAAAACAATCCGCCACGGATACAAATTGTATCCATGGCGGATTCTTCTATTTCTTTTGATATTATCTCTTCTTTATTACAACCGATTTCTTTCCACTCCATGCGGAATAGTAAACCTTACCATCAATCTTCTTAAAGCTTCGTACTCTGACATAATATCTCTTGCCCTTAGTAAGTCGTTTGATGGTCTTACTTGTAACTGAACCTCCGTTTACATTGGCCGTCTTTGCAGATTTAAACGATGCATTGTCTGCATACTGTATCTGATATCCGGTGGCCTTGGCTACCTTATTATATGTAACCTTGGCTGTTCCGGCCGATGCACTTGTGAATTTCTTCAGCTTCACGGCAGGTACATAACTTCCTGTCTTCTCGCCGCCAAATGCCGAATTGTATGTCACATCGCCAAATGTCTTATAAGTTCTTATCTTATATGTATACTTTACACCCACATTTTTAGCTGTGACGTCCACGAACGATGTTGTATCCGGATTCTGAACAACACCTGCTATCGTATATGCTTTTCCATTTACTCCTCTGTAAACAACATATCCCGATGCCGCTTTATACTTCTTCCAGCTCAACTTTATTCCATTTGCTGTGTTGTCAATGGACTCAACTTTTCTCACACCCATCTTGATGTCAAATGTGAGTGTCTTCTCCCCTTCATAGTCACCCTTGAATTTGATGACAACTTTGGCCTTGCCGATATTCTTGTTATTTGAATATGAAACGCTGTAATTTCCTGCGGCAACCTTTCTGCCCTTTGAGTCTTTTACCTCTACCGCAGGCTTCTTAGCTGTACCATCATACTCAACAGCGCTGTATGCAAGCCTGATACTCTTTATCCTGTATATACTCTGAGTTTCCTTGCTGGCTGACTTGCAGTTTTTGCACACATGCGCCTTATATCCGTCACTGGTCTGTGATGCCTTTTTCTTAACCGTCCACACCGTCTGATAATCGTGAGGAACTGTGGTCTCATCGTCTATGATAGTATCCTTTTCTCCGCAGTTATTGTCACATTTTGCCGTCTTGGTTCCCTTCTGCGAACATGTGGCATTTCCATCTGACTCATACTTTGTGAAACTGTGTCCTGTAGCAGGGATCACCTCGGTCTCATATATATCCTCATCCTCAATATACCTTGTCTTCTCTCCGTTCTCAGTACATGTCGGAATCTTGGTTATGATCCATCCCTCGTCATCTCCATCCCCAAACTTCTGGGTCTTTGACTCGGCATACACCCATTCTGATGAACCCGTATTCTTATATCTGAGATCCAGAGTCACATCTGTGTATGTGTCATTTTCCACAACAGACATGATTCCCTGAATGATATTTCCATATGCATCAGTCCATCTTCCGCTGACAAATGGTGTCTTCTGGCTCTCATTATTTGCATATGTTATCTTTATATCTCCGGTTACACTGTATCCGTCCTCCGTCTTCTTCACCTTGCATCCTGATATGCTCACAGCGGAGATATCGTACTCGTTCTCTACCTCTGCCTCCACCTTCTCAGGAGTGATCGTCACGCTTCCTGTCTGCTGCGACGCAAGGCTGATCCTGAATGTATAACTGCGGTTCGCCTCAAATGTCCTGTCTATAATGAGTTGTCCGCCGTTCCGTGAGTATGTCTTTTCCAGAACCCCATCAGCATAGATTCTGGTGTATACTGTATTATCTCCGCAGTCCACCGTAAATCTGTACTCTCCGGTCTCCGTTGGGATAAATTCATACTCGATGCCCTCTCCGTCATAGCTTATATCCGCTGTTGTCTTCTGACCCGGTGTTATTTTTCCATTACCTGTCACATACGAATCGTGATATGTAAATGTTATCTGATCATCTTTCTCTCTCGCATAGAGTGCTATAATATAGCTTCCCTTTTTCAGAGAGAAAGCATCTCCACTGCTATATGTATCTGAAAAGCTGCCATCATCCTCAATGGTATATATACCCTTAAGCTCAAAGCCCTGTCTCTGAAGGGATACCACTCCATCTGACGCAATATCAAATCTGTACAGCTTTACATCCCCAGTGTTCTCAACACCTGAAAGCACCGCAGGCTCACCTGATATCAGGTACTCCAGCTCATCCACATTCAGATCCACGACATCAAATGATGCTCCCTGAACTTCACAATCGTCAGCCATTCCCCATATGTAAGGTATTATCTCATATGATCCGGTCTGTTCTGTTATCGTGTCGATGCTTAAATAGCTGCTCACCCTGCCGTTTTTCGTGATCGTATAGCTTGTATCATCGTCATCCGCATCAAATGTTCTGGTGCTTCCATCAGAATATGTGACAACGGTTTTTATGCTACCCTTAAGCTCATCAAATTCCCTCAGATATTCAGTCTTAGAAACGGTTGTGCTTACGCTTACAGCCTTGACGATCTCCTTCATTGTCACGCCGCATTTATTTACATTTTTTCCCGGATACACACATACATACAGATCCCCGCCTGCTGTGTCAAATCCCGCACTGCCAAATCCATCAGATGAATAAGCCACGTTGTTAGTCGTTATCTCTGTTCCATTTGCATCTAAAATCCTGATGCCATCGATCTTCTCATCAGCGGATACCACATACGAACCCGCCTGGGCACTTACCTTATATACATACATATATCTGTCGCCGGAAATATCCAGCGTCTTTGAGCCGTCCCATGTTCCAAGGCTCATGCTCTGTGCAGTCTTCACTGCAAATGGTATCTCAACCGTATCCATGCCATCCGCACCATCGATTGCAAGTTCAACCATGTATCTGCCTGTATCAACCCTGCTGCCAAGGCCTGCGATCTCGACATACTTTCCAGTTTTCTCGTTATATCTGTACCATGTACTCGTGATCAGCTCATTATCCTCGCTGTCACCGACACTGGCCTCTTTTACACTGCCATCATCATATACAAACTGGAGAGTCTCTCTATCCAGAAGGTTTTTGATACCTGATAATTTCATATCTGGAAGGAAGTCATAGGTTCTGTTATCTCTCAGCTTCCATGAACTGATCTTTGAATTTGACAAAGTTTCTCCCCTTGTCACATTCATGCTCCAACTGGTCTGCGTATCTCCCCACTTGTCCTCTACTCCGCCATCGAGACAGATATAGTATGTATTACCGCTCTCAAGTACAGCCTCGCCATCCGATACACTAAGCTTCTTCAGATCATACATTGTCTCATCATCAGCGTCAATCTTGCTGTAGATCTCCATACCGCCCACTGGGGCAAATGTATACCTAGCGGATGTCGAAGGCATAAACGTATAATATGCACTGCCATTCTCCGACAGACTTACCTGGTTAGATCCCTCCGCAAGACTTCCGGCAGCAACATCCTCTATATCCTTTATCTCTATGTCATATGCATAAGAGTCCTCACTATACAGTGTGTATATCCTAATCTGTGCCGCTCCGACAGGGCACTCATTTTCCATATCTGTAACTATCTCAGCACGTACCTCGTCTCCTCTGGAGGTTTCCACACTGTCCGAATCGTCAAACACCAGCTCCTCTGTTTTTCCGTCAGCATACGAGATCTTTACTCTGGTTCCATCTACATAACTGCTGATATCCTTATCGTAGCTGCCCATTCTGATGAAATCTGTGTTCTCGGGAACAGCAATCATATCTGTCACTTTCGGAATAAAGCTCAGTCTCACATTTGTCTTGGAAGTAGATAACTCATTATACAGGCCTACGTAATAAGTGCTGCCTCCAGTAAGTTTTCCTATAACCTCTACCGGGCCATCATCACCGGACTCATATACACAATAAGGACTGTCGCTTTCTATTACCACACTTCCGTCAAATGGCATGACAAAACTGTAATAGGCCTTGTCATACTCATCCGTTCCGACACTCACATTGTTGTCACCTTCGGAGAGCTGTCCTGCGCTCAGCTTGTCTATGGACACTACCTTAAGCACTGCCGTGCCGAGCAGCTCCTGATCTTCCTCAGCCGCATCATATCCCACAGCTACTTTGTACTCGCCCTCTGAAAGAGTTACACCTTTTTCATATTCGTACTCTTTCCAGTTATCATCAGATGACGAATAATATACTGTATATCTGTTTCCATTACTGTATCCACTTCCACCGGTCAGATCTATGCTTTCCGTGGACTTATCATTATACTTTATTGTACTGCTCGCACCATTCATGAAGCTTATCGGCGTTCCGGCTGCCCATTCGCTCTTTGCCAGCTTCAATGTCACCCCTGAAGGTGCCGCATACTTCTTCGCCTTGAGCCTGACCTCATTCAATGTTTCGTTGTCATCATCCGTTGTTCCTGAAAGTCTGACATAATAGGTCTTTCCCTTGACAAATGAATACCTGTCATTATCGGTCTCAACCACCGCCATGTCCGAATCATATACATCTATAAATGCAGTTGATGATTTATCTACTTCAAACACAAAGTCAGCAGTTGCAGATGGTATAAATCTGTAATACTCGTAACCGTCCACCCTGGTATCATATGCGTAGGTATCCGTCTCACTGATATTCCTTTTTCCTACAAAATATTCAGCAGGAGTCTGCACCTTTGCAGTGTACGAATCGTATATCTTGGTCGACTGGTTCGGCTCACTATCCATTTTATCTGTAAGCTGAACAGTATACGTACCGGCCGGAAGTTTTTCCGCATCCGCATACGATACCATATCCCCTTCATCGCCCTCATAATAATAACTTCCCTTGGAATCCTTCACCCACAGACTGTATGTAACTCCATCTATCTTACAGTCTGAGCCGCTGATACCTGAACTGCGAACCTTTCCACCGGAATAGGTTACCGTTGCGTACGCCGATGTTATGGAGTCTGGTGTTCCCTCCAGTATCGTTGTATTATCCGGCACCATTTTTATTGCCGCCACATCCGGAAGCTTTCTCACGCTTATATTTGCACTTTCGGAAACTGTATAAGAACGGGCATACTTAGACCCAAGAATGTATTTCTCCCCCGCAGTGCACTTGTATACCAGCCTGCAGCATCCACTGCCATCCTTTTTACCTGTAGCAAGGCGCTTACTCTTACTGTTATACAAGGTCTCCTGAAGCATCAGCCGTGACTGGCTTCCCTGCAATATTATCTCATAATATCCTGTCTCATCCGTGACAAATGATATTTTACTCTCCTTGCCATTAACTATGTTCACAACCCCATAGTCACCCTCAAGCTCTGAAATATCCTCTGTAGCTGCTGATATCTCAGCTTCATTCATCTGTACGGCATACGCTGTCATATTTGACAGTAAAGTCTGTGCCTGTGCAGTCGTCATCGGTATATGAATGCACGACGACACCATGGCTACAGTTACAGCCGCAGCCATTATCCCCTTCAATTTCATATGTAACCTCCCTTTTTCTCCCATACATATTCAGCACATTTATGCCGAATATATAAGCACAAAAAATTACAGCCTCATATTATCATGAAGCTGTAATTTAATACAATATAATTAATAATTATGTATAAATAACACAATATCACTTATGCAATTTTACTTTCTAACCAGATGGATCTGGTAAGCATTGTACTCGCCGAACTTGAGTGGTACAGGAAGTCCTATCTGGTCAAGTCCCTGTCCGCTGTACTCTGCGCCGGTCTCCTCGTCAACATATGTGGCATCCACATCAAGTCCCTTTACTCTGACAAAAGGTACAGGGGCATTGCAGAAGCTCTCCACCGTCACGATATTGACAAGGGTCTCTGACTTATCCCTTGCCACAAATGACCATGCAGCTACACCTTTGCTCTTATCCGCATCCGTCAGTCTGTAGTAAAGTCCATTATGAAGAAGATCCCAGTACTTCTTGTAGTTTTCTACCTGAGCCTTTACCTCTTCCTTCTCCTCATCGCTGACCTTGTTCAGATCAAGCTCGTAGCCAAAGCTTCCTGCCATGGCAACAACGGCTCTTGTATTGAATGGAGTTGTCCTGCCTGTCTGATGATTTGGAACCGCTGATACGTGTGAACCAACCACCGATATAGGATAGCCAAATGAAGTTCCATACTGTATGTCAAGTCTGCAGATGGCATCTGTGTCATCACTGCACCAGATCTGAGGTGTGTAATACATCATTCCGGCGTCAAATCTTCCACCGCCACCGCTGCAACCCTCGATGAACATCTTTGGATATCTTGCCTGAAGTCTCTCCATGAAGTCATATACACCGAGTACATACTTGTAGAGGATAGTTCCATTGTTCTGGATTCCCTCAGTCATGGAGTATACATTTAAGATGCTTCTGTTCATATCCATCTTTATATAATCAACATCTATCTTGTCAAGCACCGCTGTCAGCTGATTAAATATACAGTTTACGACCTCTTTTCTTGAGAAGTCCAGATTGAGCTGGCTTCTTCCCATGACAGGCTTTCTTCCAGGGATCACAAATGCATAATCCGGATGCTCCTTGAAAAGCTCGCTCTTCTCGGATACCATCTCAGGCTCGATCCAGATACCGAACTTCATGCCGAGAGCCTTCACTCTTTTCACAACATCAGCCATAGGGCCGCCCATCTTATCCTCATTTACAAACCAGTCGCCGAGACCTGACTTGTCATCATTTCTAACACCGAACCAGCCGTCATCCAGAACCAGCATCTCAACGCCGAGCTCTGAAGCCTGCTTTGCTATGTTTACAATATCATCGCCATTGAAATCAAAGTATACCGCCTCCCAACTGTTGATGAGAATAGGTCTCCTCTTTGTCTTGTACTCGCCGCGGCAGATATTGTATCTCACAACGTCATGCATCTTATGTGACATGTCAGCAAATCCATCAGGTGAATAAACCATAACTACCTCAGGTGCCACAAACTCGCTCTCAGGATAGATCACATACTCAAACATCTCATCCTGAACACCCATATTGAGTCTCACCTGATCTGTCTGATCCTTCTCAACCTCACAGTTGAAGCTTCCGCTGTAGAGAAATGAGATTCCGTAGCAGTCGCCCGCATCTTCATTCGCATCCTTGCCTGCTATAACCACAAATGGGCTGTGCTGATGGCTTGATGTACCCCTTGTGCTTCCGATCTTCTTCACACCATGATTTATAGCTTCTCTCTCATACATGCGCTCCATAGCATGTCTTCCGTGGAAGTGGATGAGATCATAATCACCTGTCACAAAATCCAGGCTCACACTTGATGCCTTTGCCACAAATATATCCGCATCGCTTATATTTCTGACTATAGCTGATCTTGTGATCAAATCCTTATCCTCTATAATTCCATACAGAAGATCAACCTCCACTCCCACCTGAGGATCCTGAAGAACGATCTTAAGGGTCTCACCCTTCTCGCCGTCATTTGTGTAAGCAGCAGGAAGTCCCTTGAGACTATACTTACTGTCCATCACCTCATATGAAACATATCTGAGATCACATCCATGTATTCCCTCTATGTCCTTTATGTTGAATGCCGGAGTCCTGAAATCTCCGTTGCCGTAGCAGCTATATTCCAGTGGAATGTTGTCCAGAGAGAATTCTCTGTGCTCCTGTGCTTCATAAGGATTGCCTGAGAATCCTCTATCGTAATGAGTTATGACATATGACATATCCCCGTCCATTTTCTTGCCATAATACAGATGAGCCAGATACCCATAGTCGATCACCTTCATCTGATATGTAGTATTTTTGGTGTTCAATGTGAAAAGCTTTTTCTCTTCATTTATCAATATTGCCATGCCCAAGTCCTCCTTTTCGTGATCTCCAGTTTCTCTACAGCCAAATTTCATTTGACTGGTCTTTCCTCATAATTTATCTACAACCGGCTCCGCCGGATTGTATTCCAAGTTCCACCATGTAGTCCACAAATTTCTCCACATATCCATAATCCGCCGCATATGCTGACAATCCAATATATGCCTTGCCATCTGTGTACTCAGTAAGTCCTGCCGCCTTGTATCCTTCAGATACATCTATTCCGACAGGTATCTTCTTCCCCTCTTCATCCTCGTAATAAATTATCCTATCCTTATACTTATCATATATATCGCCGACCTTCTCATCCGACAGGTCTGCAAGTCTGCCGCTCTTCGCCAGACCTATGAGATTGTCATACTGGCACAAGACTGCCTGAGCAGTGTCCGCCTCAAGGTATGCCAGCACCTTCATATAGTAACTGTTCTTATAATCTGAGTTATTTGCCAGATTAAAAAATGCATTGTTGTCAAATGTAACCCTTCCCGGGAGATTTTCTTCCCCTACATACGACACAAATCCCTGTGTCAGCCTGCAGTCCTCTGAAACATCATCGTAGTTGTTCACAAGGACGACATCCAGTATCGGCTTGTCCTCCCTCGTTGCAAACACAACAGTGAAATACACTACAAGTCCCACGAGAACGACCGCACCGATTATCCAAAGCTTGTAATAATCCCAGATATATCCTATTTTTTTGCGGGTGGAGTCCATCTCTTTGATCTTCTGTTTTTCTTCTTCCGTGATTATCGGCTTTCTCATAGACGTCCTCCTTTTGTTTCTGTGTTGAGTGGACGCGTGAGAGGCGCTTCGCGCGGCGTCCACGGCATAGTAAATACTTCGTATTTACGATATATTTTGGAACAGACGCATGAGAGGCGCTTCGCGCGGCGTCTGCAGCATCGTAAATACTTCGTATTTACGATATATTTCACAAGGGTGGCGTCAGTAACTGACGTCACCCTGTGGTCATATATAATATCTTCTTTAACTTTCTTTAGAGCTTTCCACCTGATGTTGCGATACCTTCTACGAACTGCTTCTGGAATATCAGGTATATAACGATCATTGGTATACATGATATAAGAGATGCAGCCATCAGCTGTGGATAATTGGACTGATACTGTCCCTGCATTGTTGCAAGAGCTGCTGAGAGCGGCATCTTGTTTGCACTGCTGTTTACAACCAGTGGCCACATCAGATCCTTGAATGCGAACACTGCTGTGAATATACCGAGGGCAACCATCGATGATCTTGCAAGCGGAGCCATGACAAACACGAATGTCTTTGGAATGTTACATCCGTCAAGTCTCGCTGCCTCCTCGAGATCTCCAGGAAGTCCCATGTAAGCCTGCTTGAGCAGGAAAGTACCGAACGCTGTTACAATTCCCGGGAATACCAGAGCAAACATTGTATTTGTCATGCCCATCTTACTGATCATCAGGAACTGTGGGATGATGAATATCTGTGAAGGAATCATCATCTGGAAAAGTATCAGGGAGAACATAAAGTCTCTGCCCTTGAACTTAAGTCTTGCAAATGCATATCCTGCGAGTGTTGCTGTGAGACATGCACACACAACTCTGAAGAATATGAGCAGTAATGTGTTCTTGTAGAGAACAAGGAAGTTCATGTTATTCCAAACAGTAGTGAACGCGTCTGTACGCCACTGTGATGGGAATATTACGAATGGACTTACCGAAGTTGCCTCTGTTACTGTCTTAAATGCTGTGAGTGTCATCCATACAAATGGCACTATCATAATAATTGAGAATATGATCAGAATGAGGTGAATCAATAATCTCTGCATTCTTCTCTTAAACTGTACGCCTCTTGTCATATCGATTCCCCCTTCCTAGTTATAATGAACCCACTTCTTCTGACCGATCATCTGGAATACTGTAAGTACCATGATGACTGCGAGAAGAAGAACTACTATTGCTGATCCATAACCCTTGTTACCATTCTGGAATGAGTACTGGTAGAACAGATATACGATGGACTCTGTCTTCTTGAGGGCCGGATTGGAAATATCCATTACCATGTATACAAGGTCGAATACCTGAAGTGCTCCGATTACTCTTGTTACGAGTACGAAGAATACTGTAGGGGAGAGAAGTGGAAGAGTAATCTTGAAGAATGCTCTTACTCCTGATGCTCCGTCAATATCCGCTGCCTCGTAGTAATCCTTAGGTATCTCCTGAAGTCCTGCAAGGAACAGAACCATGTTGTAACCAATGATCGACCATACACCGATGATCGCAACTGAGATCCATGCGATCTTTGGATTGGATATCCACTCGATCTTTGTACCGAGGATGTGGTTTAACAGACCGAACTGTGAATTGTATAACCATCTCCATACCATGGCTACAGCTGCAGGTGCAACTACCATTGGCAGGAAGAATATTGCTCTGTATATTGTTCTTCCGTGCATCTTGCGATTCAGGAATACCGCAAGTATAAGTGCGATGGCGATTGAGAATGGAACCTCAATGATCGCATACTTGAATGTATTGAGAAGTGACTGCCATACCTCAGGGTCAGCAAACATCTTCTTGTAATTTGCAAATCCTGCAAATGATGAATCTCCGAATGAACCGACCTTGCAGAATGACTGATATATTGTCTGTACTATAGGCCATAAGTTAAGTACGATGATTCCTATCATTGTTGGGAGGATGAATGCCCAGCCCCATTTGCGCTGGTTTCTTTCCCATGTTGTTGACTTCTTTTTCTTGAACTCTTTATCTTCTGCTGCTGCCGGCTTAACTGTCTGTGTCTCTGTAGCCTGAATTATCTCAGCCGCTTTTTCTTCAACTTTCTTGTTGTTATCTGACATAAAATCCCTCCTCTTATCATTTATACTGTAATTAACACCCCATTGTTTCTGGTAAGCAATGGGCAGGACCTTCATCCTACCCACTGTTATGTTATCTTATAAATGCTCTGTAGGATTACTTGTCTTCCTCATCGATGTACTGGTTCATCTGAACTGCGAAGTCCTTACATGACTGCTCCATCTTTGATGGATCTGCCCATGCATCTGCGAAGAATGTCTGTGCTGCCTGTGACCATACTGTTGAATTGTATGTGTAAGGTCTGAGCACGAGCTCATTTGTAACACCTGAAACTGTTGAATCCTTTGTGATATCAAGGTAAGCGTTGAGGTTGAACTTGTCTGTGCAGTTAACCCACTTATCTGATGTGTTGTTGTAAGCTGACATTGTTACACCGAGCTCAGCCTGCTTCTCCTGCATTTCCTTTGAACCTAACCACTCGATAAGCTTCCAACAGTCATCTGGTCTCTTTGTGTCTGCTGATGCAGCCCATCCAAGTCCGTTACAGATAGAAGTTCTCATACCTGTTGTCTTGTCGTATGGAAGAATTGCTACGTCACAGTTCTCAACGAGATACTCGTTGTCAAGGAATCCTGCTGTCATCCATGAACCCTGTGTGATCATTGCTACTGTACCTGACTGGAACATAACGTCTGTACCTGTCTCTGACATTGTTGTTGCCGGTGGGCAGCAATCCTTGAGGAGCTTTCCTACATAATCCATAGCCTTGATAGTGTTGGCATCGTCATATCCTGACTTTGTGTGATCGTCATTTACGATGTAACCGCCCATTGAGTAAACCATGTTGTAGTATGTGTCCTGATCGTTTGATGTGTTCATACAGAAACCGTACTGATCGCCATTAGTAAGCTTCTTAGCTGCATCATAGAGGTCATCCCATGTCCATGTCTCATCTGGATAAGAAAGTCCTGCATCATCAAACATCTTCTTGTTGTACCAGAGAGCGATTGTATCGTAATCCTTTGGTACTGCGTAATATGAGCCATCATATGTGTAGAGCTCTGTGATCTCTGACATGTAGTTGCTCATATCAACCTTATCGCTCTTCTCAATGTAGTCATCGAGCTTTAAGAGCTTGTTGTTCTTCATGTACATCTGTGAGTTGTTGGAGTGCATCCAGAATACATCCGGCATATCTCCACCTGATGCTCCAGCCTCAAGAAGTGTCCAGTATGAATCCCACTCCTTAACCTGTACATCAACCTTGATTCCTGTCTCTTCTGTGAAGAGATCACATATCTGCTGCAGACCCTTCTGCTGATTGTTATCCCAGATAACCACCTCAAGTGCATCCTTACTGCTACCCTTGCTTCCATCACCGCCGCCACATGCGCACAGTGAAAATGCTGTTGCTGCTGCAAGCCCTACTGCTACAGCTTTCTTCATTGTTCTTCTCATAAAACCTTCCTCCTTTTTACATCACCGGCAGGATTTACGACACCCACATTCTCTTTCATACCCTGAATTCTGCGTCCTGTTCTGCCGGTTCGCCTTACGGCGTTCTGTGTGCTTTCTATGATTGAATTATAAAATTTTGGTGAACATTTTCACATGGAAAAATGTCAAAATATCATGGGTTTTTGTCACAAATGTATATTTTTAAGTAGTTAAGTTCGCTGTTTTTGTGCTATTTTATGGTAAATTGTAGAATACATATGGTAAATTGTAAAATTCGCTATATATTGGCATACCTTTTTGTGCTATAGTTAAACAAACGATATTATCACTTTTTACATCAGGAGGAATTTTATGAACATTTTCAACAGTGACGGCTGGTTTTCCAGATTTTTTGGAACGCTCGGCGATATTATAATAGTGAACATTCTATTTATATTGTGTAGTATTCCCATAGTCACCATGGGAGCTTCCATGAGCGCAATGTATTTCACTCTGTTAAAGAAGCAGAGGACAGGCGAAAATGGAGGTGTAGTGAAATTATTCTTCAAAGGCTTCAAGGATAATTTCAAACAGTCAACGATTTCATGGCTGCTATTCCTTCTTATATCATTTATATTCACTCTGGATTTCAACCTTTTTGGCAAGGGTGGTCCACAGGAGAACAAGCTCATGTACTACACCAGTGTCGTGCTTATGATATTGAAATGCTTCATCGCAATTTACCTGTTCCCTGTCATAAGTGCATTTAAGAACACATTGAAGAACCTTCTCTTGCAGTCCATTTACCTGGCAGCCAAGAACTTCATATTTACAATAGTGATCATGGTTCTCTACACTCTGCCTGCATATGTTCTGCTATCCAGCACTCAGGTATTCATGGTAGGTATATTCGTGTTCATAGTATGTGGCTTTGGCCTTATAGCATATGTATCATCATTCATGTTTTTGAAGGCATTCACCCCATATCTGGATGAGGTCACAAAGAAGTACACGGACGACGATCCTGCTTCATGGATGCACAGCGATGACCAGACATCTGAATCAGATGAGGATAATCCTGAATCCACAAAGGTGACCAAGAAGCTTATCGTTGACAATTCATATCATGGCAGACAGTAGTTTTTACCGTATATCGTAAATACAGCAAAGGCGGATGTGCGACAAATCGCACACCCGCCTTTTGCTTAATTCAAATTTTTTGATTCAATTATATCTTACAGCTTCGAAGCCTCATGTCCAAACTTGGCATCATTCGTCTCAAGCTCAACCTCAAGATTCCTGAATGACTTAGGACTCATTCCAAACTTCTGCTTGAATGCTTTGGAGAAAGAAAGAGAATCCTCATAACCACACTGATATGCGATTATATTGATCTGTTCCTTTGATGACCGGAGAAGACTTGCAGCTTTCTCCAATCTGAAGTTGATAAGATACTCCTGAGGAGATACACCCATCTCCTTCTTGAAGCTTCCTGTCAGATGACTTCTGCTGATTCCTATGAAATCCGCAATGTCATCGATCTTGATCTTGTTCATGTACTTCTCTGTTATGAAGTCGACAGCAGCCTTTACATATATCTTACTTGGATACTCAATGTTATCAGATTCCTGCGCATCGGAGGCATTATCCTCCATAATGGTTGCGAAGAGAAGCATCAGTGCACTCATTCTCTTCACCTCGTTTATACGTGTGATCTGGGAATATTCGAGCATCTTGTTGATACATTCTGCACACGTATCCATCTGCTCTATCTTGATGATAGGTGAGCCCTTTACATACCCCATCGCCTCAATAAAATCTTCAGCTCTGTAGCCATGAAATCCAACCCACATGTAGCTCCATGGATCATCATCGTCAGCCCTGTAAGTAGTCTCCTCACCAGGTCTGATGATAAACGCCTGTCCAGGTCCCAGTTCATAAGTCTTCCCCGCAATTGTAAATGTACCCTTGCCCTTCTTTACCATATGGATAACATATGATTCTCTGACGTATGGACCAAACTTCCAGCCTTTTATACAATCCTCTCTGCCACAATAGTCCAGACTGATTGCGGTACCCCACATATAGGAGTTCGACAACTGTAGATCTTCCAGACAAGCAAAACCAACACTGTCAGTTAAACCAACCTTTCTTACCATAACCCGTCCTTTCCTTTACCATATCTTTGCCACCCTTTTATATAAGTTAACACCAAAAACACCTTTATATTTTAACAAAAGCAGACAAACCTGTCAATTTTCAGATCTGTCTGCTTCCTGTAAAATATCTATAAATTATGTCTTACCAGTGACGGTAACCAAATACTGTTGCAGCGTTCTTGAAGTAGCTGAGTACCTGCTCTGCACATGTTGCGCTGTCACTGAATATCTTTTCTGCGATGTTATCTATAACAGTGATGAGGAATACTGAGATAACTATAGCAGCGATAACTGCAAATATCTTTGAGTTGTCATTTGTCTCAAGGTTATCGAATAACGCATGAGCTGCGATCACGATTCCGCAAAGGCTTATTCCGAGGAAGAGTATGTATCCAAAGCCTCCGATGATTCCGCTGAGGAAATCAACCTTGTGGAAGAGTGCTGAGATGATCTCAAATATGATTCCTGCAACCATTGCTATTGCCTCATAAAGTGCAAATACACCAACGGCGTTAAGTGCTTTTCCAAATGTGATTCCACCCTTGAATATAATTCCTCCGGCGATAAATACCGCTGCTGTCATGATGACTGCTGCGATTATAGTGAAGAAGAACATGTAGAATCCCTTTGCTATTGAATCGCCAAAGTCAAATCCCATTATGAGGAATCCGACAGTTACAAATATAAGTGAGAGGATGGCATTTACTCCTGCAAGTATTCCGCCAGGAACCATGTTGTCACTCTGAACCATCTCACCCGCTGTATCTGCAGGGCTCTTGAAAAGACCTATCACATTCTTGAGAAGATCATTTATCATATTGCCCGCTGCTGATGGCTTCTTCGGCTGTGGCTGTACATAGCCCTGCTGGCCGTACATCTGCTGGTTCATCTGTGGCTGGCCGTAGCCCTGCTGACCATACATCTGCTGGTTCATCTGCTGACCGTAGCCCTGCTGATTGTATGCTCCCTGGTTCATCTGCTGGCCATAACCCTGCTGATTATACATCTGCTGGTTCATCTGCTGACCGTAGCCCTGCTGGTTGTATGCACCCTGCTGGTTCATCTGCTGGCCGTAACCCTGTTGATTGTATGCACCCTGCTGGTTCATCTGCTGGCCATAGCCTTGCTGATTGTACACTCCCTGCTGACTCATCTGCGGCTGGCTGTAAGCCGCTGCCTGCTGATCTGCCTGTGGCTGGCTGTTCTCCGCCGCCTGCTGATTTGTCTGTGCCTGATCTGCCACCTGCTGTTCTCCCTGTGGCTGACCAAACTGCTGATCCTGATTCTCGTTCATTCCTGTTACCTCCAATTCCTTTCCCTGTGTGAAAATATATCAAAAATATGATACCAAATCCCCCTGGTTTTGTCATCATATCATTGCTCTATAAACTTCTGTGCGATATCGAAGGATCTGACTCAATCCTTATAATATCCATCGAAATAGTTAATCGGGCTGTGGCTGTCATACTTTGCATGATACACAAATGTAGTATAATCAACGTATTCCGCTTTCTTCTCCTCATTCTGTCCAATATTGTTGGATCTTACAAGAGCAGAAATCACTATGGATACCGTTAAGCATATCCCGCACACGATACCTATTGCAACATACAAAAATACTATCGAACCCATGTCTTATCCTGCCTTTCCTTAACGTATTCTATAGTGCCATAGCTTCTGAATCTGTGAATATCTATTCTAGATCTGTGAAGCTTGTTGATCGCACGCCAGAAACTCACCAAACTATATATAACTCCGGCCACATACGCGGAAAATACCATAAAAGCTCCACCTGAATCACCCACACCTGCACTTATCCTATACAGATCCGTCATAAGTCCCCCAACAAATACAGATACATATGTACAAAGCACAACCATCACTGTCATAAGTATCGCTATGGATGCCCCAACCTTAAATCTGTTGGATGGGACATTTCCCACGACCTTGCCGGTCTGCCCATTCACCGCCACGGTATAGAGTATTCCCTGATAACGAAAAGTCATGAACCACGCTGGCAGCAATGCATACTCGATATCTGTCATCTTTATATCCGTTTTTTCCTCAGTAATCCGGGCGTTTTTCGGAACATCGCTCATCATCTCTTCCTTCACCGCATCATTGCTCTTTCTCTTTGCAACGGCTGCGATCTCGGCAGCTGGTACATCGTACCTGTCCGTGTAAAATCCGGACAGATATTCTGGAGAAAACGTCAAAGCCTTCTCTAAATCATAAGGCTCCAGTCTTGCCGAAATGTGATCATTCAATCTTCTTGTTGCATCACCAGGTACCCTTGGAACTGTACACTCACAATCTCTCATACAATTGTGTGTGACTGTTTTGTCTGCAGTTTTCTGTGCAACTGCTGCTATAGAACCAAAGCATTTTTCATAATTACTAACGCGCTCGCCTTTTTCATTCTCCTGAAATACATACTTGAGCTTTTTTCTAACATGATAAGATGCCAGCCAATATGGTATATATATTCCTCGTATCTTATCAATCTCAAATTTCTTTATCTCATCCGGAACAAACCACCCCTTACAGAACCTGTCACGTATAAGCTGTTCTGCTCTCTTCTGAGAAATTCCAAATGGAATAATAAGGTCCGGCTCCAGTTCATCCTTAACTCTGTCAACCAATATCATCGGCTGCCCACAATACGCACAGAAACTGGAAGTTTCCGTGGATTTCACCATAAGTCTTGCACCACAGGATGTACATTCATATAGATTCATATCCATATACCTTGGTGATTCATCATCCTTTCCAATATTGATCTCATCCAATGTGTATATCGTATCCGTGGCATCAGTTATGTATCTTTTTATTCTGGCAATCTTCTGAATTGCCTTATAGCTTCTCTTATCTACAAGCTCTCCATCCTCATTCCTGGTCATGGCAGAGTTTTCTTCTCCTATGCCTCTGCTGATCACCGAATCACACTGCGTACACTGCAGCTGCCTCGTCTTAGGATTCAGTACCACAACACCGCCGCAGGATGGACATTTTACTGTAAGATTCATTGCATGTTACCCCCATGTCTACCAAACATAAGCCCCATTTGACTAAAACAGTATCATCTAAATTATAAGCTATCAAGTAGTCAAATTACAACTATATGTACCTGTAACGGATGTAAATATTACATAAAACGTCTTATCATCCAAATAAAGCTGTATCATAACCATTCCATCACAATATAGCTTCATAATGTTATCAATTTATCTTATTCACGTCGTCTTTATTGGTGTCGGAAATTATATAATGTGGTCTTCCCTTGGTCTCCATATATGTCTTGGCGATATATTTGCCCATTATTCCTATGCACAGGAACTGGAGTCCTGATATAAACAGTATGATGCACACAAGTGACGGCCATCCCGCAACAGGGTCTCCCCACACCAGCTTTCTTATGAAGAAGAACAGCATCATGACAAATGAGACAAATGTACAAAATATTCCAAATCCTGAAGCTATACTCATCGGCGCCTCGGAGAAGTTGATTATTCCGTCCAGTGCGTATTTGAAAAGCTTCCAGAAGTTCCACTTCGTCTCGCCCGCAACTCTCTCCACATTCTCGTATTCCAGCCATTTTGTCCTGAACCCGATCCAGCCAAATATTCCCTTGGAGAATCTGTTGTACTCGCACATCGACACGATGGCATCCTTCATCTCTGCCTTCATAAGTCTGAAATCCCTGGCGCCATCCACGACATCGGAGTCGGATATCTTGTTGATGATCTTGTAGAACATCCGCGCAAACCATGATCTTATCGGCGGCTCGCCCTTTCTGGTGACTCTTCTGGTCGCCACACTGTCATATTCTCCCTGCTCAAGTATACCGAGCATCTCCGGGAGCAGACTTGGCGGATCCTGCATGTCGGCATCCATCACCGCCACGTAATCCCCATCTGCATTGCAGAAGCCCGCATACATTGCAGCCTCCTTACCAAAGTTTCTGGAAAATGACAAATACTTGAAATAATCGTATTCCTCTGAGATCTTTTTCATGGTCTCAAGAGTCTTATCCGACGAACCATCATTTACCATAAGAACCTCAAAATCATACTGCCTGAGTTCCTGTCTCACCTTGTCCAGCTCCCCTGCAAATATCGGAAGAGCCTGCTCTTCGTTATAGCATGGAATTATCAAGCTAACTTTTTTCATTTTGTTTCACCTGCTTTAAATTTATAAATTCGTATTCCTGAAAATCTGTATTCTATAGATTTCTTTGTATACTTTGTTATCTCTGCTATTTTCTCAGTCATCTTGTGTATCTTTTTCTTTTCAATTTTTGGATCATTGATGACTGCCACATATATCTCATCGCCGCAGTCCTTCACCAGATCAGCGATGCTGTCTATATCATCCTCGTACACATACCGGCATCTTCCCATCTGGGAAAATACGTTCATTCCCGCGTACACGTTGTTCCATTTGCCATCTCCGTGACACAGTATGATACAGTCCTGTCCCTTCATCTCCTCCAAGGCTGTGCTCCAGTCGCTGTAGCCCCTGTACTGCCAGTCTACACCCTTTACAGCTATACTGCCTGCACATAATGCAAGGCATATGACAGCGGTTACAACTGCACATCTCTTCCTGGTTATTACTGGAACCAGCTTCATCATACACCATATCATAAACACAGCCACTATAGGAAGTGCCGAGTAGATATATCTTGCATTTACAAGCTCGGACCCCTGTATTCCCACAAATGCAAGAACGGCGTCGGCCACGATAACCCCCGCCAATAACAGTGAGCGTGACTCTATACATCCTGCTCTGTCCGCATCTATATCTCTCCTGTGTGTACATACTCTGTAGGATAATCCATCATTTTTCCTGACCAAGGATATCCTTATATCCACAAATGAAAGCACTATCCTTGCCACGATGAGCACCAGTGCCACAAGCACGATCAGCGGAAGCAGTCCTGCAAAATACGACCTGTTTATATAACTGATATAATATAAGAATTTGTGACCGGAAAGTCCTACCAGATTATCGGTAGCATAGCTTCCCCTGTAACCAAATATGTGCTTTATCGTCGCGGGAAATACCGCTATTGCCGCACCAAATCCAGCAACAAGACTAAAGCCATACGCAAACATCTGCTTTACCTTTCGCATATACAACAGGTATATACATACACACAATCCAAGTCCGGCAACATAGAAGTAGAAATAATAGTGTGTGAGTCCGCCGAACATGACCGCCAGTGCCAGCAATATAAAATACGGCACGGTCATCTTCTTTTTATGTCTCAGTATATATACATGAACCGCCGTCAGCAGCAATACATTCAAGGTCTGAAGAAGATACATCCGTATGAGCATACAGTTGCTTATGCCCACCGATGATACGCCCCACAGAGCTGCCGCCATCAGTCCATACCATCTGTTTCCAAGCAGATATGCCGCCACATACAACAGAAGAATATCCACAAATATCAGGAGTATGAGGTTGAGCACTATTCCCGGAACTGCACTGTATCCCGCTCCTTTGAAAAAGTAGCACACCGTATGCAGCAGCATATAATATACCGGCGGGTGGACATCATTTTCCTGATTTCTGTATGCCGCACTGTAGTTGAATGAATCATCGTTATAATTCATATAGTTCTCAAAATATGACCCCGTCACCCACTCATCAAGTGGCGTGTTGTCCTCTCCCGGATGGAGAAAAGTCTTGTCCGTGGAGTTTGCAAGGCCATAGCTGTACACCTCATCGCAAAACAGATACTGTCTCTTAAGCCCGTAGTGGATGCACAGTCCATACTGCAGTAACACCAGCACTATGCATGCGATCCAGAAATACCGATTTGTCCTGATTTCTTTATTTTTCTTTACACTCTCTGTCATAATCTATTCTCCCACTGTCTTTGCCCATATAATAAGAGCAGTTTACCTCCTTTGTATACTTAATTTATTTTAAAATAAAAAACGGACTGCTACATTGTGACCGTATATTATACGTCACTGTAACAATCCGTTTGTTTATGATTATTTTTCTTTATTACTTTTCAAGTATATCGTAGATAAGATCCATGACCTTGTCACCAAATGCTGCTGACTCCTTCTGTGCCTCATCGTATGATGAACCCTTGATTCCGTAGTAGAACTTGATCTTTGGCTCAGTTCCTGATGGTCTTACCGCAAGCCATGCATCGTTCTCAAGCTCGTAGTAAAGTACATTGGCATTCGGGAATCCGGTAGGCTTAACCTCACCTGTCTCGATATTCCTTATATACTCAAGACGATAATCACGTACCACTCTGGTCTTGTATCCTGCTACTTCCTCAGGTACATTTGCACGGAGGATATTCATGATGTGTCCGATCTTCTTTGATCCCTCAACACCCTTGAGTGTTACGGTCTTGATATCATCTACATAATATCCGTACTTCTCGTACATATCCATCATCGCATCCCAGAGAGTCTTGCCCTGACCTCTGTAGTAAGCTGCTGCCTCACAGAGAGCCATAGTTGCAACAACCGCATCCTTGTCTCTTGCATGTGTTCCGATCAGGCATCCGTAGCTCTCCTCAAATCCGAAGAGGTATGTTCCCTTGCCTGTCTGCTCAAATCTGAGGATCTCGCGTCCGATGTTCTTGAAACCTGTGAAACACTCGATGAGATCTGTTCCATAATACTTTGCTATAGCATCTACCATGTTGGTAGTAACGATAGTCTTGATGATTGCTCCGTCTGCCGGAAGGCTGCCATTCTTCTCCTTCATCTGGCTTACCTCATACTCACAGAGTAAGCTTCCTGACATGTTACCTGTGAATACCTTGTACTCACCTGTCTTGGAATCCTTTGCGTAGCATCCAAGTCTGTCCGCATCAGGGTCTGTTGCAAGAACGAGATCTGCGTCGACTTCCTTTGCCAGCTTGAGTGCCAGTGTAAATGCTTCCTTTGCCTCCGGGTTTGGATACTCAACAGTTGGGAACTCTCCATCCGGAAGCTCCTGCTCTGGTACCACATATACATTCTCGAAACCGATCTCCTTAAGAATCCTTCTTACAGGGATGTTGCCTGTTCCGTGAAGTGGTGTGTACACTATCTTGAGATCCTTACCATACTTGTCAATTGCATCCTGATTGAGAATGAGCTTCTTGAGCTCGCCCATGTATGCGTCATCAACCTCTGAACCGATAGTTACAAGAAGCCCCTTCTTCTTTGCCTCTACCATGTCCATGGTCTTTGTATCTGCGAAATCTGTGATGGCCTTTACCTCGGCCATGATTCCCTGGTCATGAGGTGGTGTGATCTGTGCGCCATCCTCCCAGTATACCTTATATCCATTGTACTCTGGTGGGTTGTGTGATGCTGTTACATTGATACCAGCTACACAGTCCAGATATCTCACTGCAAATGAAAGCTCAGGTGTCGGTCTAAGTGACTCGAATCTGTAAGCCTTTATGCCATTTGCTGCCAGGCAGAGAGCTGCCTCCATAGAGAACTCAGGTGACATTCTTCTTGAATCATAAGCTATTGCCACACCTTTGTCCTGCTTGCCCGCCTTGATGATGTAGTTTGCAAGTCCCTGTGTAGCCTTGCGCACTACATATATGTTCATTCTGTTAGTACCAGCTCCGATGATGCCTCGAAGTCCGGCTGTTCCAAATACAAGATCACAATAGAATCTTTCTTCTATCTCTTTCTCGTCGTCCTTGATCGCTAAGAGCTCATCCTTGGTTTCCTGACCAAACAAAGGATTGTTCACCCACTGCTCATACACGTCCTTGTAATTATAATCGCTCATCATTTTGCCTCCTGTGAAATCTATTGCTTTATGTTACCCATAGAGCATCCTACAAATGGAAAACACACACGAAAAAACCATCTGTAAAATACATCACAATTCAGTATCACGTGTCTAACTCAATTATTATCCACGCCCCAACATTATACTCTTAATTTGTCAGCTTGTGAAGTCCATAGGTATCGTTAATTTCACTCAAAATTTTGAGCTTTTCTTGGTCATCTTCGATAACTTTTTGGAGTTTTTCCATCAAAACCGGGGATATGTAGCTCTTTCTGGTGTTCATATACCGGTTACTTATCTTCCAGAACTTCTCCGGGAAACTGTACATAAGATATATGAATTCATAATCCTCATGTTCAAGATAATTGATCTGACTGTACGCACTCAAAATGTCCTTCGCCATGGTGATATCATACCTGTTCTTCTCCATGGCTTTGCGGAGAAACTGGTACAGATCCATGAGCTGGTATCCCACATGGAACCGGTCAAAATTTATGGTTGCTATGTATCCATCACAGAACATCACGCTGTGATAATTATACGAGCCGTGACAATAGCCAAGCCATTTGTCGTTGTATGTGAAATTATCCTGAAACAGCGACAGGCACTTCTCTGCCTGGCTGTAAAAATAATCAAATGTCTTTATGTACATCATCTCAAAGTCATTCTTCAGGGTTCTCCTGCTGACAAAATTTCTTATCCTGCGAAGCTCATTTACCTTTCTGTCCAGATTTCCCGGAGTTTTTTTTGTGTATGACGTATTCTCCTCCATGTACAGTTCCCTTCCGGCTCTGTGAAACCACGCCAGATTTATAACCGCTTTCTCAAGATCCCTTATACTTGATGCATTACACTCCCGCCCTTGGAAATATTCCCTGCACACAAATGGATTTCCATACCTGTCGCAGGTCACCAGCTCGTCTTCTCTGTTGGCCACGACCCGGTCTATATTACAGAAGCCCTTTTCATATATCTTATCCTTGAATTCCTTCTCCTGCTGAAGCCTCTCGTCAGTTCCATTCAGTGATGACACCTGTCTGACCCCCTTGTCCGTCATCAGGATCACAGCACCTCTGCCTCTGCCCGTTCCCTGTACTTCCATATCGTATGCTTCATACACTTCACCCATTTTTTCAGCCAAATAAAAACCCCCTCCTACAACCATCTCTTGGCAGCATAACTGCCTGCTAAGTAATTGTATGAGGGGATGTTAAGTTTCATTCTTAAGTTGTAACTTTTTATTTGTCTGTTTTACGACGGGTATCGCTGATGCCTACATCTGCTTTACCTGATCCAGCAGATATTCCCTGCCGTTCTTCTCCGGGTCTTCTATAACCATATCCAGCAGTTTCTGAAGTATCTCGCCCATCTGAGGTCCCGGCTTTATTCCCAGCTTTATGAGGTCTCCGCCATTTACCTTGAGGTCCTTGATCCTGACGCAGTCAGCATCTGCCACGATCTCTTCATATTTCTTCTCAAGCTCCGCAAGCTGGCTCTGTCTCTCCTCCAGCTTGTAATCGCTCTGGGCAGCCATATCGGCTTTCTTGATCTCGATTATATATGGGAAGAAATCCTTTCCAACCTCTCCGAGAAGCTTCCTGATGGTATTCTTCTTCGGAACGCAGCCCATGCCAAAGTCATGCCATCTCACCAGCTTGCACACGTCCTTGATGGTATTGTTGTCAAACTTCAGTCTTCTGAGAACCGCCTCCGCCAGTGGAACTCCAGCGATCTGGTGGTCGTAAAAGTGATCTGTTCCATTCTCGTCCACAGTGTGTGTGGATGGCTTGCCTATATCGTGGAGAAGCGCCGCCCATCTCATGGTGACGTCAGCTCTTATATTTTTAACCGCCTCAATGGAGTGTACACCCACATTGTATCTGTGATACTGGTTGTTCTGTGGCTGCTCCATCATCTTGTCAAATTCAGGAAGGATATATGCAGTGATACCTGTAACATAGGCCTCGAGCAGCTTGTCCGGATGATCTGATACAAGAAGTTTTGTCAGCTCAACCCTGATTCTCTCTGCACTTATATCCTTAAGGTATTGTGCCTGGATGATCATAGCCTTTCTGGTATCTCTCTCTATGTCAAATCCAAGCTGTCCCGCAAATCTTATGGCTCTGAGTATCCTAAGTGCATCCTCATCGAATCTGTCCCTTGCCACACCGACAGCTCTTATAACCTTGTCATTCAGATCCTGCACACCGCCAAACATATCTATTATGCCCTTGCTGTGGCTGTACGCCATGGCATTTATGGTGAAGTCTCTTCTCTTCAGATCCTCCTCAAGGCTGGCTGTGAACTCCACCTGATCCGGTCTCCTGTGATCACTGTACTCTCCATCTATCCTGTACGTCGTGACCTCATAGCCTTCCTTGCCCATCATGACTGTTACGGTTCCATGCTCTATTCCTGTATCTACGGTTCGCCTGAATATCTCCTTGACCTGCTCAGGTCTGGCAGATGTGGTGATATCCCAGTCCCCCGGCTCTCTTCCGAGTATGCTGTCTCTCACGCAGCCGCCGACTATATAGGCCTCATAGCCTGCTGCCTCAAGACCCTCTATAACTTTATTTGCTCCCTCTGGAATGTCTATTCTCATATATCTTCTCTCCGCATCTTTATATCTGTAAAATAATAACTTCTCCAGCAAGATGCTGAAGAAGTTATTATACATGATTATTATCTATATTTTAGTATGCTCTTCCGAAGTATACCATCTTCTTGGCCGGCTTGCCGCAGTGTACACATACATCTGAAAGATGCTCCTGTGCAAATGGCATACATCTTGTGGATGCTCCTGTCTCATCCTTGATAGCCTCCTCACAAGCTGTCTCGCCACACCACATAGCCTTTACAAAGCCCTGCTCGTTGTCGATGATATTCTTGAACTCATCCCAGTTAAGCGCTGCATGTGTATGTGAATCTCTGTGAGCCTTTGCTCTCTCGAACATATCCTTCTGGATAGTCTCAAGAAGCTCTCCAACCTTTGTATCTATCTCATCAAGTGATACTGTGATCTTCTCTCTTGTGTCACGGCGTACCAGAACTGCCTGATTGGCCTCGATATCCTTTGGTCCGATCTCAACTCTGATAGGAATACCTCTCATCTCCTGCTCTGAGAACTTCCAGCCTGGGCTCTTGTCGCTGTCATCGACCTTTACTCTGAATGCTCCAAGCTTCTCACGGAGCTCTGCTGCCTTCTCAAGCACTCCTGCTTTCTTCTGCATGATAGGAATGATCATGACCTGAGTTGGAGCAACCTTTGGAGGAAGTACAAGACCTGAATTGTCTCCGTGAACCATGATGATGGCTCCGATAAGTCTTGTTGTCATACCCCATGATGTCTGATGAACATACTTGAGCTTGTTGTCCTTGTCTGTAAACTGTATTCCAAATGCCTTGGCAAATCCGTCTCCGAAGTTATGGCTTGTTCCTGACTGGAGCGCCTTGCCATCGTGCATAAGTGCCTCTATTGTGTATGTTGCCTCTGCTCCTGCGAACTTCTCCTTCTCTGTCTTCTGTCCACGGATAACAGGCATAGCCAGTACATCCTCACAGAAGTCTGCATACAGATTCAGCATCTGTATTGTTCTTGCCTCAGCCTCCTCGGCTGTTGCATGTGCAGTGTGTCCCTCCTGCCACAGGAACTCTCTTGAACGAAGGAATGGTCTTGTCTCCTTCTCCCAACGCATAACTGAACACCACTGATTATATACCCTTGGCAGATCACGATATGACTGGATATCATTCTTGTAGAAATCACAGAACAGAGTCTCTGATGTAGGTCTTACACACATACGCTCTGTGAGTGGATTGAGTCCGCCATAAGTAACCCATGCTACCTCAGGTGCAAATCCCTCAACGTGATCCTTCTCCTTCTCAAGAAGGCTCTCTGGAATAAGCATAGGCATGTACACATTCTCCACGCCTGTTGCCTTGAATCTCTCATCAAGCTGCTTCTGTATAAGCTCCCAGATTGCATATCCTGCGGGCTTGATAGCCATACATCCCTTCACGTTGGTATATGCGATAAGTCCTGCCTTGAGGACAACGTCAGTATACCACTGTGCAAAATCTTCATCCATGGAAGTAATAGCTTCAACCATCTTCTTATCGTTTGCCATCTTATTTATCTCCTTAATTCTAAAACATTCTTTATCTGCTGCATAGCTGAACTACCTAATGCATACACTCTTTAATCTACAAAATTTCAGGACGTATGTCAACACGAAACATGCCAACATCCGCCCTGTAAATACCATTTTAACTAAAACTCATCCAGATCCAGAATGGCAAATGCTCCGCCCTCCGGCTCATGCTTGAACACCATGTGTTCCCCTGTTGTCGGATGGTCAAATTCCAATCTGGACGCGTGAAGTCCTATCTCCTTGTACTTCTTCTTTGTCTTCTGAAATTTAGGATTGTACTTTGTGTCACCCCAGATTCCACACTTTCTCTTTGCAAACTGTGCCCTGATCTGATGATGTCTGCCTGTGATAAGCTCCACCAGCACGTATGTGAGAGTTCCCTCGTCTGTATCCATAACGTCAAGTACCTCATACTCAAGCTCAGAATACTTTGCTCCCGGTGTATCCTTGTCCACAACCTTTGTCACGTTGTCCTTTGTGTCATGGAAAAGGTAATCCTTCAGCATACCCTGATCATTTGGAAGTTCTCCTGTAAGTATTGCCTGATAGTACTTGAGCATGGTGCCATCCTCGCTCTGCTTTGAGAGATTTGCAGCCGCCTCAGGAGTCTTGGCAAATACCATAACTCCGCCTACAGGCCTGTCCAGTCTGTGAATAGGCACAAGATATGGCTCCTCTTTTCTGTTCTCCTTCTCGTATATCCTGAGCTTGAGCATACTCACCATGCTCTCTGAATTGGTCTTGTCCGGCTGAGTTGGCACACCACATGGCTTTACAGCCACGATTATATCATTATCCTCATGTAAAATGTTTAATTTCATTTGTTTTCTCCTCATTCGCCGTCTGGGGCTTTCTTATCACATCCTAAACCTATAGCCCACGCCCCACACAGTCTCTATGTACTGTGGATTCGATGTGTCAAATTCAATCTTCTCTCTGATCTTCTTGATATGAACAGTAACCGTGGCTATATCTCCTATGCTGTCCATATTCCATATCTTGCTGAACAGCTCATCCTTAGAAAATACCTTGTTTGGGTTGCTGGCAAGGAAGCACAGTATATCGAACTCCTTATTCGTAAATACCTTCTCCTCGTTATCAACATACACTCTTCTGTCCGTCTTGTCTATCTTAAGACCTCTGATCTCGATGACGTCATTCTTGAGTGCCGTTGAACCAACAAGTCTCTCGTATCTGGATATGTGCGCCTTGACTCTTGCCACCAGCTCACTTGGACTGAATGGCTTTGTGACATAGTCGTCAACTCCCAGACCAAGACCTCTGATCTTGTCTATATCATTCTTCTTGGCTGTTACCATGATGATCGGAATATCCTTCTTCTCCCTTATCTGTCGGCATATCTCAAATCCATCCACCTCAGGGAGCATGAGATCCAGAAGGATAAGACTGTATTCCTCATCCAATGCCTTCTCAAGACCCTTAAGTCCATTTGTCTCTATCTCTACCTCGAAATCATTGAGCTCCAGATAATCTCTCTCAAGCTCTGCAATACTAAGCTCATCTTCTATGATCAATATCTTACTCATCTGTATCTCTCCTTTTCTTTAGTGAATTTATGATCTGCAATGATCCTTTTCTCTGACCATCCTTTTTCTGATTGTCTTTTCTCTGATCATCTTTTTTCTGTGTATCCTTTTTTACATTTGCCTGCTGTTCACCGCTGGCGTCAGAAGTATCACCCTCGATCTCCTCAACCTTTGGAATATACTTCTTCAGGGTAAATACTATCGTTGTTCCGACACCAAGCTGGCTTGTGGCATATATGTTGCCGCCGTGCTCCTCAACGATCTTCTTGCATATAGCAAGTCCAAGACCACTTCCGCCTCTTGACTGTCTTGCGCTGTCAGCTCTGTACATTCTGTCAAATATATGAGGCAGGCTCTCTGAATCTATTCCACGGCCATTGTCGCTTATGGATACCTTAACCTCCGCGTCATTGTCATATATGTTGATATCTATCTGTCCATATTCCTTATCGGTATACTTGATAGCATTTGTAATTATGTTGTTGATGACCCTCTTGAGCTGGTCAGGATCAACTATGACCTTCACATCGTCATCACAATAGTTCTTGTATGTGAGCGTCATGTTCTTGGAAAGGAGCGTCGTATATACCTCCTCCATACAGTCATCAAAATAATCCTTCACCGATACCCTGTGGAACTCATATGGTATGGCGTTGTTGTTGATATTCGTATACAGTGAAAGCTCATTGATGAGGCTGTCCATCTCATTTGCCTTGCTGTATATCATCTTCAGATATCTCTCCTGCTTCTCAGGGGTATCTGCAACTCCATCCATGATTCCCTCCACATAACCCTTGATGGTCGTGATAGGAGTACGGAGATCGTGTGATATATTGCTTATGAGCTGCCTGTTCTCTTCCTCATATCTCATCTTCGCCTTGGTAAAGTCTGACAGTTTCTGTCTCATATCCTCAAATGACTCACAGAGCTCACCAACCTCATCGACTCTGTTATCGCCAAAGTCTATCTTCTCGTCAAGGTTGCCTGAGCCCATACGCTCTGCTGCCTCCTTGAGCTTGACAAGAGGATTCACAAACTGCTGGTATACAAGGAATGCCACGACACCGCTCAGGAGCATCATCATTAGAACCATCAGTATGGAATAACCCATGATGGTTCCCCTGAACTTCGCCATATAATTACCATAGTATGTGAGCATGTAAATATCTACCTGACTTCCATCCAGCACATATGATACCTGGTTGCACAGATAGAATGACGGCTGGGTTATGAGATATTCCTGAACCTTTATATCACTGTTATTTCCGGTATCAATCGAATCACCATCTATCGCATTGATATTCGAACTGTTATCATTTCTCTTTAACTGCTCCTTCAAGCTCTCAGAAAAAGGATCAACGGAACTATATATGTACTCTCCACCCTTCTTCACTGCTATATGAGTATTTAATACCGAGCTCTTTTCATCCAGGGCATCTGCATTATCCTGGGTTGTATAGTATGAAGGATCCTTCTTCACCTTGCTTATAACTTCCTCACGCAATGTGGACAGAGATTTGTACACATCATTGACCGGATCGTCCTCCGAATATAAAAGCTGCAGTGAGTGATTACGGCCATAAGTTCCAGTGATAAAATATCGCCCTATGATAGCCGTACCTATAACCATGGACAATATCGCTGCTATCCATATAAAAATTATCGCTATCTTAACTTTCTTAGTAATCTTCATTCGTGTTAACTCCCATCTTACTAGCGCTAATTATAGCATTAATCCCTATTGTTAGTGTGTGAAGTTTTTATAAACTCTCTCTCTGTTTTCTTCTGAAAATGCCCTTTTTCTTCCTCTTTATCTCCGTTGCCGCAACCTCCTGTCTGGTCTGCTGAAGTTCTCTTATGGTGGCGTCAAGCTTTCTGTATCTCGCTTCCTCCTGATCCTCCTTCTCCTTCATCAGCACATCCATCTGTTTTACCACGTCATCGGACACCGCAGCGGACACTGACTGTGTTATCACCTTAAGGTTGTCCTTTATGGAGTTGCTGATTATCTTGTCCATGATATTCTGGAATTGTGCCATCTTGAAATCAACTATTCTTGAATCATCCCCCACATCGCTGCTCACCCTTATGGTTTCTATGGTCTTCTTCTCTGTATTTTCTCTCTCTGCGATAAGCTCCGTCACCGCATCATCCACATTTTTTTCCTCTGTGCTCTCTCCCTCGTCAAGAAGTTCATACATTCTGTGAACCATATCCTTTATCGCCTTGAGCTGTATCCCCTTATCCTTCAAAGTCTTAACCCTCTGAAGTATCTTTACATCCTTCTCACTGTAGCACCTGTGACCCATGTCATTTCTCTTGATATCGATCTCAAGCTCTTCCTCCCAATACCTAAGCACATGTGACTCAACCTCAACCTTGGCTGCTGCCTCACTTATACTGTAAACTCTCTCTGTCATCGTGTATATCTCCTCCTTGTCTCAGATCAGGTCCTGTCTTAAGTTATTTCCTGTCCTGATACAATTCTAAGGACTTTGATACACAGTCTCAACGCGAATCGTCCTCTAAATTTTCCCACTATACTCCCATACTTATCACATTCTGAACTTATTCGTGGCAAATAGAACTTTTTCAGTATTTTTAAACAGAAAAATCCCCTGCACATATCAGTTTGCCCTTATGTACAGGGGATAAATATCAGTTATTTATTTTTGTGATGACAAACTGTCCATCGTCGTTCAGTCTGAAATGTACATTTTTATAGTTTGTTCCAATTACATATTCGGAGCCGTCGTTGGTTTTTCTCAGATTATCCAGTGCATTCTCATCGTTCAGAGCCTTCATAAGAATGTCAGTGAACAGCGCCTTCTTATCAACATTCAACAGCTCATTTTCATTTGCTATGGACTGTCCACCACTTGTCTCCTGAGGATATAAAACCATATCCTTCATGGTCTCAAGATCTTCATCATTGAACACCTTCACGATCTTCTCAGCAAATGCTCTGCTGTCCGTCTCTATCTGCTGCTGGACATCAGCCCTGTCCGTATATCTGTTCTCAAATACTATATGTGACAGCACTTCATTGAGTACCTCATCACTGGCTGTGACGTATATATATAGCGAATAGTTAATTGTTCCATCGCTCCAGAAAGCTATACGTCCGGGAGTCAGAGTGTAATAAGTAGCACTGTATCCCTGGATGTTGCCGGTTATCATGTCACCATTGCTGGTGTTCTCAACGCCCGCCAGATCGTACATCTCGTATTTGCAGGAGCCTCTGAGTTCAACCTTCACTCCGCTGTACCTGAAACTCACGATACCTATGTCACCGGATATCTTGTACTTCACATCCGTTATCTCGGAACTGTTCTTATCCACATCGAGATACACTCCTATCTGAGTCATATCCTCCGCGGATTCAACATCACCGCTCTTTATCTGGATACCGGTACTCTCCTCCTGACCGTCATCCACCTTCCCGCATCCCATGCAGATACCTGCAAAACAGATGACCGCAATCATAAATAATATATATTTTCTGCCCATGTCCATCCACGACGCTTTTTTCATATATCTATTCTCTCCACATTGAACACGATATTACCATGCTATTCCCTTATGACATCCGTTCTCTCTACACTTGTATGCCATGGTTGGATCTGTAGGATCCCATGTATGGCTGTAATCAAGCTGAACTGATGTAGGCTTAGGGAACGGGCCGCTCTTATTGCTCTCGAATATAGTTACCTTTGTTCCAAGATCGCAGTTGTCATATATCCACTTTGCATCTCCTGCCTTAAGTCTTATACATCCGTGTGAGCATGTCGTTCCGAGCATGTTATAAGCGCTGACTGATAATGTGGTAGGATCCTCCTCTCCGTAATACACAGAGTGGAAAAGTATATCACCTGTTATAAGTGTATCCCACTGTCCATAGCATGGCCCCATCAGTGTCCACCATCTTCCCTTTGCCGGGGTACAGAATGTTCCAAGAGGTGTTGTGTCACCGCCTGAACATACAAATGCCTTTACCGGAATGATATATCCCTTGTTGCCATCCTTTGCATATACAGTCACAACATTTGTGGTCTTGTTGACCTTTATCTCATAGGAATCCTGTTTTCCGAGGATCTTATCAACATCTGTGAGTCTCTTGCCACCTCTGTTGAAATAGAACTTATATCCATTCGCATATGCCCACTTACTTCTGTACATGGCACCGCTCTTACTGAAGTAATAGTATGCTCCATCCACATATCTGTATCCGGTGAGTAATGTTCCCTTGACGCTTACGAAGTAACGCTTGCCGTTGTAATATTTCCAGCCTCTGCCCTTCACCAGTGCACCATTCTTGTCGAACAGATACAGCTTGCCATTTACCTTCTTAGGTCCTTTGTATGCAACACCTGAAGCGCTGTAATACTGTCTGTTTCCAAGCTTTGTAGTATACCATCCTGTATATGGCTTTCCATTGGAACCAAATCTGTATGTCACGCCATTTATCTTTCTGACACCCTCCGCAAGATAACCATTACTTGAGAAATTATAGTAATACTTGCTATTCTTTACCTTATGTGCACCCTTATAGGCTTTTCCATCAGAACCAAAGTAATACTTCTTACCCTTTATTTTCTTCCAGGTATTCACCAGTGCCTTGCCATTTGTTCTGAAGTAATAGTAATTATTCTGGATCTTGTTAAGACCTCTCACCATGCGGCCATATCTGTTAAAATAATATTTGTCGCCCTTGTATGTAAGGAACTTGCTCTTTAACGCCTTGCCGTTCTCATCGTAATAATATGTCTTACCGTTCTTGGTATACCAGCCCTTCTTATTCTTCACAGTGGCAGTTGCATCCGTCAATGTCGCAACACTCTCTCCGGCATCAGCCTGAGTCTCCGCAGCGTACACCGTGTACTGTCCGCCGACCCTGCTTTCTGACAGATTTGAGATTCCTGTCGCACAAGTTGACAACAATACTGCTGCCATTGTCAAAAACGCAATTTTTCTAAACTTTACCATATACTACCTCTCTTATTCCTCACATGGATTTTATTCATTCAAATGCTTCTGATACACTCTTCTCGTCTGCTGCCTTCTGATTCCTATACACATACCACACTCGACCATGGTCATGAGAAGTGCGGAACCTCCCGAGCTTATGAAAGGAAGAGTGACACCTGTATTCGGAATTACATTTGTCGCAACGCTTACGTTGATCACTATCTGGCATACAAGGTGTACCATCACACCTATGACCATCATGCTTCCAAATACGTTCGATGACTCTTTAACTATAACATACATCTGGTATAACAGATAGCCATACAGAAGAAATAACATGATTGCTCCTGCCACACCAAGCTCCTCGCAGATTATCGCGAAGATCATATCATTCTGGGCCTCCGGTATAGCCGAAAGCTTCTGTGTTCCATTTCCAAGTCCCTTGCCGAAGAAAGATCCGCTTCCTATGGCATACAGCGACTGTATGACCTGATATCCTGCACTCTTCTCATATTTCTCTGTGTACAGCCATCCCAGGATTCGCTTTGCACGGAAGTTGTCATTTGACAGAAGTTCTTCCTCCGTAGGCAGGTAGCTCGTGGCTACCTTCACATAGACCACCGCCACCACCACAGCTATCAGCAATATTCCCAAATGCAGTTTCCAGTTCTTGCTGGCTATAAATGTTGAACAGTAACATATTCCAAGAACGACCAGACACGAACTCAGGTTTGTGGATATGACGAGCAGAAGTCCCGCCTGGAGTCCCACAAGCACCCACAGTATTATGACAGTCTGCCACTTATGCATCTCTCTCCATTTGCTGCTTATAAATGAAGCTATGAATATGATCATGAGAGTCTTCACTATATCAGCGATCTGGATTCTGAATGGTATGTGAGGGATCTGGATCCATCTCGTCGCACCATTTACATTTACTCCCAATGGCGTGAGAAGCAAAAATGTCAGTATCAATGACAGAAAATATGCAGGCCATGTAAGCTTCTTATACAGACCGTATGGGAAAAACGCCAATCCCCATATTGCCAATGCTCCGAAAACGATAAACACCAACTGGCTTCTGAAATTGCTGGCAGCCGTGCCGTAACTGGATGCGCTGAATATCATTATCAGTCCAAATGCCAGAAGGAACGTTATAGCAATTATCATCTTATATATGGTTCCCGATGTATATCTGCTTTTTTCTTTGCCCGTGGAGTTATCCACAACTGATGTATCACTCATATACAAATCTCCATCTATCTGTTCATTATCTCTTTTATAAATTTATACGCACTTATCACATCTGTGTCAAATATATCCAGGCTGTCCCTGTATTCTGGTTTCTCTATCGCTCCTGAATCACAGCCGATATGCATGCTTCCATCACTGTCCCCGCTCCACGCAAGATCAATGCTGTTACCCTTATCATATCCGGTGATCTCCGCATTTTTTCTGAACACGGCATCTCCAACCTGTATACCAAGAATTGCATCACTTCCAGACAATCTAAGCTCCAGCGATGCACTTATACTGACAGGCTTCATGGAATCCATGAGATCGGCTGCCGATATATCCACATCAAACACCACTCCTGTCTCTCCGTCACTGCTCACATCCCTCTTTTTTATCACAAGATGGTTGTCAGAATTGTCAGTAACAGTGAACTCATACGACTGTGCTGTATATTTGTCTCCGTAAAATGTCAGCGACATGCTCATATTCCTGTCGGACACATGATCCGCATACAGCTTGACCAGCTCATTTTTACTGTTCACAGCAAAATAGAGCGTGATATCCCTGCCGTCTAACATTTCATCCACAAATTGCTTTATATCATGTACCAATTCTGCCGTATTGTCAATGGTATCTATCTCCGGTATGTATTTGCCAAACATGTCATACACTTCCTGAAGATCTATATCATGTGTGCCAAAACATTCATCCAGATAACTATAGAAATCATCCACATTGAAGATGACCGAGTACACCTTGCAGTCCTGTGTACTATCCCCAGTAACCACAGTCTGTTTTCCCTCACTCGTACCCTCCATATTGAAGAAATACTTAAGTGTCTTCTGGATAATATCTGTCTGGATATCGTCACCGTTGATGTCCGCATAATTATTTGCAGCCATCCTCATACAGTTCTCATAGGCAGTGCCAAATGAGTACACTGTGTCGCTGTCTATCCCAAGCAGTGATACCACCTGAGAATTGCTCATGTTCGTGATGAGATTGTCAGCGTACTGTATTCTGATTGCCATATCATCTATATATATGAGAGAAGTCCTCTTATTTGCATAGAGCTTGAATGTCTTGTCATCAACTCCTGCCTCCGCAAGAAAATTGTGATCCGAAGCACTTCTCTTCAGCGATATGTCAACGCTGTGATCAGAATTATCCTCAAATGAAAAGCTCTGACTGCCATTTATCATGTTCATACCCATGTCAAATGTGCCATACTGCTGATTCATCTCCGACTCTCTGGAAGAATTGATGGTATTTACCATGGCCTCCACAAGCTTTATCTGAGGTTTTCTCATAAGATGAAAAAAAATAATTGCAACAACTGCTGCCATCAGAATGATGACAGTCGCTGTTATTCCAATTATTCTTTTAAGTAGTTTATTATTGTTTTTTTTGTGCATATGTATCATGATTTTCATTCAACCAGGCTATGGCCTCACACAATCCTTCCTCGGAAAAATCAAACTGCTTCGATCCCTTCTGTTCATCCGGTGTGACCTCAAAACAGAATGGCTCCGGCCATATAAATGCCGTGAGTACAGTCTTTGTCTCCTTCGGTGCATCTTCCTCTGTCTGATCTTTTTCACCCTCCGGCTCAATCTCCACAACATCCTTCTGTATCATGTAACGGATACCCTTGTCACTGCCCTTAAAAGGCCGCGACTTGTAGAATTCCAGAGCCAGCAATTCAGGTCTGTTTATCACATATATCACCCTGTCTCTTTACTTTATTGTGAACGGATATACCTCTATGATCTTCTTGGTTGTCTCGTTCTGAAGATACAGATATGTTACACCCTTAGGTGCACTGTCACCTGATATCTTGACCCATGTTGACCAGCCGTCAACCACAGGATCTGAGAATGTTATGACGTCAGACTTGTTTCCATCCGCATACACAACGTATCCCGATATCTTCATAGAGTCATCACCGTCAAATCCAAATGACGTATGAATATATATATCTGATCCATCCTTTGTCTTGATGCTGTTAGATCCCTTATCAAGATCTTTTTCACTGCTGTTTACAAATGATTCTATATTCCACTTCACAAGCTCTGAATACAGCTTCTGAGCCTTCTCGTTGCCGTCGTATCTGAGTTCTCCGAGATATGTCATTGTAGTCTCATTGGCTGCGTTCTTATTTGCATTTGCAAATGCAAGCTTTCCATTTGCTATCTTCTTGGACACATCAGTCTTGACTACCTTCTCATAGTAATCAACTGACTTCTTGTATTCCTTATCCTTGTATGCCTGGGCTCCAAGTGCCTGATAACACTTGTCTTTCTCAGCTACACAGTCCTTGTAATCCTTGTCCACCTTATCATAGCTCTTGATGGCATTCTCGTAATCCTTGTTCTTGTAATACTGCTCTGCCTTCTTGTATGTACACTCACTGGCCTTGTTCTTGTAGTCATCAAATTCTGACTTCATGTACATATCATACGCATCGTCATATTTGCCGCCGTCGAGCAGCTCTGATGCCTTGTTGTAATAGCACTTTGCAAGAAGAGTCTGGGAATCGCTGTACTCCTCTATGGTTGACAGAATACTGATGGCGTCATCGTACTTCTTGGCTGTTATAAGTGCCTCCGCTTTCTTATATGTACACTCGATAACCTTGTCCGATGCATCCTTGTATGAGCCTGCGTTGTTGAATGCATCTATGGCTGCATCGTAGGATGCCGCATTCATCTGATCCATTCCCGCATTGTAATAACACTGATAAGCCTTATCAAATGCGTCATCGCTGCTGAAACTCTCCTCGTCACCGTCAGATGACTTGCTGTAGTTCTCTGCAGCCTTTCTGCTGTTGCCTGACTTCTTATAATATTCAGCCGCCTCAAGGTTCTTGCCTTCTTTTTCAAGACCCTCGGCATACTCATAATAAGCGTCTCCGTTTGCCTTTGTATAGGAATCCTTGAATTTTCCAAGATCCTTATACAGTGTCACGGCCTCTTCAACCTTTCCCTGGTCCATGAGGTCGTTGGCCTCGTTATACTTTCTAAACTTTGGAACAAATATAAATGCAAAGACGCCTATAGCGATGACGATAACCACTGGTATAGCTATGAGTGCGGCCTTTGCACCCTTGCTCATACCCTTCTTCTCGCCCTTTTTCTTTATCATTATATCGGCGCCTTCCTGTGGCATTTTCTGAGGTTGTGGCATTCCCATCTGAGGCTGCTGCGGTGGCACAGGATTACCCTGTGGCTGCTGCATCATCTGAGGCATGCCCTGTGTTCCGCCTGTCAGGACAGTTGTGCTGTCATCGTCCTCATCGACATCCGGCTCACTTGTAAGCACAGTTGTGCTGTCGTCAACTTCCGGCTCTATCAAAGGAAATTCTTTTCCACAGACAGGACACTTTCTTACGTTCTCCCCCAATTCACAACCACAATTATCACAATACATATCTCTTCCTCCATCCTTACGGATCAACCTGATTTATTACATTTATCGAACTCCATATTTAAGAATTTATCCTGAATATGAACTCCTCATTTGAAAGCCTTATCACACTGTTATCAGGGATAGCCACATCAACATTGCTGTACACCTGAGTTCCGTTCAGGAATGTATGGTTTGTTGAGTTGTTATCTCTCAGATAATGTGTTCCATTGATACTGGTGATATAGGCATGTCTTCTACTTATAGACTTATTTCCTGTTACCTTATAGTCAACACCCTGATCAGCCTTGCCAATACAGAATACCTGTTTATTAATCTGAACGCTCTCACCCGTAGTCTTTCTGGTGAGGGTCGGCTTGCTGCCTGTGACAAGTGTTCTGTTGCTGAACAGTGTTGTAGGTGGCTCCTCATCCGGCTGCTCGCTAAGTCTCTTGGCTTCCTCCGCCTTGAGCTTTGCAAGGCCTGCCTGTCTCTTAGCCTCCTCAGCATTCTTGCGGGCTGCAAATTCTGCCTGCATTCTAGCCTCCTCAGCATGCATCTCCTGCTCTCTGGCACGTCTTATCTCATCTGCATACTGCGATGAAACCTTCTCTGCCCTGATTCGCTCCTCCTCGGCATTCCTGAACATTTCTTCAGCCTTAAGCCTCTCACTGTCATCGGAATTGCCCTGATATGAGTACATATCCTGAGCTGTGAGTACCGCTGTCTGCTCATAATCCTTTGCCTCAGCAGTGACCTTCTGTCTCCATATCTCGGCTTCGACCCTTGCCGCCTCGGCCTTCATACGGGTCTCCTCTGCCTGTCTGGCAACTTCCGCCTGATACTTTGCTTCCTCTATCTGTCTCTTTACCTCATTCTCGGCCTGCATTCTTGCCTCTTCAGCCTTTCTGGCTGCCTCCTCGGCTTTGTGGATTGCAAGCTCTTTATTATTCTCATTTGAAGTGAGTACCTTACTCTTGCCCTTTTCACCCTGTATTATAAGGAGCTGACTTGATGCTCTGAGATCTGACACAAATTCATTGAAATGAAATGCATCAAACTCCCTGTGATCGTTGAAATAATCAACTATCTGGTTAGCACATTCTATGGCTGGTGTGTGTGCATATACAAATCCTGACAAGATGCTCTTCACAAACTCCCCAATGTCCTTCTTGTCAAATTTGCTTTCAAATGGAAGATACAGAAGCTGTATGGAGAAGTCACTAAATCTCACATACATATAATTCGTATCCCACACTACCTTCTCGAGTGCTAGTCCATTCTGTATGACTGACACAAGCTGCTTGCTTATGCTGAATATGTATTCCACCAGTTCATCCCTGAAAACCGGTTTCTGCATTATCTGACTAAGACTCATATCCCCATCTATTGAGAATTCGAGTTTTCTTTCCCCCTTAACAAACACTTCCCTGCACATGCTTGTGTTGCCTGCAAAAGGCACATTATAGGCATTCATTTCATATTTGCTAATAGGAGTAACCTGATCAAGTTTGTATTCAATTTTTATTGAATCTTTTAAAATTTGAGTCATACCCCACCTCCTACTATTTCAATAGCCAATATACCTCTACAGTATAACAGACAAAAAAAGCATATTCAAGGTTACAAAAAAAGGAAGATATATATTACATATATCTTCCGCTTGAGAGGTGCGAGCCGGATTTGAACCGGCGATGACGGTGTTGCAGACCGGGGCCTTACCACTTGGCTATCGCACCATATTATTTAATTAAAGCTCCCCGAGTAGGGCTCGAACCTACAACCCCTCGGTTAACAGCCGAGTGCTCTACCATTGAGCTATCGAGGAATAACGTCATAAGCATCTCCAAAAAAGGAAACGCAGAAGGAGGGATTTGAACCCTCGCGCCGCGCAAACGGCCTACACCCTTAGCAGGGGCGCCTCTTCAGCCACTTGAGTACTTCTGCAAAATGCCTAAATAAAAATCTCCTACCAAAGAGTATTTAATTTTTGACGCTTGTTTATAATACCAAACCTGGCAGTGAATGTCAAGGAGTTTTTACAAGAAAATAATAAGCCAAAAATCGACAAAAAGGCGGATACTTTTTTGTATCCGCCCTCTTATCGTTTTGTAGATGTTTCTTACTATCTTATCTATAGTAGTAACTGCATCTTATATACTCACAAGCCTGTCCTCTGTAGGTCTTTCCTCTTACCTTGACAACAGGGATAACATATACTCCAAATGTAGAATATGCCTTAAGACCTCTTATTGTATAAGAGCTGCTCTTAGCACTTACCTTTTTCTTTATCCATTTTGCATTTGAAGCGTATGGATTCTTTGTATAGTATACAAGATAATACTTTGTATTTGCTACCTTCTTCCATTTTACCTTTGCAGCAGTGCTGCTTACAGAAGTTACATTACTCTTCTTTACACATGCCTGAGGTATGATTGTCTTGAATGCTGACCAATCGCTCCAGCACTTAGCACCACCATTTGCCTCTTTGTATGCACGGATTCTTACCTTGAATCCCTTGTTGTTGATTGCCTTACGAACCTTTGCGTTGTTGATCTTAACTCTGGTCTTTGTTGTAGCCTTTGTTGTGTATAATCTGGTCTTTCCGTTGAGAGAGTAGATCTGAACCTGATATCCTGTAGGATAGTCATAGTTTGGATTTGCCTTCCATCCGATTGTTATTACATTTCCACTCTTAGCTGGGCTCCATATAAGAGTTCCTGCCTTTGCATCGGCAACATACTGTGGGTTAACAGGTGCTGAGTAGAGTGTACCTGTTGACTGTCCATAACCAAGTGCTATGTAGTTTGACTCTGATCTCTTATATGAATATACATAATATCCACTGTAGTGGGTTCCGGCCTGTGCAGGTACAGTTGCCTTGTTTGTAGTAACGTTGTACTGAGCCTCAACCTTTGAACCACTGATCTTGGCAACTACATATCCTGTTACACCTGAAACGCTGTTCCACTGTAAACCAATCTTGTTCTTTGTGCCTGAAGTCTGCTTTATTGACTTATAATTTACATTCTCAGGAGTTGTTACAACCTGAAGTGGATCTGACTGTCCAACAAGCTGCTTGTTGACATATGTCTGAACTATTACATAGTATGCTCTGCCGGCCTGAAGATTGTAAATATACTTCTTATTTGATGTTGAAGTATAAGAACTTAATGCCTGATATCCTGAAGATCTATCCTGGGATAAATACACTAAGTATTCCTCTCCATAATTACCGCTCCACTGAACTGTGACACTTGTCTTGGTATCATCTGTTTGCTGAAGATTTGTTACTGCTCTTCCTGATGCTGCCGATGCTGTTATTGTCATTGCAAAGAGCATGATTGACATGATTGCAAGGATCAATAACGATCTGTTGAAAACTTTTTCTCTTCTCATTAAATCTCTCCTTTTTCTTCTTTCCCTTGTTAATACAACAATTAATTTAATATGAGACTAACTCATATTAAAAGTTTACAAGTTTAATATATTTTAGTCAACATTATTGTGACTGTAATATTCAACAATTATTTTGTGCATTTTTGCTAATTCATTGTTGAGATTCTGTATACTTTTTATTTTATTCCTGTATTATTTATTCTGCTCAATATAATCTTTTACCGCTGTTTCATACAGGTTGTGTCCCTCTGAATCTATAACCACAATAGCTGGGAAATTCTCCACTGTCATCTTCCTTATAGCCTCTGTTCCGAGATCATCGTATGCAATCACCTCGGATTTCTTGATACATTTGGAGAGAAGCGCTCCTGCACCACCAACGGCTGCCAGATACACAGCCTTGTTGTCGATTATTGCCTGTATAACCTCCGGGCTTCTCTTTCCCTTTCCTATCATTCCACACAGACCCTTGCTGAGAATGAGTGGAGTGTATTTGTCCATTCTGCTACTGGTTGTCGGTCCCGCCGATCCTATGACCTGTCCAGGCTTTGCCGGTGTCGGTCCGAGATAATATATCACATTGCCGTTAAGGTCTATAGGAACTATGCCCTTCTCGTATAACTCAGTTCCACTGGCGTCCACGTATCCTGATTCCATGATGGAATCATACATTCTCTTGTGTGCGGCATCCCTGGCACTGTACACTATTCCATCTATATATACATAATCCCCTGCCTTGAGGGTCTTTACCTCTTCTCTGTCAAATGGTGCCTTTATATGTCTATCCATGATGAACCTAACCTCCTCCTATAATACTCTCGTAACGTGTCTGTTCACATGACAGCACATATTAACTGCCAGTGGCATTCCGGCTATGTGAGTGGCATATGTCTCTATGTTCACAGCCAGTGCCGTGGTCTTTCCTCCAAGACCGCCAGGTCCTATTCCAGTGTTGTTAATCATCTCCAGAAGCTCACTCTCTATCCTTGCTATATGCTCTCTGTCTGAGTGAACTCCGACCTTTCTTGTAAGAGCCTTCTTTGCAAGCTTCGCAGCGAGCTCAAAGTCTCCTCCAAGACCCACACCTACAAATACGGGAGGACATGCATTTGGTCCGGCATCCTTTACAGCCTGAAGAACAGCAGCTTTCACACCCTCTTCTCCATCTGCCGGCTTGAGCATATACACCTTGCTCATATTCTCGCTTCCAAATCCCTTTGGAGCTATAGTTATCTCTATTTTATCTCCCGGAACTATATCATAATGTATGATCGCCGGGGTATTGTCCTTTGTATTTTCTCTGATAAGAGGATCCTTTACCACTGATTTTCTCAGGTATCCGTCAGTGTATCCCTGTCTCACACCTTCGTTTATGGCATCAGTTATGTTCATTCCTTCTATATGTACATCCTGTCCAACATTCACAAAGAAAACAGCCATTCCCGTATCCTGACAGATAGGAATATCATTCTCCTTTGCTATATCCAGATTCTCACATAACTGTCCAAGTATCTGTTTTCCGAGCGGACTGTCCTCAGATTCTACTGAATCCCTGATTGCCTTCTCCATATCCTCAGACAGATTTACATTTGCTTCGATGCACATCTCCCTTACATTTTTGGTAATCTCTTCTGCTGCAATAACTCTCATCTCTTCACCGCCATTTTATAAATTTTTTTTAATCATCCAGGAACGTATCATCGTTCTTTTTGTAGTTTGGATCTCTCCTGTTCATGATGAATTTGTATATGTATAACACCACTGTAAATATCGCAACAACTATGATCATCGCCGCCAATATATATATGATGTTCATTATACTGTAAGAAAGTTCATACGCCTTCTCGGAGCTCTGGAATATCTTGTCCAGTTTTCCTTCCGTTGTTGCCTCTGTAACCGTAGATGCAGCCGTTGTAGCTGCCGATGCCACTACCTGTATCACATTCGCCGTCATGCCTTTTACCCCCAATAATTTTGTTGTATTTTCCCATAATTTCAATCTCTTTATAATAACCTTCAAAATCCTGCGTTCAGGATTATTTTCTCCCTATGTGTAATCCAAGATAAGTATATCATAACGGCTATTTGCACACAATCTGTAAACATCCATGGACATAAAAAAAGATGTACTGTCTTGCATATTACAACACAGTACATCTATCTTTATTTGTGATTATAATTACTCCTCTGAATTACTCTCGGCATCATTCTCCGTATCGTTCTCTACATTCTCTGATACTTCATTTTCTGCTGATTCTGGATTCTCTGAGTCCTCTGCCTCTTCATCTTCATCACTTCTTGCAAGCTTTGCAACAGATGCCACAAATGTGTTGCCATCCTTGCCGATATTCATAAGCTTGACACCTGAGGTTATTCTTCCTATTACAGTTATATCTGAACAATGCATTCTAATCATGATTCCCTCATTGGTCATCATCATAATGTCATGGTCATTTGTCACGGCCTTTGCGCTGACGATGTCACCGGTTTTATCGGTTATCCTGTAACATTTGACACCCTTACCGCCTCTCATCTGAGGGGCAAATTCTGACAGTTCAGTTCTCTTACCCATACCCTTTGTGGTTACGAAGAGAATCTCATCTCCCTGAACATCAAGCTGCATTGCTATGACTTCATCTCCCTTGTCGCATCTTATTCCACGTACACCCATGGATGTACGTCCTGTATCACGGACACATTCCTCATTGAATCTGATACACATACCCTTGGCAGTTACAAGGAATACATCATTCTCACCGCTCGTTGCCTTAACCTCTATGAGTTCATCTCCCTCATTCAGTGTTATGGCAGCCAGACCGGTCTTTCTTATATTCTCAAATGCCTCTATCTTGGTCTTCTTTACAATACCATTCTTTGTAGCCATCATGAGATACTTCTTGTCAAATCCGGCTATAGGGATTATGGCTGTTACCTTCTCACCAGGAAGAAGCTGAAGAAGGTTGACTATCGCAACACCCCTTGCATTACGTCCCGACTCAGGTATCTCGTATCCCTTCATTCTGTATACTCTTCCCATATTGGTGAAGAACATTATGAAGTTGTGGGTATTAGTAAGGAATATCTCATCGATTATATCGTTGTCGATGGTGTTCATTCCCTTGATACCCTTGCCGCCTCTGTTCTGTACCTTGAAGGTATCCTTTGGCATTCTCTTGATATATCCGAGCTTTGTCATGGAGATAACTATCTCTTCTCTCTTGATAAGCTCTTCATCTGTTATATCATCTGAATATGCAGTTATGGATGTTCTTCTCTCATCACCGTACTTGTCAGCTATCGCTGCAAGCTCAGTCTTGATAACTCCAAGAAGCTTATTCTCATCTGCAAGTATCTCCTTGTACTCAGCTATCTTCGCAATAAGCTCATTGTACTCGTTCTCGATCTTCTCTCTTTCCAGACCTGTCAGAGCACGGAGTCTCATATCAACGATTGCTCCGGCCTGTGCCTCGGAAAGTCCAAATCTTTCGATCAGCTTTGCCTTAGCCTCTCCAACATTCTTTGAATTTCTGATGATCGTGATGACCTCATCTATGTTGTCCAGTGCTATGAGATAACCCTGTAATATGTGGGCTCTCTCCTCAGCCTTGTTCAGATCATACTTTGTTCTTCTTGTGACAACATCCTCCTGATGCTTCAGGTAGTATGTGAGCATGTCCTTGATGTTGAGTATCTTAGGTACTCCATCCACCAGAGCCAGCATGATACATCCAAATGTATCCTGGAGCTGTGTGTGTTTGAAGAGCTGGTTGAGTATTACGTTGGCATTGACATCCTTTCTAAGCTCAATGACAACTCTCATTCCCTCTCTTGAAGACTCATCTCTTATATCTGTGATTCCATCGATTCTCTTGTTCTTGACAAGATCGACCATATTCTTTATAAGAAGTGATTTATTTACCATATATGGTAGTTCGGTTACAACAATACGGTGCTTTCCGTTGTTCATTGTTTCGATTTCTGTGATTGCACGTACTTTTATCTTGCCTCGACCTGTTCTATATGCATCGTTTATTCCCTGTCTGCCCAGTATCTGTGCGCCTGTAGGAAAATCCGGACCCTTTACTATGTCCATGATCTCATCTATCTCTGTCTCACGTCCTTCTTCCACTCTGTTATCGATGATCTTTATGGCTGCATTGATAGTTTCCTTTAAATTATGTGGTGGAATATTGGTAGCCATACCTACTGCGATACCTGATGTACCATTTACCAATAGGTTGGGATAACGTGATGGTAGTACCACAGGTTCTTTCTCTGTACCATCAAAGTTAGGTGTGAAATCAACTGTATCTTTGTTTATATCTGCCATCATTTCCATGGATATCTTGGAAAGTCTTGCCTCTGTATATCGCATGGCAGCGGCATGGTCACCGTCGACCGATCCAAAGTTTCCATGTCCATCCACAAGTGGATATCTGGTATTCCACTCCTGAGCCAGCTTTACAAGTGCCTCGTATATTGAACTGTCTCCATGTGGATGATATTTACCCATTGTATCACCGACGATACGGGCACATTTACGGTGTGGCTTATCAGGTCCATTGTTAAGTTCTATCATAGAATGAAGTATTCTTCGCTGAACAGGTTTAAGACCATCTCTTACATCAGGAAGAGCTCTGGCAGCGATAACGCTCATGGCATAATCTATATATGAACGCTCCATTGTTTTTTTCAGACCAACTTCATCTATTTTATCAAAAATCTTATCGTCATCCATTTTTTGATTTCCTTTCTCTCGATATTGGTTATGTTCTATCACATTTATTTAATCAATATACTATATATCGAGATTCTTTACATACTTGGCATTTGTCTCTATAAACTCACGACGTGGTTCAACCTTATCTCCCATGAGTACATTGAATGTCATATCGATTTCTGACTCATCGTCATCATCAATTGCCACTCTGAGAAGAATTCGTTTTTCTGGATCCATGGTTGTCTCCCAGAGCTGTTCTGCATCCATCTCTCCAAGTCCCTTGTATCGCTGTATCTTGTTGTTCTGATCTCTTCCGACTTCATCAAGTATACTGTTCAGCTCATCATCACTGTACGCATACCATACCTTCTTGTTCTTCTCCAGCTTGTAAAGTGGTGGCTGTGCCAGATATACATGTCCCTTTCTAATAAGATCAGGCATGAATCTGTAGAAGAATGTGAGGAGAAGAGTTGCTATATGAGCTCCATCCACATCGGCATCGGTCATGATGATGATCTTGTTATATCTAAGCTTCTCTATATTGAAGTTCTCATGGATACCTGTTCCAAATGCGGTGATCATGGCTTTGATCTCTTCATTTCCAAGGATTCTGTCTATTCTTGCCTTCTCAACATTAAGGATCTTACCTCTGAGTGGAAGTATGGCCTGTGTTGCTCTTGATCTCGCTGTCTTAGCTGAACCACCGGCGGAATCTCCCTCGACTATGTAGATCTCACAGTTCTTTGGATCCTTGTCTGAACAATCCGCAAGCTTTCCAGGAAGTGCCATGTTGTCTGAAAGATTTGCCTTTCTTGCAACATCCCTTGCCTTTCTTGCAGCTATTCTGGCTCTCTGTGCAACAGCCGCTTTATTCACAATTATCTTAGCAATCTGCGGATTCTGCTCAAGATAATATGTAAGCTGCTCAGTTACAACACTCTCAACTGCAGGTCTTGCCTCTGAATTACCAAGCTTCTGCTTTGTCTGACCCTCGAACTGAGGATCACTTATCTTGATAGATACAATGGCTGCAAGTCCCTCTCTCAGATCATCACCCGAGAGATTGTCATCCTTCTCCTTGATAATATTATTCTTTCTTGCATAATCATTGAACACCTTTGTTATGGCTGACTTAAATCCTGTCAGATGTGTTCCACCCTCAGGTGTGTTGATGTTATTTACAAAGCTGTATGTGGATTCATTGTATGAATCATTGTGCTGAAGTGCCACCTCAACACTTATTCCATCTCTGACTCCCTCACAGTAGATTACCTCATTGTACAGAGGATCTCTGTGTCTGTTCAGATATGTTACAAACTCCTTTATACCACCCTCATAGTGGAATGATCTTACCTTCTCAGGAATAAGTCTCTTATCTGTAAGACTTATCTTCAGGCCCTTTGTAAGGAATGCCATCTCACGAAGTCTGTTTCTCAGTATATCGTAATCGTATATGTTATCTTCAAATATTGTATGATCCGGCAGGAATGTAACCTTTGTTCCTGATACTCCCTCAGGTGCTTCACCTATAACCTGAAGCTTGTACATAACCTTGCCCTTCTCATATCTCTGCTTGTACACCTTGCCATCTCTGGTAATCTCGACTTCAAGCCATGTTGAAAGTGCATTTACAACTGATGCTCCAACACCGTGAAGTCCTCCGGATACCTTATATCCTCCACCGCCGAACTTTCCGCCGGCATGAAGTATGGTAAATACCACCTCAACAGCAGGTATTCCCTGCTTTTTATGTATTCCAACAGGAATTCCTCGTCCATCATCCACTACGGTGATGGAGTTATCCTCATTTATATACACCTGAATGTGGGTACAATATCCTGCCAGAGCCTCATCTACAGAATTATCAACTATCTCGTATACAAGATGGTGAAGTCCAGTGGAGGATGTACTTCCTATGTACATACCAGGTCTCTTTCTGACTGCTTCCAGTCCCTCCAGAACCTGTATCTGTTCAGCTCCATAATTATCATTTTCCATTGTCATGCTTCCTCCGTTCTTACTCTGGTGGCCGTTCCCTCTACCACTCTATAAACATTGTTGATTATTACCTGCTCTTTAACAAAATCATCATATCCCGTACAGGTTATGATAGTCTGTATATCTTTTATCTCTTCTATCAATGCATCACGTCTGCTGGTGTCCAGCTCGCTCATGACATCGTCCAGAAGCAATATCGGATTATCATTGATTATCCTTTTTACAAGTTTTATCTCCGCCATCTTGAGTGACAGGGCAACTGTTCTCTGCTGTCCCTGTGAACCATATTTTCTAGCGTCTATTCCATTTATGAGAAAACTTATATCATCTCTGTGTGGACCAGATTGTGTACTTGAATATCTGATATCCATCTCAGTCTTTTCCTGAAGTGTCTCATCGAATTTATCTTCATCGACATTGCACTCATACACTATCTCTAGCTTTTCCTTGCCCGATGTGAGATGACTGTGGATCTCCCCAATTATCTCATTCATCATGTCGATAAAATTTCTTCTCTCTTTTATTATCCTCGACCCATAGTCCACAAGCTGCATATTCCACACATCCAGTGTATCTATGAGACTTCTGTTATGATAAATCTGCTTTAACAGATTATTTCGCTGATTGAGTATCCTGTTATATGATGCCAGATTCTGATAATACAATCTGCTTATCTGACACAATTCAAGATCCATGAACCTTCTCCTCTCGGCTGGTCCATTTTTAATGATAGTCAGATCTTCAGGTGAAAAGAATATGACATTGAGAAGACCATATAATTCCGTGGCCCTCCTTATGGGTATGCCATCGATCGCCACTCCCTTATTTTTGCTCTTTCGAAGATGCATATCTATCTTGTGCGATATGTCTTTCTTGTTGACAAATAATCTTATATGGCTCTCATCTTCACCTATCTTTATGATATCTTTATCCTGCGTATTTTTTCTGTGTGACTTCGTAGTCGCTGCCATGTATATGGATTCAAGTATATTTGTCTTGCCCTGGGCGTTATCGCCGTACAGGATATTCGTATTTTTTCCAAATTCTACTTTCACATTACTGTAATTTCTGTAATTACTCAGCTCTATCGACTCTATATACATAACCTTCACCATCTGCAAGATGGCGACCACAATTATTTCTGAATACTTATCTTATCACCATCAAATTCTACTTCATCACCATCATAAAGCTTTCTTCCACGTCTGGTCTCTATCTCACCGTTAACCACAACCAGTCCCTGAACTATGACCTCCTTTGCGTCAACTCCTGACTCCACCAGACCGGCAGCCTTAAGCGCCTGTCCAAGCTTTATGAACTCATCTCTTAACTTGATTATCTCCATATTCTCACCCCTTCTTACTCTTCGTTGATTCCCATAGGAAGGATAAGGTAGATATATGTCTCTGCATCATCCTTGATAACACATGGAGATTTTGTATTGTTGAAATAAATAGTTACATTCTCATCGTCAATTACTCTGAGTGCATCTATTATAAGCTTTGGATTAAATCCAATGACAAGATTGTTACCTTCCTTCTCGATATCTATCTCCTCATTCAGAGAACCGATGAGAGAACTGATCTTGAGACCGAGAGTTCTGTCATCAATACTGAGTCTGATAGGCTTCTTGTCTGAATCCTTTATAAGAAGAGTTGCTCTGTCCAAACTGTCAAGGAACTCTCTCTTGTTTATCTTCATCTTGATCTGATAATCAACTGAGAGCATATGGCTTATTCTGAAATACTCGCCCTCTATCAGTCTTGAAACAACCTTTGTATTGTCAAACTCAAATAATATATTGTTGTCAGTGAAATAAATATTTACAGGATCATCAACTCCACCGTTCATGATCTTACTTATGTCGCTGAGGGATTTTCCTGGAACTACAACCTTAATGTCTGAATTATCTCCCTTGAGCTCTATATATCTGATGGATATTCTGTGTCCATCCAGAGAAACCACGCTGAGCTTATTGTTTGATACCTCAAATAACTCACCGGTCATAAGCTTATTGTTCTCATTATCTGATATAGAGAATATTGTCTGATTGATAACCTCTCTCAGCGCAAACTGAGATATGGTTATGAACTTATCCTTTGATACAACAGGAAGATTGGAGAAATCCTCTCCTGACTTTCCAGGTATGTTGAACTCAAGTCTCTCACACTTGATAAGTGTCTTGCTGTCCTTATCACTCTCTATAGTTATGTCACTGTCAGGAAGCTTTCTTATGAAATCTGAGAAAAGCTTTGCCTCGAGTGCAACCTTTCCGTCCTCTATAACAGTACCGTCAACATAACTTTCTATTCCTATCTCCATGTCATTAGCTGTGAGCTTAATAACACCGCCTGCAGCTTCAACCAGGATACAAGACAGTATCGGATGGGTCGTCTTGTTGGAGACAGCCTTTGATACGATATTTATACCCTGAAGTAAGTTAGATTTTCTTATGGAAATTTTCATTTTAAGTGTGATCTCCTTTCATGTCCAAATATAATGATCATCAAAATATGATATGTGTGTATAACTTCAAATAACAACAAACAGTGCGAGCGTTTAACTATAAATATATTAAGATAATTAGTAGTATCAGTAGTAGTGCTTTTGATAATGTTGAAAGTGTATCAAGCCCTTACAAATCAAGGCTTTGAGAATTATGTGTCCATGTTACTAATCAATTTTAATCTGTTCATAAACTGACCATTTACCAACATGGCAAAATCCTGTTCATCAGGAGTAAGAACAATTCTCAAACACATAACAACATGTAACAAACATCAAATAACAATATACAATCACGTTATGTTTGTAAGGTTATAAACAAATAAGTGAGTTTATAATATAAAAATGTGGATAACTTGCTATTTTTGTGGATTAAGCTTCTTGATTATGACGTCAACCATCTCAGCAAATTCCGGATCCTTCTCAATCTTATCTTCAACCTTCTGTATATTGCTGTGCACGGTGGAGTGATCCTTTCCTCCAAATGCATCTCCTATACTCTTCAGCCCCTTGTCCGTGTACTTTCTGCACAGGTACATGGATATCTGACGGGCAGTGGCTATATCCTGGCTTCTCTTCGTGGATACGATGTCACTGACTGATATATTAGTGTGCTCTGAAACAGTGTTGATAATGAGCTCAGGTGTTATGGTAACCTTGGAATCCTTGGATATGAAATCCTTGAGGACGTTCTTGGCAAGTTCCTCAGTGATCTTGATATCTCCGAGCTCTGAATATACGCTGAGCTTGTTGAGCGCACCCTCAAGCTCACGTACGTTGTAGGTTATATTGTTGGCGATATACTCAAATATCTCCTCGCTGATGATATCGGTAAGTCCCTTTATCTCAGCCTTGTTCTTGAGGATAGCCATACGTGTCTCGTAATCAGGAGCGTGGATGTCGATAGGAACACCCCACTCAAATCTTGATCTGAATCTCTCATCCAGAGTCTTAATCTCCTTTGGTGGCTTATCCGACGACAGGATTATCTGCTTACCTTCGTCATGAAGAGCGTTGAAGGTGTCAAAAAATTCCTGCTGCGTACTTGCCTTACCGATCAGGTACTGGATATCATCGATCAGAAGAACATCCACTGTTCTGTATTTGTTTCTGAATTCTTCAGTTTTATTCTTGGAGATTGCTTCTATGATCTCATTCGTGAATTTGTTCGATGGCACATAGAGAACCTTCATATTACTATTGTGCTGGAGTATATAGTGGGCTATGGACTGCATAAGATGAGTCTTGCCCAGTCCTGATCCTCCATACAGGAAAAGCGGATTGAACTTGTCCTGTCCAGGTGAATCGGCAACTGCCAGACATGTTGCGTGAGCGTGCTTGTTACTCTCACCAACAATAAAGTTCTCAAATGTGTAGTCAGGTCTGAGATTGCTCTTGGCAATGGCATCGTTGTAGTCCTCTGAATATGTAGGGGACTTTTCATCCTTTCTCATCTGACTCTCGAGTGTGAATATAACCTGAATTGAATCGTCCTGAAAGAGCTCTCTGAGAACTGTTTCAAGATATATATCAAATAATTTTCTCTTGAGAAATTCTACGCCTCTCTGTCCGTAATCCTCGTCCAGAGTGAAATAGACCTTGTTATCCTCAACTGAATATATCTTGAGAGGTTCGATCCATGTATGGATCATGATATGGGAAATTCCATGTTCATTTTCAAGTATATTCAAAATGTCATTCCACTTGGCTAATATTAAGTCCTTCATCGTAAAAAACCTTCCTCAAAAAAATAATTCTTCCTATTATTAATAACACTATTACATTTTATAATAAATGCACCCCTATTTCAAGCATATTAAGGTCAAAAACAAGATAAATTGCCTTTATTTTGATTTTACATGCTTATACGGTTAGGTACACGTATTTGGGGGTAAAATCAAAATAAACGAGAATAAGGGGCAAAAAATGAAAAAGTTAATAAAAAATCTTATTTGTGTATAATCCACATGGAATGTTGATAACTTTGTTACATAAGTTTCATAATAATTATTATTTTCAAACTTATGTAAATATAAAAAAATGACTGTTTTATATTTGTGAACATCACAAACAGCGATAAATACTGGGTTTTTTAGAATTAAACCCACAAAAGTAAAAAGTTATCAACAAGTTACCAACAAATTGTGGATAACATTATGTAAAGCGACTGGTAACAAAAATTAAATGCTTACAAAAATGTGATTAATCTATGAAACCACAACATTTTGTGATTAATATTAATGTATCCACCTAATTAATCCAGAACGATTCGTCACCTTTATCAAATAGTGGCTGAAATCCTTATAAAATATAGGAAAAACGGCAAAAAAGGCTTGACTCACATTACCTATTTATTTATAATAGGCAAGTAAATTTGTAAAGAAGGAGGTGTTTTGTAATGAAGATGACATTCCAGCCTAAGAAGAGACAGAGATCTAAGGTTCATGGCTTTAGAAAGAGAATGAGTACTGCTAATGGCAGAAAGGTACTGGCCGCTAGAAGAGCTAAGGGAAGAAAGAAATTATCAGCGTAAGGTCACATGGTTGTGACCTTTTTTTATAGGGTCACAGCAACAGTTTTTCTAATAATCAAAGTTTCGGTGGTTACACAATGAGTAAGATGATTACATTAAAAAACAGCAGAGAGTTTGGCAGTGTGTACAGCACAAAGAATTCGGTAGCCAATAAATATTTAGTTATGTATCTGAGAAGCAACGGCTTGGATTACAACAGACTCGGAATCTCTGTTAGTAAGAAAGTTGGTAACAGTGTGGTAAGACACAGGGTAACCAGATTGATTAGAGAAGCTTACCGATTAAACAGAGCAAATATTGATGTTGGCTATGACATAGTGATAGTAGCCAGACCGTCATCAAAGGACAAGAAATGTCAGGACATTGAGAGTGCTTTGATGCATTTGTGTGGGTTAAAGAAGATAAGCCACATAGGGTAAAAAAATGAAAAAAATATTTATTGGTTTAATCAAATTTTACAGGAAGTATTTGTCACCGCTTAAGGGACATGCTACCTGCAAGTATTTTCCTACTTGTTCGCAGTATGCAATTGAGGCTATCGAAAAGTATGGAGTTTTAAAAGGTGGTCTCCTTGCAGTATGGAGGATACTTAGATGCAATCCTTTTTCAAAAGGAGGATATGATCCAGTTCCATAAAGGAGAAAATTATGTTTCTAACTAGAGAAGATGGTATGATACTCGGACCAGTTTGTTGGGTTCTCGGTAAGATATTCAACTGGATATATATGTTCGTTGGATTTATCGGAAATCATATGGGAATCACATATGTCAATTTAAGCGTGTGTGTTATATTGTTCACATTTGTACTGAGAGGTGCACTGTTCCCATTATATTTCAAACAGCAGAGATCTACCAAGATCATGAGTTTCATCCAGCCTGAAATTGCCAAGGCAACAAAGAAATATAAAGGCAAGACTGATCAGGACTCAATGATGAAGCAGCAGCAGGAAACTCAGAAGATCCAGAAAAAATATGGTGTCAGCATGGCATCAGGATGTCTGACTTCGCTTATACAGCTGCCTATATTCTATGGTCTGTACAGGGTTATCCAGAACATACCTGCGTATGTTCCTTCAATGACCAAGAAGTACAGCGAGATCGTGGACATATTGAGTACAAAGACTGATTATATCAAAGCTATAAGTGATGTAGCCGGAGAGTCAAAGGTCAGCACTGTGACAATGGCTCTTAAGCAGATGGGAGATGATCCTACAAGAAACCAGATCATTGATGTTCTTGACAAGTTTGCCAAGAGCGACTGGGATAAATTGATAAGTAATCTTGATCTTGCAGGCAATGCTACTCTCACAAGCTATGTTGACCAGTTCCACAACATGAATCAGTTCCTGTTTGGACTGAATATTGCAGATGCACCGGGATGGAAGCTTTCAATAGCTTTGGTGGTTCCTATCGTTTCTGCTCTCCTGCAGTTCTTACAGACAAAGATATCCATGAAGTCATCACAGAATAACAACATGGATAGCAATCAGCAGACAGCCAACAACATGATGAAGGGTATGATGTACTACATGCCTATCATGTCACTTATATTCTGTATAACTCTTCCTATAGCTATCGGTCTTTACTGGATAGTTGGTTCTGTTATTATGATAATATCTCAGCTTATAGTTGATGCTTATTATAATCATCAGGACAAGGATGAGCTGCTTGCAAAATGTGCCGAGAAGGCTGCCAAGAAGCAGGCAAAGAAGAAGAACCCTGACAAGAAATCTTTCTATGAGAGAATGATGGATGCTCAGAATGGTAACGTTCCAACAGAGAACAGTCAGTCAGAGAATATAAATAAGATGGCTTCTTCAAGACTTAAGAGTTATGTTAATCCTGCACATTCAGTGAATGTTGACAGTGATGATGTAACCCGCAGAGAAAATGTAAACTATAAACCAGGCAGTATAGGAGCTAAGGCGAATATAATGCTTAAGTACCAGAACAATAGCAACGATAAGGGAGGAAATAAATAATGGAATTCTTAGAATTCAAAGGTAAGACCAAAGATGAAGCCCTTATGCAGGCCAGTGTTGAACTTGGAGTCCCTAGTACAGATCTTGAGTATGAAGTTATCAGCGAAGAGACAAAGGGATTTCTTGGTATAGGTTCAAAGCCTTGTATCATAAAGGCAAGAAAAAATAAGACATTCCTGGACGATGTTAAGGAGTACCTTGACAGCCTGTTCAAGGCTATGGATATCCAGACAGAGATCCAGATGGATTTTGATGAGGAAGAGAATGTTCTGTCTATCAATCTTGAGGGACCAGAGATGGGAATTTTGATTGGAAAGCGTGGACAGACTCTAGATGCTCTTCAGTATATTATAACACTTGCTATCAATAAGAAGAGCGAGTCACGTATCAGAGTTAAGCTCGATACAGAGAACTACAGAGCAAGAAGAAAAGAGACACTTGAGAATCTTGCCAAGAATATAGCATTCAAGGTTAAGAGATCAAAGAGATCATTTGCTCTTGAGCCAATGAATCCTTATGAGAGAAGAATAATCCATGCTACTCTTCAGAACGACAAGTATGTAGCAACCAGAAGCGAGGGCGAGGAGCCATATCGTAAGGTTATTGTATATCTCAAGAAGAAATAATAGTCACGCTGATGCGTGTAAAGATCATCGCAATATTTTATGGTGACAGGAAAGAGATCATTTGAGAAAATGGTCTCTTTTTTGTTGCAGTTTAGTCTTTTTATATGGAAAATGAATTGGTAATGTTGTACACTACATAGATAGGTTGTTTAATCACGGTGAAAGGAAAAGTGTAAGACAGATATGTTCAAGGAAGATACCATTGCAGCTATAACCACCGGTATGAGTAATGCCGGAGTTGGAATAATAAGGATCAGCGGAGACAGGGCATGTGAGATAACAGACATGTTGTTCCGCGCTGCAAATAAAAACAAAAAAGCGGTAAATATGAAATCTTACACTGCTGCATTTGGTGGTGTGTATGAGGATGACAGAATGATAGATGAGGCTATACTTCTGGTCATGAAGGCTCCCCATACGTACACATGTGAGGATGTGTGTGAACTTCAGTGTCACGGAGGTATAGTAGTTCTCCGAAAGATACTTGATCTGGTAATAAAATGTGGTGCAAGGGCAGCCGAACCTGGAGAATTTACAAAGAGAGCATTCCTCGGTGGAAGGATAGATCTGTCACAGGCAGAATCCGTCATGGATATAATAAATGCAAAGAATGACTTTGCAGCCAGAACGTCTGTGGAGCAGCTTCAGGGAAGACTTAGGGATAAGATCATTGATATGAGAGAACAGATTCTGTACAATGTGGCGTTTATTGAATCTGCTTTGGATGATCCTGAACACTACAGTCTGGATGGTTTTCCACAAAAGTTAGAAATAATTGTGGATAACCTTGTAGATAGTGTGGATAACCTTTTGACAACATTTGACAATGGAAAAGTGTTGTCTGAGGGAATAAATACGGTTATTGTTGGTAAACCGAATGCGGGTAAGTCTTCGCTGATGAATATGTTTGTGGGCGAAGAAAGGGCGATTGTAACAGATATGGCCGGCACAACCAGGGATACGCTCAGTGAAGTGATAAATGTAAGAGGTATAACTCTGAACATAGTTGACACTGCGGGAATAAGAGATACAGATGATGTAGTTGAGAAGATAGGTGTGGATAAGGCATTAGAGTCTGTGGATAAAGCTGATCTTGTGCTCTATGTGGTAGACAGTTCAATTGACCTGGATGAGAACGATCACAGGATCATGTCCAGAATACAGGATAAGAATGTTGTTGTGATACTCAACAAATCTGATCTGGAAAAGAAGATAGACGAATCGAATATTAAGAAATATATAGATGCAGATATAATTCAGTTGTCAGCACTGACCGGTGATGGCAGTGAAGAATTGTATGAGCTTCTGAACAGGATGTTTTTTGAGGGTACACTGACATATAATGATCAGCTTTATATCACTAATACCCGGCACAAAAATGAACTTGTGTGCACCAAAAATGCACTGTTAAAGGTTAAAGAAAGCATAGATATGGGAATGGAGGAAGACTTTTTCTCCATTGATCTCATGGATGCGTATGAACATCTCGGTTTGATAATAGGTGAAACTGCCAGAGATGATCTGGCTGATAAGATATTTAAGGAATTCTGTATGGGAAAATAGATTGCAGGATATAAGGTACTGGAAGGAGGACATTTGTATGCCTGTTTTGAATGAAGAATATGATGTGGTAGTTGTGGGGGCAGGACATGCAGGATGTGAGGCAGCTCTTGCAAGTGCAAGACTTGGTCTGAATACTATTATTTTTACGGTGAGTATGGACAGTGTGGCCATGATGCCATGTAATCCGAATGTAGGAGGAAGCTCTAAGGGACATCTGGTAAGGGAAATAGATGCACTTGGCGGAGAGATGGGCAAGAATATAGACAAGACGTATATTCAGTCAAAGATGCTCAATGCGTCTAAGGGTCCGGCGGTTCACTCTCTTCGTGCCCAGGCAGACAAGGCAAATTATTCCAGAACCATGAAGCACACCCTTGAGAATACGGATAATCTCACATTGAGACAGGCAGAGGTGTCGGAAATTATTATCGAGGATAATGTGGTTAAGGGTGTAAAGACATATTCGGGAGCAACTTATTTTGCAAAGGCTGTGGTTCTGTGTACAGGAACATACCTCAAGGCGAGATGTATATACGGAGATGTCGTATATCACACCGGACCTAATGGACTTATGGCAGCTAATTATTTGTCAGATTCCATGAAGAATGCAGGGATAGAGATAAGAAGATTTAAGACGGGAACCCCTGCCAGACTGGATAAAAGAACGATAGATTTTTCTCAGATGGAGGAACAGAAGGGCGATGAGAAGATAGTTCCATTCTCATTTACAAATACTGAGGCGGATATAAGACGTGATCAAATATCATGCTGGCTCTGTTACACAAATGAGAAGACACATGAGATAATCAGAGATAATATAGACAGATCACCTCTGTTTTCAGGCGTGATCGAGGGTACAGGACCAAGATACTGCCCTTCCATTGAGGATAAGGTTACGAAATTCCCTGATAAGACCAGACATCAGATATTTATTGAGCCTGAGGGTGAATATACGAATGAGATGTATATGGGTGGAATGAGCAGCTCTCTTCCTGAGGACGTTCAGTATGAGATGATACACAGCATGAAGGGACTGGAGAATGCAAAGATAATAAGGAATGCTTATGCCATCGAGTATGATTGTATAAATGCCATTAACTTAAAACCTTCTCTGGAGTTTAAGAGTGTATCAGGACTTTTTGGTGCCGGCCAGATAAATGGAAGTTCAGGATATGAGGAGGCTGCAGCCCAGGGTATAATGGCAGGAATCAATGCTGCCAGAAAAGTACAGGGCAAAGAAGCGGTGGTTCTTGACAGATCACAGGCATATATAGGAGTTCTTATAGATGATCTTGTCACAAAAGAGACATCGGAGCCATACAGAATGATGACATCCAGAGCTGAGTACAGACTTCTTCTCAGACAGGATAACGCTGATCTGAGACTCACGGAGATCGGACATGAGATCGGTCTTATAGATGACAAGAGATATGCTGCATTTACAAAGAAGAGACAACAGATAATGGATGAGATACAGAGACTTGAGAGCACCATGGTTGGAGCAAATTCAACCATACAGAAGTTCCTTGAGAATCTTGGAAGTACAGGACTTAAGACTGCTGCATCTCTTGCAGAACTTATAAGAAGACCGGAACTGTCATATGAGGCGATTGATCCAATAGATGAGGGAAGAACCAAACTTCCGGATGATGTTATAGAACAGATAAATATAACCATAAAATATCAGGGATATATAGACAGACAGAATCAGCAGGTAAATCAGTTTAAGAAGCTGGAGAAGAAAAAGCTGCCGGCAGATATTGACTATAATGATATATCAAATCTCAGAATCGAGGCCAGACAGAAGCTGTCTCTCATCAGACCTGAAAATATTGGACAGGCGTCAAGAATATCAGGAGTTTCTCCGGCTGATATATCAGTATTGCTGGTGTATCTCAAGATGAAGGGTAGAGACTAAACTGGTATAGAAGTTATTCAGAATAATTTGTTGAAGGAGAACAATATGGACAGATTAAATTCCATAACAAAACAGTTTGGTCTGGAATTGAGTGATAAGCAGATAGAACAATTTTCAAAATATTATGATATTCTGGTTGAGTGGAATAAGGTAATGAATCTTACAGCCATAACTGAAAAGGAAGATGTAATAATAAAGCATTTTGCTGACAGTCTGCTTCTTTCAAAGTATAAAGATCTTCATGAGAATATTGACGTTATAGATGTTGGTACAGGTGCAGGATTTCCGGGAATTCCTCTGAAGATTGCTTTTCCAGAGCTGAATATAACACTTATGGATTCGTTGAATAAGAGATTAAAGTTCCTCGATGAAGTTATAGATGAACTTGGACTGCAGGATATCCACACTGTTCATTCAAGAGCAGAGGATGGAGGCAGAGATGAGATGCATAGAGAAAAATATGATCTGGCTGTATCCAGGGCAGTTGCCAATCTTGCAACTCTGTCGGAATGGTGTATTCCATTTGTCAAGCCGGGTGGATATTTTGTATCTTATAAGTCAAATGCTTTGCCGGAAGAGATGCGGGATGGAAAGAAAGCAATCAGGATTCTTGGGGGACAGGTCGAGAACATATTTAATACGAATATACCGGAGACCAATAACCAGAGAAGCTTTGTGTTTGTAAAGAAGATTGCAAATACAGACAACAAGTACCCGAGAAAAGCGGGAGCTGCTAAAAAGCCAATAGCATAAAAAAATAAAACAGCCTCAAATGGCTGTTTTATTTTTTAGTTTGAAGATTTCATATGTCTTTTTTCTTTTCTTTTTTCACGAATATCTTCCTGTTTTTGTTTAATTGCCTCTATACCCTGTTTGTCGATAGGTTTTATTGTCTTGTGAACATAATAGTTATTGTTTACAGATTTGAATTTTATCTTGCCACAAAAATAACCATGCATCCAGCATTTTCCAACACACATGTACGATGATGGACTATTTGCAAACCAGTCAATATGTGTCTTGACCTTCTTGCTGCATTTGTAACAACGAATCTGAGTTACTTTTTCATCATCCAGTGCTGCATGTTTATTTCTGAAACCCCTTGAGATATATTCGTACTGGTTATTATGAGATACTTCAATCTCTTCTTCTTTATTCTTAGGTGTTATATAGAGATCAAAGCTGTAAAGCTGATTTATATTCTTGGCTTTCATCTCTTTCATAACAAGTGCGGTGTATCTTGCATCGTTGAGAGCTGTGTGAAATGGTTCATTTTCCGGAATATTCATCTCACTGACCGCTTTTTCAAGTTTACTCATACTCTGAGGTATTCCTGAGGTATTCGTAACGCTTGCATATATACTTTGGAGATTCAGAAACTTAAGTGGCCTAGGAAGCTTGTCCATATAATAAAAGTCCATATTAGTCTGAAGCTCTGTGAGGTCCATAGGTCCCCATGTGCAGAATATGTAATCTTTTCCACACCAGTCAAGAAATTCTGAACAGACTTCCTTGAATCCTCTTCCGAGACTCAGGTCATCCTCATCATAGTTCAGAATTGTTCTGATCTTTGAATGTAATTTCTTATAAATTTTTGGTTTGATAAGACTTGAGTATTCGTCAATGATGTTGAGATTCTTATCTACCTTAACGGCACCAATCTCTATAATTTCAAAAGGCATACGTGGATGTTCACCCATATGCCCATTGTAGCTTTGATTCCATTCAAGATCCATAACAATATAATTCATAGTCATGTCCCTTTAGAAAATTTATTAGTGAAAAATAGTGCACCTGACGGGATTCGAACCCACGACCTTCCGCTTAGGAGGCGGACGCTCTATCCTGCTGAGCTACAGATGCACATCAATTATAAGTGTAACATTTATAGAGTTTATAGTCAAGGATTAACTATATGCCCCTGAAGCCACACATCACCCTTGAATCTTCTTCCCGGAGCAGGTTCACCCAGAAGATGGTTTTTGTTGATCGCTACGGTAAATGTCAGATCATTGCTTTCTACATCAATCAGATATATCGATTCATTTGTATAGCTGTTGGTTGTCTCGATATATGATGTGATAGTTCCTATAACTGCGTAGTGATCAGTCTCAATACCGACAGGCATGAAGCTTGATTTCACTATGGACAGAACATCCTCTTTGTGAGTCCTTCTTCCAATGGTGTTATAGGTGTCCATATCTTCAAGAGTAAGACTTTCTATTGCGTCCGGATCACCCTTCTTTGCAGCCTCGATGAGTTTACTTCTCTTTGCATTGCCGTAGGATGTATTTTTATCACTGTGATCATCCACATCAAGAATGATCATACCATTTACTGACAGACCGGAAAAATACGCCTTTGAAAAGTACTTGTTTGATCTGTTCATCCACAATGATTTTTCATAGTCTGCTATGTTGGTTATGAAGAAAATAAGAGTCATTCCAAGACTGAAATCACTGCTAACACCGGCATATGCTCTCTTGTCAGAATATTTCTCAACGTATATATTTTCGTCATCGGTCAAAAGCTTTGATGTGACGTAAGGAAAATAATACTCAATGGATATTGAGCCATCCTTTGACATTTCACCTACAAGCGATATTCCAAATCTCTCCCCAAAGTCTTTGCTGAATTGTACAAGACAGGTGTCAGCACTTATAGTTGATATAAATTTCCTGTCAGGCGATTCAAGAATCTGCCTGTATATAGGTTCAAGCTGCTGTCTGTTTTTTATGTTAGTAAAGCCTATAGATGGAAGAAAACTATGCATTCCGACACCTCCCTTGTTGTATGTTTTTATTTATATTATTACTTTCCTGTCTTCTCAAGATACTCTTTTCCACCCATGTATGGACGAAGCTTCTCTGGAATTCTGACTCTTCCGTCAGCCTGGAGATTGTTCTCAAGGAAAGCGATAAGCATTCTTGGTGGAGCAACAACTGTATTGTTGAGTGTATGAGCGAGATACTTCTTGCCATCCTCGCCCTTTACTCTGATCTGAAGTCTTCTTGCCTGTGCATCGCCAAGGTTTGAACAGCTTCCAACCTCGAAGTATTTCTTCTGACGAGGTGACCATGCCTCAACATCTACAGACTTAACCTTGAGATCTGCAAGATCTCCAGAACAACACTCAAGTGTTCTTACAGGGATATCCATTGATCTGAAGAGATCAACTGTGTTCTGCCACAGCTTGTCAAACCACATCTTGCTGTCCTCAGGCTTACATACAACGATCATTTCCTGCTTCTCAAACTGATGGATTCTGTATACACCTCTCTCCTCAATTCCGTGAGCACCCTTCTCTTTTCTGAAGCAAGGTGAGTAGCTTGTAAGAGTCTTTGGAAGCTCATCCTCAGGAATGATAGTGTCGATGAACTTACCGATCATTGAGTGCTCTGAAGTTCCGATGAGATACAGATCCTCACCCTCAATCTTATACATCATGGCATCCATCTCAGCAAAGCTCATAACACCTGTGACAACGTTGCTTCTGATCATGAAAGGTGGAATACAATATGTGAATCCTCTGTCTATCATGAAATCTCTTGCGTATGAGATAATAGCAGAGTGAAGTCTTGCTATGTCGCCCATGAGATAGTAGAAGCCGTTTCCTGCAACTTTTCTTGCTGAATCGAGGTCAATTCCTCCAAGTGCCTCCATGATATCTGCATGATAAGGAATCTCAAAGTCAGGAACAACAGGCTCACCATACTTCTGAACCTCTACATTCTCTGAGTCATCCTTTCCTATAGGAACTGATGGATCAATGATGTTAGGAATTATCATCATGATCTTCTTAACCTTCTCCTTGAGCTCAGGCTCTAAAGCTTCAAGCTCCTTGAGTCTTGCTGATGTCTCAGCAACCTGCTTCTTAACTTCCTCAGCCTCTTCCTTATTTCCCTGAGCCATAAGAGCACCGATCTGCTTTGCTATTGCATTCTTGTTTGCTCTGAGTGTATCAGCTTCCTGCTGAGCAGCGCGAGCCTGTTTGTCAAGCTCTATTACTTCATCGACAAGTGGAAGTTTGTCATTCTGGAATTTATTCTTTATATTCTGTTTTACTACGTCTGGGTTTTCTCTTAAGAATTTAATATCAATCATGATATCCTCCTATTAAATATATAAATTTATTTGAAAATATATTATAATAATGTAGCTACATAATATATTTTCATGTTTTTGTTTCTTTTTATTTTCTTGTTTATTTTATAAATCTTGTTCTTATCGTTTTAGCGATTTTACGTTTTATACGCTTTTTTGTTTTATACGCTTTTGTATTTTATATACTTTTGTGCTTTATACGCTTTTCTATTTTATGTGTTTCATACACATTTGTACGTTGCATGTTTTGTATAATATTTTTTTGAAATATGGTTATTTTAGTTTGTTTTCAGCTATTTCATCCTCGAGGGTTTTAGCTCGTTCAATAGCCTCTTTTTCCTCTTCTGACAGTGCAACATATGCTTCACCACCTATGATCTCTTTTGCATAGTTAAAACAGCCTTCTCTGGTATGCATACAGTTGAGTACGACACCATTGTTCTCTGTATCCAGAAGAGCAAGTGCAAAACTTAGATTACCACCCATTCCTTCAAATGCATTATACTTTACAAGACCAATTTTACTGACACATGCTGAAAGATGACTCTGTATTTCCTTATGTTCCTTTGTGAGTCGCTTGGAATTGTTTTTTACAGCATCCATCTCAGCGAATCTTTTCATGATAATATCTTCAAGATCACCTGCCTGAGTTCCGCTCAACAGCCTTTTTATCTGTTTGTTTCTATTTTTAATATTGCCCATCAATATGAATAATAGTACAAACAAGGCTATTATGAGAACCAGCATACCAATTAGTATGTAGGCAGGATCAATACCTATTTTTTGTAATATGGAACTTTCCATTATAATATTGTCCTTCCTTGATTGTGCATATGTATGATGCAGATGGTTACTACATCATTTCTTTATTGATTGAGTAAAGCATCTCTGTTATTCGGTCAAGCTCGTCCTGAGAATAGTAGTTTATCTCAATTTTGCCTTTGTCGTTATTAGATGCCTTGATAGCTATCTTTGCACCTAAAATTGACTTTAATTTGTTCTCTATATCAGAATAGAAGACGGATAAATCCTTTTGAGGCTTCTGTTTTTCCTCTTTTTCCGGCTTTTTCTCCAGAATTGCCTTTACATATGCCTCTGTTTCTCTAACACTGAGCTTCTGATCGTATACAATTGCAGCCGTTTCGTACTGTAATTTAGGATCTTCTATAGGAATAAGTGCTCTGGCATGTCCTGTTGATATCATATTATACATGACCATCTGTCTTACATCCTCGCAAAGCTTCAGAAGTCGGAGAGAATTGGTTATTGTTGATCTGCTTTTTGATACTCTCTCTGCAACTTCTTCCTGCTTGAGATTATATTCCGATATAAGAGCTTCGTAAGCCTCAGCTTCTTCAATTGGATTCAGATCTTCTCTCTGAATATTCTCTATAAGAGAAATCTCCATTATTTCTTTGTCAGTATAATCACGTATAACTACAGGAACTTCCTTTATTCCTGCCATTCTGGCAGCTCTCCAACGTCTTTCACCTGCAATTATCTCATAATAATCGCCTTTTTTAGTGACAATCAGAGGCTCAAGAACACCATATTTCTTAATGGAATCAGATAATTCCTGTAATGCCTCTTCATCAAACTGCTTTCTTGGCTGTGACTTATTTGGCTCAATGAGATTGATCTTAATCTTCTGTTCAACCTCTTTTACAACTTCCTTCACAACCTCTTTGGTAACTGTTTTTACCTCTTTACTTGTGTTTTCAGAGGAGTTTTGCTGATTATTTCTACTTCGGGACGGCTTTGAAGCCTCTGAAGTGCCTAAAAGGTCGTTCAAACCTCTTCCTAAACCTTTTTTCTGTGCCATATTAGCCCTCCATTATCTATAGTAGTCATTTTCTATAACTTCATCTGCCAACATCATATAATGCTCAGCTCCGGCTGATCTTGGATCATACTCAATTATTGGCATTCCGTAACTTGGCGCTTCAGCAAGTCTGACATTTCTCGGTATAACTGTGTTGTATATGTGTTGTTTGAGGTTTTCTTTTACATTTTCAACAACCTGAACTGATAAATTGGTTCTTGAGTCAAACATTGTAAATACAACACCTTCTATAGTAAGAAGTCTGTTCAGATTTTTCCTTATCAGTTCGATAGTGTATACCAACTGTGAGAGACCATCCAGTGCGAAAAATTCACATTGAATAGGTACAAGTACCGTATTTGCTGCTGTAAGAGCATTTACAGTAAGCATTCCAAGTGCAGGAGGACAATCAATGATAACGTAATCAAATTTGTTCTTTACCTTCTTGATATGTGTCTTAAGAATGTGCTGCATATCCTCCATTCCGACAAATTCAACCTCAGCACCTGCCAGTTCTCTGTTGGCAGGAATGAGATTAAGACCAGGATATACGTTTATGAGCATACATTCTCCTATGTTGCACTCATTTCTCAACATATCATAGACTGTGTATTCAAGAGAATCCCTGTCTACACCTAATCCACTTGTCATATTGCCCTGTGGATCCATATCAACGGCCAGAACCTTTTTACCCTTTGCTGCCAGACATGCGGCAAGGTTTATGGCTGTTGTTGTCTTGCCAACGCCACCTTTCTGGTTAGCAATCGCTATAATTCTGCCCATTTTGTCTCCTTTTCATTCAAAAAAAGAATGTTTCACGTGAAACATTGTTGTTTGCTTATTTAATATAGATAAAATATGATGATATTTTATGTTATAAATAGTGCTTGTCTATTATAGCACTTATAAAGTGCTAATTCTACAAAATACAGAAAAAATATGATGTTTAATAAAATGTTTCACGTGAAACATTCTATTATCTAATGAATGGATAATATCGTATACAAAGTGGCAATTAAACTGTGTAAAATCTGATAAATAGTGGGTGCATGTTTTGTATTCGTTATATGGGTAAAGTTTCACGTGAAACATTTTTATAATTGAATTAATGATTAAAAAGGTAACTAAGGTATTGACTATGCTTGAAAGTTCTGTAAATTCTTTGAAAAAATCAAAATAATAGACAAGAAAGTACAATTACTATATGTGGATTACTTAGATATATAAATATTATATGTAATGATGAAAATGTTTCACGTGAAACATGAATATTATCAAATAAATCAGAAAAGTAGTTCATGGAGTGATAATTGAGTTGTAAAATACTTTGTAATAATGTAAATGAATAATAATGTAAATGAATAATAAGGTAGCAGAAACAACAAACAAGATGTAAAAGATTTATAAGTGTAGAAAACAAATGTATGCGATATCTGAAGTTTGAGTTGAAATACGTTTATCATAAAGTTTCACGTGAAACATTCAAATATATATAATATTAAAGCAAAATTAAATATACAAATGATCTATTTATTGAAATTATTTAAATCACCATATAATTTATTATTTAACAGCTTTAAAGAGTCTGTATTCATAAAAACGCAATGTAGAATACAGAAGTATATAAAGGAATAGAATAGAAGAGATTATATAATACGTAATATGGTTAGAAATATGATTTTGTTATTGCAATAAACAATATCTTCACAAAGAAAACTGTAAAACTTAGAAAAACAAGAGAAGAATACCTAAAAATATTCAGATATAAGAAAAAATACCTGAAGTAAAGATATTCAGAACAAAATTATCTAGGATAATAATTTCGAAACAATGATGTCTGGAAGATAGTGTTTAGAAGACAATATTCAGAATGAAATATTCAGAATGAAATATTCAGAACGATAATACTCAGAACGATAATACTCAGAACAATAATATCCAGAACAATGACAGCCAGATAAGAATATTCAGAACAGAAATAACATTAGTAATATTATTTAGAGAAAAGTCTCAAAAACAATAATATCTATGACAATATAATTTAAAATGGTTCCTGGAGATATATGAGAAAAAGAGAATGTTTCACGTGAAACATTCTCTTTTTCTTTAACCAGGTTATATGGTCATATATTAATATAGAAGAAACACTGATTACATTGCCTCTGGAGCTTCGATTCCAAGGAGGTTAAGTGCCTCAGATATTGTATTCTTAGTGAGATATGTGAGCATAACTCTTGCATTCTTGAGCTCAACATCATCTACATTGATTCTTGTTGAGTTATAGAACTTGTTAAATGCCTGAGCAACATCAACTGCATATCTTGCTACAACAGATGGCTCATACTTATCAGCAGCATCCTTGATCACAGATGGGAATCTGTTGATCTCTTTTAATAACTCTATGGCATCCTGCTCTGTAATGAGACTGTAGTTAACCGGTTTTGATGGATCGAATGACTCAGCAAGTCTTACAACGCTGCAGCATCTTGCATGTGTATACTGAACATAAGGACCTGTCTCACCATCAAAGTTGAGAACCTTATCCCAGCTAAATGATACATCCTTGATTCTCTGGTTATATAAGTCATTGAAAAGAACAGCACCAACACCAACTTTCTTGGCTACATCCTCCTTGTTTGGAAGATTTGGGCTCTTTTCGGTGATTATCTCAAGACTCTTTGCAATGGCATCCTTCAGAATATCCTCTGCGTATATGATATTACCGCTTCTGGTAGAAAGCTTTGCTCCCTCAAGACTTACAAGACCATAAGGAATGTGAACAAGCTGATCCTTTGCCCATTCGTTTCCAAGAAGCTCAACTACCTTGAATACCTGTGCAAAATGAAGTTTCTGCTCCTGACCGGTTACATATAAGCACTTTGAGAAGTGATATGTGTCTTTTCTATAGAATATAGCAGCAAGATCTCTTGTTGCGTATATTGAGCTTCCGTCTTTCTTGGTTATGATACATGGAGCCATATCGTAATCTGAGAGATCAACGATCATAGCACCTTCGCTCTCCTTCAGAAGACCGGCAGCCTTAACCTTGTCCACAACAGCCTGACACTTGTCTCTATAGAAACTCTCTCCAAGATAGTAGTCGAAATCCATTCCGAGGAGGTTGTATGTTCTCTTGTATTCAACAAGACTTATATCCTTGAACCACTGCCATATGCTGAGTGCTTCCTCGTCTCCATTTTCCATCTTGTTGAACCATGCTCTTGCCTCGTCAACAAGCTCTGGATTCTTGTCAGCCTCTTCATGGAACTTCACATACAGCTTCATGAGCTCTGAGATTCCATCCTTCTCAACAGCTTCCTTTGAACCCCATGCCTTGTAAGCTACGATAAGCTTACCAAACTGTGTGCCCCAATCGCCAAGGTGATTTATTCTTACAACATTGTATCCAAGCTTGGAATGAATCTTGTAAAGAGAGTTACCGATTATTGTAGTTCTGAGATGGCCAACATGGAAATTCTTTGCAACGTTAGGAGATGAGTAGTCAATACATATGGTCTGTCCCTCGCCTATATCGGATTTGCCGAAGTCATCTGTGTTGGCTGCCTCTATCATTGTCTTTACAAATACATCTTTCTTGATATAGAAGTTCAGGTATGCACCTGCTACATCGATCTTCTCGATGAAATCTACATCTCCTATGGCTTCCTTTATATCGGCTGCAATCATATTTGGGGCTTTTCTGAGCACCTTTGCCAGTCTGAAGCAAGGAAATGCAAAATCACCCATATCAGGGCGTGGTGGGATCTCGATTGAAGCCATGATATCTGACATTTCGATTCCTTCTACGTTATTTGAGATAAGCTGTGCAATTTTTTCTTTCATGATAATGTTCCTTTTATGTTTATTTTATTCGAAATATATATGTGTTGATAAAACAACATATACACAATATAACACTTTGCTACTTTAAGATATCCAACCTGTAAACTAAGTAATATATGTCTTTCAACAGATACGTTATTATTCAAGTGGAATAGTAAATCTTACATTTGTTCCGGTTTTTGAATCTCCATCGATCTTCAGAGTTCCATTTAACAGATATATGATCTCCTTGATTCTGTGGAGACTGCTGTACCATGGACTGTTGGTATCATAATTGTTGTCTATACCCACGCCATTGTCGTTGATATATACATCTATGAGCTTACTGCTCAGATATATCTTGATTGAGACCTTGTTGGCATTTGAATGAACAAATATGTTGTCCATAATATCTTTAGTTATTGATAAAAGATATGTGGCTACAATACCTGGAATATTCATGGCATAATCAGCACAGTTGATGTCGTATGATATGCCACATTCAGGATGTTCATCCTTGTAACCCTGGAAAAGTTTCTCAAGATGATTCCATACAGGCTCTTCGCTGTCTGATTCTCCAGAGAGAGAATTGGCAAGTTCATCTACATGGTCGGCAAGTTTTGCCGTTGATGAGGTGAGCTCTTCGAGTGTGACCTTAGCTCTGTTGATATCTGATCTTATAAGCCAGGACAGTACATCCAGCTTGTGTGAATTGGAGTCAAGAACATCTGTGATGTCGGATTGAATCCTGTCCGCAAGCTGTTTTTTCTCATATTGGTACAATCTGAGGATATTTTTTCCGTGATCCGCCGCTGTCAGGGAATCAGTATCTGGTCCGTCTGTTTCTGTTGTATCTTCATTATTAATAGTAGATACTTCCTCAGTCACCTCCGTCAGAAGATCATCTATATGTCTGTTGGAGGTGGATAGATCAGTTATACGCTTCTTAAGCAATGCGGTTTCTTCTTCGTCCTCTTTGATCTGAAGATGAAGAGTCTGCTGCATATCCTGAAGCTCCTTTAACTGAAGCTCTATCTGAGTAGCCTTTTCCTGCTGTGAGGTGGTGTCTACTGAGAATGGTGAAAATACATTGTGACCAGTGCTTGTCTTGAAGGAGTATACATCTAATGTCTTTATAAGCTGGTCTATCTTTGCCTTGAGTTCAAAATCTTCAGTTTTGAGTGACTGAACCTGTTCAAGCTTGCTGATATATGAATCATTGAAGAAATTCAATAGATCCTGATTGGTCTTGCGCACCAATTTGAGACTTTCTATAGAAGATGTATCCATGATGAAACTCCTTTCCATAAATTTGCTGTAATCTTCATTGTAGTATACCAAAAACTGTGTGTCAACAAATGCAAAATCAACGTTTATTTCTTTTCTCTGTATGCGACGAGTCTGTTGATAGGTGTTCCCATTGCTGAGAATTTGGTCTCATACTCGGTCATGATGTTGCCTTCGTTGTATTCTGAATTGTGAAGGTCATATGTGTAGTTCTCAAGGATCCATCCTGCCTCGGGAACCTGTTCCAGAGAGAAATCAAAGAGTCCTCTGTTATCAGTCTTAAATATAACTCTTCCCTCAGGGGCGAGGAGCTGATCATACAGACCAAGAAAATGTGTAGATGTGAGACGTCTCTTGGCATGCCTGTCCTTTGGCCATGGGTCCGAGAAATTGAGATATATTCTATCTACTTCATTTGTATCGAATACGTCAGTTATATATTCGGCATCCATTCTTATAAAGTAGAGATTCGTCATCTCAGGTTCAAGCTCTCTTTTCTCAAGGGCACGCACCAGGACACTTGAATACTTCTCTATGCCTATGTAATTGATATCAGGATTGCGTCTTGCAAGCTCCATGATAAACTGTCCCTTGCCCATGCCTATCTCAATATGTATAGGGTTATCGTTGTCAAATAACTCATGCCAATGCCCCTTCATGCCTGTTTCATTGTGCACTACATAGTCATTTGCTGCGATAGTCTCTCTTGATCCTTTTACATTTCTCAGTCTCATAGTAATCTCCATCTATTTATTGTAAAAATCTTCTTTTTATTGAAAAAGTCATACCTTATAATAATAACATAGGCGAAAATGATATTCAAACAATATATATAACTGGTAATTTTGTGTTAATTTACAATAATAGTGTAACAAACAGATGTTCAGAGAGTTGAACATTCCCCTGTTTGTATCCTGTCCGTGTAAATGCCCTTATGCGGACAGGATTAAAGAATATATAAGGGTATAACGACAAGTTGAAAGGATGGTAATAATATGGCTTTTTTATTTAGTTTGGATCTAATGAAGATCGCACAGGAAGAAAAGGTAATTGTTGACAAGGAAGGTAATGAACAGGGCAAGTATTATGTCATTGGTCTTACCAATGGAGCTAAGAGTTTTGAGGTAACTTGCGGAGAGAGGAATAATCTTCTTAAAGTGCCTGTTTTTTCAAAGGTACGTGTTCATTTTGACATAGTAGATAAAAAGTTAAAAGTTATTGATGCAGATGCAGTGGCTAAAGGCGGTGAGAAGAATTCTTAAAAAATATTTTTTAGATTCTTCAATACTTTTCTGTTTTATATCGCGTAAATTCCCCCCCTTTGTGGGTTTTTAAATAAATCTGAAAGGGGGTGAAGCATATGACGATGGAGCAGATCACTACAGGCATTACAGACCTCATGGGTGTTATGGGAACTGTACTTACATCAATAGGTAGCAATGCCGCACTTATGGTAATCTTTTGTGTCGGTGTAGTCGGTGCTGGTGCTGGTGCATTTAAGAAGATCGCAAGATCAGTAAAGTAGTGGAAGGGAGTATGTAATTATGAAGATTGCAGATATTACAACTGGTGTCACTAACCTTATGACAGTGATGGGTACTGTTCTTACTGGTATTGGTGATAATGCGGCGCTTATGGTTATCTTTTGTGTTGGTGTAGTTGGTGCTGGTGCGGCTGCATTCAGGAAGATTAAGCGTTCTGTGAAGTAAAGAAACAATATGATAGGGTGTGGGCATACCCCTATTTTTTATGCTTTTTGATAAGGAGATATTAAATGAAGCTAAGATTAAAAAGAATAAGCAAATTAAATATTGTTGTAGCTGTATTTGTTTCTATATTGTTGTTGTTTTGTAGTTACGTGTGTCCACGTTTGTTTGTTTATGCTTCTAATTCCGGGGTTTCAAAATATTTACATGGTTCTCAGTATGTTACAAAAAATGGGTATTACTTTGAGCAATCAGATTATATATGTGGTAGTGATTTTTGCTCTTCGCCTGCATCTTATGAGTGTACTGGTCATTGTTTTGATGCTTCTGGAATGCCTGTATCTGCTACTGATTCGGTAAAGAAAAAATTTAATAGCTTTTTATCCTCTGTCGGTGTTGATTTAAGTGGTCTTGATTTGTATTTTGTTTTGTATGAGCGTCCTACCGATGGTAGTTCTGGTTATTTAGAACAAATGTTTTTTTGGGTTCCAAAGGGTTCTTCTATATGTATGGGGTATAGTGCTTATGAAACTACTTCTTCTGTATATTATTATAATCTTTCTGAATATGCTCGTGTTTATACAAATTCTAATGTTGGTTGTATGGGTAGTGTTCAAATTATGAATTATGCAGATTGGAATGATAGATTTGGTGGGTTTACTTTTACAGAAACTAATAGCGATTCATCTTTTGGAACTGATAAGTCTTTAGGAATTAATAATTTTCGCTTTAGGGTTCAACCGTCTAATATTAGCCGTTATAAATTAGTTGCTACTAATATACCGCTTGTGAAGTGTGCTGAAAATTTGAGTGGTTCAATCACTGATTATTCAAATTGTAAGAAGTTTTTAGAAGGTGACACAAGTCTTGCTGATAATTCAGATCCAGATTATGTTGATAAGCCGACTTATCCAGCAGAATCATTTTATTGGGATTCAATGACATGTAAGGTTGCTCGTGTTGGTTCAAATGATAACAAAAGTCGTTATGCATTTTCATTTCAATATGATTATTCATGTCCATTGATGAAAGATACGTCTGAGATGTTTAGTTGTAAAGTAATTTATAATGTAGACATTGCTTATCGTGATGGTAAGGGACGGACTTTTACACATACAGATTCAAAAGAAGATACTTTTAGTCTTAATAAACATAGAGGTGGTTATCTTAACGATAAAGTCTATTTAAATGGTGATATTGGCGCACTTACTCAGGGGGTTTCTATGCTTGAGGCATTGGACTATTTGACTTGTTTTGTGCCAAATTCTAGCGGTTCAAGTTTAGATAAATATACAGAGTATTCTGTTACTAGCGCAAAACTTTATGTAACTGTGTTCCTCTATCATGTACCTGATCCAGATACTTTATTCTCTGATTCGGATATTATGCAAAGTGCTAGTAATAATATGATTCAGTCAACTGATGTAAGGTATTTCCCTTTTGATTTATACACTTTAGAAGAAGATAAAGAGGTTGCATCAGAAAAACCTACTGTTACTACTGAGGATGTTGTTGACGGTAATGGTAATGTCGTTGATAAAAAGGTTACTGATGTTGTTGCTTCTGATGATTCAGGTAAAACGGTTATAAATATAACTATAGATAATAGTAATAAAGTTATTGATGGTAATGCAAATATTAATACTGGTGGCGGTTCAAGTGATGATGATGAAGATAAAAACTCTAAATCATTCTGGAAGTATGTGACTGGTATTGTAGCTTTTTTCACGGCTCTTCTTAATAGTGATTCTGGATTATTTGCAGTTATAGCGTCTTATTTTAAATTTATTCCAGCCGATTTCTGGAGTGTAACAATCGGTGCAATAGTTGTTATTGCTATCTTGTCGATTTACAGACTTGCTAAAAAAGGTGGGTGATTGAATGCTTGAACTTGTTGCGCTTGTTGCTAAAGTGGTTTTTTATGGTCTTACATATGAATTTACTTTAGGTGGCATAACTTTTTCTGCCTGGAAGATATTCATAACTTATCTTGTTTGTCAACTTATAGGATATGCATTGTGGGTATTTCTTAAAGGGGTTTCTCAAGATTCAGATTAATAAAACTGGATTTTTTATTCTCCAGTTTTATAATACTTAATCAATTTTTTTATAAGTAAATATATGAGAAATATTATTCCTATTGGTATTGCTAAAAATACTAAACCTATTATCAGTATATAGATAATTATAAACATGGTACTTGTTCCTGGTGCTGATGTTGATTGACTTAATATTATATTAAACATTTTGTTTTGTTCTCCTTTTTTTTATTTAGATTATAGATTAATAGGTAAAATCTATCAAGTGTATATGTTGAGGTGATATGTATGGATGCTTTTGATATTTTGATTTTAGTTCTGGGTATTTTAACAGGTGGAATTCTACTTGCTCTGAGACTTCCTTTTTATAAACTTTTAATCTATTTTGTAGCAATTATGTTTTCAGTTGGTATGCCTATAGCAATAATTTTTGGTATTGCAAAGTGTATAAAAAATTGTGATGAAGAGAGGTAAATGTTATGTGTAAAGAAAATTGCAGAGGTGTAAGGTGTACTCATTGTATTAATGATTATGCATGTTGTAATGGTGAGTATCAACCGCTTATAGATGAGACTCTTTGTAATAATTGCAGATATGCAGATATATGCTATGAAACGCATTTTCCTGTTGTTGGTTGCAGTGTATATGCACCCGATGTGCCGCTGGCGGCTTTAGCCCCTCGGCACATCGGCACTAACAAATTATTCAACCACTTCTCCTCTCTTTCTTTGAGGTTTAAAGGGAGGTGTAAATAATTGGTAGCTTTAATAGCCTTAATCGTGTTTGTAGCTGGTAGTTGTCAATTATTCAAGGAATATCATTATCTACTTGATTATAAAAGGGATGAAAGGACATTTAATGAATATCGTGAAAGGAGTAAAGAAGAACTTGAAAACATATATCAAGACGATCATTTTGATTTTTAGTATGGTGGTGTCCTGTCTGTTTGTTGCATCACTTATAACATATGAGTGTGCTACTACTGTCAATGCTCAGACAGTCAGCACAGGACAGACAGAAATAAACATTGATGTTAAAAATGCCCCTGTGGCTACAAGCGGTGATGCTGGCTATATGTCAACTGTAAGGACTGTGACGGATGTGTACAATGTGTGTGTGCTTATACTGTTCGTGCTTGTATTCTGGGTATTTTGGAATGTCATAAGAACAGTGTACAGAGTGTTTACCGATTTTAAGCGGTATTAAGTGAGGTGATCTGATGGACAAAATAATACTTGATCTGTACTCAAATGGTGACCTTTATATGATGTTTGCTAAGATCATGGCTTATATGATAGCTCTGCTTGTAATGACCTGTGTGGTCGGTGCTATAAGGGGGTTACGCTTATGACACTTCTTGTAATCGTGCTTATATGCTTTGTGTGCTATGCGTTCCCTGTTGTGCCATTCGTGGTTACCCATTTCTATCAGGTAGTAACTAATGGAGCTGTCGACCTGTACAACTACATTAAGCATAAGGAGTATAACCGCTGTCACTTTTATGGCAGCATACATATGGTGACGGCATACCGCAACAAGGTGTTCGGATCAGGTAAGACGCTGGATATGACCATGGTGGTGCGTGATGTTTTTCACAAGTATGACGGTCTGCCTGTATGGTCAGAGGATGAACAAGCCTTTGTGACTCAGCATATACATATTATCAGCAACGTAGATCTAACAGATGTGCCTTACACGCCTTTTGTTAACGTGAACCAACTGAAGAATGTTGAACAGGGAACAGAGGATGTAACCATATTTGTATTCGATGAAGTAGGTGCGATCTGGAACAGCCGAAACTATAAAGATAACATATCTACGGAGCTGTTAAAGAGATTGCTTCAGGTACGAAAGAATAAGATAGGTATTATCTGCACGGCTCAAAGATTCAAGTTTGTTGACGCGCTGCTCCGTCAGATCACAGGGTATCTGATATGTGTCAATAAGACGTGGCGACTGCTCTCCGTCCGATACTATGATCCTGTGTCATTTGAAAACTGCGATAATATCGACATGATACGACCTCTCCATCTGTCATTCAAGTTCGTGTTCAACAAAGACTATGAAGCTTATGATACATCTGCTATTGTGGAAGATCTCAAGAAAACAGAAATGATAAGTGATAGTGAAATACTCGCCGGACAGGGAGTGATCCAGCCAGATATTGACTTTGCTACAGGCATTAAGAAACGTTTCAGAAAGCGCAAACGATAATGCATGTATGCTGTGAGCAGGGCGCGCCATCGCCCTGATAATTATAAAAAGACGGGTGTGGGATGTCCTGTCAAGGGCGCGCAGCGTGCACTTTACCCTTGACAGGACGCCCCGCACCCGTCTACATGCAACTACAAGATCGTTGTTGTGTATCGTGAGGAGGTACAGAATGAAAATATTGCTTAGGCTATGTAATAGTGTAGTCATGCTGTTCAACAATCTGTGTAAGCTTGTCATGAACTTGATGCGGTTCATACAGTAATCACAGAGAAAAAGAAATAAGCGTAAAACAAAAGTAATAGCCCCCCTGTGGGAGCTCGGGCATAGGGGGGTTGGGGGATCAAGGAATGGTACAATCATAATGATTACACATTACACAACTGTAACCATCGGTCAAATAAAGAAAATAAAAATATATATGTGTAAATGTGTAAAATCAAAACTCTATCATTCAACCTATACCACTGTAAATCAAATAAAAATGCTATGCCGAGGGGGCTTGTCCTCGGCATGTGTAAAAATGTGTAAAATGTGTAAAAACAAACAAAAAGAAAAACAAGGGGGATTGTTACATGCCAAAAAGTTATAGAACCTGTGAAATAGTACAGCAGATCGAATATCTCACAGAAGAACAGATAGAAAAGGGATTAGATCATAATGCAGTAAAGGACTATGCGTATATCTTACATGATAAAGATGAAAATAAGGACGGAGAATTAAAAAAACCGCACTGGCATGTATGCATACGATTTAAGGACAGTGTGCCGACTGAAAGCATATGTAACTGGTTCGGTATCACAGAAAACTATATAAATAAAATCCGTGGCAGATTCGGAGATGCTCTTGCCTATCTCACACATAAGAATGCAAGTGAAAAATATCAATATTTAGAAGAATCCGTAAAAAGCAACTTCGACTTTAAAAAGGAAGCAGAGATAAAACAGAGCCGCGAAGCAGATAAGGCAAGAAAGGCGGAGCTTGTTGACCTGATAACAAGCGGTCTGATACGTGAGTATAACTATACAGAGTATATCACTCCTCAGGAGTATGACAAATTTAAAAAGACAATAGACAATGCGTTTAACTATCGTAGAGATAAGCTGGAAGGAAGTGACAGAAATATGAAATGCATATATATATGTGGTGATGCTGGAACAGGAAAAACGACCTGGGCAAAGGATTTTGCACAGAGAAATAAATATAGCTATTACATATCAAGCGGTAGTAATGATCTGCTTGACAATTACAAAGGTCAGGACTGTCTAATACTTGATGACATACGTCCGAACTATATAGACGTGAGCGACCTGTTAAAGTTGCTTGACAACCATACAAACAGTACAGTAAGAAGCCGATATAAAAACAAGATGCTTGAATGTAAGGTAGTTATAATTACAACCTCACTGAGCATGGAGGTGTTCTTCAGGAATCTGATTGGTGACAGCCGAGAGAATTTAAAGCAGATGCGCCGACGCTGTGAAATGTATATAAGAATGACAGATCTTACCATGTCCGTGAAATTGTGGCAGTCTGAAAGTGAAGATTACATGTATGTGGGTACTTATGATAATCCTGTTTCCGGGAAATATATGAAGCGTGACAGGACGCTTGCTGAAGCAAGGGAGTATGTAGATAATATGATCCTGTTTCCTGTACCATCTACTGAGGAAACTATTGCAAGGGGCGAAGGCTTTGAGGACTGTTCAGAGGATGCCAAAGACATATTTACTGACCAGCTTTCATTTACAGTATAGGTAACTGGAAAATATTTCCAGTAGAATTGCCAGAATCAGGAATTATAATAATATATAGAACGTGCGGTCGGCATGTGCTGGCCGCTTTTTTTAGTGTCATAGGGGGCATACTATGAGATACAGGCATTTAAGATATGCTGATCGTGTGAGTATGGAAACACTGCTAAATAGGGGATGCAGTAAAGCAGATGTTGCAAGGTACTTGCATGTGTCAAGGGCTACAGTGACAAGAGAATATAAAAAAGGTCTTTATGTACATACTAACAGTGATCTGACTGAGGATATAAGATACAGTGCTGATCTTGCACAGCAAAATACTGACTATGCACAGACCAGCAAGGGTCGACCACTTAAGATCGGTAATGATATAAAGTTTGCAGAGTACGTTGAAGATAAGATAGTCAATGACGGATACTCTCCCGCTGCGGCTCTTGCCATGGCGGCACTTGATAACATGAAAACACATATAAGCGTGAACACTCTTTACAGGTATATAGACAAAGGGCTTTTCCTGAAGCTCACAAATAAAAAATTGCCTGTCAAGGGTCTGAGGAAGAAACATAAAAACAAGGTCAGAGTACAGAAAAGAATGAGTGCTGGTGAATCTATAGAGTACAGATCAAATGAAGTAAACGATAGAAATACATTTGGACACTGGGAAATGGACACAGTAAAGGGTAAGAGGGGTAAAAGCAAGTCGTGTCTGCTTGTACTCACAGAAAGACTTACAAGACGTGAAATAGTCAGGAAGATTCCTGATCAGGGCTCAAAGTCTGTTGTTGCGGAACTGGACAAGCTTGAACATCGTCTTGGTGCCATGTTCTCAAGACTCTTTAAGTCGATAACAGTTGACAATGGAGTAGAGTTTTCTGACTATAAGAACATGAAAAGATCACTGCTCCATGATGGAGACAGGACGAGAATATATTACTGTCATGCTTATAGCAGTTATGAACGTGGCAGTAATGAGAATGCGAACAAGTTAATCAGGCGGCATATACCTAAAGGTGCTGACACTGATAAGTATGATGATACATACATTAAGTATATTCAAGACTGGATGAATGCATATCCCCGTAAGGTCCTTGGATGGTCTTGTGCTGATGACCTGTTTAATAAGGAATTAAAGAAGCTCTATAGCATGTAGTATAGGGCTTCTTGTTATGTGTAAAAATAATGCACGTACTATATCGAATATGGTACGTGCAATTTTTTTTGACGTGATCACGACACTGTAATTTAGCGTGCGAAAATAATTTAAAATAATTGTTACTTTACTATTGACAATCTACCATATATTTTTTATTTTTGTGTTCACGGCAAAAATCTTGTTTTTTATACAATATTTTTATTAATTTTTTCATCTCTGAGCTCAGCAGCCCGTCTGCTAAATTCACATCCACAGAAATTCTGTCTGTATAATCCATATTCCTTTGACAGCTCTATCGAGTGCTTATATCCATTTTTCTTCTTGAAATCACTGAACAGATAATCTATGTCGTATTTCCTGCTCATCTCTGCACCTATCTCGTTCAGCCAGTCCGCATTCTTGTGGGGGCTTATCGACAATGTGGTCGTAAATACGTCATATTCATTTTTCTTCGCATGGATCGCGCTCTTCTCAAGTCTCAGCTTATAGCAGTCATAGCACCTGAGTCCTCTCTCAGGAAGATCCTCCCTGCCCTTAGCCATATCCAGAAACACCTGCGGCTCATGCTCCGCCAGTTCGACATCCACTCCTTCCACATATACTTCATGTACAAATCTGTCAAGCTCACGGAATCTTTTTATGTACTCATCGTAATCCGTTATATTTGGATTGTAAAAATAAGCTGTTATGTCAAAATGCTCCGCAAGGACCGACAGACAATGGCTGGAACATGGCGCACAACAGCAGTGCAGCAACAGTTTTTTTCTGCCGCATTGTGTATTTTCACTATCAAATTCAGCTATCTGTCTCTCCATCATTTGATAATAATTTGCATTTTGCATCATTGTTTTCTCCTTTTTTTGTCGATATTTCACACCACATTTTACAACATTCGATTATCTTTTGCACATTTGTGCATGTTTACTAGTTGACTTTGTTATATCTTTACAATATACTGTAGATAGTTACTAAAGCACGTTATGATCATTTATCAATGGAGGTGTAGATTATGACAGTTCAGCAGGCAATTAAAAAGTACAAGTTAGAGCCGCTCAGCGTCAGCGTTGCCAAGGTCAAAGCCAAGGAGCTCAACGTTGATGAAGTTCTTTACATGAATGTGCAGAAGAACAAATATGCGTATATCGTACGCGATTCACGTGGTATAATGTTGTACTCTGATGAGCGCAATCTTTATACTAAGCTTTATAAGGGTTTAAAGATTACTCCCCTTGAATCATAATATTTTCACACGGAATTTATTAAATATGCACACACATGGAATATGGGAAAAAGCTGTTACTCCACTCCCCTATGGAATCAAGAGCTTTTTCCCATATTTTATATTAATCTGTACTCAGGCCTTTCTTCATTATACATATGACACCGTATCTCATCATCCACATATATTATGATCAGCGACAGGAACATCCACAGGATAGAATAAGGCACACATATCTGCCCCGCAAGATTTAACGGCATATCAGAGTAATCCCACACGTTAAGTCCTAGTCTTATATTCACAACATACCCGGTCAGGAACTCCAGCTCAGATATTATCACAGAGGAAACCAGCATCTGCGCAAGTATCCCCATCTTCGGAAACATCTGGTTCAGTCCGCCGCACAAAAGCGTAGCAAGACCTCCACAAATTATCATGGAATAATGGGAATAATGCCTGGCTGATATCTCCAGGAAATAATATATCATACCACCCGTCATAAATATAGTAAAGCACTTACACACAAAGACCCTCACAGCGACACCTCCTGTATATATACAGTTTAGTATCAACCGTGAGGGTCAATATTATTTATTCTTTATACTTTCCTCTGAAAAAGTTATTTACATGATCAATAGTTCTGTCTGAGAGCTCAAGCTTCACGAATTCAGCCTTGCCGTTCTTATTGAGGACGAACACATACACACCATCCTGATTCTGCTTATTGCCGGATGTGAAATCCCTGGTCTTTATTGAGCTGTCCTGCTGAAGCTCATTGTCGAGGTAAATGCATCCCTCTTTCGCAATGAACTTTACATCGGCGTTGCTGAAGCTCATGATCTTTTTTCTGCTCTTCTTTGCAATGATCCTTGCGATGTCTATATCCTCATTCACCATTATATATTCATACTCCGTCTCTCTTCTGGAAACAAAAATACCAAATACAACAGCACCTGCAATCGCAACTAAGAATCCAATACTGCCAAAGCCCTGAACGAACATCGCTGCGCCAAGTCCGGCGATCATCAGCACGATTCCGGCAGCCATACCGCAGGTAACACTCGCAGGTGTCTTCGCCTTAACTATATGTTCTGCATAACCATCATTTAACATACCTTTTTTCTCCTTAAGTTCTTTAAAATTCTAAGCCCTTATATTCTAGCATACATGGGCTGTTTTGTCATCTTATTCCCGCTGGACATCCACCGCATCCGCCACAGCCTGCCGTTCTGACAGCTCCGGCATCATCTCCGGCGTAATTAAATGCCGACTCTATGAGGCACACCGCCTGGGAGCTTATTCCAAGTCCCCCTCCGGTAAACCCAAGCTTCTCCTCCGTTGTCGCCTTGATATTGACCTGATCCTTGTCTATACACAGGCAATTACAGATATTCTCCCTCATCTGATCAATGTACGGCGCCATCTTAGGGCTCTGGGCAATTACGGTCGCATCTATGTTCTCGATGATGTAGAGCTTCTCCTCGAGAAGTCTCTTCACTTCTGACAGGAGCTTCATGCTGTCCGCTCCCTTATACCTCTCATCAGTATCAGGGAAATGCTTTCCAATATCCCCCAACGCCGCAGCACCGAGAAGCGCATCCATTATCGCATGAAGAAGTACATCCGCATCGCTGTGTCCAAGGAGTCCTTTCTCATATGGAATCTCAACTCCTCCGATTATAAGTTTTCGTCCCTCAACTAGTCTGTGGACATCGTATCCCATTCCAACTCTCATGTGATATCCTCCTTATATGAATAAAAAAAAGACGGAATGTCTTCCGTCTCATCAAATAGTAGCGAGAGGGGGATTCGAACCCTCGACACTGCGGGTATGAACCGCATGCTCTAGCCAACTGAGCTATCTCGCCATATGACCAACCGAAGTTGGAATGGAACCTATAGGGCTCGAACCTATGACCCTCTGCTTGTAAGGCAGATGCTCTCCCAGCTGAGCTAAGATCCCATATTACTTCGTGTCATCGCTGACACCTTTGTTAGTATACTCAAGTGACCATGTTTTGTCAACAACTTTTTTCACTTTTTTTATTTTATTTTTTATCGGCCTCCACCAAACAGGTAAATAATGAGATTCACTATGAACAGAATGATGACAACAGGTATCACGATATACCACACTATCTTAAATCCCAGCCAGATAACTCCAAGCACTATACCTATAACAAGTGCAGCCACAAGAATGAGTATTATCGCTGTCAGCACCTTGCCTATCGGTGAACTGAAATCAAGCTTGCCATAAGCAAAGCTTGTATTGCCCTCGTCGTCCACATTTACATGCCAGCCCTTCTGACTGCTTCCGCTGGCTTTGCGGGTGTTGTAGCTGTCATCATACGAAGAGGATTCTGTATCATAATATCTTCCGCTTGCGCCCTGTCCCTCTGTGTCAATGATCGTCTTGGCGATCAGTCTTGCAGATCCCAGAGATGAACATATCTCCTCCTCTGACTTGCCTGCTTCTTTCTGCTTCTTAAAATAATCCTCATAATAATTTATCGTGTCATAATATGTCTGCGTTGAGACATTTCCATCAAGAGCTTTCTTCAGCTCATCCATAAACTCTCTTTTTCGCATATCGCACCTCCGCGCCATTATGTCAATTCTATTTTTATCACTTCATATTAAGATATACGACGACAACTTTGTAGCCGCCCATATCTTCCACCACATAATTTATAGACCTTATATTGCCATAATTGTACAGAAATGACAAGTCAAATGTTTCGTCATCTGTATATATAGCAGCTTCCAGCACATTACTGCCGCCCATCTGTATCCTTATGCCTTTTTTATACTCATCGAACGAGTCATAGGTATAAAACCTCTTTTTATAGAAATTATACGCTGTGTCGGCACACTCTCTGTAGAATTGCTTTTCCCATGAGTGAGTCAGTTCCAGTGTGCTGTCATCGACATTCACATAGGTGTGCTTCAGATAGCTGCCCATATCCGGCAGCGAGTCATCCCATGTCAGATCCACATTATACCATTCTCCGCCGAGCTCTATCTGATTCCATGCATGAAGTCCTTCCTCCGTGCTTCCGACTACTATGTCACATTTGACGCCCAGACAGGACATGATTATGAAGAACGCCTCAGCGTAGCCGTCGCACACGCTCTGGTGAAGCACCAGCGCTCCATATGCCGTATATGCATCATCATTATTGTCGGGATATCCATAGACACAGTTTTCCACTATATAATCGTGCACGGCGATCTCCTTGTCAAGGTCGCTCATGCCATCTGAAATGTTGTCATTTATAAAGCTGTCGATCACCTCATATATCTGCTTCGCCCTTATGTTGTCCTCCGGGATATCCGTTCCTTCTATATATTTTCTGACAGCATAATAATTATCCGACAGTTCATAGTTGAGCTGTATTGCCAGATATCTTCCCGTCTCAATTATTATCCTGTACGTATCCACTGAGCCGTATGCCGAATCTATATATTTGTTGATGTTGTGCACATCATTTTTCGCCACATTACTTACATAATACATGCCCGACGCGTCTCCGTCCTCCATATCCTGGACAACGGCCGCCCGGAACTCCACCAGGCCATCAAGCATCTGGCTGCTCTTGATCACATTGAAGAACAGCCACCGCACTCCCACCATCATCAGCGAGAGAACAACTACAATACTTATAACTCCAAGAATCTTCTTTTTTGTACCCAAACTTCCTGTCAATCCTCCATCCCTGCTTTGCTGCGGTTATCCGCCTGTATATTTTATCATCTGTACTTTTGCGCCGCAAGCACCAACCACGCATTTCCTGTGGTTATAAATAAACCTTATTTGTGTTGATATGCGCACTTTTATGTTGTAAAATGTACGTTGTTTGAAAACTACCTTATAATTTACTCAGTTTTCAACCTAAAACAAAAAAATAACAGAAAAGAGGATTTAATATGGCTCAGCTCTGGGGCGGACGCTTCACAAAAGAAACAGACAAATTAGTATATAACTTTAACGCATCTATTTCATTTGATCAGAAATTCTACAGACAGGATATCCGCGGAAGTATCGCACATGTAACCATGCTCGCTTCATCCGGTATTCTCACTGACGAAGAAAGAGATCAGATCATAGCGGGACTTAAGGGCATACTGAACGATGTGGAGAACGGTTCTCTGCAGATCACTTCAGAATACGAAGATATACACAGCTTTGTCGAGGCAAATCTCATCGACAGGATCGGCGATGTGGGCAAAAAGCTCCACACCGGACGAAGCAGGAACGACCAGGTCGCATTGGACATGAAGCTCTATGTAAGAGACGAGATCATCGAGCTCAAGGAGCTTATTTACAAGCTTCTGACTACTCTTCACGGACTTATGAATGAGCACATCGACACATACATGCCTGGATTTACTCACCTCCAGAAGGCACAGCCAATAACTCTGGCACATCACTTTGGAGCATACATGGAGATGTTCAAGCGTGACTACGACAGAATGAACGATATATATGACAGAATGAACTACTGTCCTCTCGGATCAGGTGCCCTCGCAGGAACCACATATCCGCTCGACAGAGAGCTCACCGCTTCTCTGCTGGACTTCTACGGTCCGACTCTCAACAGCATGGATTCAGTTGCCGACAGGGATTACTGCATAGAGCTTTTATCCGCCATGTCTACCATCATGATGCATCTCTCACGTTTCTCCGAGGAGATCATCATCTGGAACTCAAATGAATATCAGTTTGTTGAGATCGATGATTCATACAGCACAGGAAGCTCTATCATGCCACAGAAGAAGAACCCGGATATAGCCGAGCTCGTAAGAGGTAAGACAGGCAGGGTTTACGGTGCTCTCACCTCCCTTCTCACAACCATGAAGGGAATCCCTCTCGCATACAACAAGGACATGCAGGAGGATAAGGAGCTCACATTTGACGCGATAGACACTGTAAAGGGATGTCTCGCACTGTTCACAGGCATGATAGCCACCATGACAGTCAACAAGCCTAGAATGGAAGCATCAGCCAAGAACGGATTCACCAACGCAACAGATGCCGCAGATTACCTTGTAAATCACGGTGTACCTTTCCGTGATGCACACGGCATCGTCGGCCAGCTCGTTCTGAAGTGCATAGAGGAGAACATCTCCCTCGACCAGCTTAGTCTCGACGAGTACAAGGCCATCTGTCCTGTATTTGAAGATGACATATATACAGCCATCAGCATGGAAGAATGTGTTCAGAAGCGTAACACAATCGGTGCTCCGGGACACGCTGCAATGCAGAAGGTGATCGATGCAAACGACAAGTTCTTAGCATGGGCTGAGCAGGATTTAAACAAGCACACCAAGGAGTGATTTTTATGAACAATACAACAAAAGCCAAATACGATATGGCAGAAAAGATGCTCAAGGTCGATATCTCTCTTGAGGAGGTTGCTCTCATGACTGAGCTTCCAATGGAAACACTGAAAAAGATACAGCACGACATAGAAAAAGATGGCCTTGTAACCAGACACGATGTAAAGGATGTTGATCTCGGTACAAGTTATCTCATCTGATCGTCTTCTATCACTATATGCATGTATTGCACAATAAATATCCCCGCTGTTATTGTAAAAACAGCGGGGATATTTATATTGTGTATCACTATTACTTGTCCTCAAGATACCTTCTAAGACTTTTTATCGCATTCTTCTCGAGGCGGCTGACCTGCGCCTGGGATATGCATATCTCCTCCGCCACCTCCGTCTGGGTCTTTCCCTCAAAAAATCTCAGCCTCACTATATTCTTCTCCCTGTCGCACAGCCTGTCCATAGCCTCTCTGAGATCAAGGTTTTCAACCCACATCTCCTCCTTATTCTTTCTGTCTCTTATCTGATCCATGATGTACAAGGTGTCTCCACCCTCCTGATACACCGGCTCATACAGGGACAGCGGTGCCGATATGGCATCAAGCGACATGACTATATCTTCCTTCGGTATACTTATCTCCTCCGCTATCTCCTCTATCGTCGGCTCCTTATCCTTTGTCTTCTGGAGATTTTCCTTGGCATATATCGCCTTGTAGGCTATATCACGCAATGACCTTGATACTCTTATAGCATTGTTATCTCTGAGATACCTTCTGCACTCACCTATGATCATAGGCACAGCGTACGTACTGAATTTGACATTGAGACTTCTGTCAAAATTATCCAACGCCTTGATAAGCCCTATACAGCCAACCTGGAACAGATCATCCGGATTCTCATTTGAACTGCCAAATCTCTGGATCACGCTGAGCACAAGGCGGAGATTCCCCTCTATAAACTCCTCCCGGGCAGAGCTGTCTCCCTGCTCCATCCTGTCAAACAGCATGTTCTTCTCATCCTCTGTAAGATATGGTAATTTCGATGTATTTACACCACATATAACCACTCTGTTCAGCGCCATATCATGTCCCTCCACGTGTTATCTGTCTAACACTAGGATTGTCAGATACATGCTAATTTATTCATATTTGCACCACTTTTACTGATATATATGCACGCAAAAAGACCATGAAAACCAATTTGTGTCCTAAGTCACTCATCATCTTCATGGTCTCTTATCTTCGTATATCTAGTTCTTTCTGAACTCCTCAAGTTCAAGTCCCTCATTGTGCTGGAGAACCTGATCGATGACCCACTCATTTGCAAACAGGAGAAGCGGATTACCCTTCATGTCCTTAACCTTCTTGACATCGCTCACACGCTTGAGCTTTGTCACGTCTATGGTAGGATCCTTCACCCATCTGATATAGTTATATGGTATCGGCTCAAGTCTTATCTCACAGCCGTACTCGTTCTCAAGTCTGTACTTAAGTACATCAAACTGAAGCACACCTACAACTCCGACTATGATCTCCGAAAGTCCCGCAGTGTACTCCTGAAATATCTGTATAGCACCCTCCTGGGCAATCTGGGTAACACCCTTGACAAACTGCTTACGCTTCATGCTGTTGAGCTGAACAACCCTGCAGAAGTGCTCCGGTGCAAATGTAGGGATACCCTCATACTCAAACTTCTTTCCGCCTGTTGTGAGCGTATCTCCGATGGAGAACAGATCAGGATCAAATACTCCTATAACGTCACCGGCATAAGCCTCATCGACGATCTTTCTGTCCTGAGCCATAAGCTGCTGAGGCTGGGAAAGCTTGATCTTTCTCTTGCTGGCAGCATGATATACCTCCATGCCTGCCTCAAACTTACCAGAGCAGATTCTCATAAATGCGATTCTGTCTCTGTGAGCCTTGTTCATATTTGCCTGGATCTTGAACACAAAAGCTGAGAACGGCTCTGTTACAGGATCTATGATTCCCTCTGATGAATTACGTCCGAGAGGAGGTGTCGTCATCTTAAGGAAATAGTTCAGGAACTGCTCGATACCAAATGTATTCAGCGCAGAACCGAAAAATACAGGGGAGAGCTCTCCGGCTCTGACCTTCTCTATATCCATCTCCTCTGTGGCACCATCTATAAGCTCTATCTCCTCATTGAACTGGTCAAAGAGGTATGGGCCGACAAGCTCCTTGAGAGCCTCATCGTCTATATGATAATCTGTTTCCTCCGCCTTCTTGGCTCCACCTGTCGATATAGCCTGGAACGTGGACACTATCTTGGTCTTTCTGTCATATACACCCTTGAACTCTTTTCCTGAACCTATAGGCCAGTTGACAGGGCATGTCTTGATACCGAGAACAGTCTCTATATCATCGAGAAGCTCAAATGTATCCCTTGCATCTCTGTCCATCTTATTTATAAATGTGAATATAGGTATATGTCTCATGACACATACCTTGAAGAGCTTTATGGTCTGAGCCTCAACACCCTTGGATGCATCGATCACCATGACCGCAGAATCCGCAGCCATAAGTGTACGGTAGGTATCCTCCGAGAAATCCTGATGTCCAGGTGTGTCAAGTATGTTTATGCAATATCCGTCATAATTGAACTGCAGAACAGACGAGGTTACCGAGATACCTCTCTCCTTCTCTATATCCATCCAGTCCGACACTGCATATTTGGAATTTGCCTTTCCCTTTACAGATCCCGCTGTGTTTATTGCGCCGCCAAAGAGCAGAAACTTCTCTGTGAGTGTAGTCTTACCTGCATCAGGATGTGAAATTATGGCAAATGTCCTTCTTCTGTTGATCTCTTCTCTTAACTTGTCATCCATTATCTTTTCCTCATATACAATTTATTGATTCTTATTCTTCAAAATGTCCCTGTTCTTCTGAGCCCAGAGCATAAGCGACTGTATATTCACAGACATCTTCTCCAGCTCCTCAAGGACAGCATCAAAAGCTGCAACCTCGGTCTCATCGACTATTCCATCAGCGGTGATCTCTATAAGCTGCTCAGATATATCTTCCATCTTCTTGGAGGATCCGAGGAACTGAAGTATGAGCCTGTCAAGGCTGTCCGCATTTATCGGCTTCACCGTCTCTTTTCCTATAGGGCAGTCGCCTGAACAATAGCTGTTACAGAGCTCGGGTATGTCATACGCCTTTGACATGGAAAGTACCTCCTCAGGGTACGGAACTACTGTGCCAAGCTCTATTCTTGAAAGCCTTGTCCTGTCTATATTGAGCACCTCTGCACTCTTCTCCCTGCTTGTAAGGTTATCGTTCACCTTAGACGCATTATATCTTGCGACATAATATTTATTGTTAAGCGCCTTTGTAGCTTTTTTACTCATTTTTTTCTCCTTATGTAGTTCTTCCTAATACACCTAATTAAACATAATAACACACAATATCAGCCGAATCAATCATCTTAATATCCGGTGAAAAAGTTCCATCAGAAGCTGCGCAAAATGCAGCTATAAAGTCTATATTCATATCTCCCTCTGCATGCGCAGGATCCGCTATTTCATCCATATGCATACGGCCGTCACACTCAGCCCTGCATACTGCATAATTGCCCAGCCAGATATTCTTCTTCTCCATATGCGCATTGTCCATGACCATTTGCTGTTCCTCATCCTTCATAAGTATGCCTGTTCCGGTCATCTTGCTGTACGCCTCGCGCCTTGTCCACACACATGTGCTGTATATTTCCGGGTGTGCACACGACATCACACATTTTTTATCCTCATCCGAATACAGGCGGTTAACTATGCTGTCCGGTATCCTTCTGACTCTCTCAACGTCTATACCACAAGGCTCACTGCCTATCGCAGCCGCCACACAACCCTCGGTATGGCTTATCGAAAACTGAATGTCCTTTATAAACGGCTTTCCCGCCTTATTCTTCTCATACGTGACCAGCCGTTCATCAATTCCGGCACATTCCCTGAGAGCATGTGCAAGCAGGATTCCCGCTGCAAGACTGGCATTCCTGTCATCCCGCCTCCTGAGACGTTCCACCTTACACCTTCTGTATTCCGATACTGCATCCAGACATCTGCCATATATCCCATCGTCAGCAAATGCCCCCGTATCCATTATATATGCTCTGTATCCGTTAAAAGATTTATTCAAATCCAATTCCATCTCTTTCTACCAAATACGCCATGGTCATAACAACAATACAGCCCCTTAATACTCGCATATTAAAGGGCTGTATAAACTAACCTATATTGTGACAAAATCAGGGAAGCTCTTCATATCCTTGTTCACCTCATCAATATGAAGTCCCTTGTAATCATATACTGCATTGTAAGCCATCTGCATCTCCATCGCACACTGCATCATGGATACCGGAACACCGACAAATATATCATCGATCGAGATCTCTATCTCACCCGGATTGAGCGTTATTGAATCCTCCTTCTCATTGTAAGGTGGAGCCATCAGTATCGCTTTGACTGCCTTGCTGAAATACGGCATCACATTTGGAACCGATATATATTTCTTTGCAAGAAGCTTCTCCTTATATCCGTCAGCAAGAACACACAGAGGCTGTTCCTCTGATATATCATCCACAAACGCCCTGGCAGCCTCCTCCATGATGGATGTTCTCCTGTCGTTGATCGGAGATCCGTACATAACGTTGAGATCCTGCTCCGTGAGCTTCTTATCAGCAAATGCCACTGTGAACATCTTCTCAGGACCATATGCTCCGACACCGGAAAATAGCTCTCTGTATATCTTCTCCATCTCGTCCTTGACAGGAACAACTCTTCCACTGTCTATATTGGACTCGTTGTCCAGCATGAGCTTGATGATCCCTGTCTCCATCTCTTTTATCCTTCTGGATGTGACATAATCAGTCGGAAGGAATTCATGTCTCTTGGCTTTCTTGAGTATATTGCCAACAGCCTTATCACCGTTATTCGCAAGATCCTCGATGGAATTCTTCAGATCCTCTCCAAACTGTGAATATATCTCGTCAAGTCTCTCTGCCCTCTGCTGAAGCCATCTAAGTGTATCTCCAAACAGATCCTGTGCATCGAGTTCATCTATAAGCTTTGTTCTCTCCGCAGCAAGTGCTTCCTTGATGCATGCATCGAAATAACCATTCTCAGTCTCCCTCTTCGCTGAAGGGAAAGTGAAGAATCTCTTCGCAACAATGGTCTTGATGGAATCAATGATTCTGGTATATTCACCCGACGGTGTATAATCCTTCATCATCTTCTCAAGCTTTCTGACTTCAGCCATCATACCCTTTGTAGAATCTGTTACACCGGCACTCGGTGCACCTATGACATCTATTGCGCCATATGGGCCAAACTCATTCATATATTTGGATATCACATCATCAAGTGAACTCCAAAGCTTGTTCTTCATCGACTTTATGATAACCGGAAGTTCCTTCTCAAAGTTCTCCATCTTCTTGGCAAAGCCCTCTCGAAGACCGTCCGTATTCTTCTTTATCATCTTATATGTAGGCTTGGTGATCTGACCGTACTGTATGAGACCGTTCACGGCAAGTTTGATATTCTCACCCTGCTCCTCCTGCAAGAATACAGTGAGCTCTGTGAGTACATTCTTGATATCCTCCTCGGCATTGCCCTCCTTGAACGGAGATCTGAACAATCCCTTATATGCCTGGGAAAACAGATCATTCTCACACATATTCTCTATCTCTTTGATAGGAATATGGTAGTCAGCCTCGCTTACTACCTTGTAATAGCAGTTTGACTTCTTGATATTCTCGTCACTTTGCTCCATCTTCCAGTTCGTGATGGAATATCCCTCATTCTCAAAAAATACATCCCTGAGAAGCTTCCTGTCGTTCTCCACGTCATTGTTGCCAATGAACTTGTTGCTGGCTAGCCTGTAGAGGAAGCTTGCTGTATCCCTTGTGATGTATCCCTCAGGTATGTAGCCCTGTTCGTCCTTTCTACCTGATACAAGCATGCAGGCATCAAAGAGATTCTCCCTGATGACCATCTTGTTTGACTTACTGATAAATGTATAGTTGTCATCCTTCTCGGAGAGCTTCATATAATAATCAACTTCCTTGAGGGTCGCACATCCATTTGCATTGAGTCTCGCCACAAGCTCTGTATCTTCGTATACAGCCTTATGACCGAACAGTACATCCGGTGTGAGCAGGCAACCGCCAATCCTCAGATTGTTCCACTTCTTCGCCTTGCCATACGCACGAATGTTATATGCGACATCTGAGAGGATTCCACTTCCGGTTCCTCCGGCGATTCCGGATACGATCAGAACATCGACTGTTCCCTCCGTTGTCTTGTCGTATACATCCTGAAGCTTATCAAAAAGGAGCATTCTGACATCCGTATATGCATTCGAGAACATCAGACGTCCAATCTGTCTGTTCCCCTTTGCTCCGTCTCTTCCTATCGTGATAGCCGGGAATTCAGGATCCATCCAGTTTGCAAGATTCTCATGGATCGGATTCTTCTGGATTCCATTCTCCAGAACATTCTCAATGTCCGGTCTGTATATACTGATAACCTCAAGGGCATTGAAACCTACACCCTCCTTGCTATCATCTATGGTAGCCTCCATCTCTGCTATATCTGAATCTATCATAAGGAAATTAATGTTATCCTCGGGTGTGATGTTATCCATCAGCATACCCTTAAGCGCGCAAACGGTCCTGCCTCCAAGTCCCCCAAGACCTATTACGAGCAGATTCTTGTTGAATCTGTTCTCATGACTTATACGTCCAAAAACACGTATGTCTTTTAATTTGCTAAACTCCTCTTTTTGAGTATCAATAAGTATCATAGATTATGCCTCTCCTTAATATGCACGTACACTTCTTCCCCCATAGTGAATTTTCTGTACCTGAAAACCCACATTTTCAATTTATCACTATTCTTATTGATTTTCAACAAAAAGCGTTAATTTATTTGGCATTTTTTCTAAATTTTGACATATTTAAGCATTAAACACTTTCTACTTATCTGTCAATTTTACCCTGTCTCCCACGATCTCAAAACAACCGAAGCTTTTGAGAAAGCTTGAAAACTTACTGTATCCATATTTCTTTATGCTGAAGCCGGGTATAATATTCTTAAGTTCTGTATTCAGCAGTCCCATATTGTACATAGTGTCAGAATTCTCCGTGAGAAGTCTCACTATGCGCAGCTTGACAGCACTCTTAGGATCGATATGGTTCTTGATGGACACAAATTTCTGCCTGCCGCTGTCTATATCCAGATCGTCAAACTCCTCACTGAGGAATGTTGACAGCTTGGAATACCCATAATTTCTCACGTCAAAGTCAGGATATTTGTTCACAAGGCGGCTTCCGATCTCACCCATATGAGTCTTCTTATCCTTGTCATCGTTCTCATCTATTATATTGTAGACCGTCTTCTTTATGTCCCTTATGCTTGTGATATATGACTCGTCCACAGCCGCAGCCTCAAGCATGGCATACTTCGATGCCGGCTTGTTGAGATCCTCTGTCACCAGTGAATCAAGGATCTTGAAACTTGTACACGCACTCACGAACGCTTTCGGAGTCTTGCGTTCTCCCATTCCGATGACCTGCTTGCCAGCCTCCCTGAGTCTTGATGCAAGCCTAGTGAAATCGCTGTCGCTTGTCACCAGACAGAATCCATCTATATTGCTCGTATAGAGAAGATCCATCGCATCTATTATCATGGCCGAATCCGTTGAATTCTTTCCCGCCGTGTATGAAAACTGCTGTACAGGCTGTATAGAATATGACAGCAGACAATCCTTGTCCCAGCCATTGTTATTCTTTGACCAATCCCCATATATCTTCCGCACCGTTATTGAGCCGAGCCTTGACAGCTCATCAAATATACTCTCAATATATTTTGCCGATACATTCTCTGAATCGATAAGTATCGCATACTTGTTAGAAATCTCACTTGATATTTCTTCCATATAAAAGTCCCTTTCATTTATCAGTTCTCTTTGCCGGTCTCAACCCCAAACTTGCCCGGTCCATCCTGGAAATACTCACGGGTAAGCTTCACAACTGTACCTGACAGCATGAATACTGCGATCAGGTTAGGTATGATCATAAGTCCGTTGAAGGTGTCCGCTATATCCCAGAGAAGTCCGAGATCCATGGTCGCACCGATGATTGCGACAAATGCATACACAACCATGAACGGCTTGATAAGCTTACTTCCAAACAGGAATCCGACACATCTTGAACCGTAAAGTCCCCATCCGAGTATGGTTGAGAACGCGAAACAGCACAAAGCCACCGCTGTGAATATCGATATCCAGTTGCCGTAGGTTGCAACAAAGCCGTTGATCGTGAGATCGGCTCCTGCAGCCTGTCCGTAGGCTACCTCAGTTCCACTGCACAGTATTACTAGTGCCGTAAGCGTACATATAACTATAGTATCGATAAATACCTCGAATATTCCCCAGAGTCCCTGCTGCACCGGATGCTTTACATCAGAACATGCATGGGCTATGGATCCTGTACCAAGACCTGCCTCATTGGAGAAAATACCTCTCGATACACCCTTTCTCATGCTGAGGAACAGACTTCCAACTATTCCACCGGTCACGGACTTCGGATTGAATGCACCTTCAAATATAGAAGCGAACACTCCCGGCACACTCTTGATATTGATTATTACAAGAATTATAGCCATGATGATATACATAGCAGCCATGAATGGCACCAGCTTCTCTGTCACACTTCCTATTCTCTTGATTCCTCCTATAAGTATGAGACCAACAAGAATAGCTATCATGATTCCTATCACAAGATTGATTGTAAATGTATTGCTCTTGTCAGCCAGATTATAATTAAAAAGTGCTGAATCTATAGCTGTTGTGATGGTATTGACCTGTGTTGCATTTCCTGTTCCGAACACTGTGAGTATACCGAGGACTGAATATGCTATAGCCAGGAAGTAAGCATTCTTGCCAAGGCCATTCTTGATGTAATACATTGGTCCGCCGACCCAGTCACCATTCGCATCCTTCTCACGGTAGAACACTGCAAGTACGACCTCTGCAAACTTTGTTCCCATTCCAAGAAGTGCTGAGATCCACATCCAGAATACCGCACCAGGACCTCCTATGGCAATGGCTCCAGCAACACCGGCTATATTTCCCGTTCCAACCGTTCCCGCCAGCGCCGTACACATGGCCTGAAAAGGACTGATGGCACCATCTGAAGTCTCCTTCTTGTTGAATATCCTTCCAAACGTATGCTTGAACGCGTATCCAAACTTTGTAAACTGAACCCCCCTGTTTCTTATGAGGAGCCACAGTCCCACGCCCACGATACATATCATGGATGGCACTCCCCATATAAAATTGTTCACCGATGAATTCACATCGGCAATGATCTTAAGTAATTTATCCATATCTGCTCTTTCTCTTTTCGTTTTTCTTATTTTTTACATACCAAGTATGATTTTACAATACATTGTGCTTGTTGTGCAAGAAAAACCGCATCCACTTTAGTCATGGATGCGGTTTTTAATTTATATAATATTGTTATATACTTTTAACTCAAATTATGTATTTGGAGCTATTCAATCTCTGCCCAGCTAAGTGATGAATCACTTTCTACAATTACATAATCATTTGTATAGTCATTATTGTATGTATCATCATTTTCTGAAGCATATTCTGCAAGGCCACTATCCAAAGAAGTTATTTTCTTCTCGCCATCGCATAGCTCCCACTGTTTTAATTCGCTATTATACACTGCTCTAACCCATTCTTTTTGACGAACCTTTGTGTTTTTGTCTCTCCACAATGCATAATATTCCAAAGCATCATAATTGTCCGTTATAGATGCAACACATACTGTTGCAACCTCATACGGGCCTTTCACACCAATATAATCTAACACGTCACCAACAGTATACGCCGGTGCATTCGTGTACTCAAATTTAACATAATGTTGATCACCAAACGCCTCGTCATTATTATCCAAAACATCTTCTGCATCTGCATTCTCCTGCCGTTCCTTGATTACTGTCTCATAATAATATACTTTTTCATCAAGATTGTAATCCCACTTGACAATCGTATCTGAGCCAAACATATTTTTCTCAACAGTAACAGGAACACCTCTTAAATATCCCTGAGGAACTTTTACATCCACAGATACATCATATACAATATAGTATTCATCTGTTTTTATCACATTGTCAACAGACAGAACATCTATCTGACTTTCATCACTAATATCAACATCAACAATATGCCCATTATCATCACACACTCTACCTGATGTATTCATTAGATTCTTTTTTATTTTGTCCGCTCCTTTATTAGCCAGCATTACGAATTCAGGAATAATTCCCCAAACAATTGTGACAATACCTACACACACCATCAAAATTATCTCACATACTCCGAGCGCCGAATGTTTGTCCACATTTTTCATAAATAAATGAACACACAATATGAACAAGCAAATGCATCCTATTATCAATATTGGTAATTGCATAATTTAATTTTCTCCCGTAAAAAAATAGTGCGTGTCTATTCGATAATGTCAATTATGAACGAATATCCAGATGTTCGAACACAATATAACCCTGCAGGTGTACCTTCTGGAATCTTATAGTATCCATATCCCTCTGGAGCAGTCTGCGCTTCTGCATAATATTTTTGTCCTAATACATAATACTTCACAGATACCGTAGCTGATCCTTCCTTGCTTTCATAATCTGAATAATATTTATAGAATATGCCTGTCGGTTCTGTATACGATAAATAGTAATCACCATTTACTTCGACGTAATCCTGTATACTACTTGCTGTTTCTCCATTTATCTCATAGATTTTATTTAAAGGCATATTGTTTTCTTCCATTTTTTCGCTCAAATTCTTTCTGCGAAACTCTATACAGCCATTATCTGCATCTACAGTAAATTCCTGTGGCATTGTATATCCCTCCGATTCAATAGGGTATATATCATAATTCCAGCCTCCGCCAAATTCCACCAACAAATCACCTGGATACATCTTTACGCAGGAGAAATCTGAATCGGTAAATTTAATATAACTATTATCATTCTCATCAAGGACATGTGAAGAATCCATTGAATACAATCTGTCCTCATGCTGTATCCAATATTTTTTAAAATATCGTTCACCTTCATTCTCATATGCATTTACAGCCTCTTTGTACGACATAGGTGAGCCATTATCTGTAATTATATTTGACGCTTCTGTTGTGGTTACCTCAGTGGTTGTTACTTCTGTTGTGGTTTCTTCTGTTGTCACTTCTGTTGTTGCCTCTGTTGTAGTTGCTTCTGTTGTTGTCGCCTCTGTCGTTGTCTCCTCAGTTATTACCTCTGTAGATAACACTCCAGAACCTGATTTACCATTATTTCCACAGGAGCACAATAATGCAATTCCTAATACTGCACAGGATCCTATTATTGTTTTTCTTAATTTCATCATCTCTTCGCCTCTTTCTCAGCAGATTGCCGTATATTATTCAAATTATAAATAAGTTTCTAGTATGCCTCCCCTCTTTTTGATTCTTTTATTATTTTTTACTCATGTAGCTCTTCTGAACTATAGGAGTTACAACGCCTATCTCTATTTGACCCATGTCAAAACCATACGGCGTTAACATCCATATAAATTCGATTTTTAATCTATTAACACCAGTTATATTCAAATCAAAATTCTGAGGCAGAACACCACTCTTAACAACATCCGATGAATATAGCAGCTCACCGTCGCCATATATTTTTACTTTACCAGCCGCAGAGGATTCAGCATTATCCTTACAGTCATAATGTAATACAACCTTACCTGACAACTTGTCATACTTACCGCCGAGTAAATATTCTATTTCGCTGCTTTCCGAGTCTGAAAACATATATCCTCCAGATTCACTAAGTAATATACCGGAAGAATAAGAAGTTCCAGTGTTATCCTTATCTATTCCAGCCCACTTATGTATGTCGCTATCCTTGTAAAATTCATCCAAATCAGAGAGCGACACAGGCTCAAAACTAGAAATTCTTTCAAGCTCATCTAATAACTCTACATCTTTACCAACTATATTTATTGCATCGTTAATTACTTTTTTTGCTGTATCATATTCATTATTTTTTGTATGAGTTTCTGCCTTATCTATTGCAGCGTTAATACATTCATTTTTAGTTTCTGCTTTCTTTACCTTATATGAGTCATCCTTAAAATAATTTTCCAACTCATCATATATACCTATTGCATCAGACCAGTCCTTTTCTTTCTCATATGATGCAGCTTCACTCTCCATATAATCCCTATATGTTTTTTCCACATCTTCTATTTTTCCGCTAAGTGACCCATCATCATACACTTTCATAGCGCTCTTATATACATCTATTGCCTTAAGATATTTTTTATCTTTAACGTATATTTCTGCCTCAGCTACAGTCATCTCTATAAATTTTGTCTCAGATTCCTTTATCTTATTTTGAGAATCATCGTAATTAGTATCATTTACAGATACTTTTTCATAGTAGGGAATTGCCGCACCATATTTTTCTGAATTATATAATTCCTCTGCTTTATCATAATTGAGCTTTGACTTTCTTAGATCCGCTAAATCTGCTTTTTTCTGAGTTATATATTGTTCAACTTCCTGATTATCCGTCTCAATTCCAGACAATCCATCTACTGCAGCCTCATAATCTATACTCCCGGAATTGTATGATTCAACATAATTTTCTGTTTCTTCTTTTGCCTGTTTTACAGTTGTACATCCATACAACAGAGGCAAAGTAATCACACACAGCACAGATAAAATTATTACTTTACTTTTCATTCCCATCCCCCTATTCATTAAGATTTCTCAGAATTTGATTGTTTACATCACAAACAGTATCCATCTGAGAATCATCAAGATATCCATCTGCCCTCATATATTTTGTCATACCAAGCATCAAAAAATCAGAATGAATTTTTTTGGTAGAAGTCTGTGATGCTACAACATCCCAATCTTCTGAATTCTCATTCCAGTCAACTGTTACATAAATATAATCTGTTGTAAGATCATTATGCCAAAATTGAACATAATACTCCAAAGCATCAAGTTCATCTACACAATAATAAAAATCGTAATCAGGATTGTACATATCTATTTGTTCACCAGCACTTACAAGCATGACCGTTTCAACATTTGCATAATCCGTTCCCTGTTGACGATTGATATAATTCAGAAGTTGTCTTGGTGTCAGATATGGAGACTTATTATATTCAAATTTAGATGATGTATATTCTGCATTAGCCCATACCAAATAATATGTTGTGTTAAATAATCCCTTAACTTTATAATTAAATCTAATATTATCTACATACAGTTTTCCCAGACTGCTTTCATATGAAAATTCACAATTTACTTTTATTTGATTTTCACTTGTGGTTATCTCATAGTCTGTTATATGCCCCTCCCCAAATCCATCTACATCTTTATAGTTGCCCATCAATGAGCCACTTACTTCGAAGTCTTTTATATCTCTTTCTATTTTTTCAGGAGTAATCCTCATATATAGTTCAGAAATGTCATATCTTTTTTTATAGAAGTATCCAACTACAATCAACCCTATAACTATAATAACTACAACATTTATTGTTAGCACTGTCACAACTGTTTTATTTTTTTCCCTATTCATATACTCTCCTCACTTCATCGTTAAAATTTAACTTATAAGCATTATAACGAATATACGTCATATTTTCAACCTTTATAACGTATTTATATATCTAACTTTCATTTCATGAAACTGTAAAATAATTATCATGCGAGGTAGAATATATGAATAACAACGAAATTCTAAAAAAAATAGAAACATATATGAAATTAAGGAACTGGTCTATCTACAAATTGGCAAAAGAAGCTGATATTCCTTACTCTTCTTTAAACTCAATGTTCTTGAAGAACACACAGCCCACAATTCCTACATTAGAAAAGATTTGTTCCGGATTAAATATCTCCATGTCTGATTTTTTCTCCGACAAACATGCTGAAAACATTCCTTATATGAGCCTAACAGAAGATGAGCAAGAGTTATTATCTCTATACAACAAATTATCAAAATCTGACAAAAAACTTTTTATGTACTACGCTCGAGGATTTGCTAAATCAGATTTATCTACCAACGATTCTGAATAAATTATTTGTTTCATATTATGTTATAGATAAGAAAAAGCGCAGGTGAAAACAATTCACCTACGCTTTTACATTTTTGCCATAATCTATTTTTTTCTTACTCTCTGTTCTTCAGCACCTCAGCCGGCACGATCTTGTTCAATCTGCCAACCAGAACTCTGTTGATTATAAAATACAGGACAAGTATTCCGCCGTAAAGCGCAGCCCAGAGCCACGGGGCAAATGTCAGCTTGACACCGCAGTTTACATTTGACACCAGAGAAGGATACACTGCACTCATTATGAGCTTTGCAAGTGGCAGGCATATTGCTGCTCCGATTGCGATTATGAAGAAATTGCCATCAAGATATAGCTTTCTGATCTCCTTCGTCCTGAAACCAAACACCTTTATCAATGAAATCGAGAATGCTGATCTGTCAATCATGACCTTCATCATCAAATACATTACCACTACGAATATAAGTGTCGAGATAATAACTATCATAACAACCATACTTCTCATCTGATCTGCAAATATTCCGGCAGCCGACTCTATATCGGCCTTTGTTGTGGTTGCGTAAAGTCTTGCAGGATCAACCTCCAGATCCTTGTCTGAAAATACTACATTGTACTCATCACTTCCAGCTCCGAACAGCTCCCTTGCATCATCTATAGTCATGAAAACATAAAATGCCGGAGTATATTGTGTCACACTGTCCACTGTAAAACCATAATCTATATCATTCTCCTCGTCGTGGAGCACGATTTCGTCACCCACACCATAACCATATTTCTCAGCAAATGATGATGATATGGCAACTCTGTTCTTGCCATCCTTAAGGTCAACATCAAAATACTTAGTATTCTTTGAAAGTCCAAGAACTGTCACATCCCAGTTGTAACCATATACCTCTTTCTTCAAAGTCTTAGCATACGCTGCCTCACCGCCCTCAGGGGGATTCTCTGTAGGATATTTGTATGTATACATATATTCATAATGGGTATCCTCCACATTCTGCTTCTTGACCTTTGAACAGAAAGTTGCAGTGTTAAGGCTTAACATCAGGCATATGAGGGCTATAAACATTCCGATCACAACGGTCAACCCTGTTCTCATCTCTCTGAGCATCTGTCTGACTCTGAATCTTCCGACAAATCCCATGTCTCCGAGATCGACATTGCTGCCCTTCGGCTGCTTGACCTCATTCTTTATAAGTGAAAGAGCTGTCTGTGAGAGCTTCTTTCTGATAACGAAGTAGTTCACAACTATCGCTGTCAGTGGAGGCATCACAATACCGTACACTATAAGAATCGGCGGAATCTTTACATCCATAGCAGGGATGGAATAATACGCATATGCATCTGCCATCTGAACAGGGATTCCCACATTGCTTATCCCGATCAGAAAACCGATTATGCCTGCAACTGTTGTGACTATGACCGGAAGTGTCAGATAATGCATCATGAGATCTCTTCTCTTGACCCCCAGGGCATAAAGTGCACCTATGACGCTGCTCTCCTTCTCTATTCCATGTACAACAAATACCGATATGACATATGTGAACAGAAGCATGAGCAGCACACCGAAGAAATATCCCGCCTGTACATTGATCTGCTGGTCATCAGCGGCTCCACCTGTTCTCGGATTATCATCACTTGTCACAAATGATGTAATATTTGCAAGATCTGTGTCGTAATCCTTGAGGAATGAATCCATCTCCTTCTTGAGTTCTGCCATTCCATCTGCAAGCTCATCAGAGCCATCCTTTGCATCCATAGCTCCATCTGTGTATTCTTTTATGCCGTCCTTGAATACCTTTATGCTGTCAATATCGCTCATGGCACTCTTGACACTCATAGCCACGATTCCACCCTGACTGTCGGCAATCTTAGTCATCTCGTCATTGTAATTATCCTCTGTGAGCTCTGTATCCAAACCATACGCTGAGAGAGATGATGACACCTGTTCAAGGTATGCGTCAAACAGCTCCTGTGCCGCATTGTTGAGCTTCCTGTTGTTATCAGTGAGTTCTCCAAGTCCATCTGCAAGTTCATTTGCGCCTGACTTAAGATCCTTTATGCCATCCTTGAAATCGTTTATGGCTGCGCCAGTTCTATCCCAGTATTCCTGAAAATACTCATCATCTATTCTGTCTGTGTCAACCTTAATGTCTTCAAGAGCGTCCTTCACATCATCACATGTGGTCTTGCCCTTAAGTCTGAACGCATAAAGATATGTCTCTGTCTTAACACTCTCGCCTGTTGCATGAAGTTTATCATATGCACCCTCTGTAACGAATACTGTTCCAAACACCTTGCTGTCGACAACTGTATCTGACATCTCCTTGAAAAGAGCATTATAATCAGGTGATGTCCCTATTCCTGTCACCTTGAATTCATTTCCTGCTATCTGTATTATATCTCCGACAGAAATATCATTTACCTGACTGAATCTCTTCTCAACAACTATCTCATCATCAGCCTCCGCAAGATTTCCCTCATCACATTCCACAAGATCTATGTTCTCCCTGTTGGCAAATACCCTCAATGTCTTGCCATCCATGACCTCGTAGTCCTCGTAGAACATCCCCTCAACCTCTGCGCCAGCATCCTCAAGCTGGGAGATCTCATCATCGCTCAGTGGAACGAATACGGAAAACTGACCATCCTCTATCTTATTTGCCTCGTCATGTGTCTCGCCATTGTCAATGATCGCATATCCGGCTCCTATCAGCGAGACAATGACATACATACCCATGATGATAAGAAATGCAAGTGCTATGTATCTGAACAGATTATTCTTCAGATCCCTCAGAACCCTTTTTCTCAAAACCTTCTGCATATTACAAATCCTCCAATTCTGACGCTGGAACTCTCACTTCGTTCTCATACTCCTTGCTTATAAGGCCATCCTTTATGAAGATAACCTTGTGAACCATATTCTTGATGGAATTGTTATGTGTTACTATCAGCATGGTCGTTCCATACTTCGCATTTATCTCCTCGAGAAGAACAAGAATATCTCTGGATGTCTTGGAGTCAAGAGCTCCTGTCGGTTCATCACAGAGGAGGAGTTTTGGATTTTTAACCAGAGCTCTCGCTATAGCACATCTCTGCTGCTGTCCACCTGAGAGCTGTGAAGGGAACTTGTTCTGATGCTCCGTAAGTCCCAGTGTCTCGATCAGGTCATCCATAGGAAGCGGATCATCAGTCAGATACTCACATACCTGTATGTTCTCTCTCACCGTGAGGTTTGGAACTAGATTGTAGAACTGAAATATGAATCCCAGATTATCTCGTCTGTAATCTGAAAGCTGGTCGCTTGTCATGCCAAATATCTCTGTGCCGTCAACCTTTATCGAACCTGAATCCATGGTATCAAGACCACCTATACAGTTCAGAAGTGTTGACTTACCTGAACCTGACGTTCCCTGTATAACACACATCTGTCCTTTTTCAACACCTGTGTTTATACCTTTAAGCACCTGCACATAGCTTCCACCCTCTCCATAGCTCTTCTTTACTCCTGACACTTCCAAATACATAATTTTTCCTCCTTTATGATATCCTCGTTGTTCTAATTTTCATTTACTTTATTTTTTATAGCAATCCATTACACTTTAGTAGCTATTCAAATGTTCATTTGCATACATAACGCTGTTATGGTTTAAGCCTTTTTTTAGGTCTTCCCTGTAATTCGGAAGACCTGTAATAAGACATAATGGGAATTTGATTCCCCTGTACCACATTTTTCATTTTACTGTTTTCAATTTTCTATTCCGGTCAAATCTTATTCTGGATCCTGCCACGGCTTAACCAGGCCATACCAGCCTGAGATCAGATATTTCATACCTGTCTCAACGAACTTCAAGGCATCCTTCTCATTGTCAATATGTGTCACCATGAATATAAACATATCAATCTGTGAATGAGACATCCAATGTACCACATTCCTGTCAACCATCGGTGTTCCATAAGCCCTGCACATCGCCTCACATATAAATGCATTGTGTGCATCCATCTGATCCACTATATTGTCTGGCATGCTCTCCATGCTGGATCCCTGTGACTTCGTAAGAACAAGAAGCACTTCTTCTCTATGCATATAAATCTCATGCACTATGTTCCTGGCCGACTCAAAATCACTGTCCTCATTGTGGTCTGATGCCATGCCATTGTTCATCTCGTCCACCTCAACGGAAAAATGCTCGGTCAACACAGCGTTGAGTCTGTCCATCATGTGTCCCACAACATTGCAGAACAGATCGTCCTTATCCTTAAAAAAGAAATATAAAGCTCCGGTTGTAACTCCTGCCTTCTGACATATATTTCTAAGTGACGCACCCATAAATCCCTTATCCACGAACTCTTCCTTGGCACACTTTAGAAGTTCTTTCCTCGTCTCGCTGTCATGTTGTATTTTCTTTGCCATAATCCTCACCCATTTAATTATAATATAAAATAACATAACAGTGTTACGCTTGATAACACCGTTATGTTAAAACATATCGATCATTTTGTCAACTATTTTATTTCTTATACATATCGCTATAAATTCTGTCTATAGTCTCATCACGACTCAACTTATCGTACAGATAATAGTCAGAATCTGATTTAAATGATCCATACACATCCTCAGATTCCAATATCGGTGCCATAATCGACAATTTGTCGCTGTTTTCTTTTCTCATAGCATCTGCCTGTACCTCAAATCCAGTCAGCATATCATGCTCATCAAGAACAGCAAGTGCCGAACTGCTGATCGGAACACCCTTTTCTGTTCCCTGTCTTAAAGTCATTTCCTCACCGTTCAACAGATAATTCAACAGCTTTGCGGCCGCTTCTGGGTGTTCAGTATTATTACTTATCGCATACATTGTTGCAGGTTTAACAAACCAGCCTAAAGATTTTGCCCCCGGCTCACATATGTATTCTCCTATTTTTACATCATATCCATTTTCCTTCAAAGGATCACAATATCCTCCTGCATCACTTACCCACGCAAGAGTGCCGCCAACCTCACCGCTGGCAAAAGCATTCCTGTTAAATGAATCTACAGACATTAAGACTTTTTTATCAAGTAGTTCCTTATAAAAATCCAACATGTCACCTATCTGTTCCTTATTCAGATTCAATGTGCCATCAGATTTGACCGGATCATTTCCGGTTGTCTGTATATAATGTGAAAGCAGCATAAAAAATAATGATTTTTTTGTCATGCCCAGAGGATATACCCCATCTTTGCTCATGATTCTGGCTGCATCAAACAAGTCATCCCATGTTCTGGGAATACTAAGTCCATATGAGTTCCAAAGAGTCTCATTATAATAAAAAGTCTCCGTATTGAACGCGATAGGAACAGCATTTAATCTTCCATTTTTTGTTCCAAAGGCAAGCTCTTCTTCAGTATAGTTTTCAAAATCAATATAATCCGAAAGCGTATTAAGATCATAAAAGCCAGATCCGTCAGAAGAATATGTATCAAGCCAGCCATAATTTATGAGCATAACATCCGGAGTCTCCTGTGATTTCATATATATATGCTGTCTTTTCTCGTATCCATTCCACACACCATATTTGCATTTGACGTTTATTTCTGGATTTTCTTTTTCAAATATATCAACAGCATCCAGTGTGTACTGGTTTCTACTATCATCGCCCCACCAGGAATATTCTATAGTTATCGTATCCCCGACAGCCATATCTGTTTTTTGCTCTCCGCAACCACTAATTACAAAAAGCAAAAAAAGCATCATCAAAACCGATAATCCTCTTTTTTGATTTTTAATTATATGTTTCATCTGTTTCACCTCTGATCAATCCTGATTTTCAACGAACCAGCTATACTGACTTTTTCCGTTTCTCTTTGATTTATACAAAGCGGTATCAGCCTTCTTCATCATGCTTTCATAATCAGATGAGTTCTCTCCATCTACTATGTAAACACCTGCTGATAACGAAAGATTACATTCAGTATATTGTTTCGAAATCGTTCTGGTAAAATCTTCAGCCAACAGTCTCAGCTCAAATTCCATTTTCTTTCTAACACTTTCCAAAGTCCATCCAGTAAACTTCCTGTACACTGCAAACTCATCACCACCTACCCGTCCGATCACGGAATCTGCTCCAAGCATTTTTGTGAAGAGTTCAGCAGTTTTAGACAGAACCACATCCCCTTCTCCATGACCCAAAGTATCATTTACCTTTTTAAAATTGTCCATATCTATCATTATAAACACATGTGTGACTGTTTCTGACTTTTCCTCAAGACAGGATCCAACAACTTCTCCAAACGAAGCTTTATTCATAAGTCCTGTAAGCTGGTCATATTCAGCCTTTTGCTTTAATTCCTCAATAGCTCCGGAAACAGGTGTATATATTCTTTTCAATACAATGCTTCCTGTCACAACAACCAATAAAGCCAGCACAAGAGTTGCTACAAATGAATACAATTTCAATCTCCCTACTTCTTTGAATATCTCAGATTCACCTATGTAAGACACTACTCTCCAGCCATTTGAACATTGTGCTACGGATATAACATATCCATCCGAATTTGTCTGATATTCGAAGTCGTCATTTTCCTTTGGAAGGTTCACTTCAATTTTTTCTCCAACGCATTTTGCATTATTTGAATACGCAACTTCCTCGGAATCATTTACAAGACACACCCTCATATCCTTGAGTTCATGACTTAAATTCACCACTGAACTTAGTTCCCTGCTATAGAAAGAAGTTACGATCACAGCATTTTCATTAAGTTTCTTGACGTAGAAAAGCCTGTCTGGACTGTTTAAATAATCAAAAAACCAACCGGACATTGTCTTCTCGTCATTTATATGTCCAGTAAAATATGTATATATTCCTCCATCCGGAAAAGCCTGAAGTGTTGTGTTGGAAATCCATCCCACGCTCTTGTCATTGGAATATACGACACCAAAATCTGTAAAGTTGTCAAACACACCAAGGTCACTTATCCTATTCTGAATCGCCGCTTCCTGCTGTATTCTGGTAAATTCATCCAGACTATCATCTGTGGCATCATACTCACACAGCTGATCATCGGAGAAAAAAAGAGCCACTGTATCTTCTATACCGACAAGATAATTGTCGACGTTGTATCCAAGCTGTTGGTTGTTAGACGATATAAGATTCACTATCTTGCTTCTCATATTATCAACTGCCTGTTTTGTTATGATAAAAGATATCATACCTGCTGTGGCAACAACAGCAGCCAGGAAGATGATAGCGAATCTCCTCCTGGCTTTGCTTATCTCATATTCAGTTCTGTTCCTGCTGTTTGCTGACATATCTTTCTTCCCCCGTGTTATATACATAGCTATTATATAACAACTATTATTTGTAAATTGTCAATCTTTTTTCTTTCCGTAATCTTTACACGCTAGTATCCATATTGCACTCATTCCACAAAATCCTACTATACTCACCAACACTCCTGGCCAAAATAATGGATATTTAAACTTTATGTTTGTCACTCCTGTTCCAACACACAGCATATTATTTTCATCCATTATCTCCGAATCAGATACGAAAATATCCTGATATGCAAGAGTAGTATTTATCACGGCTCCATCAGCAATATCTGCCGGAGCATCATTTACTGTTATCACCATTCCACCGTCCGTTATCTCACTACTTATAGGAATCAGCGTTCTCTCAGGAAGATCCTCCGGGCTCACGCCAAGAATATCCTCAACTATCTTCTCTGCACCGCTGTCCCCTGTCACACTATAATAGTACAAAAGATTCAGTCCCACATATTTGATATTCTGACTGTTCTCGTCCGTGGCTGCAAATGCAAGCTGTTCCATCTCATAAGCGAATGTACCTGTCACGTTCATGGCTCCGGTTATATATCCGGTATTCCACTCTGACATATCATCAGGAAATCCTGTAGTAGATATCTGCTCACCGTCATAGCTAAAAATCGGATAGCTGGACTTTAATGATACAGACATATCCGTAACTCCAAGAAATACATGCTGCCTCGTTGCGCTGTCCGCTGGGACATGTGTCATGTCTATGACAACATTTACACCAGAATCCGCAAGAGATCTCACCATCTCCTCAGCCTTCTGTCTGGTGTCATATGAGAATCCGGTCAAAATTACAGTATGGTAGCTTTTCAGTTCGTCCGTAGAATAATCCTCTATATTTGAGGACATTCCTGCCTTAAAAGAAGGAAATGCAAGGGTTATCCCATCCGCATAGTCACCTATGACAATGCCATCATACTGCGTGACAACACCGAACTCCTCCGGACCATCAAGCTTAAACAGGCACACCTTATCCGACTCATATGTCAACGTGTAGCCACTCTTCTTTGCGCTTGCAGTGACATCATCGAGAGTCTTTTCCTTTGCACCTATATACTTTCTGTCAATTGCAACTGTATCGTCTCCAAGCTCGACCGATCTGTCAAACAGATAATCATACTGTTCATTCTCAAGTGCCTGGTTGAGCAGCATTATGTTGTCAGCGGTCGCAGCCCCCTGCCATGCCCATCCAAATGTATATGACGCCCCCCCATCTGTACACACTCCGTACGATGGATAGGAACCGAGACTTGAAAGATCCATGAGCGATGCCCTCTGACTTGTGTTATCCCTCAAAAGGCCCGCCACAGCCACACCGTCATCATTTGCCGGAACGCTGTACCTCTCAAATGTGAATGACGGTATCGCATCCACCACAAGTATGATCACCGAGGCAATCACAAATGGCTTTCTGAGCCGCTCCCACTCTATGAGCGACAGGAAGAAAAATCCATATGCTATAACTGTAAATCGCGTCATCCAGAGTGCCTGACTCATCGGCATCTTTCGAAGTATCGGCAGAACATCCGGTGTCGTGAGCACAAGGATTACAAGAGCCAGGATAAATCCTGATTTTTTCTTGTTATCTGCAAGCAAAATTCCCGCTATGGAGAGCAGGACAACGGATATTCCAAAATAAAATGCGCCGATATCTCCATTTATACGGTTTAACGGATTGAGCGATGAAGAAAGATCAGACATCCACATCGTCATTACATCTGATGCTGCCTCGGAATCCATGGATGATATTCCGCCCGAAAGTGATGGCACAAGCCACACTCCCATGATGAGTATGCCACATATCATCGTGAGCAGGATGATCACCTGACGTCTTATACCCATTTTCCTGTGATGATCGAACAACAAAAACAAGAAAGTTCCTATTCCGATCATAGCTATCATCATGATATGGGTAACGGTTATGAGCATTGTAAATATGAGAATCCCGGCAAGTGCCCATCTCTTCTCTTCCCTGAGATACACCCAGATAAAATATATGAGATATGGGAGAAGGAAGGACACGACCATTCTCGGCATATTGCCCTCATCAATGTACATTCTCGCATTTTCAGGCATGAAGAACCACAGCACAGCAAGTGCTGTTCCAAATACAGGCCTTCCGATTCTTCTGCCGATGAGCAGAAATGCCAGTCCGCCGAAGAATATATACACGCCGAACAAGAGGTAATATGCATTTATCACATTTCCCCCCGTGAAACACATGAGAAGTGCTGTTATATAATATGAAAGAGGCGGCCAGTACCTGTATAACTGGATTCCGTTATACCATGTCTCGTCATACAGAGGATATATCTGTCCACGTTTCAGTGCCTTATAGAGATACTCCGACTTGTACATATGCCCCCATACATCATTTCCCGATGGTTCAGTCACTACGTTCTTAAAGTGTATGACTCCAACCGCTGCCAGTGCGGCAAGGACAACCACACCAAGAGCGAAATAAATATTAAGTTTTCTCCTGCTGAGTTTATCCTTTTCTGTCATTTGGTCTCGTCATTTTCCTTTATATCTTTGAGTATCCTGTCAGTTATGGAGTTTATCGTCTGCATCTCCTCCGTGTAACTATCGTCGATAAGACTTACCACATACGACATCGATGGGGACTCGCTGATCTCCATCATGAGAAATATCCAACCGTTTCTGTTCAATATCTTCGTTAGTTCTTCCTTGAAATACTCACATATATTCTCAAGTGTCGGATTGATCATATCAAACGGCGGAACATCGTTTAACGTCTTGTCCTGGTATGCACTTAAAAACTCCTCAACCCTGTGTTCAAGATGGTGAAACTTGACAGTCTCATCACGTCCCTTGACAACATTTATCACAATCTCCCATGTGTGGGGATGTATTTCTCCCATGAGTCCATTTTTGTATATGCCATGTCTGGCATTCAGATAGAATTTGAATTTATACTGTCTGAACCTCATATAATTCACCTCTCAAAACATTTGAACTCAACATCATTTGAATTTGTTCTCATCTGCAGCCGCCTTACCAGTTCGCAAGGTCCAGCAATCTGTCCTTCTCATGGTAAAATGTATTTCTTGGATTTTCCGTGGATACAACTTCTCTGAGTACAGTCTCCAGCTCCGCTCCTTTAGAAAACGCCTCCCATTTGGACAGCATTTCCTCTCTCGTCTTTTCAGCTGCTGCAAGATCCGTCTTGTACATGATCACCACGAAATATCCCTTTGAAAGTTCCGCTGTAACATGATTTTTTCCCATGGAACCCTTTATAAAGTCCATGATCCTGAAAATGGCATCCCGTGAGAAATACCTGTCTCCCATCCTGACGCGAATGAACATAAAAGTGATCGGAAAAAGTTCAGTATCCGAAGATTTCGACAACAGCGTGTCAACTATCTCCAAATCATAGTAACCTTCCCTCTTTATCTCCGTCTTATCGAAATCCCTGTTTCTGAGTTCTTCCTCGTACTGGTCTGTCAGTCTTTCATACTCATCAAACTTTTCATTCCGCTCTGTAAGATCGGACTGCAGCGCAATAACTTTTCTTCCCTCATGTCCAATCCTCCCTGCAAATTCAATTAATATACATCCAAACACCAGTATCGTAGCTATAACGGCTGTCACAATGTAGAATTCCATATTTGAGGTTCCATACTCCTCAAGAACATAATCTTTGTCTGTAAATACACCACACACATACTCTGTTCCAGACACAGACGCCTCACTGACTATTCCGCCCAAATCTTCCATATAGAGTTCAAATTCCGCCTTAGATGATATATTCTCCAGATTCTTTGTTGTATCATCATCCTTCATATACAGCACTCTGCCATCTTTGAGAATGAATCCCCACGTAGTTCCGGATACCGGCACAGAATGTCTTATGAAATGTATCATCGCATCCTCCGATTTCCCAGCCAGCCCATCTGCAATAATCTGCGCTGTGCTGTCCTGTTCATTCTTAAACGAATGTACAACATTGTCCCTGTTGTCCATGATATGGTATCCATAATATATGATCTCAAGCAAAGTGGTGACCAAAACAACTACAAATGCTGCCACCAGTCTTCCCCTGTACGTTTTTTTATTTTCTTTTCTCTTCTCTGTATTTTTATCTGTAGATCTGTCCATCATCTGGTCTCCTCATGTGCACCTGCCAGCTCATCCTCAGGATAGTTGACAAATCTGCGTACCTTATCTAGTCCGTGTGTAAACCGCAGAAAATCGCTCCTTACTACGCCCACTGCCGTATCCCTTTCATCTGAAAAAGTCTGCATCTTCCAGCTGCCCTTTGACTTCATGGAATTTATTATTCCGGCAAACCTGAACCAGAATACAACAAAATTGTAAAGTGGCAGCAGAAATATCAGATAAATTTTTCGCACATAGTATCTTCTAAGCTTTTTAAAGGGCTTTAAAAACAGGCTTATACATATATAAAGAAGTGCTGTGGTAAAAACATACAGCATGTACATAATGATGACCGACTGTATGATAAGACTAAATGGGTAATTCACAAATCCCAGACATATTAGTGCGAAGTACCATATCATTCGCGGAAATGCAAATGTATGATCAAACATGACAAGTCTAACTATGAAATCCGAGAAAAATCCCCTGACCACATTCATTCTGTTCTTCATGAACATATGGACAACCTCTATCTCCCCACGCTGCCATCTCTGCCTCTGGATATACAATCTGTTCACGTCTTCTATCGGATCAACGTAAAATATCGCCTCACTGCAGAGAACCACACTTTCACCAAGCACATCTCTTATCTGAAATGTTACGTGTGTGTCCTCGCACACTGTATCCGTATTGTACATATTGGTTCTCATGATGGTGGAACGTCTGAACGCTGAAAAAGCACCGGAAAGTGTAAATATGTTGTTGAATTCTGACTGAAAGTTTCTTCCGGCAAGAAAAGCCTGGGCATACTCAAAAAACTCAAGTTTTCTGAGCAGGCGAAGTCCGAATCCCTTTGTCTCGTCTATCATCTCAGGATTTGTCATGATTGTACCCGTCATACAGTCAATATCAGCGTTTCTCTCAAACTTTACGACCATATTTCTTATGGCATCCCTCTGCAGAACACCGTCACTGTCTATATGGATCACATATTTGCCAAAGCTGTTGAAAAGCCCAAGGTTCAGTGCCTTAGACTTGCCCTGCTTTGAATTTACCCAGTTCATGGTAAGTTCCGGAAACTCCTCCTGACACTCGCAGAACACTTCAAAGCTTCTGTCTGTACTCATGTTGTTGACGACAAGTATATATATCTTATCATTTGGGTAACTTGAATCATTAATTGACTTGATACACCGTCTAAGACTGTGCTCTTGATTGTACACCGGTATTATCATGGTTATCTCAGGTGAAAAGTTTACTGCCTTCTCCTTATGTGACACTATCTTTTTCTTTATCAGTATCACAAAGTTGCCTATGGTCGGAATGATCTCCATAACTATAGGTATGATGACCCAGGCTGCCCAGAATATAATAGAACTATGAAATATCTGCATTATGTGCGTCAAACTTAAAACCTCCAACCTTCTGTCTTATTATCTGCGACTTTGTAAATACAAAGAAATATAGTGCAACCGTGCATGCATAGAACACAAGACGCCCTATTATCGTATGGGCAATGAAGTATGAACTTTCTCCAAACATATATATTATGAGGCAGATCACAAATATCCTGAGTACATTTGACACAAATATCGCAAATCCTCCCACTACGCTGAGCACGCTTTTCTCATATGTGTGATACAAAGGAAAAAACCACAGGAGCGCCAAAAATGCCAGTATCTCTATGATGCCTGAGCACTCATAGTCTATATACATTGAAAGGTTTGTATCCCCTGTGGATATAAATATTACATTTTTGTTGAAATAAGACTCGTATATTCCAGTCATATCCCCAAACATCCCTGCCACTGCGGATACTGCTTTTTGCAGTGGGGCAAGAATGACCGGCTCAACCAGTATAAGCATGTATATAAAGAGACCCACACTGCCTGCAATGAAATACCAGAATTCGAGTTTGCCACGTTTTAGAACCGTAAGCACATATATCCATATAATAAACGTTACGATCAACAGTATGTTCATCCTGTGTTCTGTCTCCTTTTCACATAGTAATTTTATTATACGAGGGTTTACCTCTTCTTTCTTCTGCACACAAACACTCCGCCTGTTGCAAGTGCCATCGCCATAGCTGCCCCTGCCCACGGACCTGTCGGAGTTCCGGTTATAGTTACGCCCTGCGCGCCGATATTAGGGTTGGACACTGTGATAGTCGCCCCCTGATCAATGTTTATACCCAGATAATCAGCCAGTTTCTTCATTGATATTGAAAACTCTATCTCATCACCCTTTCCCGTCTCAGTGTGTGCTGCATCATAAACCGTAAATGCCACATCGCCATCTATATCTGTATAGTAACCTGCGAACACACCAAAATTCCTGTATATTCCCTCACCTAGATTATACATCTGTCCCGACCAGTTGATCGAACCATCTGAATTCACAGGTAATACATTGAGCACACACTGTTTACCATCTACTGTAATGTTCCAGAACTGGAACTGCATCTGTGATGTGTACAGGTCATTCATGGAAAAATGCACATACAGCCTGTCGCCATCTATCGCAATCTGTCCCTTGTGAACCGAATAGCCATTGTTGCTGTTATATGTTATATCAGCAGATGGATACTGACTCCATTCACCGTAATATCCATCTATGGCAAGCCCTGTTGTGACAGGTCCACTTGAATTGCTCTTTGCCGCATCTGTCTGGGTTGCAACTGCATCATCCGCAAATGCCTGTATTCTGCCGCCCATAATAGAAAAAACTATAAAAATAACAGCGAAAGAAACAGCCATAACGCCTCTGTTCAAATGTTTCTTATACGATTCTCTTTTCTTCATACTCATCACGCCTCATCTCTGTAGTATATTTTCATTGCTCAATTTATATATGTATATATTTCATCTATATCAGCTAAGTCCTGTCATACTCTCAAGTTTCAATATATCATCAAATATCTTCTGATAATTTCTGTTGCTTGTATCCATGTTCATGGTCGGCAGCAGCATCCTGTCAGATACCTGATACACACATAGCGGATTCTCAGATATATCAAGCTGGTATAACTCCATACCACTTTTCATAAACTGTTTTCGCAATTTCTCGTAGAAGTAGTCGCCTATTGTCTCAAGGGTATTACCACATCCCTCAAACTCAGGAAGTTCATTAAGATACCGTCCCCTATACTGATCTATAAATGACGAGATGATTGCTTCCAACTTAAAAAAGGGAATATCCTCTTTACTATCCTTCATACCTATATAAGTGACAACTGTAAATGAGTGTCCATGTATCTTCGTTATGTCGCCATTAAAACTATGTTTTGCATTAAAGTAGGTTCTGTATATATAGTAGTTAAACAACCATACCCCTCCCGACCATAAACTTCTATTTCAACTTAATAAGACTCATTCTTATCATCTCTAAATTATAAGTACATCATTGTGATATATCAATGATGAAAAATCGCCAAAATTATGGCTATTTTATGAACATATTGTGACTTTATGTATAACAAGGACATTTCAACCGATTGCGCTATTCATATTTTATTATCTATTTGATCGTTATTGATTGTATAATCACAAAATCCGTCAAATAGTCATAATGTGAATGGCCGCACAAAAAAAAGATCCCATCCATATGAATGAGATCTTTTTACATTTGTCTATAAATCCTATCTACATTATAGCTCTGACATTGTCATTTATGCCGCAAGCAGTTTCTCAACACTTACAAGCTTTACACAGAGAACAAATATCTCTGTTGCCTGCTGCATCTCCTCCGGTGTAGGGAATGAAGGTGCGATTCTGATGTTGCTGTCCTTTGGATCGTTGTGGTATGGGAATGTTGCTCCTGCGCCTGTGAGGATAACTCCTGCCTCCTTGCACTTTGCAACTATAGCCTTTGCACAGCCTTCCATAGCGTCAAATGATATGAAATATCCGCCGAGAGGCTTGATCCATGAACCAATTCCAAGTCCATCAAGCTCCTCCTCAAGAACTTTGAGAGTTGTTTCAAACTTTGGTCTCATGAAATCAGCATGCTTCTTCATATGCTCCTTGAGTCCGTCAAGGTTCTTGAAGTATCTTGCATGTCTGAGCTGATTTACCTTATCGTTTCCTATGGTCTGTATTGTGTAATGCTTCTTGGCATCCTCAAGATTTGCATGTGATGTAGCCATAGCTGAAACTCCTGAACCAGGGAAGCTTACCTTTGATGTTGAAGCAAACTCAAATACCATATCCGGATTGCCGGCCTTTTCACACTCTCCGATGATATCAAGTATCTCTACCTGATTGTCCTCATACAGATGATGGATGACATATGCATTGTCCCAGAAGATTCTGAAGTCCTTAGCTGCTGGTCTTAGATTTGCAAATCTTCTTACTGTCTCATCGCTGTAACAGATTCCCTGTGGGTTTGAGTACTTTGGCACGCACCATATGCCCTTTACTGTTGGATCTGAATTTACAAGTTCTTCAACCATATCCATGTCTGGACCTGTCTCTGACATAGGTATGTTGATCATCTCTATTCCAAAATGCTCTGTGATGGCAAAATGTCTGTCATATCCTGGAACAGGACAGAGGAACTTCACCTTATCTAGCTTGCACCAAGGTGTCTCTCCCATTATTCCATGTGTATATGCTCTTGATACAGTGTCAAACATAAGAGTGAGACTTGCGTTACCACCGATGAAGATATGATCCTCAGTGGTTCCCATCATCTCAGCCATAAGTCTCTTGACCTCTGGAATTCCATCAAGGCACCCATAGTTTCTGCAGTCTATGCCACACTCTGACTTCATATCAGAATCACTGTTGATAACATCCATAAGACCAACAGATACTCCAAGCTGGGTTGGTGATGGCTTACCTCTTGACATATCAAGGTTCAGGCCAAGAGCCTTCTTCTCTTCATATGCCGCAAGCAGCTGCTCTCTAAGTTCCATTAACTCTTCTCTTGATAATTCACTGTACGCTTTCATAAAAGTCTCCCTTGCTACCTAACAATGTTATAGTTATATGTCCAGGTTGCACGTCAAAATATTCTACATCAAATAGACTATCCTAACGTTCAACCCTTGTATCATATAATTTATTTCTCCGGTTGTCTAGACCTTAATCGCATAAGTTTGCAGTATTTTGCAAATTTTGGTTGAAAAATCTAAGTTTAATCACTGTATTCGACTATATTTTCGTCAAAATTTCATATTTAACTTTTTATTTTCAAGTTAGCCGACATTGAAAGATGCTGCAGTGTTCTTTTGGGGTCGGCTTAAATATATGGCTCTATTGGTTATTTAGATGGTATCATGGATGCTATCTCAGCGGCAAGCTGCGACTTCGGCATGGTCTGAAGTGTTATCTTGCCAGGACCAGTTACCACTGTATTGAAGAATCCCTCTCCTCCAAAGAACATATTCATGGCACCACCCTTTACTGTCTCTGCGTTTAAGGAACATGTTGCATCCATCATTGCAAGATAACCTGTGTCAATGACCATCTGCTGTCCCGGTGCAAGCATGTAATCCACAACAGAACCATCGATTTCAAGGAACACTATTCCCTGACCTGTAATCCTCTGCATAATAAATCCCTCACCTCCGAAGAACCCACCGGCTATCTTCTTTTGAAAAGCTATCTCCAGATTGATTCCCGGTGTCGATGCAAGGTATGCTGACTTCTGACAAATGATCTCCTTGCCAGGTCCTATCTCAACCGCCATAATATTTCCCACAAAGCTTGAACCGAATGCTATCAGTCCAGGTCCCCCCTGAGCCGTATATGTATTTCGGAACATCGATTCACCGGATATGGCTCTGGTGAACATCTTGCCTACTCCGCCACCTGATGTCTGCATCTGCATATTCGGAGACATCCATACCATTGCACCTTTTTCGCAGTTTATAGATTCCCCTGCCTCCAGAATGATTTCTACCACAGGCATCATGCCGCCTTTGATCTCGTATCTCATATAATCTGACCTCCCTGTATTCTCCATATTTAATATGAGTTTCATTTTTTTAATTGGTACAAATGTATTATATAGTAAATACTATTCATATAACAATGTTTATTTATAAATCATGAATAAAAGCCTGTTTTTATTAGGCATATCACTTTTTCCCACTTTTGGAACGAGTTTTTTCATATATTAATTGCTTTTTTTGAAACACAATGGTATATTTATTCAGATAAAATATGAAAGGAAGATGTAAAAATGAAACTCAAAAAATTATTAGCAATTTCAATGTCAGCAGTTCTGGCTATGACAGCTCTTACTGCATGTGGAAGCAAGGATGATTCTTCGGAGGCAGGTTCAGGGAGTGCTTCATCAAAGAAGACTGCAAAGGTCATCGAGATTGACCTTACAGACGAGCAGTATGCTTTCGGTGTTGACAAGGAACAGCCTGAGCTCTTAACACAGGTTAACGATTTCATCAAGTCAATGAACGAAGACGGAACATTTGAAGAGATCTGCAATCACTACTTCGGCGATGGCGAGCCTGTTGCAGTTGAGTCAGCAACACTCGATGCAAACAAGGATCAGCTTGTAGTTGCAACCAATGCTGCATTCGAGCCATTTGAGTATACAAAGGGAGAGAACTACTATGGTGTCGATATGGAGATAGCTAAGGCTCTCGCAGACAAGCTTGGCAAGGAGCTCGTTATCCAGAACATGGATTTCGATGCTGTATGTCTCTCAGTTGGTCAGCACAAGTGTGATATCGCTATGGCAGGTCTTACTATAAAGCCAGATCGTGAGGAGTATGTAAGCTTCTCAGATTCATACTACAAGGCTTCTCAGAAGCTTATCGTTACATCAGACAATACAGAGTTTGATGATTGCAAGACAGCTGATGATGTCAACAAGATCCTTCAGGCTAAAGGCTCAGACATGAAGATTGGTTTCCAGACAGGTACTACCGGACAGTTCTACTGCGAGGGTGACGCAGACTGGGGATTCACAAAGCTTGCTATGACTTCAACAGGCTACAAGAACGGTTCTCTTGCAGTTCAGGATCTTTTAAATGGTAACCTCAACTATGTTATCATCGATGCTGCTCCTGCAGCCAGCATCACTGCTGCTCTTAACGCAATGCAGTAAATTTTAATTCGAATTTAGTAATTTTAGTATTAACGCCAATTATGTTTGAAAGGATATTTCATGGGAGACATTTCTACAAAAATACAAAAGTTCATAGAAATATTCATCGACAACAACGGGTATGTTAAGGTAGTCGAGGGTCTGAAGAATACTGTGATAATAGCCATTGCCGGTCTTATCATCGGTATAATAATCGGTACCCTCATTGCTACCGTCAGGGTAATTCCAAAGTACAAGCGTCTGCCTAGGGTTCTGGATGCGATCTGCAGTGTATATGTAGGTTTCTTCCGTGGAACACCTATGGTTGTACAGCTTCTTCTCTTCTACTATGTTCTTCTTCCTATAGTGGGAGGACACATGACAGGAGTTCAGGTGGCTATGCTTGTATTCGGACTCAACAGCGGTGCCTACATCTCAGAGATCATGCGTGGTGGTATACTCTCCGTTGATCCAGGTCAGATGGAAGGTGGACGTGCCATGGGACTCAGTTTTTCGACTACCATGCTCAAAATCGTTATACCTCAGGCAGTCAAGAATATTCTGCCAACCCTTGGAAATGAATTTATTTCTTTAATAAAGGAGACTTCAGTTGTAAGTTTTGTCGGAGCAACTGATCTCTACGTTGCATTCAACTACATCGGAAGTAACAGCTACGAATTCATGGTCCCTTATCTGGTCATGGCACTTATCTACATCGTGATGGTGCTTCTCATCAGCCTGGGAATCAAATTAATGGAAAGGAGCCTGAGAAAGAGTGATAGACGTCATTAATCTTGAAAAAAGCTTCGGTGATAACAAAGTCTTAAACGGCATCAATATCACCATAGACAAAGGCGATATAATGGTTGTTATCGGCCCTTCAGGTTCTGGTAAAAGTACATTTCTTCGCTGTTTGAACTGTATGGAAGATCCTACCGGCGGCCAGATTATATTCAATGGTGTTGATATAGCAGACCCTAAGGTTGATATCAACATACACCGCCGTCATATGGGTATGGTTTTCCAGCATTTCAATCTGTATAACAACAAGACTGTTATACAGAATATCATGCTTGCTCCTGTCTATGTCAGATGTCAGGATCTGAAAAAGGCAAAGCGGCATAATCTTCTGCTTCCTGTCACCAATCTCTTCCGCAAGGAAAAGCAGACAAAGCAGGAAATAACAACAACAAAATCAGAGATCATTGCCGAGGCACATGCAAAGGCGGAGGAACTCCTGAAGAGGATCGGTCTGGAGGACAAGGCGGATGTATATCCATCTACTCTCTCAGGCGGTCAGAAACAGCGTGTTGCCATCGTCCGTGCGCTTGCCATGAATCCTGATGTCATTCTGTTTGATGAGCCAACCTCCGCTCTTGACCCCGAGATGGTCGGCGAGGTTCTTGATCTTATGAAGGCTCTTGCAGACGAAGGCATGACAATGATCATTGTTACCCATGAGATGGGATTCGCCAGAGAGGTTGCCAATAAGGTTGTATTTATTGACGACGGACAGATTCTAGAATCCGGTACACCGGAGGAATTCTTCGGCAACCCTAAGAATCCTAGACTTAAGGATTTCCTTTCAAAAGTGTTATAAGACATTTTATCCGGCATGTGTGTTTTTTCATATGTGCCGGATTTTTTATAAAAAATTCCATGCCATTCATAATTTTTACTATATATTCATACGTACTTTCCAATTCAATTCTTGATCCATTTCATATTTCAGTTCATTTTTTCAATTTATTTCCTTATTAGCTATGTACTTTTGGGCTCTTATACTTTATAATATCAATAATTTGGGCATTTTTATAAAAGAAAATAAACGATGTCCGGCAATGTTTAAAATCACATTAAAATACTTCTTTATTTTGTGTGATTTCATGTAGTTTTCAGTGCTCTCGCTCTGAACAAGAATCATTTTACAATAAGGAGAAAGATATGCCAAAAAGAGAAGACATTAACAAAGTTCTGATAATAGGATCTGGTCCAATCATCATCGGTCAGGCATGTGAGTTCGACTACTCAGGTACTCAGGCGTGCAAGGCCCTTAAGAAGCTTGGTTACGAGATCGTATTGGTCAATTCCAACCCTGCTACCATCATGACAGATCCTGAGACAGCTGATGTCACATACATTGAGCCGCTCAATGTCAAGAGACTTGAGCAGATAATTGCAAAAGAGAGACCTGACGCTCTTCTTCCAAATCTTGGAGGACAGTCAGGACTTAACCTTTGTGCTGAACTTGCAAAAGAAGGCATCTTAGACAAATACAATGTCAAGGTCATCGGTGTTCAGGTAGATGCCATTGAGCGCGGTGAGGACAGAATCGAATTCAAGAAATCCATGAACGCAATCGGAATAGAAATGGCAAGAAGCGAGGTTGCCTACTCTGTAGATGAGGCTCTCGCCATCGCAGATCAGCTCGGATACCCTGTTGTTCTTCGTCCTGCATACACCATGGGCGGTGCCGGCGGCGGACTCGTATACAACAAGGAGGAGCTCAAAACTGTCTGTGCAAGAGGTCTCCAGGCCAGCCTTGTAGGTCAGGTCCTCGTTGAGGAGTCAATCCTCGGATGGGAGGAGCTTGAGCTTGAAGTTGTACGTGACTGCGAAGGCAATATGATCACTGTATGTTTCATCGAGAACATCGATCCTCTCGGCGTACACACAGGTGATTCATTCTGCTCCGCTCCTATGCTCACAATCTCTGAGGACGTTCAGAAGAGACTTCAGGAGCAGGCATACAAGATCGTTGACTCTGTTGAGGTCATCGGTGGAACAAATGTACAGTTCGCACATGACCCTGTATCTGACAGAATCATCGTAATCGAGATCAACCCTAGAACATCCCGTTCTTCTGCTCTGGCATCAAAGGCTACAGGATTCCCTATTGCCCTTGTGTCAGCCATGCTGGCAACAGGACTTACCCTCAAGGATATCGAGTGCGGTAAGTATGGCACACTGGACAAATACGTTCCGGACGGTGACTATGTGGTTATCAAGTTCGCACGTTGGGCATTCGAGAAGTTCAAGGGTGTTGAGGACAAGCTCGGAACCCAGATGCGTGCCGTAGGTGAGGTCATGAGTATCGGTAAGACCTACAAGGAGGCATTCCAGAAGGCTATCCGAAGCCTTGAGACAGGAAGATACGGCCTCGGCTACGCCAAGGACTACAATACAAAGAGCAAGGATGAACTATTGCGCATGCTTGCACATCCATCAAGCGACAGACATTTCATCATGTACGAGGCGCTCAGAAAGGGTGCTACAGTAGATGAGATTTTCGATATAACAAAGGTTAAGCACTACTTTGTTGAGCAGATGAAGGAACTCGTTGAGGAAGAGGAAGCACTCGCAGCACACAAGGGCTCTCTCCCATCCGACGAGGCTCTTACCACTGCAAAGAAGGACGGTTTCTCAGACAGATACCTCAGCCAGATCCTTGAGATTCCTGAGGAGGACATCAGAAATAAGAGAATCGAGCTCGGAGTTACTGAGGCATGGGAAGGCGTACACGTAAGTGGAACAAAGGACAGTGCTTACTACTACTCCACATACAATGCACCTGACAGCAATCCGATAAATGAGAACAAGCCAAAGGTTATGATCCTCGGCGGAGGTCCTAACAGAATCGGTCAGGGTATCGAGTTTGACTACTGTTGCGTACATGCATCACTGGCACTTAAGAAGCTCGGATTTGAGACTATCATAGTAAACTGTAATCCAGAGACTGTTTCAACTGACTATGATACATCAGATAAGCTCTACTTTGAGCCACTTACACTTGAGGATGTTCTCAGCATTTACAACAAGGAAAAGCCAGTGGGCGTCATCGCACAGTTCGGCGGTCAGACACCTCTTAACCTTGCTTCTGACCTTGAGAAGAACGGCGTAAAGATCCTCGGTACATCTCCTGCTGTCATCGATCTTGCAGAGGACAGAGATCTCTTCCGTGAGATGATGGATAAACTTGAGATACCTATGCCAGAATCTGGTATGGCTACTACTGTTGACGAGGCACTTGAGATTGCTCACAAGATTGGCTATCCAGTCATGGTCCGTCCATCATACGTTCTCGGTGGACGTGGTATGGAGGTCGTATACGATGATGAGAGCCTTGACGGATATATGAGAGCTGCCGTTGGTGTCACACCTGACAGACCTATACTTATAGACAGATTCCTGAATCACGCCCTTGAGTGTGAGGCAGATGCCATAAGCGACGGAACTCACGCATTTGTTCCTGCCGTTATGGAGCACATCGAGCTTGCCGGAGTTCACTCAGGTGATTCAGCCTGCATCATTCCTTCAGTACACATCACTGCTGAGAATGTTGCTACTATCAAGGAATATACAAAGAAGATCGCTGAGGAAATGCATGTCGTAGGTCTTATGAACATGCAGTACGCTATTGAGAAAGGCAAGGTATATGTTCTCGAGGCAAATCCTAGAGCATCCCGTACAGTACCTCTCGTATCAAAGGTATGTAACGTGCGCATGGTTCCTATCGCTACTGATATCATCACATCAGAGCTCACAGGAAGACCATCTCCTGTTCCAGCTCTCAAGGAGCAGCACATACCATATTACGGAGTTAAGGAGGCTGTATTCCCATTCAACATGTTCCCAGAGGTTGATCCAATCTTAGGACCTGAGATGAGATCTACAGGTGAGGTTCTCGGACTTTCAACCTACTACGGAGAGGCATTCTACAAGGCTCAGGAGGCTACACAGACTCTCCTTCCTACAAGCGGAACTGTCCTGATCTCTGTAAACAGAAAGGACAAGGATGAGGTTATCGAGATCGCTCAGCTCTTCGAGAAAGCTGGTTTCAAGATCCTTGCTACAAGCGGAACATATGCCATAATTACGGCTGCCGGAGTAAAAGCTGAGAAAGTCAAAAAGCTCCAGGAGGGCAGACCAAACATCAATGACCTTATAACAAATGGCTCTATAGACCTGATAATCAATTCTCCGAGCGGTAAGGAAAGTGCCCACGACGACAGTTACCTCAGAAAGGCTGCCATCAAGGCAAAGATTCCTTATGTGACTACAATTGCAGGCGCAAGAGCAACCGCAAAGGGTATCCTGTACGTTCAGGCGCATGGCGACAGCGATGTGAAGTCACTGCAGGAGCTTCACAGTGAGATAAAGGACGCTGAGTAATATCGGGCGCGGGCGGCTTTGCCGCTCAGGTAGCCCGGATTGCCAGTTAAAGGACTAGAGGCTTGCTCTAGTTTACAATTTGTTGGCCAGCAAGACCTCTCAGCATTCAAAAGTGCATAAAATTTTATCTAAAATGACAAAAACCAGGAAAAGGATACAATTTCTAATGTCTTTGTATCCTTTTCCCGGTTTTATTTTAATTTGCGAAAATATTATGCGCTTTTTATTGATTACACTTCTCTCCAAGCTACCCTTCTCGCCAAACTACCTACACTGAGAGTCGAACATTTGTTTGATGTGATATATGCGGTGCTACCCTATTCGGTAGGCGGTTAGCCTTCATCACAGGAGTTTATAGCCATAATCAGCTTTATGCATCACTTGCTTTGCTCTTGATTATGCCGTTGGCTCTAAGAGCAATGATAAGACACAAAAATAACCGCCCAGTCCTAACAAACTTTAGCGGTTACTTTTGTATCCAATAATATCAGGGCTAACCGTCTATCGGTTGCACCTTTTGATATTATATTAGCATTCTCCACCCCCTTCATGTCAAACGTATATTAACTCATATTTTCCATATCTCACTGAAACTTGCTCATCATTTCCTCAAACAACTCAGGCCTGAGTAAGACAAGTCCGCCGTGTCCGAGTTCCGGTAATACTTCAAACTCCGTCTGAGGTAGCCTGCGCCTGATATACGCTATATCATTTTTCCGCTCTTTTTCTTCATTCTTTGCGTACCAATAATGGATGTGCGTATCAATCTTCGGAACAGGATCCGGCACCTTATAGTTATTGCACGATTCAAATGTTCGCCACAGTGTTTTGCTGCTGCAATGTCTCAGAACATCCGCAACATACTGCAGATCTTCCTTGGAATAGTCGTCTGTAGCAAATGCCTTTTCCAGCAAAGCCACACCGCCTGCTCTGCCTATCATCATCATTAGATAATCCTTGAGCGCAATAAAGCGTGTCACGATCCATGGCAACTGATACGGTGTGATTCCGCCGTCTATTACACAATGCTGTATTCTAACCTTCTGTCCCAGCGCAACCATAAGCGCAACGGAACCGCCCATAGAACAGCCATATACAGCATATATCTCCGTGAATCCCTTCGCCTTGATCCAGTTATTTAAGTCTGATGCAATCTGCTCCACGCTTGTAAAGTCATTGTCATTGTCAAAATCATAACCCGGAAGTGCCGGAACCAGCAGATGATAATTCTTTTCTAACAGAGGAATTACATTCTCAAAGTAATCCCACTTCACAACAGATGGATGTATCAATATTATCGTTTCTTTATTCTCTTTTCCGAACTCATGGATAGTCATTGTATTTTTCCTTCCTCATACCATATTCTTTCTTTAGATCATGATGAAAATATTCCACATTCCGTATAAGTGTTATAGAATTCGTCTACACCTTTCTCGTAGTGGAATTTCCAGTCAAGCTCATACTTTGATGTCTGGCTTGCTATGCTCTCCTGCACCTTTTTGTCCTGAACATTGTCAGTGAAGAGCGTACACTTCTTGTTCTCATGCGCCTTCACCATGAAAGGCGAATCGAACACCGCAGTGACCATCTCATCCACAACTTCAGGTGTGATCCTATCCGGCTCTGCCTTGTGCAGTGAAAATACAAATGCTGCGATATACAGGTTCATCTCCAGTGAGCTTCCACCTATATCGGGAGTTCTGAGAAGCATCTCCTTGTACTCTCTCTTCACGGATCTTTTATATCTCTTCATGTCCATATCAGGATATATCTGCGCAAGCCTTGCAAGTGCCTGCTTAAAACACAGCAGTTCCACAGCTTTTGCATACATTCCATATTTCAACATTTTAATCGCCTGCCCTTTTTATTCCTGTATCCATTCCTTAAGTGCGGCTGAGAGTCTTCTGTCTATATCCTTTCTCGTCGCCTCGCACTCATTTGGATAATCCTTTGCAGCCTTGAATATAAACTTCATGACGAATTTCAGTCCAACCGGAAGTGCCATACGAAGCATCGATTCCGGCAGCACAAAATGGGTTCCGTGCTCATACACAAGCGGCACATACTCACATGTATGCGGGCGCTCCTTCAGACGCTGATCCATTCTGCGGATGTATTTGCCCGCCTCCCAGAATGAGTCGTCATCTGCACCTATCAAAAACAGCTTTCCCTTTATGTTCTCGACCTTGATCATTTCCTCTTCCGTATGTTCCCTTGCCTTCTCCGAGTCGATGAACAGGCAGGTACTGCGCTCAATGTCGCCGGAGCCCTTTGTCTCCTCCTCGATTTTCTGCCAGTACACAGGATGCTCATACACAAATGGCATATAAGCAAGAGGCTCGCCTCTCCACGAAAGAGTCGATGCACCCGGTATCGGCCATTCCTTACATCCGTCTTTTTTGCCCTGTTCAAATCCCTGCCATACAAAGTCACTTGCCGTAAGTCCAAATGTCAATGTGATATCAGGAAAATACGATGCCGCAACAATGGAATCCATTCCAGCCGTACTCATTCCCATGATGCCTATTTTCCGGTTTCCATGACTCTTAAGCCATGCGATAGCCGTCTCTATTCTCTCAAGCGGATTATTTACATGGCTGTAATTCTTCTTTCCAGGAGATATGCAGAGTGCGTTCACACCATTTTTGTGCAGCCACTTTGCTCCGCACTTCGCCATAAAATCATTCGGATCGTCTCCAAACAATCCTATGAATGCACAGTCAGCCCCATTTGGATTCTCGTAATATGTTCCATAGAATCCGTCCTTCTCGATCTCAAAAAACTGTTTTTTCACAACTTTTTCCTCCATTTTCCTGTATGCTCCAGACCGCCCTCGCTGCCTGATAACACAATGACAACTTTATCTCTTCTGGCACCAACCGGATATAAGACACAATCCGCCTTGTGCAATGTTTCTTTTATAGTCTCAGAACCTTTCATTTGTTACATCCCCCTGATCCAATTCTCTTAACAACCACAATGTTAGTCGCTACTAACTTTATTGTCAACTGTTATTGCTTTATAAATAAAAAAACTCCCTCAAATAAAAAAGCACTCGCAAACACATCTTCTAAGACCTAATGATGTGTTCACAGATGCCTTTTGCACCGTATTACTCTTCTATATATTTTCTCAAATACAGGCCCTCTTGCATGACTAATTTTTGTATCAAATCTAACTGATCAGAAGTCGCATTTATAACCTCTATAGAATTTCTGTTATTGATGCTAAACAACATATCTTTGTCCTTGCCCATCAACAATTGAATTGATGAAATTTCATTTATCAATACAAAATGAATCAAATCCGATATTTGATCAAAATTTTCTTTAGCTATATCCATACTATCTTCGTACAGGCTCCTGTATTTACCTGTATAGCCGTCAGAAAACTCCGTCATCACCCCCGACGCGTCATAATATGCCAGCAAAGTTATTACTATGTTGGAAACTTTCCCGCAAAAGCTGTTCAGGTTGTGGCTGAAATAATACTCCTCAAACTCATAAAATCTATCTCCCATACACTTCTCCGGCAGATAATCTATATAATAATACTCACTACTCTGTTGTAACTTTTCTATCTTATCGAATATATCCATTCGTATCTCCTTTTGGTGTGCTTTAAAAAAAGCAGCCAGACAAAATTTTGCCTGACTGCTGGTAGATGCTCACCCAATTATTATAAATATTTACTTCAATCGAACCCTACAGTTCCTTGTGGCGTGCAAAGTAATCCTTTGTCTCTGCCACAACCACACTGCTGAGTGCAAGCAGTGCTATGATATTCGGAATCGCCATAAGTCCGTTGAATATATCAGCGATAGTCCATACAGCCTTAACTGTCATGTATGGTCCGATGAATACGCAAAGTATGTATAACCAACGATATATCTGAACTGAGACCTTGCTGCCGTTTGTGAGGTACTCAAGACACCTCTCACCATAATAATCCCAACCAAGGATAGTTGTAAATGCGAAGAATACAAGGCAGATCATAAGTATGAATGCTGCAACCTGACCTGGCATAAAGAAAAGTCCCTTCTGGAATGCATCAGTTGTGACTGAGATTCCCTCAAGGCTGCCATCCTGCCAGCTTCCCATCATAACGATTGAAAGACCTGTCATTGTACATACGATGATAGTATCAATAAATGTACCTGTCATTGTTACAAGGCCCTGACGAACAGGCTCCTTTGTCTGAGCTGCTGCTGCTGCGATAGGTGCAGAACCAAGACCAGCCTCATTCGAGAAGATACCACGTGCAACACCCTTCTGCATGGCAATTGCAAGACTTGCTGTAACACCACCTGCAAATGACATAGGCTTGAATGCGCACTTAACTATTGTTGCAAATGCAGCCGGAACCTTATTTATATTAACTATTATAAGAACCAGACACACCACAATGTAGAGAACTGCCATGAATGGCACTATAACCTGAGAAACCTTTGATATTCTCTGGATTCCACCGATTACGACAAGTCCTACAAGGATTGCAAGTATAAATGCTGTGATGACGATGGCTATTGAGTAGTCGTTTCCAAAGATTGATACTGTATTTGCCTTGTCAGGATCAAAGAAAGCCTGAACTGCTGAAGCAATACCATTTACCTGTGTAAATGTACCGATACCCATGAGACCTACGCATGCTCCGAAGAATGCAAATATCTTTGCAAGCCACCTCCACTTGTGACCCATACCATTCTCAATGTAGTAGAAAGGTCCTCCGAGAACGTGTCCATCCTCGTCAATCTTTCTGTACTTTACAGCAAGCAGTCCCTCTGAATACTTTGTTGCCATTCCGAAAAGCGCTGCTACCCACATCCAGAAAAGTGCTCCAGGACCACCGGCAAGGATACCTATAGCTGTTGCTACTCCTACGATGTTACCTGTACCGATAGTTGCTGAAAGTGCTGTACATAACGCGCCAAAGCTCGTCACCTCTCCTGTACCGTCTTCCTCATTCTTGATCATGAATCTCAGTGCCTTTGGCAGATGAACTATCTGAAGGAACTTAAGTCTGATCGTCAGATAGATTCCGCAGACGATGATGAGTATTATGAGTGGCAAGCCCCAGACAATATCATCAACTTTGCCTAAAAAGTTTGTGAATGCGTCCATGTTACTCCTCCTATTTTTTATTTATAATTCACAAGTGTAAATTATAGCATAAAAATTCTTAAATAAAAACGAAAAAACACGCATTTTCAAGTTTTTTCTTGTTTTTTGCGTGTTTTTTTGAATATTTATTTATTATATTACGAAATAACGCACATTTATATTCTTTACCGTCTCTTTGCCATATGTGGTTTGTCATTACTTCTTATAAGCATCCACACAAGTGAACTTACAAGAAGAAGTATTGGATAAAACAGATTTGGAATTATCTGGAATGCCGATATCTCATGTCCAAGCTCCGACACCGCTGATATTGCAACAAGCATCTGGGCACCGTAAGGAATGATTCCCTGGAATATGCATGAAAATGTATCAAGCAGTGACGCTGATCTCTTTGGGGATATACCATAATCCTCTGCCATCTCCTTTGCTATCGGATTCGCCATGACTATCGCGACCGTATTGTTGGCTGTGGCTATGTCCATGGCTCCAACCAGGAGTCCAATTCCAAGCTGGCCTCCCTTGTCACCTTTGAACACCTTCTTTATAGCTGAAAGCAGTGCCTCAAACCCGCCATACTCTCTGATGAGTGAACACATGGCAGCCACAAGTACAGCTACCATACTCGTCTCGAACATTCCCGCTGCACCGCTTCCCATATTCGTCAGGAGATCCACTGCTGCCGTCTGCCCTGTGGCAAGCATGATGATGGAGCCTGACACGATTCCAACTATCAGGACTACAAACACATTAAATCCCACTATTCCTCCTATGAGTACCAGAACATAAGGTATGATCTGTATCATATTATAATCATGTTGTACTACTCCGCCTATCTCAGTACTGAATGACTTAACCAAGATTACTATGAGCGTCACAATCGCCGCAGGAAATGCTATCCAGAAGTTTGCCCTGAACTTATCTTTCATGGCACACCCCTGGCCATTACATGCTGCTATGGTCGTATCCGATATGAACGACAGGTTATCTCCGAACATCGCACCGCCCATGATGGACGCCACACAGAGCGGCAGATTAAATCCTGACGCATCGGCAACCGCAACTCCTATAGGCGTCAGAAGTGTTATCGTTCCAACAGACGTTCCCATAGCTGTTGAGACAAAGCACGCTACAACGAACAGAACTGCCACGGAAAATCTCGCCGGAATGATACTCAGCATAAAGTATGCCACACTCTCGGCACTGCTCCGCCCCACGACTCCCACAAATATTCCCGCCGTCAGGAATATGAGCAGCATGGTTATAATATTTTTGTCTGTAAGTCCATTTGCCATGATCTGAAGTTTCTCATCAAAACTTACCTTTCTGTTCTGCAGACATGCCACAAATATCGCCACCATAAAGGCGACCACTATTGGAATATTGTAAAATCCCATCGGGATCTTCAGCACGTACTCAAACAGTATTCCAAGTCCCAGATACAGGACAAGAAAGACGTATATCGGTATCAGTGCCGCACCATTTGACTTCTTCATAATTCTCCCTCTTCTTTCAATATTTTACCTAAATCGTATATCTTTTAATTGAACCTTTCTTCTGCCATGGTATACAAGATACACCGCGTGGACTCCCTCTGGAAAATTCACTTTGTTCTCGCACCATCTCCACTCTGTCTCTGAGATATCTTCAGATACAGGTATATCTATTCTTCCAATACTCTCACCGTCTTCTGTCACGCATATGTCAAAGTATCCTTCTACATTCTCTGCCAGGTCGTTTGCATCCTTGATCTGCTCCTGATTCTCGCATCTCTCGTCTACCCTGACAGGGCCCTCGTACACCACCTTGTTGTCATCCGTCTCATATCTGACATTCACGCCAAATGTACTGCTGCCCTCAAGCGCAAAATACTTATACCCTATGAGTGTTCCATCCTCTATCTCCGCAATAAATCTATCCTCACCCTTGTTCGTCACATTAGGGAATTCTGTCGTGTATATACTGTTGGAGCCGTGTGGCATATGTCCATTTGTCAGGTTGCATGCTATCACCGCCGGATACGTGCCATTTGCCACAAGCGGGCCATCGTTCAGACCGCAGCTCGTAACCTCCACCTGGTCTATGTGTCCATCCGCAGCTATATATATCTTCTCGGCACAGGCCTGTCTGCTGTAGTCCGACTTATGTGTGAGCCTGTGATAGAACACGTACCACTGACCATCTATGCACTCTATGCTTCCGTGCGTGGTCCCGGTCATATTCAGCTTGTTCTCGAAACTTCTTCCCTTATATCCCACATCGCCATTTGACACTATTGTTCCGCCAAATGTAAATCCGTGATCCGGATAATCGCTCACAGCATAGCACAGCTCATGGTTCTGCCATGACGAATAAACAAAGTAGTATTTGTCTCCCACCTTTCTCATGGATGAACCCTCGAAAAATGGATGCTTCTCAAATGATGTTCCCTTCACGGCATAAGGTATGATGTGCCTCGGTTCTTCCTTAACCGTTAGCATATCGTCCTCAAGCACCACCATGATCGGTCCCATGATGCTGTCCTTGTAGCCAAGTATCTCCTCCTTTGTTCTTCCAAACATAGATACCTCATCATCCAGCCTGCCATTTGTCAGAAAATCAGGCTCTTCCTCGTATCCGTACTGGGTTCCGTAGAATATCCTAATGGTTCCGTCATCATTCATGGCTGCCGGATCAAAGCAAATGTACTTCTTCATCACAGTGCCGTCCTTGTAATGCACATGGCCAAGATATTCGTATTTGCCCGCCGGTGTATCACACACAGCTACACTGATCGGACCTGTATATCCGCCGTAACCGTAGTCACCGCCCATACAGTAATACAGATAATATCTGCCATCATTCCCCCTCACAACATCTGGCGCGTACATATACTTCAGCTCCGGGTATGCCGGATCCTGGCTCGCCCTGTATGTAATGCCCTCGCATCGCCAGCTTGTCAGATCTTTTACCGGCGCGGAGTACACCACATAATCCTGCATACAGAACGTATAACCGCCCTCCTTATCGTGAGATCCATAATGATAAACCCTGTCGCCCCATACATGCGGCTCGCCGTCAGGTATGTACTCATTCAACGGCAAAAAAGGGTTGTAAACCTGCCTGTTCATATATCTTCTCCTTCTTGTATCAATTTTTTCTGTTCCCCTAAAACAATAAATCCCCAACATGATCCGCGTCATCTACAGACATGTTGGGTTCTCATATTTACAAGTATATTTAATAAAACTTTTTTAGTCAACAAGCACTTATAAAAAAGGATGCATCTGCTCGCAGAGTTTCTTCTCAAGCTCTATGAGTCTCTTCGTCTTATCCTTCGCCCTGTCATCCGCCGCCTTATATTCGTTTAGATATTTATTCAGCGACTTCACACCCATATTGCAGCCATCCGTCATAAGCTCCGCTATGGTATTGTCCGACTCATCCACTATGAGTTTCACATTTGTCTTGATCCAGGACATGCTCTTTGCTATCGGATTGGGATCCTTGCCATCGTCATGGTACTCATCCAGTAGTTTCTGTATCTCCTGTTTTATTGCGTTGTGCTCCTCCTTACATTCTATAAGTATCTTCTTCATCTTCGCCGCATGCACATACCCAAGCACCTCATCAATAGACAAAACGCCCATCTTGATCCCGGCATCACATTCCCTGAGCAGCTTTATTGTGTCTGGTGATATCATCCCATATACCTCCTTAGCCTGTATATGAATATGTTACCCGGTGTTTGAAAATTATATACTCTGCTAAAAAATCCTTTTTGGAGAGTTTCCTCATATGTATAGACAAAGGTTGACACCCCACCCGATAATCTTTATACTGTTATTACAAGTGTAGTATTAAAGGAGTATAATCTATGAAACACATTCCCCAGATTTCCGAAGCTGAATATGAAGTTATGAAGGTTATATGGAAATATGCCCCTATAAGCACAAATGACATTACTGACAAACTGTTGCAGACCACTTCATGGAATCCTAGGACTATCCAGACTCTCATCAAAAGACTTTCTGATAAGTCTGCCATCTCCTATGAGAAAAAGGGCCGCATGTTCGTCTACTCCCCTGTCATCAGTCAGGAGGAATATCGAAAACATGAAAGCTCATCTTTTCTAAAGAAGTTTTTCAATGGACACATATCCGACATGGTTTCTGCGTTTGTGGATAGTGATGAGCTTAGTGCTGATGATATAAAGGAACTTCAAGACATATTAAATGTAAAAGGCACCGGGAGGAAATAAGGCTTGACTGAATTTTTCACACATTTTTTTATCAGCAATATATCCATAAGTTTCGCTCTGCTGCTACTGATATTTGTTCGATTTATGTTCAGAAAACAGCTAACATGTAACGGCAGATACAACACCATATATATTGTGCTGTTTCTTCTCGTAATTCCATTTATCCCTGTAAATAATTCATTTATATTCCAGGCCATAGGTTTCATACGATCATTATTTAACAGAAGTACTTCTGCCGCAAATACAGTTACTCCTGTGCCTATCAATACCAGCCCTTCATCAAATGGGAACTGGATGAACGACTTTGCTATATCTGTAAACAGTACATCTACAATATATCCAAAGCTCCTTTTTATTATCTGGCTTGCCGGAGTTTACATATTTTCCATCCGTTTAATAGTGTCAGGCATATCACTATACAAGCTGAAAAAATCTGCTGTTCCAGTAACCGACGATACTGTCATATTGAATATATATTCGGAATGCCTTGAGCTCTGCAATGTGCGCAGATACAAACCGAAATTATATTCCTCCTCTGCTTTATCTGGAGCGGTCATTGTAGGTGTATTCCGCCCTGTTATATATATTCCACGGCAAATCAACGACTGCATATCCGATTACACAATAACCGACCTGAGACATATTTTGTTACATGAACTACAACATTTTAAACGCAGAGACAATGCCGTGAATATGTTTATCTGTATATTCTGCATACTGTATTGGTTCAATCCTGTTGTTATATACACATTACATACAGCAAGACATGACAGAGAAAAAGCATGTGACAATGATGTATTGCAGAGCCTCGGTCAAAACTATGCCGCGAAGTATGGGCAGACCATCCTCCGTGCGGCTGCAAGCAGATTCAGTAGTTCATCATCGCTATCATTCAAGAGCAAAAGCAGGAAAAAATTTCTTAAAACAAGACTTCAGCTTATTGTTGATTTCAAACCTGTCACCAAGAGAGAAAAACGAAAATGTATATATGCATTTTTCATTATCATATTGCTGATGACTGTATGTGCGCCATTATCTGTATATGCTCTGGATGATACACAATACAAGGATTTTGCCCCGGTGAATCTGGAATCCTTGGATCTATCCAGCTACTTTTCTGACTACAACGGCTGTTTTGCTCTGTACGACAAGGGAAATGATAAATGGTATATCTATAACCAGGACAAAGCCCTATGCCGCACTTCACCGGATTCTACATATAAAATATATGACGCAGTGATGGCTCTTGAACATGGCATCATAACTTCCGACAACTCATTTATGCGCTGGGATGGGAGCTCTTACCCTTTTGATGCCTGGAACACAGACCAGACACTTCGATCTGCCATGACCGGATCTGTAAACTGGTATTTTGACAATCTGGATGCAGCTATGGACCACACAGATGCGAAAAATTTTCTCGGTCTTATTGAATATGGAAATCAGAATATCAATTCAGCTCAGAACTGTTACTGGCTGGAATCCTCTCTGACTATATCCCCAGTAGAGCAGGTAGAACTGCTATGTCACCTGAAAAATAATGATTGGAAGCTGTCTAAGACAAATGTGGATACAGTCATAGAGTCCATGTTTATTGCAAACTCAGATGGAAAAAGTCTGTATGGCAAGACAGGTACCGGCAGAGTTGATGATATAAATATAAACGGCTGGTTCGTCGGATTCATTACATCTAATGATAATGATTACTTTTTCGCCACGAATATATCACTTTCTGAAAATGACAATCAGTTTTTATCAGCGGACGGACTTTCCGCATCGAAGATCTCTCTGTCAATACTGCGTGATCTAGGAATATATGCCTATGGATATCAGTCAGAATAAACCGGTATGTCACATTCCATCTTCTCTATATGATTTGACATATATTTGAAAGTACCATCATCTTCCGGTTTTACTGTAAGTGTATTTCTAAATGCAATGTCCGATCCCTTGTCAGCCCACACCGCATCAACAATAAGCGAAACAGTTCCATCATCGTTGTAGGTATAGTCCACAACCTCTCCGAATGGTGGGTACTGTTTTCCAAGGATGACATGGTATCTGTACGAATCTTTTTCTGGATTGTAATCACATTTATCCCTCAGCTCCGTCACAGTGACAGGGAACATTGACAACATAACAGACTCATATTTGTCTGCATCTATCCATCCACCATCAGGTTTCAGATTTTCACCAGTGTACAGTCTGTATATATCATCAAACATACACGGCACAAGTATATCTGATGCATTTGACTCATCCCAATCGATAACAAGCATATTGTAATTCACATAACTAAGCCCATACACATATTTTCTTGTCAATTTCCTGCATTCATCCGTCAACGGACTGACTCTGAAATACTCCTTCAGCCCACCATGGGCTATTATATTTGAGTATGTATATATAAAGTAGCCTTTTTCTGTGAGTTTCATATCTTTTAAATCCCGTATGCCAGTCGCTATAAACTTCCAGTCATGATTCTCGAATTTTGCTGTGTTGAAAATCATCTGTATCCGGCTGTCATCATACACAAATGTCATCTCCGTCACGCTTGCATCCCTGTTTACCCTATATACGCAAATGTAATCTCGCTCTCCACCATCTGTATAATTTCTATAAAAAGACTGAAATAGCTGATAATTATACATATTGGTATCATCAGCAAAACATATCAGTCCACTGCTTCCTAAGATATCTACTACATCATATATTAAATCACTATTATTCGAAATATCTTCATCCTCATACAACTTTCTTATGGCATCTGACTGCAATATTCCTATTATATTTACTTTAACATTCTCCATTTCGTCATCTGATAACAGACTATCAGCAATAACATTTCCATTCTGATTTATTGTGATGGTCTTATCTCCGTAATGCTCCTGCCACTCTTTATCAGAAAGCCTGTCTCTGTACCAATATATCCCCTCTTTGCCCATCGTCAGAACATCATTTGACACATACTCAAATCCATCATTTTCTTTCTCCTTTATTGTAACTTTATGTGTAAATAATCTTCCACTCTCATCCTTCTCCGAAACAGCATTTACTATGAGGGTTATTGTTCCGTCAGCATTATACTCAGCATCCACTACCTCTGGAAATGGAACCAATGGTGTTACACTGTGATCAAACATCCCCCTCGTTCTGTACTGATACATTTGTCTGGACACATCATATACATTGACATGCTGAAGTACATCTGTAGACACAGGCAAATACTCCTGAAACACCTTCTCGTATAACTTCCCTTCTATCATATATGTAACCCCCTCGTCCGAATAGGGACTAGACATACCATATTTCATTTTGTAAAGTGCTTCATAGATATCGTAATAATTTATTTTGTTCATATCTGATTCATCCCAATTTGTGGTAAATAAATTATTCGAATCATATCCAATCGTCTTGATATACTTTCTGTTAAGTACCCTTAACTTCTCATCCAGAGGCTCAACTCGTAATGCCGTATACGCAGAATCTCCGTCATATCCTCCCATTCTGTACCTCTCAAAAAATAGATATCCGTCTGTGTATTTCCATGTATAGGCCTTATAGTTTTCTTCATTTTTCTCAACAAAACAGTTATTCTCCCACACATAGAATCGCCTGGTTATCATAACATTGTTACCGCCTGATTTAAAATCAAACCTTACAAAGGACTTATCATACATGACCTGCAGTATTGTACATCCCGCATCTCTGTTTTCAGCCACCTCTGATAAAAACATCTCCGCATTCTCTGCATTTGCCATATTGATCTGATTCTCCACATCCACAGCTATGTACCCCTTACTTCCCATCGATTCTATTACGATCCTAGTCTGATTCAGTTTTTCTTCCTCGGTCTTGCATTTCTTATCCTGACAGGATGAATATATATCGTCCAAATCTGCAATAAACTGATTTTCATCAGATATACTAAAATCAATAACTGTCCGCTCTGCGTCTGTCACTGCATTTTTATTGGAACAACTGCATAACAATATGGCTACGCCAACCAAAAGTAGCATACAATATAACTTCTTGTATATATTACACACGTAGTATTTCAAGATAAAAAAATATAAGTTCATCATATTAAAACTCCTTTATAATAAATATTACATTTGTAATATTTATTATAAAGGAGTTTATTGCTGTGTCAATACTAATTACTTATAACTTCGCCATAAGATAAGTAACTCCGGCAGCACTGAAACATTCGCTCCGATCCAGACGTTATCTCCCACTGTGATAGGCAGGGCGATCTCAAAATGTAACTTTGCTCTATCATCATATATACTACAGCTTATACTGCATGAAATTACCATTATGAACAAATCCGAAATCCGTATACAATTTAACACCCATGTCAGATGCCGTGATCTGTATCGTTCCACATCCATAATCCCTTGCATCATAACGTGCCGGGAACACGCTTCCTCTGCGCTGTAATGCACTGTCATTTTCTCCTTCATGAATCTCGGCCCCCTGCAGCCAGTGTTCACTTACCGGAAATTCTTCCTGCGCCGCATATACTTTATCCGGTTTACCGGTATTCACTCCGCCAATCGCAAGAACTCCAAGCAACGTAACTGCACAAAATACTTTTGCTTTTTTGTATATTCCTGTCCATCCTTTTTTACTTTGATCTTGTGTTGTTCTCATTCATTACCTCCTGCTCTTTTCGTTCATATGTCTGCTGAAAAATGTCCTTTTGGATAATATAAATATCCGTTATATCGTCTGCCCGGATCGCGAGATAATCTCCCGGGCGTCCTAAGTAGTAGTCCTCCTCACTAACCGGAAATACCTTCGTCCTCTCGTCTAGCACAGTTGCATAGATTGCATTCTCTGTCTTTGGGTAGCACAGACAGGCCAGTTCGTCAATACTTACATAACTGTTGTCCTTCATGATCTGCACTTCCGGAATGAAATCCAACATCTGTTCAAAGATATCTAATGATTCATCTGCACTCTCATAAGTACGTTCAAACTTATCTCTGGTTATATGATAAGCTTCTCCCCTGCAACCAATCATAATATAAATATCCGGCGAAGCTTCCATGATTATACCTGACTCATTCTCCAATGAACGAAGCTTAAATGCTTCCCCTTCTTCTACAATATCGGTCGACCTGACATAAGCCCATGGAATCTTCTTTTTTATATATTGCGGCAACTGTATGATATCTTTGTGTATTTGTTCCGCATATTCACCAGCTTCTACAATCTGTGTCATCATCCGATACGATAAAGCCTTATCCAGATAATAGTCCATCGAATCCTCAATATCCATTCCTGACATCTGTACTCTCAGTATTGTTGACGATATCCTTCCGGATGCAATCTCCGCTCCACCTTTGACCAACCCAAACTCTGATATCATATAGTCCATAAATTCAATGGCTCTTGTCCTTTTTGTATCACTAAAAAACAACTGCCGGTCTTCTTCCTGTTCTTTCCATACGATCAGCAGAAAATGACACGCAATCTTATTCTGAAATGTCGTAAAGATATGCATTTGCTCCTGCATATTATCCGGAATAGAATTACTGCATCGTCTAGAAATCAACTCATCTGCTTCCGCAATTACCATTTGCAGATCCGGATTGACAAAACACCTTATCACTCCCGGAATCTCATGCATATCCACTTTTTCAAATCCGTAATTCTCTCTCATTGACCACTCAACCTTCTATACACAACGGTATCACCTGATCCGCAAATTGACGAAATCCATGATTCACATGTGTAAAATGCAATACCAAAATATCCTCTTTCACATCTACAATCTTTGCATACACACCCTCAAAGATTCTGCTCCCATCCTCCTGTACCGCAAAGATCTCCACATCCGAATATATCTCCAGATGATCTGCCGCCTGTTCTTTTCCCCCGTCTGCATTCCTCAGGGAAACAACTGCTCTCTTCAGGCAGAATTGTTCTAACCGGACCGTTACCGGCTGTCCGACCACAACTTTTTCTTCAATACGGCATAATTGAAATTCAACCGGCTTCGTAACCGTAACGACCGCATCAAACTTCATATTCCTGATCGCACATCCGTACGCTCCTCCAATTGCCGCCACCTCACATACCGCAACCGGCTTTTGAATTCCCTTTGCCATGATTTGCATATGATTATGTACTTCCACCGGCACAGTAATCTTATCTAATGCTTCCTGCGACACCAACACCTGTCCGCCAACGCTGTAACTCTCGATCCGTGAGCTCTCGTTGACTACTTTACCGACAACATTATACCGCATTATCTTCTCTGAACCGACATTACCGATAAATGCTTCCCCGGAATGAATACCGATTCCCATCTCTAACAGCGGATATCCCTGTTCCTTACAGAATTCATTCACTTCATCCATTCGATTCTGCATCTCGATTCCCGCAGCAATCGCATCGCAAATATGATTCTCTGATATAAGCGGCGCTCCAAAAACAGCAAGTACGCCATCTCCCAAAAACTCTATCACCGTTCCCCTATAACGGGTAATCTCTTCTGTCATCTTATCAAAATAGAAGTTTAACAATCTTGTCACTGCTTCCGGCTCTAATTCTTCCGAAAGAGAAGTAAATCCCCGAAGATCCGAGATCAGAACTGTCAATTCTCTCTTTTCCCCTCCGATCGCTGCTCCTTCCGGATGTTCTAAGATAACCTCCAATACTTTATCCGAAAAATATCGTCCAAAGACCTGATACAATAATTCATTACGTGTTTTTAGTTTTTGATTCAAACGCATGATCTCTCTGGCCGCTTGTAGATCCCCTGCCTGTTTTTGCAGCATTTTCTCATAGTTTTTGGTGACTTCATGCTGCCATGCGACCTGCTCGATCCGCAGGATTCCGGATGCACTGAACGGCTTATGCAACACAACCATTGCGCCCTTAGCAAAACAGATCTCATCAATCTCCTGATTTCTCTCTTCTGTCATAATAAAGAACGGCACTCCCGCCAATGCTTCCTGTCGTTTGATAAAAGACAAGGTGGCAAAATCCTCCTCATGTGCCATCTGATAATCCATAATGATCAGAGAGGGAAAACTACTCAAACCCGGCTGATTACTGTTTTGTACATTGACCGCTTTATGCACCGCTGCTTCCGACAACATACAAAATGCCCGCATACTCCCTGTGGAATTAATCTTGCGCTGTGCGAGGATCATATCTCTTCTGTCATTTCCTATTACCCAGATTACATGTTCCATTCTTCTTTCCTGCTCTTTCTATTCTCTACCAGAGTGTATGCCATTTTCCTTTTCGATCTGCCTGTTGCCGTTTGACCGGATCCGCCTTACAATTCTCACACAGTGTTCCGGTTCGGATAGGTGCACCACATACCGCACACGGAACCCGGACAGAAGAATTCTTCGGGATCTCCAGATATTCATCCCGGAAAAAATATTCGATGATCCGTCTTGGAACTCCCGTATCTCTCTCTATTACGGATGCAGACGTTGCCCCTGCCTTCTCTAAGTAATTCCGTATTGTCTGAAAATCATCATAGTTCTCTCTTCCGCATCTGACACACCGGTAAGTTCCGATCGTTATATTTTCCAAATCCTTACATCCACAATACTGGCATGCCAATGGAATCCGGTTCATCCGCAGCGCATTCGAATTTCCCCGGTTACTGTTCCTTCCGGATGCTGTTGTAATGCTGAGAACCCGTTTCTTGGGATCCCCCTGTTCCAATGCGATCTGCGAAGTTCCGGCTGCAACATTCACTTTATCGCCCGCTGCAACCGAATTCTTTCTTGTTACCATTCCATTGGAATGCACCTGACCATTTGCTTCCACACCGGATTGTTTCAATTCCGGAATGATCTGATAGATCTGTCTTCGAAGATCATCAAATGCACCTTCCGGATTATGTGCAAAGGATATCATCTGCACATTATTCAGATAAAACCGAAATGTATCATTCAATACAACCTCCCGGATCTCAAACGGAATAATGGTCTTCCGGTTACAGATTGCATTATCAATCTCCTTTTCCACCCAGATAGAGTCCTGCGATGTCGGAGAAAGTACTAATAAAAATAAGCTACACTGCTGAATTGCTTTGGGTATCTCCCGCGCATAACTTGACCCCGCCGGTATCATTTCCGGTGCCTTCCAATAACTTACCCCTATCTGATCTAACTGTTTTATAATTCGCTTCACAAATTCCGAATCTCTCGAACTATAACTTATAAAAACGGAATGCTCTTGTGCCATACTTCTTCCTCCTGCCTGCATCCATTTCTTTCATGATGCTACCACCCGGTTCCTTCCGGATGTCTTTGCCTGATACAACCGGGCGTCTACTTTTTCTACATTCTCCTGCATATTCAGGCCACTCTCTAATTCTCTCACTCCAAACGACATTGTGATATGGATCTGTGACTCTTCAAACTCACAAACCGTCTGTTCTACTTCTTTTCGAATCTTCTCTGCCAACATCATTGCCGTAGTCTCTGTACAATTCCGAAGCAGCATAACAAATTCTTCCCCACCCCAGCGGGCAACCTGTCCATTACCGGCTACCGAAGTCTTAAGCAGTTCTGCTACCGATACCAGAACAGCATCTCCTGCATTATGGCCATAATTATCATTCACCTGCTTGAAGAAATCAATATCGCACATAATCAGTACTGCCGTTTCATCCTCTGACCTGTCTTTGCTAATCTCGCTATAATACTCATCAAAGCCCCGCCGATTCTTCAGGTGGGTAAGCGGATCTAACTGTGTCTCCTCGTACAGAATATGTGATTCCAACGTTTTCCCACAAAATACAGCCGCAAATGTTAAATGCTTCACATCCTGCTCATCAAACACACTTTGACCGTCCGCCCTAATCTTATTGATTGCCTGATATGCTCCTATCACCTTGCCTCTGGCATTCGTAACCGGCAAACACAAAATGGACTTCGTCGTGTATCCGGTATCCTTATCCACCTGCGGATTAAATCTTGTATCTTCATAAGGATTATTGATCACAATCGTCTCCTTGTTCTGAATAGAAGCGCCTACAATTCCGGATCCCTCCGGCACAATAATCCGCTCACTGCCAAGAGCTGCTAATGTCCAATATTCTTTCTTTGCACGATCCCAGTACCAGAATGAAGCCCTCTCTGCATTGACAAGAGTTCTTCCCAAATCTGTCAGCAGACGGATTGTTGGTATAAATTCTTTCTCTTCGATCAGCTGATTCATATAATAAAAGATCTTCTCCAGCATCTCCTCTGCCTGCAATGGTTTGTTATTCTCCATATTCTATCCTCCAAGCCTTTGTATGCAAGTCCTATCAAGGTCTTCTCCTAAGATAAAAAGCCCTTATAATTCCGTTCTAAATATTCTAATGACCTCCTCTGATTCTCCGGCGATGTTGTCTCGATCAACACACCGGAATCTAGGAAATACTTCTCCCGATATGTCACAAATTGACTCCAGTTAATATTGCCATCTCCAACTGCCAAATGGAGATCCTTCCGGAAGTCATTATCGTTGATATGCACATGTTTGATATACGGAGCCAGTCCTGTTACCCATGTCTCCATCGGTGTATGGGAAATACTGGCATGTGCATAGTCAAAACATACCCCGTAGTTGCCATATGCACACAACCGCTCCGACATTGCCATCATGATGTCCGGATCGGTATCAAACATATTCTCTAAATAGATCTCTGTATCCGGATATCGTTTCAGCAGGCATTCTACATACTGTGTTGTCATATCCACCGCCCTTTTGTCATATTCCGCACCGGAAAGCATCGGACTATAATTCGTGTGAAATACGACTCCCTTCACACCCAACCGTACTGCCGCCTTCATACTCTGCTCCATACGCAATTCCGAAATCTCCCGGATCCGCGGATCATAACTGAATACCACAATATCAAAAAAAGCCCCATGCATCGTACTGCCGGCAGGCAATCCTTCCTGCTGATAAAAGGCGATCAACCGTTCCATCTCATCCGGATTCTCCAATACATCCGGATTGTAAAAATCATTCACCTCAAACCCTACATTATACTCTCTTGCCAAAGACTTATATTCTTCTATATTCTTTGCAAGCGATACGATCAATACCTGTCCCATAATACCCCTTCATCCTTACATTTTCATGTCTGACTTACTGTTCTCATTATACTCTTTTACCATGAGTAAATCAACGAAAATTGGTGAACGGATTGTGACTGCTTGAATAAATATTTCATCTACGATATAGTATAAAAAAAGAAAACATTTTATCCTGTTACAAACAGCATTTACAGTCAAAGGAGATATATATTATGAGTAAGCAAAACAATGCCTATATTGCAATTCCAACGTTGTTAAAAGTTGAACCCGGTGCCCTTGATCAGCTCGGAAGCTATTTTAGGGAAGGACATATTCAAAAGGTTGTCATTTTTTTCGGAAACGGACTGATTGATATGTTCGGTTCACGCGTCATGAAATCTTTATCCGATGCCAATATCGAAGTATTAGAATATCAGGAACTGGATTCCGTCAAATTGGAAGATATTACCTCACTGGCATTTACCCTGCCGGTCAAAACACAGGCAGTGATCGGCATTGGCGGTGGAAAAGTAATTGATGCCGCAAAATACATGGGATTTCTTCGCAAACTTCCATTCATCAGTATACCGACCTCTGCATCCAGTGATGGATTCTCCAGTGCAAGTGCCTCTCTTCTCATAGAGAACCGCCGTAATTCCGTTCCTGCCAAAATGGCATACGGGATCATCGCTGACACCGAAGTGATCAAGAGTGCGCCGGATCGTTTTCTCTATTCCGGAATCGGAGATATGGTTTCAAAGATTACTTCCCTTTACGACTGGCAGTACGAAGAAGATCATGGTTATGATGAAGTAAATGATTTTGCAATGATGATCGCAAAAAAAGCGGTAAACAGCTTTGTCCGTACCCCCTTTGAAACGATCAAGGACAATCTGTTTTTGAAAGAATTACTGGACTCTCTGGCAATGAGCGGTATTGCAAATGAGATTGCAGGCAGTTCTGCCCCGACCAGCGGCAGTGAGCACCTTATCTCCCACGCACTTGACAAACTCCTTCCAACTCCTCAGCTTCATGGCATCCAGGTCGGCATCGCCACCTATCTGATGAGCCTTGTTCAGGATCACCGGTACAAACGTATCCACACCATTCTTACCGACACCGGTTTCTTTGACTATGTGAGTAC